>Ga0302251_1000063_pt1 | contig 129187 bp, 102 predicted proteins | sample AAG_RA_Gln_MG_FD_193534 | JGI IMG/M metagenome (GOLD analysis project Ga0302251, IMG submission 193534) | Enriched activated sludge microbial communities from anaerobic digester in WTTP, New Holstein, Wisconsin, United States - AAG_RA_Gln | ecosystem: Engineered > Bioreactor > Anaerobic >... | reverse complement strand
TACTCACCCGTCCGCCACTTAAGTATGCTCAAAGCAAGCTCCTCGCATACCCCGTCCGACTTGCATGTGTTAAGCACGCCGCCAGCGTTCGTCCTGAGCCAGGATCAAACTCTCCGTTTGATTCCTGATCTCGTTTGCAAATTTTCTTGCGTACTGTATTCTATTGGCAAGGTTCAGTTCGCCGTGGCCTCAAAATCCATTCTTCGCATCGGCGACAGGTGGTAATATACTACGCTTCACAAAAAAAAGCAAGTCTTATTTTGATATGTGCTGCTCGCCGCAGGCCGTAAAAATTAATTAGCTCCAAGAGATGGCCGGGGCATAAATAAGTATAGTAAAAAAATTAGGGGGCGTCTCGTTTGGCATTACGGCGCCGAGGCTCATCTGCGGTATGTTGCGATTGTTTTCATAAATCAACATCGCGCGAATAGGAGAGCATCGGGATGTCCGCAAGAGAAACAAATCCCTGATGTCTGTACATCGGAAACCCCATCTCCGTCGACAGCAAAAAAAGCGTGTCTGCGAAGCGGGACGTCTGCCATAACAGAAATTCCATGAACCTCTCCGCAAGGCCAAGATGGCGAAATTCCGGCAGCGTTGCAAAGTAGTCCAGCCAGCACATTCCATCGCTATGGTGAAGCAGCCCCGTGCATATGATATGGCCGTTAAGTCTGAGGGAGAATAGGCTGTTGCTTTCGCAGCGGCTGAAATAGTTTATCATCTCGTGAAATTCACAAGGCACAGGCAGTTTGCCGCCAAAACCGACCCATGCCACCTCGCCCCACTCGTCCCTCTGTTCGCCGCTGAAAATCTCTATATCGGCGTCATCACATGGGTTCTCCCTGTGCTCGGTGCTGATCGACATCGCAGTGTAATGGCTGCGGACCTCAAATCCGCACGAAGCCAGAAATGAACGGAACATTCCGCTTAAAAACGGCATAAGGGGGATGACAAACGGCAGACCTTTTATGTTAAAAAAATCAAGCACGGCCTCTATATCCTCCTTTGAGGACTCTTCTGTGAACAGGACATAATTCTCGCCCGCAAAAGGCACGCCGCTTGCTCCGGCCACAGCGCCCGACGGCAGCTGCAGCATGCCGCCCGCAGGGCTTCCGCCAAGCATACGCACGGCTGACGAAAAAATTTTTGTGAATGATTCGATATCGTTCATACAATCAGCCCCACTGTATACGCGCATATGCCCGTCTTGAAAACGTCCCGCCGTTATACGCAGCCGCCTTTTGCGTAAAATAAGTTAACGCAAATCTGTTTTAATAAGTCCCGCTGGCCATACGGCGCAATTAAAGCGGATTTTGGCATTGACGCCTCTATAGAGATATAATTTACAGGATGAAATTTTACAGCATTCACTTACAAAATCAATCTTTTTTTCTGGAAAATTAAGAATAACGGCTGTAAACATTTAATATAATAAGGTCACCAGTGCTTTTGCGTGAACGTAATTTTGCCGCGTCGTGGTATAATTTCGCTGCTATGCAGCCAAGATTTGAATGGTTGAGATGAGATGACAATTTTTTTTATTTTTTCGCATTGCATGATTGGAGGAACATTACATGCAGCCGCATAAAAACAGCGATAGGGATTTCGCGCTAGACAGGGATAAAAATAAGAAGCGATCCGTTATAAGAGGGGTTTTCTCTTTCCTTTCGCTTCTGCTTGTGATAGGCACGGCCGCGGCGGCCGTTTTCCTCACCATTTTCCTTAAAGATATCACGCGCACGCTTCCTTCGATGGAAGAGATATTAGGGCACGAGCCAAGCCTTGCGACCGTGATATATGACAGAAACGGAAAAGTAATAACCCGCCTGTTTCAGGAAAACAGGACATGGGTGAAGCTTGAGAGTATATCTCCGTGGATGATAAAGGCTATATTGGCTGCTGAGGACGACAAATTCTACGAGCACTCCGGCATAAGGCCGGCCGCGATCATAAGGGCCGGCATAATTGACGTTTTTCATCGCGGGGCACGCCAGGGCGGCAGCACTATAACACAGCAGCTTGCGAGAAACCTCTTTCTGTCGAAAGAGAAGACCATAGCCAGAAAGGCTAAGGAGGCTGTGCTTGCGCTGCGCCTCGAGAGGATCTACACAAAAGACCAGCTGCTTGAGATGTATCTCAATACCATCTATATGGGGCATGGTGCGTACGGAATAGACTCAGCCGCGAAAACGTACTTCGGAAAATCTCCCGATTCCCTTTCCATCACCGAATCGGCGGTGCTCGCGGGTCTTGTTGCGGCGCCTGAGAAATATTCGCCGTTCCGCAACCCGGAAAACTCGAAAGTCAGAAAAGAATATGTCTTGCGGAGGATGCTGGACCTTGACTGGATATCAAAGGCAGACTACGACAGCTGCATCAAAGAACCTTTGCGCCTCGTAAGGCGGGAGCCACGAAAGAACGCGCTCTCGCTGAGAGACGCGCCATATTTTGTCTCATACATTCTTTTTAAACAGCTATTGCCCGCATACGGAACCGATAGTGTTTACAGAGGCGGCCTGCAGGTTTATACGACAATAGACATAGACCTTCAAAAAAAAGCGGAGGCCTTGGTGTCCGGCATGAACCATGAAGGAGCGCTTGTGGCGCTTGATCCGAACACCGGCGAGATATTGGCGCTGGTCGGGGGGCGTGATTTCGACAGGAGCAAATTCAACCGCGCCACACAGGCCTATAGGCAGCCAGGCTCAGCCTTTAAGCCCATAGTCTACGCCACCGCGGTGGAGATGGGCTACAGGGGCGTTGACCATCTGCTGGACGCGCCGCTTATGTTTCCGAACGGTTGGAGCCCGGGCAACTACAGCGGGAAGTTCGCCGGGGAAGTTACTTTAATGGACGCGTTGGCTCGTTCGCTCAACACGGTGGCAGTGAGGCTTGCTCAGATAGACGGCGTGCATAGGATAATAGATATGGCCAGACGAATTGGGATAACGACGCCTTACATCCCGGAAGATCTCTCAATAGCCCTTGGCACCGCAAGCCTGACTCCTCTTGAGATGTGCGTCGCATACTCTTCTTTTGCGAACAACGGCTATAGGGTCACCCCTTTCGGCATAAAGGAGATCAAGGCAAAAAATGGAGAGTCTCTTGAGCAGAACGGCCCTGAGATAAGCAGCGCCATGTCCGCGACGACGGCCGCCATAACGCGTTCGCTGCTTGAGCAGGTGACCATTTGGGGCACAGGGGCAAAGGCCAGGATAGACGGGTACGAGACATTCGGCAAGACCGGCACGACAAACGACTGGACAGACGCGTGGTTTGCCGGCGGAGTGCCTGGGCTGGTCGCGGTCGTGTATGTCGGCAACGACAACCACAAACCGCTTGGCGGCAGAACAACCGGGACGGTTGCAGCGGTGCCGGTATGGAAGGAGTTTGTCGCGTTCGCCGTCAAGAAGCTTAACCTGCCCGGCGCCTTTGTGCTCCCGCCCGACGCCGGAGTCGAGTCGGTGCATGTATGCAGAAAGACGGGCTTTTTAGCCGCTCCCGGATGTGCCGCCGCAGATATATTAGTACAGTCCGGTCAGGCCCCGTCCTCCCAATGTCCGTGGCACGGAGGGAATATCCTGTCGGCAAAAGCCGACGAAAACGCTCCGCAGCTGCTGCTGGCTCCGATAGACGACGAGATGACGCGCTACAAATACGCGATGCGCTTGGGAGGAGAGCGGGAACCTGCGCCGAAAGCCGAGGAGAACCAGGCTCCCGCTGTTAAAACAGAAGATACTCCTGTGGCCGCAAAGAAGACTAAGGAGCAGGAGCCTCTCAAGGTCCCGGATAAAACTGCCGGGGCATATAAGAAAGACCCAAGCCAGGCCGCTGATATGGAGGCTAAATATCAGGAGCTTTTAAGAAAATATAAGATAACGCCGTAGGCGCTCAATCGGATATCCGGTTTTGCGGCCACGGCGTGGGTACATACACTTCCTGAAACAGCTGCAAAGCGTATCTGTCGGTCATTCCAGATATAAAATCAACCACTGATCTCGCGCCGCCCCTGTTTTTCCTGATTTCATAGTTAAAAAGCGCGGAGAGGACATGTTCGACCCTGAAGTCCTCTATCTGAGCGTTCGCCTGGCTGTATACCCTTTCGTTCAGAAAGAGCCGGAGAATCTCTATAGAGGCAAGCATAGCGCTGCTGAATTTTATGGCTCCGTCCGCACTGTTTGATATCAGGTCCATGATGAGCGAATTTATGCGCTCCGAATGTGTGCGGCCTATTTCGATGACCTCCGGCGGAAGGTCGCAATTCCTCACTATCCCGGCCCTGACAGCGTCGTCAAGGTCGTGGTTGAGATATGCCACGGAGTCCGCCACCCTTACCGCCCAGGCCTCCATAGTGGATGGTTCGCTTAAGTTAAAACCGGAGCGCACGTCGACCTGTCCTTTTGAATGCTGCAAAATGCCCATCCTGACCTCCCATGTGAGGTTCAGCCCCTTGCCGTCCTTTTCCAGGAAGTCCACAACCCGCAGGCTCTGCGCGGCATGGTGAAACCCGCCCAGGCCATTTGCTTTGGCGAGTTTGTCAAGGACCTTCTCACCCATGTGGCCGAACGGAGTATGCCCAAGATCGTGCCCCAGCGCGATCGCTTCAGCCAGGTCTTCGTTGAGGCGCAGCGCCCTGGCTATCGTGCGCGCTATCTGCGACACCTCCAGTGTATGTGTCAGGCGGGTTCTGTAGTGGTCGCCCTCAGGCAGCATAAGGACCTGCGTTTTGTACTTTAACCTGCGAAACGACTTACTGTGGATTATCCTGTCCCTGTCGCGCTGAAAGCATGTTCGCACGGGACACGGCATCTCCTCCCTCTCTCTGCCTTTGCTTGCGGATGAAAGACAGGCGCGAGCGGATAAAATGTTTCTCTCTACTTCTTCCCAGCGTTCGCGTATCAGCATACACAGTCACCTCAATCTCTTCCTTTGCTCAGGCGCTAAAATCAAGCGCGCCTGGGACCCTGCCGCGCAATACTATGCACGGCAATCCGGCGCGCTTGATTTTAGCTTGCAATTCTTGCGTATTTTTTTCTCTTGCGCCTTTTACTCAAGCAGCCCCAGCGCGGCATGCGCCGCGGAAAGCCTTGCCACGGGCACCCTGAACGGAGAACAGCTCACGTAGTTTAAGCCGATCTTATGGCAAAAAGCCACGCTCGATGGTTCTCCGCCATGTTCCCCGCATATTCCGAGCTGTATCTCAGGATTGACTGAGCGCCCGCCCTTAACTCCTATCTTCATAAGCTCTCCGACGCCCTCCCTGTCAAGGACTGAGAAGGGATTTTGAGGGAGTATGCCACAATCCACGTACTGGGCAAGGAATTTGCCCTCCGCGTCGTCGCGTGAAAAACCGAATGTCGTCTGAGTCAGATCGTTTGTGCCGAAGCTGAAGAACTGAGCGTATTCTGCCAGCTGATCTGCCACCAAGGCCGCCCTGGGCAGTTCTATCATTGTGCCAACCAGGTATTTAACATTGCAGCCTGTTTCTTCCATTATTTGCCCGCCTATTCTGTCAACCATCTCACGCAAACGCTTCATCTCCTCCTGAGTGGAGACAAGCGGGATCATTATATCGGGTATGACGTTGACGCCGCGCGCGGACAATTTGCACGCCGCGTTGAAAATCGCCCTGGCCTGCATCTCGTAGATCTCGGGATAGACCACGCCAAGACGGCATCCACGGAACCCAAGCATTGGGTTGGCCTCGCGCAGTTCGGCGGCGCGAAAGATCGCTTTTTTAATTTTAGCCGCGGTCTCGCTATCGGGAGACACTTTCTGCAGTGCCTTTTCAAGCTCCGGGATCTTAGGCAGAAATTCATGCAAAGGCGGATCAAGCAATCTTACTGTGACGGGCAGCCCCTCCATCGCTTCAAATATGCCGAGGAAGTCCTCCTCCTGCATTTTTTCAAGCTTGTTAAGCTGCTCTATCCTTTCCTCCCTGCTGTCCGCGATGACCATCTCCTGCATGACGGGGAGCCTGTCCGCCGCCATGAACATATGTTCCGTGCGGCAGAGCCCGATGCCCTTTGCCCCAAAGCCTCGCGCCCTGCGCGCGTCGTCCGGGGTATCCCCGTTGGCCCACACCTGCAGCTCGGCTATCTTGTCGGACATCGCCAGCAAGGCCTTGAAGTCTTCGTCAAACTTGGGCTCAACCAGGGAAGCCTGTCCCAGTATCACATCTCCTGTGCTGCCGTCAAGGGAGATGTAATCTCCCTTTTTGACAACCACGTCTCCAGCTTGGAACGTTTCTTTGGCAAGATCTATTTTTATCTCCTCGGCGCCGGATACGCACGGCTTGCCAAGCCCCCTTGCGACTACGGCCGCGTGGCTCGTCATGCCGCCGTGTGTCGTGAGTACGCCCTGGGCGGCAAACAGCCCGTGTATATCGTCCGGCGTGGTCTCGGGCCTCACGAGTATTATCTTTTCCCCGTTAGCGCCGCGTTGTGCGGCCTCGTCTGCGTCGAACACCACCACGCCGACCGCTGCTCCCGGAGAAGCCGGAAGCCCCTTGGCTATCTTCTTATACTTTGCTTTCGTGTCTATCTGCGGGTGCAGCATCTGCTCCAACTGCTGCGGCGTAACCCTGGATACGGCCGTCGGCTCGTCTATCAGGCCTTCCCTGCACATGTCTACGGCTATCTTAATGGCCGCCGCCGCTGTGCGCTTGGCGTTCCTGGTCTGCAGGATGTACAGTTTACCGCGCTCGACGGTGAACTCTATGTCCTGCGCGTCCCTGTAGTGCTCTTCCAGCAGTTTAGCTATGCGGCAAAATTCCCTGTAGACATCCGGCATGGCCTTTTCAAGCTCTGAAATATGTATCGGAGTGCGTATGCCCGCCACGACGTCCTCGCCCTGCGCGTTGACCAGGTACTCTCCGAAGAGCGTGTTTTCGCCTGTTGAAGGATTCCGCGTAAAGCATACCCCGGTACCGCAGTCGTCCCCGAGGTTACCGAACACCATCGCCACCACGTTGACGGCAGTGCCGTAAGACTCCGGAATATTGTTTATCTTCCTGTAAGTGACGGCGCGCGGCGTGTTCCAGCTGCGGAACACGGCGTCGATAGCAAGCCTGAGCTGCTTCCACGGGTCGGTTGGGAACTCAAACCCCTCTGTGCGCACTATGTCCTTGTATTCCTCCACAAGCTTCTTCAGCGAGTCGGCAGAAAGCTTATTATCCTCGGTCACACCGGCCCTCTTCTTAGCGTCCTCAAGTTTGGCCTCGAATTTGGCGCCGTCGACCCCAAGGACGACGTTGGAAAACATCTGTACGAACCTGCGGTAGCTGTCGTAGGCAAACCTTTCGTCGCCAGCGGCTTTGGCCAGCGCTTTTACAGTCTCATCGTTGAGCCCGAGGTTAAGTATCGTATCCATCATTCCCGGCATCGAAACAGGCGCGCCGGAACGAACCGATACGAGAAGAGGGTTCGAGGCCCCTCCGAACTTTTTGCCGGCCAGGGCTTCCACTCTTGAAACAGCGGCTTTTATATCATCCCAGATGCTGGAAATAAAATCTTTTTCCTCCCAGTACCTGTGGCATGCCTCGGTCGTTATTATAAAACCAGGGGGGACAGGCAGCCCTATTTTCCACATCTGAGCAAGATTGGCTCCTTTGCCGCCGAGCAAATTCCTCATGCTGGCGTCGCCTTCGCTGAAATCGTAAATGTACTTTTTAGCTTCTACCATCTTACAGCCTCCCCATTCATGGTTTTTTCCCGAGAATTATAAAGAGTGACAGCCGTCGCTCCTTTATGGCTTTTACTTGAGCAGGCTGAAATCACCGGCCTGCATAAAGAACTCGCGGCACTTTTTAAGAAGCGCGAGCCTGTTGCGGCGTACATCAAGGTCTTCGTCCATCACCAGGACATCGTCAAAAAATCTAGCTATCACCGGCGCCAGCCCTGAAAGCACGGACGCCAGCCCTTCCCAGTCAAAGCTAAGGACTGCCTCTTTGGCAGGTCCTGTAAGGCGCGTCAGCTCATCATAGAGGGCCCTCTCGGCATCGGTGGTGAATTTCGACGTGTCAACGGCGCTGTTCACGTCGTCGGCCTTGTTAAGCAAGTTCTTAACCCTGACGGCCGCGGTTATAAGGTCAGCAAACCACTGTTCATCGCTGCTTTTCTGAAGGACAGAGGCCATGCGGTAAGCCTGCAGCGGACGCGCCGAAACCGTCTGAATTGCCAGGCTTACGACCTCGTGCTTAAGGCCCTTATCTTTAAGCTGAACCTGAAGACGTTGCCTTAAAAATTCATAGATCCTCTCAATTGTTTCTCCGTCAAGCCCAAGAGAGGATGCTGCTTGCCCTATAAGCCAGTTTATATCGATATCGAGGCCAAGGCCCCATATTATCTCGTTGATGCACCTCGCCGCGCGGCGAAGGCCGTATGGGTCCTGCGACGACGTAGGCTCAAGGCCTATTTTATATATGGCCGCTATCGTGTCGGCCCTTTCCGCGAGTCCAAGAACTGCGCCTATTTTTGATGAAGGGATATCGTCTCCGGCAAACCTCGGCAGATACTGCTCATAAAGCGCTACCGCCACCTCTTCGGGTTCTTTGGCCTTTCTGGCGTACTCGCGCCCCATGACTCCCTGCACGTCGGCGAACTCGTACACCATGTTTGATACAAGGTCGGCCTTCGAGAGCTCTGCGGCCCTCCCGACAAAATGTTTGATGTCTTCCATGCCAAGCATGCCGGTAATGCGCAAGGCCAGATCTTTCACCCTCTGCACTTTGTCGTATACTGAGCCAAGCTGTTCCTGGTACGTTATGTTTTTAAGTTCTTGGACCATGGAGTCGAGCGGCTTCTTCAGGTCTTCTTTCCAGAAAAACGCCGCGTCATAGAGCCTTGCGCGAAGCACCCTCTCATTGCCCTCCCTGACCACGCCCATGTCACGGGCCAAGTTATTGCTGACCCCTACGAAGTTGGGCATCAGCCTGCCGTCTGCGTCCCTGACGGGGAAGTAGCGCTGGTTTTTTGCCATGGAAAGTGTGAGGACCTCCTCTGGTATGTCCAGGAAGCTTTTGTCGAAGCTTCCGTAGAACACCACAGGATATTCCACGAGGTGCACGTTCTCCTCCAAAAGCTCGGGGGCGACATCGACCGACGCGTTAAGCTCGTTCTCTATCTTTGAAATGCCTTCAAGTATCATGTCTCTGCGCTGATTTTGGTCTATTATCACGAAGTTATCGGCCATAAGCGACGCGTATTCTGCAGGGTCGTTTATCTTAAGTCGCTTTTCGCCCATGAAACGGTGCCCTCTCGATATGCCGCAGCTCTTCACGTCCCCAAAGCCGACATCAATCTTATCTTTGCCGTAAAGAGCTACGAGCCACCTCACAGGGCGCGCGAAGCGGACTGATCTGTCAGACCAGTACATGCTTTTGGGGAAAGAAAGCCTCTTTAAGATGCGCTCCAAAACTTCCGGCAGCACATCCGCCGTCTTACGGCCTTCCGTTCGTATTTCAGCAATCACAAACTCTGTACCGTTTACGGTCTCTGTTTTCAGGTCCTCTGTCTTGACGCCGCGGCTTTTCGCAAACCCCTCCGCCGCCTTCGTCGGTCTGCCCTGCGCGTCGTATGCCTGGGCTTTGGGCGGTCCCTTGACCACTTCTACGCTGTCGCACTGTTTGTCAGCGACGTCTTTTACCGTCAGCACAAGCCTGCGCGGCGTGCAGTTGACGGTTATTTTTGAAAAACCTATACGCGCAGATGAGAATTCCTCCGTCGCGCAGGAATAAATATCCTCAAGCGCCTTTGGCATAAACCGCGCCGGTATCTCTTCAGTCCCTACCTCAAACAATATATCCGCAGAAGACATCCTAAAGTGCGCCTCCTTCCGCTTTTTCATAAGAGTCAAACTTCCCGCACAGCGGGTGCCCCATCTCTTCGCGCTGTTTCAAATATGCCTGACAGCACGCCGCGGCTATCGCGCGCACACGTCCTATGTATCCGGTCCTCTCTGTCACGCTTATAGCGTTTCTGGCATCGAGCAAATTAAATGTATGCGAGCACTTAAGGACGTAATCATAAGCGGGGAGTACCAGTCCGCGTTCCAATATCCTCTTCGACTCGGCCTCATACATGTTAAACAGCTGGAACAGCATGTCAGTGTCGGCGACCTCAAAGTTATACGTGGAATGTTCCACCTCGCCTTTGTGGTGCACATCTCCGTATTTTACATTGCCGACCCAGTTGAGGTCATAGACGTTGTCCGTCTTTTGTACGAACATAGCTATGCGCTCTATGCCATATGTAAGCTCAGCCGGCACGACGTCCATGTCTATTGAGCCCATCTGCTGGAAATACGTGAACTGGGTGACCTCCATTCCGTCAAGCCAAACCTCCCAGCCAAGCCCCCAGGCGCCTGTCGTTGGATTTTCCCAGTCGTCCTCGACAAAACGAATGTCGTGCTCATTGGGGTCAATGCCAAGGACCTTCAGGCTCTCAAGGTATATCTCCTGAATATCAGCCGGCGCAGGCTGGATGATTACCTGATATTGATAATAGTGCTGGAGCCTGTTGGGATTTTCTCCGTATCTTCCGTCCGTCGGCCTTCTCGACGGTTCCACGTACGCCACGCGCCATGGCTCGGGGCCAAGAACCCGAAGCGTGGTGGCGGGGTTCATAGTACCCGCGCCGACCTCTATGTCGTATGGCTGCTGAATTACGCATCCTCTCGATGCCCAAAATTCCTCCAGGCGCATGATTATCTCCTGAAAATTCACTTCGTTGCCCCCTTTATCCGGCTTACGCAATACACGTCCGGAATATTCTAGCGTATATCGGAGAAAAAAGTTACAAGTTTTTTTAAATGTTCGTCAAGCTCTTCGGTTTCAGATTGAACAAGAGCGCGCGACCATTTTATAAAATCTCTGTGGCTCAAAAGCGCCGATGCTCTTATGTTGTTCAACGCCGCGCTGTTTGCGTATCCGTGTCGTATTTGGCGCGCGCAGACGCCGCATAAGAGTCCGTCAGGCGACCAGGACGCTCCCGCTGTGAGCCTTGCGCCGCACTTGACACAGTTCCAAAGCGACGGGGCCGTTCCAATCGCATGCAGCAGGTTCCATGTGAACCTAAGCTCCACGGCCTCTTTGGGGCAAAGTTCCCGCAGAAGCACAAGCCCGCTCCATAAAAGGACGAGTATCCGGTTGCTCTCGTGCGCAGTCAGGACCGCATCGGATACCATTTTATACAATCTCAGCGCGCTTGAAAGAAGGCTTGCGCTGCGCCTCAGATCAAGAAAGTCCTCCTTTACCTCAACCTCCTTCAGGTAGAGGTACGTCGGGCTTTGATAGAGCGAGAACTCACCCCACACAAGAGGCTCCGTGCCGCCGCCGAACCTGTTTTTGCCAAGCGCGGCCGGAGCGCTCACCCATCTTGGTCCCAGGTCGCGCAAAAAGACGCGCAGGGACTGGCTTTCTTTAGAGGAATCACGCCTTTGAAGCACTGTGCCTATGCTTGAGTAATAGCCTTGCTGAAGCCTGTCAGGATCTAAAAAACGTATCAAAAGCTATACCCCAGCCTGCGCAGCTCTTCGGGCGATTTGCGCCAACCGGGTTTAACCTTCACCCATAGCTCAAGAAACACGGGATAGCCGAACTTCTCTTCGAGCTCTTTCCTTGCCGCGCTCCCTATGGCTTTGAGTTTGGCCCCGCCCTTGCCTATTATTATTCTCTTCTGTCCGTCACGTTCAACGATGATTGTAGCTCTTATCCTGCATGTCCTGAGCTCGGGAAACTCTTCGGGGCTTTTAAACTCTTCCACGACCACCGCTACTTCATGAGGAACCTCTTCCTCCGTAAAAAGCAGTATCTTCTCGCGCACGATTTCAGCCGCAAGAAACCTTTCTGTTGTATCCATGAGCATATCGGCAGGATATATGGCGGGCTGCCACGGAAGGAGCCTGCTTATCTCATCGACAAGCTTGTCCAGGTTATATCCCGTAGCCGCCGATATCGGGACAGTAGCGGCAAAACGCATCCGACTCCCGTATATTTCAGCCGTCTTCCTGAAATGCTCCTTGTCGGCAAGTTTGTCAACCTTGTTCAAAACAAGGATAACGGGCGAGTTTACACCGCCAAGCATCTCAAGTATAGCCTCCTCTTTCGCGCCCACCGACCTATCGCCAGCATCAACCACAAAACAGATCACGTCGACCAAAGACAGCGCTTCAGCGGCTTCCCTCACCATAAACGAACCCAATGCATTTTGAGGCGCGTGTACTCCGGGTGTGTCTACAAATATTATTTGCTCACTCTCGGTCGTATATATGCACCTCACAGCGTTTCGAGTGGTCTGCGGCTTAGGCGACACGGCCGATACCTTCTCTTTGAGCAGAGCGTTTATAATGGACGATTTGCCCACGTTCGGGCGACCGATCAAAGCTGCGTAACCGCATTTAAATGTTTTTTCTTCTCTCATCTCTTGTTACCGTTATCCGATATCAGGTCGAAGCGCATCGGGAGAAGCTCGCTTAACGTGCGGCAGACAAAGCCGCATTTATCCTCCATGACGACGTACATGTCGGCGTTAAATTCCGACAGAAACTGACGGCACGCACCGCACGGAGGGCATGGGACGCCTCTTTTCCCCGCTACGGCGACAGCCTCCGGAAAAATGAGCCCGCGGCTGACCGCGGCGGCCATGGCGCTGCGCTCGGCGCATACGGAAAGGCCATAACTGCTGTTTTCGACGTTGCAGCCCGCAACAACTTCGCCGCCCTTAAAAAGCAGCGCGGCCCCGACTCGAAAACAGGAATATGGGGCATAAGCCGACTCTCTGGCCGCGCGCGCAGCTTCAAGCAGCATTTCCGCGGTATCAGCCGCGATCAGCATGGCATCCGCCCCCGCTCGCCGAAAAGAAGGAACGGACAAGTTCCTCCTGTTTTTCCCACATGCGCTCCTCATGCTCTTTAGTATCATGGTCGAACCCAATCAGGTGCAAAAAACCGTGAGATATCACCAGGACCATCTCCTCCTTAGCGCTTTTTCCGTTGATTGCCGCGTTCTGCGCAACGATTTCAGGACAGACTGCGATGTCGCCCAAGGGCAGTTTTTCCCACTCGGCCGGAGGATTAAAACCGCTTTCGTCCTCCCATAGAGGAAACGATAGGACGTCTGTGGCGGCGTTTTCGCCTCTGTAGCGGCTGTTAAGCTCGGACATTTCAGCGTCATCGGCAAACAAAAGAGATATTTCCGCCTCTTTGACTCCGTTCACAGTAAAAATCCCCCGATCGATCGCCTCGCCGAACGTCCGCTCAAGCGCTTTTATGAAAACGGCGTCCGCAAACTGATCGTTTTTTTGATCGTCAAAGCACGCGACGTTTATCGATACTTTCATGCCTTAACCTCCTGCCCCTTCTTATCGGCGGTCTTCTCTTCGACCAATTCGCTCACGTCACGGACCTCTCTTGAGTGATACGTCGATCTTAGTATGCTTATAAAACACTCTTCTATCTCGGCCATCTCCCTGATGGTAAAATCTACGTCCTTAAGCTGCTCGGATTCCAATTTCGAGAGCATAACGTCCCTCACTAATATCGCAAGCTCTCTTATGGTTTCAAACGGTTTGTTCCTCGCCTTTACGGCGGCTTCCACAGAGTCGGCGAGCATGACGAGGGCAGTCTCCCTTGATTGCGGCCTCGGGCCCGGATATCTGAACTGCTCCTCCGTTACATGTTCGCCCAGCGCTTTTGCCTTTTCGTAAAAGTACTTCTGCACCGTGGTCCCGTGATGCTCGGCTATGAAACGTCGTAGAGTCTTTGGAAGCTTAGCCTCCTCGGCTATCTCAAGCCCGTCGCGGACGTGAGATATAAGAACGAGGGCGGACAGCGACGGAGAGAGATTGTCATGGACATTCTCTCCTTGAAGCTGGTTCTCTACGAAATAACGCGGGTTTTTAAGTTTGCCTATGTCATGGTAGTAGGCGCCGGCCTTTACGAGCAGCCCGTTCATCTTAAGCTTGTCAGCGGCCGCCTCGGCAAGCGTCCCAACCATAATCGTATGGTGGTATGTGCCCGGCGCCTCAAGCTGCAGCCTCTTGATGAGCGGCTGTGACGGGTGGCTTAGCTCAAGCAGCCTGAGCGGCGATATCACATCGAACATGTTCTCCCAAAACGGAAGCAAGGCGACGACTATCGCTCCCCATGCCGCGCTGTACAGCAAGGACAGCAAAATCAGCCGGTATGTGAAGAATATCCCCAACCCCCAGTGTATTACGACCGAAATCAAGCTCAGGCAGACGCCGAGGAAGAACAGGTCCTTCCATATCGTTATCCTGTTGTGGTTAGGGGGATCTATAAACAGAATCCTGCCTATTCCGGCGGAGAACGACGAAAGCATGCACCCAAGCGCCACTATGCCGGGGTTCATGCCGTACGCGATCATTACGCTTATTATACCCGCGCCGAATATTACGTGGTATGAGAGCGATACCGGCAAAGTGAGGCAAAGCCATCCCGTAAGGCCAAGCACCGCCATCGCGTAGCTGGTGAATGCCCGCGCAAACAGCAGTTCGAGCGTCCATGCGACTGATATCACCGCCGTCACATACATCCACTCGTTGAAAGACAGCTTCTCTTTTAGGCCGTTCTCTATCCATACGGGCCAGAGACTCCAAAGAAGGATAGAGAAAAGAATGAAAAGAAGCCGCTTCGTCGGGAACGAGGCGTCGGGATATCCTTGTGACTGCAGTAGTTTGGCAATCGACGGCGTCACTACCTGCCCCTTGTTAACGATAACCGCCCCTGGGCGGATATCCCTTATTACAGGCGGGATCTGTGACGCGACATCGTCGCGAAGCCTTGAGGCAAGTCCTGAGTCTGACTGCAGCGTCGGGTTGAGAGTTATGTCCAAAATCTGAAATGCCACATTGCGCTCCGATTGTGTCAGCTTTGTCTTTTGGAGCTTTTTCCATATGAGGGCCGTCTGCTCTTCTCTGCTCTCCGCCTTGTCACGGATCGTCCTGCCGATCTCCAAAACAGCTTTTATGATGTTCTTCTGGGAGTTTGCGGGTAGCTTCATGAAGAGGTCAAGCAGCGGCGTATCCAATACAGACGCATAGTCGCCATGCTCAAGGAGCTCCATCCTCCTGTTGACCTCTGCCGCAATCCTGTCGTCCTGCACCATGACGTCCATTATCCTTGACGCGGCTCTTTGGCGCAGCTCAAGAGTCGCGGCCCTGTCCTCATACCTTTCCGATGTGACGGCAAAATATGTCCTGCTTGACGGGTAGCCTATCCTGTAGTTCTTCTGCCTGTCATAGATATACCAATCGGAGCATATCAGCAAAAACGCAACGGCAAGCAGTATGAGCCTGAAAACTATGTATTGCCTGTTTTCCGCTTTCAGCTTGAAGTACGGCAGTATCTGCGATAATAATTTCTCAATCGCCGTTCTTTTCTTTTCCCCGCAAACTATATTCTTCATAAGCTCTCACGATCCTCTGGACTATCTCGTGACGGACCACATCGCTGTTGCTAAGCTCTATAAACGCTATGCCCGGTATGCCTTTGAGTATATCGCGGACAATCCTTAGCCCAGATTCTTTGTTGCCCGGAAGGTCTACCTGCGTGATGTCTCCCGTGACCACAGCCTTAGAGCCGAAACCAAGGCGGGTAAGAAACATTTTCATCTGCTCCGCCGTGGTGTTCTGAGCCTCGTCCAATATGATGAAGCTGTCGTTGAGCGTCCGGCCTCTCATATATGCCAGCGGCGCCAGCTCTATCACTCCCTTTTCAAAGTAACGGTTAAACTTATCGGTAGGGATCAGGTCATAGAAGGCGTCATAAAGAGGCCTCAGGTACGGTTCCACTTTATCCATAAGGTCACCTGGCAGATAACCGAGCCGCTCGCCGGCTTCGACAACAGGCCTGACTAAAACGACCCTGCTCACTTTCGCCGATTTGAGATATGCCACAGCCTGCGCCACCGCCAAATATGTCTTTCCGGTGCCGGCCGGGCCTATCGCAAACGTTATATCGTTGTCGCGGATGGCGTTTATATATTCCTTTTGACCGTTTGTATAAGGTCGGATAGGCTTTCCCCTGTTGCTCACGCAGACTATTTCGTCATAGAGCGATTTGAGGTTCACGGCCTCTCCTTTGCCTATCTGGTGCAACCCATACCTTACCTCGGCGCCGCTAAGCTTTTGGCCGCTTAACGACATCTCGGCAAACTGCGTCAGCAGGCTGTAGATGCGAGCCGTAAGCTTCTCATCGTCCCCTTTTATCGACAGTACGGACCCTCTCGCGTATATCTTGACAGGGAAGGTCTGCTCAACAAGCCTGAGTATCTCTTCATGCCCCGCAAGAAGTGTTACGACCGCTTCGTTAAGTTTAGGAAAAGAAGCGGCCGTATCCTCCGTTTCGTTTGTGTCCCTGTATTCAGTCAAATCCGGCTCATGCCCTTATGACAGATTTGACTTCGGGGATTTCCTGCCGTATTGCTTCTTCTACCGTCATTCTCAGAGTCTCCTGAGCAAACGGGCAGGTACCGCACGCTCCTACCAGATCCACGCAGAGCACCCCGCTTTTTTCGTCAAAACTCACGAACGTCACGTCTCCGCCATGGCTCTGAAGAGCAGGCGACACCTTTGTGTTGATTACCTCGATAACTTTTTCCTCTGTCGTCATAAATGATTCCTCCCGTTTATCAATTGCCCGCCGGCTTAAAAAGCACGGCGCGTCTCTTGCCCGCGTGCCTTTGCCTCTTTCCAGAACATGTCAAGCTCGTCAAGGCCGAAATCCCTCCACTGCCGCCCCGATTTTGCCACCGTCTCTTCTATATGCCTAAACCTTGACGCGAATTTTCCGCACGCCTTATGCATGGCCGTCTCGGGGTCTACCTTAAGGTGCCTTGAAAGATTGACGATCGCGAACATCAAATCGCCCAGCTCTTCCTCTGCGTCTTCAATTGGGCATCCATTTGAGATTGCTTCCTTAAGCTCCGCAATCTCCTCGTCCACCTTGCCTATCACGGCGGCTGTATCTCCGTCAGGCCAGTCAAAACCAACCTTTGCGGCTCGTTCCTGCATTCTGTAGGCGCGAAGAAGCGACGGGACCCCACGCGGGATACCCGCCATAAGAGACGAATCTTCGCTGCGCCTTTCTCTCTCCCGTATCTTTATCTGTTCCCAGTTTTTCAGGACATCCTCGGAGTTTTTCACGCTGACATCGCCGAAGACATGAGGATGCCGCCTGATCAATTTTTCAACAAGATATTCTATCACCGCGGCCATGTCGAAATCACCGCGTTCCTCCGCTATGCACGCAACGAAAACGACCTGCAGCAGCAAGTCTCCGCACTCCTCGCGCATATTGCAGATATCTTCATTCTCTATAGCCTCTACCAGCTCGTAAGACTCCTCGATAATGTAGCGCCTGAGCGACAGATAGTCCTGCTCCCTGTCCCATGGGCATCCTCCCGGAGCACGGAGCCTTTTCATTACATCCAGCAGCTTTCCGAACTTCTCCGCTGCGGTTTGAGGTTCAGCCAAAATCTCACACCCCCTAAAATTCTTCTATTTTACCAGATTCTCCAGGCAGTTGCGCTGTATATATTCCGCAAGTGTTTTCATGCCGGCCGCCCCTCCCGGGCCCAGATAACCGTCCAGCCTTCTCATCCAGGGAGCAGGCAGCTTTAATTTTCCCCAGCCGCCGTCCGGCGTTCCGCGTATCACAGTCTCGTCCCTGCCGCATACTATTTGGGTAATAGAAAAGTCCGGTGCTGCGGCGCGCACATACGCAAGGTCGAAAAGGAAATCAAGGCTCGCTGGGATTCTGCCGAACCTGTCCCTCGTCTCTTCTTTAAGCGCCATGGCATCCGTCGTGCTCTCTACTTTCAAAAGCCTGCGGTATAAAGTGACCCGCAGGTTTTCCTGAGGCAGATAATCCCTCGGTATAACAGCGGGAAACCCTATCTCAACGTCCACGTTAGGCCTGCTGACACCTTTTATCTTTGCTATCTCCTCAGATAATATCTCACAGTATTTCTGGTAACCTATCCTGCTCGCGTGTCCGTGCTGCGCCGTTCCTATAAGATCCCCGCCGCCGCGTATCTGCAGGTCCATCTGTGCCAGCCTGTATCCGGCGCCAAGCTCATCAAGCCCCGCTATTGCCTCAAGCCTCTCGCTGGCCTGGACAGAAAGGCGCGCTTCCTTAGGGTAGAAAAAGAACGCGTAAGCCTGTTCTTCGCGTCTCCCGACGCGCCCGCGCAGCTGGTACATCTGCGCCAGGCCAAGCTCATGAGCATCATCCACTATCAAAGTGTTGGCCATCGGTATATCGAGGCCGCTTTCCACTATGGTGGTGCATACAAGTATGTCTATCTCTCCCTGCGAAAAACGCATCATAGTCTTCTCAAGCTGTGCCTCCAAAGTGCCGCTGTGAGCCACAGCCACCCTGAGTTTAGGAAAGAGCCTGCGCAGCATGGTTGCGCGCTCCTGTATGTCCTCTATTCTATTGTGTACGAAAAATACCTGTCCGCCTCTGTTCTTCTCTCGAAGCACGGCGCTTTTAAGCAGGGGCTCCGACCATGGCCTTACTACCGTGACCACCGGCAGCCGGCGTTTGGGCGGCGTATCAAGGATTGAAATATCCCGCAGCCCGCTGAGCGACAGAGAGAGGGACCTCGGTATCGGAGTAGCGGAAAGCATGAGCACGTCGACTCCCGGTGCGGCCTTTTTCAGCCTCTCCTTATGCATGACGCCAAAGCGATGCTCTTCGTCAATTATAACAAGCCCAAGATCCTTGAACACTACATCCTCTCCAAGAAGCCTGTGCGTTCCGATTATGATATCCGTCTTGCCGCAGGCAATTTCTTGCAATATTCTCTTTTGCTCGCTTAAGGGGACGAAGCGCGACAAGACCTCAACGCTTACCGGCAGGTTGCCGAACCTTGCGGAGAACGTCTCATAATGCTGCTGCGCCAATAAAGTGGTAGGCGCCATCAATGCCACCTGTTTGCCTGAGAAGACAGCCTTTCCCGCGGCTCGGATAGCCACTTCGGTCTTTCCGAAGCCAACGTCGCCGACTATGAGCCTATCCATGGGTACGGGGCTTTCCATATCTTCCTCCACCGCTTTTATGGCTTTTATCTGATCATCAGTCTCCGCATAGGTAAAACCGTTTTCAAGTTCCCTCATCAACTCCCTGTTCTGCGCGAAAGAAAATCCCTTTGTTATCTCCCTCTCGGCGTAGATCCTTACAAGCTCGGAAGCGGCCGCCGCAGCAGCCTCTTTTGCCTTTGCGGAGCTCTTCTTCCAATGAGAGCTTTTGAGGCTGTCCGGCACAGGTTCCTGTCCGGCTATAGGAGTCCAAGGCGTTATTTTATGTATCTGCGTGATCGGTATTAAAAGACGGCTTTCTTCAGCGAAGCGAAGCACCAGGTATTCCTGTTCGCCATCGGCCGTCTTGACGTTTTGCGTCCCTGCGTATATCGCCACGCCATAGTCGTCGTGGACGACCCACTGGTCGGGCAAAAGCGTCCCTCCCCATTCCGCCGGCGCCATATTCCGCACGCTGCGTCTTGCTGCAAAAACCCCCGAAAGCTCGAGGTCAGTCACCGCGGCGTACCTTGCGGACCAATCTGCGAATCCTTCGGAGAGGATACCTCTTACAGTCTTGAAGCCGCAAGCTTGAGCCCAGCCGAGGTTACTCTCGGACTCTGAATAAACCTTGATTTCAAATCCATCTTTGGCAAGGGCACCGCAGTAGGCCTCCACATCCCTCAGCCTGCCTCTGAAAAGGGGAAGAGCGCGCACAGAAAGCCTTATGACGCTGTTTTTGACGTCCTGCGTTACGCGTATACGCAAAAAATTGGACAGGTACGAGCACAGGTCCTCCCATCTTTGCCATGGGACGGCATTTTGCCTGTCCCTATCAAGGGTATTCCAAAGCCATGTGGAATTTTCGGCGTTTGTGTCAAGCCCCTGCGGGTCAAAAAAGACAACTCTCATTTCGGATGGGAAAAATTTATAAAGGTCAGAATCGGTACGCGATGTCAGGCTCTGCACAGAACAGCTGCTTAATGTCCTTAAGCTCTTCTGTGTCTCAGGAAGGAAAAACCTTATGCTTTCGACCTCTTCGTCGAAGAACTCAACTCGTATAGGGAAACTGTCCGCTGGGCTGAACACGTCGACGACGCTTCCCCTCGCCACATATTGCCCGGGGGACCATACGAGGTCGCTTCTTTCATATCCGTTTTGCGCAAGCCAATCCAAAAAACGGCCTCGTCCGACGCTTTCGCCAACCGCAAAGTTAAAAAGTTCTCCTCCGGTTGAAAACGGGGCTAAAAGGGAGGCCGGCGTCGCCGCAAGCACGCCGCCGCGATGCTTGAACCTTTCCAGGACATCGCCGCGGCCGGCTCTGATGGCGTCGGACTGAGATTCATCCTCCGTGAGGAGCATCTCAGGCAGATCAAACACGCTGTCAGCGAAGAGCGACATAGCCTCGGCGTCAGCAACGAAATCCCGCACCTGACGCTGGTCTGGCAAGATCACAAGAAGCGGGTCTTCGGCTCCTCTGCAGATCCATGGCCGTGCCGCGCCTCTTGTTGCGAGGTGGACGGATTTGTTCCTTTTCCACGCATCTTTGCCTATATCAAAGATGTTACCTGTATTCAATATATCGCCGTCGTCCATGGAAGCCACGATACTGATTCCCCGTGATAAGGCGCAACCAGGCGTCACGCCTTATCATAGTCTTCTTCATTTTTTAATTTCAAGCCGTTTATTTTACTCATAGCTTTTTCTAAACCATATTTTAACCATAGACTGAGCGCTTCCCAAGCGATATCCTCAAGCTCGTGCCACTTTGCGCGCTGCTCTTTTGGGATATTTCCAAGGACCCAATCAGACATTTCCTCAGATTCACGCGGAGACCCTACACCGATGCGCAGCCTCGGCACATCAAGTGTGCCAAGCGCACCCAGTATCGACATCATCCCCTTCTGTCCGCCGGCGCTGCCGCAAGGTCTCATCCTTAACTTTCCAAAGGGCAGTGCCGCGTCGTCGTAAATGACGAGCACATCCGACGGGGACAGGTTTTGATAACGTACCGCCTCCAAAACTGACAGCCCGCTTAAGTTCATATATGTGAAGGGTTTGAGCATAGATATCCTTTCGCCCTCATGAAGCACAGGTCCCCAAAAAGCACCTTTGAACTTCATCTGAGGCTCGCCAAGCGACAGCCGCCTTACAAAAGAATCTATCATCAGCCAGCCGGCATTGTGCCTCGTCCAGGCGTATTCCTGCCCGGGGTTGCCCAAACCCACGATAAGTTTCATATGAGCATCGCCAAAACGCTGCCTCTGTTACTCTTCTTCTTTTACAGCCTTCCCCTTGGCCACGACCTCAACTTCGGCGGCCCCTTCTTCTGCGGCGGCCTCTTCCTCGACGAAGCTCTTCGGCTGCAGTATGTTAAACACCAGTATATCGCCGTCTGAAATCAGTTCGGCGCCTTCCGGCAGGGAAAGGTCCTTTATAAATACTTCAGCGCCCATCTCAAGGCCGCTTGCGTCAACTTCTATAGACTCAGGAATAGCGCTGGGGACAACCTCTATGGTCACGAGCCTGGTGCTCTGGTTGATCACCCCGCCCTCCTTGACGCCTTTTGACAGTTCTTTATTGACTATATGCACAGGCACTTCCACCTTGATCTTATGCCCCGACAGCACCTGATAAAAATCAATGTGGCGCAGCTGCTGGGTGATCGGGTGGCGCTGCACTTCCCTTATCAGGGCGGAGCATGTCCCTCCGTCCGGCATCGTAAGTTCCAATACCGCTGTCTCCCAGCGCTCACCGTTGGCTATCGGCGCGATCAACTTTGACGCAACCGCCCCGGGAAGCCCTTCCTTGTAATTGGGCCCGTAGAGGACCGCAGGCACAACGCCGCGGCTGCGCAGCTTCCTGCATACCCCTTTGCCGGTCGCTTCCCTTTTTGTAAATTCTACTTTTAACTGCTGTTTGTTAGTTGCCATATGCTGTTCCTCCTCAATGTTTTATGTGCGTTAAAGCTTCAAGCTCATGTGCCGGGCCCGTAAACTAGCGGAAAAGGATACTGACGGAGTGTTCGGAATGTATCCTTCTGAGAGCCTCGGCAAAGAGCGGCGATATTGGAAGCACCTTAAGCTGGTCGAATTTTTTCTCCTCCTTCAGAGGAATGGTGTCAGTGATCACAACCTCCCTGATGGGGGAGTTCCTGAGCCGTTCGACCGCAGGTCCGGAGAGCACTCCATGCGTCGCGCACGCGTATACTTCTTTCGCGCCTCTTTCTATCAGCGCCTCTGTGGCTTTCACCATTGTACCCGCCGTATCTATTATGTCGTCGACCAAGATGGCGGTCTTGCCTTCGATATTGCCTATTATCTCCATCACCTCGCATATGTTGGCCACTTCGTGCGAACGGCGCTTGTCGACTATTGCAAGGTCAGCGTTGCCTATCTGCTCCGCGAACTTTCTGGCCCTCACCACACCGCCTATGTCGGGCGAGACGACCGTAATAAGTCCTGATTCCACTTCCTTTTTGAGGATGCGCCTAAAGTACGAAGCAAGCAGGGGGCCGCCGGTCAGGTGGTCAAACGGTATGTCGAAAAAGCCCTGAATCTGCCCTGCATGCAGGTCAGCCGATATAATCCTGTCAGCGCCGGCTTTTTCAAGAAGATTTGCCACAAGTTTTGCCGTTATAGGCTCCCTCGACCTGGTCTTTCTGTCCTGGCGCGCATATCCGAAATAGGGTATCACAAGGTTAACCCTGTACGCGGAGGCCCTTCTCAGCGCATCGACTATTATCAGAAGCTCCATGATGAGCTCATTTGCCGGCTCACATGTAGGCTGGACCACGTATACGTCGGCGCCGCGTACGCTCTCCTCAATCGATACGCCTATCTCACCGTCCGAGAATCTGAAAAGCTTCGAAGCCGAAAGCGGCACGCCTAAATTCATGCAGATATTTTCGGCAAACTGAGGATGGGCGCTTCCTGAAAAAATTTTGACCTCTCTCAAACCTTCCGACATTATTTGTTTCCTCCCCTGATATTTTTCTTTCTAAAATACCAGCCATCTATATTTTTTTGCCGCACCCTGGCAATCCCAAGCGCTCCTTCGGGCACGTCTGACGTTATCACGGAACCTGCGGCCGTAACTGCGTTATCGCCGATCGTGACGGGAGCGACCAGCATCGTATCGCTTCCTATGAAACAATTGTCCCCTATAACCGTCATGTTTTTCTTCTCTCCGTCATAATTGCATGTTATGGTGCCTGCGCCTATGTTCGTCTTCATGCCGATCTTGGCGTCGCCTATGTACGAAAGGTGCGGCACTTTGGCTCCGGATGATATTAGGCTCTTTTTTATCTCAACGAAACGCCCTACGTGGACATCTTCCGCAAGCACGGCTTCGTCCCTGATAAAGACAAACGGACCGACGGAGGAATTCCTGCCTATTTTGCTGCCTTTTATTCTCACAAAACCTGTCACAGAGACGTTTTCCTCCAGTTCGGCATCCGTGATCGCAGTAAAGCTGCCTATTCTCGAACCTGCCCCTATAGACGTGGATCCCCATATCTGCACATCGGGTTCTATAACCACATCCTCGCCGAGCGTTACCTTAGGACCGATCCATACTGAGGCCGGATCCATACACTTTACTCCGCAAGCCATCCATTTTCCGAGTATGCCGTTTCTCATCACACAAGCGGCAAGAGCAAGCTGTTTGGCGTCGTTCACGCCTATTACCTCAGAAGGATCTTCCGCCTTAAACGAGCCTACGCTGCCGCCATTGTCTTGAATGAGCTGGAGTGCGTCGGTTAGGTAATACTCCTTCTGGCTGTTTTCGCAGCCTATCTTATCGATGACGGACGACAAAGCTTTTGTATCAAAGACATACATGCCGCTGTTGACCTCTCTGATCTTCCGTTCTTCGTCCGACGCGTCCCTCTGCTCTACTATCCTGACTGTTCCGCCGTCACGCACAACGCGCCCGTACCCGTACGGGTCGTCGGCCTCGAAGCTGAGAAAGGTACAGGCGTTTCCACTCTCGATATGGCGATTCGCAAGCGCGGCAAGTGTCTCCGGCGTTATAAGCGGCGTGTCGCCGGGAAGGATCAAGACATTATCGTAATCTGACCACCATCGCTTGGCAAGGCTGACGGCGTGAGCGGTGCCGTTCTGTTCCCTTTGCCAAAGAACCGCCGCTTCGGGGAACGATGATGACAGCCAGGTTTCGACCAGCTCCCCCATATAACCGACCATAACCGCAATATCGTCAAAACCGGACTTTTTTGCCGCTGACAGCGGGTAATAAAGAAGCGGCTCCTCGAGCATTTTCTGAAGGACTTTAGGGGTTTTGCTGTACATGCGCGTGCCTTTTCCTGCGGCCAGTACCAGAACACCGAACCGTTTCTGTTTGCGCTGCATTTTCCGGACTCCCTTCAAGCTTTCTTCCGAACAGGTAATAATCGACTCTATATCTTTTCACGCAAAGCCGCAAAACAACAATTAGACAGCGGACGTCAGCCCTCCCTGTCTTGAGTGCTTTAATGGCTGGGGTGGATGGAATCGAACCATCGATCGCGGATCCAAAGTCCGCTGCCTTGCCGCTTGGCTACACCCCATAATGCGCAACGGTCATTATAGCCTTTATGCTTAAAATTAGGCAAGTGCAATATAAAACTTTTTTCATGCATATATGGACATAGGATGCTATTTGTACAAAGAGGCCACATCATTTATAATGACTTTGATTTAGTTACACTAAAAGACGGAGGACAAAAAGCGCAATGTGGACTATCAACGACGGCATAACCGCCCTTAAGAAAAAGGGGGCAAAAATAACGGCGCAGCGCATAGCGATACTCAAACATCTTGAAGGCAGGACTGATCACCCGTCGGCAGATGTGCTCTACCGCGAGCTTGCCCAAGAGTATCCCACCATGTCCGTAGCGACCGTTTACAGTACAGCCCAGCTGCTTGCGGACGCCGGACTTATAAAGATCCTCAGCATCGATGAAAAAAGAGTCTATTTTGATCCGACAACCGATCTTCACGGACATTTCTTGTGCAGGAAATGCGGCAAACTCATCGACATTGACGTCGATGAGAGCGCGTTGCTTGGATCCGTTTATAAGCACAAAGATGAGATATCACAGATACAGCAAGCGGAGGTATTCATATACGGCCTATGTACGAAATGTTGCGGCGACTGAAGTACTCGGCATGAAAAGCGCAGCGCCGCTGCTTGCCGGCGTCTTTATGCTCTACTGGCCCTACTTTTGGTGCTGGTACAAAAAAGAGAGCTTCGACGAGTATGGGTTAAGGTGGGTATTTGAAAGAAAATCGGCTGCACAGACTCTCGCGGTGACGGCTGTCGTGCTGAGCCTGCTTACGCCGGCGGCTTTTTCCCTGTCCTTGGAGAGACTCCCCCACAGCCGGTCTGTTGGGGAAATATTTCGCATGTCGGCATCGGGGCTGGCGGCGGCGGTGATTGAGGAGACGTTCTTTCGCGGGTGGATGCAGGCCGTTCTTAAAAAGTTCTTCTCACCCAACGCCGCAATCGTAATTACTAACATGGTGTTCGCGCCGGCGCACCTGCTTGCTGCACCGCGCGCCATCTCGCTTGCCACTTTTTTCCCGGGCCTTGTCATGGGGGCGCTTAAAGAGAGGTATGGCAATGTATTCCCGTCTATCCTATTTCATTTTTTGGGCAACGTGTGGTCGATATGGTTCTTCCCATCGTCCTTTTAGAGCGTAAGGGGGTATATTCTATGACTTACATAAAATTAGGCCGTTTGCGGCAAAATAACATATGGGCAGTTTTACTGTTTCTATGTTCTATGATAATTCTGTTAATTATGTCCGGCAGATCTTTTGCCTTAGACGGTCCCGTGCTGTTTGAGATAAGCGCGGAAATGACGCCGGGCAGTCCCGTGGTTATCTCGCTTCCGGACGGAACGCAAAGGGAGGCTGGCGCAGTGCTCGCGCTGCCTACGAACACCAGGTGGCCAAGCTACACCGCGAGCGCGTGGGGCGAACCGTCTGAGGTATGCGCGTCTGCGGTAAACGCTATCCATATACTTGTGTCAGTGGAAAATGGCAAAGGCAGGACGATGAGCATAATCCCCAAAGAGACCATCGCTCCGGCCGCCGGGCCAGGCGCGTCTTTAGTGATATCATCCAAGGCTTCTTACGGCATATTCGGCGCGTTCGCGCCCCCCGTGGGTTCTCGCGTCTCTTTCATCAAGCGAGGAGGCACAAAGAGAGAGTCCCTTTCGGCAAGCAACATGCCGCAGGCTAAAGACACGCTGATAATCACTGTTTGTAAAATACATACTCCATATATGGTGGAATTTGAAAACCGCCCCGGCGGGCGCATAACTGAATGGTCTTCATCGGGGGTTAAGGTCATAGGGCGCGTCATCAGGCCGCTTGCGGGAACCGGACGATTTGAGGGCACCATCTTTCAAAGAAGGGGCGCGCTTCGCGCAAACCACTGCGGGGTCATCGATTTCAGCACATCGCCAGTAGGTAAGGTCGGCGGATGCCAGATAATACCGTGGGACCACGCACTTAAATCCAGGGAGATGCAGGGGGCGTGGGACATGACGCAGTGGCTCATAGCGGGGCCGGCTGACGGCGCCTCCATGATGGGCGGCTCTTTCCCTCTTTTTAAGGGCGCGCTTGTCCCCGGCCCCTCGCAAGGCGAACAAATGTGGGATGTGTGGTCAACATACGGCAGGAAATCGCTCGTCATAGCGAGGGTAAAAGGCGGAAGCTGGGAACCCGTTCCGGAGTCATCCGGCCGCAATGACAGCGCTCTTTTGGATGTGACGCACATAAGAATATACTTCCCGTTCACAGACGAACCGCAGAAGCAGAGATAAAAGGACCTCCCCGCCGCATCTGAACGCACGGCTATTTGGGCGTAACGGCCTCGTTATATTATCTTCTCTTTTTTAAGCGTTCGCAGCACAACTTCCCTCAGGCTCGGAATCTCAAGGGCCTTGATTATTGTGGCCTCAAGCCAGCCCGGTAAAACACCGCAGTCAAGCCTTCTCCCTTTATACAGGACACCGTAGACCGGTTCTTCATTAAGCAGCGAGTTTATAGCGTCTGTAAGCTGGTACTCTCCGCCTTTGCCGGGCTTTATGCCGCGCAGGTGCGTGAATATCGACGGGGATAGTATATATCTTCCCATAATCGCAAGGTCGGACGGCGCGTGCTCGGGCTCGGGCTTCTCGACAAGCCCCTTGATCCTGAATATGCCGGGTTCCACCGGTTCAGCGTCCACTATTCCATATCTGTTTGTGTCGCAGCGCTCAACCCTTTCAAGGCTCAGCATAGTTCCGGGATATTTTTCCCTTACAGCGTCAAGCTGTTTAAGGACTGTCGGATCAGCGATCATCACGTCGTCGGGCAGCAAAAGAGCAAAAAACTCCTCGCGGCAGAACTCTTCCGCGCACAAAACGGCATGCCCTAGCCCGAGCGGTCTCTCCTGAAGCTTGTAGTCAAAAGCGGCAAGCTGCGGGATGTCCTTTATAAGTTTAAAAAGCTCGTCTTTGCCCGCTTTCAGAAGATGTTCCTCTAGGTTTTCCGAGCGCTGGAAATATTGAAAGATGGCGTCCTTCCCTGTGCCGGTAATGAATATTATCTCAGTGCACCCGGATGCCACGGCCTCGTCGACCCCATAGTGTATCAGCGGCCTGTCTATAAGAGGCAGCATCTCCTTAGGTATCTCTTTGGTGGCCGGCAAAAAACGCGTCCCAAGCCCCGCCACCGGAAATACTGCTTTTCTGATCGGCACAAATTCTGTCATGTCACACCTCCGACGAAATTATCTCAGATATCCTCTTTTCCAGCATATCTGCTGTCTTGTTCATCAAATCGGTGTCTCTGGATTCGACGAAAATCCTGACTAAAGGCTCTGTGCCGGAAGGGCGCAGCAGCATCCTCCCCTTCCCTGAGAGCATCGATTGGGCCTCCGCGACAGCCTCCGCTAATTTAGGGCTCCCCATTATTTTCGATTTGTCCCGTATCCTCATGTTGCGAAGCACCTGCGGATATCTGTCGAATTTATCTATCAAGGAAGAGATATCCTCTCCAAGTTCATCCATCGCTATGAGGAAAAGAACGCCGGAGCAAAGGCCGTCCCCAGTGTTGGCATAGTCAAGCGCTATGATATGCCCTGATTGTTCCCCGCCGAGGCGGCAAGACTCCTTGCGCATCACATCCAGCACGTACCTGTCCCCGACGTTGCACCTGAACACTTTTATGTTGTCCTTCGCGAGAAGATCTTCGAGCGCCATGTTGCTCATAACTGTGGCAACCAGTCCAGAACCAAGCGCACCTCTTGCGGCAAGCCACCTGGCTATGACCCAGAGCATTATGTCTCCGTCTATGACGCGCCCTTTAAAATCGCACATCAGCACTCTATCGGTGTCGCCGTCATAGGCTATGCCTATACTGGCGCCTCTTTTTACGGTCTCCTCGCAGATATAGTCCATATGTGTGACGCCGACACCGCTGTTTATATTCATACCGTCGGGGTCTTTGGCAAGAAAAGAAACTTCTCCGTCCCACTTCTCAAACAGCTGCTGCACAACGGAAAAAGCCGCACCGTTTGCCGCGTCTATCACAAGGCTGCAATCCTTTTTTTTAACCCGCTCTAACAGGGCGGTAAGGGCGCCGGCGTACTCTCGGGCAAAATGCGAACCGTCAAATATTCGTCCCACCGCGCCGTGCGTCGGGTGCTTCGCCGAGTGTCCGGCTTCTTCGAAGATCTTCTCTATCCTGATCTCGTCGTCGTCAGTAAGCTTAAATCCGTTCCTATCCAAAAACTTAACTCCGTTATACTCGGCCGGGTTATGCGAAGCGCTTATCACAGCGCCGCCATCAAAGCCGCCGTGCAATGCCGCAAAACTGACGCCCGGCGTGGGGATAACCCCGAGCAGCGACACATCCCCGCCTGCCGACGTTATACCTGCAGACAGCGCCGACTCCAGCATTGCGCCCGATATTCTCGTGTCCCGCCCCACAGCGATATGAGGACGCTTATATCCAAGATCCTCAAGAAACATGACATATGCCCTGCCAAGCCTAAGCACGGCCTCAGGGGTCATCATTCCCATATTGGCCACATCGCGCACGCCGTCAGTGCCAAACATGCGGCGCGTTTTGGCCGCACCTTCTTCGGTTCCCATAAAGACACTCCCCTTAATAATTTATGAGTTTGAATATCAATTTAAGGCAGTGACAACAACCTGCTCCGGTTCTATCTTAAGCACCTTGAATTCCTTTCTGAGCCCCTTTACAAGGACCGGGAGCTCAACCTTTCTTGACACTATGTTAGACACGTCGACGTACAGCTCGCACGGAATGCCGTCGCCAAGCGAATCAAGCGCGAGCTGCGTCCCTTCTATCACAATATTGACCACGTCCGGCGTTATCTTCCATTCCTTTGCCGGAGGGCTGCCTTCGATCATCACGCCAACATTGTAGTAATTTTTGGCCGTGATTTTTTTGCGTATCTTAATCTCGACCTTCGCCCTCTCCGGTCCGGCTATCTCCACGTCGGGCTCCATATCAACTGGCCTTATGGGGATCATTAGTTCAAGGTCCCGGTCAAGGCCAGTTATATCGACCGGAGGCAGAACGACGGACTGTAACTTCTGTATAGCCGCTCCCCTGCCGCTGACAAGCACCCTGTCGGGAATCACGCTTATGTAATCCACCTCGTAACCTTCCGCAGGCTGACCGGTGACCGACACTTTTACCGGGATGCTCGCGGCTTTGATCTCCTTCTCAAGCGACACTGCTACACTGACATACTGCGGGGCAATGGTGATCCTGTCCAGTCTGTTGCGGTCAAGCCCCGCTATTGTAAGAGGAGCGCTGAGCTCTTGCGATTCGCTCAATTTTTCTGCCGGGAGGACTGCGTTTACAGATTGTATCGAAAGGACGTCTGTCTCCGGTCCAGCCACTATCGCTTCTTTAGGTTTGATGTCAACAGACGCCACCACCGTACCTTCAGGAAGAGAGCCGTCGATTTTCCATGTTATGGGGACAGTCCTTTCGACATGCCTGTACACCTCCACCTCAGCTGTCGGAGGATCCCAGCTTCTTATCCTCACATAGTTAGGCACATCGATTTTTATGGGCAGATTATATCTTCCTATTCCAAGCCCCTGAAGGTCGACCTGAGCCGTCACGTCCTCCGGCCTGACGCGCGAAAGCGCGCTTATGCGCCCCGCCAGTCTGACTTGCACGGTCTTGGTTTTGCTGAAGACAGAGTAGCCTCTCGGCATGTTGCCGTATCTTATCTGGAGCGTGATGCTCTTGGTCCCGTCCGTATTGCCGTCCCATGCGACGAACATCCAGATCAGCAGCGAAATTATCAGGGAAACAATGTAAATCAGGATTTTAGTCTGAAATTCGGACTGTCCGCTAATATCGGCAAACATATTCTTAAGGCGTGAAATTTTTTTGCTATCCTGCCATTTATATTTTTTATTCGATTTTTCTTTTATAAGCTCTAAAATTTTATTCATCTTCCGAGACTCTCTCCGGCCATTGCTGCAGGATTTCCTCGCGCAGCCTGTTCATGAAGTTGGACTCCCTGGCCTCGTTGCTGAAATAGTGGGTGCATATCCTGCGCACCTGCGACTCGTTCAACGGTTTGGAAAGACGCCCGCTTACAGCTATCGTAATCTCCCCGCGCTCTTCAGATACCACGAGCGCAAGGGCGTCGGACATCTCTGTGACACCAAGTGCCGCCCTGTGCCTTGTCCCGTACCACCTTGATATGTCGGTCTTCTCCGTAAGCGGCAGATAACACCCTGCCGCTATTATGGTCTGTTGGTTTATAACCACGGCGCCGTCGTGCAGCGGCGTGCCAGGCCAAAATATGGAGACCAGAAGCTCCTCTGATATATCGGCTTTAAGCAGCACGGCGGTGCGCCACACTTCCTTGAGGCTGGTGCTGCGCTGCAGCACGCAAAGCGCGCCTATCCTCTGCGACTGACAGTAGACGAGCGCTTTAGTAAGCTGATCAGCCCTTATGTCCAGACTGGCGTCGTCCTTTTCGACCTTCCACATGCGTCCCTTGCCAAGTTCCTCCAGCATATGCCTCAGTTCCGGCTGAAACAGAATCGGTATAACTATTATAAAGGCGCCCAGCATCTTCCCAATTATCCATGATAGGCTGCGAAACTCCAGTATGTTGGCAAGGGCGCCTATAAGGCCTATTATGAGTACGCCGCGGAGAAGCTGCATCGCGCGCGTGCCAACCAGCAGCATGAGGATTTTATAGATAATATATGCGACTATCAGAATATCGGGGATATCCTGCCACCTGAGCTCAAAAAACGGCAATTCAGCACCTCCTAGCGCGTCGCGCCGTATGAAGCGACAAAAACATTATAGCCTAAGACCCCCTCAGCTTCCGCAGCACGGACAAATTCCCCTCGTCACCCCAGCCGTCCTTTGGCGTTTCGAGTATAGCCGGAACTTCGGCAAAGCGATCGTCGCATACAAGCAGCGAAAACGGCTCCAAACCTATCTCCCCGCAGCCTAAATGGGCATGTCTGTCCCTCTGGCTCCCCTTGCCCGTTTTGCTGTCGCTTAAGTGCCAGCAGCGAATTCTTTTAAGCCCCACATGCCGGTCAATCAAAGAGATGAATCGATTATACGACTCTTTCGTACGTATTTCATAACCCGCGGCGAACACATGGCACATATCAACGCAGAAAGAGATCCTGGGGTTATCCGATGTCATGTCTAGGATCCTCGAGAACTGCTCTATGTCAAACCCGACAGAGGTCCCCTGTCCGGCCATCGTCTCAAGCAATATGCTGACTTGCGATCCTTCTGTGGCGTCGATAACCTTTAGAAGCGATTCTGCAATTTTTTCAAGCGCATCATCCAAGCTTGAGTCTTTGGCAAAACCAGGATGCAGCACCGTATCCCCTATGCCAAGCTGATGGCACCTCTCGATCTCCGCCTTAAGCGCGGCTTCGCTGCGCGATCTCACCGCATGATCTCCGGCCAGGTTTATAAGATACGACGCGTGTGACACTACGGCTCTCACGGAACTTGCCATAGAAGCCCTGTAAAATGCCTCTATCTCTTTCAGAGACAGGATCCCGTTCTGCCATTGCAGCTGGTTGCGCGTGAATATCTGCATGGACTCGCACCCCACGGCATCAGCGCGTTCGAAAGCCTTGTGAAGCCCTCCTGCAGCCGAAATGTGCGCGCCTATGAGCGCCACTATATGCTTCGCTCCAGATACACGATACCTCTTTTGCCATCAACCGTCAGGATCATCCCATCCTCTACCATGTCATATACGCCGGATGCCCCGGCTATACACGGGATACCGAGGTTGAGAGCAACTATGCCGGCATAACCCGTCAAGCCGTCTTCTTCCGTCACAACCGCATCCGCCTTTTCTATCGCCGGGATGTATTCCTTTGCGGATTCTTTAATAACAAGGACGCCACCTGACGCAGTCTTTCGTATGGCTTCCTGTGCTGAAGCAGCCTTGCGCGCCGGACCCGTGACCTTTTTCCTAACAAGCGAAAGTCCTTTGCTTAAGACCTGCCCCACTGTGTGTACCTGTACGGTATTCGTGCTTCCGGGCTCTCCTACGGGAACGCCCGTCGTGAGGACTATGTTCTGTCCGGCATCCACAAGGCCCTCTTTTTGTATCATCGCCATCGCGGTCTCCACGAAGGCCTCCAGGTCGGCTGTAAATGGAGACATAATGGGCAGCACCCCCCACACGAGAGAAAGCTCCCTCCATGTGTTCAAGGACGGCGTAACAGCTATCACAGGGCACATCGGCCTATATTTGCTCACCATCCTGGCTGTTCCCCCGCTTGTCGTAAGCGATACTATCGCCTCTGCCCCAACAGCTTCAGCCACTTCCTTAGCCGCGTGGCTCACCGCATCGGCGATATCCCTGTCCGCACTGAACGTCTTCGGCATTCTCTGCCATACGGCAAGCTCCCTCTCAGTCCGCATGACGATTTTATGCATTATCTGTACCGATTCGAGGGGATACTTGCCGCCTGCAGTCTCACCGGACAACATAAGCGCATCTGCTCCGTCTATTACCGCGTTGGCCACGTCGCTTGCCTCCGCCCTCGTAGGCCTTGGGTTCCTTATCATCGAATCAAGCATCTGTGTGGCTACTATGACTGGTTTCCCCAGCGATCGGCACCTCTCTATGATCTCTTTCTGCACCATCGGAACGTCTTCAGTCGGGATCTCCACGCCAAGATCGCCTCGTGCGACCATAACGCCGTCCGCCACGTTGAGTATCCCGTCCATGTTGTCAACCGACTGGCGCGTCTCCATCTTCGCTATTATCTTTGCCCTGCCGCGATTTTCTTCGAGCACGCGCCGCACCTTCATTATGTCGTCCTTGGTCCTCACGAACGAAACAGCGATATAGTCCACGCCATGTTCTATCCCCCAGCGTACGTCGCTTACGTCCTTCTCCGTCAGCGTTGGGACAGAAAGGCTGGCTCCTGGCACATTCACTCCTTTTCTCTCGCCGAGCTCGCCTCCGACTATCACTCTGCATATTATCCCGTCAGGCGACACAGACTCGGCGGAAAGGTGAATAGAACCATCGTCTATGAATATATGCTGCCCCTCTGTTATCTCTTTATAAAGCGGCCTGTAGTCTATCGATACGCCTGACACGTCGCCTGCGCTACCGTCAAAACGCAGCACAAACGTGCCGCCGGCCATAAGAGTGACGCTTTGGTGCCCTTTGAGCAGCCCCGTCCTTATCTCAGGCCCTTTTGTGTCCAGCAACGCCGCTATCGGCAGCCTGCGCTCGCGTTCAACGGCGCGGACTCTTTCCAGCGCCATGCCATGCGAAGCGTAATCACCGTGGCTGAAGTTGAAGCGCGCCACATTCATCCCCGCCTCAGCCATTGCGTGCAAGCGTTCGTATTCCCAGCACGCCGGCCCCATGGTGCAAACGATCTTGACCTTACGCTCGGGCCTGTTCATTCATGCTCCCTCTGTCTGCCGCTCTTTATCTCGCCGTGCTTGGTATATACGCATGCCGCGCCGCGTATTTTCATCGCCGAGATATGTTCGGTGAACTGGGCGATCCATACCTCGCCTTCGTCCAGCTTTTCCGTATGCAAAAATTTGTTCTCCGCTCCCCGTGTTACGCCTATAACTGTGACGCCGTTTTCAAGCGCCTTCACCACTACGTATTCTCCATTCAAGGAACTGCGTGTCTCATTTTCCAAGGCCATAACGGGCCTCCTCTCTTCTGCATACACGCGGATATCCGCTGTACTCGCAAAACACTCTGCCCTTTGAAAAAACATCGAGATCAGAGTCCAATTTCTCGCCCGGCTCAACCGTTACGCCCTTTAAATATGATACAACCGTCTTCTCGGACGACACAAGCTTAAGCATGACTTCGTACTTTCCCCTGTTTCTGTTCAAAACGCCAAGCAGCCCTCGGCAGAAATTTTCATCAAGACCGTTTGAGTCTGCATTTATAATGACGTGTGGCGAGAGTTTGCTGGCGAACTCGTCCTCCGTGTATATTTCATCGGCCAATATAGAAATGCCTCTGTCGTTTTTGATCTGTCCTTTGACAACGTAAAGAGAACCCATCGCAAGGAACGGCTTGTACATAGCCCACTGCTTCCTGAATAAAACGACTTCCGCAGTGGCTTCGGAGTCTTCAAAAACAAGTATGCCTATGGGATCTCCGTTCTTTGTGTAGCGTTCGGTCTGCGAGATGAGAAGGCCGGCCGCAACCACCGGTACGTGACGCGCCCTCCAGCTGTCAAGCTCCGCCAGCGTACACGTGATATAATCCTGAACGAGCGGGAAATATTGATCGAACGGATGGCCCGATATGTAAAGCCCCATGCTGTCACGCTCAAAATCAAGCTTCTCTCTGACGCTTATATCAGGACAATCCCCCATCTCTGGCTCGAACTCGTTTCCTCCTTCATCCGAAAAAAGGGATATCTGGTTCAGGTCAAAGGAGCGTTTCGATGCGGCGTCAAGAAAAAGCGGCATGGCGGACAGCAGTTTGGCGCGGTTGCCGTCTATGCTGTCAAAAGCTCCGGCCTTAATCAGGTTTTCAATTACGCCCCTGTTGACTGACCTCGTGTCTATCCGCTTGAAGAAGTCCCAAAAAGATACGAATGGCCCGTCCTTCTCCCTGCTCTCTATTATGCTGAGCACCGCTCCCTTTCCGACCTTGGCCACTGCCGAAAGTCCAAGCCTGATGACGTTGCCGTCGACTGTAAAATCTTCCTTGGAGATATTTATATCGGGCGGCAGGACAGGATATCCCGCGTCCCTCACGCTGCGTATATAGCGTCCCAGCACATCCATCTTGGAGCCTATTATGCTTGTAAGGTACGCGGCCAAAAATTCGGCGCCATAATTTGCCTTAAGCCAAGCCGTCCTGTAGCTTATAAGGGCGTATGCCGCACTGTGCGACTTATTGAAACCGTATCCCGCGAATTTCTCTATAATGTCGAAAATTTCTCCGGCTGTCTTTGAATCGACTCCGTTTTTTAAAGCTCCGCTTACAAACTTGGCCCTCTGTTCCGCCATGACCTCAACTTTTTTCTTGCCCATCGCGCGGCGCAGCAGGTCGGCTTCTCCAAGCGTATAGCCGGCCAGAGCGGAGGCGCTCTGCATGACCTGTTCCTGGTACAGGATGACGCCGTAAGTCTCTTTCATTGATTTCTCAAGGCACGGGTGAAGGTAGCGGACGGGCTCCTCGTGGTGCTTGCAGCGGACGTACTGGTCGGCCATCCCGCTCTCAAGCGGCCCCGGCCTGTAAAGCGCCACAAGCGCTATGAGGTCTTCGAAGCAGTCGGGCTTCATACGGCGCACCAACGCGGTCATGCCGGCTGATTCAAGCTGAAAGACGCCGAGAGTGTCGCCGCGCTGCAGCATCTCAAATGTCTTTTTATCGTCCATTGGTATCTCATCAAGATCTATTTCGCCCTTGCCGTTCGCCTTAATGTTCCTAATGGCCCCCTCAAGCACTGAAAGGGTCTTAAGTCCAAGGAAGTCCATCTTGACTAAACCAAGCTTTTCCACTGGCTCCATAGAGTACTGCGTGACTATCTGATTTTCTCCGAACTTACGCACCGGGACCATCTCTACGATTGGCTTTGGCGTTATGACTATGCCTGCCGCATGCTGCGAGCAGTGGCGCGATATCCCCTCTATGTGGGACGCTACGTCCAGAAGCCGCTTTATTTGCTGGTCCGACTCGTAAAGCGATTTCAGGTCCGGGACGTTCTCTATGGCCTCGGGTATGTTTTTAACGCCGGATTTGATGGAATCAGGTATAAGCTTTGTAACCCTGCGAACCTCCGATACCGGGATCCCCATCGCTCTTCCGACATCGGTTATAGCGCCCCTGCTCTTCATGCGGTCAAACGTTATTATCTGGGCAACCCTGTCGCACCCATATTTTTCTACAATATAGGCTATAAGCTCGTCCCTTCCCTTATCCGATACGTCAGTGTCGATATCCGGCATGCTTATGCGCTCGGGGTTGAGGAACCTCTCAAACAGCAGGTCGTATCTGATCGGATCTAGGTCTGTTATGCCAAGCGCCCACGCCACAAGCGAACCGGCGGCCGAGCCCCTTCCGGGACCTATCGGTATGCCGCGCTCTTTAGCCGCTGTTATTATGTCGGACACGATGCAGAAATAACCTGAAAAGCCCATCTGCTCTATGATGCCAAGTTCATAATCAAGGCGCGCGGCATAATCGTCCGGGGGCGTTTCCGTCTTAAGACGCCTCTTGAGCCCTTCTGCGGCCATCCTGTTGAGGTAGGTCGCGAGGGTTTCGCCCTTTGGCAGCGGAAACTCCGGAAGGTAGTATCTGCCCGTCTCAAGTTTGACGTTGCACCTTTCAGCGATCCTCTTGGTATTTATGAGGGCCTCGGGCAGTTCCGCGCCGAACAGCCTCCACATCTCCTCCGGAGAACGGAAATAGTAGTCGTCCCCCTTGAACCTGTAACGGTTTGGATCGCTTACAACGCTGTTCGTCTGCACGCACAGCAAGATGTCATGCCAATCGGCGTCGCTTTTTTTCATGTAGTGCGCGTCGTTGGTCGCGATCAAAGGAAAACCGTGAGCACGCGCCATATCCGCCAATGTTTTGTTTACGATGGCCTGCTCAGGTATGCTGTTGTGCTGCAGTTCAAGAAAAAAATTACCGTCGCCGAGTATGTCCCTGTAAAGCTCCGCTCTTTCCAAAGCGCCTTCTGTGTCGCCTTTTGTAATAAGGTTGGGGATCTCGCCGCCGAGACATGCCGACGCTCCTATAATACCGGTGCTGTACCTCGCCAGCAGGTCATGGTCTATCCTTGGTTTATAGTAGAAGCCATCTGTATTTGCGACAGACACTATGCGCACAAGGTTGCGGTATCCCTCGTCGTTTTCCGCCAAAAGTATGAGGTGATAGAGGTTTTTGCCGTCACGGCACGTATGCCCGTTAGGATCAACATAGACCTCGCAGCCTATTATCGGCTTGACTCCAGCCTCCATGCATTTGTTGTAGAACTCGACGCAGCCGTACATGACGCCATGATCCGTTATGGCCACTGAATCCATTCCCATCTCTTTGGCCGTACGGGCCAAGTCGCCGCACTTGTTCGCTCCGTCCAGCAGGCTGTATTCGCTGTGGACATGAAGATGTACAAAAGGTTTATCCATAGATCACTGTTCCCCGCCGGACATTGGTTCCGTCTCGTCAAAACCGGCTTCTTTTACATAGAGGACCTCAGCCCCTATCAACTTGAGGACTCGGTCCGTGTCGTCGGGCATCATGCGCGGTTCGCTTCCGCGCTTGTCTGCCGGCGCGGGCACACCGGCCCCGCCGTCTTCTTGGCGCGTCCCACCGGCGTTTGGCACAGGGCTTTTATCATCCAAAGGCAAGACTTTTGCTCCCCACAGGCCGGCAACCGCTTTCGACAGAGCTTTCATATTCTGCGGAATAGAGAAAAACAGCTCGGCGTGCGGATTTTTATCATAAGTTATTTTCCAGCCGGCATCGGTACGCCATATGGCGCAGTCCTTCAGCGCGGCTGCCGTCAGAACGGCGTTCTTGCCCTCTATCATTGAGATCAATTTAGAAAAATCTCCCTCGCCAAGGTCGGCACAAAGCGCGTCAAGATCGGGCTGATACGCCTTAGGCGTAACTGTAGGGCTCATCTGGCCGGCTTTTGCGGCAGTTTGAGCGGGAGCTGCCGCATATTGTCTTGCCTGGTCCCGCCTTGCCTCTTTGTCAGCCGTTCCAGCCTTCGCCGCGTCCTGAACGGCGCGCGGCGCAGACGCTTCGGCGCCGCCTATGTTTGCCGGATCTTCAAATATCTTTGTGAGCTCCAGCATGACGAGCCCTGAAAAGACCTCCAGCCTCATGCCAAACCTAGTCCTTGGCAAAAGCCGGCCGCAGAACATACACGCGGCGCGCAGGCGGGTTGCGGTCCACTCCCCGGCTTCTTTTTCGATAAATCCGCGTTCCGCATCAGAGAGCTCAAGTGCGTTAAACGCGCCTTCGCCCCAAAGCGAATACATCCAAAGGTCTCTGAATACAGAGAACAGAGATTCCGTGAAACGTTCGGCCGATATACCCTTGGCAAGCATCGCGCCAAGAGCGGCTGCCGCTTTTTCAGGGCTTGTCCGCAGCGACGATATCCACCGCTCCATCTCGCTCCTGTTGCTGCCTCCCGTAAGATCACGGACGCTGTCAAGAGTCAAACTGCCCTTTCCCAATGCCACTGCCTGTTCGGTTATAGAAAGCGCGTCTCTCAGCGCGCCGTCAGCCTGACGCGCCACTTCCCACACAGCCTCTGTCTCCATGGCTATATTTTCACATTCGCAGACATAGTTTATTCGTTTCACCATATCCTCTATTGAGATGCGGTGAAACGGTATATGCTGGCATCTTGAGCGGATCGTGACAGGTACCTTATGAGGTTCCGTGGTGGCAAGCAGAAACACCACGTTTGCCGGTGGTTCCTCCAATGTTTTAAGCAGCGCGTTGAACGCCGCCTCCGTAAGCATATGGACTTCGTCAATGATATACACCTTGTATTGAGCGCCAAGGGGCTTCAGGTTCACATGGCTCTTCAAGTCCCTTATCTCGTTTATGCCTCTGTTGGATGCGCCGTCTATCTCTATAACATCAAGGTGTTCGCCGGAAGCGATGCTCAAACAGCTCGCGCATTCGCCGCAAGGCTCGAACTCAAGCTTCAGGTTTGGGCAATTCAGGCTTTTGGCCACCAAGCGCGCCGCAGACGTCTTGCCGCAGCCGCGCGGGCCGGAAAAAAGGTAGGCGTGGCCTAAGCGCCCCTCCTTAAGGGATTCGCACAGCACGCTCACGGCCGCGCTCTGCCCCACCATGTCGGAAAATCGCTGCGGCCTGTACCTGCGATATAGTGAAACATACATGGTACCACTCCTCTTTTGAACTGCCTCTATTTTAATGGAATATGCGCGTTTGTGTTTTACCGAGTTTATTTTTATTTGAAATAGTCCGTAAGAGGATTGCTCTTCCTCGCCCTGACCACAGCATCGTTTATCCTCTCTCTTATTTCGTCTATAGGAGGCATTCCTGTAAACAGCTCCCCCTCAGATAAAATCTTTTTGCCTTTTATTAAAAGCAAGGCTTCCCCGGATGCCGTCACGATCTGTATGTCGTACGGCGCAAGTTCAAGCTCAAGTGCGCCGTCAAGGCGTTTTTTAAGTTCCTTGAACAGATCCATAGCTTCTTTGCTTTCTGCGCAGGACAGAAGCGTCTCTTTGTCTATAGTGAGGCGCGCCTCGCCCGATATGGCGCATACATCGACTTTCAGGCTCTGCACCACGTCTTTTCTCTGGACCTCTATGCCGTTATCCTTCATATACTTAAGCGCGGCCTCTATCCTCTCTTCTATCTCCGGGTGGGTTTGGAAAATGCCCGGGTCGACATAGGCTCGTCTCATCTTCTCAACCTTCAGCCTTTCCATCATCGTAAGCATGGCGGCCGGGTTGTAGCCTGCTTTGGTGAGTATGTCTATACCCAACGCGTCGGCCTCTTTTTCAAGGTCTATGCTGTACGCGTTCATTATAGCCGTCTGAAGGGCGCCGGTCATTATCATGGCGCCTGCGCCGCCGCCCTGCGTCGCCGCGACTATGCCCGCTATCGTCATTATATTCAGCCTGTTGTTGCGCGCCGTCTGCACTATGACGTGCGCGCGGTCGGCGTGGACGAATTCGTGCGCCAGCACGGCAGCGGTCTCCGAATCGCTTTTGAGGAAATCAAGCATGCCCGTGGTTATATACGTCATACCGCCTGGAAGCGAGAATGCGTTTGGCTCTTTCGCTTCAACTATGCGCACTTTGTACTCCAGATCCCTCTTTAGGTATGGGGTGAGCTTGCCGGCTATTGTAGCCAGGCGGGCCTCCATGGCGGGATCTAAAACCCTGGGCATCGTTTTTTCAACCTCTTCCGAGATCTTCTTGCCCATCTTTATCTCACGGGGTATCGTCTTGTCCGAGGGTTCGAATGAAGCGGCTGCAAAGGCAGGCTGCAAAACAGATAAAGTCAGGAACAAACAGATAACCGCAGCTGGCGATTTCATCGCGTCTGTCACCTCCGCAACTTCGGCGTAAAAGGTTTATCACTATAGGCTATACCATGATAACCATATAAGCAAAGGCAATAATACCTGAATACGCAAGAGGCGAAAGGCCCTGTTAGACCCTCCGCCTCTCGCGTATTCAAAACAAGGCTTTATCCTTCTATGAAGCTCTTGATGCCGGAAATGTCCTTTACGTTCGCGACGCGGACCACTTCGCCCTTCTTAAGCTCAACCAGGGCCGGCATTGACGCGATGCCGAGCTTCTCCGTCATCCTTGCGTTGCGGTAGCCGTCTATGAACGCTATTTTTCTGCCGCTTTCTTTGGCGTATTTCTCGGCTTCGACCTCAAGCGCGACCTGAGCTTGATCTATGCTTGACGTGAAAAGGGCGAAAACATGCTCGGGCTCCGTAAGCACAGAGCGCAGATGCAGCTGCTCCGTGATGTAAGAGTATGCGGCCATTGCGGCCACGGCGCCGTCGCCCGCGGCCGTCACGACCTGACGCAGGTATTTGTCGCGCACGTCGCCGGCTGCGAATATGCCTTCGACCGAGGTCTCCATCTTGTCGTTCGTATCTATCCAGCCGCCCCTTGTCTGTTTCACAAGCGCCCCGGGCTCGCCCAGATACGAAACGTTTGGCTCTGTTCCGACGAAAACAAACACCCCCGCGACCGGCAGCTCAAATATCTCTTGGGTCTTCACGTTTTTCAGCACCAGCTTCTCGACGACCCCATCCCCCTCTATGGACTCAACCACAGTGTTCCATATCGGGACGATCTTTGGGTTGGCCAGAGCCTGCTCGACGGCCAGCCTGTCTGCTCTGAACTCATCGCGCCTGTGAATGATATATACCTTCGAGGCAAAACGCGTCAGATAACCGGCCTCTTCAACCGCGACATTGCCGCCGCCGACCACAGCTATCGTCTCTCCCTCGAAAAACGCCGCGTCGCACACCGCGCAGTAACTTACGCCGCATCCCGTGAACTCCGCTTCGCCAGGGCATCCAAGCTTACGGAAACTGGCGCCCGTCGCAAGGATCACTGCCTCCGCCTCTACTTCCCCCTTGTCCGTCATGACCACTTTACTGCCGTTTCTGATCTCTATCCCCTTGACGGTACAGTCCCTGAACTCGGTATTGAAATGCTCCGCATGTTTACGGAAAGACTCGCCGAGCTCCGCTCCCGTCGAATGTATCACTCCGGGCCAGTTCTCTATCTCATCCGTGATGTTTATCTGCCCTCCGGCGATCCCTTTTTCAAGCAGAAGCACATCCAACCCTGCCCTGCGGCCGTATATGGCCGAAGTCAAACCGGCAGGTCCGGCGCCTATTATCACAAGCTCTCTTTTTTCCACAACAAGCTCTCCTTCCGAGTTATCAGATATTTCAGTGATATCTGACAAATTCTAGCTTATTTTCGTATTTTTCGCCATATGAGATGCCGCGTGATGCCGCTGTAATCCGCAATTTTTTTCTCAAGCCTGAAAGAATCCGGCGCGATTTTCATAAGCTCGCCGCACTGCCATTCCCCGCCTATCTCAACGCCCATAAAACCGCCTATTTTTAACATGCCGGGAAGCGACGCAAAAAGGACCCTGTATACGTCAAGCCCGTCGAATCCGCCGTCAAGCGCTTCCTTGGGCTCATAGTCCGCGACGTCGCGCATGAGATTTGCCAAGCTTGCGCTCGGTATATACGGGGGGTTGGCCGTGATAAAGTCCAGTGACTCGCGCTTTATTCCGCTCTCTGCGGGATCCGCGGAACAGACCAGATCGAGCCTGTCCTCAAGAAAGTGCTCGGCCCTGTTGCGGACGGCCCACCGGAGCGCATCGCAGCTTGAATCGACCGCAACTCCCTTGTATGCCCTGTTTTGCAGCAAAAGCGCTATCGCAATGCAGCCGCTGCCTGTGCACCAGTCGGCAAACAGCGCCTCATCTGTGCAGAGGCGGAGCATCTCCTCAACCAAAAGCTCTGTTTCCGGCCTTGGTATGAGACATCCGTCACCCACTTTGATGATATACCCGTAAAACTCCGCCTCTCCTATTATGTAGGAAAGAGGGACGCGCTCCTTCCTGCGCCGGACCATGGCAAAAATCTCCGCGCATTTGCCCTCCGCAACATCGAGGCCGCTTTTTGCTATAAAAAGCGGCCTCTCTATGCCGGTGACCTTTGAGATTATTATATCCGCCTCGTAGGACGGCCTTTCTATGCCGCATTTTTTCAGTTCGTCTGCGCAACAAAGCCTGATGGAGGCAAGATTCAACTGTATCCCCTCATACTGCGATCAATTTGAGTTTCTCAGCCTGGTCAGCTTCGGACAAGGCGCGTATGAGCTCGTAGATGTCGCCGTCTAAGATCTGATCCAGTTTGTAGAGGGTCAGGTTGATCCTGTGGTCCGTCAGGCGGTTTTGAGGGTAGTTGTAAGTCCTTATACGTTCTGACCTGTCCCCCGTGCCAACCTGCCCCTTGCGTTCCGCGGCCATTGCCGCGTTCTGTCTTTGAAGCTCGGCGTCGTACAGTTTTGTTCGTAAAAACTGCATGGCCTTGGCCCTGTTCTTTATCTGTGACCGTTCATCCTGGCATGTTACGACTATACCCGTCGGCAGGTGAGTTATCCTAACCGCAGAATCAGTCATGTTGACATGCTGGCCTCCGGCACCGCTTGCGCGGTAGGTATCTATCTTAAGGTCCTCCGGGCGGATTTCGACATCGACCTCGCCGGCTTCGGGAAGGACAGCGACTGTGGCGGTAGACGTATGTATGCGCCCGCTTGCCTCAGTCTCCGGCACCCTCTGCACGCGGTGGACCCCGCTTTCGTATTTAAGGCTGCTGAAAGCTCCTACTCCGTCGACGCGGAAGATCACTTCCTTATATCCGCCTATGCCCGTCTCGTTAGAGGAGATAAGCTCGGTCTTCCAGCGCTCGCGTTCCGCGAACCTCGTGTACATGCGGAACAGATCGGCGGCAAACAGGGCCGCCTCATCACCTCCCGCGCCGGCGCGGATCTCTATTATTACGCTCTTGTCGTCGTTTATGTCCTTTGGCAAAAGAAGCAGCTGTATGTGGCGCTCAAGTTCCGGCAGACGCGCCTTAAGCGCCGCCAACTCTTCGACGGCCAGCTGGGCCATCTCATCATCGTCGCCGTCTGCCATCTCTTCGGCCTCTTTTATAGCTTTGATTACGGCCTCATATTCCATGAACGCCTCAACTACGGGGGCAAGCTCCGAGTGCTTTCTGCCGAGTTCCTGCATCTGCTGCGGGTCGTTCGCGACTCCCGGCATCGCCATGCGCTCCTCTATTTCCTTAAAGCTTCTCTCTATCTCCTGTAATTTGCTCAACAGATCCATTAACCGCACCACCTGTGATGTCTGAATTATCTTTTTGCAGATCAAGCGCCAGATCGAGCGCCCTTATGGCGACTTCGATCTGGTCTGGGGACGGGTCTTTCGTCGTTATATATTGGAGGGACAGAGCGGGCATAATACATATCCTGCCCCATGTATCCGAGTTTGACGCGCCCTTTATGAACTCATATGATACCCCTATCACTACGGGAAGAAGCACGACCCTGCTGCCCACACGCCACAAGATGCCGCCTCCGCCTACGAGAGAAAAAACCAATATGCTGACTACGATGACAACAAGGAGAAACGACGTGCCGCATCGCCTGTGTATCCTGGAATAGCGCGAAACTGCGTCCGGCGTCATCTCATCGCCGTGCTCATAGGCGTTTATCGTCTTATGTTCGGCTCCGTGATAAGCGAAAACCCTCCGTATATCCTTCCACATGCCTATAGCGGCGACATAGCATACGAAGACCGCGCCGCGCACGAGGCCTTCCGCTAAGTTTTTCCATACATGAGAGAGATTGAAGGTTTTAGCCGCGTACTCCGACACAAACATCGGAAACGCTATAAAGGCCGCCACTACGGCAGCTATGCCCAAAGCCACGGATGCGGCCATCTCAAAAGGGGTTATCTTCTCTTCCTCTCCAAGGCTTATCTCGGCTGAAAGCGAAAGGGCTCTCATTCCGACCCTCATCATCTCGGCCATGGAGGCAAAACCGCGGACGACGGGAAGCTTCCATATGCCGCGATTCAAGGCAGCTGACGCAGGCCATGATTTAAGGCATATTCCACCCCCGGGCTCCCTCACCGCAAGCCCCCACTTTGTGGGGCCCTTCATCAGGACGCCCTCTATGACGGCCTGCCCGCCCACCGGTATCCTCTCCCTTGCGGCCGCATTGGCGGCACCGGATGCCAGTGCGGATAAAATTCGCAGCAGCCTCATGCTTCGAGCATCTGCTCCATACCCGTATACGGGTTACCGCATGGGTGAGCCTCGGCACACGCTCCGCGCGTTACGCAGGAGGGGCCGCAGTTGATGAACAAATCAAGCGAGGCCTCCCGCGCCAATATAAGCATGCGCCGCGCCAGATCCCTGATCTCCCACTGAGCCCTTTTGCATAGGCGCAGCGCAAAAAAATGATGGAGCTCCCTCGCGTTCATCGTAACCGTTATCCTCGTCATTGTGCCGTGCGGAAGAATGAAACGCGCGTCTTCCTTAGCTACGCCAATGCTTACGAGATCTTTGTAGCATCTCCACGCGTCGTCGGCGCACCTGCTGAAAAGAGCCAGGGCCTGCGGATCCGACTCTATGGCCGGAGGCACGACGCAAGCGCTGTCAGACATCTCCACGTAACGCTGGCTCTGCTGAGAATAACTGGCCAGCCTGTGCCGGACAAGCTGGTGAGTGGCGACCCTGCTTATGCCTTCGACGGCGAAAGTGAAAGATGCGTGCTCAAAAGGCGACATATGCCCCGATTCCACAAGCATTTTCAAAAAAGAGGCCGTCTTTTGCTCATCAAGGCCATCCATGATATCGGACACACCGGAAGCGCTGTAACACATCTTGGCGGCCGCAGCGACGACCTTGGCCGCATCAGGAGTAGACGCTATCAGCTTAACGAAAATCGCCACACTTTATGCCTCCTAAAACACAATAAATCCGTCTGAAAGAGAGCTAAACATACGCAAACTTAGAAAAAAGAGGGGAGCCAGATCCGCTCCCCTCATCGGTGAAGGCTATTCGCAGTTATTGCTCGGCAGAGTCTTTGGAAGCCTTTTGGCCATAATTTACGCCCGCGTACTTCTGGCGGAACTTCTCAAGCCGCCCTGCCTCGGCTACGCGGCCTTTCTTGCCTGTGTAGAACGGGTGGCACGCGTTGCACACGGAAACCCTCATGTCGCCGGCGGTCGATCTGGTCTCAAAGGTATTGCCGCAAGCGCATGTGACCTTGCACGGCTCATATTTTGGATGTATATCCTTTTTCAATTTATAGCACCTCCGAATGTACTTATACGTCTAACATACAATACGACATTATATTGCAGGAAACTCAAAGACGCAAGGTTTTTCTTCGCCGTCGGCCGCCGCCGGCTGTGCGTGATCCGTTCACGGCGATCACACTTTGGCAAGCGAATCCCCGCGCTTTGGTTCGGCCTTTACCGGCACACTGAGCACGCAGACCCCCTCCATTACCTCGACAAGCCTGCGTTCCACGGCGTCAGCGTCTTCAATGCGGCACTCGCACACTATCGAGTCATGGATCTGAAGCACGATGAAAGCGTCTTTGAATTCTTTTTCAAGGACATCATCGAACCTTAAGAGCGCAATCTTCGCTATATCGGAAGCGGCGCTTTGAATCGGAGTGTTTACCGCCACCCTGCCGATGGGATCGTTCCCTCTTCCCTCCACAGTGGACACCTCGGCAAGCGGCCGTATGCGCCCAAAGAGCGAGCGCGTGAAACCGGCGGCCCTAGCCTCGTTTACACTGCGTTTTAAATAATCCTTCACCTTTGGAAGCACACTGAAGTACCTTTCGACCATTGAGGCCGCCTGTGCTCTCGGAATGCCAAGCCGCTGGGCCAGACCGTGCGCCCCCATCCCGTAGAGCAGGCCAAAGTTGACCACTTTGGCAAACCTTCTCTGTTCCGGCGATATCTGCTCGGGAGGCAGCCCGAATACCCATGAGGCCGTCTCCATATGTATGTCCCGGCCATCCCGGAAGGCGTCTATCAGCCGTTCCTCCCCCGACAGATGGGCAAGGACGCGAAGCTCTATCTGCGAGTAATCCGCAGCGACAAATATCCTGCCTGCTAAAGACGGCACAAAACAGTCCCTGAACCTGAAGGCCCAGGTCCCGAAGACCGGCATGTTCTGCACGTTCGGATCCCTGCTGGAAAGCCTTCCCGTACCCGTGGAGAGATGATCAAACGTCGAATGTATGCGCCCGTCACCTTTTGACGAAAGGTTCAAAAAGGGCTGGACGAACCCGGAGAGTATTTTCGTAAGCTCCCTGTGCTCTATAAGTTTCGACGGGATGTCGCAAAGCGGTTCCGGGAGCCGCGCAAGTTCTTCAAGCACGCTTATGTCAGTCGAGTATCCCGACTTGTTCCTCTTGATCGGGGGCAGGTTAAGATGCTCAAACAGAAGCCAGCTTACCTGCTTTGGTGAGTTAAGGTTAATCCTCTCCCCTATCATTTCGGCAAGGCTGTCCTCTATATTTTTTATAGCCGACTCCAAATCCGAGGCCAGCAGCGACAGCTTTCCCCTGTCTGCAAAGATGCCGTTTTGCTGCATTTTGGCAAGCACCGGACACAAAGGAAGGTCCAGGTCGTACATAAGCTTGTCCAGAGAAAACTCCCTTAGCTTCGGTTCAAACATCCCGTAAAGAGCCGGCAGCTCTGTCGCCAAATCTTTTCCGCGCGGCAAAGGCCTGCCCAGGGTCTTCTCTATAGCCGGGCCTCCTCTGTCCGGATGAAGGAGGTAGTGCGCGACTTCCAGGTCTTTAATTCGCTCGGGCCGCGGAAGGCGCAATAAGTTTTTGACAAGCATCCCTCTGTAGCCGTACATCGTAAGCGTACCGCGGCCGGCCCAACTTTCAAAGGCCTCCTTGCGGCCGTCCGGTTTGAGTTCAAGGCGCGCTGCGCGCGCGTCTTTATCCGCTATAAAAAACGAACCGCCCTCTCCCTCCGCGATTGAAAGCTCCGGCGAATCAAGCAGTTCAAACAGGTCGGCGTCGCGCGATGCGACAGGTGCCGGCCCTTGCGTAAGATCGCTGAAGCCAGGCGCGTCCGGCACGCGGCGTTCGCCCTTGCCCTTAACTATAGGGGCATCGGTTCCTGTTTTAGCGTTATTTTCACCAGTAAAACGAAGGAGCAGTTTTTTCAGCCCAAGTTTTGTGCACAGAGACGCGAGCGCGTCCATGTCGGGTTTTGACACAGTCAGCATCTCAAGCGGCGCCGCCTCTGTGGCCTGCGGCACGATAAGATCCCTGCTCAGGAAGACAAGGTCCCTGTTTTCCTCCAGCTTTGCGCGCCGCCCCTTGGCTATCTCGTCCAAATGCTCATATATCCCCTCAAGCGTGCCGTAAGAGGAGACCAGATCCTTGGCCGTCTTATCCCCTATGCCAGGGACGCCCGGAATATTGTCGATGTTATCGCCCGTAAGCGCAAGGTAGTCTGCCATCCTTGATGGCGCAAAGCCGAACTCGTCGCGAAACAGAGCCTCGTCATACACCTTAAAATCGCTGACCCCCTTTGCAGGACGTATCACGCACACATCCTTGCCGACGACCTGCAGAAGATCCTTGTCGGCGGACAAGATGTTCACCTTCCAACCGCCCATGGCTGCGGAAAACGCCGTTGATATTATGTAGTCGTCAGCCTCGACGCCGTCCCTTATGAAGACGGGGATGCCCATGGCTTTGCTCAGCTCTATTATAAGCGGCAGCTGTATTTTAAATTCCTCCGGCGTGGGCCGGCGCCCCTCCTTGTACTCACGGAACATTTCGTGGCGCCTTGTGGGCCCCTTGGGGTCAAAGAATAAACCTATCCCATCTTTGCCCCAAACCTCGGCACCTTTAAGCAGCATATTTATAAAACCGACTATAGCGTTTGTGGGCGTCCCGTCGGGAGCCGTCAAAGTGGCGGGAAGCGCGTAAAACCCCCTGAAGGCAAGGCCGTGCCCATCTATCAGAAACATCTCTTTTTGCATAAATTCGCCCCATTCCATGTCTGTTAGGGTATAATCTATTGCCGTGCGATACCCAACCCATTAAGATAATATCATTAAGGCACTCTCTTTTGCCAAAAAGAAGCGGCTTATTGGAGATTTTTTCTTTAATGCCGGATAACGTGAGCGGCAAAAATTTGGCCGTCTCGAATCCGGCGGGATTATCCACGCAGATGCTTGCGAAAAGCGCTTAATTATAAACCACGGGAGGTATGGATGATGACGGATAAAGTCCGTGTAAGATTTGCGCCGAGCCCTACGGGAGCGCTTCATATAGGAGGAGCGCACACGGCTCTTTTTAACTGGCTCTGGGCGCGTCACACAGGCGGGACGTTCGTACTGCGCATAGAAGACACAGATATGGAGCGTTCGACTTCAGAGTATGAGAAAACGATCCTCGAAGGGTTGAAATGGCTTGGGCTTGACTGGGACGAAGGGCCGGATGTTGGCGGGATGTTCGGTCCATACAGGCAGTCACAGCGGATGGAGTCTTATCACATGTACGCAAGGATGCTCATAGACAGCGATCAAGCGTACATCAAAGACGGGGCGGTCTTTTACAAAGTACCGTCCGGCAAGCTTCTTTCGTTTGACGACGCTGTATACGGGCACATAGAGGTGATGAGCGAAAAGGCGTCGGTGAACCAGGACGGCTCCATAAAGGATATAGTTATAATTAAAAGCGATGGTATGCCGACATACAACTACGCAGTCGTCATAGACGACTGCACGATGAGGATCAACACCGTGATAAGAGGTGAAGACCATATAATCAACACTCCAAAACAACTTCTCTTGTACGATGCGCTCGGCTTTGAGCGTCCGAAATTTGCCCATTTGCCGATGATCCTCGGAAAGGATAAAAAGAAGCTCTCTAAGCGCCACGGCGCCGCCAGCGTATTTGAGTACGGCGAGATGGGATATTTGCCCGACGGGGTGTTCAATTTCCTGGCACTTTTAGGCTGGTCTCCGAAGAACGGCGAGGAGGTGTTCTCGCGCGAAGAGGCGGTAGAGCTTTTCGACATCTCGGCCATAACCAAAAAACCGGCGGTGCTTGACATCGACAAGCTAAACCACATCAACCAGGAGCAGATGAAACGGATGGACCCGATGAAGCTGCTGGATTTGGTCCGCCCTCTATGGATAAGCATGGGGCTTGACCCGGGCCGCTTCCCGGACGAATATCTGGCCAAAGCGCTTAAGGTGATGGGCGGCAGGGGGCAGACCACGCTGCAATTAGCTGACTACAGCGACTACTTCATATCGTTTGACGCTGTAAAACAGCGGTACGATGCTTCTGATGTCGGCCAAGGCCAGCGTGACATGCTTAAAAGATTCTGCGAGGAGCTCTTCTCCATTGACGAGTGGAGCGCGGAGAAACTTGAATCCTTCACTAAATCGTGGGGAGAGAGAAACGGCGTCGCAATAAAAGAGATCGCAATGCCTCTCAGGTGGGCGCTGACAGGCCGGAAGGTAAGCCCCGGGGTTTTTGAGGTGGCGGAGCACCTTGGCAGGGAAGAGTGTTTGAGACGTCTTAAACACTACGATTTCACAAAGTGACATGTCTGAAAAAGATGGGCGCGGGCTATGGCCGCGCCCATCTTTGATTTAAGCACGGCTCAGCCGGAGGTCTTGCCGCGCTCCTTGCTCCATGAGTCCTTAAGCGGCACAGACAGGTTAAAAACAGGTTTTTCGGGCGCGGTATCATAGTCCGCGCAGAAATAGCCGTGACGCAGGAACTGGAACCTGTCAAGCGGCCGTGCTTTTGCAAGCGCCGGTTCGACAAGCGCGTTATCGATGACCACTGCCGAATTGGGGTTCAAATAGTCTTTATAGTCCTTGCCCGGTTCCATATCGTTCATATTGCGCAGCGTGAATAGATTATCGTAGAGGTTTATTCTGGCCGTCACCGCGTCCTCTGCCGACACCCAATGCAGGGTACCCTTAATTTTTCTCCCGTCGGGAGCCTCGCCGCCGCGGCTTCCCATATCGGCTAAGCAGCGCAGCTCCGCCACTTCTCCGTTTTCGTTTTTGACGACGCTCACGCACTTTATTATGTATGCGTATTTGAGGCGTACCTCTTTGCCCGGCGAAAGCCTGAAGAACCCTTTCACCGGATCTTCCATGAAATCATCACGCTCTATGAATATCTCTTTGCCCATCCTGATCTTTCTGCTTCCGGCGGAAGGATCCTCCGGGTTGTTCTCCGCCAAGAGAACATCCGTGAATCCCTCTGGCCAATTCTCTATCACAACTTTTAAAGGACGCAGGACCGCCATTGCGCGCGGCGCGGTCTTGTTGAGCTCCTCCCTCAGACAGTGCTGGAGCAGTTCTACCTCAACGAGGCTGTCGGCCTTTGAAACCCCTATCTCCCTGCAGAAACGGCGTATAGATTCCGGTGTGTAACCCCTGCGCCTGAATCCGCATATCGTAGGCATACGCGGGTCGTCCCAGCCTGAAACTATGCCAAGCGTCACAAGCTCCAGAAGTTTCCTCTTGCTCATCATCGTGTAGGTGAGGTTAAGGCGCGCAAATTCGTACTGGTGCGGGATGTGCGGCACCGACACGTTGGCTATGAACCAGTCGTAAAGCGGCCTGTGGTCCTGAAACTCAAGAGTACAAATCGAATGTGTGACCCCTTCGATGGCATCTTCGTACCCATGCGCGAAATCATACATCGGGTATACGCACCATTTATCGCCGGTCCTGTGATGCTCCCGTTTTAGTATGCGGTAAATGACGGGATCCCGCATGTTGAGGTTGCTGCTGGCCATATCTATCTTGGCACGCAGCACGCGAGCCCCCTCTTCAAACTCTCCCCTGGTCATCCTTGCAAACAGATCTAAGTTTTCATCCACGCTGCGGTTGCGGTACGGCGACTCGACGCCGGGCTCGGTGAGCGTTCCCCTGCTCTTCCTTATCTCCTCCGCGCTTTGGTCGTCGACATAGGCCTTCCCCGCTTTTATAAGCTCTATTGCCCACTTGTGGAACTGGTCAAAGTAGTCCGATGCGTAGCAGAGCTTGTCCCACTTGAAGCCAAGCCATCTGACGTCGTTCATGATAGCTTCGACATATTCAGTCTCTTCCTTGGCAGGGTTTGTATCGTCAAAACGCAGGTTGCACCTGCCTCCAAATTGTTCCGCAAGCCCGAAGTTTATGCAAATGGACTTTGCGTGCCCTATGTGCAGATAGCCGTTTGGTTCGGGAGGGAATCGCGTCGTCACTGTCTTTACCCTGCCGCTTTCAATGTCGTTCGCTATGATTTCTTCAAGAAAATTAGGGCTTCTGTTCTCTTCCTCAGACTTCATCATATAAAAACCTCCAGTGCGTCGGATAAAAAAATCACGCCGCAGCTTGCCTCAAACAGTCTCAAAAGGCAGCGGCATCCAAAGATAACCTCACAGCATCGCTTACGACAAGCGCAATCGCGGCAAAAGCCAGCGCAAAGGCAAGCAGAAGGCGGGCGTTGGCCGAGAACCTCTTTTCCAAGTACCCAGACGCCTTCCAGCAAAGCGGCGCCAGAAAAAATCTCACGGCGACGACCGCCAGCCAAAAAAGCAGCAAATTAAGGGCCTGAAACCACCATGAAATAGCAACGCCGGATACCTGCGACTTAAGGTAATCCCAAGGGAAAATGGAATAGACGACGAGCGCTATGATTATGTATGATCTCAACACCCCCCAAATCTGCATGACGGCCCTCTGGCAGCCCTGGTATTCGGCAAGTTCCCCATCGCCGAAAAGAGCGCACCCCATGCCGGTACCGTTATGCGGCACATGAGAGATTATAAGCAGTATAAACAAAAGCGCCCCAACTATGCCCAGCCGGCCCAGCACCCCCTCGTGGAGCAAAAACGACAGAGAACTGAGACTGAACGGGTCGGCGCCCGGTTCCGCGATGTTAAAATACCAAGCTATAGAAGCAAAGCCCGACACGAGCGGCAGCATGTAGCCAAAAGCATCTTTAGCCATCCTGCGCGCCACGGCATGTGCCGACGGGCATGATATCGAGGCTACCGCTATTATCGCAAGCGCTTCAGCCGTTAAAAAAAACTGAAACATCTGCAAGATGTCGTTTCCATTGTCGAGCAAAGGCACCGGCGTGCAAAAAGGTAAGCTTGCGCACACGGGCAAAAAGGCCGAGAACACGAGCGCCGGGCCGTAAAGCGATATTGGCACGCATGCTTTTTCCGGTAATATAACTGTCCTTGCAAACGAGCTCTTTATAAGCCCAAATGGCATATGAACATCGCGCGCGGACGAACGCCCGGTCCTCTTATTCAAAACAGAAAGGGTTTTATAGTGAAGGCTCTCCGCTGTAACAGCAACAAAAACAACGGCCCCCATCAAAATGGCCGCATATAAAATCCGAAGCGCCCCTTCAAAAAAAGACGTCATATCCCGCCTCCTCCTTCGCCGCGACAAAACACCGCGAGCGAGAACAGGAAAAAAAGCACCGCCACAGCGATTATGTGAATATTGTCCATATCAAGCCACGGCTCAACACAATCTTTTCTGAACGCGTAAATTTTATCATCAAGCGCTGAGAATATATCAGGTTCAGCCGGCGAGCACGTCCCGCTTTTGACGAAGCGTCCGTTTTGTCTCTTCAGCACAAGCGTGATACAGACGGAAAGAAGCGCTGCCGCAACCGCAAAAATCAAAATCCATGCCAGGAAATCCCAGACAAAATAGCCTGTTGCCAGACGATAGCTCATTTAAACGCACCGCCTTGATGCTCCGCAGAGTTTAATATATGCATATGATGCCCTCTGTTTACTAAGGATTCAACCGAAGGGAAGAGCACTCCCTCGAACACCCTGCCCGGGACGACCGTCGAGGTGATAAAAACGGCAAAGAGCAGCAGCATGGGCAGCGCGATCTCTATGTCCTTCGCAAGGTCGCCTGCGCCTTTCGGCGCCCCTTCTTTGAACATGAGCGCGGGAAGATAACGCAGGCCGGTCATAAGCGCGGCCATCGAGGCAATGAACAGGGCGACCGTCAAAAAAGGGCTGATGGAATTTGCGGACCTGAACAGAAACTGCTTTGCAGAGAACCCGACAAATGGCGGGAGCCCCGATATCACGGATATAACGAGGAAAAGAGCCGCGCATGTGAATGGCATCGTATCCCAGAGCCTTCCCCTGCGCCATATCTCGCCGCCGGCGTCCTCTCCCTTGAGAAGACAGCATATTATGGAAAGGGCCGCCGACGCCGGCAAAAATATCATCCACAGCGACACCATGCCTCCGAGCGCGCTGAGCCCGTAACGTGCCGCGGATTCGGCGCCGAATATGCCGCACATGCTTATTCCAAGAGACACAAGCATGAACCCCTTCATGTACATCTCCATGCAATCCGCAAATTTCACAGGATCACTTTCTTTAGCTGAAAACAGCGCCGCGGACAAAAACAGCAAAAGCCCCGACAGCACAAACAGGCCCGGTATCTTGGCAAGGCCTTCGATAGAACCGAAAAGAAAGAATATCACCCTGAAAAGAGCAAAAAAGGCGGCCTGCGCCCTTATTCCAAAGAAACAGCGCCTGGCGCCGTCCGTAACATAGGACGACCTTTTTACGAACAGAAAAAAAAGAGGGACCGCGAGCAATACAAAAGCCAAAAGTTCTCTTTGCCCGGGTTCAATGAGATTTGACAGGACCGCGATATTATCTGTCTTATAACGTACATAAAGTATAATAGTTCCGGCAAGGAACATAGAGAGTATCATAAGTCTCGATGCGTAATACCAGACGGACCTCCAGAACACATTCCTGTCGGCGGGCACGCCTCTGTAAAGGCCGGATGCGCCGGCCTGGGATATCGCTATAAAGAAAAAAAGAGAAAACAAACCGTTGGAGTAGAATATCCCCTGTACGCCACAAAGCGTGAACAGATAGAAAGCCGCTTTGGTAGGAGAAAAAGCGTTTCTTGTGTCGGCGAGAGAACGAAGCCCCGCTACAAGCGCGACAAACCCCATCAAAAGAGCCGACACCGCTCCCAGCGAGTCGACCTGCATCAAGGCGCGTATGCTGACGCCGCCCACATCCGGCAGCGACTCCTTCCAGCCCCCGCCGCCATATACATAAAAAACGGCCCCCTCAGACCTGAAACGCAGCCATATGGCTGTAACCAACGCCATATTGACCAGCAAAAGCAGCAAAAACGAAACCTTAAGCACCCTTTTGTTTATGTTTATTACGCGGCCGCTTTTAATAAATACGATCCTGTGGTAAAGCCGCACACATAGGATAACCAATGCGCCGGCAAAAGGCAAAAACAAGCTTAGGAAAGGAAGCGGCAACGTCGGTATAAAATTTGGCAGCGCCATCATCTCACCTCATCAAAAAAAGAGCCGGTTCTTTTTGAAACCAAGCCGCGGTCCCTGCCGGCATATCGCAGCGGAAGCTCAAGGCCGCAGCTTTGCATAAAAGCCTCGTCGTTAAGCAGTCCCGGGATGCTGCTCTCTTTGGCGGCGACTCCCCCATTTAAAATTATAACCCTGTCGCATATATCGATTGCCATATCAAGGTCATGTGTGGCCACTATTATTGAACATGGTATCTGTCTTATAATTTTAATAAGATTAAGTCTGCTCCTTGGATCGAGCCCTGCGGAAGGTTCGTCAAGCAGGAGCGCACGCGGTTTCATAGCGAGCAAACCGGCAAGAGCCACCAGAGTTTTTTCTCCTCCCGACAGTTTCCACGGCGCACGGTCGGCAAGCGCCTCCATGCCGGTGGCGCAGAGCGCCGACGCGACCCTCTCGGCTACGACGTCCTCCGCCAGGCCAAGGTTTTGCGGACCGAACGCCACATCCTCCCGGACCGTTGGTAAAAAAAGCTGGTCGTCCGGGTTTTGAAAAAGCAACCCAACCTCCCTGCGCAGCTTGAAACGGACTTCGCCGCGTATATTTTCACCATTGTACAGCACCTCGCCTCCGCTTGGCTCAAGACAGCCCATGAGAAGCATAAAAAGGGTTGATTTGCCTGAGCCGTTGACCCCGGCAAGCGCCAGGACTTCGCCTTCGCCAAGCGCAAACGAGAGCCCGCGAAGCGCATCAGTCCCGTCCGAATAAGAATACTTAAGGTTTCTGGCCTCAAAAACTGCGCTCAACCCAAACACCTCAAAATCGCGCGCCAAATGGCGCATATGAAATCCTGAAACCTGACGGCGATTAAAAAAACCGTCCAAAAAACAACGAACAGCTTATCAGATAAAGAAAACCGCGCTCTATTTTCAGGGCAAAGGCTGCCGTTGTATCCTCTGCACGCAAGAGCAAACCTTATACGGCGCGACCTGTCTATTGAGCGCATAAGAAGAGGGCCGCAAATATACCCCGCGTTGGCAATGGTTATGCGTCCGCCTCGAAACAGCCTTGCGCGCACGGCGTTGTGGGTTTCATCGAGCAACAGCCTGATGTACCTGTTCAGCAAGAAAAGCTGCGTCACAAGAACGTCCGGCAGCCCTAAAGCGCTCAGCGCACTGCATACTTTATCAAACCCAACGGCGGCTATCATCAGGAGAGTTGCCGATACTGTAAGCACGAACTTAAACACCGCAGACGCAAATGACAACCATCCGCAAGACACGGACAATCCGAGGACCTCACATCGTGACGCGTCAAACAGCGGGTTCCAGACAGCTATAAGCAAAACAGCCGGCGCTGCTGCCGCTATCTTCCGCAGCAGCGCGCCAAATCTGATATCCGCAGACGTCGCGAGGAACACCGGATACGCGGCCAGCGGCAAAAGCCTCAAGACCCGGTATTTATCAAACGACGCGACAATAACCACGTAAATCAGCGTAATCACAACAAGCGCCGCAGGTGAGAATATATACCCCGGCCCCTCCGTGTATATCCGAGTTTTTTGCAGCCCCTTAAGCTTCACCTTGCGCGGCGTTTCCTGCGCTTAAAGATCTTCCCGCATGCGGCCGCGCAAAGAAGCGCGCACAATGAACCGAATACGCCTGACACAGACGTCCCGAGCCTGCCCGATGCTTCGGCGTCTTTAAAGGAGTAGTCCGGAAAAAACGCGGCCTTCTCCTGCAGCGAATATAAGAAAGAGTGCAGGCCCGTTTTATGCAAAAACAGCCCCGGGACATTCTTTATCTTGTCTATAGACCACTCCAGTCCGTCTGGGTCGGCAGACGCGTACCATGCCGCAACGGAGCCCAAGAGGGCGGCAAGGAGCGCGAAAAAAACCAGGGGGCGCGCGCATAATCCGGCGGAGGAGCCGCTTGGAAGTTCATCCGGCGCATTTGACATCACGTATGCGATGATGAGCGCCGTCGCCATACCCTCGACCGCTCCTATGGCAAGATGAATACCAAGCATAAGGCTGAAGAAAAGGCCGGCCGGCAACGAAGTCATACCGGACGCAAGCATCTCGGCGACCACACAGAATGCCCCCATCTCAAGCCCTGCCACGGACGCAAAAACAGACCCCGCAAAAACGCCTCTTTTGCCGCCGATCCGTTCGGTTATAGGCTTATAGATCAGAGGGTAAGCGATGAAACATGGGAAAAATCCCATGTTAAAGACATTGCACCCAAGCGCGAGCAGTCCACCGTCGGCGAAAAAAAGCGCCTGTACCGTAAGGATGGAGATCATTGAAAGGAACGCCCGCCTTGGGCCTAAAAACACCGAAAGCAGCAGCGCACCTCCTATGTGTCCGCTTGACCCGGTGCCGGGGATAGAAAAATTTATCATCTGCACCGCGAAGACAAACGCGGACAAAACCCCCATCATGGCCGTCTTGTCTTCTCCGTCCGATCGTTTGAGCGCTGATGAACAACGCATGGCCAACAGTGCGCTCGCCGTCCAAAATACCCCGCCCACAGCGGGGGAGATAAGCGCGTCCGCCATATGCAAATAAATCACTCCCGTCATCGTCTTTATCGGAGAAAAACTAACACCTGTTTGCGGTTATGTCAAACGCTTCAGTACGCTTACGCCGGCGCAGGCTTCGGTTTTGAGTATCTTGCCTATAGTTGTCGTAAACATTTCTTATCACGGTTCAAACTATTAGCCTGTTATGCTAGAATACAGCTGCAAGATATGCAAAAATCACCCTATTAAATGTTTTATTATTGCAGCAGCTTTAAAAAATCTTATATCATAAGGAGTGGTCGACGTGCAAGAAAAGAAACAAATGCCTCTTATCTGGAAGATAGCAATCGGTTTCGTCATAGGTATCGTCTTAGGGTTCATTATAGGCCCGATGACGGACAAGAGCCCCTTCATATCTGATTTTCTCATGCCGCTCCTAGACTTGATAGGCAAGATATTCCTTTCGCTCTTGAAGATGCTTATCGTCCCCCTTGTTTTCTCAAGTTTGATAACAGGTGCAGCTTCGATCGGCGACCCCAAGGCCCTGGGGCGAATAGGGATAAAAACCGTGGCGCTCTATCTATCCACTACAGTTGTGGCTATAGCCATTGGGCTGTTGCTGGGCAACTTGATCCAGCCCGGCGTAGGCATGAATATTGCGACAGAACTGAAAGCCGAAGCCAAAGCCGGCGAATCGATGGTTGATGTGCTGCTTGGCATATTCCCGTCAAATCCGCTCCAGGCGCTTGTCAACGGCGCGATGCTGCAGGTAATAGTCTTCGCCCTCTTTTTAGGCGTATCCGCAACGCTCATAGGCGAGAAGGGGCGCAAGTTCCTAGAATTTAACGAATCGCTGGCAGAGACGATGTATAAAATGACGGGCATAGTGATGAAATTCGCGCCTATAGGTATATTCGCGCTTATCGCCGTCACGGCGGCAAAATACGGCCCTTCTGTCCTCGCTCCGTTCGCCAAGGTTATATTCGCGGTATACTTCGGATGCTTCCTGCATGCCGCCATAGTCTACTCCGGCCTTGTCGCTGGGATCACCAAGAAGTCTCCCCTTTGGTTCTTCAACGGAGTCAAGGAGGCGATGCTCGCGGCGTTCGTCACGCGCTCAAGCTCCGGAGTCCTTCCTATTTCCATGAGGAACGTACAGGAAAACCTGGGCGTTTCCGAGAAGGTCTCCTCGTTTGTCCTGCCGCTTGGCGCGACGGTCAACATGGACGGAACCGCCCTTTACCAGGGCGTGTGCGCGCTGTTCGTCGCGCAGGCTTTCAATATTCCATTGTCGTTTAGCGCGCAGGTAGGCATCCTGATAACCGCCACGCTGGCATCGATAGGGACGGCCGGCGTTCCCGGCGCGGGCCTCATCATGCTTTCGATGGTGCTCACGTCAGCGGGGCTGCCTATAGAGGGCATAGGGCTCGTGGCCGGCATCGACGCGGTCCTTGACATGGCCCGCACATGCATCAACGTTACGGGAGACATGTGTGTGTCAACGGTGGTGGCCAAGACAGAGGGAGAAACACTCTCATAGGCTGATAATTAGCAGATCAATCAACACAGTCAGGCGCTCCGCGCACCTTTCACGGGGCGCCTTTAGCTTTGGCATCTGTTTTTTAGTTCAAAAAAGACGAATCCGCCGCCAAGTTTCGTCGTCTCATACCATAGGGCCAAATCGATCCTAAGCAGCGAACCGCCGTCTATTACGTCTACGAAGGCTTGGCGGGCGTCATGTTCGATGGCCGTGATAACAGCCCAGTGCCACTCGTCAAGGCGATCCTCTTTCCCGCTGTCGAGGTTCAAAAACGCTATGGGCAGATCTTTATTTAGAGCCCCGTCAATAAAATTTATCACGTCCAAAAGCAAGGGCCTGGACGATGGGCTGTGCATGTCGCATATCGCGCATCTGCTTACGGGAAGCCCTTTGTCTTTGGCGTAAGACAAGAGGTACTTATAGAAAAGATCCGTCGACGGCAGGCCTCTGTCGGAAGGCGTAACATAGTTCCACATCTCTTCCATCAGGGAGACGAACTCCTTTTTGCTGAGGATTTTTTTACGTTCCTCCGGCGGCTCCTTGGATCTGAGCATATATGAGACCAGAACGGCCGCTACGCACGGGCCGCATCCTGCCCTGCGCTGATGCTCGGTACCGTACCATTCCTGGCTGCCGCCGAGGTGCGTCTCTTTTGTGGATTCATCGACGATTTTAAACAGATCTAAATTGGAAAGAGAGGCTTTGACCATTTGGCGCACTTCCTTATTCACGGAACCATTTTCAGATATGGCGGAAAAGATCCGCGTGTTTCGTATATACGTATATTGTAGCAGAAAATTACTATACAGACGCTAAAAAGAGCGGGGGCAAACTTTACGGCCTCAAAACAGGCCGGTTAATTTTTTTGTTGGGTGTGCTTTTAGCTCTTTTATCATATAAAATTCTAAAAAAGCACATACCTTAAAGGAGGGCACCGCATGTCTCAGGTCCAAATATTAGAACCGTTCATCGGCGGAGAATTTATAAGGTCCAAAACATCTGCGTACATGGATATATATGACCCATCCACAGGCAATGTTATAGCAAAAACCCCGTGCTGCACAAAAGACGAGGTAGAAAGCGCGGTTCTTGCCGCAAAAGCCGCCTACCCCGCGTGGAGCGATACTCCGCCGCACAGACGGGCGCAGCTTTTCTTCAACCTGCGCAAATTAATAGAGGAACACCTCGACGAGCTCACAGAGTGCATATGCCGCGAGAACGGAAAAGTCTGGAGCGAGGCTCAGGGAGACGTGCTTAAAGCGAAGGAGATGACAGAGATAGCATGCGGCATACCTTCTTTGCTCATGGGAGAGTCTCTTATGGATACGTCGAGCGGATACGACACAACGCTCTACAGAGTGCCGATAGGTGTTTTCGCCGGGATAGCGCCATGGAATTTTCCGGCAATGATCCCGATGGGCTGGATGACGCCTCTTGCCGTGGCTTGCGGCAACACTTACGTCCTCAAGGCGGCCAGCTCTACTCCTATGACATCGCTTAAAATAGCCGCTCTCTACAAGGAGGCCGGATTTCCCGGCGGCGTGGTGAACGTGGTCACATGCTCGAGGAACGAGTCCGAAATGCTTTTGGAGCACCCCGACATACGCGGCGTAACGTTTGTGGGCTCAACCGCAACAGGACGGCATATCTACGCTAAAGCGGCGGCCGGCGGCAAAAGGGTCCAGGCGTTATGCGAAGCCAAAAACCATGCCCTGGTCCTGAAGGACGCGCCAATAACGCGTACGGCGGCCGGCATCATCAACGCCGCCTTCGGCTGCGCCGGCGAAAGATGCATGGCCCTGCCCGTGGCCGTAGTAGAGGAAGAGATAGCCGACCGCCTCGTAGAGGAGCTTGTGCGCATGTGCCGTACCAGGATCGTGGGTCCTGCCTATGACAAAAAAAGCGACCTCGGACCGCTGGTCAGCGCAGAGCACAAAAAGTTCGTAACAGATTGGATAGAAAAAGGGATAGCATCAAACGCGCGCCTCGTGCTTGACGGACGCGACTGTAAGGTAGAAGGGTACGAGAACGGTTTTTACCTGGGGCACACGATATTCGACCACGTCACGCCTGAAATGGCCATTGGCAACTGCGAGGTTTTTGGTCCCGTGCTTTGCGTAAAAAGAGTGAAGGATTTCGAGGAGGGTTTATCGGTTATGAACTCAAATCCATTCGCCAACGGCAGCGTTATATTCACGCAGAACGGCTATTACGCAAGGGAATTCGTCAAGCGCACGGACGGCGGGATGGTCGGCGTCAACGTTGGCATACCGGTGCCCGTCGGGATATTCCCCTTCAGCGGACATAAGATGTCGTTCTTCGGCGACCTTCACTGCCACGGTAAAGACGCGGTCCGATTCTTCACGGAGTCAAAGACAGTCACGGCCAGGTGGTTCGACAAAAAAGAAATTCACAGCGACAAAGTGACCACATGGGATAATTAATACAAACCATCTAAAAGAGCCTCTGAACGTGGCGGCAAAGGGCGCCGCTGCCCTTTGCCCGCCGCTTAAACCGCCGCTTGTGAATGCGCGCTTAACGCTCGATATAGTGTACGCCCAGGCTCTCTTTTCTGTTTGACGCCGCTTTTGCCACGGCCTCCGCAGTCATGACGAGCCCGTCCATCTCAAGCGCGTACAGGAGATCCACAGCGCCGTTAATTTTAACCTTTCTTTTTTTGAACTCGCTCAGATAAGCAAGACAGTCGTCAAGTTCATTTAAACGCCTGACCGGCCCCGCGTACCTCCATACATTTTCCTGCAGGTCCCTGCGAAGCTCCTTGACATCCAGGCCTCGGTCAGACTGGGCAAGCATTCCTCCGTAGGCAGTGCACGCAGGCCCGGCGGACTGTGATATATCGCGGCACTCCTCTGCTGCGGCATGTCCGGTGCGAAGGCCAAACGTCACTATGCCGGCAAGCGCGTTGCCTCCCACCCGATTGGCGCCGTCGACGCCTCCCGCGGCCTCGCCGCATGCGTACAGTCCTTTCACCTGTGTTCGTCCCCACGCGTCTGTCTTTATGCCGCCGCAAAAATAGTGTTCAAGAGGGGCAACCCTCATAGGCCGGCGCCTCTTTTTAAAAAAATCAGCTTCCAGCGTGAGGCAATACTTCAAGCGCGGGGCGTTCAGCATATCGTCTGTTAAATCCTCCAGGTGGGCATAAACCCCGCCCTCGCGGTCCTTTTGATACACGAGCACGGCACACTTATCGCGCGCATAAAGATTAGCTTCGCTGCCATCCTTATATCCCCACTTATTTATTGCCCGCTTCAGGAACTCGTCCCCATCTGAATCAGTTATTCTGACATAGTCTGCCAGACCCAGATCGGCCATCCAGCGGGGAAAACGCTCCTCGGCCCAGCCCAAGGGATAGAATTGCACGAACTCCATATCGCGCAGAGAAAGCCCGACAGAGAGCGCCAGCGCGTAACCATCGCCTGTTATACGGCTTGGATTGTCTGTGCGTGAGTATATTTGCCCCCCGCCGCCGGTCGCGATTATAACGCAGCCGGCGGCTAGAAACGATGCTTTGCCTGTGCGCCAGTTTCGGACGCAAACGCCATCTGTCATGTCACCCTTTGTTGAAACAGAAGTGACCGCCGTCCAATCGATAAATTTAACGCCGCAGCCTTCCGCTATCCGAACGAGCTCTTTCTCAAACCCCGCGCCGCCCATGATTTCGTTTGGCGCGCTCGCCCTTGCCGACGCAGTGCCTCGTCCAAGCCTGATATTGACTCCCCAATCCTTCAATGTCATAAGCGCCTTTTCAGCTTCCTCGGACAGGACTCGGACCATATCCTTATCGTTGATCCCCCCTCCGGTTTGCATCGTCTTCTCATAGTGTTCAGCGGGGCTCACGCCGCCGCAAGCAAGCGAGAAAATACCCGCGGAATACGCCGTGCATGTCCCCAGGCCACGGCTGGTTTTAGATATCACCAAGACTTCAAAGCCTGCTTTACGCGCCGTTATCGCGGCGGTGAGGCCGGCTCCGCCCGAACCGATAACTATTACCCTCTTCATTGGCACCACCCTTTTGCATATCCATATCATTAAAAAAATCACATTCTGTTGCAGGACATTACAAGCAGCGGGGGCCGCCACGGCCCCCGCCCAAACGCTGCTTAGTATAATACTTCAGCCTGAGGCTTTTCAGTTCTTTTTATAAGTGATGACGGGCAACGCCAGCGCCATCAACAGAAGCACGCCGGCGAAACCCGCGTTGCAGCCGCTGCTGCCGCTGCCGCTTACGTCGGACTGCGCGGCCATTCTTACATAGACAGCGCTGCTGTCGTCCGTTGCGCCATACTCTTCCATGTCTAAAGTCAATGACCCGTCATTGTTGAGCACAGCCTCTTTTGCCTCGCCGTCTTTGTTGAGGATCACCCACCTCATATCCACCGCGCGCCTTCCGTCTCCTCCCATTGATCTGTAAAGGTTACGCATGCTTGCAGCGGAAACCAAATACTCGCCATCCACTATCTTACCCGTGATGCCATCGTTGGGTATATATAGATCCACCGGCTTGAGCACATTACCAACTATTTTTGCTGCCTGCGCAACAAACTCGGACTCCTCAGCCAACGGGAGGGCGTGCGGCGTCTCGGCGCCCACGAACTTAGAGAGATCCGGGAGCTCCTCCGTTGGGAGGTTCTTGGCCGTCATCAGCCTGTAGACAGGGAAATCCTTACCAACTTCCGCAGGCAAAAGGCCGGTTTTCCCCTTACCTGAACGCAGCACCCAAAGGTTTGCATAGTTCCAGCAGCTCTGAGGATCCAATGATAACGCACCATAAGGAGCTATAGGCTGTGCCATAAACATCACATAAGTTCCTTTTTTAAACTCTACGCCATGTTTCTCATATATATCGCCGGATACGTTGAAACCAAAAGGCTGGGATCCTACATCGCACAAAAGCGACGTGGATGTGATAGGACGCCCGCCGATTGTGACAGCCTCGACTTTTTTGACGTCAAAAGCGGTAACGTCAAGAGTCACGTCCGAAGTAAGCCTATGCAGCCTCACCCCTGTACACACAAGGCGATCTATCGTCTCCGGTTCTGCCTCAAACAGATATGCATATGGGCGCGTTATAACGCTTGCAGGAACATATCCGAACCTTGGCTGTCCGGCCTTATCACCGGTTTTATACGGGTCCCACATCATGCGCCCGACCTTGACGTCGTTCGATATCTCAACTATATCGGGACTTCCATCGCCATCGGCATCGGCAGAGTGCACTATATAATATTCGGTATAGGACTCTGTGCAGTTGTCAGGATTATCGTATCCGGGAGCGTTCATGTACCCCAATGTAAGTTTATCTTCTTCTTCTACCGTTTTACCAAGATCCGCAGTCTCTTTTCTTCCCTCTTCCACTGTATTGAGCACTTTGTCGGCATTCTCATAAACCGTATTGAGAAGCGATTCCACAAAAACGTTATGGCCATACGTGCGGCTATTCATCATAACCCTTGGTTTGGGCGACGGGACCTCGGTAAGGAAAGAAGCGGCACCTTTGAGCCCATAGGATGGATCGACCATCCTTGGATCCCCGTCGGCCTCAAGCCTCCAGGACCTCAAAACCCTGTAACCGGGCACCATGGTCTGCATATCGGAGCTCAGGACCATTCCGTCTACATTTTTTGTGCCGCCATAGGCTTGGTATACAGTCCATCTCACTTTTTCAGCGTCAAGATCCCTTCTCCAGTTGGCCTCTAAGAGGTCAAGGCCTATATCCACCGCTATTTTTCTGTTAAGGGCAGGGTGCGGCGCGTTCAATATCGAGACATCGAACACGTAGTCGAGAGTATTCCCTGTCTTTACCGCCCCACCATTCACATAGGCATACTCATCGCCCTTGTAAAGCCCCATCTCATGCTGGTCAAGCACCACATGAGGGGCATAGGCGTTCATAGTTTTGTGGACGGCCCTCTGGAGTATCGACTCAAACCAAATGTTGTCCCTGTTCGGATCCTGCGATGGATTACCGCCTGTCGGGACAGCTCCGTTGTTACCGCGAGTCCATCTCCAGGCGCCTTCAGGATTTGCCCTTGGCAGCATGACCACCACAACTTTATCCAGTATATGGCGAAGATCGCCCTGAGTGAGCCGATAGGCAGTGACTTGCATAGATTCGCTTCCCGATGACTCGTCTCCATGAATTTCGCCTTGCAGCCAGACGACGGGGCGTTTTAAAGCTTTCACGTCCTCAGGCTCAAAAACTCCCTCTTTGGAGAAAACCGCAAATGCCAATTTAATTGGCTTCACAGGCGTCTCAAGCGCGCCACTGTTTTGCACGGCATTGTACTCAAAGACATACTTCCATTTCATCGTTCCCCTGGATTTGTTTTGAACACTGTTTAAATAAGCCTCAAGCTCAGCATCTGTGGCTATGGTCCCTATTTCACCCGGAACCTCGGTCCCGTGCCCCGGCTGGTTTATCGGCAAATAGCTATAATCGATCCCTCTGCTTGCAAAGACATTGGTTTTCCAAGTAAGTAGCTTCTGTGAAACCTGCGCGTTTGTGGCACCATATGGTGTAGTCGGCCACGCCGCCATTCCGGCAGTGATCATAAACATAGTGATCACAACTGCGATTGCTGCGCCAATTGCGTACCGTTTTTTGCGTTGATCCACTAGTTTCACTCCTCTGCTTAATTAATATGATAAAGTTAAATTAAAAATTATTAGACAGATTTAAACATCGATCCTCCTTTAAAAGATAATAGATTTTTCTGAAGGTTGCAAAACAAGCTGTTAAATTGTATACACATGTCTGTGCGGATGTCAAATATTTTATTGAAATGACAGCACAAAGAGCATGACGCTGCTAAGCACAACATAGACAGCGCTGCTGTCGTCCGTTGCGCCATACTCTTCCGGCTCTTACTCTGATTCCTGGAACATTAACTTTTGAGTTTCCGGTGGGTGCCCAATAAAAAAGCCCCTCGGCGAGGGGCAGTTTCTTCGGTTAAAATGGCGCGCCGGACAAGATTTGAACTCGTAACCTTCGGATCCGTAGTCCGATGCTCTATCCAGTTGAGCTACCGGCGCGTGCCGTCATTATGGCGGTGAGGCAGGGATTTGAACCCTGGAGGGAGGTTTATGCCCCCCTACCCGCTTAGCAGGCGAGCGCCTTCAGCCTAGCTCGGCCACCTCACCAACAGGCGTTATTTTATTTCGCATCCGTCCCTTTGTCAATAGCCCGTGTCCGCTTTGCGGATATTTAGGGCACGTTTCGCGAAATCGGCTATTTTTTGTCGTCGGATTTTACATCCGTCTGAGCCGGTTTAGGGAATATCTCTGGATCCAGTATCTTGATTTCAGCGCGCTTGAGCAAGGATTTATAGAACTCTTCCTGTTTTTCTTGAGTTTTTTGGTTCTTCAGCACGGATTTGACGTCGGCGCTGACCTCGTTGAAGCTGAGCACCCTCTCCGGCGACCGCCCGCGTTTAATTGCGATATATGCGTCGTTGCTTGTCACGCTGATCACGGAAGACACTTTGTTCATTGGGTAATTTTTTAGCTTCTCCAGCGGCCCTGACGATATCATCTGATCCGCTATCAAAACAGGCTTGCCATACGGCGTTGAGTTCGCTATGTCGCCCTCGTGCTTCTTGATCGTCTTGTCCCAGTCGGCGCCGCTCTCCAGCTCTTTCTGCGCAGACTTGGCGGCGGCGCTGTTTTTAAACGCGGCCAGGTTCATCAGCGTGCCGGCGGGCTGCTTGTATAAGAAACCCTTCGCGGTATTGTAAAAACCGCGCGCCTCTTCATCGCTGACCTTTATATCGGCCTGAAGAGAATCCATCAGTTTTTGTTGTGATATCTGCTGGCGAAGCTGTTCTTTCACCGCTTTCTCTGTGGTCCCGCTGCGCTGCAGGTAGGCCATGAACTCTTCTCTTGTCGGGTAGCTGTCCATTATCTTCTCGTACTCTTTGTTGATCTCTTCATCGGTGACAGTTATGCCCCTCGATTTTATCTCTTTCTCTATCTCCGACTGAATAGCCATGCTGTCAAGCACGGTCTTTCTCAGCATCGGTATATCTGCCGACGTTACCTCTTTGCCCTGCGAATACTGATCCGCTATACGGGCCGCCATGTTTTCAAGCTCAGAACGCATGACTCTTTTGCCGTTTATCTCAGCCACGGGATAATCCCTGTTACCCGCGCCTCCGCCTCGGCCTGAGCGGACGTAGAGGCCATATCCGCCAAAGCACGATATAACAAACAAAACGATAACCGTGGTCATTATGAGTTTTATGTGGTTTCTCATATAGCTAAGCAAGAACGATCGTCCTCCTTCATATTAAGAGCAAAAAGCAAATGACTTAAAATCAGCGCTGCCATAAGCAACCGTTGTATGATACGACACCGGTTCCATCATGTCAAAGGAGCAGCGGTTCAAATCCTTTCATCTGTTCCTTATATCTGTTTAAGTAATCCGCAGCCTGAGACATCGAAAGCCTGACGTCCTTTTTAAGCTGCACGGAGAGGGCCGACGGCGACGAGAATTTCATTTCCTCCCTGTTGCGTGCCACGATGAACACGCAGATGGTCCTGTCGTAAAGGTCATCGTCATAGCCAATTATATGAGCCTCACACCTAAGGCCTCTTATGCCCTCAAACGTTGGGTTGTAGCCTATGTTGAGCGCCGTCTCGCGCCATGCCCCCCCGATAAAGGTCAAGGCCGCGTAGCTTCCTCTTGCGGGATATATTTTCCCGCTTTTGACGGAAAGATTGGCCGTAGGGTATCCGAGGGACCTGCCGCGTCCGTCTCCCTTTACTACCTTGCCCTGGATAAAGAACGGGTGCCCGAGCATATCGCACGCCGCCTGCATCTGTCCTCGCACTACCGCTTCCCTTATAGCCGAGCTGCTGACTACCGTCCCGTTCATCGTATATGACGAAATGACGTCAAGCGTCCACCCACGAGCGCGGCAGATGGCTTCCAAAAACTCGGGCGTCCCTGTTCTGGCCCTGCCGAAACGGAAGTTCTCCCCTATTACGATGCCGTCTATCGCGTTTCTCGCGGCTATGTAATCTATAAAGCTCTCCGGGGTCATATCGGCTATTGCCCGCGTAAACGGAATTTTGGAAATAACCGGTATCCCGAAGTACTTCACCAGCATATCGCGCTCCTCTTGAGTAAATAGAAGCTTGAAGCCGTCCTTGTTAAAGAGCATCTGGGGGTGCCCGTCAAAGGTTATGACCCCCCACCCGGTTCCTTTTACGCGAGCCCTCTCGCGGGCCGCGCAAAGAAGAAGGCGATGTCCCACATGGAATCCGTCGAAAGCGCCAAGCGCGAATATCATTTTTCAATCGCTCCCGCTGTCTATTATATTGACCTCAGGCTCCGCACGCATGGTGCTCCCGGCAAAAGAGCGCGTGCAGAGAGAGAATATGCCGTCCGACACAACTATAATGCTGCCGGCCGGCGTTATGTATCTTCCGAAATAAAGGCGTTCAAGTTCGTTCAGCAAAACGGGCTGGCCGTTTGAAAGGCGCTTTGCGTCCGACCGGGAGGCGTGATATGTCAAGACGGCTCCGCGCAAAAAATCAAGCGGCAGCACACGGCGCGCAAGCTCCTCGCGGCACGCGCGGGAAAACTCCGGTGCCTCCGCGCACAAAGCCAAATCAAAGGCGCCGACGCTTTCCCTTACAAGCTCGCGCACGTGCGCGCCGCAGCCAAGGGCTCGCCCAAGGTCACGCGCAAAGCCGCGTATGTAGGTGCCTCTGCGGCAGCAGACCGTAAAAGGCACTTCGCCGTCTTGCGATATCGGCCCCGTCCTTGTGACGGACGCAAAATAAACCGGCTTCGCCTCAACTTTTACTTCCAAACCCATCCTGGCCAGGCTGTGTGCCCTCTTCCCGCAGACGTGAACAGCGGATATCTGCGGAGGCTCCTGCATGCGCCATCCCATAAAACCGCATAGCGCCGTGTCTATATCGCTCTCAGTGATATGCCTCCACTCGCTTTGGCTGAGCAGCGCCCCGGACGCATCGTCGGTATCGGTCACGCTGCCTAAGCGTACTAACGTTTTATAGCGCTTGGGCATGTCCATCACAAAATTGCTGAGGCGCGTACACTGTCCGAGCAGGATCACCAAAAGCCCGGAAGCGGTGGAGTCGAGCGTGCCTCCGTGCCCGACCTTGACATTGCCGCCGAATATTTTACGTACGGCCTCCACGCAGTGCGTACTGCGCACTCCGGCCGGCTTATTCAGAGGCAGGAATCCCGCAAACCGCATATCTTTCAGCTTCCGCCCTTATTTTTGCGAGCGCCTCCTCAAACGTCCCCTGAATTGCGGCGCCGGCCGCCTGAACATGCCCGCCTCCGCCGAATACAGCCGCTATCTCCCTTGCGCTGTACGGAGGGCGGGTACGTATGCTGGCCTTGTTGACCCCGTTGGGATCGCTTAAAAAAATTGCTATTTTAACGCCGTTTATGCGAAGAAGCATATTGACGAGGCCGTCAACTACGCTTGCGTCAGCCGACGCCTCTTTGAAGTCATCCTCGCGAAGCCAAAAGAGGGCTCCCTTGCCGCCGGCAAATATCTCCGTACGCGAAAGAGCCCTTCCCCACAGTTTCAGCCCGGATGCAGTGAGGTTCTCGTTCACGTAATCGTCTATCTCCGCGGGGTCCGTTCCTGCCTCAAGAAGCTTGGCCGCGCACATATGGCTGCGCGGCGTCGTCGAGCGAAACCTGAAGTTTCCGTTATCCGTGATGAGCCCGGCATAGAGCGCGTCTGCCTCGTCTTTTGTGACTCCCCAGCCGCCCTCAAACATTATGTCGGCGATTATCTCAGCCGTGGCCGACGCGCTTGCGTCGACGAGGTTAAGCCTGCAATATCTTTCATTATCTCCGTGATGGTCTATATTGACGGTGTCTGCGCACTGTGCCAGGGCTTTGGCAAGCCCCGGCACGCTTCTGTCCACGGTGCTGGTGTCGACGCATATGACAAGAGCCCCGCACGCCTCTTCCGGCGACAGCCCGCGCACCTGTTCGTAATCCCTGGCATAACTCAGGAACCCGTAACGGCAAGGCAGAGGGTCCTTGCCGATCAGCCGGACCTTCCTGCCGAGCCTCACCCCGAGGGAGTAAAGCGCCATTGCGCATCCCAATGTATCGCCGTCAGGATTTTCATGGCAGACAACTATCCAAGCAACATGCCTGTCAAGACACTCTATTATCTTAAGGTAAGCTTCAGACGGCATTTTCCCCTTCTTCTCCTTTTGCGGACGCACCGGGCGCCTTGTCGGCAATTTCAGCGCTCAGCCTGTCAAGGAGTTCGTCCATGGCTCGCGCCTTGATCTCGGAGTCGTCGTATACAAAGTGCAGTTCCGGAATGGTCCTAAGATGCATCTCCCTGCCCATAAGGCTGCGCAGCATGCCGGCCACCGAGTCAAGCGCTTTCTGCACGGATTCCCTGTCGCCGGTTTCTATTAACGTGTAGTAGACCTTTGCGAAACTAAGATCCCGCGACGCGCTGACTTTGGTAAGTATAGCCGCCTTGACGTCCTCCCTTTTTATCTTTGTCTGCAGAAGATCGGATATTATACGAAGAAATTCTTTATTAATGCGCTCAATCCGATAAGTCGCCATAGGCAAACACCTCCCGGCTGTAGTCCACTATCTCAAATTCCCCGCCCGTTTCCCTCATGCGCAAGAAGTTCTCAAGGTTTGCAAGCCTTTCATCGATCTCCTCGGCAGATGAGCCCGCGGCTGTAAAACCAACGTCAGCGCCCTGTCTTGTGAGGTGCGGGCCCAAATCGGCGCAGGAAACGTTGAAACGGCTCCTTGCGCCGTCAGTAAGCGAACGCACGACATGCCTGCGTTCCTTGAGGCTCTCCGTACTGTGCAGCCTGATAGAACATACGGCGGCGCCGATCCAAAACATCATTATTAATCGAGCGTCCTCTTTTCTTTAAGTATCTCATAAGCCTCGACAACATCGCCAACGCGGAAATCCTGGAATTTATCGAAGCTGAGGCCGCACTCGTTACCGGCCTTTATCTCCCTAACATCGTCCTTAAAGTGCTTAAGGCTTGAAAGCTCTCCGTTCCAGAACACGACCCCGTCGCGTATCAGGCGTACCTTCGCGCTCCTGCGTATGAGCCCCTCTGTCACGCGGCAGCCAGCTATGTTGCCAACCTTGGGGACTCTGAATATCTCCCTTATCTCAGCAAGACCGAGCGTGTGCTCGCGCAGCTCCGGTTCAAGCATGCCCTCCATGGCGGCCTTGACGTCGTCGAGCATGTCATATATGACCTGGTAAAGGCGTATCTGAACCCCTTCGTTCTCGGCGATTTTTTTAGCGTTGCTGTCCGGTCTGACGTTGAACCCGACTATTATGGCATCAGACGCTGACGCCAGCATGACGTCCGATTCGGATATCCTGCCTACCCCCTCGTGCACTATGCTTATCGCGACGGAATCCGTGCTCATCTTAAGCAAAGAGGAGTGGAACGCCTCAAGCGACCCTTGAACGTCACACTTGAGCACGAGCCGCAGCTGGGGGGTCTCCCCTGTCTGCATCTTGTCGTAAAGCTCCTCGAGCGTAAGGCGCTTTGTCTTGCCCTGGTCGGCTTCCCTGCGCTCAAACTCGTTGCGGGACATAATGTCGCGGGCCTCGCGTTCAGACGAAAGGGTCGTGAACTTTTCGCCGGGCTGCGGGACATTCTCAAGGCCCAATATCTCAACGGGCATGCTTGGCCCCGCGCTTTTTACGCTGGCGCCCGAGTCGTCGATCATCGCACGGATCTTACCCCAAGCCGTGTCAGTATGGATTATATCGCCGCAGCGCAGTGTGCCGTTCTGCACTATGACGGTGGCCACAGGTCCCTTGCCCTTATCGAGGTTAGCTTCGATGACGGTCCCCTCGGGCGTCGCCGCCGGGTCCGCCATTAGCTCCTGCATCTCCGCCACAAGAAGGACCATCTCAAGAAGCTGGTCCACGCCTGCTCCGGTCTTTGCGGCCACGTCGACCATTATCGTGTCCCCGCCCCACTCTTCCGGCGCAAGTCCGTAATCCGACAGCTGCTGTCTCACCCTGTCAGGCTTCGCGTCCGGCTTGTCTGTCTTGTTGACGGCTACTACTATAGGCACGCCGGCAGCCTTCGCGTGGTTCATAGCCTCTAATGTCTGAGGCTTTACGCCGTCGTCGGCCGCGACCACAAGTATCGCTATGTCCGTTACCTGTGCCCCGCGCGCGCGCATTGACGTGAACGCCTCATGTCCCGGAGTGTCGAGAAACACTATCGTGTTCCCGTTGTAATCCACCCTTGAAGCTCCTATATGCTGCGTGATGCCGCCCGCTTCTTTCTCTGTTACGCGCGTCTTTCTTATATAGTCAAGCAGCGTGGTCTTGCCGTGGTCGACATGCCCCATCACCGTGACTATCGGCGGCCTTGGCACAGGCCCGACATTCTTAACGGCATGAGCCGCTTTCTTTGTTTTGCGCGCGGGCTTGTCTTCTTTGCGCGGCAATTCAGCCCGCTCGGCCTTTTTCTCATCCGCCGGACGTGCGGATGGCTTGGCTTCTTCTCCCATGGCCTTATCCTTCGCCTCATTCGAGGCCGGGGCCCCGGCCTTTCCGAAGACGAACTTTTTGCCGAAACTCTTGCCTAATATCTCAAGTATCTTTTCGTTTGCGGGCGCAGTTGCGGGAACCATAAGGCCGGCTGCCATAAGGGCTTTGACGGCGTTCCCGGGTTTTTCACCGATGATTGACGCTACGTCAAACACGGAGGCACATTCCGGAACCGTCACCTCTGGGGAAGCCGCCAGAGCCTCGGTGGCTTTTTTCTCTTTTTCCGCATTCTTCCTTTCAAGGTAGTCCTTGACCTTTTCGACGACATCGTCGCCTATCGAGCTCATGTGCGACTTAACGCTGACGCCAAGGTCCGTTAGAATATCCAGCATTTCGTTGTTGCTTTTTTCAAGCGTCTTTGCCAGCTCATATACTCTGATTTTGCTCATCGGCATCACTCCTGTAATATAGAGACAAAACTTTCTCGGCAAAACCGCCGCCGGAAGGCAGCGCCGCAACCTGGGCGGATCCTACGCCCAGGCGCTTTCCAAGAACGGTCCTGTCGACATTTTTTAATACTAATATCCTGACTTCCCCGCGCTCGGCGCCCGCATTGAGGGAGCGAAGCACCGAACCGGAACAGTCGTTGGTCACGACGGCTAAAAGCGGCTCCCGCCTCCTAAGCGATGCCAGCACTTTATCCTGCCCGACAGCAAGCTTTCCTGCTCGTCTGGCCATGCCAAGCGTATCTAAGATACGCTCATTGGCAGCTTCGGCCGCGTTATCCATCGTTTTTACCCTCCGCACAGAGCGACTCAAGCATGGCGTACACGCTCTCATCGACATCCGTTTTAAGCGCTCTGGCAAGCGCCCTCTTTTTCTTGGCCGCTCTTACGCAGTCAACATTACGGCACAGATAGGCGCCGCGCCCGTTTGCCCTTCCGGTGGGGTCGTACCTGACCTCGCCGTCCGGTGTTCTGACGACGCGCATCATTGCACGTTTTGGCGACTGGGAACCACAGCCGGCGCAGGTCCTTTCATGTTTCACCTTCAACGAACCGCTGCGGACGCCGTCCATGGCAGCATTCCTCAACCTTTTTCCTGCTCTGACAGGATGTCTTTTATATCAATGAAAAGGTCCTTCATTGTGGGCAGTTTATCTTCTTCCTTTACCTTGATATCTATCTTCCACCCTGTCAGGCGAGCCGCCAGGCGCACGTTCTGCCCCGCCTTGCCGATGGCCAGCGACAGCTGGTCAGGGCGCACGTAGGCTACAACGGACCGGTCCTGGTCAAGGAGAGGCTCGATCCTCAGCACCTTGGCCGGAGAGAGAGCGTTCCTTATATAGGTAAGTATATCCGAACTCCAGACTATAATGTCTATCCTTTCGCCGTTCAGCTCGTTGCTTATTGACTTGATGCGCCCCCCCTGTTTGCCTACGCACGCGCCCAGAGGCTCCACGTTAACGTCAAGCGACGTCACCGCTACTTTAGCCCTTGTTCCCGCCTCCCTCACGATGTTGCGTATCTCCACTACCCCGTCGCCGATCTCAGGGATCTCAAGCTCCAGCAGGCGGCGCAGCAGCCCGGGGTGTGTCCTTGAAACTATTATCCTGGGCCCTCTGGTGGTCTGGCGTACATCAAGGAGGTAGAACTTCTTCCTGTCCCCCGGGATATATTTCTCGCCTATTATGCGCTCTTCCCTTGGCATCACCGCTTCAGACTTTTCGCTGAGCCTGACAAGGACCTGGTCCCCTTCGGATTTGAATATAGTGCCCGTCACTATGTTGCCTATTTTATCCGCAAACTGCTCATAAACCACCTGGCGCTCGGCATCCTTGAGCCTCTGTATAATGACCTGCCTTGCCGTCTGCGCCGCTATACGGCCAAAATCTTCGGGGAAGATCTCGCTTCTTATGACATCCCCAACATCTACGTCCTCGTATCCCATCGTCGTGGCATCCTGCAGCGTTATCTCGCTGTCAGGGTCCTCCACTGTCTCCACAATCTGCCGCACCTCATAAAGGGAAACATCTCCGTTTTCGACGTCGATATGGACCTCCATGGTCTGATTGCCGCCCTTATATTTTTTATAGGCCGATATCATAGCGGCTTCAAGGCTTGCGACGATCACCTCTTCGGAGAGCCCTTTTTCCTCCTCTATCTGCTTCAGCACCTTTTTAAAATCCTTTCCCAGCTGCATCCATTCGTCTCCTCTCTTCAGTAAATCATTCCCCCGCCTGAGTCCCTTCTTAAAACGGCGGCATCAGTGCTTTTTCTTTTTTTTAGGCGGTATCTTCTTAAACGTCTTCTTCTCTCCGCGATGCTCCTTATACAGCAGCTTGCCGCGCGCTATATCAGCGAAAGCGGCCGTCACGGGCTCGCCCTTCAAGGCCATGCGCACTGACGATTCATCCGCGGCCTCTATGGTCCCGCTGATTTTTTTGCCGCTTTTAAGCGTGACCTCCGCATCCATGCCGACAAAGCGCGCGTAGTCGCCCAAAGTGAACAGCGGACGCTCTACGCCCGGCGAGCTCACTTCGAGGAAATACCTCTCGGGCAGGATATCCTCGTCGGCCGCGTCGAGGAAAGAGTTCAGCTCCCTGGCCACGGTCTCGCAGTCAGAGAGGTCGACGCCGCCGGGCATATCTATATAGACCCGGAGCATCTCCATCCCGCCCTCACGCGCAAGTTCGAAACCGACGCAGTCGTAGCCAAGCGATTCGATGCGGGACCTCAGATCATTGTACAGTTCGTTCATACGGTTTGCATCCACACGATACGCCTCCGTGATATGTAATAAAAAAAGAGTGGGCACGCCCCACTCTTCCTGGAAATGGCTCCTGAATCAGCGACGAAATTGTAGCACTAAAAGTTTAATCGGTCAAACCTGACCGCGCCGGCATATCCCGCGACCACTCGAACATGGCGAGCGAGGCCGCGACCGAAGCGTTCAGCGAACCGACCTCCCCTCTCATCGGTATCTTCCTGAGCTCATCGCAAGCCTTTGAAACAGCCTGCCCCAGGCCTTCGCCCTCGGATCCGACGACGATGGCAAGCCGCCGAGGCAGGTCTCCCTTAAAAAGGCTCTCGCGCGCCTCCATTGCGAGCCCTATTACCCAGAAACCGGCTTCTTGAAGCATGCGCACAGACTGAGACACGTTGCCCACCATAACCAGCGGCATCCTCAGCGCGGCGCCTGCGCTTGTCTTCACGACCGTTCCGGTTGGCAGGCTGCCACCTCGTTTAGGCACCATCACCGCGGAGGCTCCGGCGGCTTCCGCGCTCCTTATCGCCGCGCCCAAGTTACGAGGGTCCTGGATATGGTCGCACAAAAGCACCATTGCAGGCTCAGGCGCAGCCGGTGTCAGGCTCGTTATGTCGCACGCATCCCAAAGCTTCATAGAAGCCGTGTAAGCGGCTATCCCCTGATGGTTCTCCCTGCCCGTGAGCCTGTCGAGCGCCGCGTTGTCAACCGTCTGTACGGTCACGTGCTCTTTCCTGCACATCTCGAGCACCTTGGCCATAAGATGAGGCTGCATGCTTTTCGACACGACGACCTTCATGCATCGTTCGGGCGTCTTAAGCAGCGATATAACAGTGTTCCTGCCCCAGCAAATGTCCTCGCCGGGAGGGCTGTTTCTGTCTCTCATAGGCTATCCCTGCCTTTGTTTTTTATGTTTTTCATGAACTCCGCGAGATACCTGCCTGTTGCGCCCTTATGGCGCGCCACGTCCTCCGGGGTGCCGGCGGTCGTCACTTTCCCGCCGCGTCGCCCGCCGTCGGGGCCCAAGTCTATTATATAGTCGGCAGATGCCAGCACATCGAGGTTATGCTCTATCACGAGTACGGAATTGCCTTGGTCAACAAGCCTGTGAATCAGCTTCAGCAGCTTCTTCACGTCGGTATAGTGCAGGCCGGTTGTCGGCTCGTCAAGCAGGTAGAGCGTGCTTCCCCTGAATTTTTTGCCAAGCTCGGCGGCAAGCTTGACCCGCTGTGCCTCGCCGCCGCTTAAGGTGGTCGCCGGCTGCCCCAGCCTTATATAGCCAAGCCCGGCCTCCTGAATGACGCCGAGTTTGTTTGCTATCCTCGGTATGTCCATGAAATGCTCGACAGCCTCGTCCACCGTCATATCGAGCACGTCCGCTATGGACAGCCCCTTATGCCTGACCTCGAGGGTTTCGCGGTTGTAGCGGCGCCCTTTGCACACATCGCACTTTACGTACACATCCGGCAAAAAGAGCATCGACACTTTGATCTCGCCGTCCCCTCCGCACGACTCACAGCGCCCGCCCTTCACGTTGAAGCTGAAGCGCCCGGGCTGATACCCGCGCAGCCTCGACTCCGGAAGCTGCGCGAAAAATTCACGTATTGGAGTGAATACGCCGGTGTATGTGGCCGGATTGGACCTCGGCGTGCGGCCTATCGGGCTCTGGTCGACCAGAACCACGTTGCGCAGCGCCTCGTAGCCCGATATTGAGTCGAACTTGCCCGGCCTCTCCCTGTAGTCCGGATCGAACTTGCCGCGAAGGCCCTTGTAGAGGACCTCGTAAAGGAGAGTGCTCTTTCCGGAACCTGAGACGCCGCTTAAAGCGGCAAATATGCCAAGAGGTATGTCGACGTCAATGTTTTTAAGATTGTTTTCCCTGCATCCGCGCAGCTTTATACAGCCATTAGGCGCGCGTCTGGCATTGCTTGGCCTGAATGTGCCGTCAGCCTCGCCGCGCAGGTATGCCGCGGTCGAGGAATCGCCATGCCGTATCTCCTCCGCGCTGCCGCTGGCCACAAGATAGCCGCCCCTTTCGCCCGCGGCCGGCCCCAGCTCCAATATGTGGTCGGCGGCCATCATCGTGTCCCTGTCATGTTCGACCACGATAACTGTGTTGCCTATGTCGCGTATAGCCATAAGCGTGCCGAGAAGCCTGTTCGTATCCCTTGGATGAAGCCCTATCGTAGGTTCGTCCAGGACATATAGGACACCTGTAAGCTGGGAGCCTATCTGCGTCGCAAGCCGTATCCTCTGGCTTTCTCCGCCGCTTAAAGTATCGGCCCGCCGCGAAAGGCTGAGGTAGCCCGCGCCCACATCGTTGAGGAATGACAGACGCTTGCGCGCCTCGTTCATGGCCTGCCCCACTATTTTGCGCTCACGCTCCCCCATTGCGATGCCATCAAGCACTCCGATGAGCTCCTCCGCAGGCATATCGGTGAGTTTAGCTATGTTATACCCCCCGATCGTGACGGCAAGCGCCTCCGGCTTGAGCCTGGCCCCACGGCATGACGCGCACTCGTCCTCCACGCGGAAACGCAAAAGCTCGTCCCTGTAGTTCTCTGATTCGGTCTCAGAGAAACGCTTTTCAAGCCACGGCAAAAGCCCTATGTAGTGCCCGTTGTATTCCCAGTCGCCGTTTTTATCTGAAAATATCATGGGGATGACCTCGTCGGTTCCGTTGAGCAGGATATCCTTGACTTCACCGGGCAGTTTGCCAAACGGAACAGAAAGGTCCCATCCATGTATTGAGGCGAGCTGCTCAGCCTTCTGGACCATATACTTAGCCGACTTCCAAGGTATGAATCCGCCTTCGCCTATGGGCAGATCAGGGTTGACCGCAAGATCCCCCGAGAAGTACATGTGCACCCCGAGCCCGCCGCAGTCCGGACAAGCGCCGTAGGGGTTATTGAAGGAAAAAAGCCTGGGCTCTATGTCCGGCAAGCTGGCCTCGCAGTCGGGGCATATGTATTTTTCAGTCAGTTCAAGCTCTTCCACACCTTCCGATACCAGCAGGACGAAGCCGTCAGACAGCTTCATCGCCATCTCCGCCGCTTCGGCAAGGCGCGACCTGTTCTCCTCCTTAACACGCAGCCTGTCTATGACGCACTCTATGGTGTGGTGCCTCTTTTTGTCCAAATCAATCTCTTCCTCAAGCCAAAGAAGGGCCCCGTCTACGCGCGCGCGCATATACCCCTGCTGGCGCAGCTTGAGCAGAAGATTTTTAAATTCCCCCTTCTTTCCCCGGACCAGCGGCGAAAGGACTTCTATGGGCTTGCCGTCGTAGTCGCGGAATATCCTGTCGATTATCTCGTCCACGCTGTAACGGTGGACCTCCTTGCCGCACTTTGGGCAGTGCGGGACGCCTGCCCTGGCATAGAGGAGCCTAAGATAGTCATATATCTCTGTCACAGTGCCGACCGTTGAGCGCGGGTTGTGGCTCGTGCCCTTCTGTTCTATCGATATGGCCGGTGAAAGCCCGCTTATATCGTCGACATCAGGTTTGTCCGAAATGCCCAGAAACTGCCTCGCGTAGGACGAAAGCGATTCCACATACCGCCGCTGCCCTTCAGCATATACAGTGTCGAACGCAAGAGATGACTTCCCCGAACCCGAAGGGCCGGTCACGACTACAAGCTTGTTTTTAGGAATTTCTGCGTCTATGTTTTTTAGATTGTGTTGTCTTGCGCCTGTAATTTTTATGCTCTGTTCCAACTTCTCCATCGCCTCTTAACTGCATAATGCGGTCCCTGAGCTCCGCGGCCGTCTCAAAGTCAAGCCTCTCGACAGCCTCCCACATTTTTATCTCCATCTCGCGTACATCCGCATCCCTGCCGTCTGCCGCCGCATGAGATGCGTGCCTGTCTGATCCGTCCTGCAGCAGCTCCGCGGGCAGCAGGTCTTTTACGGCCTTAGATACCGACTGCGGGACTATCCCATGTGCTTCGTTATACGCCTCCTGCCTCTTCCTGCGCCTCTCTGTCTCTTTGACCGCCGTGCCGATGCTGTCCGTCATCCTGTCAGCGTAGAGTATGACGCGGCCCGCCATATTCCTCGCCGCGCGTCCTATCATCTGTATGAGCGAACGGTGCGAACGGAGATACCCCTCTCGGTCAGCGTCAAGTATAGCGACAAGCGAAACCTCGGGAAGGTCTATGCCCTCCCTCAGGAGGTTGACCCCTACCAGCACCGAAAATACACCAAGCCTGAGGTCGCGCAGCAGCTCCGCCCTCTCAAACGTGTCAAGCTCCGAATGTATGTAGCGGACCTTTATGCCAAACCCCGCAAGATACTCGGCTAAGTCTTCGGCGGAACGCTTGGTGAGCGTAGAGATGAGCGCCCTCTCTTTCTTTTCTATTATGGGGCGCACCTCCGCTATCAGGTCGTCCACCTGTCCCGTCGCCTTATGTATCTCAACTATTGGATCCGTTACGCCCGTAGGCCTTATGAGCTGCTCCACGACCTGGTCGGACCGCCCTATCTCGTAATCTCCCGGCGTGGCAGAGATGAAGAGCGCGTTCTTAAGCAGCGGCTCAAACTCCTCCCATTTAAGCGGCCTGTTGTCAAGGCATGACGGCAGCCTGAACCCGTGCTCTACAAGGACCTCCTTGCGCGCCCTGTCGCCGTTGTACATGCCGCGTATCTGAGGTATTGTCATATGCGACTCGTCTATGAATATAAGCGAATCCTCCGGGAAAAAATCCATAAGCGTACCCGGCGCGTCCCCCGGCTGCCGGCCGTCGAGGAACCTGGAATAGTTCTCAATGCCGGAGCAGTACCCCACCTCGAGGAGCATCTCTATGTCGTACTTAGTCCTCATCCTTAGCCTCTGTGCCTCAAGCAGCTTGCCGTTTGACTCAAGCTCGAGCGTCCTCTCCTCAAGCTCACTCTCTATCTCGCGTACCGCCCTCTCTATTGCGCCCGACGTTGTGACGTAGTGCTGCGCAGGGAATATGCCCGTATGGCTCTTGGCGAGAAGACATTTGCCTGAAACAGGGTCCGTCTCCTCGATACGCTCTATCTCGTCGTCGAAAAAAACCACCCTTATCGCGGTGTCGCTGTAGGCCGGGTATATCTCGACAGATTCGCCGCGGCTCCTGAAGTTGCCCGGCAGCAGCGACATATCGTTGCGTTGGTAATAATTTTCTATAAGCCTCGTCAAAAACGCGCGGCGCTCCCACCTCTCGCCGACGGCAAACCTGAATATTGCGTCCTCGTAATTTTTGCGCTTCCCCAGTCCGTATATACAGGATACGCTCGCAACCACTATGACGTCGCGCCTTTCAAGCAGCGCCTTGGTCGTGGCAAGCCGCAGCTTCTCTATGCGCTCGTTGACGGAAGCGTCCTTCTCTATATATATGTCCTGCGCCGGCATGTAGGCCTCCGGCTGATAGTAATCATAGTAACTCACAAAATAGTTGACGGAGTTGTTTGGAAAAAACTCCTTGAACTCGCTGTAAAGCTGCGCGGCCAGCGTCTTGTTGTGCGCCATGACCAAAGCCGGCCTTTGCAGGCGTTCGATGACGTTTGCCATAGTGAACGTCTTGCCGCTGCCCGTCACCCCAAGCAGGGTTTGCACGGCGCCAGGCGCGCCAAATCCGCGCACGAGCCTCTCCACCGCCTCAGGCTGGTCGCCGGCAAGAGGCCAGGGCGAATTCAGTTCAAACCGCTCTTCCATCTCATACGCCCCGCCGTTCGTCAAAAATAGCTCGCGCCGCGCGGCTTAAAGATAAAAACAAATACCTTACCATATGGCCAAGACCATCCTCATGCAAAATATAACCAAAAAACAAAATCGCAGGCCCCTATGAAAAACCGGCGCCCGGGGAAAACCCGGGCGTCCCTTGTACAGTATATCAAAATCGTTTCAAATTCCAACTCATAGTTTTACTTAAATCAATCTTCCTCGTCGTCAGGATCATCGTCGTCGTCCGCGGCGTCGATCCCCCGCGCCTGCTTACGCCCTGCGCCCTCGCCGTGTCCGCCGTTTCCGTCCGCTTCCGCGGCGCGCCCATCCGGATCCTCTTTGTGGGTTTCTTCAACAGATGGCGATGCGCCGCTTTCTTCGGGCTCCTTACCCTCGCCGCCGTCGCTGCCGTTATGCTGGGAACCGTTCTTATTGTTATTGGGATACCCAAGCAGTTCGTCAAGCTCGGCGCCCTCGAGGACCTCTTTCTCCAGCAAGAGTGCCGTCATCTCCTCAAGCCGTGCCCTGTGCTGCGTAAGGATGTCCTTCGCCCTGTTGAAGCAGTCGTCTATTATGCTGCGGACCTCCTGGTCTATCGCGTACGCTATCTCCTCGCTGTAGTTCCTGTCCTCGACTATGTCCTTGCCCAAAAACACCTCGTGCTGCTTCCTTCCGAGCGTCACCAGCCCGAGCCTCTCGCTCATCCCAAGCTGCGTGACCATCTGGCGCGCTATCTGTGTGGCGCGTTCGAGGTCGTTCGAAGCGCCGCTCGTGACGTCCCCGAAACGTATCATCTCAGCCACGCGTCCGCTCAAGAGCACCGTTATCTTATCCGACAGCTCCTGCTTGGAGACAAGGAACCTGTCCTCTGTCGGCAGCTGCAGCGTAAAGCCAAGCGCCATATGGCCGCGCGGAATTATCGACACCTTATGGACAGGATCGCTGCCGGGTATCTTGCTTGCGACAAGCGCGTGTCCGGATTCATGGTAGGCTATTATCTCGCGCTCCTTCTTGCTCACTATGCGGCTCTTACGCTCCGGGCCGGCTATGACGCGGTCGATGGCGTCCTCAAGCTCCGGCATTCCAAGCGCCTCCTTGTTGCGGCGGGCCGCAAGCAGGGCCGCCTCGTTAACGAGGTTCTCCAGGTCGGCGCCGACGAAACCGGGCGTCCTGCGCGCGATGACGTCTATGTCGACGTCCTTGTCGACTTTTTTATTTTTCAGGTGGACCTTAAGTATGTCGCGCCTTCCGTTCACATCCGGCCTGTCGACGACTATCTGCCTGTCGAAACGCCCGGGGCGCAGCAGCGCGGGATCGAGTATGTCGGGCCTGTTTGTGGCGGCTATGAGGATGACTCCGGAACCTGTGTCAAAGCCGTCCATCTCCACCAAAAGCTGGTTTAAGGTCTGCTCGCGTTCGTCGTGTCCTCCGCCTAAGCCGGCGCCCCTGTGGCGCCCTACAGCGTCTATTTCGTCTATGAAAACTATGCAGGGCTGAAACTTGCGCGCCTGCTCAAAGAGGTCCCTGACCCTGGCGGCCCCTACGCCTACGAACATCTCGACGAAATCAGAGCCGCTTATGCTGAAGAACGGGACATCCGCCTCTCCCGCAACTGCGCGCGACAGCAAAGTCTTTCCCGTGCCAGGCGCGCCTAAGAGCAATATCCCCTTCGGCACCCTTGCACCAAGCCGCGTAAACTTGCTCGGATCCTTAAGAAACAAGACTACCTCCCCGAGCTCCTCCTTGGCTTCATCGCAGCCGGCCACATCTGAAAACGTCACCTTAGGCCTATTATCGAGGAACATCTTGGCCTTGCTCTTCCCGAACCCCATCACCTTGTTGCCGCCGCCCTGCATGTTATATATGAAGTATATCCACACTCCTATAAGCAGAAGCGTAGGCAGAAGCGACGTAAGAAGCGCCGTAATCCACGAGTTCTTTGGGGGAGGGACGACCTCCACCTCGACGCCCTTGTCCGACAGTACCCCCGGCAGCGTCGACGCGTCAAGTATATACGTGACGAACTCTTTCCCAGACTTAAGCGTACCCTTAAGCTGCTCTCGATCCACTAGGACCTTGGCCACGTTACCCGCTTTCGCCTCGGCCATCAGCTGGCTGTACGGGAGCACCTCGGTCCCCTGTTTGTCCCTTGATGCCTCCGGCGTCAAAAAGACATTTACGATGCTCACTACAAGCACTATCAGGACAATGTACATGCCCACATTTTTTGACCTTTTATTCAACCCCATGCTCCCTCTCTTTCATAAACCTCGCGATAAATTTTATCTTTAATTAATTATCGTTTATCCGCGCGTCATGCGCCTCGCCCAACGGCTCCGCCACATAAACGGCGGGCAGATGGCGGTACTTCCCGGCATAGTCAAGTCCGTAGCCCACGACGAACTCGTCGGGGATAGCGAACCCGACATACTCCGCCTCAACAGGCTGACGTCTGCGCTCCGGCTTATCAAGCAGGACACAGACGGCCAGGCTTTCCGGCCTGCGCTCCTTGAGGAGCGTCCTTATATAAGAGAGAGAGAGACCTGTGTCGAGTATATCCTCGACTATAAGGACATGTTTGCCGCTTATATCCTGGCTCAGATCCTTCTGGATCTGGACGACGCCGCTGCTCTTAGTGGACGCGCCATAGGAGGAGATAGCCAGGAAATCTATCCGCACGTCAACGTCAGGCCCTATGCTCCTGATAAGGTCCGCCAAAAAAACGACGGCGCCCTTCAGGACACAGACGCATACAAGCTCTTTCCCGGCGTAATCGCGACGGATCCGCAGGCCCAGATCCATGACCTTGTCTTTTAGTTCTTCCTCAGATACCAAAACCTTCCCGACTCTATAATCCAACGAGATACCACTCCTACAGGCAGAGTTGAGTAAACAAAACAGCATACATCATAACACAACAAGCGTTATCTCGCCCACCACGGCAGCCATGGTTTTCCACTATTTTTATCTGCGTTTTTTACTATATCTTTTCTGCGCAGCCAGCCTATGCCGCGCCTCGAATAGCAGACCTCTATGTCGCGAGCCCACTGGAAGCGCCAGCAGCCGCCCTTCCTTATGAGCGAGACAAGCTTCAGCGTCCTGTCCCTGGAGAGGACAGAAAGCCCCAGCATGGCGCCCTGGACCCTTATCATATCGGCAAGCTTGGCGTCGGAGACATACTCGAGGGAAGATGTCTTCCAGCACGCGAGGGCAGGTGGGATATCGGCCGCAACAGATTCGACGCTGCGCCTGGCATCTTCCTCGCGCTCCGAGAGCTCAGCGTCTGTTTGCCTTGCGAGCCCCAGCATCGCACTCTCAAAGTTCGGGTTGAGGTTGTTTTTGATCCACGGTATCAGTTCCTCGCGCACCCTGTTTCTCGTGTAGGTCCTGTCCGTGTTGCTTGCGTCCTCCCTCCACGGTACCGACATCGCGCGCAGCAGTGTGCGCAGCGACTCGCGCCTGAACGCGATTATGGGGCGCACTATATTGCCACGCACTTCCGGAATGCCGCGGAGCCCAGCCAGGCCTGTGCCGCGGAACAGGTTCATCAGCTGCGTCTCTATGAGGTCGTCCGCGGAGTGCCCCACGGCGATGAAAGGAAGGCCGCAGGCTGATGCCGTCTCGTAAAAATGCGCGTACCTCTCCCTGCGCCCCGCCATCTCAAAAGACTCCCCGACAAGCCGCTTAGCGTGCACATCCACCGTTTTTACGCGGCACTCCACGCCCCATTTCAGGCACAGATCGCGCACAAAAGCAGCGTCTTCGTGTGAGGCTCCCTCGCGCGTGCAGTGGTCCAAGTGGGCCGCCACGACGCGGCCGCCGTAGAATTCGCGCAGAAGCCAAAGCATGGCCACAGAATCCCCGCCGCCGGAAAGCGCGGCTACGATGCCGGGCGAATCCCACCAGCCCTGCCTCATTCCGGTCTCCGCCAATTTCTTCTTAAAATACATTAAATTTTCTTCCATTTGATGTTCACCGCTTCAAAGTAAAAAATCCCACCGAACACATTTTCAGCGGGAAGTCTCTATCCGTCAAGCAATAAAACACCGGAGCGCCTATGCTAACGCGACAAAAAACCCCGAAAGACATGGTCTTTCGGGGAGTTAATTTTTAATGGAGCGGAAAACGGGACTCGAACCCGCGACCTACGGCTTGGAAGGCCATCGCTCTACCAGCTGAGCTATTTCCGCACGCAACGCGGATAATAGTAACATAACCGATGCGGATCCGCAATACATCAAAGGCAAAAAATTGGCGGCCAAGCGCAGCTTCTCGCGCCCGCGCGGTTTATCTGTGATATAATATCCCCAATATGCGGGGGAGCTTGCAGGAGCAGGCTGAGAGGAAGCAATCAAACTTCGACCCTAAAACCTGATGTGGGTAATGCCAACGTAGGGAGTATGACAATACTGCTTCTTTGGGGGACGCCGCATCCGGTGTCCTTTTTTTGTTGCGCATATGCTCTCCCGGCAAAGAAAGAGGGATGTATCGATGAACTACACAACACAGATGGACGCGGCAAGGAAAGGGATCGTGACCGATGCGATCAGGAAGGTGTCGGAAAGGGAAAAGATGTCGGCAGGCCTTCTTATGAAGCTGATTGCCGAAGGAAAGGCCATCATCCCCTGCAACAAACGCCACAGCGTGATTTCCCCTAACGGCATAGGTTCCATGCTCAAGACAAAGATCAACGTAAATCTTGGGACCTCGCGAGACTGTACCGACCTTGAAATGGAATGGGAAAAGGTACAAAGTGCCGTCGCCATGGGGGCTGAAGCCATCATGGACTTAAGCTCTTGCGGCGATACAAGGGTCTTCCGCCGCATGCTGTGCAGACGCTGCCCGGCGATGATTGGAACTGTGCCTATTTACGATGCGGTTGTATATTACAAAAAGGCCCTGAAGGAGATAACTGAAAGGGAGTGGATCGATATCATCCGCATGCACGCCGAGGACGGCGTCGATTTCATGACCGTCCATTGCGGGATCAACAAAGAGACGGCCCTCAAATTCAAACGGAACAAAAGGCTCACCAATATTGTTTCCCGCGGAGGTTCCATTATTTTTGCGTGGATGGAGATGACGCGCAACGAAAATCCTTTTTATAAAAATTTTGATGAGATCCTCGAAATATGCCGGGAATATGACGTGACACTCAGTTTGGGAGACGCGTGCAGGCCGGGATCTATCAATGACGCAACAGACGCAGCGCAGATAGAAGAACTGATAGTGCTGGGAGAGCTCACAAAGCGCGCCTGGGAAAAGGATGTCCAGGTAATGATAGAAGGCCCCGGACATATGCCTCTTAATCAAATCGCCGCCAATATGGAGATACAAAAAACCCTTTGCCATGGGGCGCCGTTTTACGTCCTTGGCCCCATCGTTACTGATGTGGCTTTGGGATACGACCACATCACTTCCGCTATCGGAGGCGCGGTGGCTGCCGCAAACGGCGCTTCCTTCCTGTGTTATGTCACCCCCGCCGAACATTTAAAACTGCCGGATGTAAACGACGTAAAGGAGGGCATTATCGCCGCCAGGATCGCAGCCCACGCCGCGGATATAGCAAAAGGAATAAAGGGTTCGGCGGACTGGGACAACGAAATGAGTCTGGCACGAAAGAATCTTGACTGGGATAAAATGTTTTCCCTGGCTTTGGATCCTGAAAAGGCAAGACGCTACCGCGAGTCGGCCAAACCCGAGAAGGAGGACAGCTGCAGCATGTGCGGCAACTTCTGCGCGATAAGGAATATGAACCGTATCCTAGATGGGGAAATAGTTTCTGTTTTCGACGAATAAGAAAAAGGATCCTTTGTGCGTGATCGATCCAGAGCTACGCCTGGTTTCGCGCAAAGTCCCTGTCCTTGAGGCGCCAGTGCTTGGGGTCCGCCGTGACCGACCTGAAGTTCCTGTAAGTCACGCCGGCCTCCATGCCCTTGATGGGGGACACGTGCTTCCGCAGCGTATAGTCGACCCTCCTCGCGTCATCCCCCCCTCCCTTGCTGTAGTGCGCCGCAAGCGACGCGCAGAACATCACCGCCTCCTCCTCTTCCTCCGGCGACAAAGCGGCCGTATATCTTAAGACGACGTGCGACCCCGGGACACCCTGAGCGTGAAACCAAAGATCGTCCGCGCCGCTTAAGCGAAACGTGACATATCTGTTCCCTTTGGACGAAAGGCCTACAAACACGAGCGCGAAACCAAGGTCAAAACGTCTGTGCGGCGGCAGATGTTCCGCTGTTTTTTTAGCGCCGCGCGATTCAGGCCGTCTCTTGCCGATGCCAAGCTCGGACTCGATCGACGAAAGCTCAAAATCGCCGCTCGACGCCGAAGCGATCGCCAATAGCTCGTCAAGCTCACGCAGCTCAGACTCAACTTTGCCCAACAGCAGCGAGGCCCTCTTCTGCGCCGCCGATATCTTCCTGTATCTCGCAAAGAACATATCGGCGTTCCAAGCAGCCGTCTTTGAGCGGTCAAGCTTGACGGCCTCCTTTCTCAGCGCCCCCGACTCGTCCCAGAACTCTATCTCGGCACATGATGCGCCCGGTTTTATCTGATGCCGGTTCGAGACGACGATCTCCCCCCAGTGCCTGTACTTGCCGGGGTCCTCCTCTGTGAGCAGCCTCATTATGTCGTCCCTTTGGCGCTCCCGCCTTTTGATCTCGCGCGCTATCCGGTCACAGAGGGCTTTGCGTCTTGAAGCCAAAGAGACGCCGAGCATGGAGGTGATCGTGATATCGCGCCACACATCGCCGGCGCTCGCGTGATCAATAATCTCAGCGCCGCGAAGAGGCGCCGGAAACGCCGTGACATACTTGCCGAGCTTTTGAAAGAGCATCCCCTCCGGCACGACATCGCGGTAAAAACAAAAGAGGAAACGGCGCGCCGTTTCCGGACTAAGGCTCGAAACGGCCTCAAGCAGCGGCCTGCCGAAACCGGCCGTCTTTGCAAGCCCTTCCGGCGAGGGCAAAGCTGGCAGCTCCTCAAGCGAAGGCCCCTCAAAAGCCGGCGGCAGTACGTACGGCTGGGCGGGCAGCACGGAACGGAACCTGTTCTCCTCGGGGTGCACATGCTTTGCGGCCTCAAGCACAGTGCCTCCCTCGTCGGTAAGGACGAGGTTGGCGTACCTGTCCATCGCTTCAAGGACGACGTGGCGGACAGACGAAAAACCCGCGCCGACCGTTTTCCTGAAAGAGAACCTTAGTATCCTGTCTCTTCTCATCTGTTCCGCCGACACAAGCTCCGCGTCCTTGATGTTCTTTTTAAGGGCGTTGACGATTGGCGGCGTCTGCGATGCCATCGACGCAAGCTCCCTTTTTTCGGACTCGGATATGCGCGCGGCCCCGCAGGCCTGCGCTTTCCACGAAAGCAGCAGCAGCTCTTTATTTGACATGGTAAGCGCCACCCAGCCGTCCCCGCCGTCGACACGCCTCACCGACTTGCCCTCGAGGTTCTTTAAATCCATGCAGCAAAGCCATATAAGTTCGGGACCAAAAGACATCGATATCACCGCCCATTTATGCCGAAATAACGGCTTGGATTATTATATCCTAAAAAGCGCCGCTTATGGCTGCGGCCGGATGTTGACAAGAGGCCGCTACGTGATAGAATTACCTGCGTGGTTTTGTGGTATGGGGCTGTAGCTCAGCGGGAGAGCACTTCCCTCGCACGGAAGGGGTCGGGCGTTCAAATCGCCTCAGCTCCACCATTCTCTCAAAACGCCGGCCTATGGCATATTTCCTTCTTTGTCTTTGAAGACAGGGAAGGTTTTTTGTTTTATGGCGCGAGCAATACGTACCTGAAAAAGGGCGCGCGGAATTTCAGCCGCGGCGCGTGGCGATATGCAGGCCTAACGCCTCTCATCTGATAACGAAGGGACATGATGATCGCTTATGAGCGAAGAATTCAAATGGATAGCCGTTTTCTCGATAAGCGCAATGGTGATAAACAGCGCGGGCATAATGTTCGTCTATAAATACAGAGAAAATGTGAAAAAAGTAAAAAACTATTTCATGTGCTTTGCGGCCGGAGTGCTCATTGCGTCCCCGCTTTTGATGGCAATGCCGGAGGCCATCGAAAAAAACCCGCACGCGGGCTTTGCCGCTCTTGCGGGGTTCATGTTCATGTTCTTCAGCAACAAATACATAAAGTATAAGACAAGACAACCCGACGTGGCGTTCAGCGTCACCATACTGATAGGCATAGGCATACACTCTTTCATAGACGGCATAACATACGCGATAACCTTCAGCTCAAGCATCATAGTGGGGCTGCTGGCCGGCACCGGGCTTATGGTCCATGAGTTCACAGAGGGCATCATCACGTTCTCCGCCATGATAAAAGGCGGCATAACGGAAAGAAAGGCCGTGTTCTGGGCTTTTTTGGTGGCGGGGCTGACCACCCCCGCGGGGGCTTTCATCGCATACCCGTTCGTAAGCAGGCTCAGCGATTCCGTGATGGGGCTGGCGCTTGGCTGCGTCGCGGGCGTACTGATCTACCTTTCGGCGTCCCACCTGCTGCCTGAGACGGACAAAGATGAGCACGAACATTCCTACGCCGCTTTTCTGCTGGGCATAGTGCTGACGCTGTTTCTGATGTTTGGCGAGATGTAGGCGCCGTGCCGTCATGTCTGGCATGACGGCACAAGATCATTTCAGCCCTTCCGGTATCCGCTCCGCCACCGGATAAAACAGACTGTCGCCGTGATGCTCTATCAGCCCCTCGTCGCACGCCGCGGCTATCCTGGGGCCTATCGGCAGCCTGCCAAGGATTTTAACCCATATTTAGCGGCCGCATCCTCTATATGGCTTTCGCCGAATATCTTGTAATCCTTTCCGTTGTCGGGGCATGTAAATGACATATTCTCAACTATGCCCGGTATTGGCATGTTCATCATCCCGGCCATCTTTACGGCCTTGCCGGCTATCATGGAGGCCGGCTCCTGCGGCGATGCGACTATCACGATGCCGTCTACGGGAATGGGCTGAAACACCGCAAGCGAGGCATCCCGCGTCCCCGGCGGCATATCTACGGACATGACGTCGACGCCGTCCCATATCACATCCGTCCGGAACTGCCTTGCCGCGCCGCCTGCGATGGCCCCCTCCACACTGCCGGGTCAGAGTCATTCTCAAGCAGAAGATTCACAGACATGATGTCTATACCGCTGACGCTTTTTGCCGGACATATCCCTGACGCCGGGCATCTTGGGTATCGACGGCCCCGTGACGTCGGCGACCAACGCCTATCCCACGCCCGCCGGGAGTATATGCAACTTACTTGCGTTTCTTGTGTCCTGCCGAATATAGAGTTATAATTTACACACAAAAATTAATCATTACATAGCAAAGTAATTTAATTTTAGCTTCAGTTACATGCGTTTGCAAAAAAGACGACGCATTCCGACTCATTCGAAAAGTGCGCCAAAATGAACCGCAAAAGGGGGCGGATATGGGAAAAACAGCGTCTGACTGCGGCCTGTCCAATGAGAGGACTTACTTCCAAAAGCGAAAGGAGTAATATTGTTATGGTTATGCCAAACGTAGGACTTCAGAGCAAATATGGACTTTTTATCGACGGTAAGTGGAGAGACGCCTCGGACGGCGCGACATTTGAGACAATATGCCCCGCAAACGGCGAACACCTGGCCTTCTGCGCCGAAGCGACAAGACAGGATGTGGACGACGCGGTGAAGGCCGCGTGGAAGGCATGGGAGACGTGGAAAAACGTGGAGCCGGCCCAACGCGCGGCTATCCTCATGAAAATAGCGGACATCATAGACGCCAACGCCGAGCGCCTTGCCATGATAGAGAGCCTCGACAACGGCAAACCCATCAGAGAGACGATGGCCATCGACATTCCCTTCAGCTCTGACCACTTCCGCTACTTCGCGGCGGCAGTCCGCACAGAGGAAGGGAGCGCCTCAATGCTGGATAACAACACGCTCTCGATCATACTGCGCGAGCCAATAGGCGTTGTGGGGCAGATAGTGCCGTGGAACTTCCCGTTCCTTATGGCGGCCTGGAAATTGGCTCCCGTCCTTGCCGCCGGCGACTGCACAGTGTTTAAGCCTTCCAGCTACACGTCGCTTTCAGTGCTTGAGCTTGCGCGCCTCATTCAGGACGTGCTGCCCGCGGGGGTGTTCAACGTCGTAACAGGCAAGGGCTCGAAGACCGGCAACTACATATTGGAGCATCGCGGTTTCCGCAAGCTCGCGTTCACGGGGTCGACTGACGTCGGCGTATCTGTAGCCAAGGCGGCGGCCGAAAAGCTGATACCGTCGACGCTTGAGCTGGGCGGCAAATCGGCAAACATCTACTTCCCGGACTGCAAGTGGGACATGGCGATGGACGGGCTCGAGCTCGGCATCCTGTTCAACCAGGGACAGGTCTGCTGCGCCGGCTCGCGCGTCTTCGTGCATGAGGACATATACGACAGGTTCATCAAAGACGCCGCCGACGCTTTCAAAAAAGTCAAGGTCGGAATGCCATGGGACAAGGAAACACAGATGGGGGCTCAGATATACGAGGCGCACCTCAAAGACATACTCGCGGACATTGAGTCCGGAGTTAAAGAGGGCGCCAAGATAGCGGTGGGCGGCCATCGCCTCACGGATGGGGAGTTCGCGAAGGGCTGCTTTATGGAACCGACGCTCCTCGTTGATGTCAGAAACGACATGAAAATCGCCCAAGAGGAGATATTCGGCCCTGTGGCCGTGGTCATAAAGTTCAAAACCGAAGAAGAAGTCATTAAAATGGCCAACGACAACAAATACGGGCTTGGCGGCGCGGTCTGGACCAGGGACATAAACCGCGCAATCCGCGTATGCCGCGGAATTGAGACGGGCCGCATGTGGGTCAACACGTACAACAGCATCCCTGCCGGCGCCCCCTTTGGCGGCTACAAGGCCTCCGGCATAGGCCGCGAGACCCACAAGGTCATCCTCGAGCACTACACGCAGCAGAAAAACATAATGATAAACCTAAGCGAGGCTCCTTCCGGCTTCTACCCCGCAAAGTAACGCAGGCCGCATAAGAGGGGCTGTGTGAGACCTTACGGTTTCACGCAGCCTTTTTTTAATACCATACTGCTCCCATGAAATGAGACATGATAAATATGACAGGACCGAATACGAGGATGAGCTGAAGGAGAAAAATGCCTATAACCCGGAATCCAAAACTAAGGCCGTACCAAAACCGCCCGGCGGGCAGCGTACGCTTGGTGGCCTTGCCGAAAAGTACCCAATATCACAGTCGGCCCCGAGATAGGTGGCGCTGAATTATCGCCTATTTAAAAAACTCCGATGCGCCCATGAGCAGCGTCATGAGGACGAAAAGAGGCGGGAGGATTTTATCTATCTTCTTCCTGTCTATGCCGGACAGGAGCACGGGCGCCAGGAACGCGCCGGAGGCGGTCCCGGCGGCCAGGAGGAGGACCAGACGCCACGCGACGTTGCCTAAGCCCGCGTGCATGGCAAACCCGGCCGACGATATGCCGGCTATCACAAAGACGGACGTCCCGACTATCTCAAGCGGAGTGCAGCCTAACGCGGCAAGGCCGGCTATTATCGGCGGGGTCCCGCTGAGCCCGACGAGCCCGGACATCGCCCCGCCGAGAAATCCAAATGTGGCGGCCTTTGCTTTGTCCCTAAGGCTTAGGCCGCAGTCAGCTGACTTTGGCTGTGTTTTCCCGCCGCGGCCGCTTTTAAGGTATGAACGCAGCATGCCTGCTCCGAAATAGAGCAGCATTGCCCCTGTGACCTTGCTGTAAATGCCCTGCGGCAGGAAATCCGACGAGAACGACCCGACGGCCGTACCGGCTATCGCGGAAAGCATCATGGTCATGCCCAGCTTAATGTTCACGTTGCCGGCCCTCCAGTGGCTGAAAGAGCCGATGACAGTGGTTGGGATGATGGTGGCAAGAGACGTGGCGGCGGCTGTGGCGGGCGGGACATTAAAAATCACGGTCAGGATCCCTACGTAAAAAATTCCCCCTCCGCCGCCAACGGAGATTATAAGCGCCCCTATCAAAAATCCAGCAAGGGGCAGCGCAAGCACATCAGGCATATTTTTATTCCACCCGTTCCCATATGTAGGTTAATTTTTTATTTTACTCACGCTGCCCGCACAAGTCAACAATAACGGCCATTTTTTTGTGTTTGTCGACCCGAAAGCGAGCCGGTCGCTGACTTGAAAGCGAGATGCCTGTTTACGAATGTCAAGGCTTCAATGGCCGGTCAAGGCGGAATGAATCGCCGTTCATATCAGGCACAAAAGACTTGGATGCCAGCCGGTCAACAAGGGCCGCGACCATGGCCTTATGCGGCATCTTTGCCGGCAGTCCGCGGCGAACGCAGCCGCTTTTTTTGCGGCGCTTTAGTTCGATGTTATAATATCATTGTGTAAAATATCCGATAAAACTTAAAAATATTTTTAAATAAAGCGAGGAGCATGCGCGTTCTGATCATAAAAAAACGAAGGGGGCGGCGGCATGGTTTTCAAGGACAGGGACGAGGCGGGCGTTAAGCTTGCGGAAAAGCTCGGGAAGTATAAGGGGCAGGATGTCGTGGTGTTCGCGCTGCCGAGGGGCGGCGTCGTGATAGGAGATAAGATAGCCGAATATCTCATGGCCCCGCTTGACCTTGTGATAGTCAAAAAGATAGGGCATCCCGCGAACAGGGAGTACGCGATAGGGGCGGTTGCCGAGGACGGGGATCCCGTGTGCAGCGCGCGGGAGGTCAGCGCTTTAGGCGGAGAGTGGTTCGAGGACGAGGTAAGGCGCGCGCGGCTTGAGATAAGGCGCCGCAGGGAGGAGTATATGGGCGGCAGGCCGCCGCGCGACATACGCGGAAAGATCGCAATCATAGCGGACGACGGCATCGCAACCGGCCTTACGATGATGGCGGCGATCGCCGATATCAGGCGAAGAGGGGCGGCCAAGGCCGTTGCGGCAATTCCTGTGGCACCGTACGAAACAGCAAAAGAGCTTGGCAAGATGGCGGACGAAGTCGCGGCAATCGTCGCCGACCCGGCGTTCATGGGCGCGGTCGGCGCATACTACAGATCCTTCGGGCAGCTGGACGATTCGGACGTCAAAGCTGTCCTGGATCGCGCAAGCAAGCGTGAATCGCGCTGACATCAAACGCGCATCGGCCGGCGGTCATCGTTCAAAAGGGCCGAACCTATCCTCTATCCATAGGGACCTGAGCCCCATGCCGCACTCGCGGTAGAGGGCGGCTGATTTTTGTGCGTGTTCCGCCGCCGAGGCGCGGGATGCCGCCTTTGTCCTTTTTCGCGTGGCAGAGGCCTTTGACGCAAACCATGCCTTCGCCAGGTGCTGCGTCGCGGCCCACTCCTTCCTTGCCACGCCGCTTAAAAAGAGCTCGGCGCGTTTAAGCGCCAGCTCTGCTTCGCTGAGCCGGCCGCGCTGGGCGTCGGCTATCGCCTTGAGGCTGTAGAGCATTGAACCGCACCTGCCGCCGCGGCAGCCCTCAAAAAGCGATACGGCCTCGTCTATGTGCCTGTAAAGGAGCGGCATGTCCCCCATGTCAAGGCTGACGCCGGCGGCATGCATCTGGAAGTAACTTCTCCCCCAGTAGAGGCCCATCTTTCCGCACGTGTCAACGCACTCCGTAAAATATGCGAGGGCTGTCGAGCTGTCGCCTTTTATTTGAAATATCTCACCTATGTAGCATTTGGCTACCAGAACGCTCAGCGTGTGGCTTTTGCCGGTCAGACCAAGCCTTTCGAAGAGTTTTATTGAGTGGCTGAATATCTTCTCGCTCTCTTCATACATCCCAAGCATTAGCTTAGCCATCCCGACAAACCTGACACCTGTGGCCGCGTAGTGTGGCTTTCCCGCGAACGAGGCCAGCGCGATGAGCTCGCGCGCCGATGCGAGCAGCTTTGGTGCGTTCTCCGTCTGCAGGTTCATATAAGAGATATGTTTGAGGCAGTGTATGTGTGTGTCTGTGAAGCCGTATTTTTTCGAGAGCCTTATCGCCTCTTCTATGTACACCATGCCGTTTTGATACTCGCCCCAGTTTATGCGGTAGCCTCCGGCAAGCTCGAAGCACGAGGCCTCGAGGCCGGCAAGTTCCTGCTCGCTTACGCTCTCGTTCGACCTGATCTCGTCAAGAAGCGACATCGCCTGCGATATCTTCCGCTCTGTCTCCTCCCTGTCGCTGAAAGGCGTCGAACATGAGAGCAGCACCTTGTCCATAACAACCGGGAACAGGTCGTGGTTCAGCGTTATATCAAATATAAGCTCCCTTATGTACTGCCTGAGCTGCATCGTTTTCTGTCCGGATTTTTGGTAATGGTGACGCAGCATCGCGCCCAGGTTGGGATCCCAGCGAAACGGGGAGTACCTCCTGGCAAGCACTTCCGCCACCTTGCGGTGGAGCTCCTGGCGGCTGGAAAGCGATAGCGAGCCGTATATGCAGTCTCGCACCTTAACGTGGATGAAGTCCCACATGACGCGCCCGTCTTCCGATCTTTCATTGATGAGTTCCCTCGTCAGCAGATCCTCGGCCGCCGGAAGTATCTCGTCAAGCGGCCTGCCCACAGCCTCCGCCACCTGCGCGGGCTCGGCGCCAGCGGCGAACACGGCAAGCGCTGCCAATATGTTCTTCTGCAGGTCAAAGAGCTCTCCCATCCTTGCCATTATCAGCCCCCCGAGCCCCGTCGTCATGTCTGAGTCCGTGTTCTCGGCCGCGGCCCTGAGCATCTCGAAAAGCAGAAGCGGTATGCCCTCGCTTTCTCGGATGAAACAACCGTCCCCTTTCTGTATCAGCACATCGTGCGCGAGCATTTGCCTGCATATTTGTGATATCTCGTCGTCCCTCAGCGGCCCCAGCTTGAGGGAAGTTATCTTCCAGCGCGCCCGTGCGTTAAGGTTTTGCAGCATGGAGAGCGTTATCCTCGAAGACTCGGGCCTCCCGGATATTATGACGCCAAGCGGCGTCGACGCCGTGCTTATGAATGCGTTCAGCAGATCCAAAGACTGCACGTCAAACCAATGTATGTCCTCAAAGACCGCTATTATCCTTCTCTTAGCGGATATCTTCCGCAGCAGGCCGTCTATGATGCCGCTTATCACTATGGGGTTACGTTCCGTCATGAGCGAGATGTCAGCGTTATAGTTGAGGCGCCTGCCGCCCGCAAATCCCGGGAATATGCCGGACAGCACGGACTGTTCGCGTGCGCCTGGCCTTATTCCCAACTCTTCGAGGGCCTTCGCGATCTGCGACACGACGCTGTTCCACGCCGAATAAGGGTATCCCTCGCCAACGGCACATGAGCGGGAAGATAGGACCGTCACTCCGCTCCCCAAAAGGGAAAGGGCCCTGTTTATGAGGGCCGTCTTGCCTATCCCGGCCTCCCCGTAAACGTATACGGCTGCCGGCCGCAAGTTTGAGTCGGCAAGCGAGTCAAGCAGGGCGGCAAGCTCCCTCCTGCGGCACAGAAACCTTTCGCCCGAACCTTTTGCGGGTCCGTCCTCCTGCGTATCCGGCTCTTCGCTGAGCGCCTTCGTAAAATAATCCCTGGCCCTCGCGGACGGCGACGCGCCAAGCTTCTCCGCAACCAGCGACGAGTACGACGCGAAGAGAGAGAGGGCCTTCGCGTGCTGTCCCATGCCGCGGTACGCCTCCATCAGCTCAAGCAGCGAGTCCTCGTCATATGGGTCCGCCGCAAGGAGCGCCTCAAGCGACGCTATGAGCTCCTCACGCAGATTTTTTTCGTAGCAGCCCGAGATCCTGGCCCTAAGGCACGAGATCACCCTGCGCCTCACGGACTGCCGCATCGCGGCCGCGTACTCCTCAAGCCTTTCCGAGCCAAAAGCGCCGAAACCCGCAAGCGGCTCGTCCGCTATATTGTCAGGCAGCGGTACCAACGGGTCGGCCGCCGCGGCAAGAAGCGACACGTCGCTTGAGAAATCGCGCAAAAAGACGCTGTCCCTGTCCGTCTCTATGTGCCGCGGCATCGCGGCGCGTATCATATAAAGGGCGTTCCTTAAGTTCGCGGATGCCCTGGCCTCGCTCATATCCGGCCAGAACATGGACTTAAGCTCGTCCCTCGTCACGGCTCCGCCAAGCGCCGCGCATATCACGATATCGCAGGCCTTCCGCAGCGGGAAGACAAGCCGCGCGCCGTCCGATTCTATGTAAGGGCTGCCAAGTAAATGCACGAAAAGTGACAAATTAAAACCTCCGGTTCCATAGCGTTGAAAAAAACTGATACGGCGGCGCGCGTCAAAAGGGCGCGAAGCGGCGTCAAAAAAACGTCAAAAAAACAGGCATAAACGGCTCGCGCCCTACGGCCGCCTATTTTGACGGCTATGTGATGCGCCGCGTATAAAATTATACTAGTCACAAGACTGTACAATTATACGTCAAATATGAACCGGTACGACAGAAACAGAGGGGATACAGGTGAAGATTGAAATCATAGTGAACGGCAGGGCAAGAAGCGCGGAGGCAAACGCAAAGACGAGGCTCATCGACGTTTTAAGAAACGATTTCGGGCTGCTCAGCGTGAAAGAGGGCTGCGGCGCGGGAGAGTGCGGCGCCTGCACCGTGCTGTTAGACAAAATGGCCGTATGTTCGTGCGTGACGCCCGCGGTTCAGGCCGACGGGCATGAGGTGACGACCGTCGAGGGGCTTGAGGAAAACGGGGAATTGGACGTGATACAACAGGCGTTCATAGACTGCGACGCGATTCAGTGCGGATTTTGCACTCCGGGCATGATAATGTCGGCAAAAGCTTTGCTTTTGAAGAACCCTTCCCCTTCGAAAGAGGAGATAAAAAGCGCCCTCGCAGGCAACGTATGCCGCTGCACGGGCTATATAAAGATAGTCGACGCAGTGGCGGAGGCGGCCGCGCGCATGGGAGGGAGTGCGAGCGATGGCATCGTTGGCCGTCCCTAAAAGCTTAGACGAGCTTCTGTCTCTGATAGCCGAATGCAAAGGCCGCAGGATACATCTTCTTGCGGGAGGCACTGACTGGCTCATAACGCATCGGCCCCACCTCGACGAGCGTTCGGCGGTGTTTGATTTGTCGCGCGTGAATGAGCTTCGCGGCATAAGGATCTCAAAAGGCGCGCTTACCATAGGCTCAATGGAGACTATGAGCGCCATCGCGGCAAACCGCGACGCGGCGCGCAGCGCCGCGGCCCTTTGCGACGCGGCGTCAATGATGGGGTCAGTCCAGATAAGGAACAGGGCTACTATCGGCGGCAACGTGGCCAACGCATCGTTCGCGGCCGACACGCCGTGCGCCCTGGCATCGCTGTGCGCGCAGGCGGTCATCGTCTCGCCGTCGTCGTCGCGGACGATCCCCGTCGAAAGCGTGCTGTCGCGCGTACCGAACGAAAACAGCCTGAATGAGGATGAAGTGATCACAGCCTTCGTAATACCCATAAAAGAGGGATATGTATCGGCTTTCGGGAAGGTAGGCAGCCGCAGCGAGGTGAGCATCGCGAGGCTCAACATGGCCGTTTCGGCAAGGCATGATAACGGATGTTTCACCGACGCGCGCGTATACGCCGGCACTTTGGGCTCAGCCGCGCTTAGGTGTGAGGCCGCGGAAAGGGCGCTTGCGCTGCGTGAGGATGGCTTTGAAGGGTTAAGGGGAGCCTTGGTTGAATTTGTTGAGGCGGCGATCCCCGGCAGGCATTCCCTTCAGTACAAGAAATCGGCGATACAGGGACTCGCGCTCGACGTGGCCGCAAAGCTCGCACAGAGGGCAAGGGGGGAGAACGCATGAAGGCGGAAAACGCGCCGGACAGCCGTTTTAAATACATCGGCAAGAGTGTTCCGCGCGGCGACGGCAGGGACAAGGCAAGAGGAAGATACCCGTACCTAGCGGACGAGGCTTTTCCGGGCGCGCTTACGGGGGTGCTTCTTCTGAGCCCCCACGCAAACGCGCTTGTCAGGTCCATAGACGCCTCGGCGTGCGCTGATTGCGGGGCCATAGTGCTCACATGCTTTGACGCGCCGCAAAAGAAGTACAACAGCGGGGAGTGGTTCCCGGGCCATAACGACCACAGGGACGAGACCGTCCTCACGCCTCACGCCAGGCACGCAGGCGACAGGATCGCGCTCGTGCTCGCGGAAAGCGAGGAAAAAGCCAGGCGCGCCAGGGACCTCATCAAGGTAGACTACGAGCTGCTGCAGCCGGTCATGGACCCGCTTAAGGCGGCGTCCTGCGCATCGCTCCTCCATGAGGACGGCGTTGCCGAGTTTACCGGTGCATTCGGCTACGGCGACACAGAAGCGGCTTTTAAGAGGGCCGCGTACGTTGAGTCCGACACCATATCTACGCAGAAGATACACCATGCCGCTATGGAGACCCACTCGGTGCTTGCCGTTCCCCGCCCGGAGGGCGTGATAGAGGTGCATACGCCGTGCCAGATACTTTTCGGCGTGCAGCATTCAATAGCGCAGGTGCTGCCGCTGCCGCTTTCAAAGATACGCGTCGTCAAGGCTAACATGGGCGGCACCTTCGGCGGCAAGCAGGAAGTGGTGTTTGAAGTCCTCTGCGCATGGGCAGCGTACACTCTAGGGCGCCCCGTGTTTATAAACACGAACAGGGAAGAGACCATCACGGCCACGCGCACAAGGGCGGCTGTCACGGGAAAGGTCAGCACGGCGATAGACAAGGACGGCACCATACTTGGAAGACGCTTCGACCTCGTCGTCGACGCGGGCGCTTACCTCTCGGGCACGAAAAAAGTGATGATGGCCATGGGCAAGAAGACATCGAGGCTTTACAGGATACCTGCGCTTGACTTCTTTGGCAGTACGGTTAGGACTTCCACAACGCCGGCCGGGGCTTGCCGCGGATACGGATCCCCGCAGATACACACGATAACGGAGATACATACGGACCTGCTCTGCGCGCGGCTTGGCTTCGACCCCGTGGAGTTCCGGCTCAAGAATCTTATGCGGGAGTTTGAGGACGACCCGGGCGGCGGCGCCAACATCGGCAAGGCGAGGATAGCGGAATGCCTGACGCGCGGCTGCGAGGCGTTCGGGTGGGACAAGCCCAGGACTCCTGTCCAAAAAGACGGCAGGTTCGCCACAGCTGCGGGTTTTGCGTGCTGCACCCACGGAAACGGATACTACGGCACGCAGTACCACGACTACACGCAGATGTCGCTCAGGATACTGGAGGACGGCTCAGCGATACTGCGCGCTCCCGTTCATGAGCTTGGAAGCGGCGCCACCACCGCGATGGCCCAGATAGCGGCCGAGGTCACGGGCATAGATCCGTCGGCCATAACAGTGACGGAGGGCGACACAAACTACACATCGTACGACATCGGATGCCAGGCAAGCAGGGTCGTCTACGTCTGCGGCGAGTGCGCGAGGCGCGTGGCGGAATCAGCCGTAAAGATGCTGTGCGACGAGGCGTCGAAGCTTTGGGGCGCGCCTGTGGCGCTGATCAACGGCAAGCTTTCATGCAACGGCGAAACCATCGAGATCGGCAGGACCGTGGAGGAGCTGATGCGCAAAAACAGGGTGTCGATCGAGGCGCACACGGAATACAGGCCTTGCTCCAACCCCGGGTCCTACGCCGCACATTTTGCCCAAGTCACGGTTGACAAGCTCACGGGGCTGGTTAAGGTCGACAGGTACCTGGCCGTCCACGACATAGGCCAGTGCATCAACCGCAGCTTCGTCGAAGGGCAGATAAACGGCGGCGTCCAGATGGGCATAGGCATGGCGCTCACGGAACAGCTGACATACAATAAAGACGGCAGGCCTGAGGCCGTCAATTTTGACAAGTATCATATGATCAACGCGCCGGATATGCCTGACGTCGAAGTGCTTCTGATAGAAGACTGCGAGAAGGACGGCCCGTTCGGAGCCAAGAGCATAGGCGAGATATCGACGGTCCCCGTGCCGGCCGCCATAGCAAACGCGGTCAACAGGGCGCTTGGGACGTCAATGACGTCGCTGCCGCTCACACCCGCCAAAATAGTAGCCGCGCTGGCCAAGACGAAGGCGCGCTGAGCTGTCATCGTTACAATCGGCATGTTCCGTCAAAACAGTGGCGGTCATAATACACAGCTTCATAAATTAAGCGAGGGGGAAAAGACGCAATGGCAAGTGAAACCAAAAAATCCGCAGCCGGCGGAAACAAGGGGATAAGGTGGGAGGTATTCCTGCCGGCCTACGCCGTCGTGGCTATAGCCGCGATCGTGGGCATAGTGAACAAAGACGCGCTTACTAAAGCCAGCAACTCCTTCTTCTTCTGGTCGCTCGACAGCTTCGGGTGGCTCTATCAGATCTCTATCATGGCAAGCGTCGTGCTGGTCGCGGTAGCCACTTTCTCAAAGCTTGGCAAGATGAGGATAGGCGGACGCGACGCTAAGCCCAAGTACGGCTTCTGGACATGGTTTGCCATGACGCTCACGGGCGGGATAGCCACGGGGATAGTCACATGGGGCGTCAACGAGCCGCTTATCTACTACGGAAACGTATGGGGCGAGCTCAATCAGCTTGGGATCACGGCCGGGACTCCTCAGGCCGCTATCTTTGCGATGGCGCGCTGTTTCTACAACTGGACGTTCGTCCCATACGCGATATACGCGCTCTGCGGGCTGCTCGTCTCCTACATCTACTACCACAAAAAGGACAGCCTGACTGTTACGGCAACGCTCAAGCCTCTCTTCGGGGACCGCGTGGCAAGCTCCGCGTCGTCCGCCGTCATAGACACACTCTCCATGCTGGCCCTCACGATCGGCCTGGCGACGGGCCTTACCATGTGCATAACGCTGGTGATAACCGGACTTAAGGGCGCCTACGGCATACAGGAGAGCCTCCCTCTTTTCATAGGGCTTGGCGCGCTGATAATCTTCACGTTCACCTTCTCTTCATACGTTGGGCTTGACAAGGGGCTCAAGGTCATAGGTAATTTAAACGCCTGGTTCTACTACGCCATACTCGCGCTCCTTCTCATAACGGGACCCACGCTCTTTATTCTCAGAATAGGCACGGCCGGGCTTGCCGACTGGATGCACAACTTCTGGCTCTGGGGGCTTGACCCGATAGACATAGGCGGCGAAGCGCTGACGCGCTCATGGACGCTGTTTGACTGGGCTTTCTGGGTGGGATACGCGCCCGTCACCGGGATATTCCTCGCCATACTCTCATACGGCAGGACGGTGCGCGAGTACATGATAGTCAACTGGATACTCCCGTCCGTGTTCGGCATCGTCTGGTTCTCGATATGGGGAGGAAGCGCCATCCATATGCAGATGACGCACACGGCCGATTTGGTGGGAGCCATCAACAGCGGCGGCGCAGTCATGGCGCTTTGGGAATTTTTGAAGCACCTGCCGTTCGGCCTCGGCATAATAGTCATCCCCGTCAACATACTCATAATACTGGTGTCGTTCATAACATGCGCTGACGCTACGCTTACAAACATAGGCTCTATGTGCGTGAGGGACGTGCCGATAGGCACGGAGCCTCCCGCCAAGCTTAAGGCCCTCTGGGGCGTATCCGTGGGTATAATAGCGATAATAATGGCGGCATACGGCGGCGGGGCGCAGGGAGTCGACGGCGTCAAATCCCTTGCGGCCGCGGCAGGGTTCGTCGTTCTCTTCATATTCGCAATACAGGTCGTGGCCTTCGTGAAGGTGTTCTTCATAGACAAGGTTGAGGAATAGACGGCGTTTCGTGAGAGGAATGAGGCAAACATGGAAAAAGTAGTGCTGACCGGCAATGACCTTGATCTGGACAAGCTCTGGGCCATAGCCGTCAAAAGGGCTCCCGTGGAGATAGACCCGGAGGCGGACGCGCGCCTTGAGGCGTCAAGACAGCTCGTCTACGACTTAGTGGACGAGGACGTGCCGGTCTACGGCTTCAACACCGGAGTCGGCTGGAACAAGGACCACAAGATCGCCAAGGAGTTCTTCGAAGACTTCAACCGCAAGCTTATATACTCGCACTCTATAGGCATAGCGCCGGAGGCGTCAGAGGAGGAAGTGCGCGCCGCCATGGCCATAAGGCTCAACTGCCTCCTGCTCGGGTGCACGGGCATTCAGCCCGCTATAGCGCGCCGCTACGCCGAGATGCTCAACGCCGGGATCCACCCCGTCGTCCCCGAAAGGGGCTCAGTTGGCGAGGGCGACATAGCTGTGCTCTCACACATAGGCCTTGCCATGATAGGAGAGGGATTGGTCGATTTCGAAGGGGTCCGCATGCCGTCTATTGACGCGCACAGGAAGGCCGGGCTGGAACCCGTCGTGCTGGGGCCAAAAGACGGGCTTGCCATAGTGAGCAGCAACGCTTTCTCGGCCGGACAGGGAGCGCTGCTTTTAAAGCGCCTCAGCGACATGGCGGACATCGGGGACGCGGTATACGCGGTATCGCTTGAGGGGATCAACGGCAACACATCGCCGCTTGACCCGTCCGGGCTCGCCGCGCGCAAGCTCAAAGGGCAGCAGGAAAGCGCCGCCAACGTAAGAAGGCTCATAGAGGGAAGCTATATCTACGACCCCGACCCCAACAAGGCCGTACAGGACCCGCTTTGCTTCCGCGGAGGCGTCCATGTAAACGGCTCTCTGCGCGACGCGCTTGAATACGCGCGCGGACTTATGCTGATACAGATGAACAGCAGCGACGACAACCCGTGCGTCTTAGTAAACGAAAGACGCATGATATCAGTATCGAACTTCGAGACCACGTCGCTTGCAGCGGCCTTTGAGATGCTCGGCGTCGTCCTCTGCCATGTATCGCGCATGTCCTGCTACAGGATGATAAAGATGTGCGACCCGGACATCACGGGGCTGTCCCGCTTCCTAAGCCACGACGGAGGCGAGTCCCACTGCTTCGGCGCGTTCCAGAAGTCTTACTCGATGCTTGACACGGAGATACGTTTGCTGTCAAACCCCTGCTCCGCTGACTTCATGCCGCTTGCTGGCGAGATAGAGGACCACGCCAACAACACCCCCCTGGCCGTCCAGAAGCTGCGCAGGGCAGCGGACGACCTGGCGTACATATACGGCATGGAGATGATCCACGCGTGCCAGGCGATAGACCTCAGGGCAAACAAAGGCGGCATGCGCCTGGGCAAGGGGACAAAGCCCGCGTATGAGGCGTTCCGCAAAGAGGTATCGCTCTATCGTAACGACAGGCCCATAGCTCCGGATATCGAGCGCGCGCACGATTTCATCAAAAGAGGCGGACTGCCAGGCATCTCGGCACGCTGAACATACCGCCGCTTAACAAACCAACGTGACGGGCCGCGCCTCTGTCGGCGCGGCCCCTACTGTACATGAAAACAAACGGCGCGGCAGAAAAAACGCCATACCCGCGCCAAGGGCGCCGGATCACGCCCCTTTGCCGCCGCGGTTTTTCCCGAAATGCGGGACAGGGCTGTTCAGAACGACTATAGAAAGCACTATCAGCGCCGCGCCTATGGCGTTGTTGGCCGAAAAATCCTCCTTGAGTATCGCCGCGCTTATGAAAGTCGCAACCATGGGCTCGACGAACGTAAGCAGCGCGGCCTTGCCCGTGTCCATATGTTTCAGGCCGTTGGTGTAGAGGATAAACGGCAGCATGGTCGACAGCAGGCCGAGCAGCAGCGCGTTGAGAAGCGCGGCCCTGCCGTTTATCAGCTTATGCGCCAGCTCAACGGGCGCGCAGAAAGGAAGCAGGGCCAGGGCGGCGAACAGAAATGTGTACGTGATCGTGGTGAGCCAATCATATCTCCTCAGGATGTACCTTCCTATTATGCTGTAAAGCGCGTAGCAGAACCCGGAACATAGGCCGAAAGCAAGCGCCTGCGCCGAAATAGAAAGGCCCGGCGCCTCGCTTATTATTCCCGTTATGAACGTGCATCCCGTGAACGCAAACAGTATGGACGCCGCCTTGCGCGGCGTGAACTCCTCGCGGAACAGAAGGCACGACATCAGCACTATGAAGCACGGAGACGTATAAAGCAGCGTGCAGGCCACGGAGAGCGTGCTGAGCTCTATGCAGGCGAAATAACAGATATTGAAGAAAGCTATGCTGCAGACGCCGGTGCCCAAAAAGAGCCAAATGTCGCGCAGCCGTATCCTAAGGTGCTCCCTTCCCAAAGCGAGGCAGACCAAAAGAAGCGCCGCGGCCGCTATCACGCAACGCACCTCGGCTATCTGAAGCGGGGCAAGCCCGGCGTCCGACAGCCCAGCCGAGAAAAATCCTATCATGCCCCAGCACGAGGCGGCGGCGACCACAAGGCACGGAGCGAGGATGTCCCAGCGCACACGCCTCACGCGCAAGCCCCCGCGCTGAAATTTATCGGGGCCTCAGCCTTAAAGTATAACGATCGCATGGCATCATCCTTCGCGCGTTAGATTTGGATATTTTACAGCAGAGCCCTTTTGCGCGCAAACATAGCCTTTGGCGCCGCCCAAGGCCCAAAAAAGTCCCCCGGGCCAAAAAACCCGGGGGACTTACGATATCCTGGTCGGGATGGTCGGATTCGAACCGACGACCCCCTGCTCCCAAAGCAGGTGCGCTAACCAGGCTGCGCTACATCCCGAAACTGCGATAGTATAACATAATTTTAGCTCATTGTGGACACAGATTATGTCTCAATAATTATCGACAAGCGACACCTCGCGCGCGGACAAACCGTATAGCCCGCATACGGCGGCGTTAAGCTCCTTTTGAAGTGAATCCGCGCGCGTGCGCGATTCGCGCAAAACCCCTTCCGGCTGCGATGATATCTCAAACAGCAGCCGCGCGCACTCCTCGACCGTGCCGCGAAGCCCGCGCGCGGAGCTGGACGAGCCGGCTGGCACGGGAAACGATGCCAAAATCGCGGGCCTTAGCTCATAGTAGCCGTTTAAGAGCTTAGAGGGCGACTTCCTCCTGAAGAAGAAGTCGGCTGCGCTCGAATTAAGCAGGCCTAACAGGTAAAAGCTCGCGCACGGCACAACAACAGTCTTGTCGTTTGAGAGGATGCCGGCTTCCACAAGCGCGGCGGAGGACCTGCGGACTATCATCGGGCACACTACCTTTGGCGCTTCGAATTTGTCAAGGTATGAGCAGGAGCGCAGCTCCCACCAGTAATCCCCCTTATCCCTGCGCTTGGCCGCCTTTTCGCTGTATTTGCCAAGATGCGCCGCGATCTTGGGATAGGCCGACGAGAACCACTCCCACGGCTGCAGCCGCCCGCGCTTTGCGTCAGTGAAGCCCCTGGGTATGAATATCAGGCTCTTTCTCACCTCGCGCGCGGCGTATCGTCTTATGTCCCTCCCTGTGTAGAGTGGGCGCAAAAGGTCTTTGCTTTCGCCGCCTGCGCCAAGCTCGCGCGCGGTCTTTTCGTCCACGACGAACGCCTCGTTGAGCCCGGTCAGGATGCCGCGGCACAGGGAGCCGCCCGCGAACTCCTCAAGCGGCTTCCCCGCCGCTTCAATCTTCCGGACCAGCATACCTATTCCGTCGGGCTCGAAGACCCACTTGCCGCTGCCAAGCGCGGCGCGCGTATAACGCACGGACATCTTTTCTGAAAAATCGCAGAGGTCGCCATACCTCGCGTCGTCAACTGCAGTCACCCGCACGCAGCCGTGCGGCGGCTCGTCCGCGGCTGTCAGGACGCACATCGGGATCACTGTGCCTGCGACCGAGCCTATGTCGCCATAGTCGACTATATCCATGACGTTTCTCTCCGACAGGAAAGCGCGCAGCTTAGCGCCGTAATCGGACCTCATCCACCTGTTAGACATAAGCAGGGAGACGACGCCCCCATGTGCCGCACACGAGAACGCCCTCTCGGCATAGTAGCAGTAGAGGTCGGCGGCGGTGCCGTATGACGCGTAATCACGAAGCAGCCCCCTGGCCTCAGAGAACTGTTCGAGCCTTACGTGCGGCGGGTTCGTGGCCACAATGTCAAAACGCGCCCCTTTGAACAGATCGTCTGTGAGTATGCTCCCCCACACAAGGCGGCCGCTGCCGTCGTACCGAAAGCCCAGCATTACCGAAAGCTCCGCCTTGAGAGCCTCGATGGCGCCCGCGTCGCAGTCGGTAGCGTACAGGGAATTTTTAATGAAGTGGGGTAAAAACGTGTTTTCGCGGCGGCCGGAGGAGGAGAATATGCGGTTCACGCGGCGCCTGAGCGATACCACGCTTTCGGCCATACTCATGGCCACATGGCCTGTGCCGGACGCTATGTCGCAGAACTTAAGATCGCAAAGCGCCCTGTCTATCTCCTTTGCCTTTGCGCGAATCAGGCTGTCGTCAAACAAAAGGCGTGAGGATGACATGTAGCTGCCGACCGCGTCAAGCGGTATGCCGCACTTCCTGCTCAGATAGTGCTTTATGGCCGAGTCGCACATGTATTTGAGCATATCGTCAGGCATCGCGGGCTCAGATATGCGAGGCGACCTGATGAAGTAAAGGCTCGCACCCTCGCCTGTTGAGGTCGTAAGGGCCACGAAGGCGGCGTCGGCCGGCGCTTCGAACAGGTGTCGGCGCACGAACGCGGCCAATGGCTCCGAGGCAGCCTCTATGCCGACCCCGGCCTGCGTCTTGACAAGCAGCGCCTCGATGCGCGCGCGGCCGTCGGGCACATAGCTGCCTAAAAGCCTGTAAGAGGATATCGCGTCCTTGAACTCTTTGGGGATGCGCAAACCGGACCGTATCCACGAATCGGACTCGTCAAGCGAGGGAAGCATGCCGCGCACATGCGCAATATACGCGTCGATCCTGAAGGATGGGGCTAAATCCCTTTCGTAGAGAACATCCGAAGCGCCTCTTAAGAACATCGGCAACACCCCTGACCAATTGTTATGGCATGATTATAGTTTAATTATAGTTTAATATATGGATTTAAGGAAACAGAGCAGTTCAAATGGCAGCGGCACGCAAAAGGACATCCTCTCCCCGCTCCTTGGATGCGAGAACGACAGCTTCCACGCGTGCAGGAATATCGTCTTTTCGTCAAGCGGCGACTTCCTCGACGGCGCGTAAAGCCTGTCGCCCACAAGCGGGCAGTTTACGGCGCTCATATGCACGCGCACCTGATGCGTCCTGCCGGTATGAAGCCGGCACATGACAAAAGAAAAGCCGTTCCTGCTCCAAAGCACCCTGTAGTCTGTCCTGGCCTCCCTGCCGTCCTCCGTTACGGCCATCCTCAGCCTGTTGTACGGATCCCTCCCTATGGGATACCGCACCTCGCCCTCGGGCGCGGGCGGCGTGCCCCAGCACATGGCGAGGTATTCCTTTACCACCCTGCGCGACTTGAACTCCCTGAAAAGCCCCTCCTGCGCAAGCCCGCTTCTGGCGACCACCATGAGGCCTGACGTAGTTGCGTCAAGCCTGTGCACTATCCCCGGCCGCCTTACGCCGTTCAGTATCCCCATCTCCGGGAACCTGTAAAGGAGCCCGTGGACGAGAGTTCCCCTCCAATGTCCGGGAGCCGGGTGCACGACGAGGCCTGCCGGCTTGTTTACGACTATGATGTCGTCGTCGTGCCAAACCACGTCAAACGGGACGTCCTCGGGTTCAAGCTCGAGGGACTCGACAGGCGGCATGGACACCAGGACGGATTCCCCTGAAAAAACTTTGACGGACGGCTTCACGCGCCTATCCGGCGACAGCGAAACGCGTCCGTCCTTAACAAGCCTCTGCGCAAACCCCCTGCTAAGCCCAAGCTCGCGCGAGACCACGAAATCAAGCCTATGTCCTTCCATTTCGGCGGACACGGCGAACGATATGTTTTGGGCCCCGCTATCCCCTTCGCTGCTCTTCGAGCACATCTCGGCAGCGGCGGCAAAGGCCTTCTTCCGCGACCTCAGGGCGCCTCTTCCAGCAGCGCGGGCACTTCTCGTCCGAAGACCTGCTCACTCCTACGACAAGCCCCGTCGTCTCGTCCTCATGTACGACATCGGCCTGCACATCGTCCGCAATCGAGCATGACGAGACTATCAGCACGTTCTCCCATGTCTCGTCGTCTATGAGGCCCGCGAGCTTAGCGAAACGTTCGCCCAGCTTTATCTGTACTTTGGCGTCGAGAGGATGCCCTATCACGCCGAGCTTGCGCGCGGCCTCAAGCCCGCGCAGCACGCCCTGCCTCGCGTCTATGACGCCGTCCCACAGATCCTCGATTGACGGGTCGACCCCTTCGTTTAAGACGCCGGGCCAGTCAGACAGGAATACGCTCTCAGGCAGAGACGGGTCCATATCGCGCATGTTCTGCCATATCTCCTCCGCCGTGTAGGAGAGCACGGGCGACATCATCCTCGTGACCGCGCAAAGCGTCTCCCACATCACAGTGCGTATGGACAGGCGGCTGCGCGCGTTCTCTGCATCCGCGTAAAGCTTATCCTTGCTAACGTCTATGTAGAACGAGCTCAGCTCATTGTCGCAGAACTGGTGTATGAGCGTCATCGGCTGGTGGAACTCGTACTCGTCGAACCCCGCCGTTACGCGCGAACGCAGCCGCTCAAGCTTCGCAAGTATGTAGCAGTCTATTGGGGAAAGCTCTTTGTGCGGCAGCGAGTCCGACGCCGGGTCAAACCCTTTGAGGTTTGCCAGAAGGAAGCGAGCCGTGTTGCGTATGCGGCGATACATCTCCACCAGGTTATCAAAGATCTCCTGCGATATGCGCACGTCCCCCCTGTAGTCGGAGGACGCGACCCAGAGCCGCAGAATGTCGGCTCCGTTCTTGTCTATTATCTTCTCGGGCGTCATCGCGTTGCCGAGCGACTTGGACATCTTTTTGCCGTCCCCCGCCATGATGAACCCGTGCGTCAGCACCATCCTGTAAGGCGCCTTGCCGCGCGTCGCGACGCTGTTGAGCAGCGACGTCTGGAACCATCCGCGGTGCTGGTCGCTGCCCTCGAGGTACATATCGGCAGGCCAGCGGAGGTCCTCCCAGTTCTCAAGGACGGCGGCGTGGCTCGAACCGGAGTCAAACCATACGTCCATTATGTCAGTGTCCTTGCGGAGGCGCCTGCCGCCGCACTTCGGGCAGAACGCGAGATCCCCCGCAAGCTCCTCTGGCGTCATCGTCCACCAGCAGTTGCTGCCGTGGCTGCGTATCTTTTCGGCAACCTTGAGTATCCTGTCCTTCGTCAGTATGACCTCGCCGCAGTCCTCGCAGTAAAATGCCGGTATGGGCACGCCCCATGTCCTCTGTCTGCTTATGCACCAGTCCGACCTGTCGCGTACCATATTGGATATGCGCTCCTTGCCCCAGTCGGGTATCCATCTGACCTCGTCTATGCACTTAAGCGCCAGGTCCCTGAAATCCGCGACGGAGACGAACCACTGTTCTGTGGCGCGGAATATGACGGGCTTCTTGCAGCGCCAGCAGTGCGGGTACGAGTGAGTGATCTTCTGAGCGCCGAGAAGCCGCTTTGATTCAGACAGTATCTCGAAGATCTTCTTCTCACCCTCGGCAAGCGACATCCCGCCGAATATCGGGGTGTCGGCGTAGTAATGCCCCGTCTCGTCAACAGGGTTGTAGACCTCAAGCCCGTAACGAACTCCAGTCTCGTAGTCCTCCGTCCCGTGTCCCGGAGCCGTATGCACGCAGCCGGTGCCTGACTCAAGCGTCACATACTCAGCCAAAACGATCGGGACGTCCCTGTCGTAGAACGGATGCCTCACCCTGATGTTTTCAAGGTCAGCCCCCTTGCACGCAAAGAGCGGTTCCCCGAGCGCAAGGCCCGTTGCCCTCTCGGTCTCGGCCTTAAGCCCCTGCGCTATCAGGTAATATTTATCCCCAAAGCGGTAAACGGCGTAGTCAAAGCGCGGGTGCACGGCCACAGCCATTGAGGCAGGCAGCGTCCACGGCGTGGTAGTCCATATTATGACGTCTAAGTCACGCCCCTTAAGCTCCGGGAACGCCTTTCCGGCATCCGTGCAGCTGTAGGCTACGAAGATCGAAGGGGACACCTCGTCCGAGTACTCTATCTCCGCCGCCGCAAGCGCGGTCTGGCAGTCTGTGCACCAGTAGATCGCCTTGCGCCCCTTGTACACGTAGCCCTTCTCCACCATGTCCGCGAAGCCTTCGATCTGCGTCGCCTCATATGCCGGCACAAGCGTCATATATGGGTGATCCCAGTCGCCTATCACGCCCAGGCGTTTGAACTGCTCCGTCTGCACGCCGGCAAAGCTCTTGGCGTACGCCGCGCACTTCTCGCGCAGCTCGACCGGGTCGATCTCATCCCTGTCTATCCCCTGCTCCTTGAGCACCTTAAGCTCTATGGGAAGCCCGTGCGTGTCGTAGCCCGGGACGTAAGGCGCAAAATATCCGCGCTGCCACTTGTACTTCACGACGAAGTCCTTTAGGATCTTGTTCGTAGCCGTCCCTATGTGGATGCTGGCGTTGGCGTACGGAGGCCCGTCGTGCAGGATGAACGAGGCCTTGCCCCTGTTTTTATCCTTAAGCTTCCCGTAAAGGCCGATGTCGTACCAGAATTTCAGTATCTCGGGTTCACGCTGAGAGAGGTTGGCCCTCATCGGAAACGATGTCTGAGGCAGAAACAGCGTGTCTTTGTAGTCATTTGCCATAAATGCGCCCTCCTGTGGGTTGAATAGGCTACGCTCGGAATCAAAAACTTCCTTATATTATGAGCGCGACAACGCGCAACCTCATTATTATAAGAGCGACGCGGCGTGGGCGCAAGTGCCGCCCGATTTGCGAAACTTTTGGCGCCGGCCGGCCTGTACGGTATTAAATAGTTGACTTAACGCATGAATATCGTTAATATAATCCTCAGTTTAAGTTTATACAAAGCTGAAGATTGTCTTTAACACCGCACAATATATTACAAAAAGAGGAGAGATGAACCAATGAGACTCAGACACATCGTTTTTTTAGCATGCATAGCAGCGCTTCTTTCTTTAGCCTCCTGCGCGGTTGCCGATGACGCAGGACATGGAGGGCACGTCAACCCAAACGCATACGTTAACCGCACGCCGGCCGTAACGTATGAACCGACACCGCAAGACATTGTGGTGACACTTCCAGACGGCACACCGATCGTGGTTCAGGATGTGGAGTCTTTTTCGCCGGCGCCTGATGACTTCGCCGCAGAGAATATATTGCTTCCAAGCGCCACAATAAACAGGATATCGGTGCAGACGGCCCTTACCGTAACCATAACCGAGCCTGGTTTAGCGGACGTCGCGCCAGTAGTCGGAAATGGAGCCGAGCCTGTGTCGGCTGATATAACGCTTAAAAATTACCCGACGGACGGCGCCAAGACAAACCTCTATGCGTTCATAAGGCCGCAAAATGAGATGCCTGAAACCGTCGGGCAAGCAGAGGACGAATCAGGCGACATCACGCTGGATCCGGAAAAGTACTATTACTTCCCGGCGACGCTTGATGGGACGGAATTGTCGTTTACTCTGGACAATCCGGACGCATTCTTCCAGTCCGGCGTGTCAAACGACGTGATAATAGCCGAGGCAAAGACGGTGCCCTCCTCAAGCGGAAGCAGCGGATGCAACGCCGGTTTTGCGGGGCTGCTGCTCTTGGCGGCCGTGCCCCTTATCTGCCTGCGCGGCAGGAAGTAACAGCGCGCGCTGACGCAACATCCGCCCCTCGGGAATACCCCGGGGGGTTTTTCCTTGCCTTAATAAAAAAATGCCAGCTCCGCTTGATTTGGGTCTATAATATGCGGCGTGCGCTAATCCATCGCTGAGGCCGGAGGACAAAAGTGGAAAAAATTAAAAGACTTCTTTACGCTTCTATCCTGACCCTCTTCATATGCTCGGGCACAGGCAAGTGCGCCCCCGCGTTCGCCGTAACATACTCAAATGCCGGGCTTGTCGGGCTTTGGGAATATCCAAGCGCCGAGATGCCAAGGGACGGCACAGCCCGCGTATTCTACAACGACTTCTACCCCTACCGCAACTGGGGTTCGGACATAGGGCTCTTCCCCTGGTTTGAGTTCAACGTGAGGCTCACGGAGTTTGAGCGCGGACGCGTTATAAGCGAGGGGTACGGCCGATACAAGGACAAGGCTGTGGACCTCAAGCTGCTGCTCATAAAACAGCGCGGGCTCCTTCCTTCCGTTGCGGCAGGCGTCGTTGACATCATGGGGACGGAGATACGCAAGGCATACTTCGCGGCGGGCACGTGGCGGCACGAGGACATAGCGCTCACGTTAGGGTACGCGACAGACGCGTACAACGGCTTTTTTTGCGGAATTTCCTACGAACCTCTTGACTGGCTTGCGTTCAAAGCCGAGTACAGCCCTCTTGACTATGAGCAGGACATGGCTTCCGGCGTCGCGTTGCACCCCGGGCCCGCAAAGGAAAAATACAACTTCGGCGTCGAACTCAAAAGCCCGTGGGGCATAGACGGCAGCCTGAGCTACCAGCGCGGCGAAGAGCTCTGTTTTTCGGTGGGATATGAGTTTGACCTCACCAAACCGCTTTTCGGACGCACAAAAAAAGCATCCGCGCCAAAACCGCAGGGGAATGACTGGGAGGGCACCGACATAGACGGGATGGCGTCATCCCTTCAGAAGGAGCTTGCGAAAAAAGGCTTCGGCCTCCGCAACGTAGTCGTCATGGCCGGCGGCCGCAAGGTCCACGTGGCGTTTGAAAACATAGGCTATTCGTCGCAGGCGGAAGGCACGGCGCGCGTAATAATACTTGCGGCCCACATGATCCCCTGGGACACGGAGCTCTTTTCGTGCTCCCCAATGGTGCGCGGGATCCCCGTCTCGCGCATAGAGATGGGCACGGAACAGCTCGCCCTCGTGCGCATGCGCAGGCTTAACGCCTACGACATGAGCGAGGCGTCCATCTCCTGGGCTCCAAAGACCAAATACGGCACGCTGCCGGGCGAAGAGTGGGAGGTAAAGGCGGGGCCGGGGGCAAGCATTGAAAACGGCAGAGCTGAGATACGCGCCGAGATCGCGTACGAGCCAAGGATAGACAGGACGCTTGACGACGCGTACATGTCGCGCACCGACCTCGACCTCATAGGCCGCTTGCGCTCTTCCGACGGCTGGGAGGCGTACCTCAAGGTGCGCAAGCCTCTTGAAAACGATATAGACATATGGTGGCAGCCGGAGATCAACGACGAGACGCGCATCTGGCAGGGAGTGCTGAGCTATGCATACAAGGCGGACTCAAACCTCTGGTTTTTAGGCGAGGCCGGCTGGATAGACAGGAACTACTTCGGCGGCAACTTCTGGGGGCGCCTTTACGCAAAAAAATCTCCCTTCTGGGCCGGCGCGCGCGCGTCCGTCTTCAAGGAGCGCGACTTCAATTCCTTCGCGGGGCTCGCCGACTACAAACGCGACTACTATAACGGGCGCGCCTACTACATACCCGAGAACGGCGATAACGACTGGCGCGCCGCGTACTGGGCCGAGGGAGGCTACCACGACGCGGCGTACGACGCCGACATAACCGCAAGGTACGGCAAGTTCGCGGACGGGGACAAAGGATGGCGGCTGGACGCGGTGCGCAGCTGGGACGACACGTCCGTCGGCTTCTACTTCACCGACACGGACAGGAAGACGTCCGGCAAAAGCTATACCGACGCGGGCATGATACTGCATATACCGCTTTTGCCCGAGGACAGCGGGCTTCCGCTTGCCTCAAGCTGGGACGAAGAGTTCACGCTTCTTTCAACGTTCAGGCTCTTTGCTGGCGTCATGCCCGGCGCGTGGATGCCGCCTGAAAAGCTGCTGGGGCAGCTTCGCCCCGACAGGCTAGGACAGGAGCTGCCGCGCCTCATGGAGCGCCTGCTTGATGACATTGACGCAGCCCAAAAGCCGGAGGACCAGCACGCAAAGACTCACGGCATATTCGACCGCATTTTCGGTACGCCTGATTACGGCGATGGCGGCAACGCCGAAAATTAACGGGGATTGCGGCGTCATTGCCGGCTTAAGGCGTAGCGAAACATTTCGCATTGTCTATTTTTTGTTATTTGCATATAATACCTTAGTCCTTTCGTATAAACACATAAGCATTACGATATGCCTTTTCAGGGGGTCTTTATGAAATGTTAAACCGCATCGCAGCAGCAGCCCTGCTCTTGGGGCTATTCCTTTCAGGCGCGCCTTCGCATCCCGCATACGCGCAGGCCGCGGCTCAGGCGCCGGGTTACTTCTCAGGTTCCGGGGCCGATTCAGGACAGGGCGATATATTCGTTAACCAGGACGGAAGCGGCTTTGGCGGCAACGCCGACGCTGACACGGGGCAGGGAAGCGGCGAACCACAGCAGAACTTCCCCGACATAACGGACCAGGCCTCGACCGAGCCCGACTCCACAACCGTCACGGAAAAGGCTCCTGATGACGATAAACATAAGCTGGGCCCAAGCCCCGCGCTGGGCACCGAGGTGCAGACGTCCCCAAGGCTCGACCCAAGGGAAGTGACGGGCAGCAATATGTTCAACAACCTGCGCGAGAGGCTGCGCAGGTTCGGCTCGGACTTCTTCGCGAGGGCCAGGACCGATTCGCTTGTTTTGGCGCCCGTGGGGCCGAACTATGTTGTGGCCCCGGGGGACGAGGTTCGGATAAACCTTTGGGGGTACAGCGAGATACGCGCCAGCGTATACGTCGACAGGGACGGCACGCTCAACCTGCCGCAGGCCGGCACCATCACGGCGGCAGGCCTCACGTTCGGACAGCTTCAGAAGGCCGTGGAAAACGCATACCGCAGGATATTCACCGATTTTGAGATAAACGTGACTATGGGCAGGCTGCACACGATAACCGTCTATGTGACGGGACACGCGGCAAGGCCGGGCGCGTACGCCGTGTCCTCGATGGCTACGCTGGTGGACGTGCTCTCCCAGGCCGGAGGGCCCGCCCTCTCGGGCTCTATGCGCGCCATCGAGCTGAAAAGAGGCGGCAGGTCAATAGCCAGGTTCGACGCCTATGACATCCTCTTAAGGGGCGACAGGAAAGGGGACGTCCGGCTTGCGGACGGCGACATCGTCTTCATCCCGACGGTAGGCGCGCTTGCGGCGGCCGCCGGCAACGTGAAAAGGCCCGCCATATACGAGCTGACCGACAAGGAAAAGACTGTCGGCGGCCTGATAGAGCTTGCGGGAGGCCTGACATCCGGAGCGTACAAGGGGCGCGTGCAGGTGGTGCGCGTAGTGGACAACTCATACAGGACTGTGTTTGAGACGGACATAGCTTCGCCTGCGGCGAAAAACCAGCCCATATTTGACGGCGACCTCGTGAAGCTGTTCGCCGTCCCGGGCGGAGCGCTAACGGTGAGGCTCGCGGGCGCCGTGGTCCAGCCCGGAGTCTACGCTATAGAGGAGGGCGTCACAACTCTTGCCGACGTCATCAAGAGGGCGGGCGGCCTCATGTACACCGCGGCTGACGAGGGGGAGCTCACGCGCGTCACGGTGAGCCCCGAAGGCCCGGTCACTACGCGTTCAATGGTGCGCCTTAAGGACCTAATGAACGGCAGCCCGATAACGCTCCGGCGCGACGACTACTTCTTCGTGCGAACGGTGCCTGACTGGAACATCTACAGAAGCGCTACGATAACGGGGCGCGTGCTCTACCCCGGCAGCTACGCCGTAAAACGCGGGGAGAGGCTTTCATCGCTCATAGAGCGCGCGGGCGGCTTCGCGCAGGACGCGTTTTTGCGCGGCGCCGTGTTCATACGCGAGAGCATCAGAGCGGAACAGCAGAAGAACATCGACGAGATGGTGGCAAAGCTCGAGCGGGAGGTCATGGCCGCCGCGAACCAGGCGATATCGACCGCGGTGAAGCAGCAGGACGTCACGTTCGCCCAGGCCAGCGTGACCCAGAAGGAGAAGTACATCGACACACTTAAGAACCTGAAGGCCTCGGGAAGGCTCGTGATATCGCTGCCCAAGGACATAAAGCTGATAAAAGGCAGCGCGTACGACATAGAGCTCCAGGAGGGGGACCGGCTTCACATCCCAGACAGGCCCGGCACAGTGCAGGTAATAGGCTCGGTGCTGACTCCGTCGGCGTTCGTCTACCGCGCGGGCAGCCCGTTCACGGAGTACATAAAACAGGCCGGAGGCTACAATCCGACGGCCAACCCCAAAAGGACCTACATACTCAAGGCCGACGGCTCGACCGTCAGGGCATTCAGCGGCAAAAAACCGCGCCCGCTCGAGGAGGGGGACTTCGTCGTAGTCCCCGAGAAGCTTACGTTCACGCCGAGCCTGCGCAACGCGACGGACATCATGGACATACTTTACAAAATGGTCGTAGGAGTGGCGGCGATAGACTATGTGTTCAAAGACTGACGGCATGACGGATAAAAAACGCGGACCGGAAGAAGGCGCGGCATACGAGGTCTCGCTGCTTGACCTTCTCGTCATCATGGCAGAGGAGAGGCGCTTTATAGCAAAAGTCACCGTGTTATTTGCGGCCGTTGCAATAATATACACGCTGCTTGCAACGCCCATATACAAAAGCACGGTACAGATAATGCCGCCGGACGGCGGCGCAAAGTCCGGGGCAGCGGCTATGCTTGCGGCATCCGGGCTTGGAGAGCTCGCAGGAGGCATAGGGGCCACCACAGCCGACACCATAGTCGGCATCACGAAGAGCAACTCCGTGCTCGACCGCATTATAGACAGGTTTGACCTGCAAAACAGGCAGGCAGAAGGCGGAATGATCTCAAGGCTTTTGCGCGCCGCCCTGCCTGAGCCCGGCGAGCCAAAGCTCAGGACCCGCGTTCGCGCGTCGCTGGCTGACAACATACAGTCCGCGGCAGACAAGAAAACAAGCATAATATCCGTATCCGTGAGCGACACATCGCCCGATATGGCCATGAAGCTCGCCGGGGCCGTGTTTGAGGAGACGCTCGGCGTGATGCAGGACATAGCAGTCACTCCGTCGGCACAGCAGAGGCTCTTCCTTGAAGGCCAGATCAAACAGAGCGGCGACGACCTCATGAGGGCCGAGAGGGATTTCATAGCGTACCAGAAAAAGACGGGCATGATAGGGCTAGGCGGCGCCCCGTCCGACCTAGCCGCACTCTCGTCGCTTCAGGCGCGCGTCGTCGCGAAGGAGATAGAGCTCAAGTCGGCGCGCCGCTTCGCGACTGAGGCCAACCCTCAGATAAAGAGGCTTGAGGCCGAGTACGCCGCGATTAAAAAACAGTTCGAAGAAAACAGGGCAAGCGCAGGCACAAAACCGCTCTCAGGCGTTGGGCTCTCGCGCCTTCCCGAGGCCTCGGCCGAGTACGCCGACCTCTTCCGCGAGTACAAGTTCAGGGAGAGCCTGTTTCAGATACTGCTGCAACAGTACGAGTCGGCCAAGATCAGGGAGTCGCAGGAGCCGCTTGTGATACAGGTGCTGAGCCCGCCAACGAAGCCTGAGATAAGAAGCTACCCGCAGCGCAAGAAGATAGTCGTGCTGGCGACTCTGCTTGGGATCTTCATCGGCATATTCGCCGCGTTTATAAGGCACTTCCTGCGCGTATCGTTTGCAGACCCCGAAACGGCCTCCAAGATAGGCTATTTGAAGGGCGCCGTAGCGTCAGACCTAGGAGCGCTTAAGTCCGTTATCAGAAGGAAAAAACGCGAATGACTGAAACGGCGGGACCTCGCATGGGGTCCCGCCGTTTTGCCTTTCACATATCGCGCACTATCGGTTTCAGCTTGTCCCTGATGCACCTGACCCGCGCGCTTACAGCCTGCTGCGTTATGCCAAGCGCCTCCCCTATCTCCTTCTGGCTGAAGCCCTCCATCAGAGCCTGCGTGATGTCAAGCTCCTCGTTCGTAAGCACGCCGCGCAGCAGATCGTAAAGCTCGCACTCGCCCCTTTGAAACGCGCTCTTGTCCTCGCTCAGCACTTCCTCCACGTCCTCAAGCGCCACAGTGCAGAAAGCGGCGCTTTTCCTGAGCCTGCCGGCCGCCGCGCGCACGTACCCCGGAAGGTGGTTCCTTAAAAAAAGCGGCAGCCAGCTTCTGTCTCGGCACTTTGGAATAAGGCTCATAAGGGCTAAGTAACCCTCCTGTATAAGGTCCTCGTACTCGGCCCCGCGCCCCGAATACCTGCGCGCGACGCTTCGCACAAGCGGCCCGTAAGAGAGCAGAAGCGCACCGTTCTCGCTGTCCGCCCAAAAATTTTCAGTCTCCATGTCCGTTAATTTTCTCCGATCTCAAGATGCACGAAGCCGCGCCTTCCGTATGGAAGCGCCCTCGCGAAACCCGCCTCAAGAGCGAGCGCGCAAAAACAAGGCTGGTCCTTCTCCGCCACCCTCACGTCGGCGGCCATGCCACGCTTGTGCAGGCTCCTCTCAACTCCGCCCACCTCCCTGTTGTGCCTCTCGCAGCGATAGCCGCTGTTTATGATAAGAGGGCCTCCCCACTTAAGCCTCAGCGACTGAAGCTTAAGCACAAGGCCGGGTGAGAGCATGACTGTGTGGCAGCACGGGCACTGAAACTCCATCAGGTTAAAATTATCCGTAAGCTTGAAATCATTGAGCCTCATTTAAAACTTCCCTTCAGCAGCCCCGCTCTGCGCAAAACGAAAAGAAGAATGCGCAGCACGCGCTTTGGCGAAATACTCACTGCCTCGCCTCCTTGCCTTCGATCACGGCTCCAAGGTGAACGACGGCCTTAGTCAGCTCCTCAAGGCGCCTGTCCATCCTGACAAGGAGAAAGGACGCCACCGCAACGGAAAAACCGCTCTGCAGCATGCCGTTCATGAACTCCTCCATAGCCGTCCCCCTTTCTGCCCAATATGGCAAGCCGCCGCGCCGGAGCGGCAGGCGCCGCCCCGGCCAACGGGCTTACGCTACAGTATCTCTACCACAGTACGGTCTATCATCTCGGCCCCTTCAAACGACGCAAGATTCTGAGAGAAAGGCTGCTGTGCCAGTATCACATCGGCCGCGGCCTGCACGGCGGCCGAGCCCCCCTCCTCAAGCAGCGCCGGATCGGCGTAGTTCATGCTGAAGGCGAAATCCTTGCCCGCATCCGTCTTAAACTTAAGCTTAATGCTCTTCATCCGCAAAACACCCCCTTTCCGTCAAAAATACAAAACTTCGCCTACTCGACCAGAAGCCCGGTGTCGTACTTCTTGACCGAGGTCACGGGATACTCAAGAAGGCCCGCAAGCGCGCCGGTCACCGCAAGGATATTCTCCGCGGTAACAGCGTTCCCTATGCCTGAAACGCTTACGCTCTTTTCGATTGCCTTCCCATCCGTCATCCCGAGGTTCACCGTCATACGCAAGGATGCGCTTATAGGATTGATAGTTGCCATTTTGGACTCCTCCTTTCATGTTTGATAACTATAATAGTGCATGCCGGAGTAAAAATATACAAAAAAACCGGCCACTTGGGCCGGCGCAACGCAAAGAGCAATTATTCATAAAATTCAAACGGCTCACGCCAAAGGCGGCGCTACTTAAGTTCCTCCCTGTACCACGAGATGGCCTCGCGGATCCCGTCGGCGAAGTTCCAGTCCGGGTCATAACCCAGCTTCTCCCTCGCCTTGCTTATGTCGGCGTTGCTGTGCCTGATGTCGCCGGGTCGGTCAGGCCCGAACAGAGGCTCTATATCGACTCCCAGAGCCGACGTCAGGCTGCGGTACATGTCGATCAGGTACTCCCTGCCGCCGTACGCTATGTTGTAAACATCGCCCGCGGCAGAGTCTGGCGCGGCGCAAGCTTTAAGGTTCGCCTCAATCACGTTTTCGATATAAGTAAAGTCGCGGCTCTGCATGCCGTCGCCGTTTATAGTCGGAGGCTCGCCTTTAAGCAGCTGCTTGATGAACTTCGGTATCACGGCCGCATAAGCCCCGTCGGGGTCCTGCCTGCGCCCGAAGACGTTAAAGTACCTGAGCCCGTATGTCTTAAGGCCGTAGAGGCTGAAGTAGAGCTTGCCGTACTCCTCGCACGTCCTCTTGGTCACGGCATATGGCGACAGCAGACGGCCCTCGCGCCCCTCGACCTTAGGCAGCGTGGGCTCGTCGCCATAAACCGAACTCGACGACGCGTACACGAACTTCGCAACGCCGCTTCTGCGGGACGCCTCCATCATATTAAGCGTCCCCGCCGTATTGTTCAGCTCATACTCGATCGGCATCTCAATGCTGCGCGGCACGCTGCCCCACGCCGCCTGATGCAGCACGTAATCGGCACCGCTTGCCGCCTCAAGGCATGTCTTGTAATCCCTTATGTCGCCCTCTATGAACGTAAAGCCGGGATCGTCCGCAAAAATATCGACGTTCGAGCGTTTTCCGGTCGACAGGTCGTCGAGGCAGCGCACCCTGTACCCCATCCTTAAAATAGCCTCGCACAGGTTGGACCCTATGAAGCCCGCTCCCCCCGTCACCAAAAACAGCGTGTCCTTGGGGAAGACCAGATGACCGTATCCCATTTCGACCCCTCCGTAGTAAAATATGCCGCGCAAAGTACGCCCGGCCATACGATTATAACCGCACGGCCGGGCGTTTGCCAGATATAACCCCTTATCTCGAAGCTCGCGCTGTAAAACCAGCGCGCTCAGCTATCCTGCATGAACGGGTAGGAGAAGCCCCTTGGAGGGACAAGAAGCTCCTTTACGGTCCTCGGCGAAACCCACTTCAGGAGGTTAAGCTTGCTGCCGGCCTTGTCGTTCGTGCCGGAGGCCCTGCCGCCGCCGAACGGTTGCAGGCCTATACAGGCCCCGGTCGTCTTGTCGTTGATGTAGAAGTTGCCCGCCGCGTACTTAAGAGCCTTATGCGCGCTCCTGATGGCGCCCCTGTCCTTTGAAAAGATGCTCCCTGTAAGCGCGTAAGGCGACGTATTGTCGCAGATCTCCATCACCTCGTCAAACTTCGAGTCGTCGTAGACATAAAGCGTAAAAATCGGGCCGAATATCTCCTCCTCCATTGTGATGAAATGCGGGTCACTTGTCTTTATCACCGTCGGGTCCACAAAATAGCCGACGCTCTTGTCGCCGTCCCCGCCAAACAGAACCTCGGCGTCGGGAGACTCCTTGGCGCATCTTATATATCTCATGCAGTTGTCAAATGAAGCCTCGTCTATCACCGCGTTGACGAAGTTTCGAAAATCCCTCGGATCCCCGACCTTTATATCTGACATCGCCGCGGCAAGCTCGCATCTTACCTCCTCCCAGCGGCTTGCCGGTATGTAGCCGCGCGACGCGGCGGAACATTTTTGCCCCTGATACTCAAAAGCGCCGCGTACTATTGCGGTCGCCACTTCCGACGCGTCGGCCGAATTATGCATGAGGACAAAGTTCTTGCCGCCGGTCTCACCCACGATGCGCGGATACGACCTGTACACGCTTAAGTTGTCCGAAATTCCCTTCCACAGCCCTTTGAACACCTCAGTCGAGCCGGTAAAATGCACACCTGAAAGCTCCCTGTGCGCAAGCGCGGCTTGGCCGCTGACGGCCCCGGGCCCCGGGATAAAGTTCACCACGCCGGACGGAAGCCCGGCCTCCTTGTATATCTTCATGAGGTAATAGCTCGAAAGCAGGGATGCCGTGGCCGGCTTCCAGACTACGGTGTTCCCCATAAGAGCGGGCGCCATCGGGATATTGGCCGCAAGAGCCGTAAAGTTAAACGGCGACACAGCGTAGACGAAACCCTCAAGCGGCCTGTATTCTATGCAGTTTATCATGCCCTGCCCTGATTCAGGCTGCTCCTCATATATTTGAGTCATGTAATACACGCCGTAGCGAAAGTAATCAATGGTCTCGCTCGCAGCCTCGATTTCAGCCTGCCAGGCGTTCTTGCTCTGCCCCATCATCGTCGCGGCGTTTAAGATATAGCGATACTTCTTCTCTATCAGGTCGGCTATACGCATGAAAATGCCCGCTCTGTCCGTATACGGCATGGCGGACCACCGCCCGCGCGCCTCAAGGGCCGCGTCTATTGCCATCGCCGCCTCGCGCGGACCGGCCTTATGATAAACGGCAAGCCTGTGGCTGTGGTCATGGGGCATAACCACCACGCCGGTGTCTTTGGTGGCGACCTCATCCCCGCCTATGATGAGCGGTATCTCGGCGACGCTTGAGGAGATTTCCGCTATGGCCTCCTTGAGGAGCTTTCTGTCCAAAGAGCCGGGCGCGTAGTCCCTGGATGGTTCATTCGATGGTTTTGGATAACTGAAAAGCGCGTTGTTCATTGATTGAAGCACCTCCGTGTTATTAACGCAACTCAGTTGCATTATATACGTATATTCTAGCCTCCCCCTCGTTTTCATGTCAAGCGCGTTGGCGTTACTTTAATAGGATAATACAAACTAAAACACAATTTAATTAAAATAAAAAGCGCTAAAAGCGATTATTTAATAAAGATAATAAAGTTTTTGGCCATAAGTGAACTTAACCGGGACGCGGCCGGCCCCGCCGTCGGGATAGGCAAAGCTCTTTTCTAAAAATTTATACTGTTTTGACCATTAACTGTGGTACGGTCCAATAAATATAGTTTTATCTATAGATGGTTTTTGAATGAACTCATTGACATTTTGTTAAAAACCACTATCATGCAATTATACAATTTTGGATAAAGTTTAGTATACAAGATTGTGAAAGGAGGAATTATATGGGCACAGCCGAATCCAAGGCCTATGAGATGATCGTCGGGATGATACTTTCGCGCTCGTTCGCACCAGGAGACCGCCTCGTCGAGTCCGAGATAGCGCAGGAGATAGGCTTAAGCAGGACCCCTATACGAAGCGCCATGCGCCAGCTTGCCGCGGAGGGTCTGCTTGAGACGCGCGGCAATAAAGGCTGCTATATACCCAAACTCTCCCCAAAGGACATGAACGAGGTGTTCAAGGCAAGGGCGTATATAGAGGGCAAACTTGCGTTTGAGGCGGCCTACGCAAGGACCGACGACGACATCAGCACCATGAAGCAGCTGCTGGCGGAGGACAAGCTCTACTACAGCGAGCGCAGGCACAAGGAGTATGCGGAAGTCAACAAGAAAATACACCTCATGCTTGGAAAAATAGCGAGGAACAGCTACCTTGAAAGATTTGCAAGACAGCTCTTCTGGCGTTCGGAGCTTTACATCTTCTTTTTTGACCGCTTCTATGTGCCAACGGAAGCCGACGGGCTGCTGAGGGACCCATCTAAGTCGGTGAGCTGCAACGAGCATGACGGCATATTCACCGCCATAGAGATGTCTGACGGAGAGATGGCAGAGCAGGCGGCGAGGCAGCACGTTTACACGTCGTACTCAAAGATGGCAGGGCGTGTCCCGAAAAGCGGCATCATGGGCATTTAGGCCTGTCTGTTAAGCAAGCGTTTTCATAACTTAGGTTCCGCCGCCCGGGGGGCTGACGCGCCGCGGGCGTGCCGACGCAATAAAACACCATCATTTTCTTCAGGAGGGATTTGTGTAATGGAAAACTACGGCATCTTTTCGCTTCTTCCCCCAATCATCGCGGTTTTTCTCGCCATCAAGACGAAAAACGTGATATCCTCGCTGTTTTGGGGCTGCTTCTTCGGCGTGCTGGCCTTATGCGGCTGGAACCCCATCGCGGCGCTTCAGGTATTCATCAAAGACTATATCTTCGTCCAGGCCGCCGACGGCTACAACTCAAGCCTGCTCGTCATGATGGTCTTCATAGGCGGCTTCGTCGGCATAATAACCCACTCCGGCGGCGCGGCCGCCTTCGCGGACAAGGTCGTGCACCTTCTGAACTCAAGATGCAAAGTACAGCTCGCGGTGTGGCTCGGGGGGCTCATAATCTTCTTCACCGACTCCGGCAACTCCCTCATACTGGGCCCGTCGTTCCAGCCTATCACCGACAAGCTGAAGGTCAGCCGCGAAAAACTCGCGTGGCTGCTTGACGCAACGTCTTCCCCGGTCTGTATCCTGATACCGTTCATCGGCTGGGGCATCTACATCATGGGGCTTATGCAGAAGGAGTTTGACGCCCTAAAACTGCCGCTCACCGACTTTGACACATTCATGCACGTGCTGCCGTACCAGTTCTACGCAATAGGGACGCTCGTCATGATCCCGTTCGTGGCAGTGCTTGGATATGAGTTCAGCGCTATGTACAAGGCCGAAAAAAGGACCGTTGAGACTGGGATCCCTTATTGGCCGGAGGCAAAGCCGGCGCGTCCCGCAGTCGACATCAACGAAAGGCACGCCAACTCAACCGCATCCATGATGGTAATACCGCTGATTTTGCTCTTTGCGTGCATCTTCGGCCTGCTAATCCCGCACGGATTTCCGTTCAAGAAAGTGCCGGGGGCAGTGCTCCGCACGGCGCTCTGCTTCGGTTACTTCACAGGCGCACTCTCCTGCATGGTGCTTATGGTCAAACACAAGGTCTGCACCGCGGGCGAAAGCTTTAAGATGTACATGGACGGCGCAAAAGAAGTCGTGTTCATACTCATGATACTGGTCCTCGCGTGGTCTTTGGGCGCCGTATGCAAGGCACTCGGGACAGCGGGCTTTATAGTCGGCCTCGCAAGCGGGGCTATCCCGGGATGGGCTGTCCCGGCGCTGATATTCGTTACGGGCGCCGCGATATCATTCGCAACAGGCTCGTCATGGGGGACGTTCGCGATCCTCATGCCGCTTGCCATACCGATGGCAAACGCGCTCGGCGCACCAATGTACGCCTCGATAGGAGCGGTGCTCTCCGGAGGGCTTTTCGGCGACCACTGCTCGCCTATATCGGACACCACGGTCCTCTCTTCGATGGGGGCCGCGTGCGACCACATAGACCACGTCAGGACGCAGCTGCCGTACGCGCTGACAGTGGCCTCGGCGTGCCTTGTGGCCTACCTGATAGCGGGATTCGTCGAGACGCCGGCGCTTCTTGCCGTTGCGCTTGCGCTTGTGATCGTATTTGTCTTCTTAGCCAGCAAGTTTTGGGGAGAAAGAATCCCAAATCAAATAATAGATATCAAATAAAACCGAAAGAGGTGTGCGTTTTGAAAAAAGTTTTGGTTTTGGGCGCCGGCAGGGTCGCCGGGCCCTGCATACAGTACCTGCTGGCGCAGGAAGGGTATGATGTTTACGTATTTGACATCGACGAAGGGAACGTGAAACGCTGCATAGGGGGCAAAAGCAACGGGCATGCTCTGGTTGGCAACGTCATGGAGAAACTTCCGGACACTCTGCGCGACATATCTCCGGACGCAGTGGTGTGCCTGCTTCCTGCCGCGTTCATGGCATCGGCCGCAAAGGCGTGCACAGACGCGCACATCGACTATGTCAATCCTTCATACATCAAACCCGAGATAAAGGCGCTCGACGCCGACGCGAAAAAAAACGGCGTGACGCTGCTCTGCGAGCTCGGGCTTGATCCAGGGATAGACCACATGTCCGCCGCAAAAACCATAAACCGGATCCACGCCGAGGGCGGGCGCGTCGTCTCGTTCAAGTCCTGGTGCGGAGCGCTCCCGGCGCCAAAGGACAACAATAATCCCATAGGCTATAAAATATCATGGGCGCCGGCAAGCCTCATAGGCGCCAGCAAGCGAGAGGCAAGAATAATAACAGACGGGAAAACCGTAGTGTGGCCTGACGGCGAGACATACCGCCACCCCGGCCTAATCGAGATAGAGGGGCTGGGTTGGTTTGAGGAGTACGCGAACGCCGACTCCACGCCATACATAGAAAAATACGGCATCCCTGAGGCCACGGAGATCTACCGCGGCACGCTGCGCTACACCGGCTGGTGCGAGATGATATGCAAAATGCAGGACCTTGGGCTCTACGAAAGCGGCGAACATGATTTCAGCGGCATGACGTACGCCGACGTCACAAGAAAGCTCATCGGCGCGCCCAAAGACGCGCCGCTCAAAGAGGCCCTCTGCTCCTTTTTGAAGCTTGACCCCTACTCAGCCGTGATAATGAAGCTTGAGTGGCTCGGGATGCTCGACCGGAGGCTTGTTCCGATACAAAAGGGCACGATGTCCCGGTTTGTGGAGTGCATGTATGCGGAAAAACTCGGCTTCGCGGCAGGCGAACAGGATCTGTCCGTGATGGAGCACAGATATGTCGTAAAGTACAAAGACCGCAGCGTCGTCAAACGCTCGACCCTTATCGACTACGGAACAGCGGGCGGCGAATTCTCCATCGCACGCCTCACGGGCCTGCCGCCCGCAATAGGGGCAAAACTAATCCTTGAGGGCAGGATAAAGCAAAAAGGCGTCGTCGCGCCCACGCTGCCCGAAGTATACGAGCCCGAGCTTGCAGAGCTTGAAAAACACGGCGTCAAGTTCACGGAAAGAGAAGAAGAGATATAATCAGCCCAACACCAGGCGCGGCCCATGGCCTCATATCCCATGCCATCCGGCCGCGCCGGGCATATGACTGCCTGCTGATCGTATTATGGTTTGCCGCTTAAATTACACGCCACCGAGGCCGCGCTCAAAATCCCAATGATAACTCATGCCCCAACGATCCCTCAGGCCAACCATCACCTTTTGCAGCGCCAACGGCACGGGACAGCCGCGAATTTTGCGGTATTGCCAAGCTTCCCACTCCTTCTCACCGGCAGTGTAAATTCTGTCGCAACCGGGCTGCTTCTTTGAAGCGCGGAGCTCTCTTGCTATCGAACCCGCGATAAGCTTAAAAGCCTCCCTCCCCATAAAAAAATCAGGATCAATCGCTATAAAAAAATGTCCGAGCGAATAAGGGGACGGAGCCCCGTCAGGACCAACTCCGCAAAGAGCTTTCATCCATCCGCCGCCGCCAAGCGCGGCACATAAAATCTCAACGACGGCGGCATAGCCGTACCCCTTATAGCCGCCCATAACATCACCTATGCCGCCAAGCGGCGTAAGCGCGGCATCGCCTGACGCCAAATCCTTTAATATACGCACCGGGTCCGTCATCGGCAACCCGTTTTTATCAATGACCCACCCTTCGGGGACAGGCTTCCCATTCCTACAGTATGTTTCTATCTTCCCACGCTGGGTAATGCTTGTGGCGCAGTCCAGGACAAACGGGAAATCCTCGTCGGTCGGGATCCCAAACGTAAGTGGATTTGTGCCCAGCATATTCTCTACCCCAAACGTAGGCGCAATAGACGGCCTCGCGTTCGTTCCGGTAATTCCGATCATACCGGCTTTAGTGGCCATTGTTGCGTAATACCCGGCTATCCCGTAGTGGCTGGAATTCTTCGCCGCGACCATCCCTATGCCATACCCGGCGGCCTTCGATAAGGCCATTTGCATCGCCCTCACGCCGACTACATGCCCCATTCCGTTATTGCCGTCCAAAACCGCAGTGGCACCTTCGTCCTTCAAGACATCGATCTTCGTGACAGGGTTCAGAATACCGGCGTCTATCCTGTCAATATATATGTGTTTGAGCCTGCCTATGCCGTGGCTGTCTATGCCCCGCTTATCGGACTCAATAAGCACACGGCCCACAATTTCGGCATCCTCGCGCGGAACCCCGGCGTTTACAAGACAATCAGCGATAAATCGCTCAAGCTCGTCAAACGACACCCACGCGCAGTTTTCATAATCGTTTTCCATACACATCACCGTTTGTTAAGATTTAATGTAATTTTCGTACCCAATGCTCAGACAACGTCCTGCGTCATGTCAACGGTCAGAGCTGATGATCTCCGGCTTGCGATTGCAAAGTGCAAACCGGAGACAGTATACTACAAATTCTTCCTGCAATGTGTGACTGATCTCATAGTCCGCTAGTCCGCGATCTCACCGCAATAGGGGCAAAACTAATCCTCGAGGGCAGGATAAAGCAAAAAGGCGTCGTCGCGCCCACGCTGCCCGAAGTATACGAGCCCGAGCTTGCGGATCTTGAAAAACATGGCGTCAAATTCACGGAAAGAGAAGAAGAGATCTGACTTCCGCCAAGCAACCGAAGGCCGGCTCAAACAGGGCCGGCCTTCCCTTTGGTTGCGTGGCCCTGCCTGCTGCGGGTCTTTTGCTGGTTTCACTGTCTTGAGCAAATCCGGCGCAACATAATTCATAGATTAAGAATTCCTTTTATCTCTTCGATTTTTTCTCTCAAACGGCCGTCTGTTTCCATCGCCGCTTCAAATCTTCTGCTTGCCTGGGTAACACCAGAATAAGACACAAGGAACAGGTCTCCGATCTCTTTCAGCTTAGCCCCGCTGTACCGGTGACACAAATATATCCCGGCAAATCTTGCCAGCCTGCTGTCGTCGGCAAAAATTTCCCGGGCTATCCCGCTGATCATCTCAGGGCCGGCCCTTTCCTGAAGCTCTCTCAGCGTAGG
>Ga0302251_1000062_pt1 | contig 129210 bp, 126 predicted proteins | sample AAG_RA_Gln_MG_FD_193534 | JGI IMG/M metagenome (GOLD analysis project Ga0302251, IMG submission 193534) | Enriched activated sludge microbial communities from anaerobic digester in WTTP, New Holstein, Wisconsin, United States - AAG_RA_Gln | ecosystem: Engineered > Bioreactor > Anaerobic >... | reverse complement strand
CTTCCAAGGCAACTTTAGCCTTAAATGACGGCGTGTGCTTCCTCCTTAAATTATCCACTTGGTCCTCCTCTTTTTTGCTCCCAAGTGTAACTTAACACACTGTCCAAATTTCGGGGTCCATTATACTGATCATGTTGTCCCGAGGGCTTGCACAAGAACATAGCTCAAAGATAGAGATATTGTATCGTATTCTAGATGCGTTCATTATTGCTGCATGCTTTTTGTGGGCGGCGGCATTTTATAATTATCCATGGAATCCACATTTTAGTTTTTTTGCGATTCTGTCCATTTTAGTTTTTTATTTTATTGCCCGGCAGTGTGGCCTTTATCGTTCATGGCGCATGTCTTCTTTCCGACAGGAAAGTGCTACAGTTTTGCAGGCATGGATGTTGACGATGTTCGTGGTGTTGGTCATTGCCTTCTTATCTAAATTTTCCGGCCCTTTTTTCCGCCGCGTTGTTGTGCTCTGGTTCGCATCAGGATTATTCAGCTTAATCATCTTTAGATATCTGACGCGCTTTACATTGCGTTCATTTCGGCGCAAAGGTTTTAATGTTCGATCTGTTGTGATTGCCGGCGCCGGTGATCTTGGGGCTAATTTGGCTCGGGTCATGCTGAAAAATGATTGGATGGGGTTGAGGCTTGATGGTTTTTATGACGATTTTAAACAGACAGGGAGTAAAGTAATTTCCGAATCAGATGTTTCCATTGAAGGAACTCTTGATGAGTTGATCGAGGCTATTAAAGAACGGCATATCGATTATGTTTACCTGGCGCTTCCCCTGCGGGCGGAAAAAAGACTCAAAGAGGTGACTCAGAAACTTTCTGATACAACAGCCTCGGTGTACATAGTGCCGGATATTTTTACTTTTGGGTTGCTGAATGCCCGCATGGTGGATATGGGTGGCATCCCGACAATTAGTGTTTATGAAGGGCCGTTTTATGGGATCAGCGATTGGATCAAGCGGGGCGAAGATATTGTTGTCGGATCGCTCATTACGCTGGTGATTTTGCCTGTAATGGTGATGTTGGCTGTTGGTGTGAAGTTATCCTCGCCCGGGCCGGTTATTTTTAAGCAAAGACGTTATGGTTTCAATGGGGGAGAAATTTTTGTGTGGAAATTCCGCACGATGTCGGTGTGTGAAGATGGTCCCGATATTCCCCAGGCGCAAAAAAACGATCCGCGGGTGACGAAATTTGGGGAGTTTTTGCGGAAGACTTCTCTTGATGAATTGCCGCAATTTATTAATGTTCTTCAGGGGCGGATGTCCATCGTCGGTCCCAGGCCGCACGCAGTAGCGCATAATGAGTATTATCGTAATCTTATTCCTGGTTATATGCTGCGCCATAAGGTTAAGCCGGGGATTACAGGCTGGGCGCAGGTTAACGGTTGGCGGGGTGAGACGGATACGCTTGAAAAGATGCAGAAACGTGTCGATTATGACTTGGCATATATCAGAAACTGGTCGTTTTGGATGGATATGAAGATTATCTTCATGACGGTCTTCGGGGGCTTTAGAGGGAAGAACGCCTATTAAGATTTGTATTACATCGAGAATCTGTCACCATTACGGGATATGATAATACTGGTAAGGACGGTGAGGACGGTGCTTTTCGGGCGGGGCGCCCGATAGTGGATAGTGGATGGTGAGTAGGTGAAGGGTCCGGTTTCTTTTATGCGCCTTGACAAGCCTTTCCTGCATGGTGTATTCATGTACACACAAGGAGGTGTATTAATGAGGACAAACGTATTGCTCGATGATCGTCTGGTGGAAGAGGCGTTAATGTTAAGCAAAATGAGAACCAAGAAGGAAGTTATCCATGAGGCGTTAAAGGAGTTTGTTGAAAACCGCCGCCGTCTTAATTTGCTCGATCTTTCCGGAAAAATCAACTTTGCGGACGGGTATGATTACAAATCATTGCGTGAAGGAAGATGATTCTTGTCGATACGTCGGTACTTATAGAATTCTTCAGGGGATCAGGCTCCGAAGAATGCCACCGGTTCGAGGATATCCTGAAAAAGAGGCTTCCATTTGGAATCAACTCTCATATAATGCAGGAGATCTTACAGGGCGCCGCATCAGAGAAAGAATTTGAACTTATCAGGAAGTATCTGTCTACACAGCGATTTTATCACCTGAAAGACCCTGTTGAGTCGTATATCAGTGCGGCGGAGATATATTTGAAATGCAGGAAACATGGGATTACCATTAGAAGCACAATCGACTGCATCATCGCTCAGACTGCCATCGAATATGACTTGCTGCTCTTGCATAAGGATAATCACTTTAAGCTTATATCAAGTATCACACCACTGAGATGTTACTAATTCAAGAGGCCGGGATGAAAAGAAAAATTATACATTTGCTGGTGTTTGTGTTTTGGGTGTCTATGGTTGGGTCGGTGTGGGCCGAGGATTCGGAGGTCAGCCGGGGTACCTTGGCGGGTTTGCAGGGGGTGGGTGTCTTCGTGGAAAACACCCAGGCGAATGTCCAGAAATACGCCCAGAAGGCGGGGATCGACCGGGAGGCGATACAGAGGGAGACGGAGCGGTGCTTGGCGGCGGCGGGGATCAAAGTGGTGGCGGGGGAAGAGTGGCGACGGACTCCCGGCAATCCGTTTCTGTATGTGAGCATCAACACCCATGAGACGGAGAAGTACTGGTACGCTTACGATATCAAGGTGGAGGTGCGGCAGGTGGTCTATCTGGAGGCCAACCCGAAAGTCCGGACGATGGCTACTACCTGGAGCATGAATATGACGGGGATGGCGAATATCGGGAATCTGCATATCGTCAGAAATGATGCGATGGTGCTGGTGGAGAGGTTTGTGGCGGCTTACAGGGCAGTGAATAAAGGCAGATAACGAAGTGACGTTTTTGACTCTTTCGGGGGTCAGGGCTTTCATTTCAGCATTGCTTCGCAACGCTAAAACAAAAGACCTGACCCCCAATTTATTTCTGACCATTTTTTTTGTTCTGTTTATACTGTTGCCAGATTCAGTTTGGGGTGGGGAGGAGCCGTTTGTCACGCCTTCGAACTGGGGCGGGACGGGGATCATGGAGACCCCGACGGCCCGGGTCCTGAAGGAGGGGCAGTTCCGTTTCGGGGTGGGTCTGGCGGAGCCGTACCGCCATTACTATGGGGCGATCAGCCCCTTCAAGGGGATTGAGATCGACGGGCGGTTCACGGAGATCGCCGACGTTTACGATACCGGGCTGCCGCTGTCATACGGGGCTTACAAGGACAAGGTGGCGGACATCAAGTACCGTTTCCTGCCGGAGATGAAGTATTTTCCCGCCATCGCCATCGGCCTGTATGACCCCCACGGGACGCGGAAATACGGCTCCCAGTTCATCGTAGCGAGCAAACAGTTATATCCCTTTGACTTTACTATCGGTTTTGGTAACGGTCGCTATGGGAGGAAACCGCTGCCGGGGACGGGGGACGACTTCAAGTTTGAGATCTTTCAGGACCCCCGGAGTTGGCTTTCCGACGGGTTGTTCTTCGGGGGGGTGCAGTTCGCCGTGACGGACCGGCTGATCCTCATGGCGGAATACAGCTCCATCCGCTATGACCAGCAGACCTCCGATCCGGCCCAGCCCAGGTATTTCCAGACTGCGGTCCCGTCGCAGTTCAACTTCGGCCTCCGCTGGCGGCCCTGGGACTGGCTGGAGGCGAATGTGAGCTACCAGCGGGGGCAGCAGTTGGGGGTGAACATCTCCATGAACTTCGAATTCGGGAGGCCGTTCCTGCCCATCTACGACGCGCCGTATCGGGAGAAGGCGGAGCTGCGTCCCCATCCCCTGGTGGAGCGGCTGACGCGGGCGCTGAGCGAGTCGGGCTTCTCCGACATCGGCATACAGCTGATCGGAAATGACATCCGGATCGAGGCGCGGAACGACAAGTACTACTACGATCCCAAAGGGCTGGGGGTGGTGCTGCGGATCCTCAGGGATCTGCTCCCCTCCCATATGGAGAACGTGCAGATCACCTTCACGGACATGGGGATTCCCACGCTGAGCTTTGCCACCCACCGGGAGGACATCGTTGCCTTCTTCGGGGACAAGTTGAGTCTGGGGGAATTCCTGTACGTCTCCAAATATCGTACGGACGCCTACCGGAACCTGGAGGTGGAGAAGAAGCACCGGGACTGGTGGGACTGGGGGGTGAATCCGGCCTTCCGGTTCTTCATCAACGACCCGTCCGGGTTCTTCAAATACCGGGCGGGCTTCAACGAATATGTCCGCGTCTTTCCCTGGAAGGGCTCGGTCCTCATGGCGGCCCTGGAGCAGTATCCCCTCAATACCGTTTCCACCTCCAACGCGGCGTCGGCCCAGCCGGTGCGGACGGATTACGTCTTTTACACCTATGAGAAGGTGCTCATGGACAAGCTGCTCGTCGATCAGATGGTGAAGCTGCCCCATGAGATCTACGCCCGGGCCGCCGTGGGCTACCTGGAGACGGAATATGCCGGACTGGACTGGGAGGTGGCCAAGCCGTTTTGGGGGGGGCGGCTCATGGTGGGGCTGAGCGGCAGCGTGGTGAAGAAGCGGGAGATCGGGAAGGCCTTCTCGTTCAAGGAGAACGACTGGAAGAGTTCCTACACCACGGCCTTCCTCAACACGGCCCTGAACATCCCCGAGGCGGAGATGACGCTGGATCTGCGGACGGGTCAGTTTCTGGCGGGGGATCGGGGGACCCGGGTGACGGTATCGAAGTTCTTCCACGGGATCATCCTGTACGCCTGGTACAGCTTCACCGATACGAACGACGTCTTCACCGATTCCTACAACCGGGGCTATCACGACAAGGGCATCGGGATCATCTGGCCGCTGCGGATGTTCATCGGGAGAGACACCAAGTCCACATACAACTTCGCCATCTCTCCCTGGACCCGCGACGCCGCCCAGGACATCGACCATGTCAACAACCTCTTCGGCTTCATGGGCCGCAATCAGGAGGTTTACTGGAAGAAAGACCGCACCCAACTGGGCTCCGGCCTCGCCTTTTAGGATGATTATGGGGGTCAGGTCTTTAAAATTAGCATTTTTCCGGAGTCGAAAGTGAAACACGTAGCTTATCCCCCCGTCAGTGAGATCACCAGAAAGCGACATGCCGAGGTAGTTCAGGAGATATTCGAAACTATTCCGGAAGGTTATGACCTTCTCAACCGCGTCCTGAGCCTGCGGCGGGATGTGGCGTGGCGGCGCTTCGCCGTGGAGAAGATGCGGTTCTTCCAAACCCGCCGGCTCCTCGATCTGGCGACGGGCACGGCGGATTTGGCCTTGGCGGCGGTGCGGCGCCACGGCGACATCGAGGTTGTGGGACTGGATTTCGTTCGGGAGATGCTGGTGCGGGGGCGGGAAAAGACCCGGCGGGCGGCCAGGATCAGCCTTGTCCAGGGTGACGTCCGGGAATTACCGCTGCGGATCGCCGGCTTCGACGTCGCCGCCATCGCCTTCGGGATCAGGAATGTCCCCGTGGCGGATCGCCTGGCGGCTCTGAAGGAAATGACCCGTTGCGTCGTCCCCGGGGGCCAGGTGATGATCCTGGAGATGCATCTGCCGGAAAGTCCGTATGTGCGCCCCCTGTACCGCGCCTACCTCAGTCACCTGCTGCCCCGGATCGCCGGCTTTCTCACCGCGAATCCCGCCGCCTATCGCTATCTTGCCGATTCTATAGTCAATTTCCCCAGCCCCGCCGCCTTTGGGTCCCTCATGGCGGCGGCGGGCCTCCGTGACATCGTCCAGTACCCCCTCACCCTCGGCACCACCTACCTCCATATCGGCCGAAGATAGCTCCTCCGGTACCCTTCCTCCCCCTTCAAGGGGGAGGTTAGGAGGAGAATGGGTCATCATTTTTTGAGGAGGTAGCGGGCGCTGTCGGCGATGCGATCCACCGTGAAGCCGAACTGCTCGTAAAGGACGGCGGCGGGGGCGCTGGCGCCGAAGCTCTCCATGCCGATGACGGCGCCGTCGAGGCCCGTGTAATGCTCCCAGCCTATCTTCACCCCGGCTTCCACGGCGATGCGGGCCTTGACGGACGGAGGAAGGACGCGCTCCCGATATTCCGCCGGCTGGGCGTCGAAGATGTCCCAGGAGGGGAGGGAGACGACGCGGACCCGGATCGCCTCCGCGGCCAGTTTCCGTGCCGCCGCCAGGGCGAGGTGGAGTTCCGAACCCGTGGCGATGAAGATGAGGTCCGGCTTGACGAGGGAGGAATCCCAGAGGATGTAGCCGCCCTTTTGGAGACCGGAGGCGGGAGCCAGCTCCCGGCGGTCGAGCCGCGGGACATTTTGCCGGGTTAAGATCAGGGCGGTGGGCCCCTCCCGGCGGGAGATGGCGGCCTGCCAGGCCTGGGCCGTCTCGGCGGCGTCGGCGGGGCGGATGACGCTTAGATGGGGAACGGCGCGGAGGTTCATGAGCTGCTCGACGGGCTGGTGGGTGGGGCCATCTTCGCCGACGGCGATGCTGTCGTGGGTGAAGACGTAGATCACCCGGAGACCCATGAGGGCGGCCAGGCGCATGGGCGGCCGCATGTAGTCCGCGAAGGTGAAAAAGGTGGCCGTATAGGGGATCAGGCCGCCGTGAATGGCCATGCCGCCGGCGATGGCGCCCATGGCGTGCTCCCGGACCCCGAAGTGGATGTTGCGGCCCCGGTAGTCCCAGCCGCCGCCGACGGCGCCAGAGGGTGGAATAAATGGGGTGCTGCTGCCGATATGAACATTATCTTCGGGGGTGACAGCGATAGAGGTGACGCCGTCGCTTTTTCCATCGGTGTCCTGAATATTCTTATCGGGAGACATGGATGCCGAGCCGGAATCGATACTGGTCCGGGTGCCGGGTGGAGGTGGATGGGCGCCGGCAGAGACGACGGGCCGCTGAAAATCCCCTTTTCCTTTGAGCCACGTCAGACAGGAAGGATTCAGATCCGCCGACCCCCCCATGAGTTCGGGGAGGCGGGCGGCCAGGGCCTGCATCACCGTTTCCGAGACCTTACGGGTGGAGATGTCCGGTACCGCCACCGCTGGGGGCGCCGCCGGGGCCGAGTGTGCCTGGGGCCCCTGGGATACTGAGGGCGACGTCGTTGATGCCGCGGGCGCGACCGTTGATGAATTCGCCCCGCTGGCCCCGGCGGCGTCCCCGGCTTCCACCCGCGCTGCCGTCCCGCTTTTGATCCCGACTCCGGTTCTTGCTTCAGCGGCTCTGACGCCTACTTCCGCCCTCGCTGCCGGAGAGAAATCCGGGATGGCCTCTTCCCATCCCGCGGGGAGTTCTCCCGCCATGACCCGCCGGAATTCCGCCGCCGCTTCGGGAAAGGCCGCCGCGTAAGCGCGGAAGGCTTCCTCCCAGGCTTTTTGCCGGGCCGCGCCTCTTTCCAGGGACGGACGGCGGCAGTGGGCCAAGACTTCCTCGGGGACGTAAAAAGCCGGCTCCTCCGGCCAGTCCAGGCGCACCTTAGCGGCGGCGAGTTCCTCCTTCCCCAGGGGCGAGCCGTGACAGGCGGAGGTGCCTTCCTTCGTCGGGGCGCCGTAGCCGATGCAAGTCCGCACCTTGATGAGGGTGGGCCGCCACCGTTCCTCCTTGGCGGCGGCCAGGGCCGCGTCGAGAGCCGCGACGTCGTTTCCGTCCGCCACCTTCAGGACCTGCCAGCCCATCGCGGCGAAACGTCCGCCCACATCCTCGGTGAAGGTGAGGGCCGTCGCCCCGGCAAGGGAGACGCCGTTGTCGTCATACAGGACGACGAGTTTTCCCAGGCCGAGATGGCCGGCCAGGGCGCAGGCCTCGGCGGTGACGCCTTCCATGATGTCGCCGTCGCTGGCCAGGACATAGGTGAAGTGATCAACGATCTCGTGTCCGGGACGGTTGTATGTTGCCGCCAGATGGGCCTCCGCCAGCGCCATGCCCACGGCGTGGACGACCCCCTGGCCCAGGGGGCCCGTGGTCATCTCCGCTCCCGGAGGACGGCCAAGTTCCGGATGCCCCGGCGTCTTGCTTTCCCATTGCCGGAAGCTCCGAAGGTCCTCGATGGTCAGATCGTAACCCGTGAGGTACAGGAGGCTGTAAAGCAACATGGAGGCATGTCCGGCGGACAGGATGACCCGGTCCCGGTCCGGCCAGGCGGGATCGGCGGGATTATGCTTGAGGTGGCGCATCCAGAGGGTGTAGGCTAGGGCGGCCGCCCCCATGGGCATCCCCGGATGCCCGGATTTAGCCTTTTCGGCGGCGTCGGCGGCCAGAAAGCGAATGGCGTTGATGCATCTCTCTTCGATCATTTTACTATACCTTCTTGATTTTATAGTGGTATGTTGCTTGGGACCGGTGGGAGAAGATTTCATATTTTCGACGGCGTGTCAACCAGTGAAACGGCCATGTTGAAAATGATCCAGGCGTTGGGGCCGGTGCCGGCGGAATCCTGCTGGAAAACGAGGCCCGTTTATGATAATTTCGACCATCATGGTAAAAAGGAGGGAAGTATATGTCCGGAGCGCTTGAATCGCTTAAGGTGCTGGATTTTACTACGTTGTTGCCGGGACCGTTCGCTACGATGTGCTTGGCCGACATGGGGGCGGACGTCCTACGCGTCACTTCGGGATCCCGGCCCGATCTGGTGGAATTCCTGCCTCCCCGGCTCCCCGCGACGGGGGTAGGCGCCGTGAGCGCCTATCTGGGGCGGGGAAAGCGTTCCCTGGCCCTGAACCTCAAGGACCCCCGGGGGATCGAGATCGTCCATCGGCTGCTGGCGGACTATGACATCGTCATCGAACAGTTCCGGCCGGGGATCATGACCAAGCTGGGACTGGATTACGAGCGCCTGAAGAAGGTCAATCCCCGGGTTATCTACTGCTCCATCTCCGGATACGGCCAGATGGGTCCCCTGCGGGACCGGGCGGGGCACGACATGAACTATATGGCCCTGTCGGGGGTGATGGGCTACTCGGGGCGGAAGGCGACCGGGCCGACCCTCATGGGAATCCAGATTGCCGACATCGCCTCGGGTTCCAACAATGCCGTTATCGGGATCCTGGCGGCGGTGGTGAGCCGCGCCGCGACCGGGGAGGGGCAGTCTATCGACATCTCCATGACCGACGGGGTGATGGCCCTCAACGCCATGGCGGGGGCCGCGTATCTCGCCGGGGGCGAGGCGCCGGGACGGGAGGAAAACTGGCTCAACGGGGGGTCGCTCTACGATTTCTACGCGACGAAAGATGGCGGCTATCTGAGCATCGGCAGCCTGGAGCCGCAGTTCTTCCGGACCCTCTGCGAGGTGATCGGCCGTCCCGATCTCATCCCCGGCGGCGTACAGCCCAAAGCTGGGGATTTCGAGCGGGTCCGGGAGGAGATCCGGGCGATCGTCCGGACGAAGACCCGGGCGGAATGGGAGGCGATTTTCAAGGAGGTGGACGCCTGCGTGGAGCCCGTCCTGTCCCTGGCGGAGGCCCTGGAGGGCGAGCTGGCCCGGGGGCGGGAGATGGTGGTGGACGTGCCGCTGGCGGCGCCCGACGGCTCGGACGTGGGTAGGGGAGACGCGGCGGGTGATGGCGCCTTTGCGGCGGGAGTTCAGGGTGCAGGCATAGCTTCGACGATAAAGGAAAGCGGCGCCCGCGGCGCCGCCGGGGCGGCGGGGGGTGGGGGTGCATCCGGGAAAGCCGCGGGAGACCCCGGGGCCGCCACCGGGGGAATCGCCGCGCCACGCGCCACGGTGCGCCAACTGGCCAATCCGGTGAAGTTCTCCAGAACTCAGGCCTCCTACGCCTTTGCGGGTGTCAAGACGGGGACTCACAACCGGGAGGTCCTCAAGGCCCTGGGTTATACGGAGGCGCAGATTGCCGAATTCGCCGTCACTGGTCTCTTCGATTAAAAAAAGACTAAGAAAAAAAGGAGGAAATGACGATGGCAACGTATGAGTATCGCTGCGAGGCATGCAAAAAGTCTTTTACCTTGATCCAGAAGATGTCGGAGCATGGCAAGGCGAAGGTGACCTGCCCCAAATGCAAAAGTGAGAAGGTCAAACAGCAGATCAGCGGCTTCCTGATCAAAACCAGCCGTAAAAGCTAAAAAAAAATGAAAAAAAGAGGGAAGGCTCTTTTTTTCCTGATTATGCCTTGACACTAGGACCGATCTTGATTATAGCTCCACCATCAATCTGTCTATATAGATAATATGAGTCCTTTGCGTAGCGGCAGAAATCAGAAACGCGCTGCCTGCTTCGTGCCGGGATGACCAAAAAGAGAGGGAATCAGCAGCATGGGAGATCCGCCCGCACGGACGCCGGAAGATGCCGGCGCCGGTTATCGAAGGGACCAGCAACCGAGTCAGCCCGGCCCATCGCCGTGCCAAGCAGAAAATGCTAATTTTAAAGACCTGACCCCATATGATGAAGATGAGATCAACCTGCTGGATCTGGGGCGGGTGATCTGGAAACGGCGGCGGCTCATCGGCTACATCATGGCGGTGGCGGTGGTCCTGACGGCGGTAATTTCCCTATTCATGACGAATATTTATCAGGCCAAGGCGGTGATCATGCCGGTGACGGCCAAGGGCGGCACCGGGGGCGGTGGCGTTGGTAGCGGCGCTCTGGCGGCCCTGGCGGCTCAATTCGGCACCCTCCCCGGGATCGCCATCCCGGCCTCGGCGTCCTCTTCGGAGATCATCAATCTCCTGAAATCCAACATCCTCCGGGAACGGATGATCGAGCAGAATCAACTTCTGCCCGTCCTTTTTCCCGAGCAGTGGGACAAAGAACGACAGGCTTGGAAAAAAGGCGGCTTTTTCGGATTTAACCTGAATCCTCTGTATTACCTATCATGGGCGATCTCCCCGGCGCCGCCCCGCCCGGCCGTGCCGAAGAAGGATCCCGATGCGCCGGAAATGTGGGACGCCCTGCGCACCCTGGACGACATTCTGAAAGTAACCAACAACGTCAAGGAAAACACCATCGTCATCAGTGCCGAGTTCCGGGATCCCGAAATAGCGGCCCGGATCGTCGAATATGCCCTGAAGACCCTGACGGACTACATGAGCAGCGAGGCGAAACGGGTGGCGGCGACGAACCGGGTCTATCTGGAGCAGCAACTGGCCACGACGCTGGACCCGCTGATCAAGCAGAAGACCTACAACCTCATTGCCGAGCAGATCGAACTGGCCATGATGTCCGAGGTCAAAGAAAATTTTGCCTTCAAGGTCATCGATCCGCCCCTGGCCCCGGACAAGAAGACCAAGCCCAAGCGATTGATGATGGTCGTGCTGTCCTTCGTCGTGGCGCTCTTCATCGGGATCTTCATGGCGTTTTTCCTTGAGTTTCTGGAAAAGCAAAACATACACATAGACGCCGGTCGCTGGCCGCTGATCAGACGCCTTTCCGGCCGGAAGCGGAGGTTGCTGATTTGAATATAAGACATTTCTTCGGTATATGCTTGATTTTTATGGCGATTATTTCCATGATCGCCATCCTGCCCGCTGTCGCCCAGACCCCGAATATCACCGCGCAGCCCCTGCCGGGGATGATGGGACAGCAGATGCCCACGACGGTCACCGCCGATGTCTGCAAGAGCCTCCCGTTGAACCAACGGGCTGCTTGCGAGGCGGAGATCCAGCGGAGCGGCGGCCGATTGACCCCGGAGGCCCTCCAGGCTATCAAGGAGCGGTCGGCGGTCAAGGGGGCGGCTTCCGATGAGGCCGCACGGGGCAGGTGGCCTGGGGAACAGAAGGAGCGTCCAAAGGTAACCGTTGAGGAACAAAAGAAAAAAACCATCTTCGACCGCTCCCGAAATATCGGCAAGTATCAGGACCTCTCCACGGACCTGAAGCGTTTCGGCGCCGATTTCTTCAGCGAGGCGGAGGTGAGCGTCACCATTGATCGCAAGGACGTACCCGTGCCGATGAGTTATGTCATCGGCCCCGGCGATGAGATCAAGCTTCTCCTCTGGGGTCGCGTCAACGCCCAGTACGACCTCATAGTGGACCGGGACGGCAAGGTCACCATCCCCCAGATCGGACCCCTCCACGTGTCCGGCCTGACCTTCGAGCAGATGTCCAAACAACTGATCAAGCAGGCGGAACAGATTGTGGGGGCCAATATCGACATCTCTATGGGATCACCCAAGATGATCCCCATCTTCGTCATCGGCGACGTCAAACGTCCCGGTTCCTACACCGTCGGTTCCTTCTCCACGATCACCGACGCCCTGCTCACGGCGGGGGGGCCCACGGAAATAGGTTCCATGCGCAACGTCCAGTTGAAACGTAAAGGCCGCCTCGTGACGACCTTCGACCTTTACGATCTCCTCCTCAAAGGCGACAAGAGCCATGACGTAGCCCTTTTGGCCGGCGATGTGATCTTCGTCCCCATCACCGGGCCGGTAGCCGGCATCGCCGGTAATGTCCGCCGCCCCGCCCTTTACGAGTTGAAGCACCGCTACGATTTGGAATATCTCCTGGAACTGGCCGGCGGCATCACCCCCTCCGCCTACACCCAGCAGATCCAGATCGAACGGATCGTCAAGAACCAGCGCCACATCGTTATGGACATCGACGACAAGAAGATGGCCAAGGCCGCGGAGATCACCCTCCATGACGCGGATCTGGTGAAGATCTTTCCGATTATGGACATCAACGTGAACGTCGTCTATCTCAACGGCAACGTCAAGCGGCCGGGCAAGTACGAAATGAAACCGGGGATGCGCCTGGGCGACCTGCTCAAGAGTCCCGATGACCTGCTGAGTGAAACCTACCTCGAATACGCCCTCATCAAGCGTCTGGAGCCGCCGGATATGAAAACCGTCCTGGTGCCCTTGAATCTGGGGAACCTGCTGCTGAAAAAGGATGAACGGGCGAATGTGGAGCTGAAGCCCCGGGACAGCATCTATGTCTTCCATCAGGGCCTCTTCAAGGACAGCCCCTTTGTCCGGATCGAAGGAGAGATTCGGGGTGACTGCGCGACAGATAAGGAAGCAGAAACAACCGGTGAGATGACAAGCGAGTCCCTGGCTGGAATGAGGGCGATGACAAGCGAGCCCGGGGGTGGAATGAGGACTGGGATGACTGTCGATACCCGAACGGCTGCCGGCGGCACCGCGGCGGCGGGAGCGGGATCGGAAGAATCCCGCTACAGTCAGTACTTGCTTTCCCAGAGCCGGGCGGAAAAACCTCGCTACAGCCAATACCGGCTTTCCCAGAGCCTGAAGGCAATCGAAGAGGATCTGAAGAAACAGGGATTGACTGACCTGGCGAAGCAGGTTTGGACTATCGAGAGCGAGGTGGCCGACAACCTGAAAATCCCTCCGGAAGATTTCCGCAATTTGCGTACCCAGTTGGTCAAGGTGGGCCGCCCCGATCTCGCTAACCAGCTTCTGGAAATCGAACGGAAGGTGAAAAAAGGTGGCGCCCTGGCTGATGTCACCGCGGAACTGGTCCTGATCGAGAACATCCTCAAGCGCATGAATATGTACGATCAGGCGGCAACGGTGAGGAGCATCCATGACGAGATCAAAAACTTCGGCCGGGTCCCCACGGAAAACATGCGTGTTCTCCGGGCGGACCTTATCCGCACCAATCAGGCTGATCTGGCCAACCGCTTGTTGGAGATCGAGAATCGGACCAAGCTCAGTTGCAACATCCCCTTTGTGGAAAATATGCGCGTCAAGGACGTGATCCTCATCTCCGGAGGACTGACCAGCAACTCCTATCTGGACCGGGCGGAGATCATCCGGACGAACAATAAACGGCAGTACCAGACCCTTTTCTTCGATCTGGGCAAGGCGATGGCCGGCGACCCCCAGCATAATCTTCCGCTCCAGAACGAGGATCAGATCGTCGTCCATTCCATCTGGGAGCAGGTTTACAAGAAGCATGTGGCGATCGACGGGGATGTCGCCCGGCCCGGAACGTATCAATATACCGAGGGGATGACCGTCCGCGACCTCGTTTTCAAGGGTGGCAACCTTCTGGAATCGGCCTATCTGGGAGAGGCGGAGATCTCATCCATCGTCGTGGTGGCGGGAAAATCATCCGCGACGGGGCGGCGGGTGATCAATCTGGGCCGTGCCCTGGCGGGAGATCCCCAGCAGAACGTGGTTTTGATGCCCAACGACCGGCTTCTGGTCAAGCGCATCCCCAACTGGGGCTCCCTGCAATACGTAAAACTGTCGGGGGAATTCAAGTTCCCCGGGAAATACTCCTTCCACAAAGGGGAAAAGCTTTCGTCGGTGATCGAGCGGGCCGGGGGTTATACGGACAACGCCTATCTCCGGGGGGCCGTCTTCAAACGGGAGACCGTCCGGGAGTTGCAGCAGAAGAGCCTTGACGAAATGGCCCGCCGCATGGAGCGGGAACTGCTTTCGGAGAGCTCCGCCCGGGTGGCGACGTCCATCAGCGCCGAGGAGATGGCGGCCAAGAAGCAGGAAGCGGAGCTGAAGCTGAAACTCATCGAGTACATGAAATCCCTCCAGGCCACGGGAAGGATGACCATCGCCCTGAGCCACGTCCGGATGCTCAAGGGCGGTGCTTTCGACATCGAACTCGAGAGCGGCGACAACCTCTTCCTTCCCCAGAAGACGAGCGTGGTCAACGTGGTCGGGGCGGTGATGTCGGAAGGGTCCCACATCTATAACGACAGCCTGGATTACAAGGACTACGTCGCCCTGGCCGGGGGTTATGCCCGGTATGCCGACGAGGCCAATGTATTTGTCATCAAGGTAGACGGGAGCGCCCGGAAGCTCTCCTCGGGCTTCGCTACCTGGAACGACAAGCGGGATCGCTGGGAGATGACGGCCTATGGCAAGGAAATCAAACAGATCGAACCGGGGGATGTCATCGTCGTTCCGGAGCGGATCGCCCAGATCGCCTGGCTTAGGGAGATCAAGGACATCACTCAGGTTCTCATGAACACCGCCGTCACGGCGGCAACGATTATCAAACTCTGGTAAAGGAAAAAAGTCCTTGACATAATAGTAATTAAAATAATATAAGAGAACAAAAAAAGATGTAGAGTTATATATTAATAATATCAATGAGATAAGGAGGAAAGAGAGGAAGAGTATGAAAACGATTGGCAAGTACACACTGATTGTCGGGATGATCTTTTTTATGGCGATGCTGCCCGTGAGCGTCTTTGCCCAGGCTCAAGGCGCGGGTGCCGGAACGGCTGGAGCGGCCGGCGCGGGTGCCGGAACAGCTGGAGCGGCCGGCGCGGGTGCCGCGGCCGGAGGCGGGGCTTTGGCCGGTATCGGGGCGGGAACCATCGCTGCAGCCGCCGTGGCGGCAGCGGCAATCGCCACAGCAGCGATCGCTTCCTCTTCATCCAAGAGCGATTCGACGCCCGCGGCCCATTCGGCGACGTCACACCACTAAGCAGTGAAGTTGGCTACTCTTCACGGATATGACATCGCGTCAAGAGTAGCTTTTTTATTTCCATCCTTATTTGCATAGCACGCCGGGAAGCTCACGGCGTGCTATTGCTTTCCTGAATTCATGAAGCGAAGAACGATCTTTTTGCGGTGGGCGGTGATTGCCGTTTTGATTGCCGCATCCCAGCTTATGGCACCTTGTGCTGCGGTGACGCAGTCCCTGAGCCCGGAGGCGGAAACGGTGCTGAATGCCGCCGAGGGGGTCTTCAAGGCCATGAAGGCGAGAGACTATCCGGCGATATGGGCGGGACTGACCGCCAAGACCAGAAACGAGATGGTGGAGAGTGTCCGCAAAGGCGCCGGAAAAACCGGGCACGAGTTTACGGCGGCGCAGCTAAGCAATGACTTCGCCACCGGCGGGCCCCAGGCTAAGGCTTACTGGGATTCCTATCTCGACGTCTTCAATCCCGACCTTGTCCTGGAACAGAGCCGCTGGTCCCTGGGATCGATCAAAGGCGATGGCGCCACGGTCATCATCCAGTACCGAAAATCGGAAAATCCGGCGATCCTCATCCTGAAGAAGGAAGACGGCGCCTGGCGCCTCGGACTGGAAGAAACCTTTGGCCCCCGCCGCTGGATCATGAAATAATAGGGGAAGTAGCCCCCTATTATAATGTCGAAAAAATCCATCGATAAGAAACCGCGGACTGCCTTTTTCTGCCAGAGCTGCGGTCATGATTCCCCGAAATGGTTGGGGAGATGTCCGGGCTGCGGGGAGTGGAACACCTTCGTCGAGGAGGAGTTGCGGGAGACGGCGGCAGGGGGAGCAGGGGCGTCCGGGCGGGCGTCTTTTTCATTTTCGGGGGCCCCGCAACCCATCGAGGCTATCGAGGCGGACGAGGGGGAACGCATCCGGACGGGCATGGCGGAGATGGACCGGGTTCTGGGGGGCGGCATCGTCCCGGGATCGGCGATCCTGGTGGGCGGCGATCCGGGGATCGGCAAATCCACCCTGCTCCTGCAACTCCTCCAGCAACTGGCGGCGCAGGGGATGAAGGTCCTCTACATCACCGGCGAGGAATCGGCCCCGCAGATCAAGCTCCGGGGGCGACGGATCGGGGCGGAGGCGGCAAATCTCTTCGTGCTGGTGGAGATCGACCTGGACAGCATGATGCGACAAATCGAGGCCACCAGGCCCCAGGCGGTGGTTGTCGATTCCATCCAGACGGTCTGCTCCGCCGCCCTGGGTTCGGCCCCGGGCAGTGTCGGACAGGTGCGGGAATCGTCGGAGCGCCTGATCATCCAGGCCAAGAAGACGGGTATCCCCGTCTTTCTCGTCGGCCATGTGACGAAGGACGGCGCCATTGCCGGACCGAAGGTCTTGGAGCACATGGTGGATACCGTCCTGTACTTCGAGGGGGACAGCGGACATGCCTTCCGGATCATCCGGGGGATAAAGAACCGTTTCGGGCCTACGAACGAGATCGGCGTCTTCGAAATGCGGGGCGACGGCCTCCGCGAGGTGGCCAATCCCTCGGCGTTCTTTCTGGCGGAACGGCCGGAGCGGGCGGCGGGCTCCGTGGTGGTTCCCAGCATGGAGGGGACGCGGCCCATCCTCATCGAGATTCAGTCCCTCGTGATCCCGACGAATTTCGGGATGCCCCGGCGGACGGCCATCGGCGTGGACGCCAACCGCGTGTCGCTCCTGGTGGCGGTCCTGGACAAGGTCTGCGGCCTCCATCTGAGCAATCACGACATCTTCATCAACGTCGCCGGAGGCGTGAAGGTGAGCGAACCGGCCATCGATCTGGGGATTGTCTCCTCCCTGGCATCGAGCTTTCTGGACCGGGCGGTGGTGCCGGGGACCGTGGTCTGCGGGGAGGTGGGCCTGGCCGGGGAGATCCGGGGGATCAGCCGCGCCGATGTCCGCATCCGCGAGGCGGCGCGTCTGGGTTTTTCCCGGTGCATCCTGCCCTTTGTTGCCCCCCGGGGAGAGGCGGGGACGGACGCCGCCGCAGCGGCCAAACCTGTCGCATCATCCGCCACACCCGCCAAATCCACCTCACTATCGGCGTTGCGGTCCGCCGTGCCGGCGGCTAGAGCCGCCATTGCCTCGGCTTCCGACCGAGGCGTCGCTTCGCAAAGGGGGGGGGGGCAGGAAAGCGACATTGCCCTCCTTCCCGTCCGCTCCCTCCCGGAACTCCTTAGCCATTTGTTCTGATATTTATTGTTTACACCTTTCCCTCCCCTTCAAGGGGAGGGTTAGAGTGGGGATGGGATTCATCTCAGTTTGAAGAGCTTCTCGATCAACTGCGATTTGAGAAGATCGCCGCCGATCTTGATCTGGCCCGAGGTGTAGGCCTGCATCGCCGAAAGCTTGCCGCCCATCATGTCGAGGAAATCCCCGGCGGCCATGGTGATGGTCGTCGTCGGGGCGTCCCGCTTGCCCGCCTCGATCCGGCAGGCCCCGTCCTTCACCTCCGCGAACCAGTCGCCGCCGCCGTCGCCGGTGATGTGAAACTGGAAGACGACGTTGACCCCGGCCGCCTTCTCGGCCTGGAAGGCCTGCTGCATCTGGGCGAAGATCCCCGCCACGGTGGGCGGAGCGGGCTGGGCGGGGGTGCCGTCTCCCGCGGTTGCAGCGGCTGCGATGGCCGAGGCGCCGCCTGACGATCCGGGGTCGGAGGAGGTTGTCTCGGCGGCGGCCGCTTTGGGCTTCGGGGCGAAGGCATTGAGGAGATCCGTCACCTGGTCCATGAGCTGGAAATACTCCTTGGCGCCTTCCATATCGCCGATCTTCTCCCAGTTGTCCGCCACTTCCTCTAAGGTAGGAATCCGCCGGCCGTCTCCGATGACCGTCCCTGGGCCGGTGAGGATGGCGGCGCGGTTGTAGAAACCCATCCCGGCGTTGAAGATGTGTCCCGTTACCCCGCACGTCTCGGAGACGAGGTAGAGGACAATAGGGGCGACGAATTCGGGTTTGAGTTTGGCGAAGATGTCGGGGGGAAGGATGTCCTCGGTGAGACGGGAGGCGGCGATGGGGGCGATGCTGTTGACCTTTATGTTGTACTTCTGTCCTTCGATCTTGATGGTGTTCATGAAACCCACGAGGCCCAGCTTGGCGGCGGAGTAGTTGGTCTGGCCGAAGTTGCCGTAAAGTCCCGAGGCGGAGGTGGTCATGACGATGCGCCCGTAGCCCTGGTCGCGCATGGCGGCGAAGGCGGGCCTGGTGACGTGGTAGGCGCCGTTGAGGTGAACGTCGATGACGGCGCGCCAGTTTTCCGTCTCCATCTTGAGGAGCCCCTTATCGCGGATAATGCCGGCGTTGTTGATGAGGATGTCGAGGCGTCCGAAGGAGTCCAGGGCGGTTTTGACGATTCTCTCCCCGCCCTCGGGAGTGGCGACGTTGTCGTAGTTGGCCACGGCCTCGCCGCCCGCGGCCTTGATTTCGGCTACGACCTTGTCGGCGGGGGAACTGGAGCCGTCCCCGGCGCCGTCGCGGGCGGCGCCGAAGTCGTTGATGACGACCTTGGCGCCCCGTTTGGCGAGCTCCAGGGCATACACCCGCCCCAGGCCGCCCCCCGCTCCCGTGATGACCGCCACCCGGCCGTCAAAACGGATCTGAGCCCCGGCGGCGGGTCCGTACTCGAAGATGCCGTTGTCAATGACGACATCGCCGGTTTTGGCTTTCAGGGTACGCCATACGGCCCGTCCTTCCCCGGTCTTCCAGATGAGGGTCCGGATGGGCTCGCCGGGGTAAAGGGGCTTCGAGAAACGGCAGGCCAAGCGCCGGACCAGATCCGGCTGCCCCGGGGTCAGTTTTTCCATGAGGGCGCGACAGGCAAAACCGTGGGTGCACAGGCCGTGCATGATGGGCTTTTCAAAGCCCACCTGCCGGGCAAAGTCGGGATCGACGTGGAGCTGAAAGAAATCGCCGGAGAGGCGGTAGAGGAGCGGCTGATCAGGGGAGGGTTGGGCCGTGACCACGAAGTCGGGTTCGGACGCCGGGAATACGAAGGGTTCGGTCTTCCCTTCCTCGCCGCCGAAGTTGCCGTCGAAGCGGCTGAACATGGTAATGACATTTTTGAAGAGCTTATTGCCGTCGGCGTCGCAGGTGTCTCCTGCCGCGATGACGACGGCGCCCTTATCCTTCTTGTCGTAGTAGTGGGTGATTGACCCCTCGGTCGTCAGGGCTCCTCCGGTGGGGATGGGGCGGTAGAAGATTATGTCCTGCTCGCCGTGAAGAATGCCCGCCAGGTTCACGTTGGCGGCTCTGGCCACGTGCCGGAAGAAGCCAAAGATACCGGCCACGGAAAAGCTGGGGATGACCTTGAGGTTTTTTTCGTAAACGTAATCCAGTTCGTCGAAGCCCGCGCCGATTCCCAGAGCGTACAGGGCGGCGTCCTTCCAGGTGTAGGTCTTGGTGACCGGGCCGATTTTCTTGCCGATTGCCTCCAAATTGAGCGCCATAAGTGTAACCTCCTTATCTGTTCGGAGCGGCCTTTGATTTATTGTTGCGCGGCGCGCCTTTTGTCATCCCCGCCCCGGCGAAAAAGGTGTGTTTTATGAGCTGTCCACAATTCATCATTCTTCCGGATGCCGACGCAAGCACGGTATGACAAGCGGGGCCGCTTTCAAAGGTCGCTCGGATTGATTTGGAGTACAATGGAAATCATGACCTTTTGTCAAGAACAATTATCGATGGAATATTTTCACAATCGGAAGACGACATATGGCTTGCGCCGCGGTGTGAATCGTGAATATTGATGAACTCGCAAAAAGTCATCATTGAGACGACGAAGTAAAAAGCTCCAGAGGCAAGGCGCGCGAATCCTGAGGAATGAGGCGTACTTGTGTGTACGTCGCAGTGACGAAGGATGAAGCGCAACGCCGCATATGGACTTTTTACGATGTCGTCAACATTGAAGACTTCATCCTGCGCTTGTGGATTAGTGCTTGCCCGGAATTCCTGAGTCGCATATATAAAACATGCCCATATACAGGCAGGATGCCGTGATGGTGGGTGCGGATTCGGTACGGACGTGGAGTGTGTTCGCCGGCTGGTCTGATGACGAAGAGGCGGAACCTCGGGAAGGCGGCGGTCGCCTGATCCGGCGGGCGTCACGACACGACCCGGGACAGGGGCGGGGACGGGAATGAAATCCGGCGATGCCGCGGCCGGATAAGATGCGCCGGATTAAGATAAGGAGGGAGAGCATGTTTCAAGATGTTGCCCGGGAGTGGATCGACGAGTTGACCGCGGCGGGACGGATGGAAAACCACGACGAGGAGGGCCGGCGCGCCCTGCGCCGGGATTACGCGCAGCGAATAGAAGAGTTTTTTATCGCCGCGGTGACAAAACAGTTGGAACCCATGGGAAAGGTGTCCGATTTCGAACGGATGCTCGTCTGGGACACCCAGTACACCCACAAGTTTCTCAATCAGACGATTCCCGGCTATCCGTCCTTCAAGAGGGAGATTCTCGCGAAGGCCCGGAAGGCGATCCTCGGCGACGCTACGCCTGCCGAATCAGCAACGAAATCCTGAGGGGCCGCCGCGGGTGAAGATCATCTTTCTCGGCACCAACGGGTGGTACGATACGGATACGGGCAATACGATCTGCACCCTCTTGCGGACGGAGGATTATGACATCCTCCTCGATGCGGGCAACGGCCTGGCCAAGGCGGACCAATACGGCACCGGGGCCGACGGCCGGCCCGTCTATCTCTTCCTCAGTCACTTTCACCTGGATCACGTGGCGGGGCTTCACACCCTGACGAAATTCTCCTTTTCCGGCGGACTTACCATCTGCGGTCCCGCCGGTTCCCGGGACATCCTGACGACGCTGGTGAATCAGCCGTTCACCGTGCCCTTGAAGGATCTTCCCTACCCCGCCGCCGTTCGGGAACTGCCAGGGGAAGTGAAGTCGCTTCCCTTCCCGGTTACGGCCCTTCCGTTACGTCATGCCTCCTTGACGCTGGGCTTCCGATTGATTCTGGACGGCCTGACGGTGAGCTACTGCCCCGATACGGGCTACTGTGCCAACGCCGTAACCCTGGCCCGGGAGGCGGATCTTTTGATTGCCGAATGCGCCTACCGCCGGGGGCAGGGCAGCGAGGACTGGCCCCACTTGAACCCGGAGACGGCGGCGCGGATCGCGGGGGAGGCCCGGGCAAAGCGTCTGGCACTGGTCCATTTCGATGCCCGGATCTATCCCAATCTGGAGCTGCGCCGGGAGGCCGAGCGGGATGCCCGCGCCATCTTCCTCTCCAGCTTCGCCACCTTCGATGACCTGGAAATCGAACTGAGCCCGTCACTTTTGTGATCGTTTAAACTGACGGAACAGGAGAAATAGGGGAAGCGTCCCCATATTTCATATTTATGCGGTTCGGGAGGGAGACGCTGTCTTTTTCATCCGGATGATGTAGATGAAGAGGACGAAGGCGCCGCCGGAGATGGCGGAATCGGCCACGTTGAAAGCGGGCCAATGGTTGGCACCGATATAGAAGTCGAGGAAGTCGATCACCTCGCCGAAGCGGATCCGGTCGATGAGGTTTCCCAAGGCGCCGGAAAGGATCATCCCCAGGGAGATTGTAAGCAGTTGATCTTCGTCGGCATAGACGCGCAGGTAATGGAGGATGAGGCCGATGGCGGCCAAGGTGATGCCGATGAAGAAGACGTAGCGGAAGGTCGGCGAGGCCCCGGCAAGGAAGCCGAAGGCCGCCCCGGGGTTCCGGATGTAGGTGATGCTGAAGAATCCCGGGATCACGGGAATCGACTCGTGGAGGGCCATGCCCGTATGGATGACGTACTTGGTGACCTGATCGAGGATCAGCAGCCCCGCCACAGTCGCCAAAAAGATAACATTTCTTTTTTTCATGAATAAGTCTGCCGTCAGATGGATCAAGTTGCCTCTAAATCTTTTCCCTCCCCCTTCAAGGGGGAGGTTAGGTGGGGGATGGGGTACGACAAATTCATCCCTCCAGCGCTGCGTCTTTATTTGAGGTTCGCCAGGCAGCGGCCGCAGATGGCGGGGTGTTCCGGGTCCTTCCCCAGGTCTTCGCTGTAGATCCAGCAGCGCTGGCACTTCTGCCCCCGGGCCTTGGTGACCCCCACGTACAGGCCGTCGATCTCCTTGCTTTCATAGGCACCGGCGTCCAGGTCACCTCGGGTGACGATGTCCAGTTGCGATACGATCTGGAGGGCCTGGAGATCCTCCCGGTGTCCGGCGATAAGCTCCCGCAGCTTCTCCGGCGGGGCGACGGCCACCGCCGCGTCGAGGGAATGACCCACAGTTTTACTCTTCCGGGCCGCCTCGATGGCCTTGGAGATCTCCCCCTTGACCGCGACGAGAGTCCGCCACTTCTCTCCCAGCTCCTCATCCACAAAGGCCGGATTTACAGCGGGGAACTCGGTGAGATGGACGCTTTCCGCCTTCCCCTTGTAAGTGGGCATGGCATTCCAGACCTCTTCGGCGGTAAAGGTGAGGATCGGGGCCAGCAGCCGGGCCATGGCGTCCAGGATGATCTCCATGGCCGTCTGGGCGGAGCGGCGCTGCCGGGAGTCGGCCTTTGAGGTGTAGAGGCGGTCCTTGAGGACGTCGAGGTACAGGGCGCTCAAATCCACGGTGCAGAAGTTGTAGAGGGTGTAATAGACCATGTGGAACTGGTAGCGGTCGTAGGCGTCCCGGACCCGGCGGATCACCTCCTGGAGGCGGTGGAGTGCCCAGCGGTCCATTTCTTCCATCTCGGCGTAGGCCAGGCGGTCCCGGGCCGGGTCGAAATCGAAGAGATTTCCCAGGATGTAGCGGCTCGTGTTGCGGATCCGCCGGTAGGCCTCCACCAGGCGGGTTAGGATCTCCTTGGAGATGCGGATGTCGTCGGTGTAGTCCTCCGCCGCCACCCAGAGGCGCAGGATTTCCGCGCCGTATTCGGTGATGATCTCGTCCGGCTCGACGACGTTGCCCACGGATTTGGACATCTTTTTGCCCTCGCCGTCCACGACGAAGCCGTGGGTCAGGACGGTCTTGTAAGGCGCCCGGCCCCGGGTGCCCACGCATTCCAGGAGCGACGAATGGAACCATCCCCGGTGCTGGTCGCTCCCTTCGAGGTACATGTCCGACGGGGAACGGTGATCGGGACGGGTCTCCAGAACGGCGGCGTGGCTCACGCCGGAGTCGAACCAGACGTCGAGGATGTTCGTCTCCTTGCGGAATTCCCGGCCTTTTTTGCAGACCGGACAGACGGTGCCGGGGGGTACGAGCTCCCGAACCTCCCGCTCGAACCAGACGTCGGCACCGTATTCCCGCACCAGCGCCACGACATGGTCGAGGATCTCTTTGGTGAGGAATTCGCTCTGGCATTCCTGGCAGTAGAACATGGTGATGGGGACGCCCCAGAGGCGCTGGCGGGAGATGCACCAGTCCGGGCGGTTTTCCACCATGCCGTAGATCCGGTCCTTGCCCCAGGCGGGGATCCACTCGCCTTTGGCGATGGCTTCCAGGGCCTTTTTCCGGAGGGCGTTCTTTTCCATGGAGATGAACCATTGCTCCGTGGAGCGGAAGATGATGGGCTCCTTGCAGCGCCAGCAGTGGGGATAGGAATGGTCGATGTCCACGAGGCCCAGCAGCGCGCCCACTTCCTTGAGCTTGTTATTGACGGGGCCGTTGGCATCGAAGACGAACAGGCCGGCGAAATCCGCCACGTCTTTCGTGAAGCGCCCGTCTTCATCGACGGGGGCGTAATTGTCCAGGCCGTATTTCATGCCGATTTCATAGTCCTCCTGGCCGTGGCCGGGGGCGATGTGGACGCAGCCGGTGCCGGCGTCGAGGGTGACGAAAGGGGCGAGGATGAGGACGCTTTCCCGGTCGATTAGGGGGTGGCGGGTCTTGAGGCCCTCCATGACAGCCCCGGGGAACTCGTCGAGGATCTCGTAGGGCTTGCCCTGCCAGCCGAAGGCGTCGAGGCAGTAATCCAGGAGGTCTTTGGCCAGGATCAGGACCTCGCCAGCCACCTTGACCGCCACGTAAAGGAATTCTTCGTGGAAGGCGATGGCCAGGTTGGCGGGGATCGTCCAGGGGGTGGTCGTCCAGATGACCACGTTCACCTTTTCCCCCGCCAGTTTGGGACGCACCGCGGCCATGTCGGAGATCATGGGGAACTTGACGTAGATGGACGGCGTGGTGTGGTCGCCGTACTCCACCTCCGCCTCCGCCAGGGCGGTCTTGCAGGTGGCGCACCAGTAAACGGGTTTCTTGCCCTTATACACGTCGCCGTTCAGGAAGAGCTTGCCGAATTCGGCCACGGTGATCGCCTCGTAATCGTAGGTCATGGTCAGGTAAGGGTTTTCCCACTCCCCGAAGACCCCGAGGCGCTTGAACTGTTCCCGCTGGATATCGACGAAGCGCTCCGCGTAGGCCCGGCAGGCGCGGCGCTTGTCGGCCTGGGAGATTTCGTATTTCTTGCTTCCCAGTTCCTTATCTACCTGGTGTTCGATGGGGAGGCCGTGGCAATCCCAGCCGGGGACGTAGATGCTGTCCAGACCCGACATGTTCTTCGTCTTGATCACCATGTCCTTGATGATCTTGTTCAGGGCCGTGCCGAGGTGGATATTGCCGTTGGCGTAAGGAGGGCCGTCATGGAGGATATAGATCTCCCTGCCTTTGGAAACCTCGCGGATCCGGTGATAGATCTTCATCTCATCCCATTTGGCGAGCATTTCCGGCTCTTTTTTAGCCAGGCTGGCTTTCATGGGGAAATCCGTCTTGGGCAGATTCAAGCTCTCTTTGTAGTCCATGGCACGCTCCTTCCTTCATCGAAATCGTAAGGCGGGAAACTACCACAGAAAAAGGATGCTTTCAAGGAGAATGCGGGGCAATAGCAAAGCCCCCTGCAACAAAAGCACAGGGGGCTTTGCTTGTATTAGCTGAGATAACTTATTTCCGTCGTACCGTTACCAAAGCGCTTTTTGTTACATCATGCCGGGGTAGCCGCCGCCTCCTCCGGGCATGGGGGGCATGCCGGCGCCCTTTTCTTCGGGCTTCTCGGCGATCATGCACTGGGTGGTCAGCATCAGGGACGCTACGGACGCGGCATTCTGCAGGGCGAAGCGGGTGACCTTCGTGGGATCGATGACGCCGGCGGCGATCATGTCTTCATACTGATCCGTCCGGGCGTTGAAGCCGAAGGAACCCTTCTTCTCCTTTACCTTCTCGACGACCACGGAGCCTTCCATGCCGGCATTGGCGGCGATCATCTTCAGGGGCTCCTCGAGGGCCTTCTTTACGATGTTGGCGCCGACGGCCTGATCGTTTTCCAGTTTCAGCTTGTCCAGGGCGGAGAGGGTGCGGATGTAGGCCACACCGCCACCGGGGACGATGCCTTCTTCCACGGCGGCGCGGGTGGCGTTCAGGGCGTCCTCGACGCGGGCCTTCTTTTCCTTCATTTCCGTTTCCGTCGCCGCGCCGACTTTGATGACGGCCACGCCGCCGACGAGTTTCGCCAGACGTTCCTGAAGCTTTTCCCGATCGTAATCGGAGGAGGTCTCCTCGACCTGGGCGCGGATCTGTTTTACCCGGCCTTCGAGGTCGGCCCGTTTGCCGGCGCCGTCGATAATCGTCGTGTTGTCTTTGTCGATGACGATCTTTTTGGCTCGGCCGAGGTCCTCGAGTTTCGCATTTTCCAGTTTGTATCCCATGTCCTCGGAGATCATCTTGCCGCCCGTGAGGATGGCGATGTCTTCCAGCATGGCCTTACGGCGGTCACCGAAGCCCGGGGCCTTGACGGCGGCCACATGGAGGGTGCCGCGGATCTTGTTGACGACCAGAGTCGCCAGGGCTTCGCCTTCCACGTCCTCGGCGATGATGAGGAGGGGCTTGCCCATCTTGGCGATCTGCTCGAGGATGGGGAGGAGGTCCTTCATGCTGCTGATCTTTTTCTCATTGATGAGAATGAAGGCATCTTCCAGACTGACTTCCATCTTCTCGGCGTTGGTGACGAAATAGGGGGAGAGATAGCCGCGGTCGAACTGCATGCCTTCCACGATGTCCAGTTCCGTTTCCAAACCCTTGTTTTCTTCGACGGTGATGACGCCTTCCTTGCCGACCTTGCCCATAGCCTCGGCGATGATGCCGCCGATGCCTTCGTCGTTATTGGCGGAGATGGTGCCGACCTGGGCGATCTCCTTCTGGTCCTTCGTGGGCTTGCTGAGCTTGCGGAGTTCGGCGACTACGGCCTCCACAGCCTTGTCGATGCCGCGCTTCACGTCCATGGGGTTGCTCCCCGCGGCCACGGTCTTGGCGCCTTCGCGGTAAATGGCCTGGGCCAGGATCGTAGCGGTGGTCGTACCGTCGCCGGCGACGTCGCTGGTCTTGCTGGCGACTTCCCGGACCATCTGGGCGCCCATGTTTTCAAACTTGTCTTCCAGTTCGATCTCTTTCGCTACGGTGACGCCGTCCTTGGTGACGGTGGGGGAACCGAAGGACTTGTCGAGAATTACGTTTCTGCCTTTCGGGCCGAGGGTGACCTTGACGGCGTCGGCCAGGGTGTTTACGCCCTTGAGGATCGACTTTCTCGCTTCTTCATCATACTGAATTATTTTTGCTGCCATATGTATTTAATCCTCCTTAGTCAGGTTTTTTTACTTGCCTTCGATGACGCCCAGGATATCGTCTTCGCGCATAATGAGGTATTCCTTGCCGTCGATCTTCACTTCCGTCCCGGCATACTTGCTGAAAAGGACCTTGTCGCCCGCTTTGACGTCGAGTTTAATGAGTTTGCCGTCTTCGGCGACTCTACCCTTTCCCGCGGCAATGACCTTACCCTCCATGGGCTTTTCCTTGGCCGTATCGGGGATGATGATGCCCCCCTTGGTCTTTTCCTCTTCCGCCAAGCGCTCCACGATGACTCTGTCCTGCAATGGCCTGATCTTCATGCTTTCCTCTCCTTTCACCAAATATATTTAAGATTTTTAGTGGCTGTTTATATCCTGGGTATGTCGCGGCATAACATATACATCAAATGTTCCGTGTCAAGTTCAAGGTCGTATTTTTTTTATCGTTAATATGGGGACACTTCCCATATTTTTCCCAGAGCCGGAAAAAAAGGAGAACCGTCCCCATTTCCCCATTTTCGTCTTAAGGCGCCGCTATGGCAATTTGGTATAAGGTGCCTCTCTTCCTCCCCCTTCAAGGGAGAGGTCAGGAGGGGGATGGGGTGAAGAACTGAAAAATATGAAAGGCGTCGCCTTATGACGGTGTTTTCACCTCCACGGGGACGGGGGTAAGGCGGTGGAATTCCTTGGCGTCCTCCATAGTTCCCACGATGTCGCCGCAGTGAATGGGGATGGCGACTTCCGGATGGATCAGGGCGGCCGCCTGGGCCGCTTCGGCGGCGGTCATGGTATAGGTGCCGCCCACGGGCAGGATGGCAATATCCACCCGGATGCCCTTCATCTCGGGGATGAGATCGGTGTCTCCGGCAAAGTAGATCCGCTTGCCTTCCACGGTCAGGATGAACCCGAGCCACCGGTTGGCCTGGGGATGGTAGGGCTTGTGGGGATTGTAGGCGGGAACGGCCTCGATCTTCACGGCGCCGACCGTAATGGCATCGCCCGGCGCCATGGTCCGGACGTCGCCCTTCAGTTGGGAGATGCAGTCCGCGGGGCCGACGATGACCGTGTCCTTCTTGCGCAGTTTTTTGATGTCTCCCGGGGAGAAATGATCATGGTGGGCGTGGCTGATCAGGATCAGATCCGCCCGGGGTTCCCCCTTGACCTTCCAGGGGTCGATATAAATGACCGTATCCGCCTCGATGCGGATGCTGGCGTGGCCCAGCCAGAAGATCTTGCCCTGCATGTTACACCTCCGAGAATGGCCCTTCGAACGCTAAACCAATTACCGTAAATATTCCAATACTTCAAGTTTATTTTTATTAATACGTATGGTTGTCGTTACTCGGGAAGTGGATAAAACCGGTGCATGAGGACAGGCGCTACCTGATCATGATGATGCTCAGGCTGTAAACCACGGCGGAGATCATCGCGGCGATGGGGATGGTGAGGACCCAGGCCCAGACGATCGTTCCCGCCACTCCCCAACGTACCGCCGTCAGCCTTTTCGTGGCCCCCACCCCCATGATGGCCCCGGCGATGGTATGGGTGGTGCTGACGGGGATGCCTCCCAGAGAGGCGCCGATAATGGAGATGGCCGCCGCGGTTTCGGCGCAGAAGCCGCCGATGGGCTGAAGCTTGGTAATCTTGGTGCCCATGGTCTTCACGATTCTCCACCCGCCGCTAATGGTTCCCAGGGCGATGACGGTGTAGCAACTGAAGACGACCCAGAAGGGGATGTGAAAAACCGGGCCGATGAGCCCCTTGCTGTAGAGAATGATGGCGATGATGCCCATGGTCTTCTGGGCATCGTTCATCCCGTGGCCGAGGCTGTTGATTGCCGAGGAGCATAGCTGAAGTTTACGAAAGAGTTTAATGGAACGGGTGACGTTGGAATTCCGGCTGAGATTCAGGACTAGGGTCATCATGCCCAGTCCCAGGATCATGCCGATGCTGGGGGATAAAAAGATAAAAAGGGCGGTTTTCACGATGCCCCCCCAGACCAGTGTCCCGATGCCGGCCTTCAGCACGCCAGCGCCGATCAGGCCGCCGATGAGGGCGTGGGAGGAACTGCTGGGCAGGCCAAGATACCAGGTGGTAAGATTCCAGATGATAGCACCGCCCAGAGCGGCGAAAATAACGTAATTGTCCATGATGTCTGGATGGATGATCCCGACGCCGATGGTCTTGGCCACCGGAGTGCCGATGATGAAGATGGCGGCGAAATTGAAAAACGCTGCCCACATCACCGCGAAACGGGGGGAGAGGACCCGGGTGGAGACTACTGTGGAAATGGAATTGGCGGCGTCGTGAAAACCGTTGATGAAGTCGAAAGCCAGGGCGATGACAACGAGGAAAATTACGAATCCGAGTGAATCAATCATTTATGTATCAGCAAAGAACCAGTGCGGGAAGGCTCGTCGGGGTTGGTGCTAGCCATTTTTTAAGACGATGCCTTCCACGATGTTCGAGACATCTTCGCAGACATCGAGAGTTTCTTCGAAGCGTTCGAAGATCTCTTTCCATTTGATGAGTTCGATGGGATCCGTTTCGGTTTCAAAGAGCTTGGCCATGGTCGTGCGGAGGATCTGGTCCCCGGCGTTCTCAATCGTGTTGATTTCCACGCAGGCCTCCAGGATCATGGGAGCGTTTTTCATGTCCCGTAGTCCCTGGATGATCTTTTTTACCTTTTCCGTGGCGACGTTGAGTAGTTTCGCCTGTTCCAGGAGCTCCGGCGACGGGTACTTGATTTTGTAAAGAGACATGCGGATCGCCGCCGCTTCCGTCATGTCCAGGATGCTGTCCATCTTGTTTACCAGGGCGTAGATGTCCTCCCTATCCAGGGGAGTGAGGAAGGTTTTGTGCATCTTTTCGTAGGTCCGGTGGGTGATGACGTCGGCCTCGTGCTCCAGTTCCTTGAGCTTGATAAGGCGGGTGGCGAAGGAATCGTAGTCGTGGAGCATATCGAGAAAGAGCTTGGCCCCTTCGTCGATCTTGTCGGCCAGTTCTTCGAAGAGGTCGTAAAACTTTTCTTCCCTCGGAATGAGTCGCATCGCCGTTTCCTCCCGGTGGTTCCGGTTATTGATTGCCGAATCTAATGACGACCATGATCGTGGCACGTCCGGCGTCGTCGGAGATCAACCACCAGCAATTTGCTGAATCATCTATAGGATTGCTCTTGAAAATGCAACCGGTTTTCGGCATATGTAAAAGAAAATAAATAGTTGCCCCGCCAATGGGGCCGCTTTTCGCTTGCGTGGATTTGTTTTTTAGGCGATATAAATTGCCGGGAAAGAAAGGAGGTCCGTCATTGGTCTGGGAACGGAAACGAATCCTCGTCGTCGATGACGAAACGGATATCGTCGAGCTGATCGCTTACAATCTGGCCCTGGAGGGCTATGAAATCAGGAAAGCCGGCGATGGGGAGACGGCCCTGGCGATCATCAGGGCGGAAAAACCGGCGCTGATGATCCTGGACCTGATGCTTCCCGGGATCAAGGGGCTGGACGTCTGCCGGGCGGTGCGAAGAGACCGGGCGACGGAGGCGATCCCCATCATCATGCTCACGGCGAAAGGGGAGGACACAGACAAGGTTGTCGGCCTGGAAATGGGGGCGGATGACTACATGACGAAACCTTTCAGCATCCGGGAACTGACGGCCCGGGTCCGGGCGGTATTGCGCCGTTCGGAGTCCCGGCCCCACCGGGAGGCGGAGCCGGCGGAGACGGCGGAGACCTTTGCCGCCGGCGACCTCTTCTTGGATTATGCCGCCTGTAAGGTCGCTGTGGCGGGAAAAAAGATTGAACTGGGACCTACGGAATATCGCCTGCTGACCTTCTTCACCCGCCATCCCGGCCGGGTGTATTCCCGGGATCAACTCCTGGATCGGGTCTGGGGCGACGAAACCTTCGTGGAGCCCCGCACCGTGGATGTCCACGTCAGCCGCCTCCGGGCCGCCATCGAGAAGGACAAGGAAAATCCGGAATATATCCTTACCGTTCGGGGCTTGGGGTATAAGTTCGCCCGGTGACACCACCGTAAGATACGCTCATGCCGTCATGGCGGGGTCACGAAGCATGATGGTTATTTTTTGACGACATCGTAAAAGGTCAAAAAATGTCCCATTTGGGGCGGCATCGTAAAAAGATCCGCAGGCGAGGCGCGCGAATCCTGAGGAATGAGGCGTACTTGTGCGTACGTCGCAGTGACGAGGGATGAAGCGCAACGAAGCATCCGGACTTTTTACGATGTCGTCATTGCTTTTTAACGGTGGGGAAAAACAGGGCGACCGTGGTGCCTTGGCCGGGGGCGCTGTCGATCTCCAGGCGCCCGCCGTGAGCCGCCATGAGGTGTTTGACGATGGACAGCCCCAGTCCCGTGCCGCCCAACTCCCGGGAGCGGGTCTTGTCCACCCGGTAGAAACGTTCCCCCAAACGGGGGAGTTCCAATTTGGGGACCCCCGGCCCGGTGTCGGCGATGATGATGGCAACGAAAGCTTCCGGTCCGCCGTTCCTGGTTGCGGCCGCTTCGTCCTCACCCGTGAACCGATCGCGGCCGGCCGCTTTGGTCTCGACACCGACCCCCGGGCCGCCTTTTTCCGTTAATTCTTCCCTTAATTCTGTTTGCACCGTCGCCGATACCGTTATCCTTCCCCCGGCCGGGGTGTATTTCACCGCATTGTCGAGGATGTTGAGGAGCACCTGGACGGCCCGGTCCCGATCCACCCAGAGGGGAGGGATATGGGGGGGAATCCGGGTGAAGGATTTGATCTTCTTTCCCTCCAGGCGAGGCTGGATGGTCTTCAGGGCCTCGGCGATCAACTCGTCCGGGGCCACGCTCTCCCGGTGCAGTCGGATCTCCCCGGTCTCGATGTTGGACAGGGTGAGGAGGTCGTCAACGAGGCGGTTGAGGCGCTGGGCATTGGCCTGGATGGTCTGGAGGAATTTTTCCCGCTGCCGGGCATCTTGGGAGGCGGCCCCCTGGAGCAGGGTCTCCACGTAGCCGATGATGGCCGTCAGGGGCGTCCGGATCTCATGAGTCACGTTGGCTACGAAGTCCATGCGCATCCGTTCGAGCTGTTTGAGGCGGGTGACGTTGTGAAAGACCATCATGATCTTTCCCTCGTCGGCGGGTAAGCCCGCGATGGCGGAGATGTTAACCTCCAGTGCCAGGGGCCGCTCATCTCCCACGGTGATCTCCGCGGTCAACGGCTTGCCCGTTTCCCGGAAACGCAGGAAGGCCTCCCGGAGCGCGGCGCTGTGGAAGACCTCCAGGAGGGTTTTCCCCCGGATCTCGTCCTGGCGGCGGCCGATCATTTTCCGGAGGCTCCGATTGAACTGGTCAATATGATTTGCCCTGTCGAGGGTAAGCACCCCCTCCACCATCCCGGCGAAGGCCGCCTCGAGCTTGCTCTTTTCTTCCGTAGCGAGGCGGATCTTTTCCTCCTGCTCCGCGAGCATGGCGTTGATATCCTTGGTCAGTTTTCCCAATTCATCTTCCCCGTCGGCAAGGAGGGGCGCCGGTCTTTCCCCGGAACGGATCTTTTCGGTGAATTCCGTCATTCTCCGAATGGGCGCCGCGATGCCCCGGGAGAAGAAAAATGCCAGCACCAGGGAGGGAAGGGCGATGATGAAGAGAGTAAGGTAGATGGAGCGATAGAGATGGTCGATGGACGCGGAAACATCTTCCAGGGAGCAGGCGAGACGGACGTAGCCGCGAATTTCCCCTTCGCGGCCCACGGCGACGGCGATGTAAAGCATGTTCCGCCCCAGGGTGCGGCTGTAGCGGACCGCGGCGCCCAGCCCCCTGATCCTCGCTTCCTGGACCTCGGAGCGGTTGAGGTGATTGTCCCACTTTTGGTCCTGCCGGGAGGAATCGGCCAAGACCCGCCCGGCGGCGTCGATGACGGTGATCCTTGCCTGAGCGCCGGCGGCCAGATCCGCTGTTTTCTTTACCAGCTCTTCCAAAGGCAGGAGCACCATGATCCGTCCCTGGCCGATCATCCTTTCCCTTACGTTCTGGGTGATCGTTTCCCGGATCTTCGGGGTGAGGAAGAATTCCATGACCGCCATGACCAGGACCACGAGGACCAGGTAGGAAGCAAATATTTTATAGAACAGACGACCTCTCACGGCGGCATTTCACCCTAAATTATTGGATTTGAGAAGGCTTTACTTGTTTGCGGCCGCCAGGTCGAATGGCCTCCTCCTCGTCAAACGGCCACTGATGGCGGACATTCTTGCCGGTGATCATGAAGACCACCATGTCGGCGATGCCCTTGGCATGATCGGAGATCCGCTCCACGGTCTTGGAGATCTGCATGATGAGGAGGGAACGGTGGATTGTCCGGGGGTCTTCCATCATGAAGGTCAGCAGTTCCCGGAAGATCTGTTCGTTGAGGCTGTCCACCGCCTCGTCCTCCCTCCGGACCTCGTTGGCCAGCGCTACGTCCTCTTTGACCAGGGCGTCCAGGCTCTTCCGGATCATTCCCCGGGCGATTTCCGCCATCCGGGGCAGGTCGATGTACGGCTTCAACTGGGCTTCCTCATTGAGCAAGGCGACCTTTTCGCAGATCTTTACCGCCATGTCCCCGATCCGTTCCAGGTGGCCGTTGATCTTGATCGCCGTAGTGATGAAGCGGAGATCCCGGGCCGCCGGCTGCCGGAGGGCGAGCAGGCGGATGCACTTTTCCTCCACCTCGCCGTCGAGCTTGTCGATGAAGGCGTCGTTGGCGATGACCTTCCGGGCCAGACCGGTATCCCGGTCCAGAAGGGCCCGGATGCTGTCCTCGATGGCCTGCTGGGTCAGGGCGCCGAGATAGAGGAGACTCTCCTTCACCTCCTGGAGCTCCGTTTCATACTGCTTGCTGGTGTGCCGTTTGGTGCCCATTGTTTCTCCTTTTAAACCCATCCCCACCCTAACCCTCCCCTTGAAGGGGAGGCGGAAAATGTTCTCTAATCCTCCTCGTGAAAGGGAGGGGGAAAGGGTGTCCTAATTCTCCCCGCACAAAGGTGAGGGATCTGTCTTAACCGAAACGTCCGGTGATGTAGTCTTCCGTCTGTTTCACGTCGGGATTGGTAAAGATCTTTTCCGTGGCGTTGTATTCGATGAGCCTTCCCAGGTAGAAGAAACCCGTGGTATCGGAAACCCGGGCCGCCTGCTGCATGTTGTGAGTGACGATGATGATGGTATATGTTTTTTTCAGTTCGTCAATCAATTCTTCGATCTTGGCGGTGGAAATGGGGTCCAGGGCCGAGGTGGGCTCGTCCATGAGGAGGACGTCGGGTTTCATGGCCAGGGCCCGGGCGATGCAGAGGCGCTGCTGCTGACCCCCCGAGAGGGTCATGGCCGACCGGCCGAGGATGTCTTTCACCTCGTCCCAGAGGACGGCCTGGCGGAGGCTTTGTTCCGCCAGGGCCTCCAGGTCGGCCTTGGCGGCGACCCCCGCCAGGCGCGGGCCGTAAACGATGTTGTTGAATATCGACTTGGGAAAGGGATTCGGCTTCTGGAAGACCATGCCGATGCGGCGGCGGACCTCCACGGGATCCACTTCCGGGGCGTAGATGTTCATCCCTTCGAAGAGGACCTCCCCTCCCACCCGGGCCCCGTCGATGAGGTCGTTCATCCGGTTGAGGAGGCGGAGCAGGGTCGATTTGCCGCAGCCCGAAGGACCGATGAGGGCCGTCACCCGATGCCTATCGAAGTCCATGGTGATGTCCGTCAGAGCCTGAAAACTTCCGTAATAGAAATTGATTCCGCTGGTCTTGATAATGGTGCTGCCGTTGTCGTGCCGTGCCAATGTTACCACCTTTTTTTCCTGCGCATGTAGCCGCGGATGATTATGGCGATGAGATCAATGCCCAGAACCAGGGCGACGAGGACGAGGATCGTGCCGTACTGAAGGGGTCGGGTCTGTTCTATGTAGGTCCCGGCGGTGGCCAGGACATAGACGTGATAGGGGAGGGCCATGACCTCGTCGAAGACGGAGCCGGGAAGCTTGGCGGTGAAAAAGGCCGCGGCGGTGAACATGATGGGGGCCGTTTCCCCGGCGGCCCGGCCGATGCCCAGGATGGAGCCGGTGAGGATGCCCGGCAGGGCGTTGGGCAGGACGATCTTCCAGATCGTCAGCCACTTGGACACCCCGAGGGCCAGGGAGGCCTCCCGGAAGGTCTGGGGCACCGCCTTGAGGGCCTCTTCCGAGGCGCCGATGATCGTGGGGAGGATGAGAATCCCCAGGGTGAGGGCGCCGGAAAGGATGGAGGAACCGAACTGGAGGAATACGACGAAGAAGCCCAGACCGAAGAGCCCGAAGACCACGGAGGGGACCCCGGCGAGGCAGTTGACGCCCACGCGGATGGCCCGGACGATCCTTCCCTGTTGGGCGTATTCCGTAAGATAGACGGCGGCCATGACGCCCAGGGGGAGGGCCACGGCGATGGCCCCTACGGTGAGATAGATGGTTCCCAGGATTGCCGGCATGATGCCGCCCTTGGTCATGGAATCCCGGGGGGGCTGGGTGAGGAACTCCCAACTTATCGCCTGAAAGCCGTTGATGAAGATGAAAAAAAGCAATCCCCCCAGGGCGGCGGTGAGGGTCAGGGCGGCCAGGCGGACGCCCCCGAAGAATATTTTCTGTTTCCGGTAGCGCCACTTCATCGTGCCGGTCATGGTTTGCCTCGTCATAGTGTCGCGGACCCCACTTCCTTGAATTTCTGGGCGAGGTAGTCGGCGATGAGATTGAAGGCCAGGGTCATGAAGAACAGAACGATACCCGTGGCGAAGAGGGCGTGATAGTGGCCGCTCCGGAAGGGGGCCTCCCCCATCTCGGCGGCGATGCTGGCCGGCATGGGCCGGACGGAGTCGAAGATGCTCTCCGGGATGGCGGCGGCCCCGCCGGCCACCATTAGGACCACCATGGTTTCCCCGATGGCCCGGGCCATGCCGAGGATCACCGCAGTGGAGATCCCCGAAAGGGCGGCGGGGACGATGATCCGGACGATGGTTTCGAACTTTGTTGCCCCCAGGGCATAGGAGGCCTCCTTGAAATCCTGGGGAACAGCGTAGAGGGCGTCTTCGGAGATGCTGGAGATGGTGGGAACGGCCATAAGGGCCAGGATCGCCGAGGCGTTCACGATATTTAGCCCTGTGGGCAAATCGAAGGTTTCCTGGAGCCAGGGGGCGACGGTGACCATGCCGAAAAAGCCCAGGACTACGGAAGGCAGGCCGGCGAGGAGTTCGATGATGGATTTCAGGATCTCCTTGATGGCCGGAGGGGCGATCTCGGAGATATAGACGGCCGACAGCACCCCCAGGGGAACCGCGAGGAGGGAAGAGAAGAAGGTGACGATAAGTGAGGCGACAATCAAGGGCCAGATCCCGTAGGAAGGGGGATCGTAGGTGGGATACCACTCCCTGCCGAAGAGAAAGTCCCGGAGGGATACCTCCCGGAAGATCGGCAGCCCCTCCCGGAAGAGAAAGATGACAATTAGTCCCAGGACCATGATGGAGATGAGCGAAAGGGTGAAGAAGGCGTTTTTGATGACGATTTCTTTTTGATAACGGGTCATGGCTTATCTACCGGACGGGAACGAAGCCTTCCTTCTTCACGATTTCCTGACCTTTCTTGCCAAGAAGGAATTTGATGAACCCCTCTGTCTCCCCTTTAGGTGTCCCGTTGGTGTACATATACAGGGGGCGGGCGATGGGATATTCCTTGGCGAGGGCGGTTTTTGCCGAGGCCTGGACACCGCCCACGGTCAGGGCGTTGACGGACTTGTTTAGGTAGCCGATGCCGATGTAGCCGATAGCGTACCTGTTCTTCGAGACAGCCTGAACAACGGCGCCGTTGGAGGCCTGTAGCTGGGCCCGGGGCGTCACCTTGGCGCCGTTGAGGACGAGGTACCCCCAGGATTCATAGGTCCCCGAGCTGCTGTCTCGGGATACCACCACGATGGTCAGGTTGTCTCCGCCCACCTCCCTCCAGTTGGTGATCTTGCCCTGGTAGATCTGGCTCAACTGGTCGAGGCTCAGATTCTGGACCTTGTTTTTCGGATGGACGATGGGGATGATGGCGTCGATGGCCACGGTGTGAGCTACGGGGTTAACCCCTCTTTTCTTTGCCAGGTCCATTTCCTGCTTCTTGATCTCTCGGGAAGAATTGGCGATGTCCGTGGATTTGTCGATCAGGGCCTTGATCCCGTCTCCGGAGCCGCCCCCGGAAAGAGAGATATTGACGTTCTTGTGGATCTTCATGTAGGCCTCCGCCGCCGCCTGGGCTACCGGCAGCACCGTCGTGGAGCCTTTGATGACCACATTGCCGCCGGCCAGGGCCGCCGGGGCGGCGACTACCACGCACAACATGAAAACGGCGATGATCTTGATGAGTCTTGACATTTTTCCCCTCCCGATTTTTTGTCCGATTATAGTCGCGAATTGTTGCCGTTTTATGACAGAACAATTAAAGTTCTGCAAAATAAACAACCTGGGGAAGAGAGGGATAGCCGCCTCCGGATGATCCGGAAGCAGTTTTTTTACCCTATGGCAATAAAGAACTCCGCCATGCGGGGAGGTAAAATGCCAGTCGCGCAAAAAATTGCGAAAGGCCATTTTTTGCCGCTCATGAAATCGACTTTTTTTCGCAAAATCGTCAATTTACTAATATTATCATTATTTTAAGTGTTATGAATTATTCATAATTTTTTTTGGGGGTGATCGCGGATCGTTAAAATAGCGATTTTTTGGGCTCTAAAATCGCTATTTTAAGAAAATTGAGCGGTACGAAGAGGTAAGCCGCTGCGCGACCCGGCGAATGACCGTGGTTACCTTATAAGCCTGGTAATGCCTTGCGGCGTAAAGATGGGGAAAAGATAGAGAATGGGCGGCGAGGTGTCAAGGGAAAAGGGTCATCCCGGTTGTCAGAGGGTCGGGGGTGTGTTATAAAAAAAGGATCTAATGGATATGAATGGATGGAAGCGCATCGAAACGCATGGATGGATAATCAGAGCATCTTTTATGAACATTAAGCTTGACGGCATCGTAAAAAGTCCGGATGCTTCGTTGCGCTTCATCCTTCGTCACTGCGACGTACGTCCAAGTACGCCTCATTCCTCAGGATGCGCGCGCCTCGCCTGCGGATCTTTTTACGATGCCGTCAAGCTTCGCTTTATGAACATTAAGCTTCGCTTTATGAACATTAAGCTTCGCTTTATGAACATTAAGCTCCGCTTTGTGAACATTAAGCTCCGCTTTCCCGCCCTGCTGGTCCTGCTGGCCTTGTCCCTGGTCGTACCGGCGGCCTGTGGCGGCCTTACGACGGCAGCCGCCCCTCTTTCCCTGGCCCATCTCAACGATACCCATTCTCATTTGGAGCCCCTGGCCGTCGATTTGGAGATCGACGCGGTCCAGACTACGGTGGAGCTGGGAGGCTTTGCCCGGATCAAAACGGTTCTGGAGGGGATGCGGGCCGACCGGCCGGATTTGCTGTTGCTCCACGGAGGGGACGCGGTGCAGGGTACCGCATATTTCCCCCGGTTTGCGGGGAGGGTGGAATTCGATTTTCTCAACCTCCTGGGCGTTGATGCCATGAGCTTCGGCAACCATGAGTTTGATCTCGGTCCGGCGCCCATTCCGGGATGGATCAACCGGAGCCGTTTCCCCTGGCTGGCTGCCAATATCGACTTTTCCGGTGCACCGGCCATCGCCCCTCTGGTACAGCCCTTTATGATCAGGGAAATCAACGGAGAAAAGGTGGGCATCATCGGCCTGACCACGGAAGACACTCCGCTCGTTACCAGAGATGTGGGCCGGACGGTTTTTCATGACCCCGTGGCCGCGGCCCACCGTCAGGTGGAGATCCTCACCGCCCGGGGAGTCAACAGGATCATCGTTTTGTCTCACCTGGGGTACCGTCGTGATCTGGACCTGGCCGCAAAGGTACCGGGGATCGACATCATCGTCGGCGGCCACAGCCATTCCCTGCTGGTCAACGAGGACCTGATCCGGGACATCGGAGGGCTGGCGCCGGAAGGCCCCTATCCCACGGAGGTAAAGACCCCGGACGGCAAAACCGTCCTGGTCCTCCAGGCCTGGCGGTGGGGGCACGCCGTCGGGATGATCCAGGTTGACTTTTCCGCCGCCGGGGAGGTAGCGGGCTATCGGAGCGGGATCACGATCCCCTGCGGCGCGTCTTTCAAACGGAAGGGCGTGCCGGTCGCACCGGGAAGCGAAGCCTACCAGCGGATCGTCGGAATCCTGGCCGCCGGCGGCGTGGTCCGGATCACCCCGGAAAATCGACGGATGCGAGAGCGGTTGGAACCCTATGCCCGACAGATCAGGACCTACCGGGAGATGCCCGTCGCCGTGGCGACGGAGCCGGTGGTGCGTGGGCTGGACGGCGGTCCCGGTCCCCTGGCGGCGGATTCCATGCTGGCGGCCTTTCCCGAAGCCCGCCTCGCCTTCCTTAACAGCGGCGCCGTGCGCCGGGACTTCAACACCGGGACCGTTTCCGTCGCCGACGTCATGGAGGTCCTTCCCTTCGGCAACACGCTCGTCCTGGTCGATTTGACCGGCGCGGAGCTGCGGACGGCCCTGGAGGAGCACATCGCCTTCCTGTCCCGGCGGTATCCGCAACATACGCCGCCGCTTATGCCCTACATAGCCGGGGCGAGGTTTGCCGTCCGTCCCGCCGCCCCGGCGGGGAGCAGAGTAGGGGAACTTTCCGTCCGGGATCCGTCCGGTGTTTACCGGTCCGCGGATCCCAGGTCGGTTTACCGGATCGTGGTCAACGCCTTCATGGCCGGGGGCGGAGACGGTCTGGCGACGCTGAAAAAGGCGGGCGGCTTCCGCGTAGATACGGGAATCATCGATCAGGACGCCTTCCGGGACCATCTACGGAAACTGGGTTCGTTCGGCAGCCCCACCGAGCGGCGCATAACCGTCCTCCCCTGAGGGGGCATGACCTTCATCGCACGTCATACACGGGACCGATATCGATAAAATTGTCATGTTGTATCCAACACCGGCGAACGATGGAAGAATTTTTAGGGGAGATCGTGTGAGCAGCGGAAAGGTCGCGAAATGCCGGCGGCGAACGATGAAAGAATTTTTGGGGGAGATCGCGTGGATGTATGTTCATACTAAATCTGGGTTCATATCTCAGGAATGATGATTTTTCTCCTCCAGAACCTCGTGCAGCCAGGCCAGATATTTGTCGCTTCCCATACTAATGGGAACGGCAACGATTTCCGGCGTTTCATAGGGATGGATCTCCCGGATGGCCGCGGCGATGTCGGCAAAGCGATCCTCCCGGGCCTTGATTAAACACTGCCATTCCCGGGCCGTTTCGACCCTGCCCTCCCATTGGTAGGTGCTCTCGATCGGTCCGACGACCTGTACGCAAGCCGCCCAATGTCCTGCCACGAGATGGTGGGCGAGCATCCGGGCCCCCCCTTCGTCATCGATGGTGGTGGCGATCTGGATGAATCCGGTCATGAGTTCCCCCTTTCCTTTCCGATCTCGTACATCATGACGGCCGCCGCCTGAGGCAGACTCAGCGATTCGGCCTCTCCCGCCCCGGGGATATGCCACCGCTCGGCGACCCAGGCTAGGAAATCCTCCGGCAACCCGTGCGTTTCACTCCCCAAAAGCAGAGCGGTGCGCCTATCAGTTTGGTGCGGCCCGACACCCTGACGGACATCGCTGCCCACAAGGAGACAGACCCGGCTCACCTCCGGCAGGACCTTGGTAAAATCCAGATCCGCCGCGATGTTCAGATGGAACAGGCTCCCCATGGAACTCCGCACGGCCTTGGGATGGGTCCAGTCCACCGCCGCGGCGCTCAGAAATACTGTTTTGAATCCGAACCAGTGGGCCGACCGCAGGATCGCCCCCAGGTTGTTGGGATTGTTGATCCGGTCCAAAAGCAGGATGTTGCCGGATGCATGGATGAGCAGGTCCAGCCATGGCCGGAGGGGTTCGATCCGAACCAGGGCCATTACCCCTTCCGATTCCCGATCCTGGCTGAGTCGTTTCCATTCCCCGCCGTCCAGCAGATAGAGCCTTTCCATCCCCGAGCTTCCGGCCAGATACCGGACCGCCAGCGGTTTCCAGATCCTTTCCTTTTCTCCGAGGCAGAGCAGGGCGGCGGTATGCCGGGGACTGTTCAGGAGTTCGGATACGACCTTTTGTCCCTCGGCGATGAACATCCCGGCCCGCCGCCGCCCCTTTCCCGTGTCGAGTTTGGTCCATCCGGCCAACTCGGTTTTGGACGGTCGGGAAAGGGGCGACGGGAGGACGGCCGCGCCGGTTTTCATTTGTCCGGATCCGCCGTTACCACCGCAGGAATCTTCTCAGGACGCAAGATTGAAGCGATCACGGCCAGGATTAAGGTTCCCGAGATGAATCCCAACGACCAGCCGATCGGGATGTGGAAAAGATCCTGGATGAGCATCTTGACGCCGACAAAGATGAGTATGGTCACCAGCCCGTGGCGTATATAGCGGAAGAGGCGCATCAAGCCGGCCAGGGCGAAGAAGAGGGATCGCAGGCCCATGATGGCAAAGATATTGGAGGTGTAAACGATGAAGGGATCGGTGGTGATGGCGAGAATTGCCGGGATGGAGTCGATGGCGAACATCAGGTCCGTCGGTTCGATGACGAGGATGACGGCGAATAGCGGCGTGGCGTGGAGAACGCCGTCGATACGGACGAAAAATTTCCCTTTCCCGTAGTCGGTGGTGACGGGGATCACTTTATGGAGAAGACGGAGGGCGGGATTTTTTTCCAGATGGATGTCCTTGTCGTGGCCCCGGGCCATCTTGACGGCGGTATAGATGAGAAAGACACCGAAGACGTAGATGAGCCAGTGGAATTTCGTTACCAGGGCGACGCCGGCGGCGATGAACAGAGCCCGCATTACCAGGGCGCCGATGATCCCCCAGAGGAGGGCCTTGTGCTGGTAGATGCCGGGGACGGAGAAGTAGGAGAAGATCATGAGAAATACGAAGAGATTGTCGACGCTCAGGGAGTACTCGAGGAGATAGCCGGCCAGATACTCCAGGGCCTTGGTCTGACCCTGGAAATAGTAGATGCCCGCGCCGAAGGCCAAAGCGAGACTCACCCAGAACCCCGTCCACATCAGGGCGTCCCGGATCTCGATTTCCTTGTTCTTTCTGTGGGCGACGAAGAGGTCCAGAGTAATCATGATCAGAAAGAGGACCGTAAAGGTTACCCAGCCGAACACATTCATGATGTCGTGTCTTTCTCCTTGCCTATACGGGTTGCGGCACCGCCTATGGAAAACAAATCATCCCCGTCTGCCGGGGATTTTTTACATCTTTCTCAGCAGGTTTTGGGCCGCCAGATGAATGATGTCCCAGGACCCACTGAAGGGGGGGGCGTAGGCCAGATCCATGTAGCCGATATCATCGAGGGCTAGGCCGGCCCAGAGAGCCGCCGCCAGGGTGTTTATCCGTCCTACGACCCGCTGTTCCCCCACCGCCTGGGCGCCCAGGAGGCGGCCGGTGGCTCGGTCGGCGATGAGTTTCAGACCGATCTTCTTCGGTCCCGGCATGGTGCCGGCGGTGGCGTTGCCCCACAATAAGGCGCTTACGGGGTGAAACCCCGCCGCCGCGGCTTCCCGTTCCGTTATTCCTGCCGCCGCGGCTTCCCAGGAGAAGATCCGGAAGGACTGGGCACCGACGACGCCGGGAAAGGTCCGGGGCGTGCCGCCGATGTTGCTCCCGGCGACCCGGCCCTGCTTGTTGGCGATGTCGCCCAGGGGGATGTTGACCCACCGTCTGCTCACCCGGTGGAAAGATTCACAGCAGTCCCCGGCGGCATAGACGTTTTCCCGGCAGGTGCGCTGGGAGAAATTGACGGCAATGGCCCCGGAGCCGCCTATGGTGAGGCCCATAGCCCGGGCGAGCCTGGTGTCGGCTCGGATGCCGGTGGCGATGAGGATTATATCCGCCTCCCGGGGGCCATGGTTGGTGTTCAGCCGGAGACGGTAGGTGTCTCCTCCCTCGATGGAGATCAGTTCCGTCTGGGGGGTGAAGATCACGCCCCGGCGCTTCATCTCCTCCAGGAGGGCCGCCCCGAGTTCCGGGTCCCAGCGGGCGGCGGGGAGCTTGCCCCGGTGGATCATTTCCGTTTCGATACCCCGGTTGACAAAGGCCTCGCTCACCTCCAGGCCGATGAATCCCGCGCCGATGACGATGGCCCGCCGGCAACCGATTGCCGCTAGGTAGCTTTTGATCGCCAGGGCGTCGGCGAGTTTTTTCAGTAGAAACACCCCTTCCCGGTCTTCCCCGGGGATTCCGGGCCGCAGGGCCTCCGCCCCCGTAGCGAGGGCGAGGAAGTCATAGGGAAGAGCTTTTCCGTCCGCCAGTCTTACCTCCTGGCGCTGTTCGTCCACCTCCGCCACCCCGGTGTCGATGATGACCTCGATTCCCCCTTCCCGGAACTTCTCCGGCGTCCGGGCCGTCAGTTTTCCCGCCTCTTTGATTACATCGCCGATGTAATAGGGCATCGGTCAGGCGGCGGTGGCTACATGGAGCCCCTGTTCGATCATGGTTATTTCCAGGCTCGGGTCTCTCCTCTTAGCCTCGGCGGCAACGGAGCCGCCGCCGGCTCCGGCGCCCACAACGATCAGTCTCTTCCCCATGGCATCCTCCTGAGGTGGCTTTTAATTTCGAACGGCCGGCTCCTTACCCTGACGGTTCCCTTGAGGACAGGCTCCGGCGAAGCATTTATGAAACTTGACGGCATCGTAAAAAGTCCATATGCGGCGAAAGCGCTTCATCCTTCGTCACTGCGACGTACGCACAAGTACGCCTCATTCCTCAGGATTCGCGCGCCTTGCCTCTGGAGCTTTTTACTTCGTCGTCTCCATCATGACTTCTTACGAATTCATGAAACTTTAGCTCCGCTGGCATCTCCGCTGGAGCTTTCCATATTATCTTTTCGCTTTCCTGTAAAGCATGATCCCCGCTCCGCCGCCGATCATGATCAGGCAGAGGACCTGACCCATGGTGAGGAAACCCCACAGGTATCCGATCTGGGCGTCGGGCTGCCGGTAGAACTCGATGAAGAAACGCACCAGACCGTAGCCCATGAGATAGGTGGCGAGAAGGAATCCGTCGACCGGGCTTCTTTTTCTCAAGGACCACAACAAGGCGAACAGAAGGATACCCTCCCCAAAGGCCTCGTATAGTTGGGAGGGATGGCGCAACAATCCTTCCTGGTCCAGGGGGAAATACATCCCCCAGGGGACCTCGGTGGGACGTCCGTAGAGCTCGCCGTTGATGAAGTTGCCGATGCGGCCGAAGGTGTATCCCAGGGGGATGGCAGGGCAAAAGAGATCCGCCAGGCGCCAGAAGTCCAGACCGCGGCGTCGGCAGAAGATTATGGCCGCGGCCAGTGCCCCCAGCGCCCCGCCATGGAAGGACATGCCGCTGATGCCCACGAAACGGATGCCTTGGGAGAAATCGAACGGGAGGAAGACCTCCCAGGGGCGCTGGAGATAATAGTCGCAATTGTAGAACAAGACATAACCGAGGCGGCCCCCGAGGATCAGACCCAGAATCATCCAGATCATGATGTCCTGGATTGTTTCCATATCATAGGGATGTTTTTCGTCCCTGATCCGGTAGCCGGCGAGCAGGTAGGTAAGGGTGAAGGCGATGAGATACATGAGGCTGTAATAACGCACCTGAAAAGAGCCGAACTCCAGGAGCACGGGGCTCAGGCGTCCGGGGAGGTGCTGCCAGAAGAAAAGCAGTTCTTCCACTCAGTAGGCCTCGCCCTTGTAATCCTCGACATACAACTGGGCGGCATAGGCGGCCGTCGCCCCGTCGCCGCAGGCCGTGACGACCTGGCGGAGTGACTTGTCGATACAGTCCCCGCAGGCAAAGAGTCCGGGAGCGGAAGTGCGCATCTCCCGGTCCACGATGATGGCGCCGTCCTTTTCTCTCGCTGCCAGGTCCCTGACCAGATCCGTCTGGGGTATGAGACCCACGAAGATGAAGACCCCGGCTGCGGGAATCTGCTGCATCGCGCCGTTCCGGACATCCTTGATCCTGATCCATTCCACGCCTTTCTCGCCGCCGATCTCTTCCACCACGCTGTTCCAAACCGCTTGGATCTTAGGGTTTGCCAAGGCCCGCTGGGCAAGGATGCCGGCGGCCCGGAAGCGGTTGCGGCGATGGATGATGGTCACTTTGGCGGCGAAATGGGTGAGGAAAATGGCTTCCTGAACGGCGGTGTTCCCGCCGCCCACGACGACCACCTCACGATTCCGGTAAAAGGGCCCGTCACAGGTGGCACAGTAAGAAACCCCCCGACCGGCGAAGTCCTCCTCTCCGGGAACGCCGAGTTTACGCCAATAGGCCCCGGTGGCCATGATGACGGACCGGGCGTGACCGGCCATGTCGCCGGCCTTGACCATCCAGAGCGTCTTTCCCCCGTCGGTGAGCTTTTCCAGCTTCTCCACGTCGGCGGCGGCTACTTCCAGGCCGAACTTCACGGCTTGCTGCCGGAAACGTTCCATGAGCTCGAAACCATTGATCCCATCCGGGAGCCCGGGGTAATTTTCTATCAGGTCCGTAACGGTGATCTGACTTACCGTCGAGGCCCCGGCGAAGAGGAGCGAGGCGAGACCGGCGCGGGCGGCGTAGAGACCGGCGGTATAGCCCGCCGGTCCTCCACCGACGATAATAACGTCATAAATCTTTTTGAAATCCGTGTTGACGGCCATGGAAGCTGCTGATTCTCCTTTCCCAAGCGAATGGCATTTGACGGTTAAGCATCTGAATTCCAAATCTTATAGAATAAATAAGCGGAAGAGTCAAATTTCATGACCTCACTGAACCGTAAACCCCCTAATCCGGTAATTGAATTCATAGCTCAAGGCGCCGCTCCAGTCCCGGTCGAAAACACCACGGTAGCGGGTGCCGTCCACGGGGCCTGCGGGCTTGCCGTAGGTATAGAACCAGTTGACTATGGGGCTGCCGGTGAAGCCCAGGGCGATCCAGTAAGAACCGGGCATTAGTTCCGGATTCTCCCTGCCGAAATCGAAATCTTCCCAGCGGTAGCCCGGCCGCGGAGATATTTGATCGAGATTGATCATCTCGCTGGTAGCGAGCAGCGCCCCCGGTTTGCCCTTGTTGTCCTTGAAAAGATCGATCCACAGCCAGCCGTCGCCGCCGAAATTGTGCAGGGCCAGTCCCACCTGCTTCAGCTTCACCGGTTTTTTCAAGACAAATATCTGGGCGTACTGAGTGCGCTGGGAAGTAACATATTCCGCCGTTTCGACAAGAAAATTGTTCTGGGTTTCGAATTGTTCCGCTCCGGAGGATTTCACCCCCCGGGGGAAGGCGAAATCGACATTCTCCGGGTAATCGAGGTTGCCGTAAAGGAAGGGGACATTATAACGGAGTCGGCTTGGATCTTTGGGAGGCGGCGGGGGAGGCGGCGGGGGGGGGACGGCAACCTGCTGGAACTGGGCCAGGACCTTGGGAGTCAGCAGCAGGTTTTTCGGACCGTAGGTCTCCCGAATCCCCTGGATCTTGACTTGATCGGAGGCGAAATCGGTGTTGATGATCTCCTCGAGGGACGGATTCGGGGTTCCCCGGACCTGCGACCAACGCATGAGGCCGTCGTTTTTTGCCTCGTTGTTGTCCAAGCCGGTTTCGATGCGGATGAACCGGTTGGACACAAAGAGAATGGAATTCTGGGGATCGAAGGGCACCCAGCCCAGATCGGGGAACCAGGCCTCGATCCAGGAGTGACGCCCCTGTCCCATCTTGAAGGTCAGCACCCCCTGTTTCCAGTTGATGTCGTAGGGCTGGTTGAGGGTTACCCCGACGACGATGCGGGTGGGAATCCCCAGGGAACGTAACAGGGCGGCGCTGAGATGGGAGTAGTTCTGGCAGTTGCCTTTTCCCGTTTCCAGGGAATACAGGGCGTCGTAACGCACCGGCGGGTTGACGTAGCGGACATGGTCCACCACCCAGGATACGATCCGCAGTACGGCGTCATACTCCGTCTTGACCCCTTTGGCCAGTTCGGCGGCGAGTCGGCGAATCCGGGGATTGTCAGCCTGGACCTGTTCCGTGGACTGGAGATATTCAGCCAGCTCGGGGCCGAGATTCCGGAGGGGAAAGGGAGCCCGGGTTTCCAGAGACGTCAGATAGGTCCGGCTGTCGGCCCGGCAGGAAAGCCGGACATCCACGGCGCCGGGAACGCGGGTCCAGGTCGCCTGTAAGATCAGGTTGCCCCGTTTGTCCCTGATCTCCGACCGCTCCTGGGGCTCGGGATGGAAAACCGCCCGAAAACCGTCTATCTTTTGGCTGTAGGTGGGAGAGGTGAAACTCTGGGGGACGACGAAGCTCAGAGTCATTTTTTTCACTCCCTCCCCGGCCTGGATCCGCTCTCGGAGCTCATAGCGGATGGCGGCGTCCATATTGCCCTTCAGGGTATAGTTTTCGCCCCGGAGGGTACCGGCCGCCAGGAGGAGGAGCAACGTAACAAGCAGTATCTTTTTCATTCTTTTTCTCCTGATCGAGAGGGATCATCCCTGCCCTTGACGGGGCCATTGTAACAAAATATAATACAAAAAAGTAGACTTTTCATGAGAGGAAGGCGGCATGAAGATAAGCAGGGTGGAGGAAATGCGGGCCATGGATCGTCGGGCCACGGAGGAATTGGGGATATCCGAGGAGATTCTCATGGAGAACGCCGGACAGGCGGCGGTCCATGTCCTGGCGAAGGAGCGGGGTATCCGGGGGAAGCGCTACGTGATCCTCTGCGGGGTCGGGAACAACGGCGGCGACGGATTTGTCGTCGCCCGGAAGATTCTTTCCCTGGGTGGGCATCCTCGGGTGTACCTCCTGGGGGACCCCGGCCGATGCCGGGGAGCGGCTGCGGTAAATCTGGCGATCCTTTCCCGGCTTTCCGTGGAAGTGTCGCGACCGGAAACGGCGACGTCCCTCCGGCGGGAGATCGTCCATGCCGACGGGATCGTGGATGCCGTTTTCGGCACCGGCCTGGACCGGGAGGTCCGGGGTCTGTACCGGGAGGCAATCGAACTGGTGAATGTCCGCCGTTCCTGGGTTCTCAGCCTGGACATCCCCTCGGGTGTCAACGGGGAGACCGGAGAGATCATGGGCGCCGCCATCCGGGCCGACGCCACGGTGACCTTCGGGCTCCCCAAGCCCGGCAATGTCCTCCCCCCGGGCTGTGATCAGGGGGGGCGGCTCTATGTGACCCATATCTCCTTTCCCCCCTTCCTTTACAACCGCGACGACCTGAAGATCCAGGTCAACGATGGCCCGCCCCTGCCGGTCCGGGGGCGGGAGGTCCATAAGGGTGCCATGGGGGACGCCCTCTTTATCGCCGGGGCGAGAACCTATCTGGGCGCCCCCTTCTTTGCCGCCATGTCCTTCCTGAAGGCCGGGGGGGGGTACGCCCGCCTGGCCGCACCGGCGGGTGCAATTCCCGCCATTGCCGCGCAGGGCAAGGAACTCGTTTTCGTGCCCCTCCGGGAGACGCCCGAAGGGGCCATGGCGGCGGACAACTTCGACGAACTTTGTGCCGTGGCGGAAAAGGTGGACATGGTCATCATCGGTCCCGGGGTCTCCCTGAATCCGGCGACGCAGAATCTCGTGCGCCGGCTGGTGCCGGCCGTCGCCAAGCCATTGCTCATCGACGGCGACGGCCTCACGGCGGTGGCGGGACAACGGGAACTGGTCCGGGGTCGGTCGTTCCCCACGGTCCTCACCCCTCATGCCGGGGAAATGGCGCGCCTCACCGGCCTCACGGCGGCGGAGATCAAGCGGCACCGGATCGATGTCCTGCAGGAGACCTGCGCCGCCTGGGGCGCCCATATCGTCCTCAAGGGGGCCCGTTCCCTCATCGGTGGCCCCGACGGCCGGGTCCATGTGAACATGACGGGCAATCCCGGCATGGCTACCGCCGGTTCCGGAGATGTCCTGACGGGAACCATCGCCGCCATGTTCGGATTGGGCCTGCCCTGGCCGGAATGCATCCGTAAGGGTGTCTATATCCACGGCCGGGCCGGTGACCTGGCGGCGGCGGAACGGGGCGAGGACGGCATAACCGCCGGAGACATCCTCGACTTTCTGCCTGAGGCCGTTAGGGAGGATCGCCGACACGGGGAAGGCGGGGCGGCGCCGGGGATGGAAGTCTATCCTTGAATGATGCTGTAGGTCACAAATCACCGTAGGTGATTTGTGGTTAAAATTTTCGTGTGACGACGTAATCCGCGAGGACCATGAGATCACGCCGGGGAGAGGAGTCGGAAAAGACTTCGAGCTGATTTTTCCCCGCTTCGATATAGTTCTGGGCCATATTCAGGGCGTAGGGAATGCCGTCGTGCCTCTGCACGATGGAGAAAACCACCTGAAGGGATGTCTCATCCCGGTCCTGGTCCCGGATGATCTCGACGATCATTTGCCGCTCCGCCGCCGGGCAGTTTTGGAGGGTCCGGATCAGGGGCAGGGTCATCTTTCCTTCTGCGAGGTCTTTGCCGATGGCCTTCCCGAATTCATCGGCGCTGGCCGTATAATCCAGGGCGTCATCGATGATCTGGAAGGCAAACCCCAGATCGAGGCCGAAGCGGCCCAGGGCGGCGATCTGTCCTGCCGGCGCACCGGCCAACAATCCCCCGACGGTGCAGGCGGCGGAGATGAGATGGGAGGTCTTCTTTTCGATGATCGTCAGGTGGTCCGCCTCGGTTATCTCCGGATCGCCCTTTTTCATCAACTGAAAGACCTCCCCGCCGGCCATGAGGTTCGTGGCCCGGGCCAGGACCCGGATGATCTCCATATCTCCATGCTCCGTCATGAGCCGGAACGCCTCCGAATAGAGAAAATCACCGACAAGAACGCTGGCGGCGTTACCCCACACATGATTCGCGGCCGTCTTCCCCCGGCGCATGTCGGCGTTGTCGATGACGTCGTCATGGAGGAGCGTGGAGGTGTGGATGAATTCGATTACGGCGGCCAGGGGGTGGCGTCGTTCCCCCTGATAACCGCATAGGGCGGCGGCGGCCATGAGGAGCAGCGGCCGAAAACGCTTGCCACCGCTGCCGATGAGATGGCCGCTCACCTGGGGGATCAGGCTGATGTCGGAATGCAGGGCGGCGGACATGTAGTCTTCCACCCGTTGAAGATCATCCCAGTATCTTTTGAAAACATCTTGAATATCGTTCATCCGTAAACCAAGGGGGTTGGATTCCTGCCCGTGTCCTTACCTTATATTTCCTTCAGGGTTAATTGTCAACGACTTCGCCGAAAAGATCGTAGGTGGTAACCGCGGTGATGCGGACGGAAACGAAGCGGCCGGGGCGGAGCCCCCTCCCCCGGACGAAGGTAATGCCGTCGATCTCCGGGGCCTGGCGGCGGGTTCGGCCCACGAAGGGATAATCGGCTTGCCCGCTTTTACCCTCGATGAGGACCGTTTCCACGGTATCTAGCCGCCGCCGGAGGAGTTGGCCGGAGATGTCCGCTTGGGCGTCCATGATCAGTTCCCGCCGCCGCTCCTTCTCCGCCGCCGGAATTCGAGCTGGCAGGGCTGCCGCTGCCGTGCCCTCTTCCCGGTAATAGGGGAAGACCCCTAGGTGGTCGAAACGCGCCGTTCGGACAAAATCCATCAACTCACTGAATTTCTTCTTTGTTTCGCCGGGAAAACCCACGATGAGGGAGGTGCGCAGGGCGATGTCCGGACCTTCCGCACGGAGCGTCTTTAGGAGGGATCGAATCTTCCGGCCGTTGCCCCGGCGGTTCATGGCCCCGAGAATCTCGTCGTCGATATGCTGGATCGGCATGTCCAGATAGGGACAGATCTTTGGGTCCCCGTTCAGGATTCGGATGAGTTCCGGGGTGATTTTTGCCGGGTGGGAATAGAGGAGGCGGATCCAGACCAGCTCTTCCAGAGCGGCCAGTTCCCGGAGGAGTCCGGTAAGGGAGGGTCGGTCGGGCAGGTCCCGCCCGTAGGCCGTGGTGTCCTGGGCGATGAGAATCAGTTCCTTAACCCCCCGGCCGACCAGCTTGCGGGCTTCGGCTACGATGTCTTCGGGGGTGCGGCTCCGGGCCGGACCGCGTAGATTGGGAATAATGCAGTAAGAACAGCTATTTCCGCAACCCTCGGCGATTTTTAAATAGGCCGTGTAGGACGGCGTCATCAGGCGTCGGGGATGACCGGCATGCATCAGAAAGTCCGGTCGGCCGGTTCTGACCCGGGGACCATCGTATCGTGGTGTAGCCATGCCAGTCAGGTGCTCGGCAATGTGAGGAACTTCCGCGGTGCCGATGAAGAGGTCCACCTCCGGAATCGCCCGGGCCAATTCCGCTCCATGACGCTGGGGCAGGCAGCCGGCGACGATCAAACGGTGGCAGGCCGCGGTCTTTTTATATGTCGCGGCCGTAAGGATGGCCTCAATGGCCTCTTCCTTGGCGGGTAGGATGAAGGCGCAGGTATTGATGATGATTATCCCGGCTTCCCGAGCATCCGTGGTGAGTCGGAAACCCCGGCGCATCAGGATGCCTGCCATGACTTCCGAATCGACGAGGTTCTTCGGGCAGCCGAGGCTGACGATGTGGAATTTCTTTGCTTCCCTGTCCGGCATCATCGGCCGCCACCTTCTGCCCCTTTCCCCCCGGGGATCTGTCCAGGGTATATTGCGCCACCCAGGCAATCCTTCATCGGGAGGGAAGCTTCTTGGCCAGCACCTTGCGTGGTTTCACGCCGTCCGAGGGCCCCACGACCCCCTCCGCCTCCATCCGTTCGATGATCCGGGCAGCTCGATTATACCCGATCTTAAGATAGCGCTGCACCAGGGAGATGGAAGCTTGGCCCAGGTCGGCGACGAGTTCCACCGCCTCGTCGTATTTTTCATCGAAGACCTCGCCGTCCCGTTCGGGACTTTCCAGGGTGGACTCATACTCCTTGAGCGAGGCGTCATAGTCCGGCAGTCCCTGCTGCTTGAGAAATTCCACGATCCTGCCGATCTCCCGGTCCGTGACGAAAGCGCCGTGAATCCGGGTAACCTTCGAGGTCCCCGGAGGGATGAAGAGCATGTCGCCGGCGCCCAGCAGGGCCTCCGCTCCCAACTGGTCCAGGATGGTCCGTGAATCGACCTTGGAGGAGACCTGGAAGGAGATGCGGGTGGGGAAGTTGGCCTTGATGACCCCGGTGATGACGTCCACGGAGGGACGCTGGGTGGCGATGATGAGGTGGATCCCCGCCGCCCGGGCCATCTGGGCGAGTCGCGCCAGGGATTCCTCCACGTTCCGCGGGGCCACCAGCATGAGGTCGGCCAGTTCGTCGATGACAATGACGATATAGGGGAGGCGGGGCAGCTTTTCCTTTTCCGCCTGCTTGTTGTAAGCCTCGATGCTCTTGCCGCCCATGTCGCCGATGAAGGCATAGCGCCGCTCCATCTCCTCCACCGCCCATTTGAGCACCTGGGCTGCCTTCTTGGGATCCACAACCACGGGATGGATGAGATGGGGAATCCCTTCGTAGGCGGAAAGCTCGATTCGCTTCGGATCGATCATGAGGAACTTGACCTCTTCGGGGGCGGAGCGGAAGAGGATGCTGCAGATCATGGCGTTAAGGGAGACGCTTTTTCCCGATCCCGTGGTGCCGGCGATGAGGAGATGGGGCATGCGGGTCAGATCCTGGACCACGGGGGAGCCCATGATATCCACCCCCAGGGCGATGGGGAGCTTGCTCCGGGCCCCGCTGAAGACCTCGGAATCCAGGACGTCCCTCAGGTGCACCGCCTCCCTTTCCAGGTTGGGGATTTCGATGCCGATCACCGCCTTTCCCGGCAGGGGGGCGATGATGCGGATACTGGCCGCCTTCAGGGCCAGGGCGAGATCGTCCGCCAGATTGGTGATCCGGTTGATCTTGACCCCCGGTGCCGGTTCCAGTTCGTATAAGGTGATGATAGGGCCGGGATGGATCTCTGTAACCTTGCCCTCCACGCCGAAGTCGGCGAGCTTTCTCTCTAGTATCCGGGCGTTCGTGAGGAGGCTGTCCTTCTTCATACGCGTGTCCCGGCGTTCCCGTTCCTCCAGGAGCTCCAACTGGGGCAGATTGAAGGTTCCCGGCAGGGAAAAGAAGTCGAAGTGGGTCTGCTTTGCCTTGCCGGGTTTTTCCTTGCCGCCCGATGGTGCCACCGGTGGTTCGTCGATGCGGGGCGGTGTGGCGGTCGGGGCCTGCGCGGCTCTTTCCCCCGGTGGCGAAGCGGCCTTGCCCGGGCTCCCGAACCGTTCGTAGCGTGCCCGCATCCAACCCCAGCCTTTTTGGCAGCATCCGAAAAGCGCCCGGCCCAGGGCCACAAGGGACAGGCGGATCAGGAACATGGAGGCCAGGACCATCATGAGCAGAAGGATGATCATGGCGCCGGCGAGATTGAAATAGTAGGTCAGGTAGGAACGTACGGCGTCACCGATCAGGCCGCCGGCCCGGAGCGGGTGATCGTACAGAGGAACCTCCCGGATGATCAGCGCGGCCAATCCCGAGCAGGAAAGGAGGAAAAGCAGGGCGCCGCCGGCATGGGAGACGGTGATGCGGAAATCGCTATGGAGAAAGAATTTTCCCGCGCACACGAACAGTGCCACGGGAAAAAAGAGGGAGCTGAAACCGAAGATCCGGATCAGGGTGTCGGAGGTATAGGCGCCGAAGGCGCCGATGAGATTGTGGACCTCCACCGTGCCGGGATAAAAGCGGGTAAAGGAAGGATCGTCCGGATTGTAGGAGGCGAGGCACAAAGTCAGAAACAACCCGGCGGCGAAACAGATGGTGCCGATTATCTCCGCGTTTCTCCTGCCGAGGGCCGGTTTTTCCGTCATGAGTCTTTCCATTCCCGCCACATGTCAAAATTCTTCACGATGATGCCCCGGACCCGCTCCATCAGCTCCGTCCGAGCATCGTCGGTGTATTCGTCGATGTCGATGGGGGCGTCGATAATCATGGTGATCCGGCCGGGATTGACTTTAAGGGACCGCTTGGGCATAATCTCGTCGGCGCCGATAATCGTAATGGGGACGATGGGTACTCCCGCTTCCATAGCCAGATGGAACATCCCTTTTTTGAAGGGTTTGATGCTTCCATCCTTGCTCCGGGTGCCTTCGGGAAAGCTCATCACCGATTTCCCCTCCCGAATCTTCCGGGCCGCCTCGGCGAGGTTTTGCAGGGCGCGCTGATGATGCTGGCGGTCGATCTCTATATAGCCGGCGTTTTTCATGGCCCGGCCGAAGACGGGGATCCGAAAGAGTTCCTTCTTGGCGATCCAGCGGAACTGGCCGGGTAGAAAAGCCAGGATGATCAGGATGTCAAAGTCGCTTTGATGATTGGACATGAAGATTTGCGGCGTCTCCCCATCCACGTACTCCGTTCCGATCACCCGGACTTGGACATTGGAGATGGCCAAGAGGACCTTGGCCCAGGTCCGCGCAACCTTATGGAGGGAGTTTTCCGCTGCTCCCAGGAGGGAGAAAACAACGACGCAAGTGGAGAAAAACGCCGTGATTATAACACTTATCAATACGAGCAGGATGGAACGGAACATAATCCTCTTGTTTCCCCCGATGGGTGATTGTATTGCGAAACATGTTGTATTTAAAGGATATATGCCGTGAAGTCAATGTATTTGTTTGGGAAAGACGGGGACATTTTAGTCATTGACAAAAAACCTTTTCTTAAAATAAACAGACAAGTTCCTTAAATTGGAAAATACCGTCAAGGAGCGCCTTTTTTATGCGCCGACTGTTTACTAAGAAACGAGCACTGGAAGTCATGGATCAATTTACCCAGGCGAAGGTACTGGTCGTCGGGGACATCATGGTGGACCACTTCATCCGCGGTCAGGTGGCGCGGATTTCCCCCGAGGCCCCGGTGCCGGTTGTGGATGTCCGCTCCGATCACCTGCTCTGGGGCGGCGCGGCCAACGTCATGAACAATATCCACGCCATGGGAGGCCGGGTTTACGGGGTAGGCGTTGTAGGCGGCGACGACACGGGCCGGCGTCTTCTGGCGGAACTGGCGGCGAAGGATATCGCCACGATGGGGATTTTCGTCGAAGACCGCCGGCCTACGACCCTGAAGACCCGCATCGTTGCCCAAGGCCAGCAGGTGGTTCGTTTCGACCGGGAGAGCCGCGTCCCCGTGAGCGAAGAGGCGATTGCCGGGATTATTGACTATATGGAGAGCCTCCGGGGAGACCTGGGGGCGGTGGTCATTTCCGATTACAGCAAAGGGGTGGTGACGCCGTCCCTGATTGAGGGCGTCCGCCGCATCTTCGCCGGTTCGACAGTGGTTGTCTGCGTAGATCCCAAGAAGAACGATTTTTCTCTCTACCGGGACTTCGACATCGTGACCCCCAACCATCACGAAGCATCCCGGGCCGTGGGCTTCGAGATCACAGATCGCTCCTCGCTGGTGAAGGCTGGGCGGGAATTGATCAGGAAATATGGTTTCCGTGCCCTGCTCGTTACGCGGGGTGAGGAGGGGATGAGCCTTTTCGAACGGGATGGGACGATCCGCCATACGGAATTCCCCGCGGAAGCACGTGAGGTTTTCGACGTCACCGGGGCCGGCGACACGGCAATCGGTGTCTTTGCCCTGGCCATGGCCTCGGGGGCGACGTTCCGGGAGGCGGCCTTCATGGCGAACCGGGCGGCGGGCATTGCCGTGGGTAAGGTGGGAACGGCGACGGTCACCAGAAAAGAACTGAAGCGCACCTTATGAGCATCCCCCGTCCCGCCCCGCCGGTAAATCTTTTTGTGAGCGTCATCGGGACGGAGGGAGAGGTCATTGCCGCGGCCATCGCCCTCCTCATGGAGCGCTTTGGGGAGGCGGATTATATCAGCCCCTGCCGGGAGTTTGCCTATACGGATTATTATGAGCGGGAGATGGGGCGGGGACTGCGTCGTCGTTTCGTTTCCTTTGCGGGACATATTTCCCCGGAGTCCCTGCCGGAAATAAAGCTCTGGACCAATGACCTGGAGCGTCGTCTTATCGCCGGGGAGACGCGGCGGGTGAACATCGACCCGGGCTACGTCGCCGCCGCCCATCTCATCCTGGCGACGGGCAAGGGTTACGACCACCGCCCCTATCTGCGCTCGGGTATTTACGCCGACTTGACCCTCGTTTACAGGGCCGGGGCGTTTCGGCCCCTGCCCTGGACGTATCCCGATTACGCGGCCCCGGAGACCTTGGCGATAATCCAATCTGTCCGGAGGAAATATCTCGGGCAGTTGCAAAAGATCAGGAAGGAAAATCATGATTAGAAGTATGACCGGGTTCGGCCGGGAGGAGGGTGCTGCCGCCGGCAAACGGATCCAGGTGGAGATGAAGTCTCTCAACCATCGGTATCTGGAAATATCCCTCCGCGTGCCGGCGGCGTTGGCGGCGCTGGAGGCGGAGATCAAGAAAAAGATCGGGGAGCGCTTTTCCCGGGGCAAGATCGAGGTCACCATCCGCCTGGAGAGCGATGGCCATCAGGAGGAGGCGCCGGCACTGACCCTAAACCTTCCGCTGGTGCGTCAGTATCACGCCCTTCTGACCCGGATCAAGACGGAGTTGAACCTTCCGGGAGAAGTGACCCTGGAGATGATGACAGGATTCCGGGACCTTTATGTCCCCGGGGAGGCGGAGGAGAATCTGTCGGCCCTGTGGGCGGGGCTGGAGCGGGTGCTGCTGCAGGCCATGGACAGACTCGCCGCCATGAGGAAAGCTGAAGGGGAGGCTTTGGGCCGGGACCTGGCGACCCGGATGGAGATGATCTCCGGTCTCCTCGAAGATATAACCCGGCGATCGCCGGCGGTGGTGCAGGAATATCGCCAGCGCCTCGCCGAGCGGGTTCGGGAATTGACCCAGGGCATGGTGATCGATGAGGCCCGCCTCCATCAGGAGGTGGCCATCCTCGCCGAGAAGAGTGACATCAACGAAGAAGTGGTAAGGCTGGAGAGCCATATCAACCAGTTCGGGGAGTTTTTAACGGCCGGGGAGGCCGTGGGGCGTAAGCTGGATTTCCTCATCCAGGAGATGAACCGGGAGATCAACACCATCGGTTCGAAAAGCCAGGACGGTGAGATTGCCCGCCGGGTCATCGAGATCAAGAGCGAACTGGCGAAACTGCGGGAACAGATACAAAATGTCGAATAATTCAGTGATTATGGTAGTTTCGGCTCCTTCCGGAACGGGCAAGACGTCGATCTGCCGCCCGCTGCTCCGGGAGTTTCCGGCCTTGCGGTTTTCCGTTTCCTTCACCACCCGCCCGCCCCGCCGGGGCGAGGCTGATGGACGGGATTATCACTTCGTGACCCCGGACGCCTTCCGGGAGAAGATCCAGGCCGGTGATTTCGTGGAATGGGCGGAGAATTACGGTCATCTCTACGGGACCTCAAGGGGCGTGATCGAGGAAATCCGCGGGCGGGGGGAGGATATCCTCCTGGACGTGGAGCCCCGGGGGGCCCGGGCCCTGAAGGAGATCTATCCCAAAGGCGTCTTTGTCTTCGTTCTTCCTCCGGACCTGGCGGAATTGCAGCGGCGTCTGTGGAAGCGGGGAGACGGAGACGAGGAAGTGCGGCGCTGGCGTTATCAGAAAGCGAGGGATGAAATCCAGGAAGTTTTCTGGTATGATTACATTGTCGTCAACGACCGGCTCGAACAGGCCATCGAACGGATGCGGGCAATCTATCTGGCGGAGAAATGCCGGCGGGAGCGGCAGATGGGGATCGTATCCCCTTTCCTGGCGGAGTAAAATCGCCTACGCTACGCTTATTCTATGGTTATAAATCACCGCAGGTGATTGCTGTTCATTAATGTTCTGGTGACCATGCCCACCGCTGTTCTGTCGCCGGCAATGAAAACCTTCCGAGAGGTGAACGGGGCGTGCCGCTTGGAAATAATGTCGCGTAATTTTTAAGGAGGATACTGATCCCTATGGCAAGAATAACCGTCGAAGACTCGTTACGCCAGGCCAAGAACCGCTTTGCGCTGGTGTTGCTCACTTCCCAGCGGGCGATCCAGCTTCTGAAGGGGTCCAGACCCCTGGAGGAAGGTCGGAACAACCGTGAAATAGTCACGGCGCTTCGGGAGATCGCAGTTGGGAAGGTGATGTATGCCCATCCGGAGAATCTGAAGTACACGAAGGAGAATTTTCGGCCGATTATTGATCAGACCGAGTTTACAGAAGATGACGAATATACGGAGTGACCTCCCGCGGGAGCGGTTGATCTTCGCTTTGGACATCGGCCGGGGGGGCATTGATGAGGCCCTCGCCTGGGTGGACCGCTTACAGGGGCACGTCGGCCTGTTCAAAGTGGGAAAGGAGGCCTACACGATCTATGGCCCGACCCTGGTGGAAAGGATTCAGGAACGGGGCGCCCGGGTCTTTCTCGATCTCAAATATCACGACATTCCCAACACCGTGGCCCGTGCTGCCGCCGGTGCGGTGGGGTTGGGGGCGGCCATGTTCAATGTCCATGCGGCCGGGGGAAGAAGGATGATGGCGGCGGCGGCGGCGGCGGCCCAGGACGAGGCGGCGCGACTGAGTAAACCCCTTCCCCTCCTCATCGCCGTCACCGTCCTGACCAGCCTCGATGATGACGACCTCCGGGAGATAGGTTTTCGCATCGGCTCTCTGGATGCGGTGCGAAATTTCGCCTGCTTGGCTCGGGAGTCCGGACTGGCGGGGGTCGTGGCTTCACCCCGGGAGATCGGGGCCATCCGGGCCGTTTGCGGGGAGGATTTCGTAATCGTGACGCCCGGGATCCGCGGTACGGACCCCATTGCCGGAGATGATCAGAAACGGACCCTGGCCCCGGAAACGGCGATTGCCGCCGGCGCGGATTACCTGGTTGTTGGTCGTCCGATCCGCATGGCCGTTGACCCGGCTGCCGAGGCGGACCGGATCGTGGCCGCCATCGCGGCGGGGCTGAAGGCCAGACTCGGGTCCTGAAGGTTGCGACGGCCGGATGAAATAAGGTTGACGACATCGTAAAAAGTCCATATGCGGCGTTGCGCTTCATCCTTCGTCACTGCGACGTACGCACAAGTACGCCTCATTCCTCAGGATTCGCGCGCCTTGCCTCTGGAGCTTTTTACTTCGTCGTCTCCATCATGACTTTTTACGAATTCATCAAGGTTGATGAGTCCGTAAAAAGGCGAATTTTGATTTTTTACGAGGTCGGTAAGTTTGGTATAAGCCGCGCCGGCGGTAAATGGTTCGCTATCCATCCCTTCATAATGATTACAGGCAAACCATGGAAAAGCGTGTAAGTTCTTTAAATTACAGCGCCGTCCACGGTCCCTGGATGGTCGGCGGGAAAGGCGGGAGCCGTCGATGAAAGGTCCGGGCGCGCCGGGGAAAAAGGGCTCATTGGTCGTCTATGGGGTGAATCCCCTCTGGGAGACGGTCCAGGACAACCCCGGCGATGTACTGAGCATTCACGTAATGTCGGGGAAGGCGAGGCCTCAGATCCAGAAGATCCTGAAGGCGGCGGAGCGTTTTTCCATTCCCGTTGTGGCGGCGGATCGCTTCCGGCTGAACGGACTGGCCGGCACGGAAAACCATCAGGGAATCGTCGGGGTGGTCCGGCCCTTTGCCTATTCGGATCTCACGGAATTGCTGTCGGACGTGCCGGGGCCGCCGCCAGGAAAACTGGTCGTAGCCTTGGACGGGATTACCGATCCCCAGAATCTCGGCGCGATCATCCGTTCCGCCCATTGTTTTGGCGCGGCGGGGGTGATCATTCCCCAGGACCGTTCCGCTGCCGTGACGGCAACAGTCGCTAAAACCTCGGCCGGGGCGGTGCGGTATTTGCCGGTAGTCATGGTGACTAATCTACCCCGGGCCCTGGATTTTCTCAAGGAGCGGGACTTCTGGGTTTATGGCGCCGACGCAGCGGTGGGGCAGGATGTCCGCACGGTGGCCTTCGCTGACAATGTAGTGCTGGTTATGGGCAGCGAGGGGAGGGGACTCCGGGAACTGATCAGAAAAAAATGTGATTTCTTTTTGGCCATTCCCATGATAGGAAAAATAGGCTCCCTTAATGTATCGGTGGCAGCGGGCATTATTCTGGCGGAGGTCTTTCGGGTACGTAGGGAGAGCCGGGAGACGGAAAGCTGAACAGTCGTTGACATTTGCTTGGCGATCCAACAAGATCAAACAGGAGATCACATGCCGGTATTTGTTTGGGAAGCGACGACCAGAAGAGGTGATGTCAAGAAAGGCGAGCTCGAAGGCGCCGATGAGGCCGCCATCCGAGGACAGTTGCGGCGCCAGGGTTTCCGATCCATCAAAATCAAGGCCAAACCTAAGGACCTAAGCGAATATCTTCCGTTTTTGAAACAGAAGGTCAGTGAAAAGAACGTCGTGGTTTTTGCCCGCATCTTCGCCACGATGATCAACGCCGGTCTTCCTCTGATCCAGTGCCTCGATCTCCTCTCCCAGCAGGAACAGAATAAGACCTTTGCCAAAATCATCGCCGATGTGAAGACGGATATCGAAAGCGGGGCCACCCTTTCCGATTCCCTGAAAAAATATCCGAAGATATTCGATGAATTGTTTGTCAATCTCGTGGCCGCGGGTGAGAGCGGCGGTATCCTCGACGTGATCCTGCAACGCCTGTCCAGCTATATGGAGAAGGCGATGAAGCTCAAATCCAAAGTCAAGGGGGCCATGACTTATCCGGCCAGTGTCTTGGTCATTTCCATAGGCGTAGTGGCCCTCTTGCTCCTCAAGGTCATTCCGGTTTTCCAGAAAATGTTCGAGGGAATGGGGGGAGAACTGCCCGGTCCCACTCAGTTTCTCGTCAATGCCAGCGCTTTCACGCAGAAATATTTCCTCCTCATGGCGGCGGCGGTGGTAGTGGCGGTCTTTCTGTTCAAACGCTTCGTCGCAACCGAACGGGGGCGCTATCTTTTTGACCGGACGGTGCTGAAATCACCCGTTTTCGGCGACCTGCTGAAGAAAGTGGCCGTGGCAAAATTCACCCGTACCATGTCCACCATGATGTCCAGCGGCGTGCCCATTCTGGAGGGATTGACGATCGTCAGCAAGACGGCGGGCAACGTCATCATCGAGAAGGCCCTCCTGGAAACGAGGAAAAGCATCGCCGAAGGGAAAACCATTGCCGAGCCCCTGGCGGAGACCGACATCTTTCCCGCCATGGTGGTGCAGATGATCGCTGTCGGTGAAGCCACTGGCGCCCTTGATACCATGTTGGCCAAGATCGCCGATTTTTACGACGACGAGGTGGATACGGCGGTGGACGCTATGACGGCGCTGCTGGAACCGTTCATGATGGTCTTTCTGGGTGGGGTGGTCGGCGGCATGATCATCGCCATGTATCTGCCCATCTTCAAGATGGCGTCCGTGGTCGGCGGCTGAGAGGTGGATAAGATAAAAAATGGTCGGGATGGCGCGATTTGAACGCGCGACTCCTGCGTCCCGAACGCAGTGCCCTACCAGGCTGGGCCACATCCCGACACGGCGGATAAATATAAAATTACCGCCGGAATGTCCAACAATATTTTCGGCGATGTAGTGACTATTGCAACTGTTTGATTTTATTTGCAACGATATTTAATGTGCGAGGGAAGATCCGTGATTGTCTATGATCTGCGCTGTGATCGCGGTCATAAATTCGAGGGCTGGTTTCAAGACCGGCAGGCTTTTGATGCCCAGAAACAGGGACGGCTGATTTCCTGTCCAATCTGTGGCAGTGTGGAGGCGGAGATCGTTCCGGCGGCGGTGAACGTTGTGGGCCGGGATTCCCGTCCGGTGACCAACGATAATAAAGGGGAAATTTCCCCGATGAGATATTTTGAGCAGTTGAATCGGCAACTAGAAAGGTGCTTCGACAATGTCGGCGACCGGTTTGCAGAGATTGCCTTCAGGATCCATTACGGCGAGGAGGAGCGGCGCAATATCCGCGGGACCACAACCAAACAGGAAGAGGAGGCCCTCCGCGAGGAAGGGATCCCTTTCGTGAAGATTCCCCTGCCGAAATTCGACAGTTAAGCTAAGGTCAACTCCAGCCGTGAAACCACCCTCTTCCCATATTTTAGCCACGATAGGAAATACGCCGCTGGTGGAGATTCGCCACCTCAGCGACAATCCGCAGGTGCGTATCTTCGCCAAAATGGAATGTTTCAATCCCGGAGGCTCCATCAAGGATCGGACAGCCCTGGCCATGATCGAGGGTGCCGAACGGCGGGGAGAATTAACGAAAGACAAGGTGATTCTCGAGGCGACAAGCGGCAATACGGGTATTGGCCTAGCCCTGGTGGCCGCCGCCAAGGGCTATCGCCTCTGCCTTACCATGTCGGAGGCGGCCAGCGAGGAGCGGAAGAAGATCCTCCGGGCCATGGGGGCCGAACTTCACTTCACCCCCGCCAATCTTGGCACCGACGGCGCCATCGAGGCGGCCTATCTAATGATGAGGGAAAATCCCGACCGATATTTCGGCACGGACCAGTTCAACAATCCCGATAATGTCCGGGCTCACTATGAGGGAACGGCGGAGGAGATCTGGCGCCAAACCGACGGTCAGGTTACGGCCGTCGTCGTTGCCCTGGGGACCACAGGAACGGCCATGGGGCTGTCGCGGCGCCTCAAGGAATACAACCCGGAGGTCCGGATCATCGGCGTGGAACCTTATTTGCAACACAAACTGCAAGGTCTAAAGAACATGAAGGAATCCTATCGTCCCGGGATATTCGACCGGAATCTCCTGGACGAGAAGGTCAACATTCTCGATGAGGATGCCTTCGAAACAGCCCGGCGACTGGCCAGAGAAGAGGGGCTCCTGGTGGGGATGAGTTCCGGCGCCGCCATGCATGTAGGCCTCCGGAAGGCCCGGGAAATGACGAGCGGGGTCCTGGTGGTAATCTTTCCCGACAGCGGCGAGCGCTATCTGAGTACGGATCTGTTCACCGAAAAGGGTGAAATGACGTTGCGGCTGTACAACACCCTGACCAGGCAGAAGCAGTTCTTCAAGCCCCTGCGCTCCGAAGAGGTACGGATCTATTCCTGTGGTCCCACCGTCCATGACGTGCCCCATATCGGCAGCTACCGCCGTTTCGTCGTCTCCGATCTGCTCAGGAGATATTTGGAGTACAAGGGCTGCCGAGTCCGCCATGTAACCAATATCGTCGATCTCGCCGACCGATCGATCCGGGGCGCCGAGCGGACCGGCGCGGATCTCGTTACGTACACGGCCCGGTGCACAGAGGCTTTCCTTAGGGATATCGGCAAGTTGAACATCAAAGAAGACGAGATGTACCCCCGGGCGAGCGAACATGTGGACGACATGATCCGCATGGTGGAAAAGCTGGTGGGGAAGGGCTATGCCTATGAAAAACTCCGGTCCGTTTATTTCGACATCTCCAAGTTCAACGAATACGGGAGTCTGTCCAATATCGACCTGAGGAAGGTTCAGCACGGCCGGACTAGTGATCTGGACGACTATGAGAAGGACAGCCCGGTGGATTTCACCCTCCTGAAAAGGTCCACCCTGAGTGAACTAAAGAAGGGTATTTACTATAAGACCCGCTGGGGAAGCGTCCGGCCCAGCTGGCACCTCGAATGTGCCGCCATTGCCATGAAATTTCTTGGTGAGGCATTTGATATCCATGCCAGTGGCGCCGATATCACCTTCCCCCACTGCGAAAATGTCCTGGCCATCGGCAAGGCGTCCACCGGCCGGGGCATGGCCAACTACTGGCTGAGCACGGAACTGGTGATGATCGACGGCAAGAAGATGTCCCGGTCGCTGGGCAATGTTCTGACCATGGAGGATCTGGAAAGAAAGGGTTATGAAGGTCGGGAGATACGCTTCTTTCTTCTGGGTGCCCACTATCGCAAGCCCCTGAATTTTTCCTGGGGTGCTCTGGAGACCGCCAAAAACACCGTCCGGAAGCTGAACCGTTTCGTCCAGCGCTTACTCCGTTTCCGCCCCGGTATGGGTTGTCCCGATACGGACCAGTGGATCTATGACGTCCGGCACAGCTTTATCGATGCCATGGATGACGACCTGAATATTTCGGGTGCCCTGGCCTCCCTCTTCGACTTTATCAACAAAGTCAGCCCGCCCCTCGAACAGGGATGCTTCACCCTCGAGGAAAGGGACCGCCTCCTCGATGCGCTCCAGGGACTGGACGGGGTGCTGGGGGTCATGACCTTTGCGGAGGAACGGATCGACGGGGAGGTTCTGACGTTGGTGGAAAAACGGGCGGCACTGCGCAAGGAGATGCGGTGGGCGGAGGCCGACGCCGTCCGTGCCGAGCTTGCCGCTTTGGGGATCGAAGTCTATGACACCCCTCAGGGCAGTTTCTGGCGGCTCCGTTGACAAGCCGGACATGCTCGCATCGGCAATGGTCGGATAATTATAATGAGTGGCTTAATGTTCATAAAAAGTTCTTGACAAAATAAGGCAATAAATCTAAGTTTCCCAATTCGCATTTTCGGCTCGGATTAGCGACGCCGGCAATATCGCGATAAGTTCTTTGAATTACGTGTTAAAGTGTTATTTGCTGGCGTAGCTCAACAGGTAGAGCAGCTGATTTGTAATCAGCAGGTTGCGGGTTCGAGTCCCATCGCCAGCTCCATAATGATGGCAGGTCCCATTGGAGGGGTTCCCGAGTGGCCAAAGGGAGCAGACTGTAAATCTGCCGGCTCAGCCTTCGGAGGTTCGAATCCTCCCCCCTCCACCAAATCATTAATTGGACGGCGCCGTTAAAAATGGACAAATGTTATGAACATTAATCAGCCCTGAAGGACTGATTTCTGAAGAGGAGGATAAGCGGGAGTAGCTCAGTGGCTAGAGCGTCAGCCTTCCAAGCTGAGGGTCGCGGGTTCGAATCCCGTTTCCCGCTCCATCAGTGAAGATCAGCCCACGTAGCTCAGTAGGTAGAGCACATCCTTGGTAAGGATGAGGTCACCAGTTCAATCCTGGTCGTGGGCTCCATTATGAAAAGGCGATTTATTTTATGAGGAATATCATCACATTGTCCTGCACGGAGTGCAAGCAGAAAAATTACACGACCACGAAAAACAAGCGGACCATGCAGGGACGTCTGGAACTGAAGAAGTACTGCAAGTTCTGCCGGTCTCATAAGCTTCACCGGGAAACGAAGTAGCGTCGTTTCGTCCCTTCGTCATGTTGAGGTATCATTCAGGCCAGTAGCTCTAATGGATAGAGCGCCGGACTCCAAATCCGGATGCTGGGGGTTCGAGTCCCTCCTGGCCTGCCATTTATTTTTGAACGGTTTACTTGATGGATAAGATCAAGGTTTGGATTGACAAAGTGAAGGTGTTCCTTTCCGAGGCTAAGGTCGAACTGAAGAAAGTGACCTGGCCGACGCCGAAGCAGACCCTTGCCTCGACCGCGGTAGTAATCGTCGTTACGGCCATTGTCTCCGCCTTTCTAGGCATCGTCGATTTCGGCTTGACCAAACTCATTAAATTACTGCTGGGATAAGAACATGGCTCAGAAATGGTATGTCGTCCACACCTATTCGGGTTATGAAAACCGGGTCAAGCTGTCTCTCCAGGAGCGTATTGAAGCGGCAGGGAAGCAGGAATTCTTTTCCGACGTCTTAATCCCCGAGGAGGATATCGTCGAGTTGGTCTCCGGGGAGAAAAAGACCTCAAAGCGCAAATTCTTTCCCGGTTACATCCTGGTCCGGATGGAGCTGAATGACGATACCTGGCATATCGTGAAAGACACCCCCAAGGTGACGGGTTTCATTGGCGGCAAGGAAAAACCCTTTCCCATTCCGGACAAGGATGTGGAGTCGCTGCGCACACGGATCGACGAAGGAACCCTGAAGCCGAAACCTAAATTCAAATTCGAGGTCGGCGACCACGTCCGCATCATCGACGGTCCCTTTACCAACTTTGACGGGGTCATCGACGAGGTCAAACCGGAGAAGGGGAAGTTGAGAGTCATTGTAAGTATTTTCGGCAGATCCACGCCGGTGGAGCTGGATTTCATCCAGGTAGTCCAAAACTAAATCAGCGAAGATAAGGTGGAACACTATGGCTAAAAAGGTAATTGCCAACATAAAATTGCAGATCAAGGCAGGCAAGGCCACGCCTTCCCCGCCGATCGGGCCGGCCCTCGGTCAGCATGGGGTGAACATTATGGAATTCTGTAAGGCTTATAATGCCATGACCCAGAGCCAGGAGGGTACGGTTATTCCCGTCGTGATTACTGTTTATGCCGACCGCTCCTTTACTTTTATCACCAAGACCCCCCCGGCCGCCGTGCTCCTCAAACAGGCGGCGAAGATCGCCAAGGGATCCGGGATCCCCAACAAGGAAAAGGTCGGGACGGTGACCGCCAAGCAGATCAAGGAGATCGCGGAACTGAAGTTCAACGATCTCAACGCGGTAGATATTGAAGGCGCCATCAGCGTCATCACGGGTACGGCGCGCTCCATGGGAATTACAATCGAGGGTTGATCCCCGATCTTTGAGGTTTGATCATGACAACAAGAGGGAAAACATTTATCGAGGCAAAGAAGAAGGTGGAACCGGGGAAACGCTATGCCCTCAAGGAAGCGGTGGAACTCGTCATTGCCACCAAACGGGCCAAGTTCGACGAGACGGTGGAGATCGCCATGCGGTTGGGCGTCAATCCCCAGCATGCCGATCAGATGGTCCGGGGCAGCGTCGTGCTGCCCAACGGTCTGGGCAAGACGGTCCGGGTCCTGGCCTTCGTCAAGGGCGACAAGGAACGGGAAGCCCAGGAGGCCGGTGCGGATTATGCCGGCGCCGATGACCTGATCGAGAAGATCAAAGGCGGCTGGCTGGAGTTCGACCGGGTGGTGGCCACTCCGGACATGATGGGCAGCGTGGGCAAACTGGGCAAGATCCTGGGGCCCCGGGGGCTCATGCCCAATCCCAAGGTGGGCACCGTGACCTTCGATGTGGCCAGGGCCATTGGCGAATTGAAGGCGGGCAAAGTGGAATTCCGGGTGGAAAGGGCCGGAATTGTCCATACCCCGGTAGGGAAAGTCTCATTTGGCGCCGACAAACTCATGGAAAACATCGCTGCCGTCATCGAAACCATCGTCAAGTTGAAGCCGGCGGCCAGCAAGGGTACCTATCTCAAGAGCATCTCCCTTTCCTCCACGATGGGACCCGGGGTCAAGGTGGACCCCCTTGATGTGAGAAATATATAACGTCCGCTAAAGGCAGTAATATCTAACACGTGATTGATTGAGTCTGAGACAGCAGGTACGGGAGTTTAAACGGTAATTGCAGGCCTGCCGAGACGAGAGAAAAACCATGATTCTGAAAGCGAAGCTTATTGTTCCGAAAGCGAAGCTTAATGTTCATAATTGGTTGTCATCGTCTTTTTTCCTGTTACCTGCCATTTTGGAACTTTCGATTGCGTAGCGTCCGGACGGCCGCCCCAGGCCGCCCCGGACCAATAAGATTGAAAGGAGGTTGAAGATTGGATCGAAAGGAAAAAGAGCAGGTTGTCGCCGAACTTCACGAAAAGTTGAAGGGATTTAAGCTCGCCGTCCTCACGGGCTATTCGGGCATGGATGTCGCCCGGATTACGGCCCTGCGGGTAGCCCTGCGGAAATCCGGCACCGATATGCGGATCGTCAAGAACACCCTACTGCGCATTGCCTCGCAGGGAACTGATTTCAGCGCCATGAACGAGCATATCAAGGGTCCCCTGGCGCTCGTCCTTACTGACAAGGACGTGGTAGAGACGGTCAAGGTGCTGGTGGAATTCGCGAAAAAGAACTCCGAAATGGAGATCAGAGCCGCCATGCTGGAGGGAAAGCTGTTGAACCGGGAGCAGGTCAATGCCGTGGCACTGCTGCCGAGTCGTGAGATTCTCATTGGCAGGTTGCTATCCGTGTTGATCGGTGTTCCCACTGGACTGGTGAGTGTGCTGAGCGCCGTCCCCAGAGGGATGGTCCAGGTCCTCGATGCTTATAGGGAGAAAAAAGAATCACTACAATAAATAAAACAGGAAGGAAGTAAGGAAAGATGGCAAGTCAGATTACCAAGGAAGATGTCGTAAAGTTTATCGAAGGCATGACCGTTCTGGAACTGTCCGAGCTGGTCAAGGAATTGGAACAGCGCTTTGGTGTCTCCGCCGCCGCCCCGGTAGCCGTTGCCGCGGTCCCGGCCGGTGGAGAAGCGGTTGCCCCGGCGGAGGAAAAGACGGAATTCGACACCATCCTCACCGGATTCGGCGATCAGAAGATTCAGGTCATTAAAGTGGTCAGGGCGATTACCGGACTGGGGCTCAAAGAGGCCAAGGATCTGGTGGACGGAGTGCCGAAACCTATCAAGGAGGCCGTTTCCAAAGATGAGGCGGCGGATATAAAGAAAAAGATCGAAGAGGTCGGCGGTACCGTAGAGATTAAATAGTTATTGAGGTACGGCTTATCGGATCTTGAAACCGAAAGGATCATATGGGCGAGTTTCGTAAAAATTTCGGAAGGATAAAGAAGATTGTGGATATTCCCAATCTCATCGATATCCAGGTAAAATCCTACGAAAAGTTTCTTCAGAAGGATACGGCCCCCGACCAGCGGGGCAACTACGGCCTCCAGGGGGCCTTTAAAAGCGTCTTCCCCATTTCCGACTATAGTAAGAAATGCTCTCTAGAATTCGTCAGTTATAAAATTGGAGAGGTGCGCTATGATGTCAAGGAGTGCATTCAAAAGGGAATGAGCTATGCCGCGCCGCTGAAGATCGTCGTCCGGCTGCTGATTTTCGACGTCGATCTGTCCACGAACCAGAAGCAGATCAGTAACATCAAGGAGCAGGAAATCTATTTCGGCGAGATCCCTCTCATGACGGAGAACGGGACGTTCATCGTCAACGGTACGGAGCGGGTGATCGTCAGCCAGCTCCACCGCTCTCCGGGAATCTTCTTCGATCATGACAAGGGGAAGACTCTGGCCAGCGGCAAGCTCATCTATTCGGCCCGGGTGATCCCCATTCGCGGTTCCTGGCTGGATCTGGAATTCGATTCCAAGGATCTCCTCTATGTCCGGATCGACCGCCGTCGCAAGATGCCGGTGACGATTCTCCTCAAGGCCATGGGGAATTCCACGGAATTTATCCTGAATTACTTTTACAATATCGAAACGGTCTTCCTGGATGGAGATCAGTTTTTTATGGCCGTGGATAATTCCCTCCTGGGCGAAAAGGCCCCGGAAGACATCCGGGACGCGTCTGATGAGGTGATTGTCAAAAAGGGCAGGAAGATCAACAAGATCCTGCTGAAAAAGATGTCCGAAGCTTCGATTACGCGCATTACGGCAAGCGAAGCTGACGTGGTCGGCAAGATCCTCTCAACGGACATCATGGATCCGGAAACGGGAGAGGTCCTGTTGCGCTGCAACGAAGAACTCTCCCCGGAGGGATTGAAGCTCCTCCAGGCTAAGAACATCCGGGAGGTCCGGTTCATCCACCTCGATGAAGAAATGGGCAATGTGTCGATCCGTGAGACCTTGCTGGCTGATCGTATCGAAACCATGAATGATGCCATAATCGAGATATACCGCCGGCTCCGCCCCAGCAATCCCCCCACCCCGGAAACGGCCCAGGCTTTCTTCCGGAGTCTCTTCTTCGAACCGGAAACCTACGATCTCTCCGACGTGGGGCGGGCCAAGATGAACTACAAGCTCCGCCTCGACGTCCCCACGAATGTTACGGTACTAAGAAATGAAGATATCTTGGCGGCGGTCAAATATCTCATCGACCTGAAAAACGGGATCGGGGAATGTACGGTGGACGATATCGATCATTTGGGAAACCGGCGGGTGCGCTCAGTCGGTGAATTGATCGAAAACCAGTACCGAATCGGGCTTGTGCGCATGGAGAGGGCCATCAAGGAGAAGATGAGCCTTCAGGACATCGAGACGATGATGCCCCATGATCTTGTAAATGCCAAACCCGTTTCGGCGGTGGTCAACGAGTTCTTCGGGAGCAGCCAATTGTCCCAGTTTATGGACCAGACCAATCCCCTTTCGGAGATCACCCATAAACGGCGACTTTCCGCTCTGGGACCCGGCGGCCTTACCCGGGAAAGGGCGGGGTTCGAGGTCCGGGACGTCCATCCCACCCATTACGGGCGGATCTGCCCGGTGGAAACACCGGAGGGGCCCAATATCGGCCTCATCGTCTCGCTTTCCACCTATGCCCGGGTCAACGAGTTCGGATTTATCGAAACCCCCTATCGCCTGGTAAAAGACGGGCGGGTCCTCGACGAGGTCCGCTATATGACTGCCATCGAGGAGGAAAATTTTATCATCGCCCAGGCGGATCGTCCTCTGGACAAGGATGGCCGGTTTATCGGGGAGATGATCTCCGCCCGCAAGGGCGGCGATTTCATTACCGTCGAACCGGAAGAGATCAACTACATGGATGTTTCTCCTAATCAGCTCGTCAGCGTCGCCGCCACGCTCATTCCCTTCCTGGAACATGACGATGCCAACCGTGCCCTCATGGGCTCCAACATGCAGCGCCAGGCCGTGCCGTTGATGAGACCCGCCGTCCCGGTAGTAGGCACCGGCATGGAGGCGGTCGTGGCCCGGGATTCCGGGGCCGTAGTGGCCGCCCGGCGGGACGGAGTGGTGGAAAGCGTGGATGCGGCCCGCATCGTCGTCAAATGCGACGGCACCGGCGATGACAACCTGGACATCGGGGTGGATATCTACAACCTGGTCAAATATCAACGTTCCAACCAGGACACCTGCTTCAATCAGAAGCCAATCGTCGTCAAGGGCGACCGAGTGCGCCGCGGGGACATCATCGCCGACGGTCCTGCCACGGACAACGGTGAACTGGCCCTGGGAAGAAACGTCATGGTGGCCTTCATGTCCTGGGGGGGGTACAATTACGAAGATTCGATTCTGGTGAGTGAGCGGGTCGTCAAGGAGGACATCTATACCTCCATCCATATCGAAGAGTTCGAGACCATGTCCCGGGACACGAAACTGGGCAAGGAGGAGATAACCAGAGACATCCCCAATGTAGGGGAAGAGGCCCTGAAGAACCTGGACGAAAGCGGTATCGTCCGCATGGGCGTATCCGTGAAGCCCGGAGACATTCTGGTCGGCAAGATCACCCCCAAGGGGGAGACGCAACTGTCCTCGGAGGAGAAGCTGCTCCGGGCCATTTTCGGCGAGAAGGCCAGCGACGTGCGCGACACTTCCCTCCGGGTTCCCCCGGGGGTGGAAGGTACGGTGATCGACGCCAAGATATTTACCCGCAAAGGGGTGGAAAAGGACAGCCGGTCCCAGGAAATCGAGGATGAAGCCCTGAGTTCCATAGAGAAGGATCGTAATGACGAGTTGCGCATCATCACCGATTCGGTACGGGCCAGAATCACGGAAATGCTAGTCGGTAAGACTGCCGGCGCCAAGCTCGCGGACGGAAAAAAGAAAAAGATCTACCTAAAAAAGGGCGAAGAGATCGATGGCGAAATCCTGGCGAAGATCCCCTTCGATCTCTGGAAGGACATCACCCTGGCCGGGGATGAAGAGACGGAAGAGCAGGTTCGGATGCTGTGCGACAATCTGACCCGGAAGAAGGAGAGGATCGACGCCTACTTCAAGGAAAAGATCGAAAAGCTCCGGGCCGGCGATGAATTGCCCCCCGGAGTCATCAAGATGGTTAAGGTCTATGTAGCCATCAAGAGGAAATTATCCGTGGGCGACAAGATGGCAGGCCGCCATGGGAACAAGGGAGTCCTTTCCCGGATCCTGCCGGAAGAAGATATGCCCTATTTTGTGGACGGCACCCCGGTGGATATTGTCCTCAATCCCCTGGGGGTTCCCTCCCGGATGAACGTTGGCCAGATTTTGGAGACCCATCTCGGTTGGGCGGCCAAAGGTCTGGGCGACAAGATCAACGAACTGATGAAGACACGGCAGAATCTGGAGCAGGTCAAAAAGGAAATCAAGGCAATTTATGCCTCTCCGGAGGCGAATGTTTTTATCGACAAGGCATCGGAGGGGGATGTCAAGAGATTCGTTTCTCGTCTGCAAAGTGGGATCTCCTTCTCCACCCCGGTCTTTGACAGCGCCGATGAAAACGAGATCCGGCAGATGTTGAAACTCGCCAACCTTCCCGAGAAAGGCCAGACGGTCCTTTTCGACGGGAGGACGGGTGAGCCCTTCGACCAGGAGATCACCGTCGGCATGATCTACATGCTCAAACTCCATCACCTGGTGGACAACAAGATCCATGCCCGCTCCATCGGCCCCTATTCCTTGGTCACCCAGCAGCCCCTGGGAGGCAAGGCCCAGTTCGGCGGCCAGCGACTGGGCGAGATGGAGGTCTGGGCCATGGAGGCTTACGGTGCCGCCTATTCCCTCCAGGAATTTCTCACGGTTAAATCCGACGATGTGGCGGGGAGAACGAGGATGTACGAGACCATCGTGAAAGGGGAACACACCCTGGAACCGGGGCTGCCGGAGTCGTTCAACGTCCTGGTCAAGGAACTCCAGAGCCTCTGCCTGGATGTTGAATTAATTGAGGAAGAAAGTTAAGGAGCAGATGCGTGGAAGACGTATTCACCTACTTTGAAAAGCCGAAGGACCCCATCAGGTTCAATGCCATAAAGATTTCCATCGCCTCCCCGGAAAAGATTCTTTCCTGGTCGGCCCGGCCGAACACCAACGGGGAGGTCAAGAAGCCGGAAACGATCAACTATCGTACCTTCAAGCCCGAAAGGGACGGTCTGTTTTGTGCGAAGATCTTCGGTCCGGTGAAGGATTACGAATGCCTTTGCGGCCGCTACAAACGGATGAAGCACCGCGGGGTCATCTGCGAGAAATGCGGGGTGGAAGTCATCCAATCCAAGGTCCGCCGGGAAAGAATGGGCCATATAAAACTGGCCACACCGGTGGCCCATATCTGGTTCCTTAAGAGTCTGCCCAGCCGGATCGGTAATGTCCTTGACCTCACCCTCAAGGAACTGGAAAAAGTACTCTATTTTGAGGCCTGGATCGTCATGGATCCCAAGACCACTTCCCTGCGGAAAAAGGAACTGCTTTCCGAGGAAGAGGTGCATGAACTAAGGGAGCAATACGGTGAGGACGCCTTCGAGGTGGGCATCGGCGCGGAAGCCGTACGCAAACTCCTCGAAGAGCTGGACCTGGACCAGATGGACGGTGAACTCCGGGAGGAACTGAAAACCGCCGTTTCGGATACAAAAAAGAAAAAATTGGTCAAGCGCCTCAAGGTGGTGGAGGCCTTGAAGAAATCCGGCAACAAACCGGAGTGGATGGTCCTCACCGTGCTCCCCGTCATTCCCCCGGACCTTCGTCCTCTGGTGCCTCTGGACGGGGGCCGTTTCGCCACCTCCGACCTCAATGACCTCTACCGGCGGGTAATCAACCGTAACAACCGGCTCAAACGCCTTATGGAGCTCAACGCCCCGGAGATAATCATCCGCAACGAAAAGCGCATGCTCCAGGAAGCCGTGGATGTGCTGTTCGACAACGGACGCCGGGGCCGGGCCATTACCGGTACCAACAAGCGTCCCCTCCGGTCCCTTTCCGACATGCTCAAGGGCAAACAGGGACGTTTCCGTCAGAATCTCCTCGGCAAGCGGGTCGATTATTCGGGCCGGTCGGTCATCACCGTGGGTCCGGATCTGCGACTCCACCAGTGCGGGCTTCCCAAGCAGATGGCTTTGGAGCTATTCAAGCCTTTTGTATATAACCGCCTTATGGACAAGGGGTATGTGGCCACGGTAAAAAGCGCGAAGAAGATGGTGGAGAGGGAGTCTTCCGAGGTATGGGACGCCCTGGACGAGGTGGTGAGGGAATACCCCATCATGCTCAACCGTGCCCCTACCCTGCACCGGTTAGGAGTTCAGGCTTTCGAACCGGTCCTCATCGAGGGCAAGGCGATCCAGCTCCATCCCCTGGTCTGCACCGCCTTCAACGCCGACTTCGACGGCGACCAGATGGCCGTGCATGTGCCGTTGTCCATCGAGGCCCAGACCGAGGCCCGGGTGTTGATGATGTCCACCAACAACATCCTTTCCCCGGCCCACGGCAAGCCGATCATCATCCCCAGCCAGGATATTGTCCTTGGGATCTATTACCTGACGCGTGCCAAGACGGACGTACTGGGCGAAGGCATGGTGTTTTCCGGACCCGAGGAGGTGCGAAGCGCCTACGACGCCGGCAGCGTCGATCTTCATGCCCGGATCACCGTCCGTATCGACGGTGAACGGAAAGAAACGACCGTAGGCCGAATCATGCTCTATGAAGTCATCCCCGAGGGCATCGCCTTCGATCTCATTAACAAGGTGATGAACAAGAAGGAACTCGCTAGCCTTATCGATTTCACTTATCGGACCTGCGGCGCCAAGACGACGGTTCTCCTGGCCGACCGCCTGAAGGATTTGGGCTTCAAGTACGCCACCAACTCCGGGGCTTCCATCGCCATTAACAACATGGCCGTGCCCGCCAACAAAAAAGAAATCGTAAGCCGGGCCGACCGGGATGTGTTGAAGATTCAGAAACAGTATATGGACGGCCTTATTACCGACGGCGAGCGCTACAACAAAGTCATTGACATATGGGCCCAGGCCACGGAAAGGATCGCCGGGGAGATGATGGGCGGCATCGCCTCCACGGAGGTGACCATGGTTTCCGGAGAAAAGAAGCGCACCGACAGCTTCAATCCCATCTTTATGATGGCCGATTCCGGCGCCCGGGGCTCGGCGGCCCAGATTCGCCAGTTGGCCGGTATGCGGGGCCTCATGGCCAAGCCTTCGGGGGAGATCATCGAGACGCCAATTACAGCTAATTTCCGTGAAGGTCTCACGGTTTTGCAATACTTCATTTCTACCCATGGCGCCCGGAAGGGATTGGCCGATACGGCGCTTAAAACAGCCAATTCGGGTTATCTCACCCGTCGGCTCGTGGACGTGGCCCAGGACTGCATCATTACCGAAGAGGATTGTGGGACTATCGACGGCATCTACGTCTCGGCGCTCATGGAAGGTGGAGAAATTATCGAGACGGCCGGGGAGCGCGTCCTGGGCCGGGTCGCCCTGGAGGAGATCGTGGATCCCTTCACCGGGGAGACTTTAGTGGAAGCCAATCAGGAGATAGACGAGGTCCTGGCGGAGCGGATCGACAAGGCGGGCATCGAGCGGGTGAGCATCCGTTCGGTTCTTACCTGCAAGTCCAAACACGGCGTCTGCACCATGTGTTACGGACGCGATCTGGCCCACGGCCATTTGGTCAACATTGGAGAAGCGGTGGGTATCATTGCGGCGCAGTCCATCGGGGAGCCGGGGACCCAATTAACGATGAGAACCTTCCACATCGGCGGCACCGCCAAGTTCGAGGAGCATTCAACCCTCCAGGCCCGTCATGACGGCGTCGTCAAGTTTGTAAATCTTTCCACTGTCAAGATCCAGGCCGGCGGCATGGTCGATCTGGTCGTCATGAACCGCAACGGCGAGATCCACGTGCTGGATGAGCAGGGGCGCAACCGGGGCAAATACCCGGTGCCTTACGGCGCCCATCTAAAGGTAAATGAAGGGGATACCGTGTACGGTCCGGGAAAGGACCCCAAAACAGGACAGGAACGACAGGCCACGCTCATCGCGGAGTGGGATCCCTTCTCGATTCCCATCCTGGCCGAGGTGGACGGCACGATCAAGTACGGGGACATCATCGAGGGCAAGACCATGCAGGAGCAGGTCGACGAAGTCACCGGCCTTTCCCGCAAGGTTGTCATCGAATCCAAGGGGACGGACGTGCGGCCCCGGGTTTCCATCAAGGACAAGAAGGGCCGGACGGCGAAGGTACCCGGCACGAATATGGTGGCCCGGCATCTGCTGCCCGTGGGAGCAAACATTGTGGTCTCGGAAGGCGATCAGGTCAGCGCCGGCGACATCATTGCCAAAATCCCCCGGGAAACCACAAAGACCAAGGATATCACCGGTGGTCTGCCCCGGGTTGCCGAACTTTTCGAGGCAAGGAAACCCAAGGAATACGCCGTCATCAGTGAAATAAGAGGGGTCGTTTCCTACGGCAAGGACGCGAAGGGGAAGCGCAAGGTCATCATTACCCCCGACAGCGGCGAGGAGAAGGAATACCTGATCCCCAAGGGAAAACATGTGAGCGTCCAGGAAGGGGACCGGGTTCAGGAAGGGGAACCGCTCATGGACGGGATTCATAACCCCCATGACCTTCTGTCCATCAAGGGCGAGAAGGAACTGGCCCGTTATCTCGTGGATGAGGTGCAGGAGGTCTATCGCCTCCAGGGGGTGAAGATCAACGACAAGCACATGGAAGTCATCGTCCGTCAGATGCTGCGGCGGGTCAAAATCGTCGATCCCGGCGATACGGTGTTTATCGCCGACGAGCAGGTGGAGCGTCACCGTTTTCAGGAGGAGAATGACCGCGTGGCCTCGGAAGGCGGGAGACCGGCGGTAGGCAAACCCATCCTCCTGGGCATTACCAAGGCCTCCCTGTCCACCCAGAGTTTCATTTCTGCAGCCTCTTTCCAGGAGACCACCCGCGTCCTCACCGAGGCGAGTCTGGCGGGGAAAACGGATTATCTCCGGGGCCTGAAAGAGAACGTTATCATGGGGCGTCTGATTCCCGCCGGCACCGGTCTGCCCATGTACCGGAAACTCGGGATCAAAACCCTGGCCGACGAGGTGGCCGACCGTGCGGAAGAGCAGGAAACACAAGAGCTGGAGGGAAATAGTGATGAGAAAATACTTGACATGTAATCTCATTATTGGTAGTAAGCCAAGCTTTGCCGTACCTGTCCGTGCGGACGGGAAGAGCTTTCGGGAGGAGACATGCCGACTATAAACCAGTTAGTCCGCAAAGGCAGGACTAAAATAGAAGGAAAGACTAAGTCCCCGGCGCTGGTCGGGTCGCCGCAGCGGCGCGGAGTGTGTGTCCGTGTCTATACATCGACCCCCAAGAAACCCAACTCGGCGTTGCGCAAGGTCGCCCGGGTGCGACTAACCAGCGGGTACGAAGTAACGTCCTATATACCCGGGGTGGGGCACAATCTTCAGGAGCATTCCGTAGTCCTGGTCCGGGGCGGGAGAGTGAAGGATCTGCCGGGGGTGCGTTATCATATCGTGCGGGGCACCCTCGATGCCGTGGGCGTCCAGGGAAGAAAACAGGGCCGATCGAAATACGGGGCCAAGAAACCGAATTAGGCGGGGATAGATCATCATGCCGAGAAGACGAGAGGTAACAAAAAGGGAGATTATACCTGATCCCAAGTACAATAATAAAATGGTGGCCCAGTTCGTCAACAATCTTTTGAAGCAGGGAAAGAAAAGCACCGCGGAATCAATTCTCTACGGGGCGTTTGACATCATAGAAAAACGGGTCAAGGAGCCGCCGGTGGATGTATTCGAAAAGGCCCTCAGCAATGTGAAACCGGTGATAGAGGTCAAATCGCGCCGGGTGGGCGGTTCCACCTACCAGGTGCCCACGGAGGTCCAACCGTCGCGGCGAATGGCCCTGGCGATCCGCTGGCTGATCACCAATGCCAAGGAACGGGCAGAAAAGACAATGAAGGAAAAACTCGCGGCGGAGCTCATCGACGCCGCCAACAATAGAGGCGCGGCGATCAAAAAGCGGGAAGCTGTGCACAAAATGGCGGAGGCCAACAAGGCCTTTGCCCACTATCGGTTTTAGAGAAATTCAAGACAGGTCATTGCAGGAGCAAAGGGTCACAAATACATAAGAGTTTTTTCAACAGACGAAGGAGGTAAGTAGAGATGGCCAAGAAAAAATTTGAAAGGACAAAGCCGCATCTGAACATCGGTACCATCGGTCACGTGGATCACGGGAAGACGACCTTGACGGCAGCGATTACCAAGCACTTGTCCAAGAAAGGTTTCGCCGAGTTCAGGTCCTTTGACTCCATCGACAATGCCCCAGAGGAAAAGGAGCGAGGTGTTACGATCAATATCACCCATGTGGAGTACGAGACGGACAAACGGCACTACGCCCACGTCGATTGCCCCGGCCATGCCGACTACATCAAGAACATGATCTCCGGCGCCGCCCACATGGACGGCACAATCCTCGTCGTGGCGGCCTCCGACGGTCCCATGCCCCAGACCCGCGAGCACATCCTCCTGGCCCGCCAGGTCCAGGTGCCCTATGTGGTGGTATATATGAACAAGGTCGATCTCGTCGATGATCCGGAGCTTCTGGACCTGGTCGAACTGGAGCTCCGGGAACTTCTCAAGGAGTACCAGTTCCCCGGCGACGATATCCCCATCATCCGCGGCTCCGCCCTGAAGGCCTTGGAGACCGATGATCCCAATTCCGAAGAAGCCAAATCCATCTGGGAACTCATGAATGCGGTGGACAACTATATCCCCGAACCGCAACGCGTTCTGGACAAACCTTTCCTCATGCCCATCGGGGACGTCTTCAGCATCTCCGGCCGCGGCACCGTGGTCACGGGCCGGGTGGACAGGGGGATCATCAAAACCGGCGAGGAAGTAGAAATCGTTGGGATTCGTCCCACCTTCAAGACCGTCTGCACCGGCGTCGAAATGTTCCGCAAGACCCTGGATGAAGGCCGGGCCGGCGACGACATCGGCGTCCTGCTCCGGGGCACAAAGCGGGAAGAAGTGGAAAGGGGACAGGTGGTTGCCAAACCCGGTTCCATTACCCCCCACACCAAATTCAAGGCCCAGGTCTATGTACTGACCAAAGAGGAAGGTGGCCGTCATACACCCTTCTTTACCGGTTATCGGCCCCAGTTCTATTTCCGGACCACCGACGTTACCGGGGTGGCCCTGCTGCCAGAGGGGGTGGAGATGGTCATGCCGGGAGACAATGTGGAAATGGAAATTCAGCTAATTACCCCCATCGCCATGGAGGAGCAGCTCCGTTTCGCCATCCGCGAGGGTGGCCGGACGGTCGGGGCTGGTGTTGTCAGCAAGGTAATTGAATAACAAAGAGGAAACCGGCGCGACCATGAAAGACCAGAGAATAAGGATTCGTCTCAAAGCCTACGACTACAAGCTGCTGGACCGATCGGTGGAGGATATCGTCGAAACGGCCAAGCGCACAGGGGCCCGTGTTGCCGGGCCCATTCCCCTGCCTACGGAAATCAATAGATTTTGCGTCAACAGGTCGCCCCACGTAGACAAGAAATCCCGGGAACAGCTTGAGATCAGGACGCACAAGCGTTTGATAGACATCATTGAACCCACCCAGTCCACGGTCGACGCCCTGATGAAGCTTGACCTGTCGGCCGGGGTGGATGTGGAGATCAAACTATAGGTTGTATATGACAGGGGATGGAACAGAGTCAGACTTTCCATCTCCTGATTTTTTTCGATTAGAGAACCGACATGATAAAGGGACTGATAGGCAGAAAACTGGGAATGACCCAGATCTTTACCGAAGATGGCGGTGCCGTGCCGGCGACGGTCATTGAGGTCGAACCTTCAGTGGTCGTTCAGAGGAAGACCACGGAAAAGGATGGTTACGAAGCAGTACAGTTGGGATATGGCCGGATCAAACAGAAACACGTGACTAAGCCTCTCCAGGGTCATTTCCGCAAGGCGGACAAAGGATTCTTCCGGACGCTCCGGGAATTTCGCCTGGAGGCCGGCGGCTATAAGCCGGGAGAGGAACTGTGTGCCGACATCTTCAAAGCCGGAGATTATGTGGATATTACCGGTACCTCCAAGGGCAAGGGTTTTGCTGGCGGAGTGAAGAGGCATGGTTTCGGCGGCGGTCGGGCTACCCACGGCTCGATGTTTCACCGGGCCCCCGGTTCCATCGGGGCGAGCGCCGAACCTTCGCGGGTCTTCAAAGGAAAGAAGCTTCCCGGGCGAATGGGGGGTGAACGGAACACCATCCAGAACATCAAGGTGCTCCTCGTACGGCCGGAAGACAACGCCCTGCTGGTGAAGGGGGCCGTCCCCGGAGGCAAGCAGGGGATCGTTCTGATCAGGTCGGCAGTCAAGAAAACAACGGTTGAGAAATAGCGATACAGGGTGGACAAGATGCCAGTAGCGGCTGTATACGATATTGAAAACAATAAAGTAGCGGAGATCGAACTGAGCGATCAGGTGTTTGGCGCCACCGTGAACGAGGCCGCGATGTACGAGGTGGTAAGGATGCAACTCGTGACGCGGCGCCTAGGCACGGCGGCAACGAAGACGCGGCGGGACATAAGCGGCGGCGGGAAAAAGCCTTGGCGCCAGAAAGGAACGGGGCGAGCCAGAGCGGGAACCACGCGGTCGCCTATCTGGCGAGGGGGAGGAACGGTATTCGGACCCCATCCCCGGGACTATGCCTTCAAAGTGCCAAGAAAGGTTCGGAAGCTCGCGCTGGTATCGGCGCTCAGCCAGAAATTCAAAGAAGAGCGGATGATCATCCTCAGTGACTTCCCCTTGGCCGAAGTCAAGACCAAGAAGTTCAAGGAAGTAGTCGATCGTTTCGGTTGGAAAAAGGCCTTGGTGGTCATCGACAAATCCAATCCCATTTTGGAAAAATCTTCGCGAAACCTACAGGAAATAAAAATGATTCGCTCGGAAGGCATCAACGTTTACGACCTCTTGAATCATGAGCATGTGGTTTTGCTGGCGCCGTCCGTCAAAAACATCGAGGGGGCGTTGCGATCATAATGGAATTATACAAGATTATAAAAAAAACCCTGATTACGGAAAAAACCACCATCGCCAAGGACGAGGCGAACAAGTACTTTTTTGCCGTTGATCGCCGGGCCAACAAGATCGAAATCGGCGCCGCCGTGGAGAAACTCTTCAAGGTGAAAGTCTTGGATGTGGCGGTGATGAATGTGCCGGGAAAGAAAAAGCGGATCGGCCGGATCGTCGGTGAGAAGCCGTCCTGGAAGAAGGCGGTGGTGACCCTGGCGCCGGGAAGCCGCATCGAAATATTCGAAGGTGTTTAAATTGGTGTGTGATTAAGGTTTAAGGACACGGATTATGGCAATCAAGACATATAAACCCACATCGCCGGGGAGGAGGTTTCAGACCTGTTCCGATTTTGAGGAGATCACCGCTTCCATCCCGGAAAAGAGTCTGTTGCGTCCCCTGCGCAAAAGCGGCGGGCGGAACGCCAATGGCCGGATGACCAGCCGGCATATCGGCGGTGGTCACAAGCGGCGGTACCGCATCATCGACTTTCGCCGGGACAAGCTCGACATCCCCGCACGGGTGGCATCCATCGAATACGATCCCAACCGTTCGGCCAGGATCGCCCTATTGAACTATGTGGATGGGGAGAAACGCTATATCCTCGCCCCGGACAAGATCGCCGTCGGCGATGTCGTCATCAGCGGCGAGCGGGCGGATATCAAAGCGGGAAACTCCATTCCCCTGAAGAACATCCCCTTGGGCACCCTGATCCACAACGTAGAGTTGAAAGTAGGCCGGGGCGGCCAGATCATCCGCAGTGCCGGGTCTTACGGTCAGTTGATGGCCAAGGAAGGGGGTTACGCCCAGGTTCGTCTTCCCTCCGGAGAGGTTAGAAAGATCTTTCTCGACTGCCGGGCCACCATCGGCCAGCTCGGCAATATCGAGCATGAAAATATCAATATCGGCAAGGCGGGGAGGACCCGCTGGCTCGGCAGGCGTCCCAAGGTGCGCGGGGTGGCTATGAATCCGATTGATCATCCCATGGGGGGAGGCGAAGGAAAATCGTCGGGCGGCCGGCATCCGTGTACCCCCTGGGGGATTCCCACCAAGGGACATAAGACGCGTACGAATAAGAGCACAGACAAATACATTGTAAAGAGAAGAGGTTAGAAGGTGGCAAGGTCGGTTAGCAAGGGTCCATTTATCGAGCCCAAACTGCTGGACAAGGTGAGTAAGGCAGAGGCGGCGGGGAGCAAGACGGTCATCAAAACGTGGTCACGGCGGTCGACAATAACCCCGGATCTCATCGGTCATACCTTCGCCGTTCACAACGGCAAGAAGTTCATCCCCGTTTTTGTGACCGAAAACATGGTGGGACACAAACTCGGTGAATTCGCTCCGACCCGGACATTTTTCAGCCATGCCGGGGATAGAAAATCGAAAGTGAGAAGATAATACCAGCCGCCTTAAGGGCGGCGGGCGTGGGGTAAGTTTATGGAAGCAAGGGCTGTTGCCAAGTATATTCGCATATCACCGCAGAAGGCGCGTCTCGTGGCGGATCTCATCCGCGGAAAGAAGGCTGGAGAAGCGGAAAAGATACTGTCCTACACCACCAAGTACGGGGCGTTTCTGTTGGGCAAGGTGTTACATTCCGCCCTGGCCAACGCCAAGCAGAATCCCAATATCGATGAAAACATCCTCTTCGTGAAGGGTGTTTACGTTGACCAAGGGCCGGCGCTGAAGCGCTGGCGGGCCAGGGCCCAGGGCCGTGCGGCGGCGATCAAGAAAAGGATGAGTCATATTACCGTTGTGTTGGACGAGGCATAGCGACATCGCAAGGAGGTGAAAGGTTGGGGCAGAAGGTAAATCCGATCGGCTTGAGGCTTGGCGGCGTTAAAACATGGAAGTCGCTTTGGTTTTCTGAGAAAAACTACAGCGAGCTCCTCCACGAGGATCTCCGCATCCGCCGGTATCTCAAGCAGAAACTCTATCATGCCGGTATTTCGAGAATTGAGATCGAAAGGGCCGCCAATAAAGCGAAGGTGAACATCTATGCCGCCCGTCCGGGAATCATCATCGGCAAGAAGGGTTCCGAAATCGAGAAACTGAAGAAGGATCTTGAAAAGGTGAGCAGTAGCGAGCTGATCATCAATATTCTCGAAGTGCGGAAACCGGAAATCGACGCCCAGCTTGTGGCCGAAAACGTTGCCCTGCAATTGGAACGGCGGATCGCTTTCCGCCGGGCAATGAGGAAGGGCGTTACTTCCGCCATCAAGTTCGGAGCGAAGGGGATTCGCGTCAACTGTTCAGGCCGGCTCGGCGGTGCCGAAATGGCCAGGGCCGAGTGGTACCGGGAGGGTCGTGTCCCCCTGCATACGCTCCGGGCCGATATCGACTGGGGTTTTGCCGAGGCGCGGACCGCGTACGGAAAAATCGGGGTGAAGGTGTTGATCTTCCTGGGAGAAATCCTGGGAACAAAAAGAGAGCGCGAACGATAGCAGCAGTTTACAGAAGATATATAGGGGTTTTTGAACCATGTTGATGCCGAAGAGGGTAAAATACAGAAAACCGCAGCGGGGACGCATGACTGGGCCGGCCATGCGGGGCAACGCCATCGTCTTTGGCGAGTTCGGCCTGCAGGCCACGGAGTGCGGATGGGTGACGGCCCGGCAGATTGAATCCGCCCGGGTGGCGATGACCAGACATGTAAAGCGGGGCGGAAAGATCTGGATCCGGGTGTTCCCCCAAAAGTCCGTAACGAAAAAGCCGGCGGAAACGAGGATGGGAAAGGGGAAAGGAGCCCCGGAAGAGTGGGTGGCCGTCGTCAAACCAGGCATGGTCCTGTATGAAATGCTCGGCGTAACCCCGGATATTGCCAAAGAGGCCTTCCGCCTTGCGTCTCATAAACTCCCCATCAGCGTGAAATTTCTGACCAGGGAGGCGGCCGATGAAAACTAAGGAGTTAAGGGAGCTACAGAGCGACGAATTGAAACAGAAAAAGGCGGAGCTGGATGAAGAGCTGTTCCGTTTGAAGATTCGTCATTCTTCCCGGCAGTTGGATTCCACCGCGGCACTGGGGAAGGTGAGAAAAGACATTGCCCGCATCAATACGGTCCTGAAGCAGAAGGAGGGTCGATAATCATGGAGGTCCGCGGAAACCGAAGAACGATCAGCGGCGTCGTGGTGAGCAACAAGATGGACAAGACCATCGTGGTTCGCGTGGAGCGCCTGGTCAAACATTCGGTGTTTCACAAATATATTCGACAATTCGCTAAATACAAGGCCCACGACGAAGCCAACGAGTGCCGGGTGGGCGACCGGGTGGTCATCGTCGAATCCCGGCCTTTGAGCAAGGATAAGCGCTGGCGGATGCGGTCCATCCTAGAACGGGCAAAATAGCACAGGGAAATTAGTGAAGGCGGTACGGTAAGATGATTCAGATGCAAACCATACTTAGTGTTGCGGACAACTCGGGAGCCAAGAAGGTTGCCTGCATCAAGGTGCTGGGGGGTTCGAAGCGGCGCTATGCCAGCATAGGAGACGTTATTGTTGTATCTGTGAAGGAAGCCATCCCCAATTCGAAGGTGAAGAAGGGCGATGTCATGAAGGCCGTTATTGTCCGCACGGTTAAAGAGGTGCGCCGGCAGGACGGTTCCTATCTCAAGTTTGACGATAATTCCGCCGTCCTGATCACCAATCAGATGGAGCCCATCGGGACGCGCATCTTCGGCCCGGTGGCGAGAGAACTGCGGGCGAAACAGTTTATGAAAATAATTTCACTCGCTCCTGAAGTCCTCTGAACAGGACGAGGGACATCGAAACAAGGATCAAGACGATGCATGGAAAGCAGTTAAAAAAAGGAGATACGGTACAGGTTACCGCCGGCAGGGAAAAGGGTAAAACCGGCAAGATAATCAGAATCATGAGGGACAAAGACCGGGTGATCGTGGAAAAGCTCAACTTTGTGAAGCGGCACCAGCGGCCCGATGCCAAGGGCAAGGGCGGCATCGTGGAGAAGGAGGGCCCCATTCACATCACCAATGTCGCCTACTTCTGCAGCAAGTGCGAAAAGGGGGTCCGGCTCGGGAACAAAATCCTCGAGGAAGGAAAAAAGGTCCGTATCTGTAAGAAATGTCAGGAGATAATAGACGCATAAGGCGATCGATATGGCAAGACTCAAAGATTATTACCAAAAAGAAGTAGTCCCCGCATTGATAGGCAAGTTCGGCTACAAGAATCGCATGGAAGTGCCGAAACTGGAGAAGATCGTGCTCAACATGGGCCTGGGCGAGGCCATCCAGAATGCCAAGGTCCTGGATACGGCCGCCGCGGAGATAGCGGCGATTACCGGGCAAAAACCGGTGATCACCAAGGCGAGAAAATCCATCGCCACCTTCAAGCTGCGCCAGGGAATGTCCATCGGGTGCCGGGTCACTCTCCGGAGGGAGCGGATGTATGAATTCCTGGATCGCCTGGTCAATATCAACCTGCCCCGGGTAAGGGACTTCCGCGGTATTGCCCCAAAATCCTTTGACGGCCGGGGAAATTTCGCCCTGGGGCTAAAGGAGCAGATCATCTTTCCCGAGATCGAGTACGACAAGATCGACAAGATCAGAGGGATGAACCTGGTCATCGTCACTACGGCGAAGACGGACGATGAGGCGAGGGAATTGTTGAGGCTGATGGGTATGCCTTTCAGGAATTAAGCCGGGCAACGGCGGGAGGAAGATATAAGTGGCAAAGAAATCCCTGATCGCAAAAGCAAAAAGAGAAATCAAATTTTCGGTCCGGCAGTACAACCGCTGTCCGCTGTGCGGCCGTCCTCGGGCTTATTATCGCAAGTTCGATATGTGCAGGATCTGCCTGAGGAATCTTGCCGCCAAAGGGGAGATACCCGGGGTGATCAAAGCGAGTTGGTAGATCAAGATAAGGAGTTTTATTCATGGGAATGACCGATCCAATTGCCGATATGTTGACCAGAATCCGGAACGCCAACCGCATGCACTTCAAGACGGTGGATGTCCTGGCCTCCCGGATGAACAGGAATGTCGCCGAGGTTCTGAAGAAGGCCGGATACATCTCCGGCTACGAACTGAAAAAGGAAAAAGATAAACGTGAAGTCTTGCGGATCGAGCTGGTTTATCCAGATTCCAGAAACTATGTCCTTACGGACATTCAGCGGGTCAGTCGGCCCGGGCGGAGGGTTTATGTCCACAGCGCGGACATTCCCAAGGTGTTGAACGGCTACGGGATTGCCATCATGTCCACTTCCAAGGGCCTGATGACGGACCGCGAAGCACGGGATCTCAATGTGGGCGGGGAAATCATCTGTCAGGTGTGGTAAGCGTTCCCAGGGCGTGTTTGAATAGGGTCGGGAGATAGAAATATGTCGAGAATCGGGAAAAAGACCATCGAAATTCCTGTCGGCGTCAAGGTGGCCCAGGAAGGCAGGCTGGTTAAGGTGACCGGTCCTAAAGGGGAACTGTCCGCGGTTTTACCCCTGGGGATCGAATTCATGCATGGGGAAAATGCCGTTTCCGTCCAGCGTCTGGAAGAGAACCGGTTGGGAAGATCGGCCCATGGGCTGGCGAGGACCCTGGTGAACAATATGGTGATCGGGGTAAGCAAGGGCTTTGAAAAGGGCCTGGAAATATCCGGGGTAGGCTATCGAGCGGAATTGAACAACAATGTCCTGAAGCTTGTCGTCGGCTTTTCCGCCCCGCGGGAATATGTAGTGCCGCAAGGGGTGTCCGTCAAGATCGAAAAGCAGGTCAATATACTCGTTTCCGGTATCGACAAGTATCTGGTGGGCAAGGTGGCCTCGGAGATACGGGACCTGAGAAAACCGGAACCATACAAGGGCAAAGGCATCAGATACGCCGGCGAACAGGTGCGTCGGAAAGTGGGCAAGTCCGTAGGAACGAAATAAACGGCAGCGGTTGCCGCACATTCATAATTTTAAGGGGTAGGTGAATTGGCAGCGAAGGTTGAAAAAATCAGAGAGAAGAGAAAAGCCCGGGTGCGGGGAAAGGTATCCGGTACCCAAATCCGGCCCCGCCTGGCGGTGTTCAGAACGGCGCGGCATATCTATGTTCAGGCCATCGCTGATGACCTGGGCCGGACCATTGCCGAGGCTTCGACCCTGAGCCCGGAGCTGCGGGGAGAACTCGGCGGCAAGAAAAAATCGGACGCTGCCAAGGAGGTGGGTAAACTGGTGGCCAAGCGATTGATATCCGCCGGGATCGAGGAAGCCGTTTTCGATCGAGGTCGATTCCTTTATCACGGCCGGATCAAGGCCCTTGCTGACGCGGCCCGGGAAGGCGGTTTGAAATTCTGATGACCAAAACAAGAGGGGCGATGAGATAAAATTATGATGGAAGAGCTTGAACTGATAGACAGGGTCATTACGATCAACAGAACCGCCAAGGTCGTCAAAGGGGGCCGGAGATTCCGTTTCAGTGCCATCGTGGTGGTGGGTGACGGACAGGGTTCCGTGGGCGCCGGGCTGGGCAAGGCCCATGAAGTCCCCGAAGCTATCCGCAAGGGGATGGAGCAGGCAAAGAAAAACATGAGGAAGGTCGCCATTGCCAACCACACCATTCCCTATGAGGTGATCGGTAGCTACGGAGCGGGCCGGGTCCTGCTGAAACCCGCCTCGGAAGGTACGGGACTGATTGCCGGCGGGGCCGTGCGCGCTGTATTGGAGGCGGCGGGGGTGCACAACATTCTGACGAAGTGTCTAGGATCCCACAATCCCCACAACCTTGTGAAGGCGACCATCGAAGGTCTGTCCCGCCTGAAGGAACCGGCGGAAATCGCCCGGCTCCGCGGCCAGACGTCTTTGGCACAGTAAACTATTAATGAGGTCAAGTCTCGTGGGACGCAAATTGAAAATCACTTTGATCCGGAGTTATATCGGCAGACCGGAAAAACATCGCCAGGTCCTTAGGGGTCTGGGGCTCATGAAGATGAACAAGACGGTCATCCTGGCCGATACGCCGGAGGTTCGCGGCATGGTCAACAAGGTATGTCATCTGGTTTCCATGGAAGAAGTGGAGGCATAGCGATATATGGATTTAAAGACACTGAAGGCGCCGGCTGGTTCTAGGAAGAAATGCAAACGGATCGGGCGCGGCGGCGCCCACGGCGGAACAGCCGGCAAGGGTCACAAAGGCCAGAAAGCCCGCTCCGGCGGCGGTGCCAAGCCGGGTTTTGAAGGCGGACAGATGCCCATGGCCCGGCGGCTGCCCAAGCGTGGTTTCCGCAATCCCTTCCGAAGGGAAATAATTACGATCAACCTGGGACAGCTAAATGTTTTTCCGGAGCGCAGCGTGGTTGATGCCGACGCCTTGATGGCCAGGGGATTGATCAAGAAGCGGGGCGATGGAGTCAAACTGTTGGGCAAAGGGGAAATTCAATACCCACTGTCCGTGAAACTTGATGCGTTGAGCAAGGGGGCGAGAACAAAGATAGAAGCCGCCGGCGGTTCCGTTGTCGAGGTTGTCTGAATTGATCGGTGGACTTGGCAACATATCCAAAATTCCGGAACTGCAGAAAAGGATATTCTTCACTTTCGGCTTATTGATCGTGTATCGCATCGGCGCCCATGTGCCGACGCCAGGTATCGATGCGGCGGCCCTGGCAGCTTATTTCGAGCAAGCCAAGGGATCGCTGCTGGGGCTCTTTGACATGTTTGCCGGGGGCGCCTTGAGCAATCTGTCCGTATTCGCTCTGGGGATCATGCCCTACATCAGTGCGTCGATCATCCTGCAATTGCTCACGATCGCCATTCCGCACCTGGAAAAACTTTCCAAGGAAGGGGAAGCGGGGCGGAGGAAAATCACCCAGTACACCCGCTATGGTACGGTAGTCCTGAGCATTATCCAGGGCTTCGGCATCGCCATCGGGCTGGAAAACATGGCGGGACCCACGGGGGCTTCCATCGTCCTGGAAACGGGTTGGGGCTTCCGTTTGATGACCATGATCACCCTGACAGCCGGTACCGCCTTCATTATGTGGCTGGGTGAACAGATAACGGAGAAGGGGATCGGCAACGGCATCTCTTTGATCATCTTCGCCGGGATCGTCTGCCGAGGTCCCGAGGCCATTATCAGCACTTTCCAACTGCTTTCGGCAGGGGAAATGGGGATCTTTTTCATCGTAATCCTTATTATCATGATGGTTGCCGTGGTGGGTACGATCGTATATGTGGAAAGCGCCCAGCGCCGGATCCCGGTGCAGTACGCCAAACGGGTCGTCGGTAGGAAAGTGTATGGTGGGCAGTCCACGCATTTGCCGTTGAAGGTCAATACCGCAGGCGTCATTCCGCCGATTTTCGCATCGTCCATCATCATGTTTCCGGCAACCATAGCCAATTTCATCCCTCATCCGTGGATGAAGCAGGTGGCGGATATGCTGGTCCCCGGGCGGATGGTTTATGAGTTACTCTATATCGCTTTCATTGTCTTCTTTTGCTATTTTTATACCGCGGTGACTTTCAACCCCGTGGATGTGGCGGACAATATGAAGAAGTACGGGGGGTATGTACCGGGAATCAGACCGGGCAAAAAGACGGCGGATTATATCGATGACGTCCTGACGCGCCTCACATTCAGCGGCGCCATCTACGTATCGGCGGTATGTGTGCTGCCAAGTATTTTGATCTCGTATTTCAACGTACCTTTTTATTTCGGGGGTACGGCGCTCCTCATCGTGGTGGGTGTGGCGCTCGATACGGCCGGGCAGATCGAAACCCATCTGCTGACCAGGCAGTACGAAGGATTCATGAAGAAGGGAAAGATCGCCAAGCGGCGGTGAAAAAACCATCACGACAAGTGGGTGAGCTCTTTTCCATGGTCATTCTAAAGCAGCGAAGCGAGATAGACAAGATCAGAGCCAGCAACGCCATCGTCGCGGAAGTGCTGGTCGCGTTGAAAGAAAAGGTAAAAGAAGGAATTACCACCCGTCAGTTGGATCGCCTCTCCGAGGAACTGGTACTGAAAAAAGGGGCCAAACCAGCCTTCAAGGGCTATCGGGGCTATCCCTTTTCCCTGTGCGCCTCGGTGAATGACGAGATCATCCACGGCCTTCCTTCGGAAAGGGTGCTGGTGGACGGCGATATCATCGGTCTCGATTTTGGCGCCTGTTATAAAGGATATTATGGTGATGCCGCCTTAACGGTTCCAGTGGGAACGATCTCTCCGGAGGCGGTGCGGCTCCTCCAGGCGACCGAAGAATCCTTGGTCCTGGCCATTAGGGAGGCGCGGGTCGGCAACCGGCTGGGGGACATCTCCGCGGCGGTCCAGGGTCACGTCGAGACGGCCGGCTTCTCGGTGGTAAGGGATTTTGTAGGGCACGGCATCGGCCGGAACCTGCATGAAGAACCGCAGATCCCCAATTACGGCGTGCAGGGCAGAGGAATAAAACTGAAGGCGGGGATGGTCCTGGCGATTGAGCCCATGGTCAATGTCGGATCATACAAGATAAAGATGCGACCCGACGGCTGGACGGCGGTGACGGCCGACGGGAAGCTTTCGGCCCATTTTGAACATACCATCGCCATTACGGAAAACGGTCCGGAAATCTTGAGCCGGCTTCAGTGATCGAAAAGGATCAAAGACCGAATCATGAACATTGATCAGTTCCGCTGATATCAGGGATCACTTTTATGGTGAAAGAAGAGGCAATCGAGGTTGAAGGAAAGGTGATCGAGCCCCTGCCCAACGCCATGTTCCGGGTGGAACTGGAAAACGGCCACCGGGTTCTAGCCCACATCTCCGGGAAGATGAGGATGCACTTCATCAAGATCCTCCCCGGAGACAAAGTTACCGTGGAGTTGTCCCCCTATGATTTGACCCGGGGGCGGATCATCTACCGGACGAAATAGACGGCAGGCGGCGGACCGCCTGACCGGACGAGACAGGAGTGAAGATCGTGAAAGTAAGGGCTTCCGTGAAAAAGATCTGCGACAAGTGCAAGATCGTCAAGAGAAAGGGCATTCTTCGGGTGATCTGTGAGAATCCCAAACACAAGCAACGACAAGGCTGAAAACCGTCGATGAGGTCAGGAGGATAGACGCGTGGCAAGAATTGCAGGAGTGGATTTACCGAAGAACAAAAGGATGGAAATAGCCTTGACTTATATTTATGGTATCGGCAGAACGACCGCACAGAAGATTCTCGAGAAGGCGGGGGTGGACGCCAACGTGAAGACGGATAATCTTGCCGACGCGGAGATCACAGCCATCCGTAATATAATCGACAAGGACCACAAGGTGGAAGGCGATCTGCGGCGGGAAGTGTCCATGGACTTGAAGCGATTGATGGATCTGGGTACCTACCGGGGACTGCGGCACCGCAAAGGACTCCCCGTCCGGGGACAGCGGAGCCACACCAACGCCCGGACACGAAAGGGCCCGAGGCGAGCGATAGCAGGAAAGAAGAAGTAACGGGGAGGAACAATGGCGAGGCCGGCGAGAAAAACAGGCAAGAAAAAGGAAAAAAAGAATATTCCCGAGGGAATTGCCCACATCCAGTCTACATTCAACAATACCATCGTGACCATTACGGATCTCAGCGGTAATGTTGTCTCCTGGTCGTCTTCGGGCATTCAGGGATTCAAGGGCTCCCGCAAAAGTACACCCTTCGCCGCCCAGATGGCGGCGGAAGATGCGGTGAAGAAGGCGAAAGAGCACGGGATGAGAAGCGTTCAGGTTTATGTCAAGGGACCCGGGTCGGGTCGGGAATCGGCCCTGCGGGCCTTGCAGGTTGCCGGAATCAACATCACGCTAATCCGTGACGTTACTCCGATTCCTCATAATGGATGCCGGCCCCCGAAACGGAGAAGGGTATAGGATTTGTTTTTGTCTTTATTGCAGAATATGATTTGACAGGGAGGAACTTTGGCAAGGTATAGAGAATCCGTATGCAGGTTATGCCGCCGGGAAGGCCTGAAGTTGTTTTTGAAGGGCGATCGCTGCTACAGCGAAAAATGCGCCTTCGAACGCCGGGAATACGCCCCGGGAGACCACGGCCAGATGAGACGAAAGCCCACAGATTATTGCGTGCAGTTGCGGGCCAAGCAGAAATTGCGCAGGATGTACGGCCTTCTTGAAAAGCAGTTCCACGGTTATTTTGAAAAGGCCGACCGGATCAAGGGGATTACGGGAACCAATCTGCTGATTCTTCTGGAGCGAAGACTGGACAACATGGTCTTCCGCATGGGTTTCGCCAATTCCCGTACCGAAGCCCGGCAGCTGGTCCGGCATAACCATTTTTCCGTCAACGGCAAAAAGGTCAATATTCCCTCCTACATGGTCAAGGTGGGGGATGAGATCGAAGTCCGGGAGGGAAGCAGAAAGATAGCCCGGATAGTCGAGGCCCTGGAGTCGGTTGCCCGGCGAGGAGTGCCGCAGTGGCTTGCTCTGGACAAGGATAGTTTCAAAGGCGCCGTAAAGATGCTTCCCACCCGCGACGAGTTGACGATGCCGGTTCAGGAACAGCTGGTTGTAGAGCTTTATTCAAAATGAACATAACCTCCCGGCGCGGTAACCGAGGCCGGGGACAATAAGGACTAAGACAATGCAGCGAAACTGGCGCGGCTTAATACGACCAAAGCGGATAGAAATCGACGAGACTACCCATACACGATATTATGGAGAGTTCACCTGTCAACCCCTGGAAAGGGGCATGGGCGTCACGCTGGGCAATGCCCTGCGGAGGACCCTGCTGTCTTCAATCCAGGGGGCGGCCATCGTATCGGTACGTTTTGACGGCGTTCTTCATGAATTTTCCACCATCCCCGGGGTTAAGGAGGATGTGACGGATATCATCCTCAACCTCAAGGGCGTCCGGGTGATGCTCCATCAGGATGGCCCCCGGATGCTAAATCTGGACATCTCCCGGGAGGGAATCGTCACGGCCGACGACATTGCCCATGATAGCACCGTCGAGATCCTCAATCCCGACCACTATCTGGCCACCCTTTCCGGAAAGACGAATCTGAAGGCGGAAATGGTCGCCAAGCTAGGACGTGGGTATGTACAGGCGAAAAAGGAGAAAGATTACGATCAGCCCGAAGGGACCATCAATATCGACGCCGTATTTTCACCCATCAAGAAGGTGAATTACACCGTGACCCATGCCCGGGTGGGCCAGATCGCCGATTATGACCGCCTCGTTCTTGAGGTCTGGACGGACGGGAGCGTTCTGCCCGAGGATGCCATGGCGTTTGCCTCGAAGATCCTAAAGGAACAGTTGGATATCTTCATCAATTTCAGCGAACAGGAAGAGGAGTCCGAGCAGCCCGAGATCGAGGAAAAGGACAACCTCAACGAGCAGCTCCTCCGCCACGTGGACGATCTGGAATTGTCGGTGCGCTCGGCGAACTGTCTGAAAAACGCCGGGATCAACCTGATCGGCGAACTGGTCCAGAAAACGGAAGCGGAAATGTTGAAAACCAAGAACTTTGGAAGAAAATCACTCAATGAAATCAAAGAGATTCTTGCCGAACAGGGACTGGGTTTCGGCATGAAACTGGATTTTCACCCCTGGAACTCTAAGGAGGATAACCGGGAATGACGTTGCCCCGGGCAGGCAGGGCAGCTCGGGGAGAGCAAATAGAGAGGACAAGGAACTATGCGTCACGGAAAGGCGGACTGTAAACTCGGAAGAACAACCAGCCACAGAAAGGCCATGTTGAGGAACATGGTCACATCCTTTATCGATCATGAATCGATACAGACCACGGATGCCAAGGCGAAGGAACTGAAAAGGGTGGCGGAAAAAATGGTGACCCTGGGCAAGAGAGGCAGCCTGCATGCCCGCCGGCAGGCCCTGGGGTATGTTCGCAGTGCAAAGACGGTGAAAAAGCTCTTCGAGGAGTTGTCGGTGCGTTACCGGGAACGGGCGGGGGGGTATACCCGCATCGTCAAGCTTGGTTTCCGGATCGGCGATAACGCCCCGGTTTCCCTGGTGGAATTCGTTAAAGACACGGACAAGGAGAAAAGCAAGAAAAAGGCGGGCGCGGCCAAAAAGGCCTGAGAAGCAGCGGCTGTATCACGGTGAACCCAAAGGGCCGGTCTAATCCCGGCCCTTTTTATTTATCCTTGTCTTTTTCGGGAAAAAAGGATAGAGTTTCGCCGCATCTTAATCCCCGAATTATGCGACGAAAGGAGGTCTGATTATGGCGGAAGAAAAAATCGGCGAAGTGGTCAAATTTTTTGCCAAACCCTCGGTGGCGGCGGTAAAGATCGTCAGCGGCGAACTAAAGATCGGCGACACGATTAAGATTACCGGTCATACCACCGACATAACCGATACCATAGAGTCCATGGAGGTCAATAACCAGAAAGTGGAAAAGGCCGTTCCCGGAGACTATATCGGTGTGAAGGTTCCCGACCGCGTCCGTCCCGGGGACGAGGTTTTCCGCATACTCCCGGATTAACCGGCGCCTAAATCGCCTCTAGTAGGTGATTAATGTGCATAACAGATGGCGGCGATTGAAGCCATGGATTGACTTTTACCTGTTTTTCCATGGCTTTTCCTTTATTATTCGATGACGTCTTCCCTTGATCCCCATTCCTATCTACAACGTTTGACCGCTCTGGGCATCCGCATGGATCTTGGCGCCGTTCGGGCGGCCCTGGAGGCCCTGGACCACCCGGAGTCATTCTATCCCGCACTCCTTATTGCCGGAACCAACGGTAAAGGTTCCGTAGCGGCCATGGCGGCCGCGATTCTAGCGGCGGCCGGGTATTCCGTCGGTCTTTACACCTCTCCACACTTGGTGGATGTCCGGGAAAGGATCCGGGTTGATGGCGAAATGATTACCCAGCGGGATCTGGCATCGGCAATCGGAGAGATTGACCGCTGGCTTGACGAACCGCTGACCTATTTTGAATTTCTCACGGTTTTGGCAGGTTTTCATTTCCGAAAGAAAAAGATCGACATCGCCGTGATCGAGGTGGGCATGGGCGGCCGACTGGATGCGACAAGGGTTTTTGAGGCGCCGGTGGCGGTCATCACCAATGTGGCTCGGGATCATCAGGAGTATCTGGGAAAGCGCCTTCGGGATATCGCCACTGAAAAAGCGGCGATTATTCCTGCCGGCGGCATCTGTGTGACCGCCGTCCGTCCTTCCGGCGCCCGGCAGGCAATCGAAGACATGGCGAGGGAACGGGGGACGGCCCTGTGGCGACTGGGCAAAGAAATCAAGATCCGCCGTCGCCGGGACGGAACCTTTTCCTATCGCTGCGAGGGCCGGTATCGGCACGCCCTGCCCTGCAATTTGAAGGGAGGGCATCAACGTCAGAATGCCGCGCTGGCCGTAGCGGCGGTGGAGGCCATGGCGGACCGGGGAATCATCGTGTCGGACGAAGCCATCCGCCGGGGGTTGGCGGGGGTGCACTGGGAGGGGCGTTTGGAGGTCCTGCACCGCGATCCGGTTCTTCTCATCGACGGCGCCCATAACCCGGCGGGGATACGAGTCCTTTGCCGGGCCCTGCGGGAGGAATTTTCTTTCCGTCGCCTCATTGTGGTGTTCGGCGTTCTCCGGGACAAGCATTACCGCGAGATGGCGGAGAGAATGGTCTCAGTTGCATCCATGATGATTCTTACCTGTCCAGAAAGCGAACGTTCCCTGCCGCCGACGGAGCTCCTCCCTTTCACCGGGGGGGCGACCCGGGAGGTCGAGACGATCACATCACCGGTCGCGGCCCTCCGGCGTGCCTTTGCCGTTGCCCATGCCGAGGACCTAATTTTGGTGACCGGTTCCCTGTATCTGGTGGGGGAGATAAAAAAAACTTTCCCTTCCCTGCGAACCATGATAGCTCCCAGAGGGAAATGATCCCCGTCATGCATAGGATGATAACGCTGCGGCTTCCGGCCGGGATCGAGAAGGCGGGCCACCGCCGGTTCTTCCTGGCAACATTGCTGCTGGTTGTTTTGTTGTTTCCCGGTCCGGCCCGCGGCGAGGATACGACCGTCTTGCAAGGATTAGTGGGTGACGAAAAGGGAAATCCCGTCTCCGGAGCCCTTGTAGAGACCCGGGAAGATCCCCACAGAGGGGTGGCGACCGGTTCTGACGGGACGTTTTCCCTGGTGGTTCCCACCGGGCAGCGCCGGTTTCTCCTGACCGTGAACCGGGATGGTTACTTTCCCCATTATGAAGTCTGCGATATTAACAAGTGGGGCAAAGATGCGCGGGTGATTCTTTTATCCCCTTTACCTTCCCCATTGGCCACTGTTTCGTCCCCTCCGGGTGGCAAGGCTCCGGCCGTTCCCGTGGACATCGAAGCCGACACCATGAGTTATTTCCAGGATAGGGATTCCTACCAGGCCGACGGCAACGTCATCATCCATTATCAAGAAAAGATCCTGAACGCCGCTACCGTTACCCTCAACAGAACGACGGAGGAAGCATTCGCCCAGGGGGGAGTGGTGTTGAAGAGCAAGGATGATGTCCTGGCGGGAGAGCGGGTGAAAATCCACTTTCCCTCCCATACAGGCGAGGTACAGGAAGGAAAGATGTTCATCGCCCAGACTCATTTGTACATCCGCGGCGATCGTATCGAAAAGAAGGGCGAGGCGACATATTCGGTAGAAAACGCCCAGGCGACCACATGTGACGGAGAGAAACCCGACTGGCATCTGGCGGGCAAAACCCTCGATGTCACCGTCGATGGCTACGGAACGATCACCCACGGCAAGTTCTACGCGGGCAAATTGCCGGTGATTTATACCCCTTACCTGCTTTTCCCCGCCAAGACCACCCGACAGTCGGGATTCCTCTTTCCCCATCGCCTGACTTATTCCCAAGATAAATTGGGCTGGGACATCGGCATCCCCTTTTACTGGGCCATCTCCAAAGATGCGGATGCCACCTTTTATCAGCGCTACATGAGCCAGCGGGGATTCCAGGAGGGTGCGGAACTGCGCTATGCCCTTGGCAGCACCACCACGGGAACCATTTACGGGGATTTCCTCAACGACAGCAAGGAAGTGACGGAAACCAACGGCAACATCAGCAGAAACTGGAAATCGAACCAAAAGCGCTGGGCCTTCTACTGGAATCAGGAAACGCGCTTCGACCCCAGCTTCTATTTTCGCGCCGATGTCGCCAAGGTATCGGACAGTTGGTATTTCAAGGACTTCTCTTCGCACAACTACTTCCTGGACAATTATGCCGCCGACCGGGTGCAGCCCTTCAAGAAGGTTGCCTTTGTGGGTAACGAGGCGCTTACCTCCCTGGATTCCACGGTGCGCCTCGTCAAGAACTGGAAATTGTTCAATCTTACCGCCCTGGTGAAAAACACCGACGATTATACCGTGGCGACCAATGACGGCACCCTGCAAAAATATCCGGAAGTGACCCTGACCGGTGCCAAGGCCCCGCTCTTCGGCTCCCCGGTCAATTATGAGTTCACATCGAATTATGATTATTTTTACCGGGATGCCGGTCAGCGGGGACAATATCTGGACTTCAACCCCACCCTCTCCCTACCGTGGAATGTGGGCGATTATTTCCAGTTGACCCCCTTCGCCGGCGTCCAGGGGACCTTCTGGTGGCGGGACGATAAGTTGGAAGACGGCCTGGCCAAACGGGGCGACCGGGAGGTTTATAAAATGGGCGCCAACCTCGTTTCGGAAGTGCAGCGGATCTTTCCGGTGGGGGGGCAGACCGTGGATAAAATCCGCCATGCCCTGCGCCCCGAAGTTACCTATACCTACATTCCCAATCCCAATCAGGACAGCCTGCCCAACTATGGCACGGTAGTGAGCGAACAGCACACCGTCACCTACGCCCTGACCAATACCCTCATCAGCCGGATTCTGGAAAAAGGGGGTAAGGCAAGGTACCTGGAATTGCTGCGCTTCAAACTGGCTCAGACCTATGACCTCATGGCGGCCGCCGCCAGTGGTGTTCCGCCCGGCACGAACCGCCAGCCCTTCAGCGATGTGGAGATGGAGATCGACTTCAAGCCGTTTTCCTATTTGAGCTTTATGGCCCGGAACAAATATAGTGTTTACGACACGAACTGGACCCAGGCCAATTACGATCTCGGTCTCAACGACAAAAGGGGAGACACTGCCACGGTGACCTACCGCTATACCCGGGATTCTCTGGAAGAAATCAATCTCCTCCTGAAAGCCGTGATCACGAAGGAGCTCAATCTCAACTTAACCTTCAAGCGGGACCTACTCACGGAAAAAAACATCGAGCAGACATACGGGTTCGATTTCCGCCGCCAATGCTGGCATATCGGCTTCAGTTACGGCGATCGGGACAACGACAAGATTTATGAATTCCGCTTCGGAATCTACGGCATGTAAATTTACGGATGTTTTTCCTTGACAAAAAGGGAGAAATTGCGTAGGTTTCCAGCTTCATTTTATGAATTTGGTGATACGGACATGAAAACCTTCAATATCAAAAAGGAAGAAATCAATAGAGACTGGTATGTAGTGGACGGCCAGGGAAAGATCCTGGGCCGGCTGGCCAGCGAGATCGCCCGGCGGCTCCGGGGCAAACACAAGCCCGTTTACACCCCCCATCTCGATACGGGGGACTTCGTCATCGTCGTCAACGCCGCCAAGATCCACCTGACGGGCAAGAAACTCACGAAAAAGGTTTATTATCGCCACTCGGGATATCCCGGCGGATTGAAACAGATCACGGCGGAGAAACTGCTTGCCGAAAAACCCACGGAGATGTTGAAAATTGCCGTCCGGGGAATGTTGCCTAAAAACACCCTGGGGCGGGCAATGCTGAAGAAACTGAAAATTTACCAGGGGCCCGAACATCCCCATGATGCTCAGTGCCCGCGTGTGCTCGATATCTAAATAATTACTGGAGGAACGGAAAACAAAAATGGGCGCCACCGACAAGCGTTTTTATGCCACGGGCAAGAGGAAGACGGCTGTAGCCAGGGTTTACATGAAGCCGGGGACGGGGATCATGATGGTCAACAAACGGAATTTTGACGACTATTTCACTCGCGACAGCCTGAAGATGATCATCCAGCAGCCCCTGGAGATAGTGGGCAAGAAAGACCAGTTCGATTTTTACATCAATGTCCGGGGCGGCGGCAGCTCCGGTCAGGCCGGGGCCATCAAGCACGGCATTTCGAAAGTCCTGACCGAATACGACTTGGAGTTGCGCCCCATGCTTAAAAGGGCCGGATTCCTGACCCGGGACGCCCGCATCAAGGAACGTAAAAAATACGGACAGCCCGGGGCCAGAAAGAGGTTCCAATTCTCTAAACGCTGATTACTCGGGGGGCCTCAGGCCTCCCTTTTTTTTGGGGGGAGCAAGATGATCAAGATCGGCATTTACGGGGCCAGCGGTTATACCGGGCAGGAACTGCTGCGCCTGCTCCTGCGCCATCCAAAGGTGGAGGTCACGGCGGTGACCTCGCGTCGTTACGCCGGCCGCCCCGTCGCGGCCATCTACCCCGCCTTTACGGATTTGACGGACCTCGCCTTCATGGACGCCTCGCCGGATGAGGTTGCCGAAGGGTGTGAACAGGTCTTTCTGGCCCTGCCCCATGCCGTTTCCATGAGCGTCGTCCCCCGGTTCCTCCGGAAGCCGGGTCTGAAGGTTATCGACCTGAGCGCCGATTTCCGCCTTCGGGACCCGGAGGTCTATGCCGCCTGGTACGGCCGTCATACCGCCGCTGATTACCTTGCCGAGGCCGTTTACGGCCTGCCGGAACTTTATCGGAAGGCGATCCGTCCGGCGCGCCTCATTGCCAATCCGGGCTGTTATCCCACCAGCGTCATCCTGGGGCTGGCCCCGCTGTTGAAGTCGGGGTGGATCGATCCCGCTTCCATCATCGCCGATTCCAAATCCGGGGTTAGCGGCGCCGGCCGTGAGCCACTGGTCGCCTCTCTGTACTGTGAAGTCGCCGAGGCCTTCAAGGCCTACAAGGTCGCCCAGCATCGCCATACCCCGGAAATGGAACAGGAATTGGGCTTCCTGGCCGGACAGGACCTCCGGATCTCCTTCACCCCCCATCTCCTGCCTGTCACCCGGGGCATCCTCAGCACCCTTTATGCGTCCCTGACATCGCCCCGGACCGTCAAGGATGTTCATGACCTCTATGAAGACTTCTATGGCCGGGAACATTTCGTCCGGGTTTACGGGCCTGGAGATTATCCCAACGTATCTTCCGTGCGGGGAACCAATTACTGCGATCTCGGTGTTGCCGTGGACGGGCGGACGGGGCGGGTCCTGGTGATCTCCGCCATCGACAACCTGGTCAAAGGGGCGGCGGGACAGGCCATCCAGAACATGAATGTCCTGTGGGGATGGAAGGAAGATCTCGGGTTGGAGATGATTTCCCTGTATCCCTGAAGGCCGGACTTTTTTAAGAGGAACTGCTATGGCACTGAAATTCTACAACACCATGACCCGCAGGAAAGAGGAGTTTCAGCCTCTTGTTCCCGGCAAGGTTGGGATCTACGCCTGCGGCATCACGGCCTATGACCTCTGCCACATCGGCCATGCCCGTTCGGCGATTGTCTTCGATGTCATCGTCAGGTATATGCGCTACCGGGGTCTAAATGTAACCTTCGTCAAGAATTTTACCGATGTGGACGACAAGATCATCGAGCGCGCCCGGGTGGAGAAATGCGATATCTATGCCGTCTCCGAAAAATACATCCAGACCCACGATCGGGACATGGACGCCCTGGGAGTGGAGCGGCCGACCATCGCCCCCCGGGCGACGGAGAATATCGACGGCATGCTCCGCTTGATCACCGCCCTTTTCGAGCGGGGACTGGCCTATGCCGTCCCGGGCGGTGATGTATATTTTGCCGTGGAAAAGTTCCCTGGTTACGGGAAACTGTCCGGGCGGAATCTCGAAGACATGCAGGCCGGAGCCCGCATCGATGTCAACGAAAAGAAGCGCCATCCCATGGATTTCGCCCTTTGGAAGGCGAGCAAGGAGGGGGAGCCCGCCTGGGACAGTCCCTGGGGTAAGGGCCGTCCTGGGTGGCATATCGAGTGCTCCGTCATGAGCCAGCGCTATCTCGGTGATACCTTCGACATTCACGGCGGGGGTGAAGACCTGATCTTTCCCCACCATGAAAACGAGATCGCCCAGTCCGAGGGGGCTACGGGCAAGACCTTCGCCCGCTATTGGATCCACAACGGTTTCGTTCGGGTGAACAGCGAAAAGATGTCGAAATCACTGGGAAATTTCGCTACCATTCAGGATATGCTCCAGGCTTGCCATCCCGAAGTGTTGCGCCTGTTCGTCCTCCAGAGCCATTATCGGAGTCCGGTGGACTTTTCGGAGGAATCGCTGCGGGAGGCCCGTTTGGGCATGGATCGTCTCTATTCCACATTGCAGATCCTGGAAGAAACCCTGCATAAATACGGGCGTGCCGAAACGGCACCACGGGAGGAGGCACTGCCGGAGAGAGACCTCCGGGTGCTGGAAAATATCCAAACACTGCCCGAACGTTTTGTCGAGGCCATGGATGACGATTTCAATACCGCCCGGGCGCTGGGACATCTGTTTGACGCCGTCCGGGTTCTCAACGGTTATCTGGCCCGGGAGCAGCATACACCCGGCGCCGTCGCCGTCCATGTCCTGACAACTTCCCGGGAGATTCTGCGGCGTACCGGCGCGGTTCTGGGGCTGCTACAGGAAGACCCTGAGCGGTATTTCGACGCGGACCGGGATCGGGAAGCCCGGAAGCTGGAACTGGATGTTGTGGAGATCGAGAACCTGGTGGCGGAGCGCCGCCGGGCCCGGGATCGGCAGGAGTGGCAGCGGGCGGATGAGATCCGAAAACTGCTGCTGGACAAAAAAATCGTCCTCAAAGACAGCCCCGACCGGACAACCTGGAAGATTGCTTAGCCCCACCGGTGGCTAATTATTAGCCAGATGAGGAGACGATCGGGATAATAATTAGCCATATTTTTACGACTCACAGTGGCGCTCCGGGACAGAAAACTGAAGTCCCGGCAAATAATTGTTTTAAATCAGTTACGTATAATACGTTCGCCTGGATGGCGCAATCGTTGCTATATTTATATCCCGATGCCCGAGGATGCAGGCGACCGGCAAAAAGACCGGCGCCGTCGCATCCGGCAGGAATGCCCCTTATGGCCGGTGGTTGCTGAAGATGAAAGAAACCGATTTGCGGCAAAAAAAGCTATCTTTCCTAAAGAAGGCTGCACGGCCATGACATCGCGGTGGATATACGCATTTTCCATGCCCCGGGACGGCGCTTCCCGCAAGCGGGACACTTTCCGTTCGTTTTGGGGAATAATAAAGCCGGCGGTTTGGGGACTATTGCTTGGCTGCCTGCTCCTCGCCCTGCCGGCGTGGGCGCAGGAGGAAATTATCGCCAGGGGGGAGACCCTGGACCTACAGCGCTGTGTCCGGATCGCCTTGTCCCGGCATCCAACGATTCTGTCCGCGGCCGGCGCCGTCAAGGTCAACGAAAGTCGCATCGGCCAGGCCCGGGCCAATTACTTTCCCCAGGTGAGCGCCTCATCCAGCTACTCCCGGGTCGATCCTTACACCACGCCCGCCGGCACCATCGCTCAGCAGACCGGCAATGTTTACAATCAATACGGCAACAGCGTTTCCCTCAATCAGACCCTCTATGATTTCGGGAAGACGTCGGCGCAGGTGGACGTCCAGACACTCAATGCCGGTTCCGCCCGCCAGGATTTCAGTGACGCCCGTCGCCAGATCGTCTTCGGCGTGAAACAGGCCTATTACAGTTATCTCAAAGCCAAGAGAAACAAGGATGTCGCCGCCGACACGGTCCGGCAGTTCCAGCATCACCTCCTCCAGGCACAGGGTTTTTTCGAGGTCGGTACCAAACCCAAATTCGACGTCACCAAGGCGGAGGTGGATCTGAGCAACGCCAAGCTCAACATGATCAAAGCGGAAAATGATTTCCGGATCGCCCGGGTCAATCTGAACAATGCCCTGGGTTATCCCGACGCTCCGGATTATGAAGCGGCGGATGTGGAATTCAAGTTGAATCGACGGGATCTGGATTTTAACGCCGCCTTGAAACGGGCTTACGATGAACGGCCGGATCTCAAGTCGGCAGTGACGAAGCGGGAAGCGGCAGAGAAATCCATCGGGGTGGCGAAGAAAGGCTATTATCCCAATCTCACGGGTTCGGCGGGATACGGATGGGGGGGGCAAGAGTTTCCCTGGGACAAGGGCTGGAATGTAGGCGCCACATTGAACGTCCCTATCTTTACCGGTCTTTCCACGAAATATCAGGTCGATGAGGCCCGGGCGAATCTGGAAGTCGCCAGGGCCAGCGAAATGACCATCCGGCAGAATATCTATCTGGAATTGAAGCAGGTCTATTCCAATTATCAGGAGGTATCCGAGCGGGTAACCACGGCGGAGATCCAGGTGAAACAGGCCGTGGAGAATCTGGAGCTTGCTGAGGGCCGCTACGCCTCCGGGGTGGGAAACGCCATCGAGGTGACCGACGCCCTCGTCTCCCTGAACAACGCCCGGACTTCCCATGCGGCGGCGGTTTATGACTATATGATTGCCGAGGCTGGCATCGAGAAGGCGATAGGGACGCTATGAAGAAAAGATACCTGCGTGCCGCCCTGGTACTGCTGGTCGTCGTCCTTGCGGCGGCCGGGGCTTACGCCTTCCTGAGCGGCGGCGGCAAGGGGTTGAAATACCGGACAGAAAAGGCCGCCACCGGCGACATCCGGGCGACGGTAACGGCCACGGGTAAGATCGATGCCGTCACCACCGTCATTGTCGGCGCCCAGACCTCGGGAATGATCAAGGCCATCTATGTGGATTACAACACCCCGGTCAACAAGGGACAGGTGCTTGCTCAAATTGATCCGGCCACCTTTGCCGCCAAGGTCGAGCAGGCCCGTGCCAACCTCATGCTGGCTCGGGCCAATCTCGAAAAGGCGGAGGCTACTCTCCAAGATGCCAAAAGAACCCGGGACAGATATGAAACCCTCTTTGCCCGCAACCTTATCGCCCGGAGCGATCTCGACACGGCGCGCACCAATGTGGAGACGGCCCAGGCCCAGGTCAGCGCCTCACGAGCTCAGGTCGAACAGGCCCGTGCCAACCTCAAACAGACGGAAATAGATCTGGCCTATACTACGATCCGCTCTCCCGTGGACGGCATGGTCATCTCCCGGAACATCGATATCGGTCAGACTGTGGCGGCGAGCTTCCAGACCCCCACCCTGTTCAACATCGCTCAGGATCTTACCAAGATGCAGGTGAAGACCAGTGTGGACGAGGCGGATATCGGCCGCATCCGAATGGGCCAGCCCGTGGAGTTTACCGTGGATGCCTTTCCGGAAATGGTTTTTCACGGCAATGTTTCGGAGGTGAGAAACTCCCCCACTACGGTATCTAATGTGGTGACCTACGAGGTCATCGTCCGGGTCGACAATCCGGAAATGAAACTCAAGCCGGGAATGACGGCCAACGTATCCATTATCATCGACGGCAAGCAGGGTGTCCTGCGGGTTCCCAGTGCGGCCCTGCGTTTCCGGATGCCTGACCAGGGGGGGAAGCGCGATCAGGGCGGAACCAAGGGAGCGCAGCTCTGGGTCCTTGCCGGGGAGAAACCACGGCGTCTTTCCGTCCAGACGGGGATCACCGACGGCAGTTTTACCGAGATCACCGGCGGCGGCCTGCTCGCCGGCCAGGAAGTGATCATCGAAGCTCTGGAGGCGAACAAGAAGCAGCAGAACACCGGTGCCCAACCGCCGCGCTTCCTCCGTTAGCCGCCCCGCCGTCGGTTTGGACATGATTTTGGCCGGATGCATTCTCCGTGTTTCGCCTTTATGAACCGGATTGAGGGAAACCGTGATCGACGTTCAGGAGCTTACCAAGATTTACCAGGTCGGCGATTTAACCGTGCCGGCCCTCACCGGCGTCACCCTTACCATTGACAGGGGGGAGTTTGTGGCCGTCATGGGACCTTCCGGATCGGGCAAATCGACCTTCATGAATATCCTGGGCTGCCTCGATCAGCTCACTACGGGCCGTTATCTGCTGGACGGCATCGATGTCGGCCGTTTTTCCAAGGATGAACTGGCGGAGATCAGGAATCGGAAAATGGGCTTTGTCTTTCAGGGTTTCAATCTTCTGCCCCGGGCCTCGGCCCAGGAGAACGTGGAACTGCCCATGCTCTACAGCGGCGTTCCCGCCGGGGAACGGCATCGCCGCGCCCGGGAAGCACTGATAAAACTCGGGCTAGAAGGACGGGAGCACCACCTTCCCAGCCAACTTTCCGGAGGCCAGCAGCAGCGGGTGGCCATTGCCCGGGCCCTGGTCAACGAGGCCCCCCTCCTGTTCGCCGATGAGCCGACGGGGAATCTGGATACAAAAACAAGCCTGGAGATCATGGATCTTTTGACCCGTCTCAATCACGAGGGAGGCATTACCCTGATCCTGGTGACTCACGAGCCGGATATCGCGGCGTTCAGCCGGCGGGTCATCCGCTTTGTCGATGGCCGTGTCGTGAGCGACCAGCGGCAGGAGGGGGGGTAAGATATGACGAGCCTCCTCGCCACGACCAGAATCGCCCTCCGGGCACTCTGGGTCAACAAGATGCGCTCCGCCCTTACGATGCTGGGGATCATCATCGGCGTCGGCGCCGTGATCGCCATGCTGGCCGTCGGGCAGGGGGCGAGTCAGAAGATCTCCGAACAGGTGGCCTCCATGGGGAGCAACCTCCTCATCGTCATGCCCGGCAGCCTTACCTCCGGCGGCCTCCGTATGGGCAGCGGTGCCCAGATGACCCTCAGCTTGGACGACGCCTACGCCATCGAGCGGGAGTGTCCCGCCGTGGCCGCCGTGGCCCCCATGGTCAGCGGGGTCGCCCAGATCGTTTACGGCAACCAGAACTGGTCCACCGCGATCCAGGGTACCACTCCGGGCATCCTCCCGGCCCGGGACATTACCCTCGTTTCCGGGCGGCCCTTTACGGACCAGGATGTCCGTGCGGCGACCAAGGTCGTTATGCTGGGGCAGACGGTGGTGGAAAATCTCTTCGGGGCTCATGATCCCGTCGGGCAGATCGTCCGTATCCAGAAGGTGCCCTTCACCGTGGTCGGCGTCCTGGAAGAAAAGGGGCAATCTCTCATGGGGCACGATCAGGACGACCTGGCCTATATCCCCGTGACAACGGCGCAGAAACGGATCTTAGGCTCTCATTTCGTCGGCTCCGTACGCTCCATCCTCATCAAGGCCGGTTCTGCGGCGGACATGGACCGGGCGGAGCGGCAGATCACGGAACTTCTCAAGCAGCGGCACCGGATCAGTCCGAAGGGGGAGTTGGATTTCACTATCCGCAATCTCACCCAGATGCTCCAGGCGGCGGAGCAATCCACCCGGGTCATGTCGCTGCTGCTCGGGGCCATCGCCTCCGTTTCCCTCCTGGTGGGTGGCATCGGGATCATGAATATCATGCTGGTCTCCGTTACGGAACGGACGCGGGAAATCGGCATCCGCATGGCCGTCGGCGCCAAGACCTGGGCGATCCGCATGCAGTTTCTCGTGGAGGCCCTGACCCTCTCTCTGAGCGGGGGGGTGATCGGGATCATCCTCGGGGTGGCCAGCTCGGAAATCCTCTCCCGGCTGGCGGGCTGGACCACCATCATCTCGCCCCTTTCCGTTGTGCTGGCCTTCAGCTTTTCCGGTTTCGTCGGTGTTTTTTTCGGCTTCTATCCCGCCTACAAGGCGTCGCTGCTAAATCCCATCGAGGCATTGCGGTACGAATGATAAAACGGCACCGGAAAGTGAACACTGTATCCTCATCGTCGATGATGCCGAGGAGATGCGGCTCGTGATCGCCCATCAACTCTGCCGGGCGGGATGCCACCGTATCCGGGAGGCATCGTCGGCCGGGGAGGTGGATTACATCATCAAACCCGTGGACAGGATGGAGCTTATCGCCCGGGTCCGTTCTTCATTTACAGGGCGAAGGCCGGGGGACGAAACCGGGCGGTGCTAAGTCGGTTCAGTCGTTCCTGATGCCCAGGATTTTCCGGGCCTCCGTCGGGGTTGCCGGGGGGCGATTAAGGGAGGCGGCGACCCGAACGGCCCATTCCACCTGCTCGAAACTCCCTTTCGCCATGTCCCCGTTGGGCATGCGGGTATTGTCCTCCATCCCAACCCGCATATGCCCGCCTAAAAGGCAGGACAGGACATTGGCGGGAAACTGTTCCGGTCCCACCGCGCAGGTCGTGAAATTCGCGTTCGGGGGCAGGGCGTTTTTCATGGCGATCATGACCTCGGGACGGAATTTCTGTCCGCCCGCCACTCCCCAAACGAAATTGAAGTTCATGGGCTGGGAGAAAAAACCCTGGCGGCTGATCAGAAGGGCGTTGTCCAGGCCGCCGATGTCGTAGCATTCGATCTCCGGTTTGATTCCGCCTGTTTCCATGGCCTTGCCGAAATCCTGGAGCATCGTGAAGGTGTTTTCAAAGACATAGTCGAAAAAGATCTGCCCGGAATTTCGGTCGATGATGCTGAAGTTCATCGTATTGGTGTTCAGCGAGGCCATCTCCGGACGGACGGCGACGATCTGGGCCAGGCGCTGCTCCGGGGTCTTGAAGGCCCCTACCGCCGAAGACAGGCAGATGATGACGTCCGGGCATCTTTCCTTGATGGCGTCATGGACGGCCCGGACCCGGTCGATCTCATGGGTGGAGTCGCCGTCATCGGTCCGGGCGTGGACGTGCACAATGGCCGCTCCGGCCCGGCGGCATTTCTCCGCTTCGTCAGCGAATTCTTCCAGGGTGTAGGGCACCGAGGGGTTGTTCTGCTTAAAGGTGGCGGCGCCGGTAAGGGCGGCGCAGATGATGACGGGTTCCGACATTGGTGCTGCCTCCTCTACATTATTTATTTATAGACGTATTTGGGACAGGGAAGGGATCAACTCGCGGCCCTTTTTATGAGATACAGGCCGATGGCGACGCCCACGGCCGCGAACAATCCGAACAGGGTGAAGAATTGCTGCACATAGGTGAGACCGTCGTACCAGCTCAGCACCTGATAGTAGTAGTTCAGGATAAAATCCTTTATCGTGTCGATCATTTCTGCCTCCGCATCGAAAGGTTTGGCCTGCTCGGTTGCAATTTGTGAACCTTGTTTCCGGGAGCATTCAAACTCTATGGCCCATATTTTATCAGGAAACAAAGGTGATTGCCACAGTAATCTTATCTTCACAGGGGACTGAAAATCGTCCGACTTTTGGTCGTCCGGCCGGTGCAACGTCCTTGCCATTCCCTTCTTGCGGCGAATCTCGTTGCAATTAGCGCGGGGATGACATAAGGACAGGCACAGCAGATTTCTGCACGTCGATGACTGATCGTTTGGGGAGGAATAAGATGAAGGTAAAATTTATGGGGGCGGCCCGAACGGTGACGGGTTCCTGCTTCATCGTCGAGGTGGGTTCCCATCGTTTCGCCGTTGACTGCGGCATGCATCAGGGCAACAAGGAGATCGAAAAGCGAAACTGGGATACCACCGGCTACGATCCGGCGGGTCTGGAGTTCATCCTGATCACCCATGCCCATATCGACCACGCCGGCCTCCTGCCCCGGATCGTCAGGGACGGCTTCCGGGGTCCCATTTACGCCACCCCGCCGACGCTGGAGCTCATGAAGATTCTCCTGCTGGACAGCGCCCATATCCAGGAGATGGAGGCGCAATGGAAAACGCGCAAATGTCTCCGGTACGGGGAGACGAAGGTCGACCCCCTCTATACCCAGCGTGACGCCGAAGAAACGGCGCGGTACTTCCGGGAGGTGCGCTACGATCAGGCCGTTTCCCCCGGCGACGGGATGACGGTTGCCTTCCGGGACGCCGGCCATATCCTCGGCGCCTCCATTCTGGAGCTTACCGTCACGGAAGACGGCAAGGAATCACGGCTGGTCTTTTCCGGCGACGTGGGCCGTCCGGCGCAGCTCATCGTCAATGATCCCACGGTTATCGAAACGGCGGATTATCTCTTCATGGAATCGACCTACGGCAATCGGGATCACAAGGACGAGGACGAAAGCCTGAACGAACTGGCGGAAGCCATCGATTTCAGCTACCGGCAGGGGGAAAAGACGATCATCCCTTCCTTCGCCGTGGAGCGGACCCAGGAGTTGCTTTACTGTCTCCATCTCCTCGACAGAGACGGGCGGCTGCCCAAGGATATGCCGGTTTATGTGGACAGCCCCCTGGCCACCCGGGCTACGGAGATTTTTCGTAAATATACCAAATATTTCGACGAGGAATCCAAGGTGCTGCTAAAAAAAGGGCAGGACCCGCTGGGCTTCCCCCAACTCCGATTCACCCGTTCCACCGAGGAGTCGATGAAGATCAATGGCGCCGAGGGTCCCGCCGTCGTCATTTCGGCCAGCGGCATGGCCAATGCCGGGCGCATCCGCCATCATCTCCGCCACAATCTCTGGCGTCCGGGCGCCGCCGTGGTGTTCGTCGGCTTTCAAGCCCAGGGGACGACGGGCCGCCGGATCGTGGACGGGGCGAAAAGTGTGCGGATATTCAACGAGGACGTGGCGGTTCAGGCCCGGGTATTCACCATCAACGGCTTTTCGGCCCATGCCGGCCAGAGCCAGCTTCTGGAGTGGCTGGGGGGATTCAGGAATCCGGACCTGCGGGTGTTTCTCGTCCACGGGGAGTACACCGCCCAGGAAGTATTGGCCGGCAAGATCGCGGCCCGCTTCGGCTATCGGGTGGAGATTCCCGACTACCTGGAGCAGGTGACGCTGGAGCCGGGCAAAGAGATCGAGCGGGAGGTGTATCCCGAGCAGGCCAAACCGGGGATCGACTGGGAATTTCTCCTTGGAGACCTGGAGCAGCGCCTGCGCCAACTGCGGGAACGGCGGCCCCGCCTGGAAGGTAAAGGCTGGGTGGAGCAGACGGACATGCGGGAGCGGCTGCTGGAATTGGACCATCGGCTTGCCTCCCTGATCTCGGAGATCTGACGGGACAAACCCCGCTACGGCTTCAGCCGGTAATGGAAAGAGGCGACGATATGAAGCCGGGCGAGGCTCAACTCCGGCGGGAGACGGTCATAGGGAGCGGCGGCGCGAACCACCGCGAGGGAATGCTTGTCGAGTACGGACGATCCCGAAGAAGTCAGGACTGCCTGTCCGGACAGAACGCCCCGATTCTCGATGGTGAATTTTACCGTAGCGATGCCCTGCTCCCCTTTTTTCAGCGCCGCCTCCGGGTACGACCATCGGCTTTCGATCCGCTGCCGGACCTTCAGCAGGTAGGAGCGATAACGGCGGTCCGGGCTTTCCAGGTTGACGGTCTGCTCCTCCGAGGTCGTCCGGTTGGCCTTTTCCCCGGCCCCTGCCGGCGCCTCCCGGACTTCCGGTTCCGGTGGGAGCGATTCGGCCAGCTCGATGGTCATGGATCGCTCCGGGTGAGGCGGCGGCGGCGCAATCCGGTTGCCCATGACGGGCATGGAGAGAACCAAGGCATGGGAGGCGAAGGAAACCAGCAGGGCGATGAGGAATGCCTTCTTCATGGCTATCTTTTCCAGAGGCCGGCGGGTTTTCATGGCGGGATCATAACCGTAAGAAACCGAAAAAGCAATAAAGAGGGCGAAGTATAATCATGAAGATCGACCATGGCGCGGTGCCTGAGCGAGGGGCGACCGGCGCGCCTCCCGAGGACGATGCCTTTTTCATGGACCTGGCCCTGGCGGAGGCCGCGGCGGCGGCCGCCGCCGGAGAAGTCCCGGTGGGGGCGGTGATCGTCCTGGCCGGACGGGTCATCGCCCGGGCCGGCAACCGCCCCATCAGCCTGAAGGACCCCACCGCCCACGCCGAGATTCTCGCCATCCGGGAAGCGGCAAGAATAACTGATAATTATCGCCTCCCCGGGACGATCCTATACACCACCCTGGAGCCCTGCCCGATGTGTGCCGGCGCCATGATCCATGCCCGGGTGTGCAGGCTCGTCTTCGGGACCCGGGATCCCAAGGGCGGGGCCGTAGTCTCCGCCGCCCGGATGTTCGACGATTATCCCGGCAATCACGTGGTGGAATATCTCGGGGGCGTGCGAGAGGAGAGCTGCGCCGAAATTTTGAGTAGCTTTTTTATGCAAAAGAGGTTATGATCCCGCCGCTTTTGCACCGGGCCATGAGGATTGCGGAGAGATACCGAAGTGGTCGTAACGGGATCGACTCGAAATCGATTTGGGGGCCAAAAGCTCCCACGGGGGTTCGAATCCCCCTCTCTCCGCCAAATATTTGCGGTCTCAGCTGATATTATCCCCAACTGTGCGGATATTTTCATCTGAAAGTGCGTCCCTATATGGTTGACTTTATTCACTGATAATTTTTCTCCCCTTCAAGGGGAGGACTAAGGTGGGGATGGTTCCCCTATGTGACGGGATACCGTCATGAGTTTTTTATCTCTCGTCGCACCCGGTCCGGGTGTGGCGGTTCTTTGAAACGGCGCCGTCGGCCGTGATGCATCCATATGGATGGGGACAGGTACGGCGGTAGAGGAGCGGGCCGCGTGAAGCCGGGGCGATGGCCTGTGGACATATATATCGGGAGAGATGCCTGAGAGGCCGAAAGGGCACGACTGGAAATCGTGTGTACGCTCAAAAAAGTGTACCGGGGGTTCGAATCCCCCTCTCTCCGCCAGACCGGCAGGCGGGACGGACGGCAATGCCGTTTGTCCCGCCTTATTTGTTTTTCGGATCAGCCAGCCGGCGGCAGTGCATTCCCCCATGCCGGGACGCCGGGATCAGGCGTAACCCAGGGCGGCCAGTTCCTCTTCCGTCATACCGAGGAAATGGGCGATCTCGTGGACGACGGTGATTTCGATTTCCTCCTCCAGCTCCGCGATGCTGCGGCAGGCATCTTCCAAGGGTTCCTGAAAGATGAAGATGGTGTCGGGGTACAAAGGCGGGCTGAATTCAGAGCGCTCGGCCAGGGATACCCCGGTATAAATGCCGAAGGGGGCATCATCGGGATCCAGTCCCAGGGTCATGCTCATCTGTCGGGAGGGGCGGCGCTGCACGGAGATCAGAATATTGTCCAGGCGGTCCCTTATCTCCGCCGGGATCCTGCCGATCGCCCGCTCCACCGCCCGATCGAATTCCCTGCTGCTGAGTTTCATCGCCATTCCTTCGCTCCGTCCTGGTTTTATACACCGTGGTTGCCGGGGCCGCAAGGAAGAATGATCATTTCGGACCGGGGCGGCCCGCCGGTGGGAAGGACGGGAATTCCCGGCGTTCAAAGCACCCTTGACTTCTTTGCCGATCTCCTTTAATAGCAAGGACCACGATAGGGGGATTTCAGCAACATGCCGAATATTTTCGTATTTTGATGCGCCTACGGGCAGGGCCGTTATGCAGCGGGATGCAATCCCGCGCTGTCGGTGAAAAAGACAAGGATACAATAGCTATGACGTCAACGAGAAGAACAACAGCCGCGGTGACCTTTTGGGCGGCCATAATTTTTCTGGCCGCGGCGGCCCTCCCCGGGGAGATATGCATTGCCGCCGGGGAAGCGGGCGGCCACGACATCGGCCGGGAACTTCCGGTCTGGACGGCGACCCCCTTTGTGGGCATCCTGCTGTCCATCGCCCTCTTTCCCCTCTTGGCCCCCCATTTCTGGCACCGTCACTTCGGCAAGGTGTCTGCCTTCTGGGCCCTGGCCTTCGCCCTGCCGTTTTTGTTTTTCTTCCGGGAAACGGCTCTCTATGAGATCCTCCACATCATGCTCATCGATTACATCCCCTTCATCATCCTCCTCTGGGGCCTGTTCACCATCGCCGGCGGCATCGCCGTGAGCGGCTCCCTGCGGGGCACCCCCCTGATGAACTCCCTGCTGCTCCTCATCGGCACGGTCCTGGCCTCCTGGGTGGGGACCACCGGCGCCGCCATGGTCATGATCCGCCCCGTCCTCCGGGCCAACAAAGACCGGGTGAAAAAGGCCCACATCATCTGCTTCTTCATCTTTCTGGTGGCCAATATCGGCGGTTCCCTGACGCCCCTGGGGGACCCGCCCCTCTTTCTCGGCTTCCTCCACAATGTTCCCTTTTTCTGGGTGACCACGAGCATCCTGCCCCATATGCTCCTGTCGTCCCTCATCCTCCTCGCGGTGTTCTATGCCTTCGATCTTTTCTATTATCGCCGGGAGGCGCCGGTGCCGCCGGCAACCGGGGAACGGACGCCGATCCGCATCGAGGGTCTCCACAACCTGCTGCTTCTCGCCGGGGTGATCGGCGTCATCCTGCTGAGCGGCTACTGGCGGCCGGGACATCTGTCCATTTTCGGCATCGAGGTCCAGTACCAGAATCTCCTCCGGGACGGGAGCATCGTCACCCTGGGCCTGATTTCCCTGTTCGTCACGCCCCGGCGGCTCCGGGAGGCCAACGACTTCAGTTGGGGGCCCATCCTGGAGGTGGCGAAACTCTTCGCTGGGATCTTCATCACCATCATTCCCGCCCTGGCCATCCTCAAGGCAGGTTCCCAGGGCGCCCTGGCCTGGCTGGTGGACGCAGTCAAGACCCCGGCCCATTACTTCTGGGCGGCTGGGATCCTCTCGTCGTTTCTGGACAACGCCCCGACCTATCTGACCTTCTTCAACATGGCCCTGGGGCGGCTCGATCTTACGGAGGCCATGATCCCCACGGCCCTGGCCGCCGGGGCGGCGACGGCCAACCCCCAGTTTATCGCCTATCTCCAGGCGATATCCGCGGGCGCGGTCTTCATGGGGGCCAATACCTATATCGGCAACGCCCCGAACTTCATGGTCAAGTCCATCGCCGAGGAGGCGGGGGTCAACATGCCGAGCTTCTTCGGCTATATGCTCAAGTATTCCATCCCGATCTTGATCCCGATTTTCATCGCCGTCAGTTTCGTCTTTTTCTGAACAGGAGGCAGGTCCATGAGCAAAGATTACTATGAGGTGGTTGTCGAGGGTCATCCGGAGTACGTCAACGGTTTTGTCCACGGTTTGATCGCCGGCCGGGGCGGGGCGGGGGACGCCTTTTTCGGGGAAGACTTCGAGATCGATGAAGAACGCCCACTGGAGATCCTGAGCCGCCTGGTGGGTCTTCGGGAAGAACATACGGTGCTCCTTGTCGAGGAGACCGTCCTGGGCTTGCTGAAAGAGGTGATCGGCGGCGGCCGCCGGGAAGGTGGGATGAAGTTGATCTCCACGCGAAAGATCCGGGAGGCGTCGTTCAAGTATTCCTTCGCGACCTTTTCCCGGGAAACCGGCGCCGCGCTCGACAAGCTTCTGACCTCGATCCCCCCCGGCGTTTTCGCGGAGCCGCCCTACGCCCCGGAACACAGAGAAACGCCCGAAGGTCAGGGGGTGGAGGCCTACACCCCCCTGCACGACTACGAATTGAAGGCGGCGGGACGCATCCGGGGGGAGTGCGGGGGGGTATGCCGCTGCTACGAACTCCTGAAGCGGCACGAGGTGGTCGAACTCGGACCGATGGAACTCAGCCTGACGGGCGCATAGCGAAACGTTTGTCCGCCGCCATGTAAAGACGGGGCAAACATTTACCGATACCGAGAGATCGTGAGCTTGCCATGGTCAAGCCGTTGGGGAGACCTTCCTAATGAATGGATGTGCGGATCATTGCCCTGAGGGCTTCCTCTCGCGGTTGCGGGATGAATTCCTGGTTAGCTGGGACGACGCCCGAACGATCGTCGGGAATTTCCATGAGGAGATGCGCCGGGGCCTCGCCGGGCAACCCAGCTCGCTCCGTATGCTTCCCACCTTTGCCGGCCGTCCCCGGGGAACGGAGCAGGGGCGCTTGCTCATCCTCGATCTGGGCGGTACGAACGTCCGGATCGGGGAGGCGGTCCTGGACGGCAAGGGCCGGGCCGAACTCACGTCGGTGGACAGATCCGTCCTTCCCCGGGAAATCATGAGCGCCTCGGGCACGGAACTGTTCGATTTTCTGGCCGACCGCGTGGATCATTTCCTCGGGGGACGGGGACTTGACGACCGGTGGTGCCGCGATCTCGCCTTTACCTTTTCCTTTCCCGTGGAGCAGTCGTCCCTAGTTTCCGGACGGCTGGTAAACTGGACCAAAGGTTTTACGGGTCCTGGCGTGGCGGGCGAAGATGTGGCGGCGCTGCTCCGGGCGGCGCTGGCGCGCCGGGGCCGGGAACGGATTCGGGTCGCCGCCCTGGTGAACGATACGGTCGGCACACTGGCCGCGGGAAGCTACGCCGATCCGGCCTGCGATCTCGGCGTGATCCTCGGCACGGGGACCAACGCCTGCTATTTCGAGCGGACGGACCGGATCGAAAAATGCCGGGACGGCGTCGCCGCCGGGGAGATGATCGTCAATATGGAATGGGGAAACTTTAACCGGCTCCGGACCAATCCCTGGGATGAACTCCTGGATCGGACGACCTCTAACGCCGGCCGGCAACGTTTGGAGAAGATGATCTCCGGCATGTATCTGGGGGAACTGGCCCGGCTCGTCATCGGGAAGATGATGGCGGTGGGTTTGCTCCCCCAGGGGACGAACCATGCCGCCCTTGCGACCCCTTACGCCTTGACCGCGGAGCGGCTGGCGGCGGCGGTCCGTTCCACTGACCCCGCCGGCGCGGTGGGGATTGAAGGCGCGGCCCCGGTGGACGGAGCGGCTGTCGGACAGATATGCCGCCTCGTCGCCGCCCGGGCGGCCCGCCTGGCCGGAGCGGCGATCGCCGCCGTGATTTCCTGGCGGGATGAGGATCTCGAAACGGGGCATGTCGTGGCGATCGACGGGTCCCTGTTTGAAAAATTTCCCGGTTTCCAGGAAAACATGCGGGAGATGTTGCGGGAATTGTTCGGGCCCCGGGCGGCGGGGATACAATTCCAACTCATACCGGACGGCTCGGGCATCGGCGCCGCCGTCGTCGCCGCCATGGGCGCTCGAACCGGATGGGGAGCGGGATCATGCTGACCAGAAGGGAACTGCTGGCGAACGTTACCCGGGTGGCCGCGGTGGCCGGAATGGCGGCCGCGATGCCGTCCTCCCTGAACGGCGTCCTGGCGGCATCCCCCGACGAGGAACTCCTCCGGAAGGCCCCCCGAGCCAGATTCTGGACCTCCGTGGAGTCGGCGGGCGGCGACTGCCGAATCTGCCATCCCGGCTTGACGGGCGGCGGGGGGCGGGCGCATCGCCACGAGGCCCACCTGGTCCGGTGCCTCCTGTGCGCCCAGAACTGCACCATCCGGGAAGGCCAGCGGGGACGGTGCCGCACCCGCATCAACATCCGGGGGGAACTCCGGAGCCTGGTATATGGTCGTCCCGTTGCCGTCCATGTAGATCCCATCGAGAAGAAGCCTTTCTACCATTTTCTCCCCGGGGCCGCCGCCTATTCCCTGGCCACCGCCGGCTGCCCCCTGAGCTGCAAGTTCTGCCAGAACTGGGAGCTGTCCCAGGCCTGGCCGGAGGACCTCCGGGCCGCCTACACCCCTCCCTCCCTCCTCGTCCGGTCCGCCCACGCCCGCCGGGCTCCGGTGATCGCCTTCACCTACAACGAACCGACGGTCTTCGCGGAGTATCTGATCGACATCTCCCGGGAGGCGAAAAAGCGCGGCCTCCGCCCGGTGATCGTCAGTTGCGGCTTCATGAACCGGGAACCCCTGATCGAGATGTGCCGGGTCCTGGCGGCGGTGAAGATAGATCTCAAGGGGTTCAGCGCCTCCTTTTACCGGCAGGTCTGCGGGGCGGAACTTGATCCCGTCCTCGCGACCATCAAGGAGGTCGCCCGGCAGAAGGTGCACCTGGAGATTGTCAATCTCGTGGTCCCGACCCTGAACGATTCGGATCGGATGCTCCGGGAACTCATCGCCTGGATCGCCGGCGAGGTCGGTTTAGAGGTGCCGGTGCACTTTACCCGCTTTCATCCCGATTACCAGCTCCTGAATCTCCCCCCCACCCCCGTGGCCACCCTGGAGCGGGCCCGGGAGATGGCCATGGCTGCGGGGCTCCGCTATGCCTATGTCGGCAACGTCCCGGACCACCCGGGCAATCACACCTATTGCCCGAACTGCAAAAAAGTGGTAATTAAGCGAACAGGTTTTTTCCTCGCGGAGATGCAAATCAAAGACGGGCGTTGTGCCTTCTGCGGGCAAAAGATAGCCGGCGTTTGGGCATAGAGGCGACAGGCCATGAAAAAGAGATACCTCTATATTTTTTTGGTGTTTGCGCTTGTCCTGGTCTTTGCCGTGGTCATTCAAGCCAGAAAGGAGCCGGAGATGGATACCGTTCGCCCCGCCGTCGTGGCGGGAAAATTTTATTCGGATGCGCCGGGAATGCTCAAGGCCGCCATTGCCGGCTTTCTCGAGGACGCGGAGCCGGTGACGGTTTCGCGGCCTTTGGCCCTCATCCTGCCCCATGCGGGCTACATCTATTCGGGACAGATCGCCGCCGACGGTTACAACCAGACCCGAGGCCACCGCTATGACACGGTGGTGATTCTGGGGACCAACCATACCACCCCCGGTTTCCACCGCGTTGGCATTTACCCCGGCGACGGTTTCGCCACCCCCTTGGGGGTCGCCCGAGTGGACAACAGGATTGTGGAAGACCTCCTGGCGGCATCCCCGGACTGCGTCCGGAATGCCTCCGTCCATCAGCAGGAGCATTCCGTGGAAGTACAGGTACCCTTCATCCAGGTGCTGTTTCCGGAGGCGAAGATCGTGCCGGTGATCGTCGGCAGCCAGGAGGCAGATCTGTGCCAACGTTTCGGCCAGGCCCTGGGTGGCGTCCTGAAAGACAAGCAGGCCCTTATCGTGGCCAGTTCCGATCTCTCTCACTATCCCGCCTATGCGGAGGCCCGGAGCGTGGATGTCGCCATTCTGGAGGCTATTCCCACCCTGGATGCGGCGCGGGTGCGGCAAGCCGTCCGGGAGGCGATGGGCAGGGGGATCCCCAATCTCCACACCGCCGCCTGCGGGGAAGGACCCATCCTCGCTGCCATGAGCGCCGCCCGCGTCATGGGCGCCAAAGGCGGGAAGGTGATCAGCTACGCCAATTCCGGCGATGTCGCCATCGGCGACCTCTCCCGGGTGGTGGGCTACGGCGCCGTGGCCCTGACCGCCGATGCCCCGGCCGCAAACGCGCCGCCACCGCCCGCCGGACCCGCGGGGGAGTTGTCGCCGGCGGATAAAAAGGCCCTGCTCGGTCTGGCCAGAAAGACTATTTCCCGCTATCTCGCCACGGAAACCGTGCCGCTGGCCAGGGGATTCTCCCCGGCCGCCCAGGAATACCGCGGCGTCTTCGTCACCCTGAAGAAGCGCGGGCAGCTCCGGGGCTGCATCGGGCGCCTCATCCCCGAGGCCCCGCTTTGCCACCTCGTCGGGGCCATGGCCATCCAGTCCGCCTTCAACGACCATCGCTTCCGCCCGGTTACCGCCACCGAGTTGAAGGATATCGAAATCGAGCTGTCGGTCCTGACACCGATGAAAAAGGTTTCCCGGGCGGAGGACATCGTGGTGGGCCGGGACGGCGTCCTCCTCCAGAAGGGCCGGGCCGGGGCCGTCTTCCTCCCCCAGGTGGCCCCGGAGCAGGGTTGGACTCGGGAGGAGATGCTCGATCAACTTTGCCTGAAGGCCGGTCTGCCCGCGGGAAGCTGGCGCACCGGTGCGGAGTTCCAGACCTTCCAGGCCGTGGTCTTTCACGAGTCGGATTTCCATTGACGGGCGGGGTTACGGAAAACTTCCTGGTAAAGGTGTGCGAATCCTTGGTGATGATAAGTGTTTGGGCGTATGTTGCCGTGACGAAGGATGAAACGCGACGCCGATATCGTCAAATAATCAATCCCTATTCATTGCTGCGCAGGCCGCCCCTTTGCCGTCAACGGCAAAAGGGCGGTAGTCCACCGTCTGTTGTGCTCATGGGGTAAGAAAGGAGATATTCATCGATAATGCATGGCATTCTTCCGGAAATCGGTATCTCTATCCTCGCCGCCACCGCCTTGGGGTTCGTCTTCCAGTTCTTTCGCCAGCCGGTCATCCTGGGCTACCTGGTGGCCGGGGCGCTGATCGGTCCCGGCATCGGCTTCAAGCTCGTCTCGGAGCCCGCCAACATCGAGGTCATTTCTGAAATCGGCTTGATCCTCCTGCTGTTCATCATCGGTCTGGAACTCAATCCTAGGAAGCTCCTCTCATCGGGCCGCCAGCTATTCTATGCCGGAATCGGCCAGTTCATCCTCTGCGTCCTCCTCGGGGTGGGGTTTTTCATGCTCCTGGGATACGGGCTGGGTCAGGGCCGCATCGACGCCCTCTATCTCGCCCTGTTCTGCGCACTGAGCAGCACGGCCATCGTGGTCAAACTCCTATATGACAAATTCGAGCTGGACACCCTCCCCGGGCGGATCACCCTGGGGATACTGATATTCCAGGACCTCTGGGCGATCCTGATTCTGGCCCTCCAGCCCCATTTCACCAATCCCCGCCTCCTCCTGGTCGTCATGGCCTTGAGCAAGAGCCTGGTGCTCCTGGCCATCGGCTACCTCCTGAGCAAATACCTCCTCCGCTGGATATTCGAGCAGATCGCGAAGACGCCGGAGATGGTGGTGGCCATGTCCATCTCCTGGTGTGCCTTTATGGCGGGGATAGGCTCATGGATCGGCCTGTCCATGGAGATGGGGGCGCTGATCGCCGGAGTGGCGATTTCCACCTTCCCCTACAGCGTCCACGTGACCGCGAAGGTGCTTCCCCTGCGCGACTTTTTTCTTACGCTCTTCTTTCTTTCCATCGGCATGAAAATCCCCGTTCCCGATGCCGCCCTGCTCATCATGGCCGTCGTGATCGTCCTGTTCGTCATCGTTTCCCGCTTCCTCACCATCTACCCGCTCCTCACCCTGGCGGGCAGCGGCCGGCGCACCGGTTTCATCGCCAGTCTCAACCTCTCCCAGATCAGTGAGTTCTCCCTGGTGGTGGCGTCCCTCGGGGTTGGCTTCGGCCATATCGACCAGCGAATGATGTCTTTGATCATCTACGCCATGGCCATCACCTCGGTACTCTCCTCTTATTTCATCAAGGGGAATCATGCCGCCTATCTCCTTTTCGACCGCTTTATGGAGACGATCGGTTTTCCGTCCCAGGCCAAGGAAAAGGAGGCGGAAACCGGCGCGGGGCATTATCCCGTGGTCCTCCTCGGATTCCACCGGGGGGCACGGGCCTTCGTGGACCAGTTGGAGGAGATCGCCCCGGAGTTGCTGAAAAAGATCCTCGTCATCGATTTCAATCTCGAGGTTCTCAAGGAACTGGGAGATCGGGGCATCAAAGGAATTTTCGGCGACATCAGCAGCCTGGACACCCTGGAGCACGCCCACGTCGCCGAGGCGCAAATCATCCTGTCCACCATCCCGGACATGCTCCTCAAGGGGACAAACAACCGCTCCATGGTTACGACCTGCCGGGCCGTAGCATCCAACGCCGTCATTGTCGCCACCGCCGATTCCGTGGACCAGATCGACGCCCTGAAGAACTGCGGGGCCAACGAAGTGCTTCTGCCCTACACCCTGATCGGGGAGCATCTGGCCCGGTTCATCGTCACCAGCGTCCGGCCTGAGAAGGCCTAACCGGGTAAAGAGCCGCTGGAGATAGCCGCCGCCGGCCAACGCTGTTTGCGGCCCGCCGCCGGCCCTATGCCGGTCCGCGGGGGACATGAAAACTGCTTTGTCGCCGGGGGGCATCGCCGCCCCTCAGCCGAGCCGCCGGGAGGGATACCGGACCCACCGGGGCGTAGTTCATGGCACCATGCAACTGATCCTGTTCAATATCGGCTTGATCTCCCTGCTGAGCCAGGTCATCCTCCTCCGGGAGCTGGCCGTCGCCTCCTACGGCGTGGAGCTGATCTATCTGTATGCCCTGGGCGTCTGGCTCCTGTGCACCGCCGCCGGGGCCCTTCTTAGCCGCCGCCGCTTCGCCGTCGTCGGGACCATCGCGGCGGCGCTGTTCGCACTGGCGGTCCTCCTGCCTGTTGCCGTAACGTTCGTCCGGGCGAGCCGCCTGCTTTTCGCCGGGGTGCCGGGGGCTTATCTCCCCCTCGCCCGGCAGCTCCTCATCCCCATACTGGCCCTCGGCCCGATCGGGCTGCTGGCCGGTTTCCTCTTCCCCCCCGCGGCGACGCTTTATATCGACGCCCGACCCGGCGCGGCCCGGACCCTGGCCGGGGCCTACGGCATCGAAAGTCTCGGCGCCTTGGCGGGGGGGATCCTCGCCACCCTGTTTTTGAAATTCAACCTCTCCATCGTGGCGGCCACCCTGTTGACCAGCGCCTTTATCTCCCTGAACGGCCTGGCACTGCCGGGAAGGAAGAGAGGGAGGACGGCCTGGCCGGCCGGGGCGTTGGTCGCCGCCGTCCTCATCGCCCTTCCGGGAGCGTCCCGGATCGACTCCATGACCGGCGCCTGGAACCATCCCCACCTGTTGGCGACCGGGGATACCGCCTACGGGCGGATCACCGTAACCGGTCGTTCCGGACAGGTGGCGGTCTTCGAAAACGACGTCCTCGCCTTGGAAACGGAGGGGATCGAGGGGGAGACCTTTGCCCATCTCATCGCCCTCCAGCACCCCCGGCCGCGACGGATCCTCCTTTTGGGCGGGGGAACGGAGGGGATTGTGGCGGCCCTCCGCCGGCACGATCCGGAGCAAATCGACGTGGTGGAACTGAACGAACGGATGGTAAGAATGGTGTTGCCCCATCTGCCCCCGGAGCGCCGACAGGCCCTGGCGACCCCCCCGGTGCGCCTTGTCTTTGCCGACCCCCGCGGCTACCTCCGCGCCGGCGACGCCTATGACTTGATTCTGGTGGCCATGCCGGACCCCGCCTCCGGGCAGACCAACCGTTTTTACACCCGGGAGTTCTTCCGGGACTGCGCCGCCCGGCTGCGACCGGGGGGGATCGTCGGGCTCCGCCTCCGGGCGGCGGAAAACATCTGGCCCCCGCCGCTGACCCGCCGTATGGCGGGCATCCACTGGGCATTGCGGGCGGAGTTTCCCCACGTCCTCTTCCTCCCCGGGGCCACGAATATCATCACCGCCTCCATTGCTCCCCTGCCGGAAGACGCGGCGCTACTCAGCGCCCGCTGGGCTGACCGGGGGATCGAGGCCCGAATGGTGCGGCCTGCTTATCTCGAGTATCTGTTCACCAACGACCGGTTCGGGGAGATCCGGCGGATCCTGGGGGCGACGGAAACCGCCGTCAACAGCGACCTCCAGCCGGTGTGCTACCGCTACACCCTCCAGATCTGGCTGTCCAAGTTTTTTCCCCGGGCGTCTTTCCTGGATTTCGCTGTCTCCCATCGCGACTTGCTTATGCCTCTGGCCGTTTCCTCCCTCCTGGCCGTCGCCGGGTCCCTGCTCCTCGTCCGATCCTACCCGGCCGGCCGGCGGATCGCCCTGGCGGCGGTGGCGGGTTTTGCCGGGATGATCCTCCAGAACGTGCTGCTGCTGTACTATCAAGTCAAAAACGGCGCCCTCTATCAGGATATCGGCCTGCTCATGGCGTCCTTCATGGCCGGTCTGGCCCTGGGAGCGCTGCTGATGCGCCGGAGGCGTCCTCCCGCCGGGAAACTCCGGCGGGGTGCCGTTCCGGCCGGCTTTTTCACCCTGGCGGTTCTGATCCATTTCGTCCTGTTCCGACAGAGCGGTCTCGGCCTGCCGATCATGGCGGGCCTCCTGGCCCTCTCCGGCTTCTTTTCCGGCGCCCTCTTCGCCCAGGCCGCCCAAGTCGGTCCCGACCGTCGCGGCGGCCACAGCGACCCTGACGACCCCGAACGCCGCCGGACACTCACCGCCCCCCTCTACGCCGCCGATCTTCTGGGGGGCGCCGCCGGCGCCGTCTTCGGCGGCCTGATCCTCATCCCGGCCGCGGGCCTCGCCCTCCCCGTGGCGATCACCGCTGTGTTGATCGTCCTGTCCCTGCTCGTCGTCTGATTGTCCGACCGGCAAGAACAAGCCTCTACGGGCGAATCGGCAGGATAGTTTTCCGGAGGATGGGCATAAACAATGGGGTAGTTCCCGGACGGAAACAGAACGGACACGGATCCAAACCCTAACGGGCGTCGCCATCGAGAGCGGAGTCTCCGTCTCCAGAACATTGCCGCCCTCGATAACCCACAGCCGCTGCTCTGGCGCGGATGTTTGCGCGGGCATGGTGATTGATTTCCGGCATTTTTTTATTGACTGTATAACCTCGTCCATCTATAGTATTTTCAAAAGTCGAGTAACAACAAATCTTTCTCACCAACAGCTACGGGAGGCTGCGGGATCAGTGTACCCAAGACGTCAATTTCGTTTTCCGACCATGGTGGTTCTGGGGGCGGGAGTCATTATCGGCGTGGTTCTCACGGCATTGATGGCGGGAGGGTATCACACCTCGGGAAACCCCCGTTTCTGCGCCGCCTGCCACAGTATGGATCATGTCCGGAATCGCTGGCAGCAATCGAACCATAAGCAATTCGCCTGCATCGAATGCCACCTGCCGGCCGCCAACATCGCCGAGCAGGTATCCTACAAGGTCCAGGCCGGCCTCAACGATCTCTTTCACGAAACCCTGCGGGACTATCCCGCGGCGATCCTCATCTCGGCGAAGGGGAAAGATATCTTGCGTGGCAACTGTCTTAGGTGCCATCAGGCGACGATTGAAAACACGGCGATGGTCAAAGGCGAGGCCGATTGCCTCAAGTGTCACCGCTATCTGGTTCACGGCCGCGGTCTGGACAAAGGAGGGATGAGAGTTGAATAGGAAAACAAAGAGGAGACTCATGTTGCTGTTGGTGGTGGCCGCCCTGATCGGAGTCGTGATTATCTTCCAGGCCTTCGTCCGCAAACCCGAATCTCAGTTTAAACTGGCTAACATTCCCGCCGGCGAGTTCGACCCGGCGGTCTGGGGAAAGTATTATCCGCTGCAATATGAGAGCTACCGGAAGAACCTGGAGATGTCGCCTTCCCCCACCGGTTTCGGCGGCAGCGAAAAGGTGCAGAAATCCGTCCTGGAACCTGAAATCCTGATCAATTTCAAGGGCATGGCCTTCAGTAAAGAATACACGGAAGACCGTGGTCATCCCTATGCCATTCAGGATCTGAAAGAAACAAAACGGGTGACACCGGCCAGCCCCGGGGCCTGCATGACCTGCAAGACAGCCAATCTGATCGACATTTATAAGAGCAAAGGATGGCAATACGCGAAGACACCCCTCCCGGAGCTATATCCCCTGATGAAGCATCCCATCGTTTGCGCCAATTGCCATGACCCGGCGACGATGAATCTCCGGGTGGTCAATCCGGCGTTTGTCGAGGCCATGCAGCGGCGCGGCATCGATGTGAAGAAGGCCACCCGGGAAGAGATGCGCAGTTATGTATGCGGTCAATGTCATGTGGAATACTATTTCGAGCCGGAATCCCAGAAGGTCGTTTTCCCCTGGGAGAAGGGGGTGCTTCCGGAGCAGATGTATGCCTATTATCAGGAGCGTCCCGCGGGATTTGACCAGGATTGGCTGCATCCCGATTCACAGGCCAAGATGCTCAAGGCCCAGCACCCGGAATTCGAAACCTGGCAAAACAGCGTGCATGGCAAATCCGGCGTGTCCTGCGCCGACTGCCACATGCCGTACGTCCGCAAGCACGGGCGGAAATACACTTCCCACTGGGTGACGAGCCCCATGCGGACGACAAAGGAATCCTGCATGACCTGCCATACCCAGAGCGCGGAATGGCTCCTCCAACGCGTCAAAACGATCCAAGGCAACGCCTGGCAACTTCAGAAGGTGGCGGGACAGGCGGTGGCCCGGGCTCACGATGTCATCGGCAAGGCGGGCAATGTGGCGGGAGTCAAGCAGGCGGAGCTGGCCAAAGCGCGGGAGTTGCTCCGAAAGGCCCAATGGTTCTGGGATATCGTCGCCGCGGAGAACAGCATGGGATTCCACAATCCCGATCAGGTCCTGAATACCCTGGGGCAGTCCATCGACATGGCCCATCAGGCTGCCGCAACGGCCAACAAAGCGGCGAACGGAGCTTTCTGATTCGCCCAAACCGACGGCCGGCAACTGGACAATACGTAGTGAAATCAAGAGGAGGATACCCATGAGCGAAACAACCATCCAAAATGATCTGATCGCCCGACCGTTGAAACTCGCCGAACTGGCGACCTATCAGGGGCATTCCATCGTGAGCCGGGAGATCATCAAGAAGGCGACGGGAACCGTGACGGTTTTCGCCTTCGATGCGGGTGAAGGACTGAGCGAACATACAGCGCCTTTCGATGCCCTGGTTTACGCCCTGGAAGGCCAGGGGGAGATCATGATCTCCAAGACCTGGCACATCGTCAAGGAAGGCGAGATGATCATCATGCCGGCCAACTCTCCCCATGCCGTAAAAGCCGGCGAACGCTTCAAAATGCTTTTGGTTCTGGTCAAATAGGTAAGTTTTCCCCCGGTTTTTTCGGTTCAGAATTTAAAGTTGCCGAAGCTCGATTCCTCGATGGGCTTCAAAAGCGACACCTCAAAAGCCGTGGCGAGGGCGTCGCGACAATCTTTAAAGGGGAGCGTGCCGTCCTGAAAGAGACGCGCCTCCAGGAAAAACGGATGGGCCTCACGGGAATATTTATCCACCATCATCTCCTGGAATTTGCGGGCCGCCTCTTCATCCATCTCCCGACCTGCTTTCTTGGCGTTGGCCCTCTCCAGGCTCGTCAGGATAAACCCGGCCGTCTGCCCGGACATGACCGATGTCCGCGCCCGCATCGTATGAAATATGAAACGGGGATCATAGGCGCGCCCACACATACCATAATTGGCGGCGCCGTGATCGGGACCGATAACCCATTGGACTTTTGGCACTTTCGCGCAAGCGCAGGCCCTGACCATATCCGATCCGTACTTGCCAATGCCGGCGTATTCCTCCTGGGTGCCGACCATATAACCGGGTGAGGCCTGGATGTAGAGGAGAGGAATTTTCTGCGTGCAGCATCGGACGACCCACTCCGTCGCTTTTCGCGCCGCATCCACGTAAATGACGCCATTGTTGTTAGAGGCAATAACACCGACGGGAATTCCCTTGATGTAGATCTTCCCGCAGACAATATTATCACCCCGGCCCGGATTGTAATTTCGCTTGTATTCGCTCAAGCAACTGTCATCGGCGATCGTGGCGATCACTTCCCGCACGTTGATTCCCCGGTAGGTGTCCTTGGGCAGTATTTCATAGAGACGCGTGATGGGAACCCGCGGTTCCTTTGTTTCCCTTCTCTCAATGCACAGTTTCTGCTTCGGATCATAAGACAGCAGTTCTCTGAGTTTCTCGATCCCTTCGTCCTGACTGCGCACAAAATGATCAGCTCCACCGGAGATGCCGGTATGAACCTTGGCGCCCCCGAGCTCCTCCATGGAAACCACCTCGCCGATGGCGGACTTGACCATCGGGGGACCGCCAAGGAAGGAATAGGCCATCTTGTCGATCATGATCGACTCACAGGCCAGATATACTATGTATGCGCCGCCGGCAGTGTTCCCGCCCGTACTGAGGGTGTACTGTTTGAGCCCTTTGGCGGACATTCGGCACATGTTAAAAAAGAAGCGGCCAAATTGTCCCCGGCCGGGGAATACGCCGGCTTGCATGGGCAGAAATCCGCCCGCCGAATCGGCGATGTAAACGCACGGAATGCCCGCCTCGTCGGCAATATCCTGCGCCCGCAGGTGTTTCTTCGTATTGATCGGATAATAGGCGCCGGCCTTTACGCGACTGTCGTTACAGATCATCATGACCCAGTTGCCGTGAACTTTTCCCAGGCCGGTCGCCAGACCGGCGCTGGGGACGTCTTTTGTGGACTCATAATTGATTCCGAAACCGGCGCCCCGGCTTAGTTCAAAGAATTCCGTGCCGGGGTCGATCAGTTGCCTGATTAACTCACGCACCGGTTTTTTCCCCTGTTTGATCAAACGATCGACCTGATCCTGGCCACCTGGATAATATGCCTCTTCCCACCGGGCATAAAGCTTCTCCTCTTCCGACAACCAATATCTTCGGTTATCCGCGTATTCCCTTTCTCTTTTTTTCTGTCTGGCCTCGCTGGTATTTGCCTTCTCCGTCATTTATCCTGCTCCTTTTCCGGAATGTCCGGGACGTTATGGTAGCTCCCGTAAGGCGATCATTGACACCGGCAAAAGCGATAATGCCCGCCTCGGTCAACGTGCTTGCGGGAGACACGATCATTTCCCCTACCACACAATCATGTTGCCGGGCCAATCATAATCGCCACGGCGCCCATGTAAGTTGACCGGATCACCTCTGGAAAAACAGTATAACCCCACCTTCCGGAAACTATGCTATAACTACTTGATATGATTCACGATGGATTTTCATTTTTATGGACTACATCTTCATTTTTTACGCTTTAGTCGAATGAACCGCAATTATCACCCTGCGCTTGGCCAATAATTATTTCCGCCCGCCTCCCGGAGCATGGAGACCAGTTTCCCGTTGACACCCCCGCCGGCAACATTGCCGTTTTTTGCCTTTCCGCCGCCACCTCCTTTGTGGAGCTTGTGAGAATGCATCTGTTTGAGCATTGTTTCTATTTCGTCATCGGCAAATCCAAACTGCCTGAGGATGCGGAGCACATAGGGCGGCGACAGTTCCCCAGCGCCCATATCAATGGGTACAATTCGTTTTTCCCTCCCAAATGGCGAATCAACAGCCGGTGGTCTCCTTTGCCTTCTCGATGGAATTGGCAACCGTGCTGTTCCAGGATATGAATCAATGCTCGCGGTTTCAGAGAAGGGATGTTCTTAGGTATAAACGGCCCGCAACTCGTAGCTTGCCGTCTGGGGTTCGTTGCCTTCGACCGTAAGGAATTCATGGAGATCTTTTACTGATATTGGCTCATTATACACGTCTTCTTCAGCCTTCAAGGCCTCCTGAAAAGAAATGATCGCCTCTTTGAGTTTTCCAACGGCCTCGTCACTGCTTCCCCCCTGTCCGACCAACCCGTTTTCGAGGCACATAGCCACCCAGTAAGGATCGCTTTTTCTCAAAACAAAAGTATAAAAATCCATAGATCCTCCTACATAGGCATTAAATTCATCACAGGATCTTCCCCGGCGGGATGGGATCCGAGTACAACTAACCACATAACATGTAAAGCATATTTTATGTGCCGTCGCAATCATATTTCTTCCCCTGCCTTGCCGGCGGCATCGATGAAATAATTGCTGCAACACAGGGTGGAGTCCGTCCATACCGCCCTGGGGCAATTGCGGCGGGAAAAGAAGGAGGGGGAAAGGCCCGTCTTCGTTTTGGAATTATAGGGTTGCATTTTTAAGATCATAGTGGTAGGTGAACGCTAGATTTGCCGATCACATCAATACTTAAAGTAAAGGTGATTCATGATTCAGGCAACATCGGAAAACCTCATAAAGCCCGCTTACCCGGATAGGGAAGCGGGCTTTTGTACCTGAGAAGATCGCAGTTTCATTTGTTAAATCCAGCTTTAAGCTCGAATGTCTCACAAACGGTTTTTCACCCTCCCCCGTATGGGCGCAGCCCCGAGGGCAGAGGGGTAACACGAATATGGAGATAAAAATGGCGAAGGTTCTCTTTTCCGGTTCATCGGGTTAATGCGTACTTCCTGAAGTCCACACATACTCAAAATCGATGAAGTTACTTGACTTCAAACGTAAATCGTGAAAGTGGAGAGCGAAACATAAAGCGGTTTACAGAGTTCCATCCCGTATTAATGTACCGGAGGGAAACATGGTCGTGCCAATTAAAACCCCGTTTCTTATAAAAAAGAGCGGGGTTTTTGCACCTGAAGCCACCGCCAATAATTCTGGACAGATTTGCCATATTTTCCGAGGTTCGCTTTTACCGTTTATTAGCATATTATACGAAGTACTGTGTATGTGTGTTCACTCGGAATCATGCTTTAATATCCGATATACGGGGAATCGCCTCTGTTGAGATCATATCCGGAATATCGGAAAAAGCGAAGTTCGTACATTTATTGTTGGCGCCGGGCTGTGCGCGTCGCCAACCAGTCGCTGAAGCGGTCGTCACTTCACCAGCAAAGCCTGCTTCGCAGTCTAGCAGGTTCGTGCCTTCGCTTAGCTTCGCCGTTATGCACAAGGAAATATAGCCATGAGAGAGTATCACCTACAAGATAACGAAATTCCTGAAGGGTTCCAAATATTCGAAGAACGACTTGAGGTTGCGGGTGTGTCGTTTCGGAAGGCTGATGCTATTTCATTCGCAAAATCTAGTAATGTCTGGTTAGAGCTTGAGCGAGATATCGGAAACAAGCACGATAAAAACGCCATTAAGGTAATCGGTTGCAGCAAGGGATTCTTTGGTGCCAAACGCCGTTTCATAGGATACATTCCAAAAGATGTATCGGAGCTGGTTGTTACTAACGGATTTTGGGGGCAAGTTAAACCAAGATTGCTTAAAACCTATGTGGGACATGGAGACTTTGTGGTAGTGTCAAGTTTTTTGTGTAAAATATTCATAGGCCAATTCCTTGAAGAAAGGCAGGTTCTTACGCACTTTTCCTACAGGGTTCGCTCTCCAATGCAACTCCATTTTCAAAGAGATATAGGCCA
>Ga0302251_1000061_pt1 | contig 131991 bp, 135 predicted proteins | sample AAG_RA_Gln_MG_FD_193534 | JGI IMG/M metagenome (GOLD analysis project Ga0302251, IMG submission 193534) | Enriched activated sludge microbial communities from anaerobic digester in WTTP, New Holstein, Wisconsin, United States - AAG_RA_Gln | ecosystem: Engineered > Bioreactor > Anaerobic >... | reverse complement strand
ACGATGTTCTCCACCCCGTAAAAGATCGTCTTCTCGTGGATGTTGTCGTCGTGGAGGAGCCCGATGACGTCCACGAACTCCATGTAGCCCGCGATGATGGTGAAGGCATGGAGTCCCGGCGCAAGGTTGCGGTCGTAATTCGTCTGGATCCCGAACGGCTTGTCGGTGATCCTGATGGAGACGAGGATATTGTCCTCGTACAGGATCCCGTCGTCGTTCATCACCCGGGAGATGTAGGGTGAGATGCTGTTCTTGTCGGCGGTAAAGAAGAGCGCCGTCCCGCGGACCCGGGGGAGCTCCCCGTACTTCTGCCGGTATTCCGCGAGGAACTCCTCCAGGCTCTTTGGCCGCATCATCCGGTGGAGCTGGTCCTGCCCCCGGATGAAGGTTACGATGATGACGAGCGGGACGGCGGCGATGAGGAACGACCAGTACGCGCCATGGGGGATCTTGGTGAATGCCGAGAGCAAAAAGATGGCGTCGACAACGATCAGGGCGCCGGAGAGTGCGGTCTTGACCGCGTCCTTCTGCAGCGCCGAGATCATCGCAATCAGGACCGCGGAAATTGTCATGGTGCCCGCGACGGCAAGGCCGTAGGCGGATGCAAGGTTCTCGGAGGTCTCGAACTCCAGCATCACGATGACGACGGATAAAAGCAGCATCCAGTTGACGGCCTCGATATAGATCTGGGACCGGAGTTCCGGCGACGTGAACTCGACCTTCATCTTCGGGATGATCCGGATCATCATGCCCTGGTAGACGATCGAGAACATGCCCGAGATCATCGCCTGCGACGCGATCACGGTCGCACCGATACTGAGCAAAAGGAACGGGACATAGAGGAAGGGAGCCTGTCCCTGCACCATGGAGAAGAGGACCGCAGAATGGACCTCCGGGTTATTGAGGACATAGGCGCCCTGGCCGAGGTAGCAGAGCACGAGTGCCGGGAAGATGCAGTACCAGGCCCGGACGATCGGCTCCCTCCCGAGGTGTCCCATGTCGGCGTAGAGCGCCTCTCCTCCCGTGACGCAGAGGAGGACAGCCGAGAGGACGATGAAGGACGAAACCCCGTTCTCCAGGAGAAAGCCGAGGGCGTAGGTGGGGCTTAAGGCAAGGAGCACCTGCGGCGCCGAAGCGATCGAGACAAGCCCGGTGACCGCAAGGGAGATGAACCAGACCAGCATCACCGGCCCGAATGCCCATGCGATCCGCCCGGTCCCTTTCCTCTGGATGGCAAACAGGGCAACGGCGATGCAGATGCCCGTTGCCAGGATCCACCCGCCCCAGATCCCGTGAAACCCCGGGATGAACCGGATGCCTTCGACCGCGGAGAGGATGCTGATCGCCGGGGTGATCACGCCGTCGCCGATGAACAGGGCAACCCCGATGATGGTGAGACCGGAGACAAACGTGACCGCCCACGGGCTCTTCAGCCGGGGAGCCAGGAGCTCTTTTAACACGATCGTCCCGCCCTCCCCCCTGCTCCCGAGCGACATGGCGAGGTACGCGTACTGCACGGTGATCACGATGGCGAGCGACCAGACGATGAGGGAGAGGACCCCGAGGATATTGCCGGCAGCCGGCAGGATGAAGAGGAGGATCGCACCGATCGTGTAGATCGGGCTGGTGCCGATGTCGCCGAAGACAATCCCGAGGGACCTGATGACGGCCTGCGGGGAATGAGCGGTACCTGCCATGGTTACGACTCCCTGAACTCAGATTCACCTTCTGCGTCGATTCGAAGCGATCTCATCTCTTCCGGTTTTTTTAAAAGACGATACCGGCAGGATACCGTCTCCGGATCCGGGCCCGTCGCGGGCCGGCGATCTGCGGGAACGGGGGGATTACCCGGATGCGGGAAGCAGCGGGTTCAGCGCCCCCGAAAGCCCGATCAGCAGCGGGCACTACTCTCAACTCCCTGCCCGGGTACAGGCCCTTTGTAACCTCGTCCGGGTGTCTGGGAACGTGCCCGTGCCCTGTCTCTTTTTCCTGTGCTGGTGCGTTGAACCCAATCGTACAAAGTGTTTCTCTCAGGGTTTCCGGTGCGATCGTTCCGGCGATCGCGGCGGGATTTTTTCCGTCGCGGGGATGCGCTCTGCAGATCGCCGGGAAAAACCGGGAATGTCCGGCAGCCGGAAATACCGGCAAAACCGGGGATGACCAGAGGAATCCGGAAGTATAGGGAAAAATCTCGAAAGAACCAGGAATGCTTGGAAGAATCCGGAAAACTCTCGGGTTTCCCGGACCGTTTTCCGACTCCCAATGAGTATGCGGGACATGCATCCCAGTGGAAAACCGATACCCGGTGAAAAAAAGATCGTCTTACCCGTGTTTCATCTCGTACGTCCCGACAACGAACCCGCCCTCGCAGGAGACCCAGCCAAGCACGGTTGCGTCGTAGCGCAGCCCGTCGTAGTACATCTTCCGGAGCAGCTGGACGTTGTGGTTGATCCGGTTGAACCCTGCCGTCGTCGTATCATCTTCTGCATACTTCAGGAGGTTCTCCCGGTATGCCCGGGCGCAGACGCTGGAGGGCCGCGGGGTCTTCTGGAAACATACGGTTAAGGCGACCTCGGTCGTCAGGTTGCCGACCTCCGGCGTCTCGTTGAAACAGCGTTCTGCCGCTGCGTTGAACGCGGCATCCGGGTCCACGGTCGGCGTGGGCGTCAGTGTTGTTACCGGCACCGGTTCGGTTGTTGCCGTCGTTGCCGGAAGGGTCGTGACTTCTGAGGTGACCGGCGCAAGGGTGGTCGTGGGGACCGTGGTCTGCTGGCCCCCTCCCGTGCCGGTACAGCCCGGCAGGAGGATACATACGATGAACAACATGGTCAGGGGAAGAAGGGATCGTAACTGCATAGTGTTGGTATCATGCCAGACCCTTCATAAAGGTTGCTGTTTTCACCGGGATTTTGTCGCAAAATACACGGATTGTATAAATACGTTTCACAAAGTTGATATATGACAACTACATTCCATTACTCTTTATACCACAGGTCCGGGGGTGGCACAGGAAAAGGAGGCGTTTTTTCAAAAAACCTATCACTGAAATGATCCCCCGGGTTTTTCGGCATTTTCCCGGGAATTATGACATCCTTCCCGGCGTGATGGAGAAAACACCCTTTTTCTGCATCGTCTTTCAGTTCTCCCCGAACCGGTATTCCTCTTTTGGCACCGTAATCTCGAACCTGGTCCCCGTACCCGGGGTGCCGGTCTCCCGGATCGTCATGCCCGTAATCGAGAGGATCTCCCGCACCAGGAAGAGGCTTGCCCGGTCCGTTCCCGCGGATTCCCTCGTGAATATCCCTTCTTTCTCCGGCACCGGAATACCCGGGCCCGTATCCTCGATAACAAGGATGATGCTGTCATCCACCTCCCGGTACCCGAACCTGACTGCCGTCTTCCCTCCTCCCAGCACCAGGAGGTATTCCATGATGGTCCGGAAGGCGTCCTCGAGCAGGGGGTCGGCGAAGATCTCGAGGGTGTCAAAGGAGCCGTTCCGGGTGATCCCGGAATAATCGATGTGGGAGAGAGCGTTGAGCAGCACCATATTCACGTCCTGCCAGCGGGGCGGGTTCATGCCCAGCCCCTGGTACTTTTTCGCCACGTCCAGGGATTTTCCGACGGAGTGGAGGACAGCCTCCCCTTTCTTCAGGCTGGCCTGCGCCGCGTCGCTGCAGCCGGCCGTTTCGGCGATCTGGAGGTAACTTGCCAGGGTGAAGATCCCGCTCTGGATGTCCTGGAATGTGAGGGTGTTCAGAAGGTTCAGTTTCTTCCGTGCCTGGAGGAGAGCCTGCTCGCTCTTCCGCAGTTCCTGCTCGGCCCGCATGCGGCTCGCTACCTCTGTCTGCAGGCTGGCATTCATGGTCCTGAGCTGCTCTTCCGCCTTCTTTCGTTCGCTGGTATCCCGGGTGACACAGAATATCAGCTTCTCGCGGGAGAATACCGCGGCATTGGTGCTGATCTCAACGTCTATGATGCTCCCGTCCTTCCTGCGGTGGCGGGACGCGAAAAACGCTCCCTCTGCATCGATGGTGCGGATCATCTCCTGCAGCTGTTCCCGGTCGAATTGGACATCCCAGTCCCAGACATGCAGCTGCTGCATCTCTTCGCGGGAGTACCCGAGCATCTCCGCAAACTTCCGGTTGGTATCGTAGACCCGCCCCTCCTGGTCCAGGATGACAATCCCGTCCCGCGACTGGTCGATGAGGACCTCGCGCCGGGACATCTCATCGGCGAGCTCGTCCTCCGCCCGTTTCCGGTGGGCAATCTCGGACTGCAGTTCTTCGTTCCGGCGCGACAGTTCCGTGGTCTTCCTGCGGACCTCCCGCCGGAGGATCAGACTCATCCCGACAAAGAGGAGGGCAACGCACGCTGCCCCGGCAAGGCCCCAGGCAATCCATGACGGGATGACCGGGTTTGCCTGGACCCCGAACCATGTCTGCATCGCCCGGCTGTAGGTCGAGGAGGGGTCTGCCTTCCCTTCGGCGACGTACTGGTCGAGGGCCCCGATGAGGTCACGGCTCTTTCCTTTCGGCACGGCAAACCCGAACTGGGTGGGATTGAACATTACGGGCGTCGCTGCAAGGCCGTACGTCCGGGCATCCGCCTGGGCTGCCGTGTTGTACACCACCAGGGCATCGGCTTCTCCGGATGCCGTTGCAGAGAACATGGCGGCCGGAGTATCTTTTTCGATCAGCGTGATGTTGACGCCGAACTTTTGCGCATAATCCCGGAACCCGATCCCGCTCTGCGCCCCCCTGACCGATGACACCCGTTTGCCGTCAAGGTCAAGGATCGTGCTGATGCCGGACCCGGGGCGGGCGTACACCTGCGACCAGACGGCGAGTGCCGACTCGTTGCTGAAATCATAGAGGCTCTGGCGCTCCGGGGTACTCGCGACACCGGGCAGGAGGTCGATCTCGCCGGACTTCAGGCGGTCCCAACTCTCGGCGAGCGATCCGCGGACCCAGGTGACATTCCAGCCCTGCCGGGCAGCCACATCGTTGATAATATCGACGAAAAACCCCGCTGGTTTTCCTGTATCATCCGTGTACAGGGTAGGCTTGAGATCGGTGAGGGCGACTCGTACGTCCCGGTCTGCTGCGGCGGGAGAACAGAGTGCGGTAAAAAGGATCGCGATGAGGAGAAAAAGAAGCGCCCTCTTCACGTACAGTTTCCCGTTGTCCTTCCCGGCAGGCACGATCATAACCATACTCCTGACCCGGGATCCTTCCCGGCAGTCCGGGGCACCACGGCACCCGTTCAGGTTGTTGAGTGGTATCGTGCCTGATTTATTATTCTTTTGGATGTTCCCCCTTGCTTCTCTGGTCAGGAGGGATCGTTTCCACGGTCTCCTGTGTTTTTCCCCGCGCGTGATGTACCCGGCTGCGTCCGTAAATCCTGCCGGTCCGCGCTTTTTTTCCACGTCTTTGCACCTGCAGGACGCCGGGAGGATGCGGTGCGGGAGAAAAGGGGGGACGGGAAACATCCCGGGCGCCGTTTGCATGCCATATCTGCAAGGCGTGTCCGTTCCTTTTTAAGGGAAAAAACCTCTTGTACCGTCTACGGAGAGCCATGCAAATCTTTCTGATGCTGCGGGGTGCCGGGTATGCCCGGTGAAGTCCTGGCCCCGGAAGCTCTCATCCCCTCCGCCGACAGCAAGGAGGACTGGGAAAATTTTCTGGAGCTCACCAACCAGCAGCTCGCCATTGCTCTCGAGGAAGCGAAGGCGGATGTCTGGGAGGCCGATCTCGAGACCGGCGGTTTTCATTTCGGCGACCGGTTCATCGCCCTCCTGGGGTACCCCCCGGAGAAAAGACCCGTAACCCTGATGGCACTCGCCGCGTTCGTCCATCCCGACGATATGGTGCTCCTTATGGCGAACCTCCGGCACTATCTCGAAGGCGCATCAGAGGTTTTTGAGACGGTTGTGCGGATCCGGACGCCCAAAGAGGCCTGGAAATGGTACCGCACCCGTGGCAGGGCGGTGGAGCGGGACGCGTCCGGGCGGCCCCGCCGCCTGATCGGGGTTATCATCGATATCACCGAGAGCAAGCTTGCCGAGGAAGAGCTCTGGGCCGCCTACCAGCAGATTGCAGCCGCGGAAGGGGTCCTGCAGCAGCAGTACGACGAACTGGAACGGAATACCCAGCGGATCTGCAAGAACGAGGCCTCGATCTCGGGCATCTTCCGCGTTGCACCGATAGGGATAGCGTTTGTGTCGGACCAGGCCCTGATCCGAATCAACGACCGGCTCTGCGAAATCACCGGATATTCCCAGGAAGAACTCACCGGAAAGAACGCCCGGTTCCTCTTCCTGGACGACCAGGAATATGCCCGCCTGGAAGGATCTCCGTCGGCGACAGAGACACGGTGGCGGCGGAAAGACGGTGCCGTCCGGGACATTCTCCTCAACGGGACATCGATCGATCCCGCGGACCCGGCAGCGGGCATCGTCTTTACGGCAATCGATATCACCGAGTACAAGAAGACGCAGAAGGCGCTCAACCGCGCCAAGGAGAAACTCAGTTTCCTGAACCGCCTGACGAGTACGGACATCCGGAACCAGGTATTTACGGCGCTCGGGTACCTGCAGCTGGCCGGGGCGGAATTGACGAACGACGGGTCAGTTCGGGCAAAAGAGCTGATCGAGAAGGAGAACCACGTCCTGCAGAAGATCTCCGATTCCCTGAAATTCTCCCAGACCTACCAGGACCTCGGATTTAATCCGGCGCGATGGCAGAATGTCAACCATGTCTTCCTTCTCGCGATCTCCCACCTTTCCTTCGAGAAGATCCAGCGGACGGTCACGGTCAGGGACCTCGAGATTTTTGCCGACCCCCTGCTGGAGAACGTCTTTTACGTCCTTGCAGAAAACACGCTTGCCCGGCATACCCCGGGGACCCGGGTCACCCTGGAATACGTGAAGGAACCCGATGAATCCCTCACCATTCTCTATGCCGATGATGGTGGCGGCATCCCTCCTGCCGATAAGGATACGATCTTTTCACCGGATTTCCAGAAAGACCGATCGATGGGACTCTTCCTCGCACGGGAGATCCTGGAGACGACCGATATCACGATCCGGGAGACCGGGACGACGGGGGAGGGGGTCCGTTTCGCGATCCGCGTGCCGAAAGGAGGATACCGGTTCGGCGACGGCTGCTGAATGCCGGCCGGTGCCGGCAGGCGTTTTTTGAACGCGGGCAGCGGCCGCACGACCCGGGGGAAATTCGCCGGAAAAACCGCCGGGGGATCCCCGGCCCGGGGGTTATGACGGGTGCGGGACTACCGCCTCCAGGATCCGGGCCTCGTCCAGGGTCCGGTGTTCCCGCAGCATCCGTGCCAGCCGGTGGATCCGGTCGGTCCGTTCCCCGATCAGGGCGATGGTCTCCCGTTCGATGGCGGCAAGGTCGAGCCCGGCCTCCGTGCAGCAGCGGAGGGCGGCCGTTTCGTCATCCATGCCGTTCTTTACCCCGGTCACCAGGTATTCCATCAGGTAGCCGGCAATGAGTACCTGGATGTGCCGGAGCCGGTCCCCGGTCCCCCACCCGTCCGCCGGCCTGCTGTCCGCGGTATCCCAGCGCCCGAGGCAGACCCCCAGGTTTCCACCGGAGGTGATGACGACGACTGCATCGATGGTCACCCATTGCACGCGGTGGCCGGCAAGCACCGCAAAGACAACGTGCGCGGCCTCGTGCAGGCTGGTGATCCATTCCTCGGCCGGGAGATCGCGGGATTCGTTCATGCTCTTCTGTCCGATCGTTCAATACCGGCGCAGATTGTATGAACCTTTGGGAAGGGGATGGCCGCTGCCCGTTCCGAGCAACCACCCCGCGAGGGAGAGTGGGTTGCCCACTGCACTCTGCCGGGGGGGTACCGTTTTTCATAAAAATGCGGGATCATTCCCCAGAAGGGGACAACGATTCAGAAGGGTATTGAGACCCGGTGCAAGGCTGACAATGGATTGCGCAGTGCCTGAAGCTGGAGAAAAAAGGAATCCCCAGCCCCGTTCTAATTCGAGAAGACCAGCGCCCCTCCCTTCTCGTCGACGACGATCTCCTTCTCCTTGTTGACTTTCCCGTCCAGGATCATCTTCGAGAGTTCATTCAACAGGCTGCGCTGGATCACCCGTTTGATCGGCCGGGCGCCGAACTGCGGGTCGAAGCCCGTGTCTGCGATGAACTTTACGGCCTTCTCGGTTGCCCGGATCCGGATGTCGGACTTTGCGAGCATTTTCTGGACGACCCCGATCTGGAGGGCGACGACCTTTTGGATCTCGTCCCTGGTGAGCGGCCGGAACATGATGATCTCGTCGACACGGTTGAGGAACTCGGGCCGGATGGTCTTCTTTAAAAGTTCGAAGACCTGCTCCCTGGTTTTGTCATAGATCGCGTCCCGGTCCTTGTCGGTGGCATGCCCGAGGGCCTCCTGGATGAGGTGGGAGCCGATGTTTGAGGTCATGATGACGATGGTGTTCTTGAAGTCGACCGTCCTGCCCTTGTTGTCGGTGAGCCGCCCGTCGTCGAGGACCTGCAGGAGGATGTTGAAGACGTCGGGATGTGCCTTCTCGATCTCGTCGAGGAGTACGACTGAGTAGGGCTTCCGGCGGACCGCCTCGGTCAGCTGCCCGCTCTCCTCGTACCCCACGTAGCCCGGCGGCGCCCCGACCATCCGGGAGACGGTGTGCCGCTCCTGGTACTCCGACATGTCGATCCGGACCATGGCGTTCTCGTTGTTGAAGAGGACCTCGGCGAGGGCTTTTGCAAGCTCGGTCTTCCCGACCCCGGTCGTCCCGAGGAAGATGAAGGAGCCGATCGGGCGCTTCGCGTCCTGCAGCCCGGCCCGGCTCCGGCGGATCGCGTCGGCGACGGCGGTTATCGCCTCGTCCTGGCCGACGACCCTTTTATGGAGCTCGGCTTCGAGCCCCAGCAGCTTCTGCTTCTCGCTCTGGAGCATCCGGGAGACGGGGATGCCGGTCCAGCGCGCAACCACCTCGGCGATCTCCTCGGCGTCCACCTCCTCGTTCACCATCGCGGCGTCCTTCTGGAGTCCGGTGAGCTTCTCCTTGAGCCCCGCGATCGTCTTCTCGGCGGTCGGGATCCGGCCGTACCGGATCTCCGCGACCTTCCCGAGGTCGCCGCCCCGCTCGGCCCTTTCGGCCTCGAACTTTAAGTCCTCGATCTCGTTCTTCTTTGCCTGGATCTGCTCGACGAGGTCCTTCTCCGACTGCCACTTTGCCCTGAGCCGGTTCCGCTCCTCGGTCAGGTTCCCGATCTCCTCGTTGAGGGTCCTGAGTTTTCCCTGGTCCTTCTCGCGCTTGATGGCCTCCCGCTCGATCTCCAGCTGCCGGATCTTCCGCTCGATCGTCTCCAGCTCCTCGGGCACGGAGTTGATCTCGAGCCGGAGTTTGGCGGCGGCCTCGTCGATGAGGTCGATGGCCTTGTCGGGGAGGAACCGGTCCGAGATGTAGCGCTGCGAGAGCTCGACGGCGGCGATGATCGCCTCGTCCTTGATCCGGACGTGGTGGTGGGTCTCGTACTTCTCCTTGATCCCCCGGAGGATGGAGATGGCGTCCAGCGTGTCCGGCTCGGCAACCATCACCGGCTGGAACCGGCGCTCGAGCGCCTTGTCCTTCTCGAAGTACTTCTGGTACTCCTTGAGGGTCGTTGCGCCGACCACGTGCAGTTCCCCCCGGGAGAGGGCGGGCTTGAGGATGTTGGCCGCGTCCATCGCGCCCTCGCTCGCGCCGGCCCCGACCAGCGTGTGGATCTCGTCGATGAAGAGGATGATCTCCCCGTTCGCAGAGATGACCTCCTTGATCACGCTTTTCAACCGCTCCTCGAACTCCCCCTTGAACTTGGCCCCGGCGATCAGCGCCCCCATGTCGAGGGAGTAGATCTGCTTCTCCTTCAGGTTCTCCGGCACGTCCCCGTCGATGATCCGGTGGGCGAGCCCCTCGGCGATCGCGGTCTTGCCCACCCCCGGTTCCCCGATCAGGATCGGGTTGTTCTTGGTCCGCCGGGAGAGGATCTGCAGGACCCTGCGGATCTCCTCGTTCCGGCCGATGACCGGGTCGAGCTTCCCGCTCCGGGCGAGCTCGTTCAGGTTCCGGGCGAACCGCTCCAGCGCCTGGTAGGTGTCCTCCGCGGTCGGGCTTTTGGCCGGCGAGCCCTTCCGCAGCTGGGCGATCGCGGCTTTTAAGTCCTTCTCCGTCACGCCGTAGTCCTTCAGCAGGCGCGAGGTGGGGTCTCCCGCCGCGAGGATCCCCAAAAGGACGTGCTCGATCGAGACGAACTCGTCGTGCGACTCCTGCGCGAGCGCGATCGCCTTCTGCAGGGCCTTGTTCGCGCCGCCCGAGAGGAACTGCTCCCCTCCCGAGACCTTCGGGTACGCGTCGATCATCCGGTCGAGCGCCGGGGCGAGCGCGGCGGGGTCAACGTTCAGCTTCCGGAGGAGGTACGGGGTGACGTTCTCGTCGACCGTCAGCATCCCTTTGAGGATGTGCGATGGTTCCACGGCCTGGTTCTGCTTTCCCGCCGCAATCTCGGTCGCCTTCTGCACCGCTTCCTGCGACTTGATGGTGAAGTTGTTGAAGTTCATATCGGGCCTGCCCTGCCTTTGTTCTGTGTGTACTAACTATTTTCCGGAACTTTAAGGTTGCCGTGGGGGCAAGTGCATCGGCAGAGTTGCCGGCAGGACGCTGCGAAAGCGGGGACCCTCGTTTGGGGATCCGCAGGTATCCGATGAAGTATCGGACACACCCCTGCAGCAGGAAACCGGAGGTGCCGGAAAACGTGCCGCGGAATACTGAAGGGAGAAGGGTGAGCCGGGAGGTCCGGCAACGGATCCTGCATCCTTTTATCGCGGGATGCCAATCGTTGAAGTGCCATGGATGACTTCGGCGATCCCCCGGCAGAGGACCGGTACGATGCTGCCGAAACCGCGGAGCAGGTCCTTGAAGAAGCCGTCAGCCGGTTCCGGCAGGGCCGGAATTCCGAGGCGCTCGACCTGTTTGACCGGGCAATCGCCCTGGACCCGGGCTCCTCCCGGGCGTGGAACGGCCGCGGGGCGGTGCTCGGGAACCTGGGGCGGTTTAGGGAAGCCCTCGAATCCTGCGATACCGCCGTTGGCCTCGACCCCGGCGCGTACAAGGCGTGGAGCAACCGCGGGTGGGTGCTGGGGTATCTCGGCCGGAATGCGGAAGCGCTGGAGTCCCTTGACCGGGCGATCCGCCTCCTGCCGGAGTTTGCCGAGGCCTGGTCTCTCCGGGGGTGGGTCCTCGCCGCTCTCGGCCGGTACCCGGAGGCGCTCGAATCCTGCGATACGGCAACACGCCTCAGCCCGGACGACGTGGAGGCGTGGAACATGCGGGGCAACGTGCTCGCTGCCTGCGGGCGGCACGAGGAGGCACTCCGCTCGTACGACCAGATCATCGCGATCGACCCGGGCATCGCCGGTGCATGGTTCAACCGGGCGAATATGCTCGCAGCCCTGGACCGGCATGACGATGCACTGGATGCCTACGAGCAGGCGGTCGCCGGTGCACCGGACTTCGCCGAGGCGTGGAACAACCGGGGGAACAGCTGCATGGCCCTGGGGCGCCCGGCGGATGCAGCTGCATCGTACGCCCGGGCAGTCTCCGCCCGCCCGGACTATGCCGAGGCGTGGTATAACCGCGGGTATGCGCTCAGCGAACTCGGCCGGCACGGGGATGCGGTCGCCGCGTACGATACCGCGACCGGCCTCCGGCCGGGGTATGCCGAAGCATGGTACAACCGCGGGCTCTCCCTTGCGGCGCTCTGCCGGGACGAGGAGGCGGTCGCCTCGTTCGACCGGGCGATTGCCATAAGCCCGGACGATGCCTCCGCATGGTACTCCCGCGGGAATGCCCTCCGGCGTCTCGGCCGGGAGGAGGAGGCACGGGCTGCCCACGACCGGGCAGCCGCCCTCGACCCGAAGTACGCGGGCGCCTGAAGCCGACCGCCGGCGTCCTCCTTTGGCTGCAGGGATCCGGGGATTAATAACGAGTATACCCCCGTTTCAGCGACATATCTTCAATCAATAAATCGCTCTTGGAGGCTCCGTCTTTTGCCTCGAAGAATGCCAGCACATCCTTCGCAACCTCGGACTTTTCCTGAACCACGTGAATTTCACCCCCGTCGCTGAAACATTCGAAGAGGGGCAGTAAACCCTCTTCAGAACCGCCATGCCTGCGGCGATGGAAGCATCCCCTGCATGCTCTATCCGCAGATTCGGTTGATCCGATTTTCTGACGTATCTGTTCTCAACATCTGGGGGAATATCGCAAAAGGGGACGCCCGCGCGGCGGGGGTGAGGCCGTTGGCCGAACCCCCAGGAGCGCTCCCCAAAAAAAGTATCCTTTTTCTCCAGGACATCAGATTAATGCGAATTTCTGGTTTTTTACCGTCGGATGAGAAGAATAATCCTGCGGTTAACCAAGTACGGTACCCTCAAAAAAACCCCTGGCAGCCTGAGGGGATGACCATCTTGCTGGCTTTTGAAAATATCGAAGAGACCGGAACAGGTTCCGGTGAAAACCCGCGTCAGGTACCCTGCGGCACAAGGACATCCCGGTCCATCGCCCGTGCCCGGGTGAAGTCCTCCTCCGCCCCGCTATTGTTCCCGATCGCCCGCTTCAGGATCCCCCGCTCCACGTAGGCATGTGCCGTGCCGCGCGAGACCGAGAACTTCTCGTCGGGGTGCGCTGCGATGAACCGGTCCCAGAGGGCGATGATCTCTTCCATGAGCCCCCGGTTGTTCCGGAACCGTGCCGCGCTCCCGGTCGTACGGATGAGGAAGAACTGGATCTCGAGGTTCTCCGGGAACTTCCGGTACCCCTGCATGAAGACATCCAGGGCCGCATCGAAGTTCTCCATCACGGTCTCCGAGAGCCCCTTCCCGATATAATATGCCGGTTCTTCACCGGCCGATATGCCATCTGCCTCAGCTGCCATAATCCCCGTGCGATTCTTCGCTCTAGTGAATAATCTCCGGCGGATATTCAAAATCTTTCTGCCCGAAATCCCGAATTTGTACCCCGGAGCCCGATTCGCTCCACCGGTCTTCTTTTCGATCTGCCTGTTCCGGATCGTTTCAGCCCGGGCTCCGGGAATACGATGCATTCCGCCAGATCGTCTCCCGGGTGATGACTTCGGCGATCGCGTTCCCGTTGTCGCCGATGAGCCGGAACGTGAACGACCCTGATGCCTCCGGGATGCCAAAGATGACGTTGCCCTGCCGGGTCTCCCCGATACCGATCTTCTCTGACGGGAACGGGTCCTCCAGTTTTCCAATAAGTTTCCGGTTGATGGCTTTCGAGACGGGCATCTCCGGGGTGGTCACCCGGGCGTTCTCATCCGAGAAGACATATCCTGCGGTCTCGCTGAGGTTGGTTACGGAGATGTTCAGGATCAGGTACCGGTATCCCGTGGCGGGGTGCGACCCGTTGATTGCCAGTACCGCCTGGGCGGAGTTGAGCGTGACCTCCAGCGACGGGGGGCGGGTCACGGGTGCGATCGATCCGGAGAACCGGGTGTAGGTGCCCTGGAAATACGTGTCGGAGAGCCGGTCCTTTGCCGCATCGTACGTGAACGTGTCCGGAGCGCCGTCCTGCGGGACCGCAGAATAGGTCGCCGTACCGCTCGCCGACCACTTCCCCTTCACGACCTTGGTTGTCGGGGACTTCATGTTCCGGTTGGTCATCACCCACGTCCTGTTCTCGTAAAACGTCCAGACTTTCTCGTACCTGCCGCTTGCGGCATACTGGTAGCCCAGCCATGAACCGATGATCGGGTCTGCCGGGGGTGCGGGCATCGTTGTCACGGACGGCTCAGGGGTAGGTGTCGCGGGCAGTACCGTGGCTGTCGGACGTTCTGTCGTGGGATCCGGCGCCGTTGGCATGGTCTGGGTACAGCCGCAGGCAATCGTTATCATCGCAACGAGGATGAGCAGGAGGGGGGAGGGCGATCGCATAGGAGTACCGTTGTGTGCGGGGTACTCCCGCAAAATAGTAGCGATCCGGTTGTTGCATGGTGCGCCGGGGATGCCATCAGGGAGGCACCGCCCCGGATGCCCCCGTGCCGGAAATTGACGATGGCCGGCGGTGTCCTGCCATCCTGCCAGTACGGCGAAGGCATTGGGGCCGCATCCCTGCCTGCCCGGCATGGTTTCTTCATCCTTTGGCGACAACCGGTAGTTCCATGAGCACGGAGATCCCCTGGGACGCGTCACGGAAAGAGTGGAAACCGGTCGACATGACCGTCACGTACCGCGGGGACGGGGAGTTTTTGGCACGCGTGCCGTCCGGTCCCGAATTCCCGATGCAGGCCCCGGTTGGGATGGGCGGGAAGGGCACGCTCCCCAACCCCATCCAGTACCTCATCGGCTCGCTCGGGGGCTGCGTCGGCGTGAAGATCCTGCTTGCCCTTGGCGACAACGGCATTGTTCCGGCCGAAATGACGATCGGGATCCACGGGACCCGGAGAACGACCATGCCGGCGTTCTTCGACCATGTTCACCTGACGGTCACGCTCCGGGCCGACGCGGACGATGCGATGGTCTCTGAGATCATCGAACAGACGCTCGCCCGCCTCTGCCCGATCGCGGCGATGTTTGCGGAGGTCGGCAACATTACGGCGGAACACCGGATCATCCGAACCTCGTCCAAATAACGATTCATCCTGCGTTCCGGCCGCTGCTGAACCTTACCCCGGTCTTCCCTGAGGGAACCGATCGTCATACCGCGATGAGGTGGCACGGCAGGACACTTTATCCCGCAGCACCCCCTTATCAGGAACTATGGCCGGTGTGGCAGTATTCGTGGATTCACGGGGAGGAAATACGAGAAGAGTGGCCGACGCCATCGCGGAGGAGCTGGGGATTGTGGTGGGGGATATCGCGGCACTGCTGCCGGGCGATGCACGGCTCCTCTTCCTCGGGAGCGGGACCTACGGCAGTGCGCCGGGCGCTATGATGATGAAGTTCATTGCGGCCGGGTCGTTCGCGGGCCGGAATGTCGCCCTGTTCGGCACCTCGGGAGGCGACGACGGGAGCGTAAAGATGATCGCCGTGATGGCGGATGCGCTGGAGAAGAACGGGGCAACCGTGATCGGGAGATGGCACTGCCGGGGGCAGTTCCTGCTGCTCAACTGGGGCCGGCCGAACGAGGAAGACCTTGCGGGCGCACGGAAGTTCGCCCGGGAGATGGCTGCGTCGCGCTGACGCGGCGGGGGACCGGGTCAACGGTGGCTGACGATGGACTTCTTTGATGCGGCATACCGGGGCACGCCCCCGTGGGAGATCGGGAGGCCCCAGAAGGAGTTCGTTAACCTCGTCCGGGAAGGTGAGATCACGGGCCCCGTCCTCGACATCGGGTGCGGGACCGGGGAGCATGCCCTCTTCTTTGCCGCGGAAGGGTACGAGGCGTGGGGCGTCGACTCCTCCCCGCTTGCGATCCAAAAAGCCGGGGAGAAGGCTTCTGCACGGGGGATTTCCGTGCATTTTCAGATCCACGATGTCCTTGACCTGAAAAGCCTTGGCCGGACGTTTGTCACCGCCACCGACTCCGGCCTCTTCCATACCCTCTCCGATGCCGAGCGCCCGGTCTTTGTGAAAAGCCTTGCCGCCGTCCTCTCGCCGGGCGGCAGGTACTTCATGCTCTGCTTCTCCGACCTCGAGCCTCCCGGCTACGGCCCGCGGAGGATTGCGCAGGAGGAGATCCGGGCGACCTTCCGCAGCGGATGGGAGGTTAATTTCATCCGGCCGGCGGTCTTCGAGAGCCGGACCCGGGGGGAGGGGATCAAAGCGTGGCTCGCGAAGGTGACGAGGACGTAACCGGCGAACACCCGATCAGACGTTCTTTTTCTTTCCCTTCTTCCCCTTCTGCCGGACTTCTTCAGCCCGGAACTTCGCGATCCGCCCGATGAGATCGACCGGCACCGGCACCTCCATGGGGATCCGGACGGTGCCTTTGCTCAGGGAGTATGCCGACAGCTCGTCCCGGAACGCTTCGATGCCGGACGGCGTCGGGAAGAACCCGATGTGGCCGGAGAACGCCGCAAAATGGACGAGGTTTGCACCGTCCAGCCGGAAGGTGGGGATCCCGTACCGGATCGCCTCCTCCGCGTCCGGCACGGCGTTGTGGATTGCGGCCCGGATCTCCCGGAGCCTCTCCCGCGCTTCAGGAGGGGACGCCGCGATATACGAATCGATGTCGGAAGTTATGCCGTTCATGGGGCTGTCACCTGCCGCTACAGGTCCGGGAAGTCTTTCTGCGGGACCGGCACGAGCTCCCCCTCCGCGTCCTCGTCATCCTTAGGGTTCAGGATCACGACCCATTTCTCCGATGATTTAAACGTCAGCGGGGTGTCGAACAGCAGGTATTCCACGCTGTCATCGAACTGTTCCCGCTCATTGTCCCAGTTCTCCCCCGAGAGGATGTACAGGTCGTACATGCCGTCCGGGATGTTTTCGTTCGTATGGGTGTCCCCGTGCCGGATAAAGACCCCGAGGAGCGGCGTTGTGCTGTGCCAGCGGGTCAGGATCGCCACGCTGTCTTTTGTCCCGTTCACGTTGTCGATCTTCAGTCTCCCATACCCCCCGAGGATCCGCTTTCCCGCGATCAGGGCCCCGGTCGGGGGCCGCGGGTAGGTCTTCGCCGGCGTCGTGACCGTGGTCGCCGTCTTCGTGGAGGTTGGCTGTGCGGTGGTCGCCCGGGTGGCGATGGTCGTGAGGGTTGCCTGAGGTGCCGGGGTCGTAACCGTTGTTACCGTTGTTGTGGAGGCGGGCTGTGCGGTTGTCTCCGCCGGAATTCCCGTTGCTGCGGGAAGCTCTGTGGGGGCCTCCTGGACGGTGCAGCCGGCCGCAAGGATGACGCAGGCAAGGAGGAGGATGAGGGCGCGTGGGCGGACGGTCACCATCCCCTTTCCCCCGTTCCGCGGTGAGGGAGCGGGAGACGGGGTGCGATGCTGCCGCACGTCGCTGCGCCTCCCGCCGGGAACCGGTTCTGCCATACTACCGGATTGTATGACGGAGGATGTTAAGGGTTCGGAAGGGGCAGTATCCCCGGTTTACAGCCCAGGGAAATTCTCTTCCGCAACGGGTTCCGACGCCGCGTTTCCCGCAACCGAGGGATAGATCACCATCGTCCAGTGCGTGGGTTGCAGGTAGCGCACGGAACCGACAACCTTCTCCGACGTCGTGAACAGGACCGGGTCCTCGAATTTCCAGTAATCGGGGCTTTTTGTGAACCGTTTCGTCACCGGGTCCCAGGCGCTTCCCGCGTGGACGTACAGGTCGTACCTCCCGTCAGCGATCTTTTCCAAAGAGAAGGAGTCGCCCTTCCGGATATAGACCGCGACGAGGGTCTTCTTCTGCCCGTACTGCGTCAGGATGGCAACGACATCCGTGCTCCCCCCGGCATTCTGAATCGTCATCTCTCCCTGCCCCCCGGACAGGGCCTTTCCTGCGACGATCTTCCCGGTCGCCGGCCGGATGCCGGGTGTTGTGGAGGCCGGTGCTGCAGATGTCGTCGCCGTGGCAGCTGTTGTTGCTCTTTCTGTTGTCGTCGTTGTTGCTGTTGCCGGTCCGGCGGCAGTTGTCACGCCTGCCCCGGATTCCGCAGGGGAGGGAGACGGGATGACAATCGTTACGTACTGTTGGGTTGTCGCCGCGGGAGACGGCGTCGGCAACGGGGGTAAGGGTGTACGGGCCGTACTCTGTGTCCAGCACACGGGGGTGGTGGGAACCGTTGCCGTCCCTGACCCCCCGTGGGAGAGTTTCCCGGCAATGACAATGCCGCCCCCGATGATGACGAGCCCGATCAGGATGAGAGCGATGCCATACCGGCCGATCGGGACCTTCGGGGCCGGTGCCGCCGGGGGAGCTGCGGCAGGCTGCGGCTGGCCGGCCGGGGAGCTTCCCGGAGCGTGGACGCTGTGGAGCCGGTGCTTTTCACAGAACTCCTGCCCGCAGGCCGGGCAGAAAAATATCCTCGAAGTCTTTTCCCCGCAGCCGGGAAACGAGCAGGCGGTTAAGGGCGGGGGAGCGGCAGCCTGTTCCGGCGCTGCCTTCCTCCGGGCAGGTGCCCGGTTCTTCCATTTCTCCTCGTTGATGCAGTGATGCGAGGGGGGGAGGCGGTGGTCGCTGCAGTAGGACCCGCCACAGTACGAGCAGTCGAAGGGAAGGGCGGTCTCTTTGCCGCAGTGATCGCATCGTGGCACACTACCGGATTATCCGGGTCAGGATATATTTCCTCGGGGAGATTGCCGCCACCTTCCCGGGGACCACCCCCCGGTTCCTGCCCGCAGGACCGCCCGCCCGTCCTTTCCCTCATCCCTCTTTCCTGTCAGCGGATGCGGGCGGTGCCGGAGGGGAGGAGGGGCCGGGGATCCAGAGGATCCGCTGCGGCAGCGGGATCGTGAACCCTTCCCGTTCGAGCGTCTCCTTGATCTTCCAGAGCATCTCGGTCCGTACCGCCCACCATTCCCGGGACGGGGCCCAGATCCGCACCATGATGATGACCCCGTTCTCTCCCAGTTCGTCCACGAAGACCGAGGGCGGGGGGTTGTACAGCACAAAGGGGTGGTCTGCAAGAAGTTCCTCGATGATCCGGATCGCCTTCTGCGCATCGTCCGAGTACCGGATCGTGACCCGGTATTCGAACCTCCGGGCCTCGTTGGCCACGAAGTTGGTGATCTCGGAGTTGAAGACCGTCTCGTTCGGGATGCGGATATACACGCCTTCGTAGGTCTTTAACGTTGTCGAGAGGATCCTGATGTCCTCGATGGTCCCGGTCGTCGTCCCGATCCCCACCGTGTCCCCGATCTTCATGGGCCGTTCGAAGAGGAGGAAGATGCCCGATCCTACGTTCGTTACGAGCCGCTGGCTGGCGAACCCGATGATGATCCCGGCCGTTCCCCCGATCAGGAGGAGTTCCCCCAGGTCAACGTGGAAACTGGGAAGGCTGATAAAGACCCCGGTGAGGATGATGGCTGCCTGGGCAATCCGGACAATCTTCACCAGCTCGTCGGTTTTGACCTTGTCCGCGAGGCCCTTCTTGATCGAGACCCCGACAACCTCGGCGATGATAACCGAGACGGCAACGATTGCCGAGAAGATAAGGAGGTCAGCGACCGTAACATTCCCGTACACGACGGTGGAGAGCAATGCCATGGTCCTTCACCCCACCCCGTGTTCCATGAAAAAGGTCTTCTTCTCCATATCCACCATGAGGATCTTCCGTGGCCGGATCACGGGGGCGGCAAGCACCATCCCGTCCCGCAGGGGCACATCAAGCAGCCTTGTCTCGGCGATCATCTTCGAGAAGATGATCATCTCGCCCCGCATGGCAGCGCCGGTATCAAACCAGATGGGCATGATGGAGGAATCAAATACCGTTTTCGATACCTCCACCCAGCCCCGGCTCGTGTTGCGGAGGGTGAGCTGCAGCACCCCTTCGCGGGCAGGATCGGTCACCGGCACCGTGTCGGAAACGGCGCTCCGGAAGAACCGGGTGATCACGCCCTTCTCGGGAGGGCCGTACAGGGAATACTTGGGCCGGCAGTGGGAGAATACGTCGAGGAGCACGTACTCCCCGTCCCGGTCGATAAAAACGCCGATCTCGATGGGGAATGTCAGGAAGACGGTCTTCTCCGACTCGGGCCCGATGAATACGGGGGGAAAGGCGATCTCGAGAAACCGCGTCACTTCCTTGGGGAGGTTCACCGGCTCGACCGGGTGGACGAAGACCGCCGACCCCTCCGAGACGACGGTCTTCTCCACGCGGCTCTCCCCGCAGGCGCGGCGGTACCGGAAGAACCCGCCGTCGCGTTCGATTTGGATGCTGAAGATGCCGTCGGCATCATGGATACAGGGCCAGGGAAATGTTCCAAACATCATCGTACGATCCTCCGGGTGGGGATACGCCCTGCCGGCTGCAGCAGGGCCGGGCCGACAAACGAGGTACCGGTTATACCTGATCCCGCAATTATTAAACATTTCCGGCACGCCCGGGAAGCATATCTCCGGGATCCTGCGAAACTGGATCGAACCATCCCCCCACCCCCGTTTGCGAACACCTGAAACTACTTATTATTCTCCGACCAGTATTATTACAGGAGTGATGCGATGAGATTGGGCAATCCGTTGTGTACTGGCTCACCGGATGCACCTTTAAGATGATCCCCCACCAGATTATTCCTTTCACCCATCACATTCATCAGCCCGCCTGATACCCTGGTAACGATAAAAATTCCCGATCATCTTTTTTCATCCGGTACTGCTTGCACAGGGCGTTATTCTGCATTCGCGAACAACCGCCCGGACGATACGTCAGGTTACGCCTGACGGTTCCAAAGAAAAGGAAACCGCACCATGAGTGTTTATTCATTCTGCAGAAACTGCGAACATATCATCACCCGGATGGTCACGGGAACCGATGCACACCCGGTGAAGGATGAGACGTGCCCGGCACGGTTCAACCCGTGGGAGGGGAAATGGGCTTCGGAGCATGGGGTGAACCCGAACCGGTGCCCGCGGAACGAGCAGTTCCTGCAATTACAGCAGCACCGGAACGTACGATCGTCGCACCGGTAGTCCTGCTGCCGGCTGGTGATGCACCAGCCGGAAAAAAAAGGACCGGCCGGAAGGAACCGGCCTGATCCGCCGTCCCTACGGACAATCTTCCGGACCCGGAGAGACCGGGCCGGCCGGGCAACGCCTGTCCCGGCCCGTTCCGGCCGGGTATTCCGGCTTCTTGAAAAAAAGCCGGCGATACCCGGCGTATTTTTTTTCAGGAGAATCTCTTCCGCCCCATGTTCAGAAGAATCTCTTCCGCCAGATTTTCAGAAGAACCTCTTCCGCCACATGAAGATACCGAGGATTACCGAGATGATGACCGAGAACAGGAAGATGATCTCGAAGGCGAGCGGGACTCCCGAGAGCGGAAGATCGACCACGTTCATCCCGTAGAAGCTTGCGATCATCGTCGGGATGGCAATGATGATCGTGATCGAGGCGAGAAACTTCATCACGATGCTTAAGTTGTTGGAGATGATCGTCGCAAAGGCATTGGTCATGCCGGAAAGGATGGTCAGGTAGATCTGGGACATCTCCATGGCCTGCCGGTTCTCGATGATGACGTCTTCCAAAAACTCCGCGTCGTCGTCGTCCATCTTCAGGGGTTTTGTCCGCAGGATCCGCTCGAGCACTGCCTCGTTGGACTTGAGCGAGGTCGAGAAGTAGATGAGGCTTTTTTGCAGTTCCATCATCCGGAAGAGCTCCTCGTTCTTCATCGACCGGTGGAGTTCTGTCTCGATCCGGGAGATGGATCGCTCGATCTGCCGGAGGTGGCCGAGAAAGGATGAGGCATTGCGGTAGAAGATCCGGAAGAGGAACCGGGTCTTCTTCTCCGTAGAAAAGTCACGGACCCTGCCTGCTGCAAAATCGTCGAGGATCGGTGCCGTGCCGCTGCATACCGAGACGATCAGGGTGCCGGAGATGACAATGCCGAGCGGGAGCGTTGCGAGGCTTCCGGTCCCCTCCGGATCGGAGACCACCGGGATATCGAGCACGATGAGGACGATGCCGTCTTCGGCATCGATGCGCGGCCGCTCCTCTTCATCAAGTGCAGCCTTCAGAAAGTGCAGGGGGAGCCTGCAGGTCCCCGCGATCCGGGCGAGGTCGTCTTCGGTCGGGGCGGTGATCCGGATCCACGCGCCATCTTCCGGGCTTTCGATCACCTCGGGAACCGCCTGCCCCGGATCGTTCCGTGTCAGGTAGACCTGTATCAATTCCTCACCTCCGAAACCTGAATTCCTGCCGAAACCTGGATCACGCCTGAACCGGGGATAACTTCCCAAACCCGGATGAAATCCTCACGTCCGAACATGGTCCGGAGAGCCGTTCTGTGATCAGGCAATGTGTGCCCGGCACTCCCTTAACAGTTTCTTCTGTCCGGTCTTTCCTGAAGCTCTGATTGACGGCCCGGTTCCCCTCGCAAAATCTGTTCCGCTAAAAAAAGAGTCAGGGGTGGCCGCTTCCGCCCTTCTCCGCAGGGTGCCCGCCGTGCCCTTCGCTGCCGGTGATGTTCACGTACAGGTGGTGGGAGTACACGACCCAGCCGATGAATGCCGCGATGTACTCCCGGCCGGCAGCGACGTCGTCCACGTCAAAACTCTTCTTCTCCATGACGTGGTGGAAGCGGTGGGAGAGGTCCTCCTCGACCGTCCTGAGGATGAACCCGATGGTCTCCCGGGGGTCGCCAGTTGCGATCGCCTTCTCCGCCTTCGGGACGACCGGGCCTTCGCTCAGGCCGGCTGGTTTCATGCCGGTGTACGGGGCTCCCTCCCCGGCCCGGTGGAGCCGGATCGCGGTCTCGAAGAACCAGTCGTCGGCGACCTCCTGCGCATCCTTCCCGGCTTTCCGTGCCCGCAGGGTACGGGCAAACACATCTCTCAGTTCCTTCTCAGACTCTTCCGGAACCCAGATCAGGACGTAGTTCAGGTTCCCGGTCTCCAGCGCTCTCTTCGCTGCCTTCACGACGGGGCCGTCCCGGGTGTCGCAATGGGGTGGCATGCTGCATGACCTCCTGTGTTCAGCCGTTCCTGTGCACGGGGATACCATAAAGATACCCGATGACACAGATGGGAACCGTACAGGTGAAAAAGATGGCAGACCCGACAGGAGCAGCCCGGCAGCGGGACGGGACGTTTGCAATCGTGACCCGGATGCCGGCCGGCATCGTCACGCCCGATGATCTCGAGAAGGTCGCGCAGGTCGCACGGAAGTACAGCGTCCCGCTCGTCAAGCTGACGGGCGGCCAGAGGATCCTGCTCGCCGGCCTCGCACCGGGCGACGTGCAGAAGGCGATCGACGATCTCGGCCCGCTCGCGCAGCCCGAGAACGCCCCCTGCGTGAAGTACGTGCTGGCATGCCCCGGCACGGCCATGTGCCGGTACGGCACGCAGGACGCGATCGCCCTCGCCCGGTCGATCGGGGAACGGTTCGCCGGCCAGTCCTTCCCCGCCAAGGTCAAGATCGGGGTCTCGGGCTGCGAGCGCTGCTGCAGCGCGAGCTCCATCCGGGACATCGGCCTGATCGGCACGAACCGGGGCTGGACGGTCCTTTTTGGCGGCAACGGCGGGAGGACCCCGCGGTTCGCCGACACCGTGGCGCACGACCTTTCGGACAGCGAAGCCCTCGACTGCGTGCAGCGCCTCGCCGAATATTACCAGACCCGTGCAAAGCCTCGCGAGCGGACCGGCCCGTTCATGGAACGGATCGGGATGGAGGGCCTGCAGCGGCAGCTCCTGGACATGCTCCCCTACATCCCGGTCGGGGAGGCGCGGTAGCTGCTCCGTTCCCTGCCCTGCTGGCGGGAAGCATAATTTTTTCCTGCCCCGCTGCCATAGATGCACCTGTCCCGCCGGGGACTGCAGGGGATTGTCATGAAACCGATTGGCCCGCTGATACGGGAGCACCGGCTCATCGAGCGGTGCATCCCGGTGCTTACGTCACAGGTACGGAGGATCCGGAAAGAGAAGACGATTGACCCGGTCATCATCGGCACGGTCGTCGATTTCTTCCAGACCTACGCGGACCGGACGCACCATGGCAAGGAGGAGGAGATCCTGTTCCGTTCCCTCGCAACAAAGGCGCTCTCCCCGGAGCACGCCCGGGTCACCGCGGAACTGATGGACGAACACCGGTACGCCCGCTCGGTCACCCGGGACCTGGTCGCAGCAAAGGAGCGGTACCTGCAGGGAGATGCGGCCTCGCTTGCCGGCGTCCTCGCATCGCTCGAAACCCTGGCGGGATTCTACCCAAAGCACATCGAAAAAGAGGACCGGCACTTCTTCTTCCCCATTCTCGACTACTTCACGCGGCAGGAGCAGGACGCGATGCTGGATGAGTTCTCTGCATTCGACCGGAAGATGATCCACGAGAAGTATGCAAAGGTCATCGAGTCCCTGGAGGGCCTGCCATGACGCCCGGCACGATGGCGGGTTCGCAGGAAGTGGCGGGGGACGCGCCCGGGAAAAAATACGTCTGCAATGTCTGCGGCTGGATCTACGATCCCGCGATCGGCGATCCCGACGCCATCATCCCGCCCGGCACCCCCTTTGCGGCGCTGCCGGAGGACTGGGTCTGCCCGGTCTGCGGGGCGGCGAAAAGCGAATTTTCACCCGTGGAGAGCTGATCCGGGGGTGGAGTGGTGCGGAGACAGGAGTACGAGCGTCTCCCGTTGCCGGGTTTCCCGGTGCCGGGACGGAAGAGACCGTGCAGGAACGATCTGTTGCGGTCGAGGGGAGTTTCCGCCACTGCAAAAGGCCGGTGATGCCGGTAACCATCGGGGAGAATATGGGGGGAGCCCGACCCCCACATCCGGTCTGTTTACCCAACCTTTTGTAAACAGCGCGACTCAGATAACCATCGGCAAAAGAATCCGGTGGTTACGAGTGTTGTCCGGTGCAGGGACTTTTGAACGTATGCTTTGCAGCGACGTATGGCGTTTCTCATCCGGGAAGCTCTTTAGGGTACGATCAACCCGTGAGCTGCAGATCCATCCATCGGGAGATAAACGTATGCCGTGCAGGATGGGATCGGTCTGCCTCCCCGGACCAGCCCGGGGCGGTCCACCTCTGAACGGCCCGTATGCGCGACGATCCTGTCCGCCAAGAACGGCAGGATGGGAATGTGCGGTACTCGTGGGTGTTTTCCGGATTCTTGGATAGTGCCGGCGAACGTTTTTCGGAATTTTATCCCGCTATTGCACAACGTTTTCCCGTCATTTCCGCGGCGCAAACAACCTGTTTCTGCCCTGTCCCGGTGCCGACCGGCGTGCAGACGAACTTTTATCGTATATCCGGAATTTTTTTGGATCTCTTTCGATATGCTTTTGTCCTCATCCACAGATTTGCACGTGCTCTGAACGCGGTTTCAGGATTCGGGAATCCAGGGATTCCGGTCATTCAGCGCTCTTCTTAAGGAACAGAGCCGCTGTGCCGGCACCGGCACGGTAGTCTTTCTTCATACCAGAGGTCGGGAACGATGAGATACAGGGTAATAACCGTTGGTTTTGCAGTGTTTTTGGTCGTGATGATGATAACCTCCGCAGCGGCTGCCGCACCGGCTTCGACCGGCAGCACGGCTGCAGAGAAGAAACCGGGCTTCAGCTGGCAGAAGGCATGCACGAAGAACCCGGCCGTCGGGTGGCTGCCGGTCTGCGATCTCTTAAACCTCGTGAATACCGAGATTGCCAACCGGCAGGCAGCCGATGCCGGCCTCCAGGCGAAGATCGCCGCTATCCCCGCGGGGCAGTCGTGCTGGGATCTGAATAACAACAGGAAGTGCGATACCGCTTCGGAGGACACCAGCGCAGACGGCTCCTGCACGGTTGCCGACTGTAAGGGTCCGCAGGGGGAGAAGGGCGAGACCGGGACAACGGGAGCGACCGGTCCGCAGGGGCCTGCCGGAACAGGCGGGGGAAGTACTGTCGCCATGATCTCCGGGATACGGGATAACATGGGTCCGACTCCCTTCCCCGGGATCCCCGCTCCAACCGGGTACACGACAGACCAGTGTACTTTCTTCGTCAGTGTCGAGGAGATCCGGTGTCCGATGCAATATCCGCTCGTGGACATCAAAACGGGATATGAGATTCTTGGGCCGGAGTATTTCGACGTCTCTGCCCTCGGGCGTTGCCGGGTTGACGATACCAATTTCGCGATACCCGAGGTCCAGAAGGCACGGTACGTTGTGATCTGCCAGAAATAACCTGTTTTTCCCTCAGCATTTCAGGTGGCTTTATTCCTGCGATATCTCGAAGGTCTCATGCAGGAGGGCGAATTTGAATTTGGCGTCCCTGCTGTCACGCCTGGAGATCGTGGTGATGTCCTGAGACGTGGGGAGGGGCTCACGGAATTCAGATACGGTGGCGGATGCAGGGGCCCTGTGCGACGGAAATGATGAGAATGTACAGTACAAATGTATGTTTTCCGGAATTTTGTTCATTGCCAATGAACGTTTTTTTAAAAGTTTATCCACTGACAATGCTTTGCCCTCGGAACGTTCCCGGATCCATGGTTGTAGAGAGATCAATATGAATACCAAAAACAATCCGCTGCCTTTTTTCTCACTCATCGCGACCGGATAGTAGGACCATGATTGAGGATCACAGCCGGAAACCCGGGACCGGAACGCTCGAAATCTATACGGACGGGGCTTCGCGGGGAAATCCCGGCCCGGCAGCGTACGCCTTCCTCTTTGTACGGGACGGGGCCGTGACCGTCGAAGAGTCCTCCTTCATCGGCACTGCCACCAACAACACTGCCGAGTATTCTGCGATCATCGCCGCAGTCCGACGAGCGGAAGAATCAAGGGATACCCCCGTTGTTGTCTATTCCGACAGCGAGCTCGTCATACGGCAGATCAACGGTCAGTACCGGATCAACCAGCCCCACCTTGCGGAACTCCGGGCCGGGCTTGCACGTCTCGAATCGCAGTTCTCCTCGATCACGTTCCGGAACGTCCCGCGGGAGAACCCGTTGATCCGGCGGTGTGACGAACTCTGCAACGCGACACTGTCGGCGATTGAGCGTTCTGGCCGGCAGTCGCATTGATCGCAGCAGCTCGCCGGGTACTCCAGCGCCTATGCCACCCTTTTGAATCCTGCCGGCCGGGAACAACGATGCGCAGTCCAGGAAACCAGCCGGAGCCCTGGTATCCTTTCCGCCGACAATCAGCTATCCTCAAGCGCTGCACACTTGACTGGGATCTGATCACGAGTACTGCCGTATTGTACGAGGTTGGTCTTATCGGGGATCCGGTGAAACGATCCCACGTTGTCCGACTGACCCGGCGGGCCCGGGAGACGATACGGGTTGATGAAAAATTACTGGCCCGGGCAGAAGAGATCGGGCATGACGGGGTTATGGGGATGGATGCCATCCATATCGCATGTGCCGAGAAAGCCGGTGCGGTCTTTCTGACGACCGATGATGAGGTGATAAGGATTATGAAGAAGCATCCCCCAGATCTATCAATACGGGTCGATAATCCGCTGCGCTGGCTGATGGAGCTGAACCATGACCGGGAGTAAGACCATTGCCCAGATCCAGAGTGAAGGGTACGATGCCCTGGTAAATGCCCTTGGACCGGAGGATGCCGTCCGGTTTATCCGGAGTTATTATCATGGGAGCGGCGACTATACCAAAGAGCGGAAGAAAACGTTGAAGAAAAAGACGGTGAAGCAGATCGGCAACGAGATCCTTGAGCTGCAGAAGTCCCTCTGATCCTTTTATTATCATGCAGCCTCCCCGCCCTGCATGCTGCGAAAGATGAAAATGTTCATTCCTCATCGTGGTTTTCCGGAATTTTGTGCATTACCATTGCACTAATTTCCTCTCGTTGTTTCCGGGGCGTAAACAACCTGTTTCCAACCTGTACACAAACCATCCCCATAGCGCATCTGGAGATCCTTCCGGTAAACCATCACCGGGACCCATCCCGATCCGCTCGGGCCGTCCTGCCAGCTGTCGATCTCGGGCAACCTAGTGCGATCGAACCAAAGCCTGCACCATTTCGCGGACCACGTGCCGGGGCCGGAATGTTATTTTGCAGCCGGATTTTTCCACGATCAAAATTTTTCACGGCCGGAATTTTTGAGCATGAAAAATTGTCTAATACTCCTGTCTCTCCGGAATAACGCCGCGGACTCCTCCTCTCGGTTTCCTGACATCCCCCTTGTATCGCGGAATCATATGACAGTGGCAGTGCATCACGGTCTGGCCGGCGGCTTCACCGATGTTGAACCCGATGTTGTAGCCGGCCGGGGAGAAATTTTCCTCGATCACCTCTTTGCAGGAGGGCATGAGGGCTAGGATTGCTTCCCGTTCTTCCGGCGTCAGTGAAAAGAAATCCGCGGTGTGCCGGAACGGGATAATGAGCATATGGCCCCTGCTGACCGGGAACCGGTCCCAGATAGCATAGCAGAGATCATTTTTTCGTACAACATCTTCCGCTATCGGGTTGCAGAACGGGCAGCTTACCGGCTCCATGCATCATACCCCCGGACATTGATCAGGTATTCGCATTTTTCCATGAGATGATCGAAGGCGATATTCTTCCAGTCCTCCGGGACCGTTGTCGTCCCGATCAGGGAGAGACAGATCTCCCGGTCGAACCGCTGCGGGTATTCTGCCCGGAGCAGGTCCCAGGTCCGGGTGATCGCTGCCCTCCTCCGTTCTATCAGTTCCGGCGCAGGAATCCGGTCCCGTTTCTTCGCGTTCACGATATTGGATGACGGGAGGAGGTTCCACAGGTCATTGTTCTTCCATGCGGAGAACGGAATCATATGGTCGATATTGAGTGCCGCAGGATTTGCGAGAAGTGCCCCGGACCAGGCACATTCAATGCCGTTATTCTTCCGGAGGAGATCTTCAAAAAAACCCCGTGCAGCAAGGACATCCCGTTCCGTTACCGGGGAGGTCCTGAGTTTTTCCAGGGCGGATTCAACGCTCACCTGTCCTTTGCTTGCGGATTGCGTGAATTCTGCCCACTGGAGGAGGAGGGCATCGTCGCCAGTGATGAAACTCCCGAGATACCGGAAGACGGCAAAGAGTTCCTTCGGGAACGAGAACGTGCCGAGGTTGTTGACCACCAGGTCCTGGCTGACAGGAAAATGTTCCGACAGCTTCCGCCCCCCTTTGTCATCCCGGAATATCGAATAATGCTGCTTGTTGACCGAATACCCGAGATGTTTCATGGGCATGGTCGTAATCGTCCTCTTCAGGCCCAGCACGAGTTCCCGGAGCGCCGGGGATATCTCTTCCGGCACCGTCCCGTTCACGTAATCGTTCCAGAACGCAGAGAACCCGCCGTTTGTATCATAGAAGTCCGTGACGTTCCTGAAAGACTTCCGGAATGCAACCTGTTTTACGGAATCCCCGCTCTCGCCGTTTTTCTGGGGAATGAAATCCGGACCGGCAATCAGCGGGTAGTAATAGAGCAGCCACTTCTCAACCAGCAGTCCGAGAGGAAATGCCACCCGCCACCCCATATCGCGTTTCAGGTGGCTGTATTCCTGCGAGATCTCGATGGCCCCCCGCAGGAGTGCGAACTTGTACGTGGCGTCCTTGCTGTCACGCTCAATGATGGTGTTGATGGATCTGAACTCGTCGAGATCGAGCTGGTTCATGGATGGAGAGGGATTGTGTGTTGGGGGTGATGGAGTTTTTGGGTGGAGATTGGCCGGAAATGATATTGTTCTACACGTTTCACAGTCATTATCTATTGATTAGGTGAATCGCTTTTTGGACCTCGTCTATACCCTTTTCAATATAAATTACCCCATAGAGTGCTTCCGTTAATGTGCCTCTCACTTCTATCTCAGATTTAGAGAGCGGATCTTTCTTTTCAACAATGGGATCGAGATGGATACGATGATCGAAAAGTGACCAATGACCACACAATTTTGCCAAATTCTCATCTTTTTCCAATGCTTCCCGCATGTTGTGTAATTGTTGTGTCGAGATTCCGGGTTTCCAATATTCACGGAGAAAACAGTATTTTATCGTCGTATCCCCGATCCATGCAAGCGATTGAGCCGTGCTCGAGCAATTCTCTAAGTAATCTAAATTTTTCAGTGAGATCCCCCACTCCGTTTCGGAAGAAAAATGCTTTTTAATGTCAATAAACGTGTTCTTGGTACTCGGTTGTACCATTGCGATGAGAACAAGATCGCAATTCGAAAAAGGATAGGTCAGATCATCCTGAATTTTTGGAAGGACAATCTTCCTAATATTCGTAATCTTATTCTGAAAAGCATCAAGTTCTCGTATCCATTTTTCAAAATTTTTACGGTCTTTATTTTTTATGAGAGATGCCGCGTTTTTCCTTGTTATCGCTTTCATTAGAGATCGAATATTCGACTCAATATCAATTGTCTCAATCTCGATACGATCCATACCTCTTTCCGTTGCGTAACTCTTCGGAGAATTCACCAGATACGTTTATCGATTCATCCTTGTACACTACACCATATTAAATTCTGGATGATCGTTTGAATGAGTTCTGAGAGAAATCCTACCGGCTGGTTCGGATCAATCTATGATTTTTTAGCGATTCCGAAAAAGGATTGGCTCTCTTTCCTCACCTCGCATCATCTTCTCTGCATGAACTCCCCCGCTGATGAGAGCCAAATCCTCGCATGGAATCATGAGTTCGATATCCTTCAGACAGAATTGAATAAAATAATTCTCAAGCATCCCTCTTCAGGAAAATTCACCATCATCTTTGAGTATGAATTGCCCCGGGAACGAGGGCGGCGGCCGGATGTGATCATCCTCGGTTCCTCGACCATCTTTGTTCTAGAATTCAAAGACTATGCCACGATTCTTCCGGCCCATGCGGATCAGGTCGATGCTTATGCCCGGGACTTGCAGCACTATCATGCAGGATGCGAAAAGCACACCGTTGTTCCGGTGCTGGTCCTTGCTCGTGCGAAAGACCGCATTCAACAGTACGATTCTGTGAGCGTCGTGTCTGCGAACGCTCTTGCAGAATTCTTGAGCACATCTCCGATGTGGGAGAAGGAACATCCGGTGAATGAGGTTCAATGGTTGTTATCTGATTACTCCCCGCTTCCCTCCCTCATCGAAGCTGCCCGGACTATCTGGGATAAGCAGCCGCTCCCCCAAATCAAACGGGCACAGAGCGCGGGGATTCCCCAGACGATTGCGGAACTGATCCGGATCGCGAGGGAGGCGCAGGCCAAGAATGAATTGCACCTCGCGCTTGTGACCGGTGTTCCCGGCGCGGGAAAGACCCTGGTCGGCATTCAGCTCGTGTATGAGAATCATCTGGATACCATCACTCAATGCTCCGTTGATACTCTTACAGTACCATCTCCCCTCCTCTCACCCCAGACCATCCCCCAGCAGGCAGTTGCCGATTCCGGCACTGCATCCTATGGCCGCAGAGAAAAAGCCACCAATGGCCGGAACATCGCGGTCTTCCTTTCGGGGAATGGGCCGCTCGTTAAGGTCCTCCAACATGCCCTGAAGAATTCCATCTTCGTCCAAGATGTTCATGGCTTCTTGAAGGACTACGGAGGATCAACCGCCAAGATCCCGCACGAACATATCTGGGTCTATGATGAAGCACAACGGGCATGGGATGCCGAGCGTGTCAGCACCAAACGCGGCCATGCAACCTCAGAACCCGAGGATTTCCTGCGCCTTGCCGAACGGATGAACTCGTGGGCCTTGATGGTCGCTCTCATCGGTGAAGGGCAGGAGATCCATCTCGGAGAAGAGTCAGGGCTCCCCCAATGGAACGACGCCCTCTCCGTCATGAAAAAGCCATGGATTGTCCATTGCTCCGATAAAATCGCCCCATATTTCACCGCAGCCAAAACGTTAGAGAAGAACAATGTCCTCGATCTTTCCGTCACGCTCCGATCCCATCTTGCTGAGGACGTGGCCCAATGGATCAAAGCGCTTCTCGATGGCGATCTCATGGCTGCCCAAGCTCTGGCGGAACGGGTCAGAAGCCAAGGATTCGACGCCTACATCACCCAAGACATCAACGTCGCCATCAACTACGTCAAAGAGCGGTACAAAGGGCAGGAGGACAAGCGGTATGGGCTCCTCGCATCCTCCAAGGCCAAGAATCTGCCCGCGTGGGGCATCCACAACGAATACAATTACACCAAGAACATGCGGGAAGGCCCGTGGTATAACGATCCGCCGTCGTCTTTTAATTCATGCTGTGCTCTGCGGGATGTTGCGACTGAGTTCTCATGCCAGGGTCTTGAGCTGGATTTTCCCATCATCTGTTGGGGGAATGATTTCACATGGGAGGGGAAGTGGAAGAGTCCTGCTGCCTCCCGCTCTAAAGCGAAGGATCCGCATAAGCTGCGCGTGAATAGTTATCGGGTGTTGTTGACGAGGGGGAGGGATGGATTTTTTGTGTTTGTGCCGAAGGAGATTGGGATGGAGAGGACGTATGAAGCATTAATAGAAGTGGGAGTCAGGGAAATCATCGATACTACTGGGATTAAAATAAATCAAAAGATAGGTGCTACATGACTAAAAAAGGACGAATTCCAAAAGAGATTTTCAATGTTATAGAGTTGCAAGATGCATTAATACTCAATTTTTTATCGTCACTACCGAAAAAATTGGATTTATTGGAATCACATGATGAGTGTTATTTAAAGATATATCAGATAATACAGCATGCGAATGCCGTTTCAACATTAGCAAAAAAAAATAATTCTTTTTACCCCTCAGCATTAATTTTATCCCGAAGCGCTTTAGAATCTGCAGTTACAGTTGCTTGGATATTACAATCCAAAAATATCTATGAAAATGAAGCCCGTTGGCTGAGAATTGCTTTAAAAAGCAAGAACTCTGAATTTAATTTTGGTTTTAAATATATTAAACATATGGAAGATATGCCAGAAAGCGAGCGAATCAAACAAACTAATGAAAATATTCAAATTAAAAGATGGTATGAAGACATTGTGAAGGTATTAGAGGAGTCTTTTCCCGGACAATATGATTATCATTCCCCTGTACCCGATATGAAAAAAATGTGTGAAGAGCTAAATTTTAATGAATTGTATTTCTATTTTTCACATACCTCACAATATGTTCATGGCGGATTTGTGTCAACGCAGTTATATAGAAGAGGGTATGGTGCAAAGAAAGGAATGAGAGATCTTATAAGACCTAGTTTCTGGACATATTGTTTTTACCTGACCTCAATGAGTATTTTCAATGCAGGAAAAATTTTTCTCGAAAGAACAGATGGAAATGTCGATAGATTCCAAAACTTTAATTTTTCTGAATTGGACAATGCATTTCAAGAATTAATAAAAATTAATGACAAGAAAAATAATGCGTCGGATCCATTATCTCAATATCTCTCTCGATATTCATCATCCTAAAACCAGTTTTTCTTTTCAAACATCCTACACAACTCCCACAATGTTTTCCATCAAATTCTGATCCATCAGCATAACAACTCCAAGATTTTTTAATAATTTGTTGACCTATTTTTCCTTTTTTGTAGGCATATTTTAAAATATCATGTTTGTTTTTTTTTGAAAACGGAGCTATGATCTTTATGAATTGGTCATTACCCCCATTATGCAACGGAAACGCAAAACGAATTAAAATATTAAATTTTTTTACAACCTCATCAGTTGCATCCTCACCCTCATCTTCAACAAAACCAACAACAATATTGCATTTTGATTTTGGGAAATTTATTGCAGCATAGGATGATGAAGCTGCAAGAAATAATGTGTTTCTCCCATGAGGAAAAGCGTTGGAATTCCGTTTTTTCGCTTCTGCATACCAGTCCATAGGTAATTTCAAAATTGTTAATTCTTTATCAAAGAGATTGGCAATCGACATTGCTGATTTTTTTTCTTTTTTAAAAGCAGCTTGGGTTTTGATACCTGAAATTTTGGATCTTCGATCAAAAAAAATAAATGAGTAATCTCTTTTGTCAAGGCGTTTTTCAGAGATAATTTTCAATGCAGAAATTGACGAATCGATTCCTCCCGACAATAGGAATAAAAATTTTTCAGACATAAAGATAAAATTCATTCATTTTAAGGATATAAGTTACTATGTTCAGTGAGATAATTATTGAAATTCGAATAACTTTTATTCTTTTTCGCTCGTATCTTAAAGAAATATGAGAGTCGATCCTTTTTGAGATAACTCTTGAAATTTTTTTCTTCTTCTTTCAAAATGAATGCATTATGAATTGCACGTTTTTTAAACGTATTATTTGTTGAATTACTATACATGGAAATTTTTTCTTCGATGCTTGCACAATTTTGACAAATTGGACATTTACATCGGTCCAGCAAGGAAAATTCCGTTAATGGAATTCGACCTTTTCTTCTATTTTTAGTGATAACAAATCGGTCTGATAATCCAGGTAGTTGTATCGCTCCATAGGCAGCTTTCATCCTCCAGCTCATCGAATCAACTGAATCCACACCGAGAGCAAACACTAAATGCATCGTTGATGCGCTACCAACACCGAATGCATGTAAAAAGGAATCTGGGAATTCCTCTCGTATCGTAGAAATCATTTTAATAAGTAATTTAAAAGAATTCGAATTATCATTCAATTTAGGCAGATTAGATGTTTTTAAAGATCTTAAAATTGGAACTAGACTTCCCATTCCTATTATCTGGGGATCAGATATTTGCTTCACTTCTTGGCAAGCCTTTTTAATTTCTTTAATTGAATAACCGTGAATCACCGGCATTAACGCAATATCTCGAGAATTTTGTATCATGAATTCAGTATTCTTTAATGTTTGTTTCCAACGTTGTTTTCGTTTATTTAATGATGAAGGGTGTAGTGGAAAATCTAAAACCACGCCAATATCTGGCTTGGCTTTGTGATAGATATCAAGGACTTTTTCAGGTTCCATTTTTATATCCTTTTTTAATAATTGAAACCCGCCAGAATCCATTAAAAAAATTTTATCATTTCCGATTAAACTTCGAACAGTTTCTCCATTTTGAAAAAAGTTATCTTCTTTGTGTTTCTCGATTAATTCATATGCATTGAGGAAAATCCCATCAATTGGAAAAAATTCCCAAGGCTTGGGTTTTTGTAATAAAAATGAACCTATCCATAAGAATGGGGTTTCAATTTTTTTACCATTTATCTCAAAGGTGCCTAATCTTGCATTTGAATTCGATGATTCAGTATGAATATCGAATTTAATCATCTATCGTCTCCTGTATTGCAGTTAGTAATTTCGGAAGTTGAAATATATTGTATGGAATAATGACTGGATTAATAAAAGAATCGGCACACTCTAGAATAATCTGTCGATGATGATTTGGAGTGAAAATTAAAAAATGATCATGCATCTTACTTATTTTTTTAATGAAAATTTTTAACCTATTAACAAATATTTTTCTTCCTTTCTTAGTCATTTCCTCAGGTGGAAACTCGTAATTTGCTGCAGGGTATTTTTTTTCCCATTCACGAGGAACTGCAATTAATGGTTCACCAATGATGTATTGTTGAATACTCTCTTCATAATCATGTTTTTTAATTAATCCTTGAACCTTTTTATGCATCATCGAATTCGAATACGGCTTATGCATTGTACATGCCATAAAAAGTGCAATTGGCTTTTCTGATTGCCATGTATCAATTAATTCCTTGTAAAAAGTTTTTACAGCGGGATGAGTGAAAAGTGAATCCCCCCCGGTTAGTATTTCTCTCTCCATTCTCCACCTATATTGTTAGTGATAGTCCAGGGGTTAAGTATCCCTTTTTAATTAAATTCTTGATAATTTGCTCTGACTTAGATGGATCAATGCCATTTTTCCCCAATTCATCAATTACGATTTTTATTGGGGTCCATTTTTGATTTGATCCAGAATATGCAATCAAAACCTCTAAAACTTTTGTCTCTTCTTTAGTTAATATCTTATGTAACTCTTCATACGCAATAGCAGTGATCTCTTCCTTAATTTTCTCTAAATTTGAAAAACTATCATTAAAGATGTTTATATCCTGTCCTATTTTTTCCTTTAAAAATGTACACTTTTCATTTATGGATTCTAAATTAATTTCTTGTTTTTTTGAGATGAGGGAAAGAATTTCATCAACTTTTTTTAAGAAGATATTTGTATCAATTCTATATTGAGTCCATTCACTTTCAAATTCCTTTAAATTCTCGTCTATTTCACTTTTTATTGAATCAACAAATTTTTCAGCTTCGCGAATTGTTTTTTTGTTATCCGAAACATTATTTGTTAGTGTATAATCTTCATACTTCGAAATTAACATTTTAAATGAACCATTTATTCTATCAAATATCTTTTTTTGATCTGGCGTATTGAAAATCTTCTGCAATTTTGTGAATTGAGTTTTACACTCATCTAAGAAAGTTAAAAAATTTTTTTCGTTCTCTAAAAATTCTTCTGATAGATGGAGGGATTGGTCCTTTGAATTTATTTTTTTTGTTATATCGCGGGCATAATGTTTTATCATTTTCTCGATATCTTTTAATTTCATTTCATTTTCGCAGGGAATCTTTTCATTCAAATTAATATTTTTTTGTTCTTTTAATGCATGTAAAATAAGATTACTGATACGATATTTTTCAGGGATATCTTTAATTTTGAGTTGACTATTAACCGCCCCCTCTAAATTATTGAGTTCATCAAAAATAGGATTGATGTTATTAAATAATATCTCGATTTTCTTAGTTTTTTCGAAAAAATCATTGTGAGCTGTTTGGAATAAATAAAATTTTATATTAAAATAAAAGCCATCAGCAGGATTTTCCTTATCAAATTTGAATTTAATATTAAAGTCTCGATTTTTCTCATTTCTATCAATTATTTCACGAATTTCTTTTATCTCGTAAAATTTTCCTTGAATTTGTTCCATTTCTTTTAATTTTAGAAACAAATCATTATACTCGTGAATATTTTTTGAAGAAAGGTTCGTATTCATCCATTTTTGACAATTGACCGTAATAGATTCGAAATTGCTATCCAGAAAATGGAATTTTTCTTTTACAGTAATCAATTCACTTTTGCTTTCTTGATTCGCCTTCAATATTATTGGTTTAAATTCTTGATCGAATTGTCTTAATAATCGATTAATCAATGAAATTTTTTGTAAAGTAATTTTTCTATTTTTTACATTTTTTGCGGAAATAATTTGAGTTTTAATTTCTCTAATTGTTATTTCAAATTCTTTAAGAGAGATTAGATTTTTATCTTGATCTTTGATAAATAAAAGATGGTTATATCTTTGGTAATCTTCTTTTTGTATTTCTTCTTCAAATTTTTGAATATTAATTAGTAATTCGTTGTAACTATTTTCTTCATCAACGAGAGTAAAAAAGTCTTTTTCTTTTTTTACTATCCCCTTATATTCTAAAATATTTAAGAAAACATCCTCAATTACTTTTTTCATTTTTGTTTTAATAATGAAAAATTCGCTTAAATCTGATATATTTACTTTTTTTTCTTTCTCAAGAATTTTTATAATTCTTTTTTCCACAGTGTGCTCAATAACAGAATATTTTCCTTCAGAGGATTTAAGAAAATGATTGACCGTGAGATCGAGTGCACGTTCGGTCATTGTTTTTACCGAATCAATTTCCGAAGGTAAAAATCCTGATTTAGAACCGTATTTTCTGAATTTTAATATCCGTTCTCTATTTTTATTGAATACTTCCTCGGCCGTATTCGCATCTTCAGTAAAATTTATAAAATATTTCAATGCATCTGAAAATTCTTTAAGACTTTTAACAGACATTTGTAATTGAGGAATGACTAACCCATTCTCTTCTTGTTTTTTAATCCATTCGATTAATTTTGAGTCAAATATTAATTCATCAACAATGATTTTTTTACAAATTGAATGATATATTTCAAGATCAACATTTTCTTCAGATTCATTTCTTGCTCTATAGCCCCCAATAATCCTCTTAACTAATGTTGGATGAAGGTAGAAATCTGTTAATATCGAATAGGTACCTTCCTTTCCAATTTCTTTAAATTTTATTTTATCTAATGCGTCAGGAGTGATTTCCCCAGTATAGAACGGAATTATCAAATGTATTTTACATTTTGTTTTGTAGATATGATACATATCTTCAACATCTTTTGCTTTCAAATCTCCATTTATAAAATAAAATAAGACCGTTAATTCTGTCTCATCTCGTTTATCCTGGAGTTTAATAATGTGATATTTTTGAGTATTTTCGATAATAGATATAGAATACAATTCTGAAATGTTGAGAAATTCTATCAAACTATCTGAGATATATTTGCCATACTGATTTGATAGGTCTCTAGAAACCTCGCGCCAGATTTTCATTCTCAATTCGCGATTTTTAATATATTCTAATCCTTTTGGCACCGGCGTTGGAAAAATCTGAAACATTATTTGAGGTCCGATAATGTAATAAGGATCTTGATCGATCAATTTTTGTTTCAACATGTTACTAATCTCACGAGCATGATCGCTATTGATACCCTCGAAAAAAGCTAATACATCTACTGTATCCACAGGTAAAAAAAAGGAGTTGATAATTTGATCATTTTTTATGAAACCCTGAGAAATTCTATCTTCGAATTCAACGAGTGTTTCAGAATAATTGTCAATTTTAATGATTTTTTTCATTTGGGTTGAATCATTCATTAAATAAGGATTGAAAACTGTAAGAATATCATCAAATTTTTTTGATTCTTTTACTTTCGAAACTTTAATGATTGAATTATCAATTTGCTCTTTATTTTTTAATTGTTCGTTGATAATATGAATCGAATTCAAAACTGATGTTTTTGTAAGATTCAGTCGATTTGAAATTTCATTAATACTGAAGGGTGTATTTTCACCTAAAAGGAGGTTAAAAACATTTTCGCAATTTTTTCCAGTTTCAACATTTTTTTGGTCTTTTAAAGTGGATATAATTCGTGAGTATAACTCTTTCTCAATGCATGGACTTTGTCCACCATAAACAAAAATTTGCTCATTCTCTAAAAAATTTAAAAGAGACCGAGTGTCTAAAACTAAAATTTTATCATTTTTGATCAAACTACTAAATGCTCTACTGTATAAATTTGTAATAATCCCTAAATTTCCTTGACTAACCTTCAGTAAAAGATTAAAAACCCCCAAATTTTCAATAGGAGAAATTTTTGGTAAATTTCCTTTAAAGGAATATTTCAATAACGCAAAAAGATAATTTATCCCCTCATTTTTTCTAATTTCAGGTAATTCTATTACATTAATTCGTCTTCCCAATCCTCCAAATATTAAACTTGTTTCTCTATCGGATTGGAGCCCGTAATATGCGTCAGGTGTACAAGATATTAGAAAATGTATTGATCCTTCATATTTTCCGTGTTCATGAATTAGGTGATATTGACCGTTAATCGTCTCTTTAATCCCAGAAATTATTTGTTTTAATGAATTTTTATTAAGAAGGAGTTCTTCAAATTCATCAATAAAAATGAATATCTTCTTATTTTTAGATGTTTCCAGGAATCCTTGAAGTGTTTCTTCAACAAATTCCTCACCTTTATCAAATTTTTCAGGATCTGGTATTTTCCTCTTAATTTCTGAACTATTTGTTTCGGCTCTTATTCCTGAAAACAATGCCACTAATAATTTTAAAGGCATTAATGGAGTACTATCAACCAAATCTTTCGATTTTGTATTTGAATAACAATTCGCTAGTGTGGAAGCAGAAATATATAAAGGAATCGTATCATTTGATTCTACGTACGATTTTATATACAAATGATAAGCCTCTGTTTTTCCTTCACCCCATTCACCAATAATTACGGCGGTAGCAGTAGCTTTAGCATTTTCAATGCAATATTGTAAAAAATCTTGAATTTTATTTTTTACATTTTCCCGAGAAGGTATCAAAAAATTCTCAAATCCATCAAAATGCACCCCTGCAATATTTGGTAAAAGGGAAAATTTTTCTGTAGTTTTCATTCCTCTCCCTTCCTTAGGGCACCTAACCTTTCAACAACATTAGTTGATCCAGCCGTATGGATAACGGTTCTATCACTTTTTTTAATTTTTATTAAAAGGGGGAATGGGACCTTATTCATTTGTCCTGATACAATCAATTCGCCCTGGGGCAATGAAGTAAGTTTATTAGAGAATGTTGAAGGCAATCCCCCCGTCACGCTTTTCACGTAATTTACATCTTCGGGAGATAACCGGTGAATAAAGAAAGTATTACACATAGATAGTACGATTCGATTGACAAATGATGGTCTTTGGCTTATGAGACATAACGATAAGCCAAATTTTCTTCCTTGAGTAGCGATTATTGACAATTTATTTTTCGCTAAACTAGATCCAACGGGATAAGACGAATCAGGTACAAAATTTTGAGCTTCTTCAATTAAAAACAGAAGGTATCGTTCTTTTTTAGTGATTTTAAATTTTGCAAACTGATTGAATAGGATTGTTGCAAGGTATGTCATAACTAATTGTTTTATGGCAATATCAATTCCAGTGGCGCCCTCTTCTGAGAAATCGATTATAGCAATTCCTCCCTCTTTCGTAATCAGGTCGATAAATTTTTCATTCGTTAAAAGGGAGTGATTTTTATTTGACAAGAGGCGATGCTGTACATCAATTTCTCGAAATTTTTCAAAAGATCTTTGCATGGCACATTTGGTTTGATATGCTATGATATTGTTCGGAATTTGTTGATCATCAAAAAGGGTATGTATTAAGTCTTGATAATTATTTACAAAAAGATCATGCCTTGAAGAGTAACTTCGAATTTCCTCCATAAAATCAAATAATGTGACAATTCCGCTCAATTGAAGTTCGGCACCCTCTGTGGTCCCTTTGTAAAACATAATAATAGTTTCAGCTAACTCACGTTTCGATAAAGCGTCCAAATCGATTTTAATTTGAAAAATATGTTCTTTATCTTTATTATCAATATTTCCTTTTATGAAATTTTCAGGAAAAATGAATCTCTTAATCCATCCGACTTTTTGTAATTCTTTATTTTTTTGTATGTGCGTAATATAATCTAAATAATCCCCGTTTGCATCTATGATTAGCATAGGGAATGATAATCTGGTTGTTTCGTTTAATGGAATATTAAGCAATTTTTCAATTAAAACACCGGTATCAAAAGATTTACCACTTCCTGTTGTACCAAAAATTGCCATATGCATGGGGATTTTCTCAACATCAAGAGGAATCGGGCAATTCTCGTAACCTATCAAAGAACCATACCAGACATATTTTGGGTCTGTTGGTGATATCCCAAAAATATCCTTAACATGCTTTTTTGGATCAATTCTGCTTACATAATCTCCTGGTCTTGGAGGATATTTCACTTCATATCCTCCTAATTCAATAAGTAATTCTAATTTGCAAATTTCATATTGTCTTGCGATATTTTCAGGAATAGGTAGATTTTTCCTCCGAGCTTCACTCCAAGGATCACCCTCAGTATAAAATGCATTATATGGAATAATCCCAGAAATTCGAGCTAATACCGGTTTTTTATTCTGTAAATGAATCAGAACTAACATCCCTTCAAAAATTTCACCGCTTTCAGCCTCCTCCAATAATTGGCAGGATGCTTCTCTCGTAGTTGCACCACTCAAAATTATTCCAATGCTAGTTTTTTCACTCATATTAGTTCATCTCAATTGCATCAATGTAATTTGATCAATAACGTCAGCACTTCTACTTCGTGTAATAATTTCTTCATATAATACCTCAGCCGTTCCCTGTTTGATGTTACATTTTTGATGTGCTAGTTCAACTGGTAATGGAACATATTGATCGGGATATTGCCAATCATTAACGGATTTTATCGCTTTTTTGATAGTTTTTTCAATAGCCAACAGATTTTTCTCTCGACCTGCTAAAAATGGTATATCAATCCGCATTACTTTCGAATTGATATTTTTTTGAAAATAAACTGTAAAAATTTTTAATCCATTTTCATTGTATTTTTCATTTGGTGGCATATTACTAATGTCAATGAAATGAGAGAAAAGACTGCCATTATAATCTGTTTCATGTCGATAACTCATAAAAAAATAAGCAAAAAGATACTGATCACTTGGAAAATTATTCAATTCCGAAAAATCTATTTTGAATTTCTCCTCAAAATCCTTTTTAAAAAAATTATCCCGTGATCGTTTTACACAACCTATCATAATTGATTTTTCTAAACATTTTTTAATCCCTTTTGTTCTCTCGATAACATAATCGTCATTAACTGGTTTTGGAGGATCGACGATAGGTCCATCGATAAAAATAAGCGACGGAATATTCTTCGCACCCCAATTTTCTATTGCTTTCGATTCACCGACGAGCATTCGAAGGGATGCTTCTGATTTTACATTAATGAATTCTTGTTCTTGGATTTCTTCAATTCCGGCAGCATAAACATCAACAACGGGCATTGAATGAAATCCCTCACTAAAAAGAATCCGAACTACGCTATATGGAATATACCACTTGCCCCCAATACCCCCCATTGGAAAAAAACTCCCATCTATCCCAACACTGCAACAAGTTTTAGGATCAAAATTCGAAGGCAAGTCAGCGTCTGTAAAAAATATCTGTTCTCGGCCAATTTTTTTTAATAATTTTTGAGAGAGGATTCTAAGACGTTTATTCTCTTTTTGAAAACTCTCACCTTTTTGTTGAGATTCTTCAACTAGCCGAACTAATGTTTCTGATTCTGTGGAATTAAATTCCATTCGTTTTCTTAGTTCGTTTATCTGTTCCAGACGCATTGATGGAAGATAGATATGTTCACTAGGAAATAAGGATTGGGATTTGATGGGGGCAAGCCCACGCGGCTGGGGCGAAGCCCCATTGAGCGTCTCAAAAATATCCCATCGCCATTATCAAAACAAAAAATAAAAATTAAAAAAAAATTATCTCCCCGTAAATTCGTTCACCATTTAACATGTACCACTGTCAGACACTTTTCTCCCCATTTCTCTCTCGAAATATCCAAAAAACACCCAAAATCTCCCCCATTTACCACAGAGTATATATTCTCACATGACGTTCAAAAGATAATCACAATGCCACGGGATTTCTGCACACGGGTAACGAGGAAGATCCGACGGGCCGGGCACCCTGAGAAGCTTGCCCGCCGCTACGCCCGGTTCTTCTGCGTTTCCTTAATCTCTGTGTGTGCTTGCCCGATCGGTCCCATAAGAGGGACTGACGGGCGCGAGAAGAAGTCGTCAGACTTCTTCGAATTGTCAGGATCCGCCCCCGGCCTGGAAGGGAGGGGTGCGATCGGTGATGAGATCCGCAGGATTTTCCAAAGGGTCCTCACGCTCCTGTCTGCTGTGTTCTATCCTGATGCCGGCGCCGGGATTCCTTGGCGCGAGTTCTCGAGCCCTATCGAAGATCAGGTTCATCACGCTTTCGTCTTATAAATCCGCTCGTATTGTAAAACCAGATTGCCCTTTTCTTCCTTAACGACAAGCCGGAAAACATCACCAGGATTAATATTTCTAGATTTAACTACATCCGAAGGAAGTGTCAGATCGAGAGAATTGGACCCAGAATGATACCGGGCCTTGACGATGTTTTCCTTCACAGCCATGTACGCAAATGGGAACTATGCACATTTAGGTGTTAATGCGCATTGAATATGAAACAAACATTATGCGCATAGAATTATCTCCCCCGCCGCCAACAACTTCTCCGGTGCACTGGTGACCAATATTCGTCACACCCCGGGCCCCGGAGAGACACACCGCCCGGACACCCCCGGCTAAAACCGATATGCCTGGATACGGTGCTCCGGTGGCCCGGGGAAATATCACCAGTCACCAGAATATTAACGATATCAGTATTAGAAAAAGACTTTTTTCCATCAGGAAGAGAGAAAAATGTGGTATTTTGAGTGACCTTAAAGACCCGGCCCCGTGAATAACAATTCAGGGACAAAAAAATCCCGGGTCGAGCAAACATGCAAAATTTTGAAGATTGGTTTGAAAAATTTAACACTTGGTCATTCAGCAGGCATCAACTTTTGAATCGTTGCAAACGAGCTTACTATTACCACCACATCGCTTCAGCATTAAAATCATCTCCCATCCTTGACGTTTCAAAAATCAAACGGCTCAAAGGTCTGAGATCAAAATATGTTGTCCAGGGATCGCTCGTTCATGATGCGATTGAGGATCAGATTACACAGCACTATTACGGCCGAAATGTTAGTCAGGAGAGTGCCCAGGAAAGTTTCCTGAAGCGTCTCAAGGGATTCGAAACATGTGCCGATGATATGATTACCGAGTTTTTCAACGGCAAAAAAACAGACCCGGCATTTTTTGAAAATATCCGACCATCAGGAACTGAAATGCTGGACACGTTTTTCAAAATTGTCTGGCCGAATCTGAAACCCCTTGAATACCTGAGCCACGAAAAATTCGACCGGTTCATTCTTGAAGAAGTTCCGGTTACAGTAAAACTGGACTACATTACTAAGAGCAATTCCGGTAAATTCGTCCTTTCGGACTGGAAGACCGGAAAAGAACGGAGGGAGAGCAATCTTCAGCTGGGAGCGTACGTCCTCTTTGCGATGCAGAAATACGATACAGTTCCTGAAAATATCTTCAGTGAAATAATTTATCTGGCGAGTTCCGGAAGATCCCGTCCATATCACTTTTCTTCGGATCAACTGGATGAGGTGAAAGAGATCGTTGTGAGCGATTTTGATATAATGAATGCCTCGTATGAAATTGACAGTTTTCCCGCTGACCCCTCTCCTCAGAAATGTTTCACCTGTTCTTTCGCATCGGTATGTCCTGATACCCGACACAGGGATCAGGTCATGGCTGTTGATGATCCCTCAGATCCCATCAACGACATGCTCGTCGATATCATTGAATAAATCTTGAGAACTCTCCTATTTCCAGGACAAATAGGAAATTTCTTTTTTGATATCCCCGAACACATCGGATTCGATTTTCTTCCTGTCCGCTGGTAAAATCGAACCGGGAAAGAGAATGTACAGCCGCATGGTAAACAGCGACTTATTGGCAAGCACACTCATGAGAGAATTATCGATCTCCATGATCCGACTCGACTGCTGTGTCACATTGTTGAGAACGTTTACCGTTTGATCGTACTTGTCTTCGTCGTCTTTTGATTTTGCAGCAACTTTACCGGATCCGACAGAAAATCCCACCTTGGTCAATTCTATCCGGTTATCATAGACGTGCCATAACTCTTTGTCGATATTATACTTCTTCGCAAGTCCCGGGATGAGTGCTTCCAGTCTCTTCACGTCGCCCTTAAACCGGGCTTTTTCCCCGTCTTCCCGGTCCCGGATGTGTTCAACCTTACAAATTTCTTTCGGAGGATTTCTCTCAAGAATTGATCGTGCCTTTTCCCGAACAATAACTGAAGTTGCCGTATCTTCCCGAAGTTTCCGGATTTCCTGGAGAATGAAACTGTCATCGAACTTGCTCCAGAAACCATTTTCAATGTATTGTATGATGCTCTCACATGAACAGTCAATTCTGTTCTCTTCTTTTCCCAGCAGTTCGAAGATCACTTCTTTCATAAGTTCCTCGAACGCAGCAACTGTTTTGTGATGAATCACTTGGGAGTATTCGAAATACCGGCAGAGAAGAAAATGATCTGCAGTTCGCAGGGCTTTTGGGGTGATACACAATTTTTCGTTGTTGTCAAGACGCATCTGGCTTACCAGATAATTGATATCCACTGAGCCATAGGGCAGTCCGGTATTGGACGCAGATCTCAGCAGGTAGTCTATCCGATCGGCATCAAGATCGGAGCTGATCACGCTGGAATATTTCGGAGGATTGTCCCGGGTAAATATTGAGTAAATCCGCCCGGCGTCGATCTCATACTTTTTGAATATCGCCTGGATTTGCGAATCATGAATAAGAATCTCTCTCCCGACGGACATATGATTCAGGAACGTAGGCGCTTTTTCTCCTCGGGTAACAACGGATTCTTTTCCGGCATCTTCAGATTTTTCTGATATCAGAGACTCAATATATTCGTCTTCCTTAGGATGGTAATATTCCCGGATGGCATCTTCCATATTATGAGAATAGGGATAGTGCCCGATATCGTGTAAGAGACCGGCGAGCCGGTAATCTCTGATATCCCTGAACGTTATCTGATCTGCACCGTTTCTTCTCAGAGTCTCGAAAATTTTACCGGTGAGATGACAGACCCCGAGAGAATGTGAAAACCGGGTGAAATCTGCGCTTGGGAAGACGTAATTTGCAAGACCCAGCTGCTTAACGTTGCGCAGTCGCTGGAAAACGTTGGTATTGATGATCTCTACTTCAAGTTCACTGAGACCGATCGTTCCGTGAATCGGATCATTAACGCTTGTAAAATTGTATTTTTCCGGATTCTCTTCGGTCATCGTATTTTTAGTTATTGAGGAGATGAGAATTCCTGAGTGCTTCTTCAGCTCTGTTGATATACGGCGCAAGAGCGGATTTTTCTCTTTCCATATTCGCTCGTGCGGTAGCCTGATCAAAATTAGTGTATTGGTAATGCACTGATGCCAGCAACTCCAGCCAGTCTGCCTGGCTGAGTGGAACGTCACACGGTTGTGTGATAATTGATTTTATCGATTGAAGTTTTTCCTTCAGTTGACCCTTGAGTTCCTTCTTCTGATATTCAACGTCTCCTTCAGTAAGAGCCTCATCGAGATCATAATAGTCCTTCGTCAGTTCAGGACTGTACGGTCCTTTGAGGTACCACCCGAAATGATATCCCAGATCGACACCGGCGATCTGGCCCAGATAGATTGTCTTCTGGACCCTTTTTCTCTCATCAACAGTGTCAATGACCGGGGGAACTCCCAGTTCCTCAAGAAAAAGTTTCAGGGCAATCAGTTTTGTTTTCATGTAACGTAACTCCTCAGTGGAGAAGTAATTTCCAATGGTTGGATATTATTTCTAATGTGTTTTAAATATCTAGCCATGCGTGGTGTGAAAATGTCGAATCGATGATTTTTTGATTTCAATCCGTTTTTTTGATTTTTTCCTATCTTCATATTTGTGTGAGTTGTCTTTCATCTCTTTTTCTATTTGATCATAAATCGAAAATTATCGTTATGTACGCATCTCAGGAATTACCGGACCAGCGCACTTGCATCCCACCCTGTGATGAGATACACGACAAAGAAGAACAGGTACGCCAGCAGGCCGCTGCTAACTCCCATTACAATAACAAGAATCCAGTTGCGCGGGTCGGCCAGGACCTCCTTTGTGGTTGCGCCCGGCCGCGGCTCATAGGGGAACTGCATTATCATACGATCTTTCCTGCCGACGTAAATATGGACCTGCTGGTACCGGGTCGCAGCGAAACCGTTATCGCGGCACGCGATGAATAACCTGGTACAACGGGTGTGGACCCATGCTGGTCAAGTTCGAGATATATTCCGACGGAGCATACTGGTGCGGCAGGGGCATCGGTGTCGATATCTTCACCCAGGGAAAAACCCTCGACGAGCTGATGGAAAATATCCGCGAGGCCGTCGGGCTCCATTTTGAAGAACTCCTTTTAAAAGGGGAAAGTATCCGAATCCTTTCCTTGTCGGAGACCGAGGTAGGTACCGTTGCCCGGGCTTCCGGTTGTTAGCGGAAAGGATCTTGTAAAGGCCTTTTCCCGGCTTGGATATGCGCTGGTCAGGCAGCGGGGCAGCCATGCCCAGCTGAAATGCACGACGCCGGCCGGGGAGCATACCATCACGATACCGATGCATGACGAGATTGCTCCCGGGACATTGAACGATATCCTTACCCGGGTCGCTCTTTGGAAAGGATTGCCGAAAGACGAACTTATCCGAATGCTCAGGTAACATTCCCTCCACTCTTTCCCGTAATCAAGACCTGTTCCATTTCACCGTGAGGCCTGCAATTATTCCCTGGGATCGCGTTGTTTCCCCGGTTCATCCCAGGCCGCCCCCACCCCCGATTAAATACCGCCGTACCCACGGTTCGACCGGATCCAGGTATATCAGCCCCAAACCCCATGATTATAAATATCAGGTTACAAATAGTTATGTAGTTAGTCGATTTGTAAACTAACCGTTTTTGGTGGAGCGCCGTGAGCCTCGGGGAAAACATAAAATTACGGAGACAGGTCCTCAGGATAACGCTGAGAGGCCTTGCGGAACAGATCGGAGTATCGCACGCGACGATCGACAAATATGAAAGAAATAAACTGGTCCCGGATTCCCGGGTCCTGATCAAACTTAGTAAAATATTGCAGGTCCCGGTCGCATCCCTGCTCCGGCCGGAGAACCAGCAGATCCAGCTCAACCACATGGCATTCCGTTCCGTAAAGATGCTGAAACGGGAAGAGAAGCAGATCAACGCCGAGACAAAGGAATGGCTGGAGCGGTATCTCCAGGTTGAGAGCCTTGCGGGCCGGCCCCGGATCTTCAGGATGCCTGCGGGTTTCCCACGGAACATTTCAACGTTTGAAGAGGCTGAAGAGGCGGCACGGGATCTCCGGGCCGCGTGGGACCTCGGGACCGGCCCGATTGAAAACCTGACCTACCTTCTCGAAGATAAGGGCATCAAGATCGGGATCATCGGCGGGATAACAAAATTTGACGCGTTATTCACCGAATACGCCGGCCACCGGGTTATTGTCGTGAAGGAAGATCTCCCTCAGGCACGGCAGCGGTTTTCCCTCGCGCATGAACTCGGGCACTGCCTTCTTACCGTGGAAGGGGATCTTAAAGAAGAGAATGCAATGCACCGGTTCGCCGGCGAGTTCCTTGTTCCCCGGGAGAAGGTCTTCTTCGAGCTGGATGAAACCCGGCATAAGTTTTCCATTAAGGAGCTGCTCATCCTCAAGGAAAAATATGGTTTCTCGATGGGGGCATGGCTGCACCGGGCCATGGAAACCGGCATTATCTCTTCAGAAGATTACCTCGCGATCCGGAAGTTCTTCGTAAAAAAAGGCTGGCACCGGAAGGAGCCCGATGACGATATCGCAAAGCATGAGAAACCAGCCCTTATGGAGGCTATGGTCCTCCGGGCACATGCCGAAGGGATCATTTCCACATCGAAGGCGGCCGAATTATTAAACCAGAGCATCAGTACCTTCTGTTCAGCAGGCGGGGAATCGGACCTTGAGTGCTCGGCAATCTTATGTACTTGATACCAATACCATAATTGACCTTCATTGTGCAAAACTGCTCTCCAAAATATTCCAATTGCCCTGCAATTTTTCCGTAACCGATTCGCTGGCCGATGAATTTCTTAATCCGCCGTTCCAGGTGCTCAAAGATCTTGGTCTGTGTTTTGAACCACTTACTTCTGAAGAAGTCGGGAAGATCCGGGCATTGATGGCGACATTTCCCAAACCATCATATTACGACATTTCTGTTCTGGTCCTTGCCCAATCGAGAAATACCGTTCTTATCACCGGTGATGAAGCCCTGCGCTCTGCTGCAGCAGATACCTGCGTGGACTGCCGTGGTACATGCTGGTTGATCGATTATCTTGCAAACGAGAGGATCATCACCTATACCGAAGCGATCGCGGCCTACAACGCGATGTTAAAGAAACCGCGATTTCCTCCGAAGGACGAATGCAAAGCTCTTCTTACGGTCTGGAAACAGCGACAGAAACTGGAATAGCCCCTCGTTGATGGGGGAGAATTTCCCGCCGCCAACAACTTCTCCGGTGCACTGGTGACTAAAATTCATCACACCACGGACCTTGGAGAGACACACCGCCGGACACCCCGGCTAAAACCGATATGCCTGGATACGGTGCTCTGTGGGCATTTTCCGGCATCATCGATGAAAAGGTGGCACTGGCATTTGATTATCCGAAGAACTGAGCCGTGCGAAGTTCGAGGAGGAGGAGAACTCATCAGAGTTCTGCGCTTTTTAAAGGTCCGCAGAAATGAACAGTGAACCCTTCCCTACTTCGTCCCATCCACCTCAGGGTGGCATCATCCTTTTCGGGAAGGACTTACTCACTGATGTATACATAGGTAGTTCAATATTAATAAATTTCCAATGAAACAAAGGACAATTCCCAAAATCATTCAGGACCAAAAACAGCAGCAGATGTATCGATATGCAGGGATATCCTGCCATCAGGAGGCCTGCCCGGCCAGGCATCTGCGAGGACCCGTTTTCCTTCAGGAGTTTTTCAGATAAGGACCGTGCCGGCTCACCATCGCACAGACCCAACTCACTTCCCCGGCTCATTCCCGGCCGGTTCATCCCCGTCCGCCACCCCGGGATGCATCGTGAGGTACTGCCGGAAGATATCCGCCCCCGCCGGGCAGAGGGTGTACCGGACTGCCCGTCCCTTTCTGCTGGTGGTGATGATCCCGTCGCCGGACAGCCGTTTCGTGTGCCACGAGACCGACGGGCCGGCCACGCCGACGATCCCGGCGATGTCCTTGCGCGAGACTTCAGGGGAAGAGGCAAGGATTCCAAGGATCTTTCGCGTTGTCGGGTTCTGAAGGTGAAGGAACACGTTCTTTTCCAGCTCGTTATACCGGCCGTTATTCTCGAAGTACCGCAGGGACCTGCCGGTGCCAAAGGAAACAATCCTCCGCTTCATCGTCAGGATCAGCAGGTGGTATTTCAGGGTCCCTTCCTTCATGCCGGTCAGCCGCTCCAGGGCATGGAACCTGATGCCCGGGTTTGCCGCGATACCGTCGTAGATCTTCTGCCGGTTCCGGTTCCGCAGGATGGCATTTTTCTCGATCTTCCGGTACCCGAGGGCTGCCAGTAGTTTCAACAGGAAGAAGACCTCGACGGGGTACACGAGAAGCGGGCAGAGCGACAGTGCTACTGCCAGGATCATCCCCCGTACCGAAAGATCCCAGTAGGATACCGGCGCGGGGTCCTGCGGCTGGACCGGGCCCGGGCCGTCCGCCGGATTTGCGCTGTACCCTCCGAAATCAGCGGCAGCGGGCGGCAATATCACCAGGAAAAGAAGGATGAGGAGGGCATACGCCCTCGCCGGAGAGTGTTCCATCGGTGAATATCTCTCACGATACTATATCAGAATTCTGACCTTGTGCTAATACGTAACAAAATTATAACTCTGCGTCCCGACGACACTCACCCCGTACACCCTGAAGTACCATGTCCCGGGTGCAATCCCGCCGGGCCTGCTGATCGTAAGGAAGATCCTCCCGTCCGTAGTTCCGTCAGATGAGTCGTAGAAGGGCCCGATGGTCCCGTCCGGGGCGATCGCTGCAAGCGAAAGCGAATTCGAGGGATTTCCCCAGTTGAGGTTGACGGTAATCGATGAACGTCCCGAGGGGACCACGACGGAATACCAGTCCGTTTCTCCCTGCGTGATCGTACCAACCGTCAGGGGAGCCATGACCGCAGGCTGGTGCAGGTTTCCTGCCGGGGTTACTGTATACCCGGTATGGTTGTCGACATCCTGTGCAGAAACTCCCGATATGAGCATAATGGCGCATACCAGGATTGCCAGACTCGTTCCGGATACTTTCATAGTATACCGGTGAGCGATTTCGGAATCCGGCTCTTAACGTTTCTAACGCATTTGTCTACCGGTCAGGTCCGGTAGATGGCCGCGTTAGAATCGTTATATCCCCCGTAAGGAAATCTCCCGCGGGGCAGCCGGGGGTTGTCCCACAAAAATACCGGGCCCGGCAGGCCGACGAACCTTACCGGCCCGGTTCCGCGGGGGGCATGATCCGCCTACCTTTGCACACCCCAGAATTTGGATCATCCCCCTTGGCGGAGCGAATGAACAGGAGGAAAAACCATGAAACCCATGAAACACGGCGTCATCCTGCTCGCGTTGCTGCTGGCAGCGATGACGATGGTGCCGGTTGTCAGTGCTGACACTGCCGGCACCAGCCTTCTCCAGAAGTGGCAGGCTGATCATACGATCCGGGTAACGAAGACCGTAACCACACACTATGCCGAGGGTGCGCTGGTTACGGAAACGATCTACACGGGAACAGAACTGACAAAAAGATTCGGCGTTGAGAACTTCTCCGTTCAGAGTACCCTCAAAGTGTCTTCACAGGATGCCGCCCGATTGGGACTGGATGCAAAAAGAACAGCAGTTACCAGCAGAGTTTCCGACGAAGTATTCACGGCCGCAGATGATCCTCCCATGCTCCTGTCAGGATACCCGGTCTGGATTTACGAATATTCCGGCGGGGTCTACCACCAGCTCAATGAGCCGATCAACATGATCTGGAACGGGGCGTCTCTCTCCACCATCAAGACAGAAATGACGGAAAAGGGGTGGTGGGATACCATCGCCGAGGACACGTACTACATCTATGATGGCAGCTGGAAAGCCGACGATGGTGTTGCATCCGACCCGATCCGCCTGTTCGGCGGGTACCATGTCCGGCTCTGGCGACTGTCCACGGGAGAAGTTGTCGGCGCCGCCCACCAGGATTCAGCAGTACCTCACCATGCAATTGACTTCGAAGGGACCGAGGATCGTATCACCACATTCTACCAGGATGCGGACGATACGCTCTGGCATGTTTACCCGGATAATATCTATCTTGGGAATTCAGTTTCGAGCCCCTATGCCAACGCTTATGCGGTATACATCGGTTACTGGTAAAGCATGACACCTGAAAACCTCACACACCAAAACCCTCCCAATTTTTTCCGGGCCATAATGGTTTCCGCCGCAATTATCCTTCTCTGGGGGATCGTGTTTATCACGCATTTGTGGCAGGAAGGGATCCAGGGTGCCGGGGTCTGGGGTTATGTGTCGTATATCGCGCTCCTCGCAACCATCATCGCTCCCGCTGCATATGGATGGTATTCACGCGATACAACCGGCGCGATAATCATCGGGGCATTACCATTCCTGCTGGGAGTTGGTGTTCCCGGAATCATCTCCAGCTCCGGCCAGACTGACCTGTTCTCTGCAGTCGCATATTTCCTGCCGTTGAGCCTGGCCGGGGGCCTGGAGGGTTATTTTGCAGCAAAGAAAACACCGGGCTACCTGGTGATCTCCCTGCTGCTTGCGGTGATATGGGTGGGAATATTCCTCAGCGGAATCCATTAAAGAGAGACGATTTCGGATGGATCTGAATTACCGGGTCTTCCTGCTGATAACAATCATGCCTGAAACTGGTCTGCCCCATCAGAAAAGCCCGGGTCGGCTCTTTGCCGGTATTGTCACAGTATCCGTCATCGTACTCTCGTTCACGTTTACATCCGCATGCGTCCAGCCGTTGGGGCCCGAGGATTACTATCGTCAGGGTATTTACTATAACAACCACTATAACCAGTACGACAAGGCTCTCGAAAATTTCAACAAATCAATCGAATTGGAACCCGGAAATCCCCGTGTATGGTTTGCCCGGAGTGTTGCGTTATACAACCTGAAACAGTACGACGAAGCACTGGAATCACTGAATACGACAATCGCGATCGATCCAGGTTATGATGGAGCGGAGTTTATGAGAGGAGAGATTGTTTCCGCCATGGCAAAGACGAATGAAGCACATCCCGGTCCTTCAACCTCTGGAATCGTAATAAACGCCGCACGACCGGAAGGTAATGGATCGGTATCAAAATCCCGCTGATTTTCTCTCCCCGTTCAATCATCCCTTCCTGTAGAGAACTGCGTTAGAACCGTTATATACGGCGTAATGAAATCCCCCTTCGTGGACAGCCGGGGGTTGTCCCGTAAAAAGGGTCTGCCAGCCGACGAACTGGCAGGGCTCGGTCTTCCCGGAAGGGAGGGGATCATCCTGAGAATTTTATGAGGATCTTCCCTGCCCGGGTTGACACAAGGGAAGTGATAGCATAGATTCCAGGAACAGAAAACAAAACACAATCGATGGTATCCGGCCGGATATCATCCCGGTCGGCGAAGGAGAACAAACCCGGGAAAGGGAGGCCGGCACGGGATGACAAAGAGCAAATCCGTGACAGAGGGGGAAATCCCCCTCTACCTCCTGCCCCGGGCAATTGCCCGGCAGATCAACCGGTTCGGTGACTCCGTGTACCGCATCAGCGTGAAACGGACACATTGGCATCATTACAACGTTTCTGTCAGGACGAAATCACTGCCGAAGGAGATTGGGCCGTGCCGGGTTGCAAGGCTCACTTCACCTGGTAAAAGAGAACAGGATCATCCACCGATGGTCCATTTTCACCTGCCGGGGAATGCGGTATGAGCCGGGGACCGTACCCGGGACGGACGCTTGCCGCGGCCCTCCCGATCGCAGAGATCCGGGGAACGGTCCACAGGATCCAGTCGGCCCGCGGGGGCCTGTACGATATCGTGATTGCGACAGCAGTCCCGGTTGCATTTGTCCGCGTCAGGTATGCGGATCGGATCAACCTGGCACTTGTAGAGACGGAAGATTTCTACCGTGATGCGATTGAAGGCCTCCGTGCCATCGTATCAACAGAGAATATTTCCCGTGAACTCTGGCTGCGTTCCCGGCACGGGACCTGGCGGTTCTTTCGGGTGATAACCACCGGTCTTGTCGAACTCTCGCGGGACGGCACGCCGCTCCGGTAAACCGGGCGGATACCAAGCGGTTTCCCGAAGATACCGGGAGTGAGAACAGGAAACTTCCTGTTTTTACCTCTCTCCTGGTACGGGGATCAAGGTCCTTTTTCCGGGTACCCTTGAAATAAGCCCAATACGGGCTCCGATTGGCCATTTTTCCGGATCCAGAGGAGGTAATTCGGAAAAAACAGGCATTATTTCACCAAGATTTGTTCATTTTCACGCCGGTAACCCAGAGGCGCTATTTGGGTGCATTTGGAAGGCGAAAAAAGAGGTGGGATTGGATTTCAGTCCTGACCCCCGAAGCCGCGAGAGGAAATCGATATTTTCAATCCCATTTTTGCGAAACCGTCCGGCTCATATCCTGCCCCGGATTACCTTTAAATCCTCTTAAAATGCTCCATTTCGCCTCCTGAAAATTTATTCAGCCAGACCCAATACCCGATACGACCTATACTAATATGTCAAAGGGGCCCCCGCGACACCGTCAGAAACGAACGGTTCGGAGAACCGCTCTGATCTGGCAATATGAAAAAACGGACAGCGAAGAAGTCTCACGGCTTCTTCTCGTCCTCGTGGTTCATCCTGAACCATTTCGGAGTCGGAAAAGGTTCGTCAGAACCTTGACGAAGGAGAAGAGCGGTCAGCCGCTCTTCGACAAAGGGAGGCAACACACATGGCAGATTTCGTACAATCAAGCCAGACAAAGAACGCCGTCCGCCAGCTGGCATCCCCCATTGCGGACGTGACAGCGTTCAACAGTATCGTCGCAGCGGTCCTCGCCGACAACCCCTTCGGGTGCGTCGAGTACCTGTCTGCGGGAGCAACGCACCCGGCAGTCGAGAAGACCCGGGAGAAGTACACGGTCCGGTTCACCTACGAGAGCGAGCTCGGGCAGAAGGGCAACGGCTCGCACGCCTTCGACACCGTGGCCGGCTTCACCGCCGGTACCACGGCAATTGCCGAGGCAGCAGCAATCACGGCAGCCCACGGGGGCACGTTCGCCCATGACCCGGCCGACGACTCGTTTTCAGCCACGCTGAAGTGCCACGACCCGAACGGGGAGCTGTACAACGTGACGATCAGTCGGGAGCGGGTCACCGTCAACTCATACTCGGACGACGCGATCCTCGGCAAGGTCGAGACCTGGGCGGATACGGTCGCGGCATTAGCCTGAACGAGGTGCGGAGCATGAGATTCGAGAAGAATGAAGTTCTTCGCTGAGGAGAGACTGGCATGGAAGATATCGTGATCGTGACCGGGGTCCTGCTCCTCAGGCCCCCTGAAGAGGGAGACGGAGGGATCACCTGTGACGGACTGATCCAGTTCCGGCCACCGGCAGGAAGGAAGAAGGAGGAGACGAAGAGCATCCCGGCTCCGGAACCGGAGGAAGACGGGACAAGGATCGACTTCGTCCCCGCAGCCGATGAAGATCTGACCTTCGAAGACGAAGGGAGCATGGGGTGAGAATGATGGAAACCGAAGTGCTGATAACAGCAGGATTCCTCGGGACCGGGCTCCTGGCCTACGTCATCATCCCCGGCCTCCTCGTCATGTGGGACCGGGTCCTCGACTACATGGCCGGGTACTGAAAAAACGCAGAACTCCGGGGGAGAGATCCCCTGACATTTTTTTTATGAAACGGCCCGACCGGCTAATACACTTCCTCATGGGTGCCGATATCGATCAGGAGAACTTTTGTCCGGCTCTCATCGAGAAACGCGAACACGAGCCGCTGGTCGTGGGTGATTGAACAGGAAAAGAGGCCCTGCAGCACGCCACTCAATGAATGCGTTTTTAAGGAAGGATGGAATACGTTCTTTTCGAATATGAGGATCTTTTTTGAAAAATGGTCGCCGAGTTCCGGGTGCCGTTTGACCCACTTCCGGTAAATGCGACGGAACCGGTCATCCCAGACGATCTCAACCATTCAGGTCCGCCAGCAGGTCCTTTGCTGATCCGGTTTTGCACCGGCCCTTCTGCACGTTCAGCCTTGCCTGCACAGCTCTCTTTGCAATTGCCGCCCGTTTCGAATCGATAAGCCTTTTGTGAAGCAATTCGGAAAGGTATTCCTGGTCATCACGGTCGAGCTGGTCAACGTACTCCAGAACGGTATTGATCGAGACTGCCCTGCTGCTCATGTCCTCTCCTTGTCGTACATGTGTGTTCACCCTACAAAGGCATTATGCTTCCCGGGATGATCCCTATTCGTGGCGTTTTCATCCTCCGGGACCGTGTGCTCGGCTCCATGGCGGGATACTGAAAAAAAGAAGCAGGGGTAAACCCCTGTTTTTTCGAGAGGACCAGCTTCACGCCGGCCGCACAAGCTCCTTATAATCCCCCGCATAAACAGTGGTGTGATCAGGAAATGACCGCAATACGCCGTAAATACATCACCGATGACCGGAACCGGAAGCAGGCGGTGATCGTCGATCTGGAAACCTTCAACCGGATGGAGTCTATTATCGAGGATAACGGCCTTGCAAAATTTATGGAAGAGGCAGAGGCCGATGAAACGCTCACAGTCCATGAAGCGAAAAAGTTCTACAAATCGCTGAAAAAGGATTGAGATGCCGGCCTGCAGGTACAAGAGGATTTTCTTAAAAGACCTGGCAGCACTCCCCCGGCGCTACCGTTCACGGATCGAACGGCTCGTGTTTGAGGAGATCCCTGCATCGGAAAATATTTTTCACGATTTTGATACCCGGAAAATGAGAGGATACCCTGATTATTATCGTATCCGCGCTGGGAAGTACCGGCTCGGGTGTAAAATTACCGCAGAAGACGGGATCGTGTTCTACCGGGTCAAGAGCCGCGAAGAAATTTACCGGGTGTTCCCGTAAGTACAATTACTGTAAGTAGAGGAGCCACCAGGCCGGCCCGTGATCTGAGATCGTGTGCCTGGCTCCGTGGCGTGGTCCTGAAAAAGAAACAGGGGGAGAAAATCCCCCGACAGTTTTTTGAAGTTATACGTTCCGGTAAACAGACCTGTGGTTGTCGATAGTAATGATAAAGATCACCATGATGCCGCGATCGAACGTCAGGATTGCCCGGTACTCCCCGATACGGTACGAATAGATCGGGGTTTCTTCGTGCCCTTTCAGTTTCTTGACGCATGCCTGCGGATCCTGTTCTGCGGCGAGATCGTTCAGGGCGGCGCGAATCCTCCGGGCATCCCCCTTCGGCATCTTCAGGAGATCCTTCTGCGCCCGGCGGGAGAGGTGTACCGCGTACACGTCAGATCCCGTGGGAGTCGCAGAACTCGTTGAGCTCGCGGGTCTTTTTGTTCCGGATGTCGGCAACGCCTTCTTCAATGGCGGAAAGAGTCTCCTCACTGACCATCAGCGAATCGACCTGCGATTCCAGGAGCCTCGTGATAACTTCATCATAAGTCTCGCGGGGATGCGCCCGGAACTTCGAAAGCGACTCCCGGGTCTCCTTCCGGATCCGGATGGGAATACTCTCCATGGAGAGATGTAGTGCTTTGTACGTTATCAGGCTACTGGTGTATGCAGAGTGCAAACGTTCGCCTTGGGATGTCTGCCAGGATTCCCCGCCACCCGCTGCAAAAATTAAATACACATACATACACAGGTATGATCATGGCCACGAAGACCATCAGCATCACCGAGGAGGCGTACGAGCGGCTCAAGGCGCTGAAGAAAGATGAGAAGACGAGTTTCTCGGATGTCATCGTACAGTATTACCCGGTCAAGAGGAAACTTGCCGATGTGCTCGCCGAGATCGGGAACTGTTCCGATCTTGCCGATTCGGTCGAGAAGACTTCCCGGGATATGCGGAAGAGCAGGATGCGGCCGGTCCGGCTCTGATCGATCATGCCCATTGCCGACACCTCGTTTATTGTCGAGCTGATGCGCCGGGATCCCGGGGCACTGGCACGGTACGAGGAGTTTGAACAGGCGGGAATCGCACTCCAGACCACGGCCATCACGGCACTTGAACTCTACAAGGGGGCATTTTGTTCCGGGACAGATAAGAACCGTTTGAAAGTTGCTTCCCTCCTGGACCTGTTCACGGTGCTTCCCGTCGATGAAACAATCTTTGAGACATTCGGCAGGCTTTCGGCAGCACTCGCGCAGAACGGCGCCGCAATCGGCGATTTTGATGAAGTCATTGCGGCAATCGCCCTCACCTGCGACGGGGAGATCATCACCCGCGACCGGCATTTCTCCCGGGTGCCGAACCTGAAGGTCATCCCGTACTGACGCCCCGTTTACCGCAGGCGCACGGAAAACCTGATGGCGGTCTTTTTGGCAGCGTCTTTTTCCTGTAGCAGGAAATCCGTGCCCCATCCACTACCCTTATCCCGTCGCCGGCAAACATTTTCCGCAATGGTTGGCGTCTCGACCTACTGCCTCCTCCATAAACCGCTCCCGGATGCGCTGGACGAGCTCGCAACGATCACCGGCCTCATCGAGGTCATGGACGAGGGCCCGCATGCCATCACCGACCCTGACCTCTTTGCGAGCTACTCCTGCGACTTCATGCTCCACGCACCCTACCACGGGATCAACATCGCGAGCCTCCACGAGCCCATCCGGCGGGCAAGCGTGGAGGTCATGACGGACTGCCTCGCCGTCGCCGCGGCAATCGGGGCCGGCGTCGTGATGCACCCGGGGTACTTTGCCTGGCCGCAGGAGCGGGAGCCGGCAGACCGGCAGTTCAAAAAATCCTTAGGCGGGATCCGTGCCGCCGCGGCCGATCGCGGGGTCCGGTTCTCCTTCGAGAACATGGGGAACATGAACTACTTCAACCTCCGGGCGCCGGACGATCTCGCGCTCATCGACGGGTGCGGGTTCACGCTTGACTGCGGCCACGCGAACGTCAACGGCTGCCTGCCCGGGTTCCTCGAAAAGGAGTTCTCCCACATGCACCTCCATGACAACGACGGCAGGCGGGACTCGCACAGCCCCGTCGGGGACGGCAGTATCGATTTTGCACCGGTCGTTGCAGCCCTGCGGCGCAACCAAGCGACGGCGGTCGTCGAGGTGAAGTCCCTTGCCGGCGTCAGGTCCAGCCTTAAGGCGCTGGAACGGGTCTGACGCAGGGAAGAAATCCGGCAGTGACATCCCGCACGAGCGACGGGCCGGACCAATGGTGCTATAAACCTTGCGGAAGAAATCTCTGAGTTCATGAGACGGCAGATCTTCCTGTTCCTCTTCGGTTTCCTGATCGCGGCCATGGCGGTCTCCCCGGCCGGCGCGGCCACGCCCGAGGCAGAAGCCCAGGGGAAGGTGGCATCGGACCTCCTTGCCGACGGGAAATGCCCCATGGCGCTTGCCGCTGCCGAGAAGGCGATCGACCTCGACCCCTCGTACGGCACGCCGTGGAATACCCGGGGCAGCGCCCTGCACTGCCTGGGGAGGAACGAGGAAGCGCTGGAGTCATTCGTCATTGCCCTCGATCTCGACCCCGATCTTACGGTCGCCGAACAGAATTACGACCATGTCAATGCCGACCTCTTAAAAGGCGCCCCCCTTTATACGCCGCCCGTCGACATCCCGGTTATCCGGAACAGCTCGATTGCGTACGACGGCGAACTGGGGTATACATCGCCCGGGGTGCCGACCGGCTCCTGGGCACTGCAGAAGGACGGGCATGCAGTATTGTTTCATAATGGCAGGACGATTACCCTAACCGGCGTGCGCATTGCCGGCTGCCGGTACGGGAAAGGCGACGGGCAGGTCCGCATCGAGATCTGGGACCGGAATTTTACGGTTTTGTCAAGCGACACCATCCCGTATGACCAGGTCCCGCTGCCCGCCGTGGATGACGAGACGGCGTGCCTGGAAAGATCCGCGTGGGTGGATACCTCCCTCCCCGGCCACGACGTGAACGGGGATTTTTACCTCGTACTCTTTACCGGCTCCGGCCCGGCCTCGCAGAAAGAGCCCGGCATCGACATCGTGTACGGGACTCCCACGGATGCGAAAACGTCCTTTACGGTATCGACCAGCCCGAACCGTATCGCTGCGCTGAAGATCGGGAGCGCCGGGTATCGTGCGGAGGAGATCGACTGGATGATCCGCGTTTTGTACACGGAACCTCACTCCCCGGCGGCCGGAACGACACCGGCACCGGAAGCGCCGGCGGAAGGACGTACGGCCTCATCTCCCGGGATGGTCCCTGACGGGGAACTCCCGGTTGAAGAACCCCTGCAGTCACCCGCGCCCGGGCCGGCAGGTATTGCCGGGGCGCTGGCAGTCGCTGTTTCCTGGTCGGTCTTCCGGAAATAGCATACCTTTTTTCAAACAAAAAGGCTCGGGAGAAATCCTCGTGGTGCGTACTCAGCGGAATTTATGAATGTGACCCCCTCTCACTTCGAAGAATGCCCCGCATTCTTCTCGCCTCCCTGCGGTCGGTCCCCAGAGGGGGAGTCTGAACGGTCCCCAAGGACCGTGAAGAAGAAGAAGAACCCGCAGGGTTCTTCGAGGCAGCGAAGATGCTTTGCGTCTTCTCGATTTCGTAGTCCGATGACTGCGAAAACAGCCCAAGGGGGCACACCCCCTTGAGCCTGCGAGAGGTCATCAGACCTCGAACAGGAGAAGGGAGGCTTCAGCCGACCTTCGACTCCCCACTCCTTGAATAAAAAAATTTTCTCATGGATTCTTATCCGCGGTCATGGTCCACGGGGCAGGCCGCCGGCACAGGAATTCCGGTGCCTGGAACGCCACGCCATCACCCGGGAAAACGGGCACGGCGCCAAACCCCTCACGTGAACCAAGGTCCGGCAAACGATGCCGCCGGCCGTGAAAAGCCTCCCCGTTTATTCAGGCCGGAAACAACGTGCGATACCCTGCCCAGGATCGCATCGCGGTACCCGACGCTGGCAACCGCGTTCCCGCCGGAAACATCCCGGAAAAATAAAATAACAATGATTATCCTTTCTTACATGCAGATCACTGTCGGGAACCTATGCAGCACGCGTTCTGGGAGTATTTGAAAACAGAAATTCTGGCGACATTGACCGGGCCGGTGAGTGCCGGGCGGGTCTTCTACACGGTTTTTTATGCCTTCCTCACCGCGGTCATCCTCCTTGCGACCGGGTTCTTCATCCACCTGATCGAGCAGGGCACGGCGTATAATACCGTAATACCCTACGTCATCATCTTCTGTATCGGGCTCATCCTCGCGTTTTTGAATAATATTTATGACAAACCGTCGGCGGGAACGGTCCTTGCCGGGACGCTCGGGACCGGCATTGTCTTCTGTGGAATCCTGCTCCTGCTGGCAGAGATCTTCCCCCTCGTCAAGCTGGAGCGGTGGTCGCTCCTCGCCTATGTCTGGTATGTGCTCATCATCACGGGTGTGCTGTCGGTCCTGTACTGGATCGTGACCGACCGGATTGCCGGCGAGAGACGGGCGGCGGGCTCCTGAAGGACCCGCACCCCTGCCGGTCTCCGGAAATTTTTCGCTTTTTGGAAAAAATCGCTCAAAAATTGAGTGAAATCGTTCACTATTGACGCCTCTTCCGGCAGCAGTCATGCCCCGGCATGCCGGAGGGGAAACGATCCCTCCGGAGGTCATCGACCGGCTTCCCCTGGGGAGAATGCCGGAAGTCCCCCTTCTCCGGGCATGGCAGGCCTGCGCATAAAAAACACCCCGGGGATTGGTATCCCGGCACGGCTCTGCCTTGCAGTACTTTATGTTCGCTGGACAACGAGAACACAATGCAGGGGTAGCATGCGGGAGGAAGAGACGTTCCTGGTCGTTGTAGGGATCCTTGCCGTTCTTGTACTCGCGTTCTCGCCGGTCTACCTGAGGTTCTTGAAAAAGGTGCTGGGTCGGCGGCAAACGCCCCTCTCGTCACCGGCCCCGCTCCAGAAGAAACCGGTGATTGCCTTTGACCGGGCGTGGACGACGCTCGCGAAGGCGTACGCCACCTCCCGGGCAGAACCGGAAGAGCCCGCCCGTCTCCCGCCACCCCCCCGTACAACGGCCCCCGCCCCGCAACCGGTACCCGCGACGATTGCAGCCCGGCCGCAACCGGCACCCCCCATGACCGCCGCCCGGCCGGCAGGTCACCCGGCGCAGGCGGGCAGCGAAATACCCGAATCGGACATCCGGTCCGGCTACGTCAGGATCGTGAACCAGGCGCGATGCATCCAGGACCGGATCCGCCTCTCCCGGGAGATCAGGACAGCGATCAGCCCGGAGAACCCCCTCGAAGGGCAGGAAGCAGTCCGGTTCAACGAGAACGTCATGGCGATCGACCAGCTGGCAGGCAGGTACGCTTTCCTCTACGGCAACCTCCGTTTCCTCATGGAGAACGAGACGGCCATAGCCTCGCCGGAGGTGCTGCAGGAACACCGGCAGAAGGAGTCTGAGACGATCCGGCAGATCGCCGCAGTCACCCGGCAGCTCCAGCCCCTTCTCAACGAGAACGAGGATATCGTGGCGCCGTTTGTTAAGGACCTCCGGTAATATCCTCCCGGTCGCAGGCCGTGTCAATTCCGTCAGCATTTGATTTTCCGGCCCCCCATCCGGGAACCGGAAGACGGCGACGTTTCCAGGATTTTACGATGGCTTTTGCCGGCAGCAGGCACTTCTCCCGGGAGATCATCAAGGCGGGGTATGATATCGCGACGAAAACGCTCGTCGTAACCCTCACGGACAGGATCCGGCGGTCCTACGCCCCGGCACCCTACGATATGTACGCTGCCCTCACCCGGTCGGCGTTCTCCCTCTGCCTGTTCCGGGAGAGGATCGCGGGGAAGGTCCCGCTCATTGCCACGAGCCGGTACCCGTGACGCGGCCGGCTCCATACCAGCGTTCGCGGGGGTTGATTTTTTAAAAAATCCCGGTCCTGCCCCGCCGTTTTCTTTTAAAAAATGAAGGCGACCGGCCTTCTGCCTAGATTATCCCGGCCAGCATCGCCGCACCCAGCGCGACCATGACGATGCCCATGACGAGGCGCACCCAGCGCCGGCTCCCGGTACGGAACTTCTCCAGCCGCTGCGGTGTCCCGCCCCAGACCATGACGATCAGGATCAGGACAAGGGGGAGGACGAAGACCAGGTTGTAGAGCAGGAGGTACGGGATCCCTTCGGCAAGCGTCATCCGGTTGGCAAGCAGCCCGAGGATGGCAAGGTAGATGCCGCCCGTGCAGGGCAGTTCCACCATACTGACGAGCGCGCCGAGGACGATCGCCGAGGGGACGGACGCTTTCCGGATGTACCGGTCGATGGTCCCCTTCTGCGATGCGGGGATCGCGAGCGTGAAGATCTCCCGTTTTAAGAGGACCTCGGCGATGTTGATGAGCCCGGTTATGATGGCGATGATTGCTGCGATGGTAAAGACCGGCCCGGTCAGGCCGGCCTTCTGGACGACGGAAAGAAGCCCGAGCCCGGCAATGAAGTAGACGACAAAGACCGTGGCGATGTACGCGCAGCCGACGATCGCCACCCGCCGCCGCTCCCCGAGCGATGCCAGGTACGTGAGCAGGATGACAAGGACCGCAATCGCGCAGGGATTGATGCTGTCGATTGCTGCCGCGGCGACGATGGCGGGCACGGTGAGATTGACGGGCTGGGCCGGCGAGACATCCAGCGGATCACCGCCAAAGACCGTATAGTTCACCGGGCAGACCCTCGGGTTGCTCCGGTACCAGGTGATCCGTTCTTCGAGCCCCGTGCGGATGGCGGTCTCGCCAATGAGGGCCCGGTCCCCGACGAAGAGTGTCGGAATCACCGCCTTCGTCACGTTGTACCGCTGCCGGAAGTCGTTGAGCATCGCCCTGTTCGTGGTATTGAAGTAGATCTCGTAGGCCCGCAGCTCCACCTCCGGGTATTTCTCCGCGAGCGCATCGATGACCGGACGGATCCGTGCGCAGTGGGGGCACCCGTCCCCGTAGAAGTAGTAGATGCAGGTCGTACCCTCCCCGCAGGGCTCCAGGACGGGGCATTCCACGGGGGTCGCTGCAGTTGCGTTCTCCGCGCCGGCCGCGGGCACCGCGAGGAGCAGGAGGGCGATGACCAGCAGGACGGTGCCTGCAAAAAACCTGCGCTGTACGGCCATGGGTGTCGTTCTCGTCTGTCCCCGTTTCATTTTACCCTGTCATAACCGGTACGCGCCGGAGGATAATGTACCTTTCCGACTCCGGCATCCCCGGCCGGGATGGCATCGGGGCAGCTGTTCCCCCCGACACCCGGGGAGAGCCGGTATCTCCCGGGGGGAAGGGACGGCGAAAAGAGCACCGTACCATCCTCTTCCCGTGTCGCGCCGGGCGGCATGCGGGCGGGCGGTAAGGCGCCGGAGAAGAGGGTGTGGCGGTCCTCCCGCACAACCGCTCCCTGGCTGTCGCGGAGATCGGGGAACAGGCCGACATACCCTGCTGCTCCCCCCTCTTCTGCCAGAACCTGCTCAGGGAGAAGCGGTGGCGCCCCGCGTCCTGGGTAAGGTTGCATTCGGTGAACGCGAATCCATATGCACCGAAAATCCCCGCCCACTCTCCATCCCTTGCGCCCATGACGCCGGGGAAGTACAAACGGTTAAATATACCCTGAAAAGAGTTACTCTCATGGGGAGAGAGGACGAGGCACCGTCGTTTCCGGAAGGAGCAGGGATAGATCCGGCCGGGAAAAGAACCCCCCTTCATCCCGGCGGTCCGGTGGCGCAGGACACCGAAGTCAGCCGGATGCGGACCCGGTTGATCGAGGAACTCCGAACGCCGTTCATCGAGCACGTGAAGGATGCCCCCTCGGATATCTTCATCAAGCAGGTCAAGGTCGAAAATTTTGACGAGCGCGTCATGACCCTTCCGGACAAGGAGATCTTCGGCCTGTACGTGGACTACCTGAAAACCCGGCGGATTGAGAACGAGACGACGAAGAAGACCGTCCGGAAGAGCATCCTTGACCGTCTTGAACTGAGTTTCTTCTCTGAAGGCTGGTTCCTCGGGCGGATCCTGAAGCGCAGGTAACGGCGGCCGGGCCGCACAAGGGGCCTTCCCCGGCACTGTCCCTGGGAAAAAACACTGCATCGTTTGCGGAGATCTGGTTTTCTGCCATTGTGGTATCCCGGTCATCCTCCGTGCCGGCGACCGCCGTACCACGGCGCCGGAAAAAGGGGAGGAGATCGCTCCCGGATCCCGAAATCGACCGGTCGGTCCCTGGCCGGCAGGGAACTGCGCCGGTCTCCGCGTCGGAAACAACGCCCCGCACCTCTCCCTGCAGCCGGTTTCATAGCGCCGGAAGAGGGGCTTCCTGCAGGCGAAACCGATCCCTGCAACCAATTTCATAGCCCCGGAAGAAGGATCCTTCGGCCGTGAAACCGCGCCCGGCAGCTGGTTTCATGGTGCCGGAAGAAAGGCTTCCGGCAAATGAAACCGCACCCGGCAGCTGGTTTCATGGTGCCGGAAGAAGACCTTCCGGCACATGCGGCGATCCCCGCATCGGTGCCGGGGAATCCGCCGCCGGGACGGTGAGCATGCATGGTCTGGGACAGGCGGATGCGGAAGGCCGGGTGGGCGGTCTTCTTCATCATGTGGGTCCCGTTCGCCGTCATGCTCTTCGCCGTTGCTACGGATGATGAGATGGATTTCGTCCGCCCGATGGCTATCTTCATCATCCTGTTCATCCTCGTCTTCCTCCTCCTCTTCGGGTCATTCCCTGTCGGACGGTACGAACAGGGCCGGATCCGGAGGACAGGGATCCCGGCCGAGGCGGTTGTGCTGAGCGTGACTGAGACCGGGACCAGCTACAACGACCAGCAGATGGTCGTTGTCGCGCTCGAGGTGCACCCGCCATACGATGCCGTTTTTACCGCAACCGTCGAGTCCCTCATGCCGTACTACGGCGGGGAGGAGCTGGCGCCGGGAAAGAAGGTCCGGGTAATCTTCACCGAAGGCACCCGCGACGTTGTCATCGATGAACGGTGAAATTCCCTGCAGGGGGCAGGACGGGAGGGGAGGATCCCGCGGAAGAGTAGCCGGGGAATTCCGGACGATGGGGCAAAACGCTCCCGGGTTCCTGCCGTCCGCCGGCAATACCGGTATGCCCGCCCTGTCCCGGGGCGTTTCCTTAACGGTCGCCTTCAGCCCGGTCACCCCCGCTGCGGCAACTGCAACCATTATCTGTTCCGGGAGGAGAATTTCCGGCCATGGAAGGATCATACGACCATGCCGCAGGAGCCCCGCGGGATTACCGGAAATCCCTGAAGACCGCGATCATCATAACCTTCCTCTTCCTTGTTGTCGAGGTGGCCGGCGGGTTCCTTGCCGGGTCGCTCGCCCTGGTCAGCGACGCGGGGCACATGTTCTCGGACGTGCTGGCCCTTCTCCTTGCGCTCGTCGCGCTGGTGCTCGCGGAGGAGCTCCCGACCCCGGAGCGGACGTACGGGTACCACCGTGCGGAGATCTTCGCCGCATTTGTCAACGCGCTCCTCCTGATCGCGGTCTCCGTCGTCCTCCTGTACGAAGCCTGGCAGCGGATGCAGAACCCCGCGCCGGTCGCGGGCGGCCTGATGCTCGCGGTGGCGGCACTCGGCCTTGCGGTCAACGCCGGGGTCGTGTGGCTCCTCCACGGGAGTGCCAGCCTGAACGTCAGGAGCGCCTTCCTGCACGTTGTCGGGGACACCGTCTCCTCGGTCGGGGTGATCGCCGGCGCGGTCTGGATCACCATCACCGGGCAGATCATCGTGGACCCGCTGCTCTCCTTCGTGATCACGGTTGTCATCATTGTCACCGCGGTCCGGATCCTCCGGGAGACCGTCACCATCCTCCTCCAGTTCACGCCCCCCTCGGTCGACTTCGACGCGGTCGTTGCCGACATGACCTCCGTTTCGGGAGTCGACGGCGTGCATCATGTCCACCTCTGGAGCCTCTGCTCCGACATCAACGTGCTGGATGCCCACGTGTACTCCTGCGAGCGGGACGTTACCCGGATCGAGGCGATCAAGAGGGAGATCAAGGAGCGGCTGAAGAAGTACAGCATCCTCCACTCCACGCTGGAGTTCGAGTGCGAGGAGTGCAAAGAGTGCAGTGTCGTGGGGCCGGTCGGGAACCATTCGCAGGAGTGAACGGGACGATCAACGCAAAGAGCCGTTACGGGAGGATACCCGGACCGCAGCAGCCCGAAAGCCTGCTGCTTTTTAAAAAGCCCCGTGTGGTTGCCGTCATCTCACAGCGGCCCCGCAACCCATAAACGAAAAGACGAACGAACGCTGGTACAACGGTGCACCGATGTCGATGGCATGGATCTTCCTCTTCTTTGCCGGCCTCATGGAGACCGGCTGGGCGATCGGGCTTAAGTACACGGAGGGCTGGACAAAGCTCTACCCCTCGATAGCGACCATCATCCTGATGGCCGGAAGTTTCTTCCTCCTCAGTAAGTCGCTCGAGGAGCTGCCGGTCGGGACCGCGTACGCGGTCTGGACCGGGATCGGCGCGGTCGGGACGGTCTGCATCGGGATCCTCGTGCTCGGGGAGTCACGGGACACGCTCCGGCTCCTCTGCCTGCTGCTGATCGTAGCAGGGATCGTCGGGCTGAAGTTCGTGAGCCCGGAGTAAACGGCGACCGGTCCCCCCGGATGGGGATATTCTTAAGAGCAAAAAAAGAGAAATGGAACCTCTCATACACAGAGCGAGGCACCAGAATGCCGACAAGCAAGAAACAGCTGACGAAACTGAACAAGGCAAAGAAGGAAAAGGCAGAAGAACTCTCGAAACAGGCAGCCGCGGGAAGCGAAAGCGCCAAAAAGAAGCTGAAAAAACTCGAGAAAAAACTCAAGTGAGAACACCGGGAGATCCGGTTTTTGGCTTCTGTAGAAATGATCGCGTTGCGTACTCAGCGGAATTGATGAATGTGACCCCCTCTCACTTCAAGGAATGCTGATGCATTCCTCTCGGCCTCGAACCCTGATGGATTCTTCAGCCATCGAAGAATGCCCCGCATTCTTCTCGACCTCCCTGCGGTCGGTCCCCAGAGGGGGAGTCTGAACGGTCCACAAGGACCGTGAAGAAGGAGAAAAACCCGAAGGGTTATTCGAGACAGCGAGCCCCATTGAGCTTGTGAGAGGTCATCAGACCTCGAACAGGAGAAGGGAGGCTTGTTGCCGACCTTCGACCCCGTTTCTTGATTAATTTCTCTCATGGATGCTATCCAAGGCCATGCTCCACGGGGCGAGCCCCGATGAGGCGGCGAGCGCCCGTGGTCCCATCGTAATACAATCTAAGATTTCAGTGAACTTTTCTCCAGAGCCCCGGATCCCGCCATCAAGAACAGTTCAACGGGGACCGCCCGGGATTATTCCGCCGTCCCGCACTCCCGCTCGATCTCTTCGATATAGTCCGTCAGCCGGTCCGCATAAGTCTCGAAGAGCAGGTTGTGCGCTTCGCAGGACGACCCGCAGGAGCACCCCGGTGCCCCGATCACGCGGATATCCTCCGGGTGCATCTCGTCGCCCGGGTAGATATCGTCGATCAACCGCCAGGTTGTCGAGCACCAGGAAAGGACATCGTAGTACTCCATTTTCGGCTGTTTCCGGCGTATCTCCTCGATCTCTTCTACTTTCTTCCGGAGGAGGCCGACCGCCTGCTCCGGGGGGATTTTCAGGTTTGGCACAGGAACACCACAAGAGGTTTTTGCAGGGCTCTTATTAAAAAAGATTTTTTCCGGACTTGGCAGTCCGGGGGCACCGGGCAGTACCGGGCCGCGATGGATCGAACCTCCCGTTCCATGATCAGAACCGCGAGGTTCAGGCAATTTATCTGGAACGACGACCGAGATCGATCAGGGAACGACCATGTCCGAAGAATACCGTCATGCTGAATACAGAGAATGGGTCCATGACACCGGATTTGCGACTGCAGCCCCCGCAGCCCCGGAGTTCGACAGCAGTTTTACCGTAGCGTACCTTGGGGCAATCCCCTCGTCGCACGACATCATCAGGATCACCCGCGACCTCGTGAAAAACCGCGAGGGCAATAAGTTTGCGGCAGCTGACGCGATGGAGGGCGGGCAGGGTGCCACCCTGCCGGTTAACGAGATCATCGGCTGGCTGCGGGCCGAGGTTGAGAAGAACGGGAAGAGCGCGGCGTAACGGCCGTACTCCCATCCTTATCATACCCCGGTCCTTTATCCGATCCCGATCCTCTACCGTATCCCGATCCTTTATCCCAACCGATCCCTTATTCCGTTTTTCAAAAAAGCCCCGCTTTCAGACCCCCTGCCGCCTCCACCCGCAGGTCCATCGCCAGAACCAGCACCATGCCGGTATTTTAATAAGGGGAAGCGACCGATGTCAATGGAAACAGGAACACGTGAAGATCATGTCCGAAGAGAAAGGGCATTTTGAAAACGGCGTCTGGATACACGACCCCGAACCCTCCGCCACCCGGCCGGACACCGTCGCGTTCGACCGGCGCTTCGCCGACGCGACAACGTCCGTCATCGCATCGATCAATGACGTCATGAACGTCACCCATGACCTGGTGACAACAAAAGAGGGAAAGCAGTTCATCGAGAAGACGGTTGCGGACACGCAGGCGCAGGTCCGGAAGTCCTTTGACGATATCATCCGCCAGGTGAAAGAAGAAGTGGAGAAGAAACGGAAGAAGGCGTAAAGCCCGCCCCCTCTTTTTTCGCGAGAGCCATACTTGGGAGACCGGACTCCATTCCTGCCGGTTTTAAAAAGCGGCACTCCGGGACCTTCCGGGCGATCCGGATCCTCTTTGGTAATCCCTGTCCCGCTCACCTGCGCTTGAGGATCCGCCGGAGGAACGATCCATCGGAAAGGATGCTCGATTCGATCCGGTGCAGCAGGCTGCTGCGGGCTGCTTCCTTCTTCTCCCCGCTCCTCATGTGCCCGATCTTCTCGTATTCGGTATAGAGGTCAAAGATCTCTTTATCGGAAAGGGTCATGACGCGTTCGTCAAAATTTTCCACCTTCACCTGCCTGATGAAGCTGTATGACGGGAGAGAATTTACGCGTTCAATAAAAGGGGTTTTCAGTTCCTCGATCAGCCGGGCCCGCATGCGGTCAGTATCGGGAGCCGGCGGTGAACCGGTATTTTTATGATGTTTTTCCGCGGGGGTGGGGGGTTCCGGCCCATCCGGCAGCGACGGCGACCCTCCCTTTTTTCCCATGCAATTCATTATATTTATATTGTAGTTAAATTTTTGTATTCCATCACTGATGAACCACCACCCGTCCCGGGTACCCTTCGCGGTGAAAAAATGCATGGCGGGGCGTACGAACCCGGCGGATGGTTGTTCCATACCCCCGGTCTTCAGAACCCGCGAAGAAAGCGTACCGGGCCTATAAGGAAAGGATGAACCCGATGTCCCGCTACCTCATCGATATCCGGCTGATGGGCCCTGTTGAGAAGCAGATCCGGGCGATCAGCCGCACGCTGCAGGAGAGGTTCGACCTTGCAAACCTCGCCGTCCCGCACATCACGCTCGCCGGGCCGTTCACGACGGACGACGAACCCCGCCTCCTTGCGGACTTCGGGCGGGTCTGCACCGCGGCCGCGGCGCCGCACTACGATGCCGGCGGGTACGGGTTCTTCGACCGGACCCGGGTCGTGTATGTCGTGATCGAGCCGGACCCCGCCCTGAAGCAGTTCCGCTTTGACCTGGCGCAGGCGATCGCCCCGTACTGCGGGCTCCGGGACTATGACCGCAGTTCCCTGAATGAATTCCGGTTCCACGCGACGCTCGCCATGAAACTCTCCTGGCTCACGTACACCCGGGTCCGGTGGCATTTCCGCACCGTGCCGCCGGTCGTCTTCCGGCACCACCCGATCCGGGCAACCGTGCTGCGGAACGCAAAGGTCCTCTGCGAGTACGATTTTTCCCGGGAGAGGATGCTCACGCCGGCCCAGGCCCGGAGCAGGGCGACACGGAAACGGGACGAAAAGGTCCTCAGGGCCTGGGAGGACGGCGAGGAATGAACGCCCTTTTCCGGTATAGGCCTGCCGGTCACCGTCCGGGATCTGCCGGACAGCCCCCGCCCGGGTCTTCCGGGCATCCATCGGCCTCCCGGCGTACGGGGCTTTGCTTCCCCATTCCCGCCTCTCCCGTGGAAGACCGCCCGTAGGGACAATGGTGCGCATCCCTCCTCCTTACCGGAGGAGAGGTGAGGACCCGGCACCCGGGGTATTCACAGGGGCCTTTTCCGGCAAACATTTTATCGCAGTTCCGGCTATTGCTTCTTTGAGGGAAACCCATGTTCACCACGCTTACCGCCGAGAAGACGGACAGCACTAACTGCCTCCTCAACACGACCGAGGTCGACTACGAGGAGTTCATGGAACGTCTTGAGGAGATTGTCGCTGACCAGCAGCAGGAGATCCGGCACTTCAACGCCATGCAGAAGAAGGCTGAGGAGGGCGGCCAGGCCATGGCCGCGACGCACTACGCGAGGAGCTCGATGGAGATCTACGAGAAGACAATGAAGAACATCGACACGCTCGAGCTCGCCGGGCAGATGAAGGAGTCCGTCATCTTCCTGATGACCGGTGCCGTCCCCTCGTTCATCTATGTCGGGAGAAAGAAGAAACGCGAGCACGAGAAGGCAAAGGAAGACTTCCGGATGCTCTACCAGTAAATGAAGATCCTTGATATCCGTCAGGTTACCGGTCTTTCGGAGAGCGAAGCGGAGGAAAAGATCCGGAAGGAAGGGTATAACGAGCTGCCGGCAGCTGACCGCCGCGGGCTTCTGCGGATCGTCGCCGGGGTCATCCGGGAGCCGATGTTCATCCTCCTTGTCGCGAGCGGGCTTTTCTATTTTGTCCTTGGTGATATCACGGAAGGCACCATGCTGATGAGTTTTGTCGTTGTCATCATCGGCATCACGATCTACCAGGAACGCAAGACCGAGCGGGCACTCGAGGCACTCCGGAACCTCTCCAGCCCCCGGGCCCTCGTCATCCGCGATGGCGTGCAGAAGCGGATCGCCGGCCGGGAGGTGGTGACCGGCGATTCGGTGATCCTTGCGGAAGGCGACCGGGTCCCGGCAGACGGGCACCTTCTCGTCGCCAACAATCTTATGGTGGATGAATCCCTCCTGACCGGGGAGTCTGTCCCGGTCCGGAAGGTCCGGGGGAAGGAGGGGGCACCGGGGAACCGGCCCGGGGGGGATGACCTGCCGTTGGTGTTCTCGGGAACCCTCGTCGTACAGGGCCAGGGGCTTGCAAGGATCACCGCGACCGGCGCGCGCACGGAGATGGGCAGGATCGGGACCGCCTTACAGGGTGTCGAACGGGGCGAGACGCGGCTGAAGACCGAGATCGACCGGATCGTCCGGGTGGTCGCCCTCGCCGGCCTCCTGCTCTGTGCCATCGTTGTTATCGTCTATGGCCTGGCACGGTCCACCTGGATCGGGGGATTTTTAGCCGGTATCACGCTTGCCATGGCGATCCTGCCCGAGGAGTTCCCGGTCGTGCTGACCATCTTCCTCGCGCTCGGGGCGTACCGGATTTCCCGGTGGAACGTCCTGACCCGGCAGATCCCTGCCATCGAGACCCTGGGTTCTGCAACCGTGCTCTGCGTGGACAAGACCGGCACCTTAACCGAGAACCGGATGTCTGTCGCGCAGTTCTTTGCGCAGGGGCAGTACTGCGACTGCACCGCATCCGGCTGCTACGCGGTCACCGATTCCTGTCACGAGGTCGCGGAGTTTGCCATTCTCGCCTGCAAGCAGGACCCCTTCGACCCGATGGAGAAGGCTCTCCTCCGGCTCCGGGACGGGGACTTCGGAAAGACCGAGCACATCCACGCAAACTGGAACCTTGTCCAGGAATATCCCCTCTCCCCGGAGCTCCTCGCCATGTCCAATGTCTGGCGGTCCCCTGACGGCGACCGGTACGTGATTGCGGCAAAGGGGGCGCCCGAGGCAATTGCTGACCTCTGCCATTCCAGCGCGGCTGCGACCGCCATGATAGCAGAATCCGCCGACCGCATGGCTGCCGGCGGCCTGCGGGTCCTTGGCGTTGCGAAGGCGGGATTTATGCTCTCCGGCCTTCCTGACCAGCAACACGACTTCACCTTTACGTTCCTCGGCCTCGTGGGGTTTGCCGACCCGGTCCGGCCGCAGGTCGCTGCAGCCGTCCGGGAATGCAGTACGGCCGGTGTCCGGGTCATCATGATCACCGGCGACTACCCGCTCACCGCACGGAATGTCGCGCACCAGATCGGGCTGGCGGACGGTTCCCGCACCGTCACCGGCCCGGAGCTGGATGCCATGGACGATGCGGAGCTGCAGACGAGGATCGGGTCCGTTGCGGTCTTCTCCCGGGTCGTCCCCGAACAGAAACTCCGGATCGTAAGCGCCCTCAGGGCAGACGGCGAGGTTGTCGCGATGACGGGCGATGGCGTGAACGATGCGCCGGCCTTAAAAGCCGCGGACATCGGGATCGCCATGGGCGGGCGGGGCACGGATGTCGCCCGGGAGGCATCGTCGCTCGTCCTGCTGGACGATAACTTCACCTCAATCGTCGCTGCGGTCCGGCAGGGGCGGCGTATCTTCGACAACCTCAAAAAAGCGATGGCCTACATCTTCTCCGTCCATGTCCCGATCGCCGGCATCTCGCTCATCCCGGTCCTGTTCAACATGCCGCTCGTCCTGCTCCCGGTCCATGTTGTCTTCCTGGAACTGATCATCGACCCGGCCTGCTCGATCGTCTTCGAATCGGAGAAGGAGGAGCCCGATGTGATGGACCGGCCCCCGCGGAAGAAGGAGGAGGGGCTTTTTACGAGAAGGAACCTTGTTTTAAGCCTTCTGCAGGGATTCGTCGTGCTCGCCGTCATCCTCGCTGTCTACCTCACGGCATGCGCCCGGGGCCTTTCCGACGACGAGGTTCGGGCACTGACGTTCACGACGATCGTTGTCGCCAACCTCGGCCTCATCCTGACCAACCGGTCCTGGTCGGAGACGATTGTGACCTCGCTGAACACCCCCAACAGCGCACTCTCGTATGTCTTTGCGGTGACGATCGCCTGTCTCCTGCTGGTGCTGTACGTCCCGTACCTGCAGGTGCTCTTCCGGTTCGCCCCGATCAGCCCTGCCGATCTCTTCGCCTGTATCGTGGCCGGGGCCTTCTCTGTCTTCTGGTTCGAGGGGTACAAGGTTCTGGTACGGGACAAAACGAGACCGCGATTCCAACCGGAAGGAGAACGGTAATGTGCGCTGGACCTCCTGGTAGGGGAGACCCGTTCATGCACCCGATGCCGTACCGAAAATATCGCGGGTGAGGAGCTCCCGGATCGCAGCAACGTCGTGATAGGACGGGATATCGGGGACGAACCGGTCCTCAGGATCGATCATCCGGCATCATATGGGAGCAGGGCGGCAAATCCAACCGCAAATCCTCAGCCTCGTTTTCGAACCCTTCGCTCCCGGTGACGGCACCGGGCCTCGGAATCCCCGGGAGCGGAACACGATGGTGCGGTGGAACCGGTGCCGGCTCATCAAATGAGCCAGCCCGGCGACGGTCGCAGCCCCGCAGCCGTTGTCGGTCGCCCCCCCTGACGTCTGCCGTCATTGCCGTGCATTGTTTTAATACCTGAGTGATCGATGGTGGATTTGGGAATCCCCTATGAGCGATAACGGGACCTTCATCCTGGTCATTGGCATGGTCCTCTTCGTTATCGCCCTCCTCCTTATCTGCACATTCTTTTTCCGGCACCGGGCCCCGCCCGGAACAACCCTGGCGGGCACACCCGTGCCCGGTGCTTCTCCCGCGGAAGCACCGGCCCCGGTGGCATCCCGTGCAGCACGCACGTCCGCGGCCCGGGCGGCTGCCGACGCACTCGCCGCGGAGATCCAGGCAGGGTATGTCCGGACCGTGGCGAAGACGAAACGCCTCCAGGACCAGATCCAGCTGCTCTATACGATCCGTGCCTCCATTGGCCCGGCCCACCCGCTGGAACAGGACAAGGCGGAAAAGTTCGAGGAGAACACAAAAAGCCTCGACCGGCTCGCGGACGAGTACATCGTCCTCTACCACGAGCTCCGCGTCCTCATGGAGAACGAGAACCTGATCCGGTCCCCCGAAGTCCTGCACAACCACCGGAAGCAGGAGGTCGCGAAGATCCGACAGCTTAACGAGCTCTCGAATGAGATCCAGCCCCTCCTGAACGAGAACGAGGATATCGTCGCCCCCTTCATCGGGAATGCCCGGTAGTCCCTGCAGGATTCCGGGTCCTGGGTCCTCCCGCCCGTGCCTTTTTCCAGTCCGGCGAACACAAAGATATTTTCCTGCAACGCCGATGAAAAGAGATATGGGCAAACCGGTTCTCCTGTTCGGTCTCGTTCTCCTTCTCGGAATTGCCGTTGCCGGGTGCTTCAGCGCTGAGCCGGATGCCATATCCGGCGACGGGACGTCCTTCCCGTCGTCCGCGGGCGCCACGGCCGGCGCAACAACGGCACCGGTGATTGCCGTGACAACGGCTGTGCAGGCCGCACCTTCCGGCACCGGCGCTCTCCGGGCAGAACCGGGGCTCCGGACAATCGCGCGGATGACGGGCGGTAGTGGCGTTGTGCGGCAGAATATCATGGTGCCGGCCTCGTACTGGGAGCTCTGGTACTCGGTCGACCCCCGTGCGACCGGCGGGCAGGACTCCCATTCCGCCACAGGGTCGCAGTCCGTTTTCTTCCCGAAGATATCCATCCAGGTCGCGGAAGCGGGGACCGGATCCGTCATCGAGACGGTCGAGCCCCCGGGCGGGCTGGACCGGGCGCTCTGGCAGTCTTTTGACCCGCGGCCCTGGAGCACGAAGTTCTACCGCGGGAACGCCGAGTATACCTTCACGGTCACCGGGCGCTACATCGAGTCCTTCACCCTCGAAGTACGGGTCCGGGAGTAACATTTTTTTTATTTTCAGGCCAGGTTCTCCCAGGGTCCCGGGCACCGGTCCCGTTCATGCTCCTATACGGGTTGTATCCAGGAAGTCCCGGGAAAAAAAGGTCAGTCCCGTTCCCGCCTCAGCAGCCCGCCGGCAACAGCCAGGGCGCCGCTCGCCACCGCAGGAAGGATGGGATCGACCGGGGCAGCCTGCGTCGTCGTTACCGGTGCAGAAGCCCGCGGCGTCGCAACGCCCCAGCCGGCGGTGCAACCCCACGTCGCTCTGTCCTCCGCCTTCGTGAGGTCGGCCGAAGCGAGAAGGGTTCCCGGCGCGTCGTGGAGGGTGAAGGTCTTCGCCTCCGCCGTGTACGGGAACATCACCACGAGATCGGCATGGTCCTCGACCGATTGTGTCCCGGCCAGTTTTGTCCTGTTCGTCCCGTCCTCCGATACCATCAGGACGTCCCCGAACTGGACCCGGGGATCGGGGAGGCTGAAGGACGAGAGCGTGCTTCCGTCCGCACCGAGGACCTTGCCGGTGAGCGTGCCGCTGTCAGGGAGCGGCGGGGAGCCGTACACGACCTGCACGGCAGAGACCGCGGCGCCGGCCTTTGCAAGGGTGATCTGGAGGAGATACGATTTCGTGCACGCGTCATCAGCGGCAACCGCAGCCGGAGCTGCAAGAGAGCAGAGGATGGCTGCGAAAAGAATGAATGGCAGGGTCTTCATGGTATCTCACCTCACGTATACTTCCCGAAAATGTAGTTGATCTTCGCCACGCCCTTCTGCCCGAAGAGGCCCCCGTTGTCCGGCTCCCGCATCATGTCCGGGTCCGGATCCCACCGCCAGAAGTTCTTCGAGCAGTCAGGGTTTGCGGAGGTCGCCGGGTCATCGTACACGATCTGCCGGCATTTCGAGGTGTCCCCGCCCTTGCTCTTGATCTCGTTGACGCAGGCGGTCTCCGAGCTCCAGACATTGGTGAACGGGTCGTTCTGCTCGTAGTGCGTGTCCCCGCAGTAGGTATCCACGACGGCAAAGACCGCGTGGCCGGTCTCGTGCATCATGATCGACTCCGACCCGAACCTCCCGCAGGCCTTGAAGTGGCTCTTTGAAGGCCCGAGCATGTCGGCGCACCCGGCAAGCGTCGTCCACCCCCCGGCATAGTAGGGCGGGTACAGGATCCCGCCCACATCGGCGAAGTACGCGTCGGTCCAGAAGGTGGAGGGCAGATCACCCGCACAGGTCGACCATGCGTCCCCAGTCTGCCCGCTCCGCCAGTAGTAATAGAAGTTGAACCGGTCCCGGAAATCGGCCGGAACAGGGTTTGTGGAGAGCGCGTCCAGCTTCCAGTACCCGCTCACGATCGCGTTCTGCGCTACGGCTTTAAATGTTGCCTCGCTTGCCGTGTAATCGGTGACGGACACTTTCTTGTCCTTCTGCGTGTCCCACGCGGTCGACGACGGCACAAAGACGATATCGATCGCGTCCTCGGGCGATCGTGCGAGGTAGAGCGGTTTCACGTACTGCCCACAGTAGACACAGGACGTTACCGGCGGGCAGGCGAGCCCGTCATCGACTCCGATCTCGTTGGGTCCTTTGATCCCGTCGTCGCAGTCGCAGGCGTCCCCGGTCCCGTCATGGTCGGTGTCCTTCTGGTCTGCGTTGGCGATAGACGGGCAGTTATCGCAGATATCCCCCACCTTGTCGGCGTCCATGTCCTTCTGGTCGCCGTTGTTCACGGACGGGCAGTTGTCGCAGGCATCCCCTCGTCCGTCAGGGTTTGCGGACGGGTAACACTTCACGTCCTGCGGGGTTGCCCCCATCGCAGTGCAGGTCTTGCCCCCGGTGTCCGAGTCTTTCTGGTCGGGGTTTGCCACGTTCCAGCAGTTATCGCACCGGTCGCCGATCCCGTCCTTGTCGTAATCGTCGGGATATGCAGTCTCGTTGCTCTCGTACTTCAGCATGGACGCGCCCGCTGCGTCGTTCCTGCACAGGTCGCAGGCGTCTCCCACGCCGTCCCCGTCAGCATCCTCCTGCCCGGGATTCTTCGTCTTCGGGCAGGTGTCGCACCGGTCGCCGACCCGATCCCCGTCCGTGTCAGCATACCCCGGCGCGTCCATGTCATCGGTGTTTCCGGTCGTGGCCGGGTCGGCACTTACAGGGCAGAGGTCGCAGGCGTCGCCGATCCTGTCCCCGTCCGTGTCGGTCTGGTTCGCATTGGCCGCGATCATACAGTTGTCGCAGTCGTCCCCGATCCCGTCGCTGTCGTAATCGTACTGGTCTGCGTTCTTCACCGACGGGCAGTTATCGACAGCGTTCAGGACCCCGTCGCTATCGCTGTCGGCGGTCACCGTGATCACCGTCGAGAACTTCTGGACGCACTTCCCCTTCGAGCACGAGAACCCTGACGTGCAGGCGTTCCCGCACGACCCGCAGTTGTCGGCATCAATACTCGTATTGGTGCAGTACGCGTTGTCGCACGCGGTCTCGCCGGTATCGCAGGTCAGCGTTGCCGTATACGTCTCCGTGGTCGTCGTGGCCGTTGCGACCGGCCTGTAGCAGTACTTTGCGATCCGTGCAGCAGCGGTCGCCGCATACCCGCAGGGCGTCTTTGAACACTGGGTGAACCCGGCCTCCCCCCACGTCGCGACCGCGTCCGTCCGGAGCAGGCACTGGCACGGTGCGGTGCAGGCAACCGTTGTCTCGGCAGCGGTTGTTGTGGTCGTGGTGGCGGCAACCCGGGTGATCGCGGCGGTCGGGTTGACGGTCAGGCCGACGCGGGTATTCGTGGCAGCAGTCACGACCGGGCAGCAAATCAGGAATACCATCAGGAGAACGCCGAGGCGCAGGAGGCGGCTATGGTCGCAGAACCGAAAACAGGACATCATGCAGAACCTTAAACGCTCCGGTTTCTGGACAGGACTACTTTAAGATTATGATACGGGTACCGGTGTTTCCGGATTTATGGCAGGAATCACGGTTATCCGGCCCCGGAAGAACGGAGCTTCGTCTTTGGGAAAAATTCGTCTGCCAAAAAAATCATCTTGCCGGAAAAATCCGGACACTTCCGGAACTTGTCGCTGCAACCGCACGTTTCATCAGCAGATACCGTGATAAAAAAGTATACGCATGGACCTGCCCCCGCACCTTGCCCGGATCCTGCCGGACGGACTCGCCAGCAACCCCCCGCTCATCACCCTCATTTTCACGAACATCGTGACCATCGCGCTCGCGGTCATGGAGAACTGGGACCTTGCGACCGTACTCTTCATCTACTGGGCGCAGAGCGTGATCATCGGCATCTTCGCGGTCGTCTCCCTCCTCTCCGCCGACACGACCGCGCTTGCCGGCGAGTTCGGGAAGGCACAGGCGGAAGCCGGCGGGTCGCCGGTCGTGAGCAGACGTTTCGCCGGGTTCTATAAGGTCCTCCTCGCGGGGTTCTTTACCCTCCACTACGGGCTCTTCCACTGGGGGTACTATTCGTTCATCGTGGAAGGGTGGATCTTCGGGCCCGTCGACTTTACCGCTGCCGGGATCTGGATCTCCTGCGCCCTCTTCTTTGCCAACCACCTCTACTCGTTCCTGTACCACCGCGGGGATGAGAAGAAGGACGGGGAATTCGTCAACCGCCAGTTCTTCGAGCCGTACAACCGGATCATCCCGATGCACCTGACCATCATCTTCGGTTCGATCATCGTCGTCGCCCTCGAATTCCTCGGCATCCCCGCAACCCTGCCGGTGCTCGTCTTCTTCCTCGTCCTCAAGACATGGCTCGACATCAAAATGCACCTGCGCAAGCACTACGAGCTGCTGCACCCGGATGAACCGAAGATGTACGTGAGTTTCTAACGCCGGAACGGAAAGGCCTGCGGATTCCCCGGCGCCGGTAAAATACTGCGGATTCGGGCAGGAAGTCCCCGCTGACGCCGATGACGGGGAGAACGGGTGGGCCATACCGCCCGGCTTTTTTACGAAACCTGCCCGGCCGGAAAAGTACCGTGAACCGCCGGTGACCCGGTCCGGGAGCACCGGACCATTTCCGAATCTTTTTCCTCTCCGTCGCGCATGGGTACCCTGAAGAACAGTCCCTGTTCTTCCGAAACGGAGACACGAGTATGCAGAGCAACCCCGCGGCAGAGGCACCGGCACTCTTCGGGATGCGCCCGGAGAAGGGGAGGTGGATGCTCGTCGTGCTTGGTCTTATCATCAACCTCTGCCTCGGCACGGTGTATGCCTGGAGCGTCTTCGTTCATCCCCTCACCGATTATTTTACGGTAACCCTGCAGCAGCCGGTCACCGTCAATGAGGTGCTCCTGCCGTACTCGGTCATCCTCTCGGTCTTTGCCATCACCATGGCGCTGACCGGGCGGTTCGTCGAATCCCACGGGCCGGCGAACGTCACCGCCACAGGGTGCGTGCTCACCGGCCTCGGCTGGCTCTCCGCATCGTTCGCCGGGTCGATCCCGGTGCTCGCGGCAACCTACGGGGTCATCGGGGGCGTCGGGATCGGGATCGCGTACGGCGCGACCGTCGCAGTTGCGGCCCGGTGGTTCCCGGACCGGCGGGGACTTGCCGTCGGCCTCACGGTGCTCGGGGTCGGGTTCTCGGCGCTCATCACGGCCAACCTTGCCGGGTTCTGCATCGCCGCGTATGGCGTGATGAGCACGTTCCGGATCTTCGGGATCGGGATCATCGTGCTCACCGTCCCCCTCGCGCTCCCGCTCGCGTTCCCGCAGGAAGGGTGGCGCCCGGCCGGCTGGAGCCCCCCGCGACCTGCAGGAGGCGGAACCGGAGCGCCGGCATGCAACCGTTCCGGAATGCTCAGGACTCCTGCATTCTACGGGCTCTTTGCCTGTTACTTCATCGGGTGTTTCGCGGGGCTGATGGCAGTCTCCATCGCAAACCCGGTCGGGACCGAGCTGCTGCAGATCAGGACCGGCCTTGCCACCGCCCTTGTCGGGTTCTTTGCCATCTTCAACGGGGGCGGGAGGCCGGTCTTCGGGGTGCTCACCGACCGGCTCACCCCGGGGGTCACCGCGCGGGTCACGTTTGTCCTGATCGCGCTTGCCTCCCTTGCCATGTGGCAGGTACCGTCCGTGCCGGTCTACATCGCGGCATTCGCCGTGCTCTGGGGCTGCCTCGGCGGCTGGCTCGCGATCGCGCCGACCGCGACCGCGACGTACTTCGGGACCTCTGATTACCCGCGATGCTACGGCATCGTCTTCCTCGCGTTCGGCGCGGGATCGATCGCCGGGCCGCAGCTCGCCGGGTTCATCCGGACGGCGACCGGGAGCTACCTCGGGGTGTTCCCCTGTGTGCTCGCGTCTGCGGTTATCGGCTTTTTCATCGCATGGGCCTTCATGAAACCGCCGCATACTGCGGCCTGATCGCGGCGGGTCGCGGGGAACAGTCCGGGACGCCCTCCACCACCTGTCCCGGAAACGGGATGCTCTCGCCGGTATTTTCATCGGGAACTCTGCACAGCGCATCTGCCCGCCAGCTGCGAAGGTTCAAGCAAGGGCCGCCCTATACCAGGAAGTGTATTCCGGGAGGTGATTTCTGCATTCGGTATTTCCTTTTCCCTGCCACCGTGATTGCAGGACCCGGGGCACCTCCCCGGCTCCTGCCTGGATGAACCACGGGGAGCACACGCCTCCCGCACCGGCCGGCGGATTGCACCGGTTTTTTCCTCCACCATCCCAAGACTTTTTTCCCATCTCCCTCGTATGCAGCGGATGATCGTACAAAACGTGGCGCCCGGCCCGACCTGCGCTGGTGACGGCTCCCGTTCCCGAAAGCGGCAGGGATGACCCTTATGGGGTATTCCGGGGCATCCCGGATCGATGCAACGCTCCCAGGAACCTTCCCTGCCCGCTGCTCTCCGCACCCGACGACCCTTCGTCATGCGACTCCGGCGGCAGGCGCACGCAGGGATCCCTGGTGAAACAAAGACGGGGAATCGCTCCCGCCACGGACTCGCCGGTGCGGGTGAAACCGTCCGTGCAGGGAATGGTTGTGGGGGAAGATCCCCTGGTGCTGCAGGTCCGGGGTGAGACCGGACCCCGGACTACGGGCCGGTCCTCCGGGTCGTATTCCGCACCACCGGGATTTTGATAAGAAATGTTCACGGTTGCGATTGGTTCCTTCCGGAATGACTACCGGAGCCGGTCAGAGTTCGTCCTCGTCGTCGGGCCCGCACTCCGGCCAGATAAAATCCTCGGAGCCGGGTTCTTTCATCGGCTCCTCGAAAGGCAGGCCCTCCTCTTCCTGCGGCTCCCAGGGTTTCTTTGGCAGTGCCGGAACGCGGACCGTCTTTTTCCCGGGTACTTTTCCTTTCTTCTCCCGCACCATTGCAGCTTCAACCCGCCACGGCAAAACTGTACAAAAATATCCTGTCGTGGGAGGATAAAAAGATTAACGGATCTGCCAGCGGGAGGGAGACGATGCCCGCGGGTCCCTGCCAGCTGTTGCCCTGTCATCCCGCCGGTATTCTGCGGGAGAAAAAAAAAATTTTCAGTGGAAGACTTTTGTCTCGATCAGTTCGGCACCGTAGGCGCCAATCTTTTCGATCGCCTCTTCGACATGGTCGACGCGCAGGATGAGCACGGCCCCCTCCCTGCCGGAGTACGCGTAGCTGTACTCGATGTTGATGTTTGCGTCCCCGAGGAGCTTTGCGATCTCGTAGAGGCCGCCGGGCTTGTCCTTCATCCTGACCGCGATCACGTCCGTGAACGCCACGTTGAACCCGAGCGATGTCAGCTTCTTCTTCGCCTTGTCGGGATGGTCGACGAGCGCCCGCACGACCCCGAAGCCGTCCGCTTCGGCGATCGAGAAGGCGAGGATGTTGACGCCCTCCTCCCCGAGCGCGTGGGCGATTGCCGCGAGGCGCCCGGGCCGGTTCTCGGAGAAGACCGAGATCTGCTTGACGATATACTTTTTCACGTCCATTACAATGACCTCCTGTCCACGACTTTCTTGGATTTTCCCTCGAACCGCGGCAGCGAGCCCGGTTCCACGAGTTCGACGTTCGCTTTCACGTTCAGGTAGTTCATCAGCCGGTGCTCGACCTTGTTCCTGATCTGCATGATGTCGGTGATCTTGTCCGAGAACGAGGCCGGGGCGAGCTCCACACGGACCATCATGTCGTCGAGCGCTCCCTTGCGGTCGACCACGATCTGGAAGTGCTGGCCGACCTCCGGGACGCCCATGAGGGCGTGCTCGACCTGGGACGGGAAGACGTTGATGCCGCGGATGATGAGCATGTCGTCGACCCGGCCCTCGATCCGGTGGACCCGGGGGTGCGTCCTGCCGCACGGGCAGGGCTCCTCGTCCATGGTGGTGATGTCCCCGATCCGGTACCGGATCATCGGGAGCGCCTCCTTCTGGAGGATGGTGACTGTCAGCTCGCCGCGCTCGCCCGGCGCGACGGGTTCCCCGGTCTGCGGGTCGATGATCTCGGTCAGCGCGATGTCGCTCCAGATGTGGAACCCGTTCTGCTCGGTGCATTCCGTGAACATCGGCCCCGAGAGCTCGCTCGTCCCGTAGATGTCGTAGGCCTTGATCCCAAGCCAGCTCTCCATACGCTCCCGCATCTTCTCCGTCCACGGCTCCGCGCCGAGGATGGCGGTCTTCAGTTTCGTGTCCTTTGCGATCGAGACGCCCATCTTGTCGGCGACCTCGCCCATGTGGAGGAGGTACGAGGGCGTGCAGGCGATCGCGGTTGAGCCGAGGTCCTGCATCAGTTCGATCTGCCGCTCGGTGTTGCCGACGCTCGTGGGGAGCACGGTCGCCCCGATGCGCTCGGCACCGTAGTGGAGCCCGAGACCGCCGGTAAAGAGGCCGTACCCGTAGCTGACCTGGATCGTGTCGCCCCTCCCGAGCCCGGCCGAGGTGAGCGCCCGGGCGAGCGAGTTCGTCCAGAGCGCGATATCGTTCTCCGTGTAGCCGACAACGGTCGGCTTCCCGGTCGTCCCCGAGGAGACGTGGTACCGGACGAGTTCCTCGCGCGAGGCGGTGAAGAACTTGTCCGGGTAGTTGTCCCGCAGGTCCTTCTTGAACATGAACGGGAGCTTTTTGACATCGGAGAGTTCCTTAATGTCGTCCGGGTGGACCTTGTGCGCCTTCATCCGGTCATGGTAGAACGGCGAGAAGCTGTAGAGCCGGTACACGAGGGTCTTTAACAGCCGGTACTGCATCTTCTTGAGTTCTGCAACCGGCATCTCCTCGATCCGCGGGTCCCAGCTCCTCACAGGGCATCACTCCTCCGGTCGATGACGCGTTTTGCTTTCCCCTCGAACCGGGGCAGCGTCCCCGGTTCGACCAGCTTTACCGTTGTCCGTATCTCGAGCGCATCGCGGAGTTCTTTTACGACCTTCTTCTGGATGCGGGCAAGGTCGGCAAGTTCCCCGCTGAAATACCCGCGGTTGATCTCGGCTTCCACAGTCATCTCATCCAAGTGATTCACTCTGTCCACATAGACCATAAACTGATTGCCCACTTCCGGTACGTTGAGGAGCACGTGCTCGATCTGGGACGGGAACACGTTGATGCCGCGGATGACCAGCATATCGTCGGACCTGCCGGTGATCCGCGCAATCTTCTGCCCCCGCCCGCAGAGGCAGCCGTCCTCCATCTTCATGGTCACGTCGCCGGTCCGGTACCGGAGCACCGGCATCGCCTCCTTGACGAGCGGGGTGACCACCATCTCGCCGCGTTCGCCGTCCGAAAGCTGCTCCCCGGTCTTCGGGTCGATGATCTCGACGAGGTAGCTGTCGTGCCAGATGTGCAGCCCGTCGTGCTCCGGGCACTCGAAGGCGACCCCGGGGCCGAAGAGCTCGGACATCCCGTAGCTGTCGAACGCGGTGACGCCCAGCCGTTCCTCAAGGGCTTTTCGCATCGCTTCCGACCACGGCTCGGCGCCGAAGAGACCGATCCGAAGCGTCGGGAGGGAAAGCTTCAGCTCTTCCGCGACCTCGGAGAGGTGCATCGCGTAGCTGGGCGTACAGTGAATGACGGTGACACCGAAGTCCCGGATCATATCGATCTGGCGCTTCGTGTTGCCGGTCGCGGAAGGGACGGTGGTCACGCCGAGGAGCTCGGCGCCGTAGTGAAAGCCCAGGCCCCCGGTGAACATCCCGTAGTTGACCATGTTCTGGAAGACATCGCCTTCCCGGACGCCGGCCATGTACATGTTCCGGGCAATAAGGTCGGCCCATGCCGAAAGATCCTTCCGCGTATACCCGACCACCGTCGGCTTGCCGGTGGTGCCCGATGTCGTATGGATCCGCACAACCTCTTTGAGGGGGACGGCGAGGAACCCGAACGGGTAACCCTCCCGCAGGTCCTGCTTCTTCGTGAACGGGATCTTCCCAATATCGGCAATCGTCCGGATATCCGAGGGCCGGATCCCTGCCGCCGCAAACTGTTTCTTATAGAACGGCACCTTCAGGGCCTGTGCCACGGTTGTTTTCAGTCGCTTCTCCTGGAGGGTGGTAAGGGCCTTTCCTTTCAGTGTCTCGGTTTTCCTGTCCCAGAACATGGAGCACTCCGCAGATCCACCGTAGACGTCCGGGGGACAGGAACGGCCTTCCCTGTGCCTTTCCCCGCAGATGTCCCTTCGATTGAGTGGAAGCAGTAGTGTATTTCTCATACGGCCAAGAAAAGCGTTGTTATGCGATAGCATGACACGGGGGAACTCCACGACGGATCTCCCGAAGACGTCATTTTTGCGCAGAATATTTTACAAAAAGAGCCGTGCAGAGCCCCGTTTGAAGGGCAAAGATAATAAGCGAGAAACAAAAATATCAATATAATTACCTTCCGGTGCATCATGCACGGGGGACTATCCATCATGGCTGAAGCTGCAACCAGCATCCTCCAGAAGATCCAGACATTCCTGCACGGGCTGATCATGCCCCCGCCAACCGCCAAGGCAGATGACGACCCGTTCGTCTTCTTCGAAGAGATCGCATGGCTGCAGGAATCCGAACGCATCCGCTCCGAGGCCCTGGTATTCTGGGAGAGCAACTCGCACAAGAAACGGCTCGGCCGGGTCGCCGACCTCTCCGTCGCTGAAAAATTTGCCGAGAAACACACGCTCGTCCTCTCGGATGTGGAGCTGATGCGGCTCAACGCCCTTGCGGAGGCGGCGTTTTCCGAGTCATTCACGGCAGGGCAGCGGGACAAGGCATTCGGGCATGCGGGCGCGGTAACCGACGACTGGATCCGCACCGACAACCACAGTGTCCCCATCCGGCCCATCCTCTCGTTCCGCGACCCGCTCGAGAATATCTACGATGGCGACGGGAACGGGACGAAGAACGGCGCGGAGAACGGGAACGGCCGGAGCAACGATCTTTATAAGTGCATCATCAGGATGCCGCTCAATAAAAAAGTCCAGTGACGGTTCAAAAAAATACGCGCAGGATTCCTGCCGCTCTCGTACAACCCGTCCTTTTTCCCTCCGTTCATTCCTGCAGATACCCGGTCATGCCTGCCAGCACCCGCTCCATCTCAGCCACCGTCCCTGCCGTGTAATCCGGCAGGCAGGACACTGTGCTGTCCGCCCGGTACCCGTCACCGTACTGCGCGTAGACCGTGACCATCCCGATCTTCTGCGCCGGGAGGATGTCCCGGCGGATACTGTCCCCGATAAGAGCGCACTGCCGGGGAGACGCCTCCAGTTCCCTGAGCGCGAGCAGGAACGGTCTCGGGTCCGGCTTCCGGGCACCGGACCGGTCCGGGGTAACAACGGTCCGGAAGAACGGTGCGAGGCCGGCTTTTTCCAGGCGCCGTGCAGCCTGCCCGCTCTCTGCATCGGTGATGATCCCCAGCGGGATCCCCTTCCTTTCCAGGGATTCGAGGATCGCCCTGATACCGGGATAGGGCGTGACCGCGGCGACCTTCTCCTCCTCGTAGATCCCGCAGCATTCCGCAAAAAGGCGGGCGGAGAACGCGTCGCGGTCGCGGAGGAAGTCCCGGATATTGCCGTAGTCCTCGAACCCGTGGACTGGTCGCCGGAAATAGGCGAAGAGTGCTTCGGGGTCGCTCCCGTCTCCGCAGTGGAGGAGGACGGCCCGGCAGGCCGCCTGCTGCGCGTGGATGAAGTTAAAGAGGGTATTGTCCATGTCAAACAGGACGGATCGTACCGGTCCTTTGCCTGCCTTTTCCATCTCCCGCTCCTCCGGAAGCGTATAGATGTTCCGGAAAAGGCGGGATATGAACATGACGGATACCGGTCCTTCGCGATCCCCAAATAAAAATTTTAAAAATTCCTGCGCATTGTATTCCTTTTCATCAGCAGGAGCCGTGTCTTTTCAAAAAAGAGATATCCAAGGAAAAAACAGCAATTTTTCCCAAGTCATCCCTTTTCACAGGGGGAAGATTTTTATATTATATAAAGCATATGGTCGAGACAGGGAAGTCATGAAGGTCGCCCAACTCCTCATCACGGTCGTCGTATTCCTGCTTGCTGCCGCAGCTTCTTACATCACCGGTGTAATCCTCGCCTCGTTCATCGGGGTCTATGGCTTCTTTGTCGGGATCATCATCTTCCTCTTTGCAATCCGCCACATCCTGGTGTGGCACAAAATCAAATCCCTCCTCATTCTGCCGGACTTTTTCCTCGTCGTTATCCTCGCGTACGTGACCTACCTGTTCTTCTCCCCGTATCTCGGGCTCTGGGGGGCCTTTGCCGCCGTCATCGTCCTGTTGACCGGCCTTGCCATGATTGCCTACATGCGCGAATGGGAGATCTGACCCGTCCGTCGCCAATATTGCGGTTTTTCCACGGGGGCGCCCGCGGATCAGGCTGTCGGTTCTTTTCGCGAACCGGATTTTTTCCGCCGTTTCCGGACCTCTTTCCTTATGCTTTATCTGAACGGACAACCCTACCAGATAGAAGGAGGACGAAGATTCCAAGGATGAACACGCCCGATCTCCCGTGGGTTGCCGTCACCGGTTTTGGCGCCCATATCAAGGCAACCCCCATCCGGCTCGTCGTCCAGCAGAAGGGCCGGATCGACGAGTACCCGCTGCGCAGGATCCCTCACCTGCTGATCATCGGCGGCCATACCATCCATTCCTCGGTCATTACGACGCTTATCAGGAACGGGATCCCGATCTCCTTCTTTGAAGCGGATGGCACACCCACCGGGGTGATCCGCCCGTACGGGGACACGCGGGAGAACGGCATGCGGAGCCTGCAGGTCAACGCACCGAAACACCGGTATGCGGTCGCGATTGCCCGGGGGACGCTGCGGTCCCGGCTCCTGGCCCTCCAGCGCCTGGAGGAGGGAAGGGAGACCCCGCTTCTCTACGAGGGGGAGCTCGCGTTCCTGCACAAGGCGTACGACGAGATGGAATACCTCATCAAGCTCGACGAGATCCGGCGGCTCCACCGCCTCGTCAGCGACATGTACTACGAGATCATCGCCCGGGCAACCCCCCCGGAACTCGGGTTCCGCCGCCGGACTCCCCGGGTCCGGCAGGACCCGGTCAACGCCCTGCTCTCGATCAGCTATGCCATGCTGTACGGCTCATGCATGGTGCCGGTGCTTGCGTCGCGCCTGGACCCTGACCTCGGGCTCCTGAACGAAGGGCCGGGTTCGCTCGTCCACGATATCATTGACCCGTTCCGTGCCGGGATGGCGGACGCTGCGGTCCTGAACGTCGTTGCCGGCGGGATTGCCGGGGACGAGTACGAGATGAGCGCGGAGCGGTGTATCCTGACTGACGATCTGGTCCGCCGTCTGCAGGCTGGCGTGAAGGCGACCATCCAGCCGCAGAGACTGCAGGAACAGGTCCAGGTCCTCTCGGACGCCCTGCATAACAACGGGACCTTCACCGTTCTTTGCTGATGCTACAGCCCCGAGCTGATCCTTCCCTCGCTCTTGATGATGGCAAAGTCATCAAAATTTTTGACCGGGATCTCCAGCACGCGGACGTCCCTGACCTGGGCGCGGGGGCACCCGTAGAGCATGGAAACGAATTTTTCGAGGATCATGGGATCGCCCGTCGCGTAGACCTGGACTTTTCCGTCCGGGAGGTTCATGACGGTCCCCCGGATCTTCATGTCCGAAGCGATGCGGCGGACGCAGGCCCGGAAGCCGACCCCCTGCACCCTGCCGATGACAACGATCTGGAGGGTCTTCACGCCGGTCTCTCCCCCTGCATCCACCGCATCGCGGCAGCGAGGTTGTCGAAGACCTCGTCCCGGTCGCGGAACTGACGGATCCCGGTCGCGGCGTCGACCGCAAATCCCATCACTTCCTGCCCTTTCATGCTGCAGCCGGCACGGTCAAGAACAAGGGCCATGTCGCACAGGACGTAGGTCCGCCGGGAGAGTGGCCGGATCACCCGTGCTTCGGCAAGCGCGGCATCGAAAAACCGCCGGGCGAGCCGGGTCCTTCCGGTCCTGTTGAAGAGGATGGCGATCATCCCGAAGTACCGGGCGACGAGCCCGCGATCCGTCAGCGACCGGATCATCGATTCCAGCGCGCTCAGCTGCTGGGGATTATAGCGCTCCGTCACGATGCGTTCGGCCCGCACCATGATCTCGCGGAATGCCGGGGACTGTTCGGCAGCATGGACCTTTTCGTGGAGACCTGCCGTTGCCGCCTGGATGTCCTCGTGGTTGATCCCGGCGATGATGCCGGAGGCACGGGCATAGAAGGTCTCGTCCCCGGTGGCATTCCCGATCCTGATGCAGATCTCGGCAACTCTCAGCCGGACTGAATCCGCGAGGTGGGGAACCGGGATCGACCATGCCACTTCCCCGATCTGGGCGAGGAGAGGGGCGACGGGGGTAAAATCGCGATCGGCAACCATCTGCTCGGCGAGTTCGAGGAGGAGTGCGGCCCGCTGGATCGTCAGCGGGATGGCGTCACACCCCTCCTGGATCCGGCTCATGATCGAGGCACGCAGGTCCGGGTTGCCGATCACCATGCGGTAGACCGGGATCATGACGGAGACGAACTCGACCGGTGTCCCGATAGCCCCCGCAACCTGCTCGGCAATCTCGACGAGCCCGGTGTCCGGTCTCTTCCGGTGAAGTTCCATGATCGCCCGCACCAGGTTCCGGTGGGCTGCCGCATCCGGGTCATAGGTTGTCGACCGGAGGACGGCAATCGCGTCCTGCATGATCCTTGCAGCGGTATCCATGTCAAGGGAGGCACAGCGGATCATGCATTCAGAGAGAACGATTACCTGCCGGTATTCCCCGGAGATCTCGCGTGCTGTCGTGCAGGTCTCTTCGAGAAGGGAACGCGCCTGTTCTTCCCTGCCGGACCGGAGATAGAGATCGGCAACCCGCACGAGCTGGAGCGACCGTATGAAGGGGTCCTTGATCTGCCAGGTCGTCCTCCGGACAAGATCGAGGAGCGTCGGATTGCCGGGGAGGTAACTGATCCGGAGGAGGGCATCCGTGATCCCCTCGTACGGGTCGGTCGAATCCGTCTGTTCGGTCAGCACGCGGAGAAGAGGGACGATCCGGGCGGCCATCGCATCACGCTCGTATCCCTCCCGGAGCTCGAGGATAAAGAGCGCGAGGGGGAGGACCATGTCGATCCGGAGGGCGTCCTTGAAACTGTCGATGATGATATCGATGGAATAGGCGATGCGGAGCGGGGCGTTGCCCTGCGCGTTTCCGGCCGCAAGGATGGCAAGGCCCCGCTCGAAGAGGCGGAACGCCTCACGGAACTCCTCGTCGACCGGCGGGGTGTCGAGGTCCTGCATGAGGATGCACCCGATTCGGATGAAGTTCTCGCTGATGCGCTCGGTGACCTCTTTCCGGAGGGAGGGGTCCTCGATCTCCTGCGCGATGCGGTACGCCTCCTCGAGGGCTGCCGGGTGGCAGTGTCCCCCGGCATAGACAATCATGCCCTCGATGATCTTGGCGAGTGCGGTGACCTCCCGCTCGGGGGAGAGCATCGACGCGCTCCATTCGCGCATCCTGCGCAGCAGGTCGAGGTCCCCGTCGGCGACAGCGAGCCTCGTTGCCTCATCGATCGTCGCTGTGAGCGTCAGCGACCGTGTCTTGGGATCCTCGATGGCACAGGAGAGCCCGACCGCCCGCTGCAAAAGGTCGCGGTTTCTCGTCTCTGCGCCCTGCCGCGCAACGCGGATCACGATGGTGGAGAGGGCCTGTTCCCGGGCATTCTCGTCCATGATCGCCTTTGTCAGGCGGATCAGGACGCCGGAATCCGTGCTTTCCAGAAATCCCCTCCGTATCAGGAGCGTTATCGAGTCCTGCACCAGCTGGTCGTGCTGGGGGTGAAGGGCCATGACCCGGGAGAGGGGATCGACCTGCCGGGCAATCTCGGAGAACGCGTGCTGCCGGCAGATATCCGAGACGGCACGGTAGATTGCCGCGCTCCGTTCCGGGTTCCCGTCCGGGCGGAGTGCCTGTTCCACGTCCGCAACCCGGTCTGCCGCGATCGCGTGTTTCCAGATCGTTATGATGCATTCATCGTAGTGGGGATTCCTCTCGGCGGGGTCGACCAGGGCAAAGACCGAGAGCGCCTCGGAGAGCTTCTCCTGGACGAGGAGGACCTCGACGATCTGGAGGAGGATCCGGGACGCGACCGGCGCCGGGGAGGAGGAGACGATCGCGGGGACGATCTCCTGGAGGAGATCGGTGCTGCCGGTCGCCCGTACGACCGCGAGTGCGGACCTGACAAATTCCCGGACAGGGAACTGCCCCTCGTCTGCCATCCGCGCCTGGAGATCCATCGCCAGCCGGAAATACCAGGGGTCCCCGTTCTGCTCGGCCCGCCGAAGGAGACAGGTCACGATCGTCGGGCGGATCGATGGTTGTTCTCCGGCAAGGGTCGCAATGATGCCGGATATCGCTTCAGGTTCGGTCTCCTTCTGGATCACCTGCCAGAGCAGCGATTCCACGACCTCGTGCCTGACCTCGGGTTCGAGGTCGGTAAGAAGGGTCAGGGTACCGCTGATATCCCGGACCCTCCGGTAGAGCGGGGAGGCGGCCGCGGTGCGGGAGATGGTCGCAAAGCAGGTCTGGCGCCGGGTCTTCTGCCGGATGTCGGCGGCAATCCGGATACTGTCGGTCCACGTCGAGACATTGTCGGTCGCAATGGCGACGGTGGCAATCGCATTTGCTATCCGTGCATGGATGACCGATCGCCGTGAGATATCCGCGATATCGACCGTCATCATGTAGAGGGAACGCAAAAATTCCACGTCCTGCCGGGAGACCGCCCATTCGATGAGCGTCGGGGAGATCTGAGAGAAGATATCCGACCGGTATTTCCGGAACGTGATCCCCGAGAAGAGCGCCATCCCCCGGCTGATGAGGAACGGGTCAGACTGGGAAGAGCCTGCCTCGATCAGGATCCGGGAGAGATGGGCAAGTTCCTGGGACTGGTCGCCCTTCTTCTCGAGTCTTTCGACGATGCCGGTGATCGCGGAGAACCAGGCCTCGTCCCGCGTCCTGATGTACTGGCTAAGAAGGGCAGAGAAGAGGGGCCGGAGGTCCTCATGCGGCACGTCAGGGAGAAGGGAGATGAGGTCCGGCCGGTTGTATTCGGTCGCGGCGTCGAGGATCGCAGCGCTGACTTCGGTGATCTTCTCCTTTCGTGCCCTCCGGTTTGTCTGGGTGATTGCGGAAGCGACGAGATCGGACAGCCCGGCGGTATCGGAGCCGGCGACAGACTGTCGGATGCGATCCCGGAGCGTTGTTTGGGTAGGGAACATGGAGAGATCGGGTACCAACAATATGATCAAACACTTTAAAAGGTTTTCTTTCTTTCAACAGGCTTTTTGAAAAAAAAGTTCTTAAATCTCTACCATTTTCCAATGAAAACAGTTTAAATAATATAATTTTTGAAAAAGTGCGATTTATTCCCCCCATTTCCAAATTAAACAGTTATTCTCAATTTTTAACGGTTTCCCCACAAGGACTGGTTCCCGGGCTTACTTTTCGATGATTGCAGATACTTCATTATACAATGCGGAAGCTTCCTCCCCGGTATCGGCATCGGCAATGATCCGTATGAGCGGCTCTGTGCCGGATGCCCGGACAAGGACCCATGCGGTTCCGCGGAGGATCTTCAGGCCGTCGAGCCGGTCGATAGTATCGTCCGGGAACCTGCCGGCAATCTCTGCGAGGATCGCACCGGGATCTGCCGTCGCGATCTTCCCCTTGATCATGACCCTGCGGGGAAGACCCGCGACAAGGGCAGAGAGGGGCCGGCCTTCCGCCGCGAGGATCGCAACCATCATCGCGGCGGTCATCCCGCCGTCCCGGCAGAACTGGTGGGAAGGGAAGATGGGGCCGCCGTTCCCCTCTCCCCCGAAGACGACGGTCTTTCCTTCGCGGATGAGGGCATGCATGGTGCGGGCGACGTTGATGCTGCCGACCCGCGTGGCGATCACGGTGCACCCCGATTCGCGGGCAACGGTCTCGATCATCCCCGAACTGCTCACCGGGGTGACGACATAACCTTTCGTTGTGCGGCAGACGGAGCGGGCAAAGAGGGCGAGTTCGCAGTTCTCTTCGACAAATCTCCCGTTCTCGTCGACAAAGACCGCCCGGTCCGCGTCCCCGTCATGGGCTACCCCGAATGCTGCGCCGGAACTTTGTACGAGATCGGAGAGTGCCGCAAGGCCGTCTTCCGAAGGTTCCGGCAGCCGCCCGGGAAACGTCCCGTCCATCGTACCGTTGACGGTCAGGACCCGGCAGCCGATCCGGCGCAGGATCTCCGGCGTCGTCGCGCAGGCGGGGCCGGATCCGGGGTCGGCAACGACGAGCATCCCGGTTCCCGGCAGGTCGGGGAACCGGGCGACGATCCCATCGACATACCGGCTCACGAGCCCGGGGGCGGCAGTCTCCTTCCCGATGGACTGCCAGGGCTGGAGAGTGAAGGACGGCCCGGCGATCCGCCGCTCGAGTTCCAGCGTCTCCTCGTCTCCCATCTCGGTCCCGTCGGGCTCGATGATCTTGACGCCGTTGTACTCGGGCGGGTTATGGGACGCCGTGATCATCGCGCCGCCGGCATAGGTCCCCCGGATGAGGTACTGGAGTGCCGGGGTGGGGAGGATCCCGCAGTCAACGACGTCGCACCCGGTCGCAAGGAGCCCGGCTTTTACGGCATGGAGGAGCATCTCCCCGCTGGTCCGGGTGTCTCTCCCGACCGCAATCGTGCCGTTCCGCATCGACCCGAGCGCGATACCAATCCGGAGCGCCAGATCCGGTGTCATATCGATGCCGGCCCTTCCCCGGACACCGTTCGTGCCAAAGAGGCGTTTTTTCGGAACAGGGGCTTCTGTTTCTGGTGGTTTCATCGGTTTTCCTCTCCTCGGTTTCCCAGCCCTTTATAGTCTGCGAACCTTTCGAGATGTGCGATGATCTCATCGACGGCAGGGTTCCGGAGCACGCAGTGCTCTGTCGCAAGATCGCCGAGGACGATCCTCGGGAACGGGCGGGTTTTGAACCCTTCGATGATACAATAGTCCATGCCGGATCCCGCGAGCAGCGCGAGCATCTCATCAAGGCTGTTTCCGTGAAATGCGGCGACAGACTTCTCTGCGTCGATGCCAACAGATATCGATGCCCCGGCAGAAAAGAATTCGGTTGTGTCCCGCCCTTCCTCGAGTTCAAACATATGGTCCCCGAGGTGTTTGATGACCCCGACCTTTCCCCGCCGGGCAAGATCCGGGACGAGCTTTTTTATCAGCGTTGTCTTGCCCGTGTTCGAGCGGCCAACGACCTGGATGATCTTCATGGGGGAGGACTCCTCTTCTCCCCGGGAAGGGGAGGGACCATAGTGGTCTCCCCGGTTTTCTCTTCCTTGGAGGTTGTCTGCGCCGGTTCTTCCGGATCCTGCGCCGGTCCCGTTTCAGGTACCGGTACAGGTTCCCGTGTGTCCTGCACCGGGATGGACGCACGGTCATTCTCAAGGAATTCGCGGATCGGTTCTTCACCCTCAAGTGCAGGGAGTGCCGGCCGGGCAGGTTCAGGAGGAAGGACAGGTTCTTCCGGCTCCGAACGTGGTTCCGGAACTGGCACAGGTTCCGGCACACCAGGAACCGGGAGGGCAGCCTCCGCCTCATCTGCCGAAGACTCCCTTCCAACCTCTCCGCTCACCGGCACGGGTGATGCAGATCCGTAAGGGAGTTCGACTGCCCCCTGCTCTTCCGGCTGTCCGGGCTCGAGCCCCGGCGTTTTCCTATCCCCGGTCTCCTGCGGAATTGTACCGGATGCCGGGGCCGGCAGGACCGGTGCCTGCGACAATGCCACACCTTCCTGGTTTCGGATCTTCCTTTTTCTCCCGCGACGGACTGCCCCGGGACTGGCTGCCGGGGGAGTGACTGCACCGGGAGCGGCCCCTTCGCCGGCAGCCGGGACTACCCTGTCCTCCCGTTCCACCTCCATCCCCCGGGTCTTCAGTACGGTCTTTGCCGCCTCCCCGACGCTCCGCATCACGCCCGTGATCCGGTCCTCGATATCGATCTCCTCGTCAATGTCGAGCGTCGTGCTCTCCACTTCCAGCAGGAACCGGGCGACCTCGCTTGCCTCGAAGAGGAGGTCGTCGAGTTCCTCGGTCGTGAAGAACCCGCACATGGCGCCGTAGAAGAAGGTCGCGCTCGACTTCCGTACCTTCTTTTTGAACGAGTTCCGTGCCTGGTTGACCGCCTGCGGGCTGTACGTGTCCTCCATGAAGGGGACGAGCTGCGGCAGGTGCGCCCCGATGAATGTCATCTCCGCCCCGCCGGTCGTGCGGAAGTCCGTGCAGAGCCGGGCGAGCGCCCATTCGCGGGCAGTGATGTAGGTCCGCTTCCGCAGGAACTGGTTCACTTTCCGGTAGGTCGCTCCGTCGACCTTCCTGAACTTCTTGTACTTGTTGATCTCTTCCTGTGCCCGTGCCTCATCCATCAGCGATCACATTCTCCGGGGGGCTGTCCGGGATATCTTCCAACCCGGTTAGTGTATAGCATTATTTGGTTTATCATTGATAAAACCACCCGATGTTTTTATACTGAAATACGGGTAATTTCGGGAATATTTGCCGTTTTGGCCGTGATTATTCGTTTTTGTGCCGGGCCGGATCAACGCCGCATCCGGACCGGATCCGGACCGGATCCGGCCCGTATCTCCGGATATTCTGCATAACGACAGGGGAAGTTCGTTTCCGCTCTTCGCTTACGCAGGGGCTGACCGCGATGATACAACTCTATTATACTGCCAGCGTCCCTGCACTCCCCCAAGCAGGTGTCCTGCGTGAAGCCTGCCGTTGGACAGAGGGAAGTATGGGAACATTCTGAGGAAGCGGTGATCGTCCACGGGTTCTTCCGGACCATATCGGGTGGTGGGGGAGTCGAAGAGAGAATGGGGGATTCTCAGCAGGACCCAATGACACCTGTTGTGGTGTCCGAAAACAGACTTCCGGATCCAGTCTCCCACCTAGGCTCTCTTCCCGGGCACTGCTGCCCTATCCTCTCCAGATGAGCTTCCAAATGTGTGTCCGTGCATCCAGGGGAGCTCGTGGGATGGTGTCTCAGAGGTACCCCCGTAACCGGAGATCGGCAAGGAACATTGGACGAACATCGGCTCCCCGGTTGAAGCACGGTAGTTCCCTGGGGTACGGCCGGGAGAAGAGTGGAAGATCTCATCTGAAAAACGTCCCCGGACCGATCCCGGGATTGCGGGATGAGGGATCTGCAGGAGGTGGTATCCGGATACGCCTGCAATGATGCGCAGGCAGATGGAACGAAATTCCCGGTTGGTTGTACAGCCCCTGTTCCGTGGCGTGGTGTTCGTCTCCTTATCATACGACTCCCCTGGGGGACTCTGGTATCTCAGGATCCTCTTTCTGGTTCAGAAAATGGCACTTTGTGTATAGCATCATATGGTTTATATGGGCTGGAAAACAGCGAATTTTCATGGAATCTGGTGGATCCGGGCGCAATGGCCGTCCCAGGACAAATATGCCGTAATTATTCCGAAAAATCAGATTCTCTGCCCGGATTGGGCTGGCTTTTCCGGCACAATGCAGGCCGGTAGCACAATTTTCCTATCGCCGATTGGTAATTCCGGGAACCATGAACGGTGTTCCGTACTCCATGCCGTTCACGAACAAAAGAGTGCCCGGTTCGCGGGCCTGGCCTGGCGACAGGGGCCACATCTCTCTCGGGAGACCCGATCGATGTTGCGCTCATATCCTGTCTTCACGTGCGAAGATTGGTCGCGCCACAAAGAAATCGTGCGATGCAGTCGTCGTCGTCAATGACGGATCCGGTGATGCCACGGAAGAAATGGCACGATAGTTCAGCGAGGCTGTATCTGCGGTCAGGGGGACGAAAACCGGTCTCAATGATTCACCGGGACGATCGGGAAAGAAATTACCGCAGATTTTTCCACAAGGCCCAGGATGGATCCGGCAGTCCTGACAGGATGCGACATGACCTATCCATCGGTGAGTTTTTCCCCCAGAAAGGCCGCAGGAGCACGGCTGGGCACTTCGCTTGCCTTCGTCAGCGTCAGGAAAACGTACTATTGCCATCCCGATCTGCCAGTTCGTACTCTGTCCAAGAAAGCACTCCCCACGGGACGTTCAGGACGGTGTTTTTTTGGGACAAGCTGCCGGGCGGAGAAGACGGATCCTGTTACCCCGTCACCCACTCTTTACGGAAAAGCAATGTCGGACATCCGCCCGATGATATGCAGATAAAGTACACAATCCTGGTCCGGGGAGGCGGAAATTGTTCCGGATACGAGGACCTGTCCAAAGCTTTTTTCCGTCTGCCGTTTGCGATACCGGAACAGGAAGGATGCCGGTGCCCGAATGCTTCGGGATGGAAAGGATTTGTCCAACAACCTGGTGCGGGGGATGGACTGACGGTCTTCACGGTCATGGCAGGCGTGAATTGTTGTTCCGAATCCCTGAGTGTTGCGAATGCCTTTCAGAGAAAGGAACTCCGCCGTTTTTTCATCCGGGTTTGGAAGGGTACACTCAGGACCCCGGATACTCCCAGACGACGAATCCAATCATGAGGGTTTCCCTGAACGGGATTACTCCATCGGCAGGAGATCATTCCCGGTTTGCGAGGGAAGGGTTCCGGGCCCCTGGATTAAAAATTGATGACGAGCAGCAGCATCGATACCGGATCCCCCATGGATGATCGCCGTTCAATGAAGTCCGTCCACGCGTGCGAAAATTTTCCCGACCCAAACTCCCGTGAGGGAAAGGATAGTCAATGCGGAAGGAAGGATACAGGACACCGATCCCTTCACCGGAACGGGTGGCGGAGGGATAAAGGAAAAACGGTGCCAGCGTGTTCGCCAAGGCGAAGTGACGTTGGTCTCTCCGGTATTCCAACGCCGGCACGGGAAAAGGAGATCGCGAGCCGGAACGAGCGTCTCCCGGTTCATCCCTCCTCCATGGGGTGCCCATTCCTGAGACAGCATCGGGTTTTAGAACCCACCGGATTACGGAACCATGACGGCGGGGACAAGAAAAAACTCCGGCCCTCTCTTTTCTGATACCGGTATTTTCCCGATCGGTTTTCCCGAACGATTGCTCCCCCGGCAATGACCCGAACAGTCATGGTTCAGGGGAGGCCCATTCCTGACCCCCGGGGCGACACCACAACGGGACGGAGGTGTGTGCAGTCTCGCCAGTCGCCCGCAATCCTGCATCACAGGAATACCCCGCAGACTCCCGGCAGTCATTCTCCGGGATACCGCATGCCACCTCTCCTCCTCCGGATGATAAAAGGAAACCCGGTACCCTGCAGGATGCCCTCGGTCATGGGTTAAATCAATCCACGATCCCTCGTCCCGGAATCTTCCCTGAATGTGGCGATGGCAGAGGATCCGGGATTCTTCCTCCCGCACCCGTTCCCCGGTCCCTGTCCCGGAACTTTTCCTTTGAGACCCCGCCGGCCAATCCTCTCTGGCAGATGACCGTGCTTACCGTCGAAAAATTTCCCGGATCGCAATAGCAGCGTTCTGTGCCATGATCGGGTCCCTGATGGGTAAATGTATGCTCCCGGCCGGAAAAACCCCTGTTTTGCCCCACCGCGATCCGGGAAACAGGATCCTGATCCTGCAGGCAGGCTCTCCTCTCTCCAGCAACCCTCTGCTTTTCAGGGTTTTTTCCCTGGTTCCCCGGCCGTTCCGGAAATCCTCCCGGAACACTTTACGTCGGTAGGATTTGTCGCAGAATAGGCATTTGGCGCAAATCTTTATTACATTGAGATTTGATAGAATAAACCATGAATAGCGGGTATTTTTCCGAGTGGCTGAAGAGCTACCGGGACTACCTGCGGATGCGGAACTACTCGGACCGCACGATCGAGAGCTACGAACAGGTGATCCGGCATTTTGCCTACTATGTCTGGCTGCGCCGGCACACCGAGACGACCAAGCTCGTCATCTACTGGAAGGATTTCGAGAATGCCCGTCTCGACACGAGCGTCGAGGTGACGCCGGTCATCGTCACCGACTTCCTCTCGTTCGTCTCCTCCATGCGGACCTACAAGCCCAAGACATTCCACCGGATGATCTCGACCCTCTCCTCGTTCTACCGGTTCCTCTCGGTCCAGGGCGGCGTTGTTGCAAACCCCCTCGCCGGGATCGAGCGCCCCCGGATCAAGCAGCAGGAGATCCGGTACCTCAAGCACAGCCAGGTGCTCCGGCTGATCGACGCGATCGAGGACCCCCGGGACAAGCTGATCGTCCGGACCATCTATGCCACCGGCGTCCGGGTCTCGGAGCTCTGCGGGATCACCATCGGGGACATCGACTTCGATGAACGCACGATCCGGATCCGGGGCAAGGGCGACAAGATCCGGATTGTCTTTGTCGACGAGGACACGCTCGAAGAGATCCGGAAGTTCATCGGGAAACGGATCGAGGGACCGCTCTTTGTCGGCCAGCAGGAGAAGCACCTCTCGCCCCGGGCGGTCCAGCACATCTTCCGGAACTATGCCCCCCCGGGGATCACCCCCCACAAGATCCGGCACAGTTACGCGAGCGAGCTCTACCGCCGGTCCAAGAACCTGCGGGTCGTGCAGGAGAATCTCGGCCATACCTCCATCAAGACGACCGAGATTTACCTCCACACGGACCTGGACGAGCGCCGCCAGGTATACCAGCAGTTCTTCCCGCTGGCCGGAAAGCCGGAGAGTAGTCCTCCGGGGAATTCCTGAACCCGCTGACTATCATCACGGTTCCCCTCTCAACGGCGCAACCTGTGTTCCATCGACCTGCTCCAATGGTGATCCCTGGGGAATTATTTCCCTGCCAGGTCCCGGGCCGGAGTGAGCCAGCACCCCGCAAATATCCTGTTGGAGCACCGTCCGGTATACCCTTGGATCGTTCTCCTGACGATACTATCAGCCCGAACGTTCACGTCCTGCCCCCTCTCCCCCTTGGGAGTGAAGGCGGGGAGATCCCCCACTAAAAAAAGCAATTGTTCACCGGATCATCCGTTCTCTTCTCTGTGCCGCTCCGGATTGCCTCCTGGTCGTGCCCGGAATGTATGCAACCATTCCCCATCATCCCTGAGCATGAACAGACCGCCACCTCCCGGTTCCAGGTTTCTGCCGGTACGTTCACGGTTCAGGTCCAGGTCGATCGCTTCAGCCTTTCCGTCGGTATTGGGAAAAAAATCATCAGGTATTCTCTTATCATAAACCGTATGATGCTATATGAAAAACCAGTATAAAAATTCACGGATCCGAAAGTATTCCAGGGCCGGTTTCACCAACTCAACCACGCGGATCCGTTCAAGGAATGTGACACGATCTGCAGATTCACCGATTCTCCTTTAAGGTACGATACCTAAGTAGTACCAAAATGCCCGATTTTGTCACAGGGGAACAATCTTCACCACGGACGGTCACCGATGTCGATTCCTGAAGGAGAGAACCTTTCTGACCCGGTAAAAATTAACCAGTTAAAACAATCCACCGCCCGGCTCTCGGTTGCATCGAACACATTCCTCGTCATTGCCAAGCTTTTCGTCGGCGTTCTGATAGGATCGGTCAGCATCATCTCTGAGGCCATCCACTCCGGCATAGACCTGATTGCGGCCGTCATCGCCTTCTTCTCGGTACGGCAGTCAGCGAAACCCGCGGACGACGAGCACACGTTCGGCCACGGGAAGTTCGAGTCCATGTCCGGCTTCATCGAGGCCGGGCTCATCTTCCTCGCTGCAGGGATGATCATCTGGGAATCGGTGCAGAAGATCTTCGGGCACAACGGAGCCGGACTCTCGCAGGACCTGCTGATCGCGGGTATCGCGGTCATGGCAGTCTCCGCTGTCCTGAACTGGTATATCTCGTCCCGGCTGATGACCGTCGCGAAGAAGACCGAGTCGATTGCCCTTGAGAGCGACGCGTGGCACCTGCGGACCGATGTCTACACCTCGCTCGGGATCTTTGCCGGGCTCATCCTGATCCGGCTGACGGGCATTACGATCCTCGATCCCATCTGCGCGCTCTTTGTCGCGGCGATGATCATCCATGCAGCGTACGACCTGACCCGGCGGTCCCTTGCCGACCTCATGGACCGGAGCCTGCCTGCCGATGAGGAGCAGCGGATCCGGCAGATCCTCTGCGACCACCACTCTCAGTACGTCAACTTCCATGCCCTGCGGACAAGGAGGTCGGGGCCGGAACGGTTCATCGACCTCCATGTCTGCGTCCCGAAGCATCTCTCGGTCCAGGAGTCGCATGACTTTGCCGACCATATCGAGCACGATATCTGCCTCGAATTCCCCCGGGCGAACGTGAATGTGCATATCGAACCCTGCACCGAAGAGTGCGAAGACTGCCAGAGTTTCTGCACGATCCGCAGGAACGACAGGAACAACCTGCCGGCGAATCCCCGGAACCATCATTCCGGAAAACAGACCTGATCATGGATCTTCTCCTGACCTCGTTTCTCATCGGAATCGGTCTCTCGATGGACTGCCTGGCTGTCGCGATAGCGGCAGGGGCGCACCTGAAGGTAAGCCGGCTGAAGACCGCGGCGATCCTTGCGCTCTTCTTCGGCGCCTTCCAGGCGGGAATGACCCTTGCAGGCTTCTTCCTGGCATCCGGCTTTGCCTCCCTCATCTCGGACTTCGACCACTGGGTCGCTGCTCTCATGCTCTTTGCCATCGGGGGGAAGATGATCTATGAAGGCGTCCACGACGGCGAAGAGGAAGAAATTCCGGATGTGATGAACCTTGCTGCGGTAACCTATCTCGCCGTTGCAACCAGCATCGACGCCCTCGCGGTCGGGATCAGTTTCGCCTTCCTCGGCATGCCGGTGCTCTCTCCCGCGATCATCATCGGGGTCGTTGCCGCCCTTGTCTCCTGCGCCGGCGTTTTCCTGGGAGGGAGGCTCGCGCATGTCCTGGGGAGGCGGGCCGATATCGCCGGCGGGCTGATCCTCATCCTCATCGGTCTCCGGATCCTGCTGGAACACATGATCCTTGCGTAAATGTGCGAACGGTAAAGGATGGTGAAGATCCATGAATATGTACACTTCACGATACTGAAAAAACACGAGGCGAGATTATGGAATCAGAATTTTTTTATGCCGTTCTCACTATCCTCATCGGCCTCATCGCCGCGGGGATAGCGTACGGCATTATCCTGTGGCTGAAGAAAAAAGCGGAGAAAACCGTCTCTCAGCTCGACGACATCCTGCTGTCCGCGCTCGGAAGGCCCGTCGTTATTACGGTCCTTGCCGTCTCTATCTACATCGCCCTGACGCGGTTCGCCATCCTGCCGGATGTCGTCGCCGGGTTTGCGGTTGACCTGTACATCAACGCATTTTTCATTTTAATCGTGGCGTGGGTCATCTCTTCCTTCTCCTATACATTCCTCTGCACGTATGGTTCGACGATTGCAAGAAAGACGGAAACAGACTTCGATGACCGCCTGCTCCCGATGCTTGAGATCGGCGCCCGGTACCTGATCTGGTTCATCGCCTTTCTTATGATCCTTGCGAATTTCCACATCGATATCACTCCCCTCCTCGCCGGCGCAGGGATCGCGGGGATTGCCCTTGCACTCGCAGCCCAGGATCTCCTCTCCAACTTCCTGGGCGGGGTGATCATCGCCGTCGACAAACCCTTCAAGATTGGGGATCGGGTCCGGTTCGGGGAATATTCCGGGGACATCGTCGCTATCGGCCTGCGGAGCACCCGGTTAAAAACGCTGGATAACCAGATCGTCACGATCCCTAACTCCAGCCTTACCTCGAATGTGGTCGTCAATTTCGCGCAGCCGGATTTCCGGCTCAAGGTCCGACTACCCTTCTCCGTTGCCTACGGCTCCGATATCCGGCAGGTGAAGGAGATTCTCCTCGGGATTGCTGCAGAGGCGGCGGAGAAGACCCCGTGGGTGCTGAAGGATCCGGCTCCTTCGGTGTATTTTCTCGAATTCGGGGAGTCGAGCCTGAACGGGCAGCTCCTCCTCTGGACAAATAATTACGATAACTCGTGGGATGTCCAGGACTATGTCAACTGCCGGATCGGTGAGCGGTTCCGCGAGGCGGGGATCGAGATCCCGTTCCGGCAGATCGATGTGCGGATGCGGGACAAAGAGTGATACCCGGCACTCCTCCTCCCCGCTGCTGATCCCCGGGTTTTTTCGATCAAAAGCCCGGTCGATCCCGGCGGGAGGTTGTTGCCGGGACACCTGCCCGGCGGGATTTGCCCGGATGGTGCGGGTCTGCCCCCGCTGCAGCCGTCCCCCACCGGAACCGGGCAGATGCACCGTATCATTGTGCAGGGGCAGCCCCGATCATAAAAAGGGTCGGAAAGAATCGCTGAAACGGGAAGGGGATCATGAAAGCCCCGGAAAAACCACAGGTTTTTCTGGGAGCTCCGCCCACATCCCTTCAATAGCGGTGTGACACCATGGTCTCGTGGGAACTGGTCTTTGCTATCATCCCGGGGATCATCCTCTTCCTGTACGGGATCGAGCAGTTCTCCCGCGAGGTGCAGCTCGCCGGCGGGGAGGTGTTCCGCTCCCTCATCCAGCGCTTTACCCGGACGCCCGTGCGGGGGACGGTCACCGGTGCCATCGTCACCTCGCTCGTCCAGTCCAGCACGGCAACGACGGTCATCACCGTGGGGCTCGTGAACGCGGGCATCATCTCCTTTGCCGCCTCCCTCGGGATCATCTTCGGCGCCAACCTCGGCACTACGATGACCTCCCAGCTCATAGCACTGAACCTGACCGCGTTTGCCCCGCTCTTCATCCTGCTCGGATTCATCATCGGGATCATCCCGGGGAAGTATCGTGTCTTTGGCCGCCCTATCTTTTACTTCGGCCTTGTCTTCTTCTCGCTCTCGCTAATTTCCTCGGTGATGGCCCCCTATCGTACGGATCCGCAGTTGATCACGCTCATCGGGATGATGGACACGGTCTTTCTCCAGATCGCGTTCGGGTTCATCATTACGAACATCTTCCAGTCAAGCTCCGTGACAACGGGCCTTGTCGTGGTCATGTCCCAGAACGGACTCATCACAACGGAAGTCGCAATCCCCATCCTTTTGGGAGCGAACCTCGGCACACCCACCACGTCCCTGCTGGTGTCAGCACGGATGAACACTTCGGCAAAGCGGGCTGCCATGGCGCATTTCCTCTTCAACTTCCTTGGGGTGCTGATGTTTTTACCGGTCCTCGGGCTGTTCACGAACCTCATCGTCGCCCTTGGCGGCGATGCCGGCCAGCAGGTGGCGAACGCCCACCTCATCTTCAACCTCACCTGCTGCATTGTCTTTTTAATCCTCATCCGGCCCTTCGAGCGGCTCGTGATACGGTTTGTCCCGGGCAGGGAGGACGATGTCGTCTTTGTTACCCGGCACATTGTAACCCCCCTGCCGGATTCCACCACCGATGCGATGCAGCAGGTGGAGCGGGAGATCCGGCACCTCCTGACTACCCCGGGAAAACTGCTCGAAGAACTGGAGGGCATGGTCCGTGACCCGAAGACGTATTCTCCCCGGGTACGGCAGCTCCAGGACTATGCCACCTACCTTGATGTGCAGGCGAGCAACGCAGCACTTGAGATCTCCCGGCGGGATCTCTCTCCGCACGATGCCACACGTCTTGCCGGGCTTGTCCGGATCTCCAAGCTCGGGCAGGTGCTCGCCACCCAGACTGCAGAACTCGTAGAGATGATCCACCAGATCCAGGAAAAAGGGATCACCCTGTCGGAAGAGTCCCGCACCGGCCTCGAGTACACCCTCATCCCGTGCACCATGAACCTGCGGACCCTCGGGGATTCATTCCCCGCAATCACTGACGAGATCAATGAGTCCATGCGCATGCAGGACGACAACCTGCGGGACATCATCACAATCCAGTACCGCGAGTATCTCCGGCGGTTTGCTGCAAAAAAGACCCCCTCGGGCAGCGAGTTTTCCCGGGTCCTCTTCCAGATCGAGGGGATGGCAGGAACGATCCGCGAGATCCGGAAGTCCACCCGGCTGCTGGACCGGTCATGATCGTGCCGGGATGGACAATATACCCGTAAGGTCCGGCCAGGTTACCGGTTCCATCAATGATTTAACCGCTCCATAAAAAGGAGAATATGCTGACCTATGGACCTGCCGGAAACCCCCCATGCCCAGTCTGCGGAAACGATTGCAACCCTCCTTTCATCAAGCCCCGCGGGCCTTTCTGAAGAGGAAGTAACGGCCCGGCGGGAACGGTTCGGAAGGAATGTCATTAAGGAGGAGAAGACCAGCCGTTTTGTCATCTTCCTCCGGCAGTTCAAAAGCCTGCTTGTCTATATCCTCATCATCGCTGCCGTCATATCCCTCCTCGTCGCCGATTTCAAGGATTTCGTGATCATCCTTTTCATCATCCTTGTCAACAGCATCATCGGGTTCACCAGGTGCGGGGCGTGGTGACCAATGTCATCGGGATGCTGCGTCTGGGTATCGAGGAGAAGGTCAAAGGAACGCTCATCCCGGTCACCGAGTGAGCTCCTCCCGATACCGATCGAATCCGTGCCTCATACCGTTCCCGGTATAGAGGTATTCCAAAAAAATTTAAAGCTCAGGTACGAAAAAAACGTTTATTGCGGAGTGCATCCAGGTACCTTCGATCCCTGTTCATCATGCGAAAAACTGCTGCACTGCCCGCCCCTGTCCTCTTCAGGACAGCCCCCTCCACCGCAACCAGCGTGATACCCGTGAACACCAGTTCCAGGACTACCGGAGCCGGGCCCGACAGCCGTGCCGGGTGAACGACGACTATGATAGCGATCGAGTATGTCCTTGCCAGTGCCGCGGTTCTTATCCTGTTCAGCATCATCGCGAACAAGGTATCGGGGAGGCTCGGCCTTCCCGCCCTGTTGATCTTCATTCTTGTCGGCATGCTGGCCGGTTCCGAGGGTCCCGGGGGGATCTATTTCGACGACCCGTTTATCGCGCAGAGCATCGGGGTTGTCGGCCTCGCCCTTATCCTCTTCTCAGGAGGTCTCGATACCCGGTGGACCGAGGTGCGGCTGGTCCTTACCCGGGGGCTGGCGCTCTCCACTGCCGGGGTCGCCATCACGGCACTCATCGTCAGCATCGCCGCGGATCTTCTGCTCGGGTTCACGCCGCTCGAGGGGTTCCTGCTCGGGGCGATCGTTTCTTCAACCGATGCGGCTGCGGTCTTCTCCATCCTGCGTTCGCGCCGGGCAAGTCTCAAGGGCGAGCTTCGTCCGCTCCTTGAGTTCGAGTCCGGCAGCAACGATCCCATGGCCATCTTCCTCACGATCGGGGCCATCTCCCTCATCATGCTCCCGCAGACCTCGTTCTTCTCGCTCGTGCCGCTCTTTGTGCAGCAGATGGCAGTCGGCGGTCTGCTCGGCTATGGGATGGGGAAAGGTGCCGCCTGGCTGATCAATGCCGTGAAGCTGGAGTACGAAGGCCTGTACGCAGTCCTGACCCTTGCCTCGGCGCTGCTCATCTACAGCCTTTCGACCATCCTGGGAGGCAACGGGTTCCTTGCGGCCTACACCGCCGGCCTGGTCATCGGCAACAGCGCCATTGTCCACCGGAAGAGCCTGACCCGGTTCCACGAGGGCATTGCATGGCTGATGCAGATCACCCTCTTCCTCACCCTCGGGCTCTTTGTCTTCCCCTCCGGGCTCCTGCCCGTGCTTGTCCCGGGCATCATCATATCCGTTGTCCTGATCTTTGTTGCCCGCCCGGTTGCCGTGTACCTCTCGCTCCTCCCGTGGACGATGAAGAAGAACGAGAAGCTGATGATCTCGTGGGTGGGGCTTCGCGGCGCTGCCCCCATCGTGCTTGCAACGTTCCCGCTCATTGCCGGCGTGCCGCAGGCCCATGTCTTTTTTAACCTGGTCTTCTTCATGGTGATCGCATCCGCGCTCCTTCACGGGACTTCGATCCCCTTCGTTGCTAAACACCTCGGCCTTTCCGCTCCCCTTCCCACCCGGTCGCGGTTCGGGCTGGAACTGGATTCTTTGGAGGATTCCCGTAACGAACTCTTCGAACTCGTCGTCCCTCCCGGCTCCTTGGCCTCCGGAAAGCAGATCGTGAACCTCGGTCTTCCGGCCGGCACGCTGATCATCCTGATAGCAAAGGGCAGCGAACAGTTCTCACCGCGCGGGGCAACGGTGCTGGAAGACGGCGACACCCTCCTCATCCTCACGACGCCGGATGCAGCGGCGTCCGTCCGCAGCATCATCATGGGTGCGACAGAGACGGCACCGGAAGAGCCCGAACCCCCCGAAGGCGGCTGGCCCTGGGGGGCCGGCTTCAGGTGGGGGGCGACAAAACCTCCGCAGGATGAACGGGGGCGATCATGAGCGCACCCGCAACGGAACGCTGGTCATCGCATATCGCGTTCATCCTCGCGGCGATCGGTGCCGCGGTCGGGATCGGGAATATCTGGCGGTTCCCGGCACTGCTCGGCCAGAATGGCGGGGGTGCGTACCTTGTCCCCTACTTCATCGCCGTCTTCCTGTTTGCCCTGCCGCTCATGGTGCTTGAGATCGCGATGGGACGCCACTTCCGCAGCAGCGTGGTCAGTTCGTTCCGGGCGATCCGCCCAAGGTTCCAGATCATCGGGTGGCTGCTCGTCGCCATCCTGTTCCTGATCCTCAGCTACTACATTGTCATCACCGGCTGGACCATCGCGTATGCTGTTTTCTCCGCAACCGGCGACACGACACCGTTCGCTGTGTTCACCGCATCGTACCTGCCGGTGGCGTACGGGGCCCTTGCCGTCGTCTTGACCGGCATTGTTGTAGCTCTCGGTATCCGCACGGGGATCGAACGGGTCTCGGTCCTGATGGTCCCGGTCATTGTTGGAATCCTTATCATCATGGTACTGTTCTCTACCACCCTGAGCGGGTTTGGCACGGCAGTCCGGTTCCTGTTCACCCCGGATTTCACGGTCCTCACCCATGCCGGGATCTGGGTTGCTGCGTTCGGGCAGGCGTTCTTTTCCCTCTCGGTCGGGGAAGGGATCCTGCTGACCTACGGGGCGTACATGGCACGGGACCAGGATATCCCGCGGGCCTCCGTGGTCATCTGCGTTGCAGACCTTGCCGTTGCGCTGCTCGCAGGGCTCGTCATCTTCCCCATCGTCTTCTCGTTCGACCTTGCGCCGGCGGCCGGCACGCAGCTCGCGTTCACGACCCTGCCCCTCGCGTTTACCCTCCTGCCGGCAGGGCGCCTGTTCGCGGTTGCCTTCTTTGTCGTGCTCTTCTTTGCCGCCTTTACTTCATCCGTGTCTATGCTGGAAGTTGCTGTCTCCTCACTGGAGGAGGCGTCCGGATGGGGCCGGAGGAAAACCGTCTCGGTCCTGACCGGAGTCCTGCTCCTCGTCAGTCTCGTTCCTGCGCTCAGTTTCAGTGCGATGAACCTCAGCCTCTTCGGGGTCCCCGTGCTCGATATCATGGATGAAACGGTGGGAACCCTCGGTCTCCACCTTGCGGCAGCTCTCCTTGCGATCGCATTCACGTGGTTTGTTCCCCGCACAATATTCGAAGAGGAGACCGGCGGGGGTTCCCCCCTGACCGGGCTCGCATTTCTTCTCTGCAAGTATGTTATCCCTGCCGTCCTCCTCGCAACAATCGGTATCCACCTGATCGCCGGCGTTGAGATGCCCGATGCAACGTATGTCGCCGGGGAACATTTCCTGAACGCGTGGCTCCAGAGCGGTATGCTGGCAGTACTGCTCGTAGGAATTATTGCCGTGATCCTGATCATCAGGGCAGCCCGCCACTGAAGAGGCGGCAACCCCAAGGGCGGTCAACCTCAGGTCCTGGTACGGGATACCGTGCAGGGCGCACGGGAAGGGATCGCGTGAACCCCCGGCAACGGGTATCCGGATCCCGTTAAACCGGGAACAGTATCGCTTTTAAAAAGGCCGGGCCGGAAAACCGGACGATGTGCGACACCTTCCGGAAAGGAATTCGGTCTGCCCGGATCCCTATCCTATTAAATATGGCCGCTGCAACTCTAGTTTTGATCGACTACGGTCGGGAAGCCTTACACGGATGCGGGTGTTCCGGTTGCCAGGAACCAGAGTTTCCTCATCGCCGGATCGCGTGGCCCGGTCCTTTTTGAGGATGGCCGTCTGAACGAAAAACTGGAGATACGGTATGACGAACGAGAATAAAAGCCCGGGAATGGGCGAAGGATCCAGCCAGGTTACCGGACGGGGCACGTCGATCCGGGACTGGTGGCCGAACCAGCTGAACCTGAAAATCCTGCACCAGCACTCCTCCCTCGCGAGCCCCATGGGCAGGGATTTCAACTACGCCAAAGAATTCCAGAGCCTCGATTATGCCGCTGTCAAGGCGGACTTACAAGCCCTGATGACCGATTCACAGGACTGGTGGCCGGCGGACTTCGGCCACTACGGCGGCTTACTCATCCGCATGGCATGGCATTCCGCCGGCACGTACCGCACCGGTGACGGTCGCGGGGGCGCCGGTTCCGCCCAGCAGCGGTTCCCGCCCCTCAGCAGCTGGCCGGACAACGTGAACCTCGACAAGGCACGACGGCTGCTCTGGCCGATCAAGCAGAAGTACGGCCGGAAGATCTCGTGGGCCGACCTCATGATCCTGGCCGGCAACGTCGCTCTTGAATCGATGGGGTTCAAGACCTTCGGTTACGCTGGTGGGCGCGAGGATGCCTGGGAGCCGGATGAATCGGTGTACTGGGGGTCCGAGGACAAATGGCTTGGCGACACGCGTTACTCCGGCGACCGGAACCTCGAAAACCCGCTCGCCGCCGTGCAGATGGGGCTCATCTATGTCAACCCGGAAGGCCCGAATGGCAAACCCGACCCGCTTGCGGCAGCAAAGGATATCCGCGAGACCTTCGCCCGCATGGCCATGAACGACGAGGAGACGGTTGCGCTCATCGCCGGCGGCCACAGTTTTGGCAAGACCCACGGCGCAGGCCCGGCGACCCACGTGGGGCCGGAACCCGAAGCTTCCCCCATCGAGCAGCAGGGCCTCGGGTGGAAGAGCACGTATGGAACCGGCAAAGGCGGCGACACGATCACGAGCGGGCTTGAGGTCACCTGGACCAACACCCCGACACGCTGGAGCAACAACTTCTTCCGGGTCCTGTTCGAGAACGAGTGGGAACTGACAAAGAGCCCGGCCGGCGCGTACCAGTGGAAGCCGAAAGGCGAGCCGGTGACGGGCACGGTGCCGGAGGCCCACGACAAGACAAAGCGCCGCCCTCCCGGCATGCTGACCACGGACCTCTCCCTGCGGTTCGATCCCGTCTACGGGAAGATCTCGCGACGCTTCTACGAGCACCCGGACCAGCTCGCGGACGCATTCGCCCGGGCATGGTTCAAACTGACGCACCGCGACATGGGCCCGCGGGTACGGTATCTCGGCCCGGAGGTGCCGGAGGAAGAGCTCATCTGGCAGGACCCGATTCCCGCCCTCGACCACAACCTGGTCGATGCAAAGGACATCACGGCTCTTAAAAAGAAGATCGTAACCTCCGGCCTGTCCGTGCCGGAGCTGGTCGCGACTGCATGGGCATCGGCGTCCACCTTCCGCGGCTCCGACAAGCGTGGCGGGGCCAACGGTGCCCGCATCCGCCTTGCACCGCAGAAGGACTGGGAGGTCAACGAGCCGGCCCGGCTTGCGAAGGTTCTCAAAACGCTGGAGGGCATCCAGACCGGCTTCAACACGGCACAGAAAGGCGGCAAAAAGATCTCGCTTGCGGACCTCATCGTCCTTGCAGGCTGTGCCGGTGTTGAGCAGGCTGCAAAGAATGCCGCCCACGCGGTGAAGGTCCCCTTCGTGCCGGGGCGCATGGACGCCTCGCAGGAGCAGACCGATCCGGCCTCGTTTGCAGTGCTTGAGCCTAAGGCCGATGGTTTCCGCAACTACCAGAAGACCCGGTACGCCGTATCGGCCGAGGAGCTGCTGGTGGACAAGGCACAGCTGCTGACCCTGACCGCCCCCGAGATGACGGTGCTTGTGGGCGGTCTCCGCGTTCTTGGCGCCAATTACGGGCAGGCAAAACACGGCGTCTTTACGAAAAAACAGGGATCGCTGACCAACGACTTCTTTAAAAACCTGCTCGACATGGGCACGGAGTGGAAGCCGGTCAGCAAAGACGCCGATGTGTTCGAAGGCCGCGACCGCAGGACGGGCGAGCTGAAGTGGACCGGCACCCGTGTCGATCTCATCTTCGGCTCGAACGCCCAGCTCCGTGCGCTCGCCGAGGTGTACGCGAGCGCGGATGCGCGGGATAAATTCATCCACGATTTCGTGGCGGCGTGGGCAAAGGTCATGAACCTCGACCGCTTCGATCTCGCAAGAAATTAGAACCATTCAATGACGAAAGAACCTGAAAGGGCAGGCGGATCAGGAGCCCGGGCAATGCAGGGTGTTCCCACCGGAGGAACGAGCGGTATGTCCGTCACCCCGCCCCGGATCATCTCGTGGAACATCACCCTCCGGTGCCCGCTGAACTGCACACATTGCTACGTTGGAGCGGGGGGTGATGAGACGGCGGGCGTCCTCTCCACGGACGAGGCGCTTTCCGTCATCGACCAGATCCGGGCAGTGGGAAGGCCTATTGTCGTTCTCTCGGGGGGGGAGCCCATGATGCGGGATGACCTCTGTACGATTGCCCGGTACGGTACGGAGCAGGGCCTCCGGATGGTGATCGGCACGAGCGGGTATCTCCTCGACCGGCCCATGGCTGCCCGTCTCAAGGATGCGGGGATCCGTGCGGCAGCCGTCAGTATCGACTCCGTTGACCCCGTCGTCCATGATTCGTTCCGGGGTGTCAGGGGTGCATGGGAGAAGGCCGTTTCGGCGATCCGGAACTGCCGCGATGAAGTGATTGGCGTCCGGATCAACATGACCGTGGTGCGGCCATCGGCCGGCGACGTGGAATCCGTGGTGGAGTTCGGGAAGGGCTTAGGGGTTACGGACTACCAGGTCTTCTTCCCCGTGCAGACCGGGCGTGCGAAAGATGCACCGCCGCCGGATCCCCGGCAGTACGAGGATGTCATCCGGCAGGTGCTCCTGAAGTACCGCGACACCGATGTGAACATCCGCCCGACCTGCGCCCCGCAGTTCCGGAGGATTGCACAGGAAGCCGGGATCGGGGACCCGGGCTGGGGACGGGGCTGCATCGCCGGTATCTCCTATTGCCGGATCTATGCCAACGGCGACGTAACGCCCTGTCCCTACCTTCCGGTGAGTGCCGGCAATGTACGGGAGATGCCGTTTGGGGCGATCTGGGACACTTCGCCGGTCTTCCGCGCTCTCCGTGACCCGGACCTGCTGACCGGAAAATGCGGCCGCTGCGATTACCAGGCGGCCTGCGGCGGCTGCCGTGCCCGGGCATACCGGGGAACGGAAGCGTTCTCCCACCGCTGGTGCGACGGGCTCCTGCAGCCCCGGGCGATCGCGGGGGAACTCTGCGCCGAAGACCCGTGGTGCCCCTACGAACCGGGAGGCAGGTCATGACTACAGGACAGGAAACCGATCCCCTCGATCTCCGCATCCTCGATGCACTCCAGCAGGATATCCCGCTCGTCCCCCGGCCGTATGAAGCGGTCGCAGCCCGGCTCGGTATTCCGGAGTCCGTGCTCCTGGAACGGCTGGAGCGGCTGTCCCGCGAGGGTATTGTGCGGGGCATCTCGCCCGTCATCGAGTCACGCCCGATGGGCATCACCGCCGCAACGCTCGTTGCGCTTCCCGTGCCGGAAGAGAGCATCCAGAAGGTTGCCGCCATCGTCAGCGGGTACGCGGAGGTCTCGCACAATTTCCGGCGCGATCACCGATACTCCCTCTGGTTCACGCTCTCTGCAAAAGACGAGGGAACGCTCCAGGAGCTGCTGCAGGAGATCCTTTTGAGGACCGGGTTTTCCCGAAACGATATCCTCGACCTGCCGACCGTGCAGAAGATCAAGATCGAAGTGCGGTTTCCCCTCGCAGGGGACCGGAACGGAGGTCTGCATGGACCGGCCTGACCGCGAGATCCTCGCAGCTCTTGAGGACGGCCTCCCGCTCGTCCCCGATCCCTTTGGCGAGATAGGGAGGCGGCTCGGTATGACCGGCGGCTCTGTCCTGGAACGGGTCCGGCGGATGCAGGAAGCCGGCATCATCCGCCGCTTCCGGGCACGCATCAACCAGCGGAAGCTCGGGATCACCGCCAACGCCCTTGTCGCCTGGGACTGCAACGGGAGGCCGGCCGGGGAGACGGGGGGTCTCCTCGCATCATTCCCGTGCGTCACGCACTGTTACGAGCGGAAGCCCGAGCCGGGCCGGTGGGAGTATTCGCTGTACACCGTCCACCACGGGTATTCCCGGAACGAGGTGGAGGAGGAGGTCCGTGCGCTTGCCGGGCATGCCGGCCTGTCCCGGTACCTCATCCTGTTCAGCACCGATGAGTTCAAGCGCGTCCCGAATGTCCGCGTCCGCCAGAACGGGGGCGGGACATGAACCGGATCACGCAGTGCCTTCACGGGAGAGGGACGGTTTCCGCGGTCATGAGACACCGGCATGGCGACCGTCCGGTCCCGGGGAAGTATCTTGCCTTTGCCGGCATGCGCAGGCCCGTTGTCTTCTGGAACGTCACCGACCGGTGCAACCTCTCCTGCACCCATTGTTACAGCGCGTCCGGGCCGGGCAGCCGGACCGATTCCGAGCTGACCACGGCAGAAGCCCGTGCGTTCATCGACGACCTTGCGGCAACGGGGATCCCACTGGTTATCTTCACGGGCGGCGAGCCGCTGGTCCGCCCCGACATCTGGGAACTGGCGGCATACTGCAGGGAAAAGGGGATCGGGACCGCGCTCAGCACCAACGGGACACTCATCACCGGCGATGTTGCGGCAGCGATCCGACGCAGCGGGATCGGGTACGCGGGCATCTCGCTGGACGGGGCGACTGCTGCAACCCATGACCGGTTCCGGAACTGCCCGGGAGCATTCGACCGGGCTGTGGCAGCGTTCGCCCGGTGCCGCGAGGCGGGGGTGCGGTGCGGCGTCCGGGTGACCCTGACAAAGGAGAACCAGGATGAGCTTATTGCCCTCGTGGACCTTGCCCATACCCTCGGGGCCTCCCGCTTCTGCCTCTACTGGCTCGTCCCCAGCGGGAGGGGGAGCGGTGCCTACGAACGGCTCCAGCTGGACGGGGAGGAAGTCATCCGGGCGCTGGCGCTCCTGTACCGGAAGGCGAAGGAGATCCCGGCGGAGGAGATGGAGTTTTTAACCGTGGACGCACCGCAGGACTGCATCCACCTGCTGCAGTCCATGGAACGGGACGGTTCGCCGGACCTTGAGGACGCACGGGGGCTCCTCGCCTCGCTCAACGGCGGGTGCAGCGCCGGCGACCGGGTGGCGAATGTTGACCCCCGGGGGAACGTGTACCCCTGCCAGTTCGCCCGGTCGCCGGAGTTCCTGGTGGGAAACATCCGTGATCGGTCCTTCTCCGCCCTCTGGAACGACAACGCGAGCCCCATTCTCGCCCGCTTCCGCAAAAAACCTCCGGAGCTGGGCGGGGCATGCCGGTCATGCACGTACCTCCGGCTCTGCGGCGGGGGATGCCGGGTCCGGGCATGGGCCCGGACCGGGGATTTAGCCGGGGAGGATCCGTTCTGTTATGTCGGGAAGACCGGGGATGGTATGGCCGGTGCTCCCTCAGAGGAGGGTTCAACGTTTCCGGAAAAATGAGCCCGATACGGTCGTCCGAAACAACCATCGGTCTGCCAGAACAGCTTTTCGGGGAGAAGGGGGGGATCGCACCGGTCCCGCTGCGCCTGCTTCGTGCTCCTCCGGCGCACCCGCACGTACTTCGCGCACCATCTCCCTGTCGTAGATCCATAATGTTCCGTCCTGATGTTGAATTTTAATAGCTCATGCGCGAAATGGAATACGGCAAATTCCCTATAAGGAACGTTGCCGAAGTATCAGGCAATGACATCATCCACCCCCGTAGTGTAGTAGAACATCAAGACCACTACACTTATCTTCCGCATAGTCTTCATTTCATATATGCAGGATCACGTTTTTCACCAAAGGGACGGTCCTGAATACATTGATTCCCGTCTGACTCCACAGATGGAAAAAGGTCGGCTGAGTCCCTCAGATGTATCCCTCATAAAAGAATTCCTCTATGAGCGAAAGGCCAAGAAGAATTTATCCGGGGGCCGAATTGCGCTTTATGTTGATCATCTCATCAGGCTCCGTGATTTTTTACCAGGGCCTTACAACGAAATGACAACTGGCGCATACATGGAGGCAATCTCCAAGATCAAGACCGGCAAGCGGCTCAATGGTAACAAATTCTCGGAAAATACGATTCACGATTATATCCTCTCCCTCAAAGTATTCTCGGAATGGCTTGTTAAGAAAAAGATCGTTAATATCCCGATCGAGGAAATCAAGGAGATCAAGGTCCCCAAGGCCCCGATGATGACAAAAACTCCTGACGACATGCTCACGGAGGAAGATGTCCAGAAGCTGATCGGTGTCTGTGAGAACTCCAAGGAGCGGGCCCTGATCGCGTGCGTCTTTGATGCGGCTCTGCGCATCGAGGAGGCCGGCTATCTGAGATGGCGGCAGATCCAGAAGCTCAAACACGGGATCTCGATAACGACCGATAAAAAGACCGGCTATCCCCGGTACATTCCCTGCCCGACCGCATGGACCTACCTGAAGACCTGGAAGATGGATTACCCGGCAATCCACGGCATTCCACCTGAGGGTGACAACTTTGTTTTCCTGACGCATGAGGGGAAGCCGTACCTTTACAGCGGATTCCAGTATCTCATGAAAAAATTCAGCAGGAAGCTGAAGCAGCAGGGCGATAAAGTGCTGGCCGACAAAATTCATTTCCATTTGTTGCGGCATTCAAAGCTGACCCATTACGCGAAGCAGAACATGAACGAATCCATCCTTTGCAAGATCGGCTGGGGCAAGCGATCCGGTATGGTCGAGAAGTACGTGAACCTCTCATCTGTGGATGTAGAGAACGCGGTAATGGGTATCGCCGGAATTAAGGATATGGAAGTGCAGAAATCGGTTTTTGTCCCTGGTGTCTGTCCTCACTGCCTCTGCAAGGAAGTGCCTCCGACTGCTGCATATTGTCCGGAATGCGGTGGCGAACTTACAGAAGAAGCGATGGATGAGACTGAGAAGATCGCTCGGAGTGTCCGTGAGAATCCGCAGTCCCTCCGGAAACTTGTCGATGAGATGGTCGAAGAGAAAATGCAGAAGGCAATGGCGAAATAACATCACATTTTTTAAAAAAATTTTGGCCGCGCTTTGAATTCTGGTGCAGTAAAATCAACTGGTTGTCTTACACTTGTATGACAAAAAGCGCCCATGTAACTCGCTGGTTCAGAAAACCCTTTAAACAACCACGAATTTATAAAATTATTACAATGCTGTGCTACTTCCTAACACAGACGGGTAAACGACTGAAGGCTGCGGCAGAATCGATCGGTGATCGAATCATTGATTTGTTCCGCAGGCCCGACCCCGTTACTCAGCTGAAGTGCCAGGCAGGACTGAACAGCTTCGCGTCCAAAGCCGGATGCAGCATGAACACGGGACAGTGGAGCCGATTGACGCAAAGCCACGCCCCGATATTCTCTCTCTTTACATTCTTTGGTGATCGTCAGTAGTTCCGGATAACCGGTAACCGTGATCCGTTCATGGCATTAATCCAATAGGCCACCTGCCGTTTCGAGAAGATCGGCATCTGACCGGATTATAGCCGTGGCTCTTTCCGGCCCGGACCTTCGGAACACCACGGGAAAAGCGGGACGTGTGGATGTGGGCGCCCCGGATGCAGAGGAGAACAATAGAACGAATCAACACATGGAGGAAAAAAATGCAGAACGCATCTGCACACGCGGCGGTGCGGAAGAATATTCCCACGACGGCAAACGTATCGAATGGACAGACGACTGAAGAACCGCTGATGGTCACCCAGGAAGCTATCGAGGCTTACGAACGCCGAACAGGGTTCGTCGGTATCGGGAGGATCATGGTTGAGGATGGGCACTGGATCATTGTCACGAAAGAAGAGCTTGCACGGTCCAGGGCCCAGGCGCACGCGAACCGTCATCCTATTACGCGCCAGCGGGGTGTAGCATGACCCGCTTCTCTGCCGGCATCGTCATGACTGGGAGCGACGGTTATGTCCATGTGCGGATCTGGGACAAGTCGTACTTCATCTGTCCCGAAGATATGGGGATGCTGCTGTTTGTCGGCGAGACTGTGCCGCTGCTGCACAAGAATCCGGATCCGACCGGCTCACCCGTTACTTCCGGGTCCGTCTCGCTCAATCCCTCGGGCCGGGCCGTGATCATGTCGATCGGGAATATCCGGTACATGCTCCCCCGCGACCGGTTCATCGCGGTCGCGCTCGGCGAGGATGTGTCCTGTATCCTCTTCGAGGTCCCGGGCGATGTACCGGAGCCGGAGATCATTTCGCCGAAGAAGGGAGGGGCCGCATCATGACCAGCCGGCGCGGAACACTTGTCGAGGACGGGGCTCGCGAGCTCCTCCGGCTGCACGGCTATACGGTCGATGTCATCCCACCCGGGTTCAACAAGAAGTACCCGCCGGCGCACCTTGTCGCGACCCGGCCCACGGGCGAGACACGGTTCATCCGCATCCGGAAGCTGTCGCATCTGCCGTCCACCATCGACACGGTAATGCTGAAGTGCCGTATGGACCTGGCACAATTCCGGAAGCACCTCGCCCATCATGCCCGCGAAGCCGGGTACCATTACGAGATCTGGATTTACTCGCTCACACATGGGTTCCGCTGCTTTGAGGTACTCAGGGACAGCATCCGCGAGATCCCGAAACTCACGCTGCAGGACCTCAGCGTGTCGCGGGCCGGAGGTGTGGCATGATTGCGAAGAGCACCTTCGTTGTCTCGCTGGAACGGGCAACCGAACTGCTCGCGGCCCGGGGGTACGAGCCGGTCCTGCCGGTCGAGAGCAGTTTTCTCGCCCGGTACATTACGGTCCACCTGGTCGGGTTGCGGGGCGATTACGAAATGCTCGGTGTGAAGATCCGGGCGGCCTACGGCAGCGTCAGCGAGCCGTATGTCGAATCATTCTGCCGGTTCGAGATCTGCCAGTTCCGCTCGCTGCTGACGATGAATCCGGGCAATGTCTTTATCCGGTGCGAGGTCTGGGTGATCTCGCCGAACGGCTCCATTCACTGTTACGAGGTCCTGCCCGAATCCATCCGGGAGGTGGCTGCCTATGCCCGGTGAAGAGAAAAAACCGGAAGTCACGACCGAGAAGATCGAAGGCATCCCGCTTTACCTGATCCCGAAGGCCATTGCGGACCTGATCAAGAAGAAGGGCGAATCGGTCTTTCATATCTTCGTCGAGCGCAAATTCCATCACCGCTATACCGTGAAAGTCGAAACATTCGACGAACACATGGAGCGTGTGAAGCAGGAGGAGCCTGCCCCGGAAGAAGGCGACGAGCATGGCTGATCCCGAATGTTTCACGCAGCAGACCAGAGCAGGGAACCGGGTGGTGACGTGTGGATGGTCTGCTCCGTGATGCTGTCAGCCTTCTAGCCGGGCCCGGGCAGGTCGTCGAGGTCCGGGCGCTCACCGACCAGTTCACCCACAGCGGATACTTCAGCGATCCCGCCGCGCTTGTGCGGGCTGTGGAGCCGCTCGATGCCGACAACTCTGTGCATGGCATCTACGTGACGCTGAACGAGGTGAACCCGGCCCTGCTCTCGCGCCGGGCGAACCGGATCAAGATGCGCCTGGGCAAGAAGGACAGCACAACGAGCGACGCGGATATCCTGCGCCGCCACTGGCTGCCGGTCGATATCGACCCGTTGCGCCCGAGCGGAGTGTCGAGCACGGATGAGGAGCACGGACTTGCCCTGGCGAAAGCTGAAGAGGTTGCCCGGTGGATTGACGGGCTCGGCTTCCCGGACCCGGTCCGGGCCGACTCCGGCAACGGGGCTCACCTGATCTACCGCATCGACCTGCCGAACGATGACGCGGCCCTGGCCCTGGTGAAGGGCTGCCTTGCCACGCTCGACGCGCTCTTCTCGGATGACCGGGTAACCGTGGATACGGCGAACTTCAACGCGGCCCGCATCTGGAAACTCTATGGCACGATATCGCGGAAGGGCGATAGTACTCCCGAACGCCCGCACAGAAGAAGCCGGATTCTCTCGGCCCCTGCTGAGCTGAAGGTCACGACAGTTGAACAGCTCAGGGACCTCGCGGCCCGGCTGCCGACAGAGACCACAGCGCAGCCGCTGCCCGCCACGGCGAAGGGCAAGGGCTTCGACCTGCGTCACTGGCTCGCAGACCACGGCCTCAATGTCCGGACCGAGAAGCCGTACAGCGGCGGCACACTCTTCACCCTCGACCAATGCCCGTTCTCATCGGCCCATAAGGATGGGGCTTTTGCGATCCAGTTTGCAAATGGAGCAGTCTTTGCCGGGTGCAAGCACAGCTCCTGCGGTGGGGGTACTCAGCGGTGGCGGGAACTCCGCGAGCGTTACGAGCCGGACCGTGTGGTGAAGCGGAAAGATTGGGAACAGAAACAGCAGAGCGCCCGGAAGGACCGGGCAAAGGTAAAAGCGGAGCAGGAGGGGAGAGCCGACCCGGGGCTGGCCCTGGTGGCGGGCTCATCGGATCACAGGGCCGCAGCCCTCGACGTACTTGAACACGGCGACCCGGTAGCGCTGATGCTCCGGACATTTGCCCAGGAGCATGTCGGCGACGAGATTGTAGCCAGGTGTATGATCCTGTCGATGGCATCGCAGCACGTGAAGAACTCGGACGGGCTGCATGTCTCCGTGACCGGTGATTCCGGCAAGGGTAAGACCCATGCCTTCCGGAAGATGATGCGCCAGGTGCCGGATGCGTACAAGGTGAAGGGCACGGTAAGCAACAAGGCCCTCTATTACATGAAGGACCTCCGGCCCCGGACGGTCCTGATGAGCGACGATACTGAGCTCTCGGACGGGATTCAGGAGATCCTGAAGTCCGCGACCTCGAACTTCCACGAGCCGATCACGCACACGACGGTCACGAAAGACCTGACCTCGCGGGTCTGCACAATCCCCGAGAGGTGCGTCTGGTGGATCGCGAAGAAGGAAGGGACAGGGGACGATCAGGTGATGAACCGGATGCTGACCTGCTGGATCGATGAGTCCAGCGAGCAGGACGCCCGGGTCCTGAAGGCAAAGCAGGCCCGCGAAATGTTGGACCCGGACCTCTTTGTCGAGGAGTCCGATGAGCTCAAGACCTGCCGGGCTATCTGGGAGATCCTGCACGAACAAATGATCTGGGTGATCATTCCCTATTCGGAGAGAATCCGGTTCAACGCCATCTGCAACCGGCGTAATCCCGATATGCTCTATGACCTGATCAAGAGCAATGCGGCCCTCTTCTTCATGCAGCGGCAACAGAAGACGAGCGAGGACGGGACGCTCTGCGTGTACGCGGACGAGGCCGATTTCACGGCAGCGAACGATGTCTTCACGCTCCTGAACGGTACGGCGGGCGGGCAGGAATCGAAGATGACGAAGAAGGAGTCGGACCTGCTCGCGATCATCGAGAAAGCAGACCTGCCGGAGTTCACCATCCAGGACCTGCAGCGGTTCACGGGCGGGTCCTACATGGGGATCTACCGGATGCTCAAGGGTTACGACAGCCGGGGGAAGAACTACACGGGCCTCTTAGAGAAGTGCCCAGCCCTCTCGTTCACGGATCGGACCGTGACGATGAGCGACGAGGAGGGCGTGTCGGTCCGGCGCCGGACCGAGGCGTTCACATGGAGCCGCGAGATCTACCGGCAGTGGGTGAACGGCGGGGCCTGCTGGCTCGACCGCGACCCGAAGAGCGGCGATGACGACGGCGGCGCAGGTTCATTTACAGCATTACAGCACGTTTACAGCAGTTTTACAGCAACTGCTGTAAATCAAAATGGCAAACCCGGTGCGCCCGGTTCCTGCAAAGAAGATGATTGTACAAATAATTCTGTACTAAGAGATAATCATTTACAGCAAAACCGGAATTATGGAGATGGTCAAAATTCCGGAAAAAATGCAGATCAGTGTCTCCATGATTCTGAAAATGCTGTAAATAAAAATCGATCTCGGACCGGAGCTGGACAAACAGCGAATCCGGGCCTACCGGTCACCCCGGACTCTTACAGCACGTGCAGTAAAACTGCTGAAATGAGTCCGGATCCGGACTCCCCTGCTGTAAATAAGGACCGGGCCCGGCCCATCAAGGCTTGTGATTACAAAAAACTCGAGGTACCGGAGCCGAAGACCCTGTGCTGGTCCTGCGGGAGGAAAGGCACCAGGTATGTTGAGAAGTACACGGCGGAGCGCCGGGCCCGGCCCAAGGATCAGCAGCAGGCCCGACGCATCTGCCGCACGTGCTACAACGAGGCGGTGAAGGCAGAGCAGACTGCAGCGGTCCCGCTACCGGGGGCCGTTGATGTATCCCGGTGTACGCGGGTGACGGCAGATATCGGGAAGTGCTCGGTCTGCGACGTTGCAAAAGCAGTATGGCTCGATCGCGAGACGGGCGTGAAGCTCTGCGAGCACTGTTACGGGAGAGGGTTGAGAGAAGAGGCGGAGGAGAGTGGGGTTGCGTGACGGTCCCGCCGGCCTTGCTCTCCCATGCGAGTACGGAGCATTACACGCCGCAGTACATCCTCGATGCAGTGATCGCGTGCCTGGGCACGATTGACCTTGATCCAGCCAGCAACAGCCGGGAGATCCCGAATGTGCCGGCAGCGAGGCACTATACAGCTCAGGACAACGGGCTTGTGCAGCAGTGGGAAGGCCGTGTCTTCCTTAATCCTCCGTTCGGGCCCGGAGTCGAGCAGTGGTTCTCGAAGTTATACCTGGAACGATCCGCAGGCCGGACAACAGAAGCGATTGTCCTCTGGAAATCGGCGACCGAGACTTCGGCGTGGAAGACGCTGACGGCGATATCGTGCCGGGTATGTTTTCCTTCAGCGAGAATACAGTTTACCGGGCCTGGGGATTCGAGCGGTTCCACATTTTCCCCGGCACTGTTTTATGTCGGAGATATGCCTGAGCGATTTACGACCGCCTTTACAGCGATCGGCCCCGTATGGAGTGTTCCCGAGAAATGAAAAAGGCGAAATCCGTTAAGAATCAATTATTTTCGGGTTCTGTATGCCTGGTAGGGATGGCCGAATTTGAGGGATATGGTTGTTTGCATATTCTGGAATTTATAGCAGGACGCAGTTTTTTTGACGTCAACTATAGACTGGCATAGATTTGCTTTATCGATAAAACTGCAGCCCCCAAAATAATACCGAAGAATAAATCAGCAAGTAGTAGGACGATCAGGTCGTAGTTCCGACATTCCAAGTCTTTAACGAGTGTTGAAAAAAACGAGATGTATTGTTTACAAATTGTGTTATATCCAACAGTAATCAATCCAAATGCCAAAATTCCTCCAACCGCGAGATAAAGGGATATTTGAACGATCCAAGTATACAAAAATGCAAAAAGAGCATTGTCAGTAATTCTCGCAATGAAGGGAAGGATAATAAATAGGAAAATGGCAGCCTCAAAAAGTAAAACACTCAATAAAAGAATCCGGAATGTCTTTCGATCTTGTTCATAGGTGTATTTTGCAGAGAAGAAAATAAGAAAAATGAACATTCCCAGAAAAAACCCCATATAGTTCCGAGTATCGATAGGCAAACTCACTAAAAGAGCGACGATTAATAAGACGTGAATTCCTGCAAAAAGAAGGAATTGAAAGGAACTTTCTCTACGAAGCAGTTCTTCCGTAGGTATCCATTGTCGCGATTTGATCGTCTGCGCAGCTTTGTTAATTAAATGCACAATTAGGAAAAATGCGATCAGTAAGGGGAATATTCCAACATATTTTTGATCGGCAGGTACTTCTGCCCTCACTAAATATTCGTAAAGAACAACCAAAATCCCAAAAGTCGCATAGAGTTGGTAATTCCGTTTTATGAAACCAGCGATATTGAAAATTTCATGTCGGATATCATTGATCGATTGGCTGCATCGCTCACATACATCCCCTCCGGTAAAATTCTCATAATCGCAAAAACGGCAAATTTTCATTGATTGTTATCTTAAAAATTTGATCGCGAAATATCTTTCGACGTAGGAAGATTAGGGTACAACCTTCCTCTGAGGATTACAATCAATAGTATCCATTCTCTCGATAGAGTCAAGATCCAACGACAAAATATAATCCAAGCTAACCGGCCGATAATTCGTCAGTTCGGCGCTCACATTGATTGTCTTTTTCTTGCCATTAATGAATGGGTAATTTTTCACATCGTTATCGTGTGTATGGCCGTGAATTACCCATCCATCCCAGTTAATCGGGAATTTTGAACGGTCCGGATTATGAATGAGTAAAAACTCAAACCCGCGATGTTTGAGAATATTATAGTCCATGGAATTCCTTACGCCGAATTCGTGATTTCCTCGAATGAACCGGATATTCCCGTTCAGTTTAGAGAGCCAATAATCCGCAGGTCTGGCACCCCGACCAAATGAGAGATCGCCTAAGAAATAAACTATGTTTGAATTATCGATGACATTATTCCAATTCTCAATTATCACCGAATTCATTTCATGGATATTTGACGACAGAAATGGCCGGGCACAGTAACGGGTAATATTCGAATGGTCAAGATGAAGGTCGCTGATGAGGTAAATAGAGTTTGTACGTTCGCGATATCCTTCCATTCCCTTTTTAATCCGAAATAATTTCGAACTTCGCTGCCATTCGCTTTTACTCAATGCCTCCATTCTCGGTAATAGTCTATGTTGGAGAAGATCATACTCGGAGATGATGTGTGATTGATTATTGAGGAATGTTATTCTCAGTGCCGACATTGGCAAGTAAAAATACGGCATAATGAAATCGTCAGAAATCGGATCCACTGAATTCACATATGCTGAAATTCTCTCATATTCCGAATCGGACAATTTGTATGCCAACGTCGAGTGAAAAAGAAAATTGTTGTCAAAATCGTATGGTTTTGTGTCAGGTACAATAGAGATTAAGTTCCAAGCTAATTCATTCCTGAATTGTTTCAGTTCCTCGGAAGGGATGATATTAAAAAAAATGACAATGCCTTTTTCCCCCTCAATGCATTGCAAACCATCGATTGTGAAGGGGAGGTATGAATATTTTCTTCCGATCGTTGCCAATACAGATTTTACTTTTTCTATTTGACGATTATCGGCGGAAAAACTGCCATATAATGAAATGTGCGGGACCCGATGGATCTTTGTATCGGGAATTCGGCATCGGTCACAGAAACGTGCGATCCATTCTCTGATCTTCTGTTTACCTGGACCTATCCGGATTTCAATAAGCATTAGATAGATTTTCTCGGGGTAACCTAGATAAGGATTTGGGGATTCTTAAAGAAAAATGTCATTTTTTTGGAGTATCGATTATTTCATTGACATTTTTTGTCCATTCTGAATTTGGTTGATTTCTTCTGATCATATTGATTTGATTTTCAAATGTCATACTCCCCCCACCAAATAGCCATGTATCCAATATCGATTTCTCTTTTTGAAAATCGAATCGTTCTTTTATGGGATACCGATAAACAAGCAATCGTATAAAATGAGCAAGTAATGGGATTTCTTTGCCTTGGTCATCATTCATCATTTCTGGATTAAATGAACTTTGTGAAGTATTGTGAACTGTAATTGGATACCGTTTAGAGATATAGTCACTCGCATGTCCTAGCATATACATATCAAAACACAGACGTTCTAACGAATATAGATCAATTTCATTTGAATTTTGTTTGAATGGTTGGATAATGATCTGATATTGTTGAGATGATTCATTGATAGTATATTTAAATGATTTTTCAAGATTTATCATCATCATAGGCTTATGAGATGGAGTCTGTACCAACACACTATCAATTTTTAAATATGGATTAATACAACCAACAAATTCTTCGGTTTGGCCCAAAAACATAGCTTTTGTATTATTGACGATTAATGTCATATCAGCAGCAGCATTTTCGATATTTTGTTTTGGATTTTCTTTGGGAAAATAGATGGAATAATAGACATGAATCCATTTTTTTGCGACTGCATTTGGATTTTGATGTAATATTTTATTCACTTCTTTCCAAGTTACAGTTTCACCAAAAAAATTACTCAAAAATCCCATTATTCACCATTGAAGAACAATAATTGGTTGATGACGATAATGATATCGGAAATGATATTTTTCTTCGATTCAATCAGAACTCAAGTAAAACATAATTTAATTATGGAAAAGAAGAGTGTATCTTCAATGAAGGAAAAGCGAAAAATCTCAAATAACGCAGGACTTCATTGGTTTTTCCTTCTTCTGTTAATCGCATTGGTGATAACTCCTGTTTCAGCCGCTACAGGGAACCAATTTGTTTTTTATTCCGTTCATACGCCGGATTATCAATATGCTGTTGATGCAACAAATGACAACAATATAGTTTTTCATGATAATAACAAAGGAACCGTTCCCTGGTCCTACAATATTGGTCGGTACATCGGATCAATTGCGATTTCCCCCGATGGAAGATATGTTTCTGTGGGTTGCGACGGAGGGTTGATTTTTCTTTTTGATCGGGATGGAAATCTTTTATGGAAAAAAGGATTTGGAGATGCAGCTATCCGGGCGCTCTCCTTTTCCCAGGATGGGAATTATCTCGATGCTTCGAATGCAATGAACCAGGCATTCTATATCAGCAGGAATGGAAATTTGGTCAGCCGGCCTACAACATCAGCCATTACACCTGTTCCCTCAGCTACGTATTCTTCAATCTCCAGAACTTCGGCATCACCCGATAATGTTCAGGGGAATAATGATTCTAGCGGGTTCCTTGGAATTAATAATTATATCTGGGGTTTTCTCGCTCTCATCGGGTTGTGGATCCTCTGGGTGAATATTTCTAAGAATCGAAAAAAGCCATCTACAGGTCCATATCACCCGCCAATCCAGAATGGGGTGATTTATGTTGATACCGTTCCGACGGGAGCCGAAATTCATATTGACGGTATTTATTACGGAATCTCACCCTTGACAATCTCCAACGTTATTCCTGCAACTCATACATTGCGAGCAACATTAAATGGATATCATCCCGAAACGCAACGCATCAATATTTCCGCCGGTCAAAATTTTGTATTTTCTCCGAATCTTCGAAAAATTATTTCATCTCCTCCGAAGAGACCCCCCCAGCCAACACCCCCAAAAACACCCCGCCCGTCAGTATCAACTATAAAATCAATCACCGATCTTGTATCGCAGCTAGGAGTAAAATCCCAACAGGATCGAGAAGAGGCCCAAAAACAACTCATCATAAAAGTAAACACTGATGGGAAACCTGCAATTCAACAAATTATCAAAGAGCTGGAGAAGCAGCCTTCCGGAGTCAAACGAGAGATTGTCAATTTGCTATATTATCTCAGTAAAGAGAGTCATGACGGGCAAAAAGTCACTGAAGAATTAATCCTTGCATTAACATCTTCCTCTCCTGAAACGAAATGGTTGATAATTCAGACTCTGGGAAGACTAAAAGATAAGAGGGCCCTCTCCGCTATTGAAGCGGCAGTATCGGATACTGATTTCCTTGTGAAATATTGGGCAGTAATTTCCTTGAAAAGTATTCAAGAATCCTGAAATACTTCCATGAAATGATCATGGTGAAATTTTCTTCGTCATGCCGTATTTGTTAACCAGATATTGAAACCGAGAAAAATGGTATTGATCCAATACCTGTCCTCGTGATAAAATATCATTCCATTCTTCAGCATCCCGATATTCTTCCTGGACCCCATGAAATGTTTTACCTTCAGAAACCGGAATTATTGACGGGGCTGACGTTAATTTCCCTGTATTCACGTAATCACAATGACAATCGGATATGATGTTTGGTTTGGTGGTCTCCACAAAGGCATATCCGGTTTTCTTATAACTGAATTCTTCAGGTACCTTAATTCCCACCGCCATATGCCGTTCGACTTCGAATTCCAGCAACACTACACCGTAACCAAGTTCTTTCAATAAAAATGCCAATAAAATTGACTTGTCCTCACAAACTCCGCACTGGTTGTACAGGACCTCATAGGGATAAAACCGTCTTTCCTGATAATTTTTGATTTTCCCATATGGGATTTGTTGAACAAGGCTTGTTGCTATCCGAAGATCATCATACTGATTACGGCTTCCAACGTTTTTTATTGAATTCACAAGGGATTTCAATTCCTTTTTTTGTTCATCATGTTGAAGAAGAGTGAGATAAAAAACCTGGTCGAATCCATTTACAAATCGTAGCGGGAGTTTCTTGATTATTTCATAATAGATTTGTTCATACACGGTGAGACCGATATATCCGGAATTTCCTTTAAGGGTGAAGGGGAATTGTATTGTAATATAACCATTTTCAATCCAATTTGTTTTCAAATCCGCCGTGAATTGTTTGATATCGCTTATGTGTCCTGAAGTAATATTTTGCCAGTTCTCAAAACAAAGCCTGGCTTCATTATCGAATCCGAGTGTTTTTAACAAGAGACCTTTATTCCACACCGCATCAGAATACGCGGGGTCCTTATCAAGAATTTTATCATAGCATTCTCGTGCTTTCTGATAAATACCACATGAAAACAAAAGGTTCGCCTTGCTATTCAGGGCACTAAGAAAATTGGGATTAATCGTCAAAGCCTGATCATAGCAGAACAACGCCTCGTCATAATTTCCGATTTTTTTCAGGACTAGTCCCTTGTTATACCAACTCTTTGAATCCCCCGGATTTTGTGTCAGGGATTTATTAAAACATAGAATTGCTTCTGCATATTTTCCATTGTTGAAAAAATTAATGCCAGCCTCGTTGAGATCACGAGAGTTCTTGAAAAAGAGAAAGAATTGATCAAAAATTGTATCATAAATAGCCATTTTCTCTTTCCTGAAAAATTAATATCGAACATTACGTTTGTTATAGTGATCTATGCCGGGGCAGTCATGGTTGAATGGCATGCGATGATCTCCGCAGAATGACCCCCCACAGTAACTACATTTCCAAGGAAGATATTCGCGTTTTCCACAATATGAACATCCCCCATGGGTCAGCATTTTTTCTGTTTTAACTTCGGCAGTAACAGGGACTTCGGTTTCCTCATATCTCTCCATATACCAGGGCTTCACCGGGGTGATTCCTTTCCGGATATAATCAACATACCATGGTGGTTCTACAGCTTCTGCGGTTTTATCTCGGGCCCCGGTATAAGATTTGTAGTTCAAAAGCGAATCGACATATTGATCAACCCATTTCACATCCGAGGTAAATTGTGGAAGGGAATAATCAATGGGGGATGGTAAAAGCTCTGGGGAGATCATGAGAGAATTCATTAGTCTTCCAAATTTTACAACGGTAGGATGAGGGCTATTTTTTAAAATTTTTAATACAGAACTATCATCCGGATAAAGGAAATCCTTCCCATTGAAGAGAAGTTGGTTATCGTAATCACTGGTCTTCCAGATTTTGGAATCTGCCGCAATAACCGCCAGTGAAGAGAAAATTACCCATGCAGAAAAATTGTCCATGTTCCCGTCAAATCGTTGGAACACTCTGGATGGATGTTGATAATTGGGATGACCAAATTCAAGACTCCTCTTTCCTGCAAAATCCGGGATATACATTCCATCATAATCTACTAATTTTAATCCGTCACCAACAACCAGAATATTCCCATGTTGTAAATCACAGTGAGCGATATTTTCTTTCCTGATTACTGTCAGCATTTCAAGAAAATCATAAGTCAAACCCAATATTACGCGCTGGTCGTGGTAATTTTGGTTGATGAAGTCATCCAAGGGTTCCCCTTCGACCCAATCCATTTTCAAAATAGGATACCAGGTATTTTGTACTTTGATACCTTCCTCGATGAATTTGAATCCGACAGTATATTTGAGATTTCGTTTTTCTAAATAATCACTGATTTTTTGATATCTCTCTTTCTGATCGGGATCGTATCGTAAAAAACACCGGACTGCATACACTTTTTTTGCTGGACTTGTGATTTTAAAAACAAGGGCATTCTGTCCTGAGATCACTCTTGGTAAACCCATATTATTTGTTTCGAGGGCACCATTTTTGAGATCAGGATCTTTGAAGCACGATTGGGGGTTCTGGACGACCTCGACATACTGACCTGGATCTGGTAATGCCACTTCAACAGTCTCCTTGAACTGCCAAAATCATTAGCGTAACATCGTCATTTCGCATGAATTTGTTTTCACGCAGCTGTTCTATCCAATTCTCGAAACTGGATTTATCCCCTATTTGCTCTTCGATAATTTCCCATGGTTTATTCCCTTTTTCATATTCCTGGAAAAACCATGATGCGAGGGCATCCGTCATTAGAAAGAATTTGTCCCCCGTTGACAAACTTTGATTCTCCAGGTATGAAATTTTCTCTTGTAAATGTTCATTTCGTTTTGGATCGCTTGAAATTAGTAAAGGAGAATTATCAAAATCGGCTGAACTATTGAGTGGAAATTTTGTGATTAATTCATCATTTCTAATCTGGAATATACAAGAATCACCAATGGCGAGTGCAGAAAAATTATCTTTTATTTTGTTCTCTTCGAGAGTAAATGAAATTTCCAATAATGTTGAAGCGGCACCGTTTTGAAGTGCCATCTCATCGTACCATGAAAGCGGCTTTCCATCATCTTCCCTTTTTTTAATATAATCGGCCAGTCGAGGGTTCCAATTTTCTGTTAAAATCAATGTCTGAAGTAGATCGAAAAAATTTGTGTTTGAAATTTCTTCAGCATATGATCCAAATCCATCAACAAGGACTGTTGCCCACAGGCCACTCAGATAAGCCGTTGATGCACCATCGGCAATCGCATATCGTTGATATTTCTGATCATGGGAGATTATCTCGAATGGAAAATTATAGGGAAAAAAAGCATCTTCGCACGTGCTCGCAAGAGTACCGGCTTTCGGCAACCAAAAATGAGAATATTTAATTTTCATTGATATCGGCGTTAATGCTCGGGGGTATCGCCTTTAATTTCAGGAGTGTCTTGAGGAGAAGCCATTTTTGTACCGATATCCAGTGCCAAAAAGACAGAGATAGGATCGGCATTATACACAAAACCCTTTGAATTTTTCTCGATATTCATTTCATGGGTTTTGTTGGCATAATTTATCTGATCTTCAGTCAGAGGACTTGACATTGCATACAATTGCTGAGCATATTGTTCCGGGAGGTTTGCTTCACTATTTGGGAATTTTATCGGTGTTGCGAATCCTGACGATAGATGAATATTGTAAAGTAGAACATTCCCTTCACTGCTTTTGAGATTCTTTAATTCATCAGCCGGAACTAATGGATTTCCATCTGTCGCGGCCCCATCTGTAATGTTTACGACAATTGGGGGATGGCAATTAGGGTGTTGCGCTAACCAGCCCTCAAGAATTCCCTTTGTCATGTTCAAAGCCTGGCACATCGGTGTTTGACCATCGGCAACAGCATCAAACCATATCGGAAATTTAGTTTTCACGACACCGCCAGCGCCATCTTCTTTCAGACGCTCCTCAATCCGAGCTGGCTTATCCGCAATTTCGCTAATTGGGACGAGATCCTTATTTGCAAGAGGACCAATAAATGCCGATCCGACATTAAGTCCATAACCGATTACACCAACGTAAAAATAATCCCGAACCCCATCTGCTTTTGTACAACTTACAACCAAATTTGTTAAAAACCGGTTAATGAAATCTTTTAGTTTGTCCGCTTTTGATTTGTTTGGGTCATCCGCGACCTTTTCAGCCATCGATCCCGATTGATCAATAAGAAAAACGTAACATGTTGGATTGCGTCGTGAAATTTCTACATATGCCATTAGCTTACCTCCCTGTCACTCCATTTATCAAAATGGTTAATGTATGTAACTAGATTTTATCCCAACGTGAATGTTTTGGTATTTTTTACAGGTTATTTCATTTTCCAATGTTCAATGGCATTATTCCTTTCCTTCAGCAAAGGCTAAGCCCCCCGTCTTATAGAGTACTGTTCAGCCCAAGGGCCCAAGGGCGGGAGTGAAGTATGGCAGATTTCGTACAGAGTGCAAATGTCAAGAGTGCGACCCGCACCCTTGCCGAACCCATTGCGGATGTTGCGACGTTCAACACGATCGTCCAGTCGGTCATCACCGACAATCCCTTTGAGTGTGTAGCGTATATGACTGCCGGTGAGAGCCACCCCCCGGTCGAGAAGACCAAGGAGGCATACACCGCGAAGTTCGTTTATCAGGACACCGAAGCCAAGTCCGTTGGCACGGGCAGCCACAAGTTCGACACCCTGGCAAAGTTCAATGCCGGTGTGACTGCGATCCTTGCAGCCGCTGCGGTCAGCACGGCACACGGCGGTACCGTGGTCCACGATCTCGGGAAGGATGCCTTCTCGGCAACCCTGCGGTGCCACGATGCGAACGGTGAGATCTACATGGTGAACTTCAGCCGCGACCGGGTCACCATCACCTCGTACTCGGATGACGCAATCCGGACGAATGTTGAGACCTGGGCGGA